>Ga0180433_10000033_pt1 | contig 211655 bp, 283 predicted proteins | sample SS_ome_8_FD_132980 | JGI IMG/M metagenome (GOLD analysis project Ga0180433, IMG submission 132980) | Hypersaline lake sediment archaeal communities from the Salton Sea, California, USA - SS_1_D_1 metaG | ecosystem: Environmental > Aquatic > Non-marine Saline and Alkaline > Hypersaline >...
AATAATCTTCAAATCGAGTACATACTTTAGTCCCCTTTAAATCAATATGTACAGGTGATGGTTCTTCCGTATCCAAATGCTTTTCAAGAGTTCCATCAGTTTTCCATTCATTTATCTCATACAGCTTATATATACCTTCAGAACCAATTAACTCTTTACTGCTAATTGATTCTGTATGCTTTAACTTTTTTATTTCTTCGTTGACATTCTTGTTGTTTTCTACAATGTCTTTTGCAAGTGCTATTAAATCTTCTTCGTCTTTATCCTTTAACTTTTCTTTGAGCACTTTATATGTATTTTCAAGCTTTCTTTTTTCTCTTTCTTTCGCAGGTAGCCTTTCTAGGAATACATCTTCTAATGCTGCCTTTATTTTTTCAATAGGTCTTTGTGGATCTAACTTATCTTTAATAAACTTAGAAATAACCCGCATAGCATCTTTAGGGTATTCTTTCTCAAACTCTAAAAACATATCTTTAAGTTTGGCAATAAGACTAGTATCAGTTGTCTTTTTATTGATTTCCTTGAGAAGATACTTATCCCAAGATTCTGCTATCCCTGCAACAAGAATACGCTTACCTGTTAAATTAGATAAGTATTGAATTGCTTGTGTTGTATGAGAAAATTTAAGCACTTCCTAAACTATCCTTCTTCAATTCCCGTTACCTTAGCTTTAATAGAAAACTCAACACCAGTAGTTGTTTTAACATGAAAAGATATGTCATCATTCCTTAATTCAACTTCTACATCTTTAATCTCGCCAGGAAGCATATCCATTACTCCTCGGCTTTCTACATATTCCTCAACAAAATCCTTCAAATTATCAGACGCAGCTATCTTTAACCTCTTACCTGTTAAATCTGCAAAAAATTTAAAAGCACTATCCTCAGAAGCAAAAGATAGTTCCTGCTGACCTTTATATCTATTGCTAGTAAAATACTTATCAATTAAATTATGCCGATTCTTTTCTACCCATTCTAATGCTTCTTCTGCTCTAATTCTTTTCTGATCTGCATAATCCAAAGCAAAAGTCAAAAATGAATCGTCAAATATCTCTTTTGTGTCTAAACCATTTATCTCAGCCACTTTATTAATATAATTCAAATGTATCGTCGCCATTTTTCTCAACCTCCAAAAATTCCTCTACATATAATGAGAACAAAATATAAAGAAAATTTCACATAAATATATTGTCGAAAATGTTGTCTTAAAATGACTTATCTCTATGCAAAAACAAACCTGCAGAAAACTTGTAGCAATATCAAAATACATTGTATATAATAAGAAGGTCAAATTGTGTATAGAGTAGAAGGTTTATGGAGCTTTTGTAAACGTGGGGCAAATTATGGCTTGATATATGTAGGAGAGGAGTATGAAGGCTAAAATATTAATAACAGACTCCATTGGCCGATTCAAAGCAGGAGAAATTGGAACCGTGAAAGAAAACGACTTTGACAAATACGATTATTATATTGAGTTAGAAGATGGGATAATGAACGGAGAAACATTTAAAAGGAATTATTATTTTTATGAGAATGAAGTAGAAATAATAGAAAAGGAATAGATAGGAATGCAAAGGATTGAAAAGTTAATGTACAGGAGAGGCAATTTAATCTAACAAGGAGAAATAAGAAATGAATCCAGAGACAACAAAAGAAATTCTAAATCAATTAAATCTAGCAGCAGAAACAGCATTGCCGAAAATCTACGAAGCTATATGGTACGACGGAATGCTCAATGTTCTCTCTATCGTATTAGCAATCCTATTAGGCATTGTCGCGTATAAAAAATCCGCCAAAAAGGTTAAAGATGATGATTATACCGGGGCAATTATAGGATCATGTATGGTGGGGACAATATCCTTTTTTACTTTTTTTATTTTTAGCATGGGAATTGTCAAGTTGATGTTCCCAGAAGGATACGCCCTTTATAAGCTAATTACTTTTGGATGCGGATAACAAGGAGAAAGAAAAATGGCAGAAGAAAAGATTGAACTAACAATAGTAGCAGATTGGAATGACGCAGATTATGTTAAGTCTGTCTGCAATATAGATGAAGATGAATTAGAAATTATGCGACCCCTCTTTGAAGCAATATCTGAATTCAAACCATATACTGTCAAAACAAATTCTGGTTTTGAACTAACATACTCTCACAATTATCCATTCGGCGGATATCATTTAAGAGCGAATATGGGAGAAAAATGCCCCGAAGATCTGTATCCTAATGTTTCCAGCGATGCAATTTCTATGTTTAGCGATCTCTTGCCTATGGAAAGTGATGGAGTTCATAGCATCATATCAATTAAAATAAGAAGAATCGCGGTATTAACAGAGGAAAAATTTGAATATAGAGGATAAACAAAATGGATACCGAATCAATTAAAGAAATTCTAAATCAATTAGGTATTGCAGCAGAATCAGCACTTTCAAGTATGTCCGAAGCAATGTGGTATGATGGGCTGTCCAATATTTTTATGGGACTTTTTGTTTTTATTGGAACGTACATATCATTCAAAATAGCTAAAAAGCATGTTGAAGATGATATAGGAACAGTTGTCATTATATCAATCTTATCTTTTTTTGGTCTAATGTTTATTGCATTTTTATTAGGAAATGGCTTTGTGAAATTAATGTGCCCAGAAGGTTATACGCTTTATCAAATACTTAATTCAAAATAAAAGAGATATAAAAATGAATTGCAAACATCCTACCTCATGCCGTATGTATTTCCCTCTTGAATCTAGTTTCTGGTGTTCAAAATGTGGTTCTATTTCTATAATTAATACAAATACAGGCAAAAGAAAAGAATATAAACCTCAAGATATTATATGCTCTAAATGTTCTCAGTTTTTAGCATACGAAAACAGCGACGAAGAAAGAGAACCTAATAATTGTACAAAATGGTTATGTAATGATGGAAAATGCCCACATGAAGACGAATTATATTTTAGGAAAGGAGGAGTAGAAAATCTGGTCCTCGTTAAAGATCCACCATATACAGGAAAGGCACAAATAGGAGGAGAACCAATAACCCCTCGTCCTCCTCCACCCCAAGATGCTGTTAAGAAAATAAATTGACATATAAAGATCGAGAAGATATAATATAAAATCTACCTATTCTGTGCAATAGGACATTAAAACAAGGAGAAAACAAATGAGTCACGATCTGAAACCGCAAAGATTAATCCGCTCGAACATTACCAAAACACATTCCGATCAAAACGCAAAACAAGTAGCAGAAGAAGTCAAGAAAGAACACCTTAACTATCTTCTAATTAAAAATGAAATGCTGATATCAATTGTCCCTGAAGCAAAAGATGACGATGGAAATGACATTGATTTCAAAAAGCAATTAAAAAGCTTATACAAAGAAACAGATCAATCCGTTTCCTTTTCTGTTTTTTGCCAGATGATGAAGTTCCGAAATATAGCCCTTCTCTATGCAAAAGGGCAAAGTAGATGGGCTGTCTCTTCGTATTTTACAGGGAATAGAAGAAAAGATGATTATGCAAAAGATCTATCTTTATTGGATGAGGCAATCGAACTATTAGAATGTAAAAGACGCAAAAAAGCAGAAGAAGAAAACGAAGAGGAAAATGAAACGCCCAAAAAGAAAGAAGATAATCCTTCTAATATCTCAGAAGAACAAATTATGAAGTTGTTCTATGCAGTGAATAAAAAACTAAAAGAAATAGGCTATCTTGATCGGTATAGTCATATTGAAAAACAAGAGCAATATGCCATTATCGGAGTAACATCAAGAACCGTTAAAGCCTGGGATTATGCTAATTTTGCGACAAGAAATCACTATCAATCCGTACAAAATGAATACCAAAAGAAATTAAAGGCACTCCCAGGAACCAAGAAGGATAAAGTTTGCCTTGAAAAATTCTTTGATCATCTAAATGAAAATAATATTGCAGCAGACTGGGATAAATGGCGTCTTAAAAAGCATATTCTCCAATGTATTATTCCTGCTGCTAAAATAGGCTTAAAAGAATTAAAACAATCATTCTATGTAGACAATAAGGGCAATAAACACAATTATTTTGTCAACGGTTTATATGAAGAAATCCTGAAACGACCATTCCTCTATAGTGCAGAAGATCCAGAAGAATCTATTTTATATCTTGGAGTTGAAGTTGCCTCCTTGCACTCGAAATTGAATCATCTACGCTCAGAAGCTAGATTCTCCTTTGAAACTCCCGACGATATATGTAAGTATATGACTATATGCGGAGACAACTATCACAATTTTACCATGTCCGCTATTGGAGAAGATGTTGAAGATATTGAGGTCGAAGTATATGATTATAACCATTCCAAAAAATATGAAACTATGCGATTCATTAATGGAAAAAGAACTACTGATTTAAGCTTAAACTTTAAAGGCATTCCTGTGCGTTTATGTCTTGAAGGAAAAAGAAATAATTCCTATTTTGCCGATGCTATAGTATGGGAGCTTGATAATAAGGATAAGACTGGTTATTTAATCGAATATGGAAAATCAAACAATAGGCTGTATATGTTAGTTAAAGAACCACTGATAGGCTGCCGTCGCAAATTTGGAAAAGATGTGTTGTTTGTTAGTCTTTCCGGAACTCTTGTTAACAAATATATTGAAGATGATATTGTTTCTGCTCGATATTTAATGCAAACGGCGGCTCCTATTTTCAAAACGTCAAGAGCCAAAAAACAAGATAAAATAGGAGATAAGTGGTTTGAACATTGCCAAGGATCAACTATTAAAATTGCTGGCATTGATATTGGAATAAACCCTATTGCTGCTATAACTGTTGCCAATGTTACTTTTGACAGAGCACTAGGGAATAAAATCAAAAACCAAAAACAAATAGTAATCGATTGTTATGCTGAAGATTATAAAATAGATCCAGTTGTCGTTAAAAGAATGGAAGACATCAGACACATCAAATATACTATCAATTCCTGGTATCATCTTGCGGATTGTTGCCGATTAAAGGCTGCTAATAAAGAATATGTAGTCAATGAAAGAAAGCAAGGATTCTTCAGAGAAAATATTGAATACCTTAAAGAAGTTGCCAAAAAAGCAATAACAGAATCTGATCAACAAATCAAAGAACAAAAAGCTGCCTTAAAAAGATTTGATGGAGAGAAGAAGAAAGAGATACAGGCGACAATTAACGGGTTCAACCTTAAAATCAAAATCTTAAAGAAATTCGTCAGACAATCCGCTAAAAAGATTTTCGATTCCACATTAGAGACATTGGAAAAGTACGATAATAATATAGAACAGGCAAAAAGAGATAGAGAATTCGGCTTAAAAATTATTTACGACCTTATCATTAAGTATTATAAAAGATCTAAAAAAGAAAGAGAAATGAATCAGAGAATTTATGTTGACGATTATAACCAGGAAGAAATAGACACCGAAAGAACTAAAAAAATTCGCAAAGAGACAATCACATTTTGCGACAACGATTGGAATAGCCTTACTAAACGTATTCATGATCTAGAAAAGAAGATGAAGAAAATTGGTATTAGCGAACCAGGAAGAGTTGAACAAGAAATTAACGACCGCGACTACTATAATAATATTCAAGATAACACCAAGAAAAGACAAGCCAAAATTATTGTAGATGCTTTAAAAGAAGAGGGTGTTTCTATTATTGTCGTTGAAGATCTTACAGGTGGCGGTTCTGAAAATACCAAGGAAATCAATAAATCTTTTGATGCATTTGCTCCTATTAGATTTCTAAATGCGCTTAAAAATTGTGCCGAGACAAACGGAATACAGGTTACAGAAGTTCTGTCTCCAATGTCTTCAAAAATGGTTCCAAGTACAGGAGAAATTGGGCACCGTGACAAAAGAGATAAACAGCTATATTATAAAGATGGAGAAGAACTAAAGAGTATAGATGGAGATATTTCTGCTTCTGAAATTCTATTAAGGAGAGGTGTTTCCCGACATACAGAATTAATTGGGACTATGAATGTTGAAGATGTACTGGATAAAAACAATAATAAAAATAAGTGTATAAAGGGATATGTCTGCAATCGATGGGGAAATATACAGAATTTCGAAAAGATCCTTAAAGAAAAAGGAATAGGAGAAAGGGAAATCATCTACTTACATGGCGATAAAATCTTAACCATGGATGAAAAAAGAACATTGCAGGCATCTATCAGAAAAGAACTAAAAGAAATGCGCGAGAGGGAGAGTGGTGAAGAAAATGCAGGAACCGCTCGCAAAAAATCTAAACCTAAGAAGAAAAAGAAGATAAAAAGAAATAACGATCAAGATTTAAGCAATAATAGACCTGCAGCAAGTTAAAATAATATAGGCGCTCGAAAAGTACTATATAAGTTGTTCTTTGACAATATGATACAACGAAGACTCTATCAGTGTAAAACCCATCGAGGGTTTATCTACACGGACCGTTGGAAATCCGCCCGTCTTTTTTGAACTCCTATCAGTGTAAAACCCATCGAGGGTTTATCTACACGGATGTTCAGGGACTTCCTGAATGATATCGCAGCAACTATCAGTGTAAAACCCATCGAGGGTTTATCTACACGGTCAATTCTCGTGCATCCTACGGTGCCCTACGAGCCTATCAGTGTAAAACCCATCGAGGGTTTATCTACACATGACCTTCGGATATGCGAGGCCGGGCTATGGGAGCTATCAGTGTAAAACCCATCGAGGGTTTATCTACACCGATGCTTCTCTCTGGCCTTCTCTAAATCGCATCCTTCTATCAGTGTAAAACCCATCGAGGGTTTATCTACACTCGTTGAAGTACTCCAGGTTGCCGCAGTAGTCAAAGCTATCAGTGTAAAACCCATCGAGGGTTTATCTACACTTGGCCAAACCATGTGCCTCATAGCAGGGCAGGCCGCTATCAGTGTAAAACCCATCGAGGGTTTATCTACACACGCATTATCCTGACCTCATCAACATGATCATCGAAAACTATCAGTGTAAAACCCATCGAGGGTTTATCTACACACAGGTTGCTTTTCATTGTTCTTTTCTTTTTCAACTGCTATCAGTGCAAAACCTATTGAGGGTTTATCTACACGGCCACCTCGAAAACTGGCTCCACGATTTCTGCACATCCTATCAGTGTAAAACCTATTGAGGGTTTATCTACACGGGATATTGGGGGTCTTCTTGTTGCTGATTTTCAAGCTATCAGTGTAAAACCCATCGAGGGTTTATCTACACAGCGCTCCTGTTGGATATGGAAAGACACATCTGGCCCTATCAGTGTAAAACCCATCGGGGTTTATCTACACCTCACAACACGAATGGCATCCAACAGGTCAATCTCCCTCTATCAGTGTAAAACCTATCTAGGGTTTATCTACACACCTGGATGATTGTCGTGATCCAGACACAGGAAACATTCTATCAGTGTAAAACCTATCGAGGGTTTATCTACACGAGGGCGTTTTTCATGTGTGAATATTTCAGATATCAGTGTAAAACCTATCTAGGGTTTATCTACACAGTAAGGTCTGAGCCATGGGAAGCTGTAGCCGCGAGCTATCAGTGTAAGGCTCTTAATGGGCCTATCTACACCAAGATCATGCTCCCATTTAAATTAAAAAAGAAAGGAGAAATAAAAATGCAAGTAGTAGAACAAAGTGCAGAATTATTAGCAATGACGCCAAATCCTCTTTTATTAATTGAGAGGGGTGGTAGAGTTTGCTATAAAAGTGAAGACAAATTAGAATGTCATAATCTAGGTTGTTGTTCGATTGACAGACAGACAGGAAAAAGATTGCCTCCTTGTGATGACTGTATGCAAAGAGCGTCTAAATTTGTAAAGGGCATAATTAAGAGAGGTCACGATTCTGTGTTGGAACATGCTAGTGCTACATTTTTATTAATAACAGACAGAGGGATGACACACGAACTAGTAAGACATAGAATTTGCTCATTTAGTCAGGAAAGTACGCGATTCTGCAATTATGGTAATAAAGGTGGTGAAATTTCTGTTATTGAGCCTGACCTATCTGAAGCAAGAGAAAAGTATGGAAAAGCTCAGGATTTATGGCGAGAGACAATGAGAAAGGTTGAAGAAGCTTATTTACAGATGATTGAAATGAAAATAGCTCCACAATGGGCCAGATCTGTTCTTCCTACTTGTCTTAAAACAGAAATCGCAACAACAGCCAATTTCAGAGAATGGCGACATATGATTGGTCTGAGATTGAACAATAAGGGAGGAAAAGCACATCCACAAATCAGGGCTCTTTTCAGGATGATTTTGGATGAATTGATGCAAACTGAGGCGGCACCAATATTTGAAGATATCGCAAAAGAAGCCGAGGAAATGGAAGACTAAGAGGTATAATATAATGAGGAGAAAATAATGGCAGATAAAAGAGAGAAGAAGGACGAACACACAATAGTTGTATCAATTGAGAAGGATCAAATACAGAAAATGAATAGATACGACTTAATTTTTAGGTCGTTAAATTTGGCTTTTAAGGAATTGGGATACAGCAGATTAAAATTGCAATATTTAGGCGATGAAAATGATGAGATGAAATTTGAAGTAAAAGGATAAGTTATATGGACCTTAACAAAATAAAATTTTCATCAGGCACATATAAAAATCCTGTACACGAAGAAGATGGACAGTGGTATTTTTGGGATGAAACTTGGATGTATAGATATGGTCCTTTTAAAACAGAAATAGAAGCAAAAACAGAATGTAGAAACTATGGAAATTATCTACATCAACAAGCTATAAAAGAAACCCTAACAAAAATGAAAATAAATAAATTAGAGCAAACATGTGGTGCTTGTCCGACTATATTTGAATGGTTTGATGATAAAGATGAAAGATATTATTTTCGTTTGCGTCATGGATATGCTAAAATAGTCAGAGATAAAGACAGTCATATAATTGTCGAAGCTAAAATGCCAGGATTTGATGGAATTTGCAATTTTGACGATGCAGAAGAGTGGGCTAAAAATCAAGGAGTAATTTTTGAACTATGAATATATAGAAATACATAGACAAGAAATACCAGGAAGAAAAACTCCTATCTATCATGTCATCAATAAAAAAGCTCAGGTTCCATTAGCCCAGATAAAATGGCATGGAGCTTGGAGGCAATATTGTTTATTTGTTGATTCTGATACGATATGGAGTGAAGGTTGTTTAGATGATTTGAAGGACGCTCTTAGACAAATAAAAGGGAAATAGAAATGCATCAAGACACCGGAGAAATAAAAAACCTAGATGAGATAAAGAGATTTTTCGAAGCAGATCCAAAAGAAAAAGAAAAGTGGTTTTTAATTGATAATGAGCCAAATCCAAAATGCAAAGCGTGTGAGGGCAATGGATATGTTGGGTATTTTCCGAATTCCAAAGTCATTCCTTGTGTTTGCATATTTGAAACTGATCATCATTGGTCTCTTGCTATAATTAGACAGCGAGATCTACCAAAGGCATCTAAAGACAAAGGACTCAAGCAAATACAGAAAGGCAAATAAAGAAAATGGAAGAATATCATTTAATTACATGGACAACAACAAAATTTGGAGTGTCTAATTTCAACAATGATCTAATCGAAATAAATCCTCAAAATTGGCTTTTAGAGAAGTGGAAGAAGGGTGAAAAAATAACTCTGATTCATTCTCAAAAAGTTACCGGCAGAGAATATAGGGAAATGAAGCAATGGCAGCCGAAATAGATTTTTCATATAAATTAGGAGATTCAATTGATTAATAAATTGCCCTATTTCCCTAAACAATATGGAGAACCTTTTTTGTCTCCTGAAATAATTAAAATGTGCCTCCAGGAAGAAATATTAAAGAAATCTATGTTGGAATTTCATATGCAAAGATCAAGACGCGACAATAAAGGTACGCACAATGACAAAAAAGAAAACCGATAAAGAGTTGAACAAATTAGCAGAATCTTTATTAGAAGAACTACAAAACATTAAGTATTCAGGAGATGTAGAGCAAGATCCTGAAGCTGAATTAGTATTGAGCTATTTTAACAAGGTTGTAGAAGAATATCAAACGCCAAAACAAGAAAGAGAAATAGAAGAGCTTAAATATATTATACAGCGATTGAAAAAGTGCATAGAAAGAATTAAAAAGGTAAATCAGCATCAAAACAAAGAAAAGGTGAAAAAAGCAATAGATAAGCTTGTTGACCTTGAAATTAAGAATTACGGGGAAAAAATTAAGGAAATATTAGGTGAAGAATGAGTTTAGCATATTTAGCCACCCCATATAGTGATCCAGATCCAGAAGTCAGAGAAGAGAGGTTCAGGATTGTTAATAAAGTAGCTGCTCGTTTAATACAAAATGGACAGCTTATCTTTAGTCCGATAAGTCATACACATCCAATTGCTTTAGCTGGAGATTTGCCTAAGGGATGGGAATTTTGGGAGAATTATGATCGAATTATGATGTCGGCTTGTTCTAAACTCATAGTATTGCGTCAAAGTGGCTGGGAGAAATCAAGCGGAGTAAAAGCTGAAATTTCTATTGCTGAAGAGATGGGCTTAGAGATAGAATATATTGATCCTTAAATGGAGAACTAAAAATGGGAAAATGCGTAAATGAAAACTGCAAAAAGGACCCGCTAGATTCTATGCATTATGTAATAGCCAGTGCTGATGGAGATGCTGCTTGTTGTCAGAAATGCCTTGAAGAATATAAGAAGCAGAGAGACCATTTTTTCAATGTTGTAATACACGATGATAAGAAATATAATGAGTGGTTAAACAAGTGACAGAAATAAGTAAAGAAGAATATCCTTGGAAGTTTGTTCATGCTGCCTGTAAAGGAGTAGCATTTTATTGCAATGAGAAGATAGAGCCTTATAGCGATATAACAAGTGAAGGCAAAATATATCCTAATGGAGAACCAATTCCTTATATGGGAGAGATTATTTGTGGGTCTTGTGGAGAAAAAATAGAGTTTAAACATCTCCGTAGTGTATTTTGTATGAAAAGGTATTAGAGTTAGAACTATTCTTTTATTTAAAAAATTTTATTAAAATTGCTTATATTCTTTAAAAAGAAGGATATAATATTTATAAATCAGACAAGGACTATTTATAAAATGAGTATATCAGATATTAATCCATTCAACTACACAAACAGTTGGTTAATGTATAGAAATATTTTTTTGCGGGGTTTAATTATAGATTTAAATATTATTACACAAGAACAACTTAAAAAATTTATAGCTAATTTTGATAATTTTCACCCTCCAGAACGCATTGCTTATTTTGAAAAAAATATAGGGAAAATAGTCGGAGATGTACCAAAAGATATATATTATGACACCTTATTATGGAGAATGAGTAGCGATTTTATTATTGGATATGATTTAGGGCTTGAAAAAAAAGGTTGGTCATTAGCAGAAATAGAAAGAGAAACAAGAACAAAAGTTTTGCATCATGTAGAAGAAAGAAACGAAGAGGGATTGAATGGTTATAGTATGTTAAGTCATGAATTAAAATGTTATAAAAGCTATTTAGAAAAAAAGTTATTTTTGATTCATGATTTTGGGAAGCATGCTGTTGAAATTCACAAAAAGGGAAAGAAAATGACAGAAATGGATTATAAAGAGCACATAAAAACTTTGAAATACGAACATGGAAATTGTCATGCATTTCTAATTAAATTGAGAAATATAATGGCACGTTTTTTTGATTTTTCTAAAGAGTTAATAGGAATTGAGTTTTCAAAAATAAAGAATTCTAAAGGAAAGGAGTCATCTCAGGCTGTATATATGTTATATTATTTTTTAGATCGATACGATGCTACTTGTAAAGGAAAAAATAATTTTCTTAACAAGGTAAATAAAGCAAGAGATATAGAACAATTGCCGTATACAACTTATACTTGTTTGACAAAACGTCAACTTGTCGAGTTTATATATATATTGAATACTTTGGCATATGCTGATGATTCGACAACCGAAAAGTGCAAGCCGAAAGATATAAGAAGTCTTCGAAAATACATTAAAGGATTCTCACAAGAAAAAATCAATAAAGATTTTGATGATTTTGAAAAGAAGATTCTTTCTTTGAGCGAAGAAGATTTTGTCAATGGCATTATTAAATCTAGAACTGGAGCTGGAACAGATATAGAATTAGATTTTGATATTAATGATAAAATATATTATGAGGGATTAGAAGATGAAATAGGAGATGAAATAGAGGAGTTAAATCAAGAGACAACAATAGATGCAAAAGACGAAGAAATCAAAAAAGGAGAAGAAATGAAGACACAAGACAAAGAAACAACAGAGAAAGCGAAGAGAAAAGAAAGACAACCCCGAGATCTTAATGAAGAATATATTAAAAAAATAATTAAAGCTACCAATAAAAAATACTTAAGAGGTGTATTTTTACAATTAAAAGATCCTAAAGAAAATAAAGACAAACTGATAATTGGATTTAGCGATATTAGTACAAGCTCCGATAAATTTATAGTAGCAGATTTTTTTCAAGAAGAAGGCTACAAAGCAAAGCCAATTATTTATGGCAGTTTGGATTTACTTATAAAATCAATTTATGGAAACAACAAAAAATCTGGAGTTGGAGAACTAGTAATTTTATTAGAAGATGTGTCGAATATTTTAAACAGCGAAGATTGCCAAAGGTCGTTTGCTAACATCTTAAATATCTCAAATTTTATTATGTCTAATGGTTACACTTATACTACTGTTGAGAATTATATTACAAGGAGATATCCAAACAAAGAAAAATATACTAATGCTATAGAAAAACCAGAAAAAGAGAAAGATGAAAAAGGAAACGAAATTGAAGTTGATTTTAAACTTAAATTAAATATAGATAATATAAATAAAGAACAATATATTAAACTTTTTGATCCTCAAACTAGCATTGAAATTCATAAGAAAATTCAGAAATTTAATCCACAAAATGGCATTAGATATTGCGACCTTAAACGCAAAGAGATAATTAAAAAATCAGATTTTAAAATTAATAATCTTCGAGATTTTGTAATGGAAAGAATAAAGATAGAAGACAATAAGAATAGTGATTCTCCTCAAGGAAAAACAAAACCATCAGAACCGTCAAATATGATTGATGTACAAGAAATATATTTTTCCGGAATTCAAGCCCTAATTGAATCTCAAGAACATACAAATAAATTTAGAATTGCTAAAAATGTGATCGAACAATATCAGAACAAAGAAATCACAAAAGAACAATTGCATTTTATTTTGGATGAATTAGACATTAAAATGCCAATAGGCATAAAGTAGATAAATGAATCTAAAAGAAGAAAGAATAAAGCAATCTCTATCTCATTTTGTTAGAGAAGTTCGCAAAGTTAATGGATATCCAGAAGGCAAAGAAAAATGCCAATGTTGTGGTGCTATGAATGCAACAAGGCAAAGACAAAGAACATGCTATCCAAATGACGAAGATAATTTCAAAACATATTGCCCTAAATGTCAAGAAGAGGAAGACGAACATTGGGACGATATGTGGGATGAATATTATAGCATGGTAATGTAAAGGAAAATATAAAATGGATTGTGAAAATTGCCAAAAAATATTAGAAAACGTACAACCGATGATTGAATATATAAAGAATTGTAGAGACAGATTTGCAAGAGAGGCAGAACATCATAAGCGTTTGCGCGGCTATCTTCCTCATGATGCTGGTCGAGATGTTTTTATAAGAGGAGAGATAGCAACATATTCGAAATCAGTAGAAGAATGCGATAAATTGTTAGAATGCTGGCAAAACACACCCTAAATGGATCAATAAGAAAATGGCAGATAATTGGCCTTGGGATAGTTTTCCAGAGGATCAATCAACGTGGGAAGCTTGCAAACGGAAATATGATGAACTAAAAGAAGAATTAGAGAAAAAGAACGGTATAATAGACTCAATAGATTCTTGTATTTCATTGGCTGTAGAGATGTCTAAGGATAAAGATGTAGATAAAAGATCCATTGAACACTCTGCTTTAAGAGATATAAGAAGACACATTAAAAGAGGAATAAAGAAATGACAGATAGAACAACCTTAGAATATTGTTGCGAAAGAAGCAGAAGATTGTATAATTCCGCGTTGTCTAAAGATAATTTGGTAACATTGCTTGATATTGCCTTAGATGTACATATGACAGCTAATTGGTCTTACGATAGAGACGCAAATGGATCAGAACACCAAGAAGATGTTAAAATTCTAAAATATGCTCTAGATAATTGGAAAGAGGGGAGAAAAGAATATAGTCGTTTTGATAATGCTGTGAAGGAATTGATAGAGGCTGCACTTGAAGAAAACGAGAAACATCTTAAATGCATAGAGGAATTTAAAAATGCAAAAAGATGAAGAGCTAATAGAAATCGAATTGCCCTTAGAAGAAATAGGAAGATTGGCTTTAGAAGCACATGAAAGAGACATGACGCTGAATGATTATGTTGTAGAAATATTATTAAGAGAAGCAAACAAAGAACTGGAGAAAACTATAGAAATAGAATTAACCGAAGAAGAAATAGGATATCTTGCAATAGCGGCACATAATAAAAATATGACTTTGAATGATTTTATAAATGCTCTTTGTTTAGATTATGTACAAAAAAAGATAGATGAATATCCCGAGTGGGAAATCGGGAGATAATAAATTTGTAGTTTTTTGTTTTTAGAAAAGGAGAAGAAGAATGAAGAAATGGATGTTGTTTGTTAGTATTTGTATGTTTGCTTTAGTTGGTTGTACCTCGTCAGATTATTCCCAAAACATGAGGGTAGCAACGGCAAGAGCAACAGCGGGAGTAGCAACTAAGGCTGTGCTTGATGAAATTGATCTTGATAAATATGACAAGACCAAGCAAACAGTAATTACAGTTGCTCAAGAAGTCAAGCTTTTTTGTGATAATGGAAAGATTGCTGATTTGCCTGTTGATAAAGCAGAACAAAAAGTCATTAACTACATGATTGAGAAGGGATGGAGCCAATACGTTTCTATTGTTGCTGGCATTTTCTCAGTTGTAGAAGCGCAAACGGTTCCAGTAGAAAAGCTAGGCAGTGACAACCTATTTTTGATTAAAACAGGCTTAGATGAGGTAATCGAGAGTGCCATGTCTTCAAAGCAGGAATGGCGCAGACCTACAAAGAGAGGTCTATTTGGAAGAGAAGATTTGCCTCCGAACAAGGTCCAATTGTATAGAGAATAATAGACATTCAAATATTAAATAAAGGTGGTTCTGATTTAATTCGGAGCCACCTTTTAATTGATACAAACAATGATTAGTCGAAATAAATGTAGTTATTTTTCTACTTTTAAACCCTTATAAAACAATAGATTATGAAGGATGCTTTAAATTTTAAAAATTATTTGCTTGCTAATAGGATGAAGGTTGATATAATAGCCCTATATCGATTGAGGTTTTAGCGCCAGCATAGTTTGTATCCGAGAAAATTTTAAAGTATATTTATCTGGAAATTAAGGAAGAATGAGTAAAACAAATCACTTCACAGACTCCTCTCTCTACCATACTTATGTTGATCTTTGTGGTCATATCACTTCGGGTTATATTCCTAGTATACCTGAAATAACTATCGAAAAAGAAATTGAACTTGCCTATCTAAAAGATCTACATATGGTGAACAATGATTATAAATTATATCCTCAACTTGAATTCAGTTCACGCAAAAACTTCCGTCAAGACATAGTAAATAAATATATGTCTATGAAAGAACGAAAAGGGAATAGAAGAGTAAATATGCCCCTTCCAATTGTTGCAAATATTGGTCGTAAACATTATCAAATTTTAGATGGATTTCTTCGTCTTAGTGCAGATTTGTTACTGTTAAAAGATAAGGTAAAAGTTCGCGTATGTAAATGTAGAAATACGACAGAAGCGCATAAAATATTTATTGGTCTTCATATCCAAAGCAATCCAGAAATTAAAGAAACAATGCCAGAGTTTTACGACACACGGGGATTATCAAGAAGTGTTAACGATTTTGCTCATATGCTGAGATTGTTTATCAAAAGATTATCAAGAGAAGACCCCGATTTTATTACCAACTTCGTTCAAGCTAACAGTGATAATATAAACTCTAAAAATGGGATTCTCAATGCCTGCATGTTAGGATATCATCTATTTGGACCTTATATTAAAGATGGTATGGTGCCTGGGAAGAATCAAACAGCATTAAAAAATAGGGTGTGCAATATTGTAACAGGGAAAAATATTGGCAAAAAGATTAAAAGAAAAAGAGCAAGAAAAAAAGACAAAAATGGCAGATTGATAGTTTTAAAAATGGACGATGAATCTGATACTCCTGAGATTTTAAGAAGCGCTTCTAAAACAGGAAAGAAAAGTCGAAAATTAGCTATTCAGTACAACAAAAAAGAAATGGATATTGTTAAAATGAGAGGTTCTATAGATTATGCTTGTCGAGAATTGGAAAAACTAATTATTTCAGCAAAGGAGGGCCAATCAGAGGCATTTTATTATTTGGAGAACAAGATTCGTGTTTTAAACAATTTGATGAAGATGTAGTGTTTATTACTTCTAAGGAGAAGAAATGAGTAAAAAAACAAGTAAAAAGAACACAATTGGCAACTTGAAAAAGGTAAAGGGAGCATATCAAGGCAAAGTTCCACAAAAAGGATTGAATCTAACTGGAACTTCTCAAACAGGATTGCCAAGTTTTGTGGATAAAAAGTTTCCAAAAATTCTTGCAGCACTTGATGAGATGTTTGGCAAGAAGACAAGAGCAAACAAAACAACTTTGGCTCAAATGAATAGGGCGGCTCAGTTTTCTTGTACATTCCCTTTGGTTGCGGTTTATTTCGCCACGTTAAACAGAAAGACCGCTAAATTTTATTATTATGATATTGCCGAAATTGATGGAGAACGACAACCTTCTCTAGAAGAGGATCGCATTAAGAAACATGTCAGCTGTATGGATCAAAAGACGTTTTTGCCTTCTGGGAGAATTTGTTTAGTTTATATTGAAGAATGTGGTTGTATTTTTAAGATCGATGGAAATGGAAGAAGTTTTGCTCTTTTATTGTTGGTTGGTGATGAACTGGATTATGAAATCCCAATGCAATATCATATATATTATGTTAAAACAATAACTGATGCATCTAGTCTGTATAATAGTTTTGATCAAAGAAATTCTAGTCGTAAAAAAGGACAACAACAAGAAATTCAACTTAAAAATAGCGGCTTAGAATATCTTAAAGACCACCATTCTCGTACATTTTTAACGCAAGCCCAAAAAGCACTCCTTCTTATGGAAGAACGATACAAGTATGCTCATCTTTCTATTGACGAAAGACCCCGACGTTATGATGAAAATGAGCAATCTCGTATTTGTGTTGAATATGCTGACTTGTTGCAAAAAGCCGAGCAGATTTTGGGTACTCTAGATTCCACAACTTGCATTTGGAAAGCTCCTGATGTGTTTGCTTTCATGTTGTATACTATCGATCAATGTTGGGATAATGACAATATGGATGCTATGTTAACATTTTGGGGGATGCTTCTTAACGAAAGACAAACAAGTCTTGATGCAAAGAAAAGCAAAATGGCGGCAATGATCCAACAAGTTTATCAAAAAATGAGTCTCTACGACAAGAACAAGGATAAGTGGCCAATGCCGTGGAAAAAATACGGCATTAACTCAAGGCCAGCACCAAGTGTATGTTATCGGGCTTTAGCTCTTTATGTTACACAAGCCTGGAACGCATTTATGAAGGATAAGCCGCTTCAAAAACTTAGATATCATAAAAATCTCAAAGAAATGCCTATGCCTATTATTCCAGAAGAATAAGATATAGGTTTGGAGCTAATTAAGTATTGGAGCCTTGTCATTCTTTAAAGGAGTGGCAAGGCTCTTTTAAAAGAAAGAGATCTATCTTGACAGAAGAATGGTTTGTTTATATAGTTGAATGTGCTGATGGAACCCTCTATTGTGGATCTACTAACAATATTAAAAAGAGGATAAATCTGCACAATAAAGGCAAAGGAGCAAAATATACCAAGGGCAGAAGACCAGTTAAGTTAATCGAGTACAGAGGAGGAATGACAAAATCAGAGGCTTTATCTTTTGAGTATAAGATTAAAAAAGCCAAGAAAAGAGATAAAATCAAAATGTTAAAGGGATAAAATAGAATATTATGAACAATAAACATCTCACACAAGAACAATGGGGCAATATGATCCTGAAAAACACCCCAGGAATGTCAGATTGCCAAGTTGTTTCTGCAGTTAACGCCTATATGTATCTGACCGGCAAAGTAATCAAACAGGACTCTAAGAAATATCAAAAACTGGTTAAACTAGCAAAGGCAGAATATGGGGCTGCTATTTCTATAGAGAAAGTTCATCAACGTTTAGGTATTTGTGTTCGCAAAACAACAGACAGTTTTTTGGAAATAGCAAGTCATGGAAAGGCTCTCCTGCCTTGTGAGGTTTACGTTTGGCATAAATACTATGGGTTCCATTCTTGCCTGTTAGTAGATTACGAACCTCTTACTGAAGCCTTTAGAATGACCAATTTTGACAGGGCAACTTCTACAAATGGATGGATTTTCTCTGAAGATTTAAATCATTTTGTTTCTCATAGGTGTTCTGCAGATTGGCATCTTCGCGTTTTTAAATTGATTAAATAAAAGGAATTGAGTAAAATGATCCTATTTAATCGACAATTTTCTTGGGCTGATGTTGTAGATTTAGCAGGAGCAATTCGGTGTATGAGGATAGCAAGTCAATATCAAGCTAATGACATGGTGGAAAGAATGCGCTCTTCAAAAAGGATGAGAAAACAGGTTTTAAACCATGTCAGAGATAATCTTTTGTATAAACTTTGGAAGATAAGGATGGGCAGAACAGGAGGAGAAAATTAATGCCTATTACCGTAGCAGAATTCATTGAAGAACTTAAGAAAATGCCGCAGGATTCTATTCTTGTTATGCAAAAAGATTCAGAAGGGAATGGTTATAGTCCTCTAGCTGGGGCTGATGACAAAGCAGTATATCAAGAAGAAACAACGTGGTCGGGATATGTTTATGACACCGAATGGTCTGCCGATGATGCTGGCATGGACGAAGAAGAATGGGAGGAGTTTAAAAAAGAAAATCCTCCCTGTGTTGTTTTATATCCGGTTAATTAAAAGGAATATTTAAATGTCTACAAGAGCAGTATATGGTGGTTCTTTTGATCCTTTTACGAATGGACATCTTCATATTGTCCAAAAAGCTGCAAGAATATTTGATAACATTCTTGTGGTAGTGGCTGAAAACAAATCTAAGAATTGCATGTTCTCGGCAGAAGAACGCAAAGATATGATTGAAAAAACTATCAGATCGGAAGCTTTGCCACATGTAGACATTTCAATTGTAGAGGGTCAATTTTTGGCTAATTACGCCAAATCTATAAAGGCAACTCATTTAATTAGAGGTTTGCCCAATGTAGCCGATTTTCAATACGAATATGATATGTACCACGAAAATAGAAACTTATCTGAAACAATAGAGACAGTGTTTTTTATGTGCGATAAAGATATACAGCAAGTTAGATCCAGTACTGTTAGAAACATGATCGGTCTGCTTGGTTGGATGGATGTTGTTAAAGAAAAAGTGCCTCCATTTATATTTGACGAATTGCTTTTGAAATATATGAAAGAAAAATGGGGGAAGCTTGTTGATTCTTTATATGGTCGTCAAGGAATGAGATATGAAGGTTGGCACAATATAAAAGAGGCATACAAAGGAAAGCCTTATCATAATTTTGAACATATTTGCCGAATGCTTGAGTTTTTAAAAAGAAATAATATCAATAATGAGAAGCTAGAATTAACTGTTTGGTTCCACGATATAGATAAAAAAGAATTGGTTGCTGCTGAAACAATGTCAGAATTCGGCTGTCGTTGGTTTCCTTGGAATATTGATCATGAATATTGTAAAGATGTAATTTGCGCTACAGATCCATTTTATAAGAAGAAAATTGAGGAGGAAGATGCAAAGTTATTGGTCTGTGCTGATAGAGAAATATTAGCATCAGACTGGAAAGCATACGAAAAATACGCCTTTGCTGTTAGGGCTGAATATCCACAATATGACGATGAAAAATGGGCAGAAGGAAGAATTAAAGTTCTAGAAAGATTGCTGGAGCTTGATGACATTTTCCCGCACGAAAAATTCAAAAAACTTAACGCCAGAGCAAGAAATAATATAACAAAAGAAAAATCATTCCTAGAAAGAGAATTGAAAGATTTAAGAGAATGAAACTGATAATAGTCAAATTCGCATGTACAAGAGAAGATCCGATAGAATTGTTTGCTTTAACAGAGAAGCAGTACGATAGATGGTTTGATTGCGAACCTCTTCAGGGATATTTTATTTGTGAAGAGATAGGAGAAGCAAGATTAACAGATGAAGCGATACAATATGTGCGAGGAATCAATATTAGCAACAAACTAAAGCAACCTAGAGAAGAAGTTAAAAATTCTAGTTTAGCTCCTCCTAGTGCGACCCAAATGGCATGGAAAGAAATGGAGAAAAATGACTGAAGAAATTAAAATTATAGAATCAAACGAGAACAAAGAACCAATTAAGTTTAAAGTATATGAAAAACTTGGAACACCGATATATCCTTATAAAGAAGGTGTTGATTTTAAGGAATTAGTTAAAAATAAAGCCATACATATTCAAGCTGGAGATAAAATAGTAGCGTGGAGTCATTTTCATGGGTATTCTGTTTTTGAGGTTAAAGACATTGGAGATGCTTTCCAGATAGAGTCGGGAAATCTTTGTGGTTGCTTAGAATTTGATGAAGAAGACGGCCATTGGATTTGTATTGGCTGGTATAATAAAAAAGCGTTAGATAAAGTTAATTTCGAAAAATAAAACGTAATGGGCGGAATGTAGCTGGAACGAATTGCATGAGAAAGTAACGGATCGAAACGGTTTATTTTAATAAGGCAGAATTAATAATATGAAAGATTCTGTCAGGTGTTCTCAAGGCAAAACCCAAATGAAATGGCTTGGTTTTAATATAAAGAAACCAAAGTCAGAGATTGTTGTTTGTCCTACCTGCAAAAGAAGAATGAGAGGAAGTGTAGAAGATTGTGGGGATAAGAATTGTTGGCACCTCTTTCTCCCTGAACACAAGAAAAAAGGTTGGTGGAAGAAAGATAAAATACAAAGGAAAGAAAAACCAATTTGCAAACGAGCGAAAGGATAAGGAATGAAAAAGGAAATACTTAAAAAGAAAAACAGCATAAGATCAAAAACATGGCACTGGACCAACAGAAAGGGGAAAACTCTTTGTGGTATTGATATTAGTGAAAGTGTTATTGTCTGGAAAAAAGGAGAAGGAGGAAAAAAAGAATGTCAGCACTGTGCTAAAAAGATAATGAATGATCCAGAAGTTAAAGATAGCATAAAAGAGGTTTTAGAATCAATAAAAACAGCAGACAGGGAAAAGGGCAGAAAACATACAGAGTTTATTAAAAATTGCTCTACATTTCCAAAAGGTGATCCTCAAGAGCATGAAGTTATTAATCAAAAACTAGTACAAAGAAGAAGAGATTTAGAGTCAATAGGATATTCATCAGAAGAAGCAGAAGGAATAGCTAGTAGAGAAATGTTTGATCTTTTTAATGGAATAGAAGAAATAGAAAACGAGGACAAACATTTTCCAGAGATGGCCCAACTCATCAATGCTATTAGTTCTGTTGCTTTTGTAGAATCAAGAAAAAGAGTGTTAGAATCGGCCATTAGCGCTTTAAGAGAAACATTTAACAAGTGGCAAGATGACTGTATTAAAAACAATCATAGCATTCCTGATTTTGAATATTTCTATAGAGTTATGCGATTGAGAAATATTATTAAAAAGTTTGATGTTGAGTTGTAGAAGGAGATAAAAGAATGGCAACAAAGACAGTAGAAATTAAAATATGCGACATATGTAAAGAAGAAAAGGATCAGTGTTACGAAATTAAAATTAATTCTGGCGTGAGTTTCGATGACGTTTATCAGTGTGTAGATCCTGAATATGTATATTTGGATATTTGTTCTTCTTGTGTTGCAGATTTGGCCGAAAAATATCTAGAAAATAAAATTCCTGATATAATGAAAAAGGTGAAAGAAAAGGATGGAGAATATTCAAAAGCAATAAGAAAAGCACTTAAAAAGAAGGGATAAAAAGAGGATGAGCCATTTCACTGTATTAATAAGAGCATCTAATAAACTTGTAGAAGAGTATGGAGGAATTGAAGAGGCAGCAGCTAAAATACTTGCTCCATATCAAGAAAACAATATGGGTGATTGTCCTCAAGAATATCTTCAATTTTATCCTGCCGAGAAAGAATATGAAGATGAATATAAACCATGTGGACCTAATGGAGAAAGAGGATATTGGGAAAATCCTAATGCGAGATGGGACTGGTGGCAATTAGGAGGTAGATGGCAGGGTTCATTTCGTTTAAAAGAATGTGCTGAATCTGGAATTAAAGGTTCTCCTGGAGTCATGTGCGATCCTATTAAAGATCCATACTTAACTGATGCAGCACAAAAGAAAGATATTGATTTTGAAGGAATGGATTTAGAAGTACAGGGGAAAATAGATAAATGGTGGATGAAATATCTTGAATTTAAAAAGAACAACGAAAAAGAAGAAGGCATAGACATGATTTATGGGATTCATCATGATCTTATTGAAATGGGATTAAGGGAGACTCCGCCTGTTAATCACGAAGAAATATGCAAAGCTCGAAATAAATTTCCAGAAGACAGAGATAAGTGGCCCGAGTCAGTATGGAACACTAAAGAATTTACGAGATTTGAGCGAGAAAGCCCACGATCTTTAGTCGTGGGAGTATGTCAAACATAGTGCCGATTTTTTAGAATATCAATTGTCTGAAGATTATTATTAAAACTAATTAATAGCAATCTTAACTCTTTTGCCCATTAAATCTGATAAATATTGGAGAGCATCATCTTCTGAATTAAATACAAGTTCGTTTTCTTTAGCTTTTTCATTCATTCTTAAAATACCCATAGAAACATTATGATCTCCATCAGGAAAATATGCTAATTTAGAAGCATTTTTCTTCTTTTCTCGTTCTACAATTCTTCTTGCCCAATTAATTCCTACATCATCGCCCCAACCTAACCATGCCACATAGCCTCGATCTTTCCAGGGTTTATTTTTATATTTAGGATCAATTTTGGAGTTTGATTTATGCCTGTAGAAACGAGCCATTCTTTTGACAATATCCAGAGATAGAGGTTTTCCTTCTGCTAATTGTCTGGCTCTAGTCCACCCCGTTTTTGTCATAGCTTTCACTTCGTCTGGGTGTTCTTCCTTCCATTTAAGCACTTTCTTGGCAGCTTCTTGCGCACCTTTAGGAGGGACATGTTTTTCTTTGCTCATCGTTTATACTCCTTGCCAATATTGGTCTACAAAGAATGCAAAAATATAAGAAAAATCTGAATTTTCAAGTGACAATAAGATTTTTAGCGATATACTACAAATTGTCTTAGACGAGCTATTTTAAGAAATTAAGCACAATAAGGAGAAAAAAGAAATGAGTAAGAAGCAAAAACAAAACAAGATCGTAAAAATTGCCAACATTGGAGAGGCAGCTGGTCTTGTTTGGCATCACCTCAATGACAATGGCAAAACTTCAGTAGCTACATTAACAAGAGTGATCAACCTCCCTAGAAATACAATTGATCGTGCTCTTGGATGGTTGGACAGGGAAGGAAAGATTATTTGGGAAAGTAAGGGCAATTCTGATCTTGTTCAGCTTAGATCCGAAAAATGCTACTAGTGATTGATAGTATGAATTTCCTGAATATCTAAACCATGCTCTCGATTTAGTTTTTGAGCTAATCGGATTAATTCTGAATCACTTAATTCATCATCCCACATAGCCATTTTTGTATGGGATGCTCTGCCGTCATGAGAAATAACTCCGGGTTCAAATGTATTTAATAAAATAATTGATAGTGCTTCAGGAAAGTCTAATTTATTACTAGGAACTAAAAGTTTTGGCCAATCTTTTTTAAGTTTAGTTTTTGTCCATTTTTTTGAGTCTAACTCTCTGTTTAATGCTCTGACGATTTCTTCAATTGTTTTATTAGGCAAATCATTATAATCAAATTTACCTTCTACTATGGAATCTTCTAATAAATCTCCATGCGTAAAAGATCCAATTAACAATTTTCCTGTTTTAATTATTTTAGAAAATGTGATAGAGTCTTCGGGACTATCCCATATATCGTCAGGGCTAAAATTACTTCCTCTAATAATTTCAATGTTATCAGATTTCTTTGTTTTAGGTTTAGACTGTTGGTGCATCATATATTGAACAAGTTGTTTCTTTAGGATACTTTTTTCTTTTCCTGGTGGCATCATATGAACTTTTCTTTGTAACTCTGCCAATCCTGCTGCTATTCTTATAATCCTACCAAATCTAGCTTTTCCTTCAGGTTTAGACAGTATTTCATTCAACATCTCTAACTCTTTCTTTAGAATTGCTGATATATTTTCTATTTGATTTTCTTTGTCGGGCATTTTTAACAATCTCCTACCTTATATCTAAAATATCCAAAATTTATTAAATAAGATACAATTTGTGCTTATTTTTATATAAGTTAAATAAACTTCCCTCTAATAAGGAGCTATCAAAAAGAGAACAAATTAAAAAAGAGGAGAAGAAAAATGTTACTTGCAATTGATCCAGGAAATGTCGAATCTGCATGGGTTTTATACGACGAAGAAAATAAAAATCCCACCGCATATGCCAAAGAAGAAAATGAAGTAGTTCTTTCTAAACTGGCAAAATTTAACAAGCAAACAGATACGTTAATCCTAGAAATGATAGCTAGTTATGGAATGAGTGTTGGACAGACAGTATTTGATACATGTGTTTGGATAGGTAGATTTTGGCAGGCATGGGAAGGCAATGTTGAGCTTGTATATAGAAAAGATGTAAAAATAACGCTATGTCATTCTATGAAAGCTAAGGATTCTAATATTAGGCAGGCTATAATAGATAGATATGGAGGTTCTAAAGAGGTTGCAGTTGGCAAGAAATCTTCTCCTGGGCCTTTATATGGAATGTCTCGTGATATGTGGAGTGCTTTTGCTGTTGCTCTTACATATTGCGAAAAAGAGGATTCACCAGGATTTTCAGGATTTAATGCATCTGAAACTACAAAAACATTGTTGCAGAAAATACGTGATGCGAAAGAAAAGTGAGGTTTTTTAAATAAATTTGCTATATTAATGTAAGGATTTAATTTAAGGAGTTGATAGACATGGCTTATATTATCACATCAAAAACCAGAGGCCGCATGATGAGACAACCTTCAGAGCGGCAAAAAATGTTAAACGAAAGAAGAGCTAAAACATTTGAAAAACATGCAGTGCGATCTGTTGCACCACTTAAAAATTTTAGCGAAATGGATATTCACGAAGAGCTAGACAAACAAGGAAGTGGCGTAAAAGAATCAATGATTGCTAATGAGGAACTTCAAAGAGCCAATAAAAAGATTAAAGATGCTAAACAAAAACCAATTAAAGATAAAATTATAAAGGAAAGAATTGAGAAGTTGGAAGAAAGAGATAAAAAAAATGGTCGTTTGGAAGAAGGTCGTAAATTCGCCGCTAAACAACGCAAAAAAGCGAGGAAAAAGAAATGAAGGTTTTTGAACCCCGTAAAAGAATTGCATTAGATGTCGGCTCTATTGAAGATCCTGAAGTTAAAGAATCAATAAACCAATTAGCCGAACTGCAAAAAGATGTAGGCCAATTGAATAATGGTCTCTCTACGCAAATTAGAGCAGCAGAAGCCGAACTACAGACCATGTTGAATCGCATGAAAGAGGCTGATCAAAAACTCACACAACTTCTTGATTCAATAAAAGCTCAAACTCAAAGCCTTGTAAATGCAGCACTTCAATATATTCAAATGAATCAATTAGATCTTAGTGAACAAACAGGGCCAAAATTCAGAGATTCATTTGTATATATGATGAAAGATGCTGTTTCTAATTTACAGCAAATTGTTAACGGTCTTCAAAATCAAGCAGGATCAGTTCTTACCCAATCAGCAGAAGTTCCAGAAGATATGGATGTTGAAGTTGAAAGTGAAGTGGTAAGTCCTCCAATGTCACCAGAACCATCCAGCCTTGTTACTTCTTCAATTAAAGAGAGAATTGCTGCTATTTTTCCTCAAGTAATGCAAACAATTGAAAAAATTGAGCCTATGTTAAATCAGGCTGACGGTGTAAAACAAAATAATGAACAAATTGTCACCCAGCTTCAAGAAGTTATTGGCACCGTCACGCAAAAGCAAACTCCACAACCCGAACAAACAGAAGCTTTTACTCCAGAAGCCCCAGTAGAAGAAGCCCCAGTAGAAGAAGGATTTGAGCCACCAGAGGGTATTCCAGAAGGTGAAGTAGAAGAAGCAGAAGCTGTTGAAGAAGGATTGCCAGCAGAAGAAGCTCCCGAAGAAGAAGGAGGCGAGCCTGTTGCAGAAGAAGCTGTTGCAGAAGAAGAACCAGTAGAAGAAGAACCAGTAGAAGAAGAACCTGTTGAGGAAGCTGTTGCAGAAGAGGAACCAATAGAGAAAGAAGAACCCGCAGAAGAACCAACTCCTAAAACAGAACCGGCTCCAGAACCAGCAGAAACAGAAACAACAGAAGAAGTAGTAGAAGAAGAATAAAAAGGAAAAAAACGAATATGAATGAGAACGAAAGAGAAAAACCAGATTTGTCTATTGCTGAAGTATCTCCATTGCCTCCCGAAGATGCAATAGAAGAGTTGAGTGATGTTGCCCTTAGAATTTTGGTTGGAGCAGAAATTTCTGAAGGTCAACATTTTAATCCACGCCTTGTCAGATTGAATTTGGGAGGTATTCAGCAAGTTCTCCACATTAATGATTTAAATATTGCTAAATGGGCAGCAGATACGGCATACAGAGAACATATTACTCCTGGCAGATTAGAGTTAATGATTCGATCTTTGCCTTATATGTTAGAATGCAGAAAATGGATTAGAAAATTATTAGTTAATCATTATTCAAAACAAGATAAGGATTTAAGAGTTGTATTTTTAAGAGGCGACAATGCAGGATGTGGTTATTGGAGAATGAAACTTCCTGGTGAATTTATCAGAGACGAAGAAAATGGTGTTTCATTACATATTTCTGATGTTGAAATTAACTACGAAACACTTTTGCAATATGATGTAATTGTAGTTGAACGTCTTTTTGAGTTTGAGAAGTATTACATTTTAGAAACACTAAAGAAAGCCGGTAAAAAAATTGTTTATGAAATTGATGATGATGTGTTTAGTTTAGAAGCACATAATCCTGCCGCACGTTTCTATAACAGATTTGATTCTCAGCTGTGTATTCGGCATTGTTTAAATCTTGCTGATGCGGTTATGGTAACAACTGAAAGACTCGCAAAAGCATTAAACATAGAAGACAAAGCTATTATTTATCCCAATTCTCTTGATTGGGATATGTTATTTTATTTAGGCACAAACAAAGACAAAGAAAGAACAAATAAGAGAATATTTTGGGCAGGATCCAATACACACAATGAAGATTTTAAAGTTTGTATATCTTCATTATTACAGATTATGGCTGAACGTGAAGATGTTGAATTTTGGATTGCCGGTTCTTGTCCTCCCATTATTAGAGAGACATTTCAAGCATTTATGGACCGTTTAGTTTTGATTCCTGGTATGCATACAGAGGGTTATTTCCACTTCTTGAGGAATAATTTAGATGTAGATATTGGCATTATTCCTTTAGCCAATAGTGTTTTCAATCATAGTAAATCTGTATGTAAAGGTCTTGAATATACACTGGCAAGAATCCCAATTATTGCCAGTGGTTTCCCTCCATATAGTGACATCTACGAGCATGGTGCGGATGCCATGCTTTGTCAGACAGAAGAAGATTGGTATAATTCAATCAATCAATTATTGGAGAATGATGCCATGAGAGAGGAATTGATAAAAGAGGCTAGAAAAAAGGCAGCAGCTAAGTTTAATCTAAGAACAAATGCAGCAAAATTAGCTGAAGATCTCAAAATGGTTGGTGAAGATATTGTTGCTAATCGTATCGCACAAAAAAATCTCCAGCCAGAAGATCCTGAAGTTGTTCCAGTTTCATAGTAATAATAAAAGTATTAACTCTGCCAAATGAAACAACAAACGGGGAAGTTCTATCTTTCCACATATTGTCATCTATAACTCTAGATAATATAAACTCGGCTGTATTCAAATCGTTCAAAATAACTTCTGCATCAGTTAAGACATTTATAGAATTTTTATCCTTAACTCTCAAAGGAACATTCATCACACCATCAAGTCCCTCCAATTCAGCAAACATACAACAATGAGTAGCAGCATCACGAGATGGTTTAAGACCTTCAAAGTGTTTTTCTGATGATTGATAATAAAGTTCTGGAGGGTTTAGATCAAATCTCATTGTAGGACAAGAGATTGGTTGAATACTAGAAACGGTACGAGATTGTGTAGTTGTAATGATACCACCTCTCGGATCTAAAGTGGTAATTGTCGGAAGACGACCAGGAAATCTATCAGGGATTCTTTCTTTAAGAGCATTAATACAATTATCTAATTCAGTGGGTAATTTCTCATCTTTTTGTGTGTTTTCAACATATTTAGCAAAAATTCCATCCTTTAATTTTTGCTGCCATTGAGATTTGGCAGCTATAGCATCTTTCTCAGAGCTATGAAAATTAAATTGTAATACGGGAGTAATTGTAAGCCATCTTTGTATTTCAGACAGATGTATGATAGCAAAATCAGCACCGGAAACTTTAAATCTGGCACACTCTGATTCTATCAAGCTATCATCCGGCTTTCTTTTAATGTTATTAGACGATCTGTAAACATCAAAATTTTCTTCTACTTTTTCTTCACTCAATTTCTTCCTCCTCAATACTTTCATCTGTCTCTATTGATCCTATCATTGCTAATTTTATTTCTTTATCTGATGAGTAATTAATAGATTTGAGTTTTTCAATTACTTTTCTTTCTATTCTTTCTATAGTGTGAAATTCTACAATGTCTATACTGCGCGAACCAATATCAATAGTTGCTATTTCTTCTCCTATATACGCTTCTCCGTTAGACGCAATAAAATAATCAAGATCTAAAAGAAGTGATACCAATTGAGGGTTTACTTCTGGGTTGTTAATAATTTTATCTTCAAAACTATTTGTTATTTTCTCTAACAATAAATCTGTTGCACATCTTATTGGAACTTCTAGATTTTCCGGCACAGTACATAAATGTGAGAACTTGACTCCAATCACTAGTTTCGACATAACTTTTATACTCATTCTTTATCCTTTCTTATTCTAGACATCATTCTTTCTAATTTTTGTTGTCCTATTGCTTTTATTAGTTTATAAAAACTTCTTGCAATAGAGCTCGAAGAAAGAACTGATCCTGTCCAATCTGTTGTCTCCATAATTTTTCTGCCAGGATCAAATTCTTCCTTTTCGGTTTTATCTTCATCTTTTACTTCTTCCTTAGATTCCTTCTTTGGCGGTTTCTCTGCTATAATTTTAACATATCGATAGTATACTTCAAGCTTTTCTAATCCAGCAATAGGTGCATCGGGCGAAGTTTTTCCTGTAATTGGTCTAATGCTTACCTGCATAAACACATTATCTCCAGGCTTTGCAAACCATTTTGGGAACTTCTTAACAGGATAGGTTTTCATAAAAGAAATCCTGCCAGAAGTCCAATTTTCATTAAAGCCCTGTCTTTCTTTTGCTATGCGCTTAAGGGCATTTGTTGTTTCTAGCCTGCTCAATCTCCTTTTTCTTGGTTCTACAGCATCAATATTCGCAAAATAGTCTTCAGTCTCTGCCATGATATACAAATCTCCTGCTTAATTTTACCGCACAAAATTAGAAAAAGTATCATGTTTTTTGAAAATATTTTTGTAATTTCTTTTTTGATATAGACTTAAGAAAAATACAGAAAGGAGAAAATATGTAGCAAAATCAGCTTCTCAATGAATATAATAAGACTCAAAGGAAAAACATGGGAAACAACTATGTCCATTCTATAAAGGCTACTGAGGATGTGATTTGTCCTCATTGTGGGTATAAAAATTATCCTGGTATTGATGGATTTGATGCTTATGATGATGGTGGAGTTTGGAAAGCTTATTGTTTGAAATGTGAAAAACCATTCCATTTTGAAGAAGTTAGATGCTTTATGTCATATATTAGAGATTAGAAATATTATGAGTACAAGACGCAGATGTCATTTTATGGATCCGAATATAGTACATAAATATATAGAAACATGCAGAAAAAATAATGGGGGTTATATTCCTAGCCTTTTGCCTTTTGAGGGAGAAGTGGAATTACCTATTGAAAAAATAAGCATTAATCATGATATACTCAAGATCAGGAAAAAATTCGATAATAATGTTGTTCTGAAATATAAAGAAGCAATTTTAAAGCAGGATGATTTTCCTTCCATAGCTGTGGTAAGATTTGGACCGAAAAAGTTTTATATATTGGATGGGAGATATCGTCTAAAGGCATATACTCTTATTACTGGCAAAATGAACGTAACTGCTAGAATATATAGAGCGCATAACATGGAAGAACTTCAATGGGCTCTTATGGGAATTAATTGGCAAAGCAGAAAAGAGGTTGAAATATTGGGTGATTTGTGGGATCCTTTAGCAGAGGAATATAATGGAGGAGATATTGCTACATTTTTACGTTCCAGATTAGATAAGGAATGGTTAGCGAAATACAAAAGAGAACAGAAAAAAGTTTTGCCCAATGAATTTTACGATATGCACAAGATAGCTGTAAAATGTTATGGTCCTGTCTGTATTGAAAACAAAAGAAAAGTTTCAGACTTAATTAAAAGAATACGTGAAATTACTGGTATAAATATTAATGGCTCAGTTAGAGAAAATAATAAAATTAGAAATAAAAATGGGCGAAATCGAAAAAAAATAAGAAAACAAAATAAACATAGAAAAATAAGTTATCCAAAAAGCTTAAGAGAGGCATCGTCGGACATTTTAGATGAGTCAATAGAAAACATTTTACGTGATGATATAATTAGTTCTTCAAATCAAAGAGCTGAAATTCAAAAAATGTTTGACAAGGTGCGCTCCATCGTATATGAAGGTAATGAGTGTGATTGGTACGGTTCTAAGAAAGAGGTTCGCAATTGCTTGATTCAGAATTTAAGAGAAATATGTAATTTAATGTCGCTAAGCCTTCGGGAAAAGAGAGGAAAGAAATGACAACAACAAAGAAAAAGACAAAACAAAAGAATACAACAAAAGAACTTGGACGCAAAATCTCCAAAATTACTCAAAGTACAGAAAAGTTTGCAAAAGATGCCAAAAGAAAGATGAAAGAAGGAAAAGAACTTTTAACAAATAACACACACCTAAAGAAAATCGTTATTGGTCTTGATGATCTTTTTGGCAAGAACAATAGAATTTCAAATATAGAAAAATTTAATTATATTCCTCCCCAAGGGAAATATAATGAATTTGTTGCAAGGAATCCCATTGTTTTAGGCTATCATGGCATACTGAATGAAGCTTTTGCTGATTATTATTTAGGAGATGATGTTTCTGAATTAAAATGCGAAAGAGATGCAAGAGAAACACAAATTAGAATCAAAAAACACATTGGAAGTATGAAAGAAGGAAAATTTAATTCTCACGGTGTTATCTGTATGGCATATGTGCAAAGCAAAAGACGGATTTATAGACTTGATGGAAAGGGAAGGACTTTTGCTTATCGGCATTTTTTAGCTCAGGGAGGTGTCACCCAATTCCCAATTACTATTTTTATTTATTATGTTAAAACAGTAAAAGAACTATCAGATCTCTATAATGGATTTGATCAAAAGGCCCCGGTTAGATCTAAGAGTCACCAAGTAGAAATAGCAAATTCGAATAGTGGTATAGAATTTCTTGAAAATCATGAATATCGCAGACTGTTGAGGAAATATCAAGATGCATTACTTTATATGGAAGAGAAATTCCTTAAAGGAGATAGAAGATATGATGAATCTAACGCTGCACACATCAATATTGAATTTTCAGACCTTTTAGAAGAAGTTGACGAATCTTTGGTTCCTTATAATTCGTCAAAACACATTTACAATATTCCTGCTGTCCTTGCTGTTATGTTATATATTTTCTATATTTCCGATGAAGATACAAGAAAGGCAAAGCAGTTTTGGAAAATGCTCATTGACAGTTATTCTACAGGATTGAATAAGAAGGATCCTATTTGTTATATGATGCTCAAACTTAATGAAAAATTAACATCATATGATGCTAATAAAAAATCCCCTATTCCTAAGATCAATAAAAAAGAACCAGGAGCGAGTGTTTGTCACAGGGCTCTTTCATATATGGTCGCCAGAGCATGGAATGGATTTATTTTGAATGATCCGGTTAGAGTGTTTAAATATGAAAGAAATCAGGAAATTTTATTCCCAGTACATCCGTCAGAAGAGGAATAAAATATAGCATCAATATTGTTCTTAATGATGGATAGACTTGTTCATTTGGATGGTTGAGGAGACACATAAAAATGGATGTATTAAAATCTCATCTAAATTATTATTTGGAATTAGTCGATAAAGAAACATTAAAACAAACCATCAAGAAAATGTTTGATGATGTTGAATGTATTTTTGAACATTATGGCGCAGACCATGATTTAGATATTGAAATTTTTAAAAGAACAATTATCGATGAACTAAGAAAAAGTCCTATTCGGTTTTGAAGGAATAATAATGCCAAGGAAACAATCTTATAACAATAAATTATGGCAACAAATTTTAACCAAAATGTCTGAATATTCTGTAGAAGAAATAGATATGATGTGCGGTGCCTATAGATATAAACAAAAAGAAAATGAAGCTAGGAAACAAAGAGCCAAAGAAGAACGACAAAGAAAAGAAGAAGAAAGAAGAGTGAAAAGAGAAAATAAAAACAAAATATAAATAAATGTTTTCTTAATACAGAAAAGGCAAAAGCCCCTATTTTAGAATAGGGGCTTTTTTATTGTTGGCACTCCATAATTGCCTATTTTTTATCTACTTTCTTTTTGCACTTAACACAGTATTTAGTCTGATCTAAGACCTTGGTTCCACAATCAGGACACGGAAAGGTCTTAGCAGCAACTTCGATTCTTTGTCCAGTAAGATCTGACAAATACTGAATTGCTTCTTCTTCGCTGGCAAAAATAAGTTCTTTTTCTTCTGACATTGCTTTAGCTCCCTTCTCAAAAATAAAAAAGACAAATACTAATAAAGGACAAAATATAAAGAAAATTAAAAGTTCTCTAATTTAATTTTATAATTTTGCATATTATGTAGCAATTCTTATAAAGGAGAAAACTATGCGTGATTTGATAACGTTAATACTGAGTCTTGCAAAATTCTTCTATTATCTATTTTGGCCTTTGATTAAATTATTTGAATTAACCCTTCCTTTTTGGATTTTTGTTTGGAAAATAGCTAGATATCTTAATCCATTTTTGTGGTGGTGCGCTTTGGTTCATGGTGTTGAATGGAGAATTGTCGGATATATGATGCCTTATGGAATTGGTGGAGGATATGATAGAGAAGGATATTATTGTCAAGAATGCGATAAATTATATTGCGGGAGAGATTCGGAGAAATAAAATGAGAATAGAATTTAAGAAGACTAACTGTGTTAAATGCGGCTCTGAAATATGGAAAATGTTTCCTTATAATCAAGAAGAACTGAATAAAACTATTTGCAGTATTTGCGAAGAACCCAATAAAGAATTGCCACCTATTATCTTTAAAGGATATCGAAGCAATGTTAATGAAAAATAGAGACATACAAAAAGAAGAGTGGATCAAAGATATGATTGTTAAACATATACAAAACAATCCAGGAATAGACCCTTTAGATATAGCAAACGATCTTGATATTCCTCTTATTCGGGCAGTCAATCTTTTGACATACTCCCACGACTTAAGATCGTGGGATTCTTGGCTTAAGCGATACTAGCTGTCCGAAAGGACAGTCTTACGGTATCTAGGCCAGCAGAAGATGCCCCTTCTGCATAAATATTAAAACTAGCGTTCCGATCTCTGTCTAATTCAGTTTTACAACTAGGGCATATCCAACTTCTGTCTTTTAACGTTAATCCTTCATTCTTATACCCACATACATAGCATTGTTTAGTAGATGGAAAGAAGCGATTGATTTTATGCACTGTCTTAAGATATTCTTCGGCTTTAAAGCTCAAAATCTGCATAAACTGATAAAATCCTAAATCGCTTACTTTTCTTCCATATTGTTTTTGCAGCCATTTGATGTTTAAATCTTCGAAAAACATATAATCATAACTTCGAACTAAAGCTAAAGCTAGTTTAAAATGGAAATCTTTTCTTTTGTTAGTTATCTTTCTATGCATCCTAGCTAACTTCAATCTAGCTTTTTCTTTATTTCTACTTCCATCTTTCTTTTTAGACAAAGATCTGTTTAACTTCTTTATTCTTCTAATGTCCCTTTTAAAAAACAAAGGGGATTTTATATCTTTGTAATCGCTAGATGTTAGAAAGGTTTTCAACCCAAAGTCAAATCCTGCGCTTTTACCCGTCATGAATTTGTCTTTTTCTGGGCTGTCTTCTAAGACTAACGATATACAAAGCCAAAGATCACCTAAACTATCTCTCTTTATCGTTACTGTTTTTACTTCTCCTTTCGTTTCTCTTGATTTAGAATACTTATAAATACTCTTCTTTATTTTGATTTTGTTTCCTTCCAGGAATTTATATCCTGCTTGTTTAAGCGTAAATGATTTGTATTTTTTAACCTTTTTAAACGAAGGAGGGCTACATTTTATTTTCTTTTTGTGCAGTTTAAAAAACAGCTTGTATGCTTTGTCTATACGTTCAGTTATATCTTGAACTGATTGACTTGGAATAACCTTAAGATATTTAAATCTTTCTATATTGCTGTTTCTAAGTTTTTTAATATGCTTTTGCAGCTTGTTTTTATCAAGATATTTTCCGTAGAGTTTATAGTATTTTTTATGCAATGCTATGCAATGATTATACAAAATTCCTGTACAATCAATTGTCTGCATAAGAAAACAATTTCTCTTATGCTTATACAATTTATATTTATACGTTCTTCTCTGCATAAATTATTTGTTTTTCTGATCGTCTATATACTTCTGAATTGTTTCTTCAGAAATATGTCCAACGGACTCACAATAATAACTTCTTGTCCAAAGACAAGGAAGTCTGCTTTTTAAAGAATTAAACTCTTTTCTTAAATTTCTAGAAGAATATCCCTTTAATTGTTGAACTATAAAATGAGGACTGTCAACAGGAGTAGCTTTTACAAAGAGATGAACATGTTCAGGCATAACTTCCATAGAAAGAATTTGAACACTTAGCTCTTTGGCTTTTTCTTTTAATAATTGTTTCAATCTTTTTTCAATATCATCAACAAAAACAGGTCTTCTATATTTAGAACACCAAATAAAATGATAGCCTATGTTGTAAACACAAGTTTTGCTAGTTGTCCATCTCTTTTCCATGTTGTTTATTTTATTCTATAAATAGTCATTTGTCAAATAAATATTTAATTAAATCTGTTCGCTCTCATCCCACGACTAAAGTCGTGGGCTTTCCCGCTCAGTTGTCGTAAAAGATTTAATTCGCGAAGGAAAAATAGATTGGATAGAGGAGTAGAGCTATGCCATATTTTTATTTCCCAAGAGAAGAAAACTTAAGACCTCTAAGCAATATAGAAGTCATAACAATGCAAGCTTGTTTAGGCAAGTTAGACGATAAGAAATTACCTTGGTCATACGAGATAGAAACTTATAAATTTAGATATTTTGAAGATAAGGGTATGACACTCGACAACGGAATTATGGGATATACGAGATTTTTCAGCAAAGATATTCTATTATCGCCAAATGTTGTTAAGGGACTGCTATGGACAGACAATCAAGGAATTCCAAATAATGAACAATCTATAAGCATAGTTGTCCATGAATTAACTCATAGAAATCAAATGAAATGGTTAGGTGGGTTGCTGTGGCCGTTTTTAAATATGTTTGGAGTTGCTGATCTAACAATAGAAAAATGGGCACGAGAAAACGAACAGTGTGCCCTTAATGATCTTGCTAAAATATATAGAGAAGAAAGAGAAGGTTAAGAAATAGGCAAATCAAGAGCTTTCCAGCCAGCTACCGGAATTCCTTCAACAGGGCTAATTCCCATCCCATATTTTAAAGTAACCACATTATATCCTAAAAGCCTTAAAAGAGTCATAGTTTGGCTTGCTGTATGTCCAACATAGCAAATTAATACAATGGTTTTATCTTTAGGTAATTTTTCTAGGTTTTCAGGCTTAAATAAATCTAACCAAAATATATTAATTGTTCCTTCAATATGTCCTTTTTGAAAATCATCTGGTTTTCGAATATCCAATAAGAAAAGATCATCGGTTTGGTCGTTATCTATTTTCTTTTTAAGATCTTCAGGAGTAATATAATTCCAATTTTTGTCTACTTTGGATATGTATTGAGATATCTTATCTTCCATTTTATTAGTAGATTGAGCTTGATCTGTGGCTAGCTCATAAAAAACAGACTCAAGATCATGCACATCATATCCATTTTCTTCTGCCCATTTATGAACTACTGGATCTTTTGGATTTGGATTATCTTGGAGAAATTTTTTAACCTCTTCTTTTGAAGGAGATTCCTTAGCAATTTTCAGTTTGCTAAGTTTTTCGGCAATTTTTGCAATTCTGTTTATATTTTTGTTCATCTATGTTCTTAAAATAAGAGCCCCATATTTGATTAGAATACAGGGCTCTGAGAAAATATCTAAAAATTCCTCTTATGCAGTACGAGAACCAAGCTGACCACTGGCATAAGCACCACCACCAAGACCCTGTGCTGCCTGTGTAGGAGTTTTGCCTCCGTAACGATGAGCAACTACCAGGAACTTTGCCGTGTCATCCTCTACCAACGGAGAAGCGCATTCCGAGTTAAAAGCTGCATTTCTTTGGATTCCATATTTTCTTTCCCTTGCATGAATAGGATCATTAGGGATTGCTGGGGTTACGCCTACAGGGACTGCCATTGTGATATCCTCCTAAAAAACTAAACTAAAAACACTCTCTACAATAAAGAAAATCTATTTAAAAATTATCAATCCTTTTTTGGTCTGACAGCAATCGATATGTGAAATTCGTGATTGCCCTTCATCAGCGGAGTTAAACCGTATTTCTCCCGTAACTTCTCTAATTGTGGGCTTTTACATTGAATAAACCACACCTTTTCCATTTCGTCCCAACCTTCTGGATCACAAGACTCAACAGAAGAAATAGCATATTCAAATTCTTGCCCAACTTCTTCAATTGGACCTACTTTTTCTACTTCCTCATCCGTCATTACTGAAATGTGAGGATCGTAGTCTGGTGGTTTTTCCATGTCTTCTTCGTAAATCGTTTCATATATATTATTTACAAAATCTTTAGGGACAGTTAAAATTGCATAACTTCCCTTTTTGTTTTGCACTTTTAATTTGCCCTTCATAGGAACTGCAGGATATTCAGTTACAGTATTTCCTGCAAGAACCATATTAGCTATTCGAATTATTCTTCTAAAATCGGACATTTTTAGCCTTTAAGAAGTTCATTATATTTGGCTTCTGCTTGTGCCATACTATCAAAGTAATAAGCTTCTTTTGGTTTCCATTTATCATCTTTGAGAACATAAACTTCTGTCTCAAACATATCGTCTTCTCTTTCGATTACAACCTTTCTTGTTTCTGAAGTTTGAGTCTCTTTGACGTATTTCTCTTCACCCTCGCTAGATTCTTCCTCTTCTTTGCTGGATTCTTCTTCCTTTGTCTCCTCTTCCTCTTTTTCTTCAGAAGTTTTAGAAAAAGGACACTCATCTGTCTCAGAGTTTGGTCCTGTACCATCTGGAATACCTGGGCCCAACTTTGAACCAGCAATATAAACCTTTTGTTCTAACAAATCAGCTAAGTATTGTAGAGCTTCTTTTTCGGTGGCAAATCGTAGCTCATTCATTTTTTCATCTCCTTAATACAATAACAAAAAATTAACACTCTATATAATAGCAAATATATAGAGAAAATTTCAAAATTTAAGATGTATTGTTGAAAATTATGAGGTAAGAAATTATTTAATAATTATTCGTTTGCCTGTTAGATTGGATAAATATTGTAGTGCATCGTTAATAGAAGCCATTTCAAACATTTTTTGTTGCCCTTTGGACTCGGCTAATTCTCTAAAAGGATCAGGATATTTTTCTTTAAGTCTTTGTTTGTCAGGATGTTTGCTAAGTTCATCTATGTTTATTTTTTGATTTGTCATTAATTTGAATTCTAATGGATCTTTAACTAAATCTTCTGCATAATCAGGACCATATTCATTAAAAATATATTGTAAAGTTGGAATATCTTCTTTAAATCCTTCAGTCAAAAGTTTAACAATTGGTTTCATTTCACTTTCTGTCATTTTTGTATTGCCAGCATTATTAAATTCAATACCCTGTCCTGTTCCTGGAATTGGTATTTGCATATATTCACCATCATCATCATAATAAATTTGTTCCAGATTTTCTTTTATTTCGCTTTCGTCAGGCTCATATTCTTCTATTAGTTCATCTTTAACCTCATCTACTTCTTCAGGATGATCTTCTATCCATTCCTCAAAAGTATATTCTTCCTCTTCTCCTTCTTCTAGTTCTGCTTTTTCACTCTCTCTGTATTCTAAATAATCATCATATCTGTCTTGTAATTTTTGATCAATATCATATTCATCAGGTTCGTAATGTTCTTTCAACCTCTCAATAACTCCATCTTCATAATCATATCCATAGTTATTTAACCATTCATCAAAATCTATTTTTTCTGTTTCTAGCATTCCTTCTACATTCAAAAGTGCATATAATTTATTCCCTTTAGTAATAAGATAAAATGGAGGATCATATCTACGAAACCAATCTTCATCTCGAACACACCATTTACCAGCTTGAATCGTATCAAAAGTCTCATCATAATCATCTATTCTAAACAATCTATATTTACCGTTAGATGATAATAACTTTTCATCCATATGACTAAATAAATCTTCTAGTCTGGGACGTTTATTTTTAAGATTTTCCATAAAATTAGATAGTCCCCTCAAGCCTCTTTCTATAATGTGTTTCATTTTATTTTCGTTCATTACTTCTGGAACTTGTTTTTGCTTCATAGACATGTATTCTTTTAAAATGGGCTTAGCTTCATCAAGTTCTTCTGGTTTAACTTTATCCTTTTTAATCCATTCAATAAGCTGTTTTATAAATTTACCGTCAATTCTTGTATTTTCATCTAACTTTGCAGGTGGGTTTTTAACAGTGGGGTCAGCTTGTATAATTCTTAAAAATAAGTCGTCAGAATATTTGTCTTCTAACATCTTTTGGCCAAGTTCCATTGTGAATTTCTTGGCAATAATAATTCTACTATCAGTTAATTCTGCTAGATATTGTATAGCATCAAATTCAGAAGAAAATCTTAATCTTGACATTTTAAACTGACTCCTTTCTCTATTAGTTTTAGGAAATTATAAAATTTTTCTGAAAATTCTTGGTTTCTGACTTGTCTATGCAGATATGTCAGCTATAATAATCAAGACTACATATTGCATCCAGGACATATAAATGACTATAACAAAACAAGAACGAAGAAAATTTAAAAAAGAAATGGAGAGAAAAGAAGAGGAAATCAAAGCCTCTCTTGCCAGGAAAATCAAGCCTAAAAAATCCAATAAGGATGAAGAAATTAAAGAGGTAGTCTATAATAAGTTTTGCGAACCCACTCGTAAATTTTGTTTAAATCATCCTCTATATTGCACTTACAGAAACATAAAATACGATCAAGATAAAAAACTGTGGTATAAATATCAAAATCAAGCTCTTGAGAAACTACTTCATACCTGTTTTGATTTAGAATTAATGTATGATGAAAAATGCTGCAAATGTCTCCCAAAAATAGCACTTTATTGTCAAGACTGGATGCGAAACTTAGAAGACTGGAAACCCAAAACTCATAATAGACATCGACAAATTGCACATCTTTTGCGTTGGCTTTTTGTAAAATATGACATGCCACTTTTTATGGACACTGCATGGTACGAACAAAAGCAAAATAAATATATCTCTTGGTATATCGATATTGGAAAAGGAGGAAGTGTATATAAAACATTAAAGCCTTATAATATGACAAGAAAAATGGCTCACCTGTTTGTCCAGTCTCCTAAAGATCTTTCCATTACTGAAGCTTTGCGATGGACTCAAACTCTAGCATATGGAGGCGATCAAAAAATTGCTCATGCTATTGTCAAAAGTGAACTGCCCATATTGGATCTGAAATTCCCATTTTGGATGGAGCTAATTCATTTGTTTGCTAGAAGCCCAATGATGGATGCGGCACAAATTGGACCTGTTGTGGATTATGTCAGATTTCAAAAAGCACAAAATGATGAATATACTTTAAAAGGGAGAACAATCAATTCTCTCATCAAGCACACAGAAGATTGGCATCAAGGATTAGTTAGAGAAAGAAGGGTCAAGGGGAAATGTTGGGAGGGCATATGTCTGCCTGATTGGAAACACATTGAAGGCAAAAGTCATCCTAATGAAGATGAAAATGCACTTAACAAAAAACAAACTGTATATAAAATTGTACAGATTTTGAACGGAAAAGAATTAGCAGAAGAAGGTAGATCTATGTGCCATTGTGTTTATTCTTATAGCTATTCGTGCGAAAGAGGACAAAGCTCAATTTGGTCCTTAAGAAAAAATGCATGGGAAGAAGCACGGCAAGAAAGAGTAACTAGAAGACTTTTAACAATCGAAGTTAGAAATCGTGATAATACTATATCCCAAGTAAGAGGAAAATATAACAGAACACCTAATGGTAAAGAGATTTTTTTGTTGAAAAAATGGGCTGAGGAAGCTAGACTTAGAATTAATGCTTTTGGAGTTAGATGAAAAAGGGAGAGAACACGATGAAGGTCTTATTTGGTTTATGTACGATTGGTCCTGAATGTGAGGTGATAATGAAAGCTGGGCATGGAAAAGGAAGTGCCGCTATAAAAAATGTAAATACTGGCCAAGAAAAGATTATTATGATTCCGTTTATGGAAATAGGTGTAGATGAAGCACAAAATCAAGAAGAAGAACTTACATTGCTTAAAAAGGAATGTTATAAGCTTATTGATGATATACTAGAAGAAGCAGCACAGAAAGAATAAAGAATGCCTATTTGTGCTTTATGCGATAGAGATGTTGATGAAACAACTGAACATCATCTTATTCCGAAAACACGACATAAGAACAAGAAGAATAAGAAATTGTTTACAAGAGAAGAAGTTAAAGAGAGAAAAATATCCGTTTGTAGACCATGCCATGATAATATTCACGCTTTATTTTCAGAAAAAGTGTTGGCAAGAGAATATAATACTCTTGAAAAATTAGAGAATCATCCTAGTATTATCAAGTTCACAAATTGGATTAAAAATAAACCAATAGATACAAATATTCCAAACAGAAGAAATAAAGGAAGAAGATAATGTCTACAGAAAAACTAAAAAGATTAGAAGCTCAAGCTAACCAACATTTGAAGAAAATTGAGTGGATGGAAAAGAAACATATGCCAGAAAGAGCAATTGAAAAAGAAAGAGATCTATTAGCCGATATAGATGTAGAAATTGCTCTAGAAGTACATTTAAATCCTCCTGACGACACTCCAGAAGAACAACTAAAGAAGAGCATTAAAAAGGTAGCTAATGATTTGAAAACACTGTCAAACTTCAATAAATTAGGAAGGGCTCTTAGAAACCTCTTTGATCAATAAAAAGGAGAAGAGTAATGAAGAATGTTGAAATGAATGTGGACGGAGATGAATTAACTATTAAAATCGATTTATCTCAGGATTTCGGACCTTCAAAATCTGGCAAAACCATTATCGTAGCATCAACAGAAGGAAATATTGCTATTCCAGAAACAGAAATGAAAATTGGAATGAACATATTTAAGCCCAAGAAATAAAGGAGATTTATATATGATTTCCACTCGAAGAAAAAAGCTCAAGAGAAAGTCAAGAAGAAATCGCAAAGACAAAGAAAAACAATTAAAGAACAAAGAAGCAAGATCGGCCAAACGAAAAGCATACAATCTAAAATATAAATCTAAGAAATAAAAGAAGATATATTATTTTTGAATTAAATTGAATAACATCCTCTTTAGATAGGAGGATGTTAAGAAAATGCCTAGTCGTATATATAGAATAGCCAAAAGACTTATTGTTTCGGCAGCATTAACCGGCATTACAGATCCACGCCAATTATTTGAAGAACTGTCAGGAAGCGATATAGTATTCTTTGATGTAGAAACAACAGGTTTAGATCAACACGAAAAACAAATAATCGAAATTGCAGCTATTCGTGTAGATGGTAGTACATTAAGAGAAAAAGACAAGTTACATAAAAAGATAAAGCTCACCCAAAAAACTCTAAAACAAATTCAAGAACAAAAAGAAAATCCCTCAACTCTCAAAAAAGGAGAATGGGGCGTAGAAAAAGTATTAGAATATACCAGATATAATAAGCTGAATCTACCCGAAGAAGAAGAAATAAAAGTCCTAGAGGAATTTAAGGAGTTCTGTGAAAAAAGCAATGCATATTTAGTGGCACATAATGCTAAATTTGATTTAAAAATGATAGGAACAAGAATCGGTAAAATTAAGAACCTCAAAGTCTATGATACAATGATGTTTGCCCGATTTTTCTTCATTCCTTCTTTAACTGCGCTATCAAAAGCAGGAGACGAAGAAGCCACCGATCTTCTTGAGAAAATGAAAACGTCAAAAGGAAAAGTGAGTTCTGGGCTTGTTTATTTAGGAAAAGGGTTAGGCATAGATGTTTCACAAGCCCATAGTGCTTTAGCCGATGTACAAACTACTATCAAGGTTTTTAAGGGAATTGTCGATCATTTTGAAAATAAGGCAGAGAGTTTAGAATCAGAAGAATATGAGAAGGGGAGACAAAAAGCAATTATGAAAGAAAGGTTCTACAAACAATTAGATAAGAAGAAAAAGAAGCGTTAGTATTTTGACTCGTACACTTTTTCAACAATCATTACTGGAATTTTATCTGCCCCGAGAGCTTTTGCTGCTGTTGCTCTATGATGTCCTTCTTGTCCTTTTCTGGCATAATCCAAATAAAGCATTGGAAATCTGTCGCCATTTTGCATATCTTCTATGTATTTTTGAACTAATTTTTGATCAAGTCTGTGCTCCATGCTTTGAGGATTAGATCCAAAAAGATCTTGAACCTTTTGTATATAATCATCGGGGCTCATCCATTCAATTTTAAATTTTCTATTCTTTTTGTCTTTGAAATATTCTGGCAGTTTCATCATATCGTCATAGTCAGTTTGATTGGTCGTATCTGTTTTCCAATTGATTTTTGTTGTACTACTAATTAAAAGATTAGCAATTCTAAGCGTTCTTCTCATATTTTATTCCACAGGCACAGATTCAATCCCACCTTCCTTAACCATCTCATAGAACTTCCTTTTTCCTGCCAATCCTGAAAATAGCTTTCTATTAATATCGATAGGATGCATATAGGCCGTTCCTAATTTGTCTAAAGCATGCATAAATTCATCTTCATTTTGAGCTTCTTCTACAAGTTCAGCAAGCTTTTTCAGAGATGCTTCTAGTTTGCTTGTTTTAGGAGCTTTTGGATTTGATGGTTCTAAAAAACTTTGAGAACTAGGAGCACTAACATCTCTTTCCATGATTTTTTGCATAGCTTTAGAGACATCGATTGTAGGTGTACTTATTTTAATACGTTTTCCTGTTAAATCAGCTAAATATTGAATTGCTTTATCTACACTGGAAAATAGAACTTGTTGACCGTAATGCTCTTTTAGCTCTTTGAAATATTTAGGATAAGATTTTTCAAGATATTTGAGTCTTTTCTTGCTTAACTTTCCTAATGTGCCCTTTTGAAGCATTGTATTATGATATATAGTTCTTTCAATGTCGTCGCCTAAAAGAAATTGAATATCCTTCCAGGGAGTGTTGTTTGCTACTCTTTCAACATTAATATAAATGCTCCAAGATCCATCATAATCTTGTTCCCATTCCCAATATAAGCTGTTATCTTCAGCTACTTCTTCAAAAAGCTCGAAAAGATCTTTTGCGCCTATATCTCCTATATCTAATTCTTCATCATACCCTTCTTGCATATCTTCTACTTTATCTTCAAACTTATTCTCAAGCGCTTTAACATAATCATCCTGTGCCCAACTATCCCATGCATCTCTCTCATAATCTCTTTGTTGTTCATAAGGAGGCTCATTACTTCTATAATTTTCATATGCATTAGATCTTTCAAATGCTCTCTCTAAATCTAACTTTTCTATTAAAGGCATTAGTTCGTCTATTTCATCGGCTTCTATAGGATCATTTGTGACATTATTAAACATTTCATCACTAGGACTAAATAGAGCATAATAGCTTCTATTTGGTTTTGTGAACAGCCATAGGGGTTTATAGCCTTCATAATTATCTTGTTCATTTACACACCATTTAGTTTGATGTGCGAATAATGGTTGTCCCTCTTCTTCCCAACTTCCATCAATTAAATAAGCGTGATATCCATTTAAAACCAAGTCGGGAGTTTTAAGTATTTGTTCTCTCTTATCGTTTGCCAATTCTTCTTCTGTGTCTTCAATAAAGCTAATGAGATCTGCACCCTTTTGGAAATCCTTTAACTTTTTAGATGTTTTGCCTTTTCCTCTTAGATTGTTTAGCTTTCTTATTGCATCTTTAATTTCTTCTTTTCTATAAACATTAGACATATATGGAGGATTATCAAAATACCACTCTAAAAGAATATGAATAGATTTAACACTCTTCTTTAAATTGCCATCAAATTTTGGATCTATACGAGCAATTTCAACGATTTCTTGTTGTACTCTATGATCTTCCCAATTTTTAGATATACTCACGCGCTTTCTAAATCTTTCTACTAATTCAGGCATTAGGTCTTCAAGAGATTTAGCAATAAGAATCCGGCTACCTGTTAAATTAGCTAGATATTGAAAAGCCAAATTAGCATTGGAAAATTTTAGCATTATTCTTCCTCGTCTGGATCTGGAGCTAAATTTTTTCCAGCTTTAATTGAATCGAAAATAATCTTACCTTCTTCAGGAGACTCACCTTTAGGATGGAAGCTAAGGGTTTTCTCTTCTCCACGTTCAAAAAATGCTCTGTCGTGAATTGGGTCTACTGTACTGTACCAAACGCCTTCATGAAATTGACTGCTTGATGGTTCTGCTGCACCTTCTTTCAACATATAATCAATCATCTCATATAAAGAATCAAATTCCATATCTTTATGCTCAAATCCAGTTTCGGCATAATCTCCTGCTCTTGCTGATTCTTCAGTTACAATCTGATATGTGACATCAAGTTTAAAATCTTGGAAAAGAGTCTGCTGTCCATCGTATGCAGCAATAATAACTTTCTTACCCGTCATATCAGAAAGGTGTTGAATTGCTTCTTGTTCACTGCTAAAATTGAGTTCACGCATTGTTTAATCTCCTTATTTGCCTTCTACACAATATACTCCAAATATTCAAAAATATTAAAATACATATAACTACTTAGAAATAAAACAATTAAATATTTTTAAAAAGATATGAAATTTTTGGAGGGAGTTTTGTTTATATTATTTAGAAAGGATCTCGATAGGATATGTTTTTAAGAGGCAAACTGTACAAATAGTTCCGTCTTCGCACATTTGGTCGAAAATTTCGTTGATCTTTTTCTTTGTTAATCTTTTGCAATCAAGAGGGATTGTTTCTTTGTGTCCGCATTGAAGTTTGAAAGTTATTGATTTCTGTGCCATAATAGGTTAAACTCTCTTTCTAAAAAGATAAAAGCGCCCGTCGTCCAATGGTTAGGGCTCAGATCTCTAAAATCTGTTATAGGAGTTCGATTCTCCTCGGGCGCACTAATATTATCAAAGAATCAAACTTTTTCAAATAGTTTTCTTGACAAACGAAGGAATATAGAGCATAATAGACAATACTTGCAACTGGCTTGAATGGTAGATACGGAAGCCATAGGATATGTGACCCCGTACTATATTCTGAAAAGAACGAATCAAGGTCATCCCCAGTGCAAGTGTTCAGAAAAGGAAAAGAAATGACCTAGGTAAAACACTGGAACTATATTCTCCTCCGTACTGATCTTCCAATAGATCAACAAATCGTCCAATCCGCCCATGCAGCTTATGAGGCGGCTTTATATTTGGACCAACCTCGCTCTCCTGTTAATTCCTTGGTTATTTGTGCTGTGCCTAATGAAAACGCTCTGCTAAAAGAGTATGAGCGTTTGGCATCCTATAATATCGATTCAATTCTATTTCAAGAGCCAGATAGAAACAATGAAGCAACGGCATTTTGCACAGAGCCGATTTCTAAAAAGAAGAGGAAGTTATTTTCAAAATGGAAACTTTGGAAGGAGAAATGAAATGCGTTAGGCAAAAGCTCGTGGACCTCCTTTTTGGATTTCAGAAATGGCTTTAGGGCTAGTTTGTAGCAAGTTTAATTTAAGTACTTTGTTAATCTTAAACTTGTAATAATTCTTAAAAACAGTTTTGTCAGAAAAAGATATACAAATTTCTGTCAAAAAGGAGAATCAAAATGACTGCTATTGAGACGAAAAATGAAGTTCGCAAAGAGATTTTAGAAACAAAGGAAAAGATCAAGGCATTAGCTGCAATTCAAAAAGAAGAAAAACAACTTTTAAGAATGCCACATAATAAAATTCCAACAATAGATATTAAACTTCGTAGTGGAAATGTTTATCAATGTGGCGGAATTGATCGTGCAGGTCGTTTAATGAGTATAACCAGAGAAAGAGCATATAAGATTACCAAACTCCATATTAAATATAATCGTATGCGAGGAAAGCCAACAGATATGCATGAGTACAAATAAGGAGAAAAATAATGGACATCGAACAAGAAGATATTGAGAAGTTTTTTGAAATTTATGAAGACGTAAAACAAAAGATTGATGATATTGGGAACCTTATTAAATTTGGGAAAAAGAATGACTGGAGTTTAGAGGATTTCGAAGAGCACGGAGGAAATGTTAAAGCCTTCTTTGAGTATTGGCCCTCTTGTGGTTGTTGCGGCCCTGAACGTTGCTCTGTAGAAATTCCTATGCATTTGCTTTGGAATGAAAATGGCGAAGAAAAAGCACTTGAGTTAGGGAAAAGAAACCGCTTTATTGCCAAACAAGAAAAAATCAAGAAAGAGCGAAAAGAGAAATTAGAAAACAAAAAGAGAAACAAAGAAAAAGAACTGGCTGAATACAAAAGATTAAAAGAAAAGTTTGAAAATTGATGTAAATATCTTAAACACAATGACGTTATGGGGTCAGAACTAAAAATCTGGCCCTATATTTTTTAAAAAGTTCAATCAAATCTCTCTAAATAGAATATAATATATTGTTGATTGTTTGTTTAAAAGAAAGTATATAACAATGCCAGAGATAGAGTTTGAAGCAAAACCCAGTGGAGATATGGAGTGCTTTTGCTGGGATGTTACAGAAGAAGAGTACAAAAGAGTTGTCGGAAAAGATGACTATCAATTTGAAAAAGAATACAGAGAAGAAAGCCATCATGAAGAATATTTAAGAGAATCAGGATTGCCACCTTCTCCTTGGTTTCTTTATCCTGGACATATATTGAGAGCTATGGGTTTCGATCCAAGCAAAAGTGAAAGTCTAAGAGTGAAAATGATTGTAGAAAAAATTGAAGCCTAAATAAAATGCCAAGAAATATAATCCGATTTTATAGACACACTCAGCCTTGTTTTTGCTTTTCGAACTTTTTTAAGTTTCCAATAGTTCTTAAAGATAAAATATGGCCTACTTCGGAACACTATTATCAAGCCCAAAAATTCACAAATACTGAATATGAAGAAAAGATCAGGCTTCTCAAAACACCAAAACAAGCAGCAAATATGGGCAGAGACAGATCCCTTCCTCTAAGAAAAGATTGGGAAGAAGTTAAAAATGAAATTATGTACGAAGCTTTAACGGCCAAATTTTCCCAATCAAAAGAATTAAAATCTATTCTTCTAGCAACAGGAAATGCAATATTGATAGAAGACTCGCCTAAAGACTATTATTGGGGATGCGGAAAAGATAATACAGGAAAGAATATGCTTGGGAGATTGTTGATGAAAATTCGCAAACAAATGAGGTAACAAGTAAAATGTTTAATATTAACAAAAACAAGAGAGATGGGATATTAATTTTCGTACTCGTTTTTGCATTTATTGTGATGGTTTTATTTTGCATTCATCACATAATAATATATCGCGAAAATGTAGCCAATCAAAAGAAAGTACAAGAATTAGAAATGGAACAAATGAGAATTAAATTACAACAATTACAAGAGAAAAAATGTACCGAAACCCAGAGTAGAGAAGAGTAGTAGGATGAGAATGGAATGCAACGGTTTTATTTAGTTTTTAAAAGAGAAAGGCAACAGAAGTAAAATGGGTAAGACAAGAAGACATGACGAATTTTTGGAAGATGATTTTGATAACAACAGAAAAAACAAGAAAAAGAAAAATCAAACAATAAGAGAAAACAGAAAAAAAGCAAGGGAAAGAAGAGAAAGGGGTGACTATGCAACAATCTTAGAACAATGACTCTTGTTTATCACTAATATCGGGCGCTTCAACAACCCAAAATGTGACATCAAGATCGTTATTCCAAGCTAAATTACTACGTCTATTTCCCGAGAATCCATAATAGGTTTTCGGGAATTTTATTAAGATAGGTGCTTCTAACTCTATTTTTATTTTTTCATTTAATCTATCTCTAAGTTGTGTATATCCTTCTCTATATGTTGGATCTTGTATTTCTTCCTGGAAATCTTTAGGATCCTTTGTAATGTTCATAGCAGGATTGACACCAAATTTACTTATTTTTTGGAGCTTACCGTTACTTAAGAAATCAATTAATTCTTTATCTGTTTTAAAAGAATAACCCATTTTAGCAAAGAAACGCCTAGTAGGATCGTTTTCAAAATACTCACCTGCCTCATCCGCAAAATCAGGCTTTATCCACTTGATTTCTTTTTGTGGAGGATTGAGTTGATTTGAGACTTCTTTTGTTGAAACTCCATATTCTTTAGCGGCTTGTGCTATTGCTACTCCATACGGTTTACCTTTTTTTTTAACTAAAAATCTAACTCTATCTGCTGCCTTTTCTATTTCTCTTGAGGCAGCAACAATAATACGCTTACCTGTCAAATCAGATAAGTATTGGATAGCTTCTGATGTACTAGAAAATTTAATTTGCTGCATTTTGTATCTTTCTAAATAAACTGTATCTAATATTAAGAAAAGATATCCAGTTTTTATGAATAGTTTTTCCATTAGTAGAGAACAGATAAAGGAGGAAAGAAAATGAATATATTGCAAGCTATTATTGATTTTTTCTGGATGTTTAGGAAAAAGCCAAAAGAGAGTAAACCCGAAAATAATGAAGGAGAAAATAATATGTCAGAAGAAACGAATACGGCCCCAGCTATTGTTCCGAAAAGAGAAAAAAGAGCATTGTTAGTTGGTATTAATAAATATAGAATTCCTGCTGCTAATTTAAATGGCTGTGTTAATGATGTAGAAGATATTTATCATCTTCTCACAACTACCTATGATTTTAAGCCAGATAATATAAGAGTAATTGTTGATGAAAGAGCCACTAAAGCAGAAATTGAAAAAAGATATAAATGGATTCTTTCTTCAACAAAAGAAAATGATGAAGCGCTTATATATCATAGCGGACATGGAAGTCAATGGAGGGATCGTTCTGGAGATGAGCTTTCTGATAAATTAGATGAAATTTTAATAACTCATGATCATACCTGGAGAGATCCTTTAACTGATGATGTTATCGGAGAATATTTTAAGCAGTTAGTTAAAGGTGCATATCTCACAATGATAGTTGATGCCTGTCACTCTGGAACAATCACTAGATCTTTTATTGGAAACCCTGAACCATATGCTATTCGTTATTTGCAGCCTCCATTTGATATTGCAGCAAGAAGTATTGGAAGAGATATGCCTTTAAGATTTGTTGGGGCTAAAACTGGGGATGAAGAAAATCAAAGACATATTCTTTTATCTGGTTGTAAAGAAAGCGAAACAAGCAAAGAATTAAGATTAGGAACAAAAATTAGAGGAGCGTTAACCTATAATTTAACGAAACTATTAAGAGAAAATCCGAATATGACATGGAAAGAAGTACAACAAAAAATTATACCATTAGTAAAAAGACTAGATCAAGAGCCACAATTGAGAGGTATGACGGAACTTAAACAACGTAAAGTTTTTGGAGGATAATCAAAATGGCAAGTCTCAGCAATAATAATCTCTACAAAAGAGAAGGTCTTTACGGTGCTCCTCTTCCTTCTGGTTTGACCAATATGCGCTATCCCGAAAATCCTCGGGTAGTTACACCAGAAACAGCCAAGAAGGGTATTAAAGATTGGAATTCTCTATATCCTGCAGAAAATAGATCATTATTACCTTCAAGTATCTAAAAATAAAGGTATAATAATCTTAGACGACTGAAATGTAGGCGAGACAAATGCAACCGAATTAAGAGTATAGTATTGGAGCGGTTATTCTATATTTCAGTTGTTAAAATAAAATATTAATGTAGCGGAAAACAATGTAAGGTATCGTAATTGAAGAGAGTCGAAATCTACCGTATAGGAAACGCTTTGGCCCTACTTAAATAACTAAGTAGGGCCAAAATGTTAAGGAGAAAGAAATGAAAAAAATAATCATTATATTAACAATGTTTTTAGTTGGCTGCTTTCCTATAAAGAAAGAAAAACAAAATCAATGCTCGGCTATATTCCAAGTTTGTCATGATCATTCAAAAGGAGTAAGTTGCGGATCTGCCTTTCTTGTTAAATATCGAAATAAAATGTTTGTTTTAACGGCTGCTCATGTTGTATATGATGGAAATATGATATGGCTCTTAAAATATAACAATGAAGTATCACCAATCAAAATAATCAGTGTAATCAATCCAAATTTTGAAGATATAGCCATTTTGCTTGTAGATGGTATTCCTAAGAATCATCCATATTTTGAATTGGCTTCTGCTAAAGGATTATCTATTGAAAAAGTAGAATCATATGGTTACAATAAATACTTATTTAAAAGCAAAGGGAATTTATTAGACATGCAATTTGCCACATCAGCCAAAGGACAGGCAAAAACATATTTACTAAGTGATTGTCAAATGATAGGTGGAATGTCAGGAGGTCCGTTGTTGTATGAAGGAAAGGTAATAGGAGTGAATATAGCTAAAATGGTTGATATTGAAGGATTAAGAGGCGTTCACGTAGATGTCGATAATTTTATAGACGAGTTAGATGCAATGATAGATCAATTTTAAATATCTGTAGCGTTTCTATGATTTGCATGCCATCTACTTTGTTTAATGACTTGTTCTTGAGTTAATTCTTGAGTTCCTACCATTGTTACTTTCCAGGTTTTTGTCCATTCTCCTGTATCTCTATTTTTCAGTTCTAATATTTTTCCTTTAACAGCATATTTTTCAGGTAGCCATGTAGTATTAATGAGTACTGATCCATTATCTTTTCTCATTTCTAGTACGCATTGTTTGTAGTTCATGACATCTCTTTTCGTACACTTTTCTTAAAATTCCTCTAAAACTATATTCTTTATCTATAAAATTAAAAACTGGAATTTTATAACAATAAGCAATCCTTAAGGCTTGTAATGTACCACCCTTGTTTTTGTTCGTATAACAGACAACAAAATCTGCAGGCTCATCTAAATTTGGACCTAATACTTGCTGAGAATTTCTTGCATGTAGTCTTTTAGCACCTTGTTTTAAGTGTTGCCAACCAGGATGATATTGTTCAGCTATTTCAAACGCTTTCTCTGGGGGTTCGAAATAATTAGACTTATTCCCGTTGAATTTTTTCCAAGGTAGAAAGATTTGCTTTTCTCCTTCTACTCTATCGCATCCTACTTCAAAAGCAGTATCGGCTCCATCTGCTCCACCACTTCTTAAACAATAACCTAATTTGGCTAATTGTTCTGCTAAATTCTGAAATTGTTTGATGATTGCTTCAGGGGTTTCTCTAGATCCAATTCCTGCGTAGTATTTTTTAGCCATAATGTTATATTATAGCTATTATTCGTGCTCAATTCCAGCTTCTTCTTCCATTTTCTTTAATCTGTCATAATAATCTTTAATTTCCCAGAGATGATCTAATGAAATTTCCTTAGCAATATTGCTATCGTTTGTGTGTTCCATTTCAACCTTAATGCCCATAGTTAATTGTTTTTCAATCTCTTCAACGGAGACACCATGCTTATCTGCAATGTCTTGAACTGTCTTACTTTCTGCAAAACCTCCTGGCAATAAGTCAGATGGTTCGTCAGCGGCAATCTTAATAGTCTTGCCTGTTAGATCTGCAAGAAATTGAATTGCTTCATCAAAACTTCTGAATGTTTTATGATTTGTCACAATATATCTCCTTTTTAGATTTATGCTAACTTTGCTACATATTTAAGAAAATCTATTCAAAAATTATAAATTTTCTTAGATATAATAGTTAATATAGAAAGAAAGATAAAATGAAACCTCCAACATTTATTTTAGCAGGCACATATCATCAAGCTCAATATTGGATTAAAAATTTAGGTAAAGACTATAGAAAATTTAAAATTATCACCGATACAAGTAGAGTTAGAGGATACAGAGATTATACAATTATAAGAGTTGGGACTTGGTACGAAAGAAAAGATCTTAGAGAAATAGCAGAAGTAGCTAGAGTTTCAGGAGCAATTATTTTAAATGGAAGGGAAGAAATATGAAGCCAGTAGTATGTGTTGATTTGGATGGAACCTTGGCCAAATTTGATGAATGGCAAGGAGTAGATCATTTTGGTGATCCTTTTCCTGGAGCCGTAGAATTCACAAAAAAATTATCTGATTTTTTTGATGTTTGTATTTATACCTGTCGCTGCAATGAAAAAATAAACCCTCCTGAAAAATCTAATCTTCTCAAAAATAGAGTTAGAGATTGGTTAGATGAACACGGATTTGTATATAGTCATATTTATGCAGAACAAGGAAAACCTATTGCTCATGCCTATATTGATGACAAGGGAATTTCATGCCAGCCAGATTTGAATGGAGAAGAAGCATACAATATGGTTTTGCGAATTCTGGGTGTTCTTGGCAGTCCGCAAGTAGAAGAGGTAGCTACCGCGATTGAAGTTAGCGAAGAAATGGACAAAGAAGAATAGAATAAAATATATTAGTTTGAAAGATAGATCGAGAGCTTTGACTTAAAAAGTTCTCGATTTTTATTTTGCTAAGGAGATTTTGAGGTTATAATATACCAACGCCTTTCTAAAAGGACATAAAGGAGAATAAGAAATGAGTACACATGACGTTCCTGGGGCAAAGAAAGTAAACAACGATGTATTAGCGATGGGGTGCTGGGCTGAGCATGCAGATGGTAGCATGATCTTTGTAGAATCAACAGAAGGTGGTAGAGTTATCTATTCTGTTTTTGATATCAGCAAAAATCCTCCCGTCGAATTTAGAGACTCAATGCCAGAAAAAGGGTTTAAGGATCATTTTTCCTGGAATCCTAAAGACCCAAATTCTGAAAAGTGGCTCTGGAAAGATAAAACTCCATTTCCTTGGGATCGAATTATTAAAGAGGGCGTTCCTGATGGTGTAAGACATGCCTGCGCTCATGATCTTATAACATCTGCCGAAAGAGTTGCACAAAAAAGAGAGCTTATCGGTAAAAAAGTCGATCCTGAAGATATTAAAACCCGCCTCCCTTCTAAGATCATAGGAAAAGTTGGAAGAGCAGTTATTGCCGGTATTCAAGGCGCAATAGGCGAATTAAAAGCTTAAATCTTTTTGGAGTATAAAAACATGCCTGATATTGATTGGGATGATGGGCAAATCCGTACTGATATGAATTGTACAGAGTGCGGTAAAAACTTTATTGCCGAATTAGATCACAGTATAGATGGAAATCATATTGTTGAATGTCCTTATTGTGGTCATGAACATTGCAGAGTTATTAAAAATGGCAAAATAACAGATGATAGATGGGATACAAAATCACAAAGAGTAGATGTAGATAAAAGAAGAGTATGGAAACACAATGTATTACCTATGAAAACGTCAACTGCTTGTGCATTTATTCGAGAAAAATGGTTGAATTTTGGACTAAGATAATATGCTGACTAACGATCATATGCCAAATCAATTAGTTAAAGTAGAACTAAACGATAAGGTAGAATCAAAATATATTAAACATATTGGCGAAAGTATACGTCAGCAAATAATGGAAGAAATCACCCAAGAATTATTTAAAGATATACTGTTTGAAACTCCGGAAGATGCAGCAAACATAATAAAACGAAACACTTCTTTTGATAAGATAGAATGCAGACAAGAACCATGGGGGGTTACATCATTTACGCTACATGGAAAGGCTAAGCCGATGCCAACAACTAAGAATAGTAGTTATGCTCAAGCTAGAGTTAATACTTTGTCTCAATACAATCTTAAAGGTTTAGTACAGGCTGGTGTTGATATGGCTTATGACAGCACAAGCTCAAGTTCGTTAACCTCATATAATCCAAATTATCATAATAGCACAGCATCAACACAACCTATTAATTTTAAGTGTTCTTCCGCTATAGATACTAGTCTCTTTGTTCAGGCACTTAGTAAAATAAAAATAGAAGATGGGCAAGAAATAGAAATAGAATTACCTGATAATAGCGTTTTAAAGGTTGCAACAAACGGCAGTTATCAAGTCATAGATGATAATGCTCAAGTACAATACAAAGCTAATAGAATTAGAGGGTTTAACAGGTATATCAATTCAAGCGACCTATTGCAGGATTTCATACGATTTTTAGGAGAGTTAGGAGTTAGACAGTCTCAGGTATTAGAGATTCCTATTGAACTATTTATTAATTGGTTGGTATGTAAAGCAGCAGAACAGGATGGGGAAGAAGCACCTGACGATATTACTGCGCCCGAAAATCATCCAAAATTATTAGAAGCAAAAGAAAATCATTATCATAAGTGTTTGTGTTGCGGAAGATTTATTAACAACTCATTTGCAGAAAAAGGATTTAATTTTTGTAATGGTAATTGTGCTTCTAATTTTGCAGAGAACAAGCTAGCTGTTGCATAAAGAAAGCCCTAAAAGAAGATTAATCCTTTAGGGCTTATATATTGCATTTCTTAAGTTCTATTCGTCTATTAGAATTTTCTTACCTGTAAAATCAGCAAGATATTGAATAGCTTCTTCTTCAGAGGAGAACTTTAATTCGCCTTCCTTAACTTGAGTTTCGATTTCTCCAGCTAATATATATTGTTCAAATACATCTGCCATAACTTCTGCTGTTGCTTCCATTTCTTCTTCGGTAAGATCAATTTCTTTTTCAGCAAGGATTTTAACCAATTCTTTTGCAAGCTTAATGGCAACCATTTTAAAATCAGTCATTGCTACTTCACTGCCCTTCCATTTTTTAACTTGTTCCTTTACAAGATCGCCAATAGCATCCATGACAGGTTTTCTTTTATCACCCAATTTTAAGTCTGCATTTGTAGCAGCAATTTTAATCAATTTAGCAATACGGAGACTATTAATTTGGTGATCCGATGCAATTTTAATTCTGAGGGACATTGTTTGCTCTCCTTTTAAGAAAATTCATTCAAAAGGGAGAGGAATATAAAAGAATATGAAATTATTCTTCTACAATTTTAATGCCGTTTTCTTCACAGGCTTTAAACAATTTGTCTTCAATCACCTTTAAGAGAATTTTTTCTGTTTTTTTACGTCGAATATATGTTTTAATTTTACAATATATCGTCAAAATGAGAGAGAGAGGACCAAAAAATGTAGCAATACCATAAACTAAAAGACTACTAATCCTCTTTATACCTTCCTTTTTGAGTACTTTATTATAAAACCTTTGATTCCAGATAATACAGATAAGTGTGCAAGTTAGATAAAGATAAATTGCTAGTGACATATTGTTTCTCCTTTATATTTAAGACAACTATATAGACAAATCTAAGTACAAAAATTTTAAACAATTTTATAAAATCACAAAAATTTAATTCTCAATTGCTGTAATCTTATATTGTTTAAGAAGTTGTGGTAATTCTTTTTGAATTGCAGCCTTAAGTTCTCTTTTATAAAAATATATCTTAATTTTTCTGCAAATATACCTATAAATTGTATAAAAAGAAAGAATTGGACCAGATAGAATAAAGAGATAAAATATAGGAATTCGCTCAATATTCTCAAACAATTTTGATTCTAAGTATTTGTAGCTTAAGATATTATATACAACACAGGTCAAATAGGCAATCATGATGAAATACATTGCTTCTCCTTCTACATATATAGACAAACCAAAACCTAAAAATTTCAGAAAAATCTAAGAGAATTATAAAAATTGGCAGAAATTGTAGTAGCTATTTGATCTGTCTGGCTATAATATTGTTATTTGGAGAGATTCGAAATGGCCGACATTGTTAGAGCACCAGAACCATATAACCTAAACAGCAAACCAACTGTCTTTTTAGCAGGCACAATCGACATGGGAAAAGGAGAAAATTGGCAACCTAAAGCGGAAGAATGGCTCAGCGACCTAGACATTCTGATTCTGAATCCGCGTAGATTAGATTGGGATAGCTCGTGGAAGCAAAGTATTGACGATCCAAAATTCAGAGAACAAGTAGAATGGGAACTAACAGCACAAGAAGAAGCAAGTGTCATCTTCATGTACTTTGCTCCAGGTTCTCAATCTCCAATAACTCTTCTTGAATATGGATTGTTTGCAAAGACGGGTAAAGTAATTCTATGTTGTCCTGATGGGTATTTTAGGAAGGGTAATTTAGAAGTAACCGCTAATTTCTACGGTCTACCTCTTTACGAAGATCTCATTGAAGGGTTAGATGCTGTTAGAAATACAATTGAAGGAAGAGCATAAATGAATTGGGAAGAATACTTTTTCTCGATGGCAGAATTAGCAGCAACTAAATCTAAAGATAGATCTACAAAAGTTGGATGTGTCATTGTTGGTCCAGATAATGAAGTTAGATCTATCGGCTTTAATGGGTTTCCTCGTGGCATTAATGACGATATAGACGAGAGACATGAACGCCCGATGAAGTACTCTCTCACAGAACATGCCGAACGCAATGCAGTATATAATAGTTGCAGAATGGGTGTTCCTTTGAAGGGTTGTAGATTATATGCAAATTGGCTATTGTGTGTTGAATGTGCTAGGGCAATTATTCAAGTCGGAATTGTTGAGATTATATATGACGCCAGAGATGAAGAAGCTAAAAGAAAAAAATGGGATGTGAGATGGAAAGAGAACTTCGAACTGGCGCAATCAATGTTGGAAGAGGCAGGAGTTAAAATCACATTTTACAGAGGAGAAGAAAGAAAATGAGCGAAAAGAAATCTCTAAGCACAGGATGTATTGTTGCAATTGGTGTCGCCATTGTTGGACTTATATTTGTTATCTCAATTGGTGGTTATTTTGTTAGCACTATGAATACAGAAGTTGGATTAAGAAATACAATAACCGCAAAAGTTCAAGATAACGAGAGTGAATTTGACAATATGTTTAAGAAAATTAGTCAAGTTGCTCAGGTATCCGAAAAACAAATGGACTCTCTTAAGGACATATTTAACTCTCATGCTACCAGTAGAGCAGGAGAAGGAGGACAAGGTGGTGTAATGATGAATTGGATTAAAGAAAGTATTCCCAATGTAGACACCAAGGTGTTCGCTAATCTCCAAAACATTATTACAGGCTCCAGAGATAGATGGACAATGCGCCAAAAAGAATTGGTTGATCTGAAAAGAGAGCATGACAATCTATTAGATAAATTCCCAAGTAGTATGGTATGTTCTATTCTCGGCAAAGAAAAGATCGAAATCACTATTGTATCATCTAGCAGAGCCAAGAAGGCTATGCAGACTGGTATTGATGATGATATTAATGTTTTCAAAGAATAATTTAAAATTATTCTAAAATTTTCTATGTTGATTTTGTCTATATAGGCAGAATGTGGTTTAAAAGTCTATATAGGAGAATACAAAATGTGGATTTTCTATCTAATCGCTACTCTAATGTCTATTGCAACTTGTGTATTATGGATAAATTATAAAAGGATTTGTTGGTGGGAGGGTTTAATCTCTATAGGAGCGGCTTTCCTAACTGCCGGTATTATCCATGTTGTTATTATAAGAGGATTAACGGGCGATGTAGAAACGTGGTCTGGTCAAATAACTAAAGTAATTCATTATCCAAAATGGATCGAAGAATATCAGGAAGCGGTCTACAAAACTGTTACTCGTACTTCTGGATATGGTAAAAATCAAAAAACTTATACAGAAAGTGTATTTAGCCATTACGAAACAAAATATCGAACACATCATGAACATTGGGTAGAAAGTAATTATTTTGGAAGAGAGACGGTTACTAAAAGGATTCCAGAATCCAGATTCAAAGAAATAGCTCATAATTTTGGTGGCAAGATAATTACAACACAACCACATAAATCAGGATTTTATGAAGGTGATCCAAACATTTATACGATACAGAATGAAACTGGTTATATTTATCCGTCTGTAATTACAAAGACATGGACAAATAGGGTAAAAGCTGCTCCTAGCGTCTTTTCTTTTCCTAAAATACCTAAAGGAATACAGGTACTCGATTATCCTACGCTTAAACATTTTCATCGCTCAAATCGTCTTATAGGGCTTGCAAAAAAGCATATCAGCATTTTAGAGTGGGATCGAATGTGTTCTCGTCTTGGTCCTATGAAAAAAGTTAATGTGATTCTGATTGGATACATACAAGGCGATGCACAAATAGCACATTATCAGGAAGCAAAATGGATAGGAGGAAAGAAGAACGATTTGGTGTTGTGTTACGGTGGAGATGAAACTGGCAAGAAAGCAAGTTGGTCTTATGTATTTGGATGGACAGAAGAAGAAATTGTTAAAAGAAATCTCGAAACTGTTTTGTTAGAATGTTCAATTGATAATAATATTCTTCCCAAAATAGAAGAAGAAATTGCTAAAAACTATAAGATCAAAGAATGGAAGAAATTTGATTATATTAGCGTAGAGCCTCCATTTTGGTCTTATCTCGTTATGCTTTTCGTGACAATCATTTTACAGGGCGGTTTTTTGACATGGGCATTTCTCAATAAACACAGAGGACAAGGAATTAAAGAGTAGGAGAAAAAGAATGAAAATGCAATTTGTTGGAGTTGGATCTGCCTTTACTACTCAGGAATATTATCAGTCAAATGTTTTAGTTATTGCAGAAAGTGGAAAAAAGTTGCTGATTGATTGTGGTAGCGATGCTAGATTTGCCCTACAAGAATTAAATATTAAGCCTGACGATTTAGATGGTGCTTATGTTAGTCATTTGCATGCTGATCATGTTGGAGGCTTAGAATGGTTGGCTTTTTGTACGTATTTTAATCCCAACGCAGAACGACCAAAACTATATTGCAATTCTGAATTAATGCCTCAGTTGTGGGAACAGGCATTAAGAGGAGGTTTAGAGTCAATACAAGGCAAAGTGGTGACTCTAACTGAATATTTTGAGTGTGTCCCAATTCCTCAAAATGAATCTTTTTATTGGGAAAATATTGAATTTACTCCTGTTCAAACGGTTCATGTTATGGCAGGCTACTACATCAAATATTCTTATGGGCTTTTGATTCAAGAAGAGTCTACAGAATCAATAGCATACGATGAACCATATGATGCACTAGGAAATGGATGTATCAATTCTTATAGGAGAGTAGAAAGAAAGGTCGAAAAACCCGTTGTATTTTTCACAACAGATACGCAATTTTGTCCTAATCAAATTAAGGATTTTTATAATAGGGCGGATATTATTTTTCATGATTGCGAAACGTTTCCTTTTAAGAGTGGAGTTCATGCCCACTATGAAGATTTAAAAACATTAGATAAAGAGACAAAAGAAAAGATGTGGCTCTACCATTATCAGCCAAATCCATCACAAGATGCAAAAGAGGATGGATTTGCTGGATTTGTTCAGAAGGGTCAAGTGTTTGAAATTTGATTGGTTGATAAAGACTATTGACGAAAATTTGGAGGTAAAATGGAATATTATATAGTTTCGAGCTTTGATCCGGAATGCTATAATCCAACTATTTTAAAAGGCCAAAAGGTAGAAAATTGGGAAGAATATTGCAATTCTCTCATGCCAGAAGCAATCAAACTAGCAATTAAGAAATATAGCAAAGGGAACAAAGATTTTGATGGAGCAATAAACCATCTTTCTTTGAGAATAACAGAAGAAAGAATGTCAGAAGCTATGATAGAAGTATTGAAAAAGAAGGGATATGAATTAGTTAAATTTCAAGAAAAATCGTTTGGCTGGAGGGGGGATTTTTTCGATATTAATGAAATTGAATTGCACAATCTCAGGGCAGAACTCGAAAACAACGAATCATATATAGAAAGAAAAAATGATTATGAGCTTAAGAAAGATACAATCGATTATCTTCAAGAGAAAAATGCCAAAATTAAAACTAAAATAAAAGAACTAGAAGAAAATTAAAATTTCTTTGATTCTTCTCTAAATGCCCTACTATCTTTAAGCCAGCCTTGAATTGCTTGGTGATAATCCTTCATGCTAGATTCTTGTAACTTAACAATATCATCCGGCACACCCACTTCTAATGTTTCAAATTCATCGCCTTTTTGGATAGCTACAGTACTTCCTGGTTTGATTCTTACTTTTATTTTTTTGCCACTCTCCATTGTGACATTATAGAGATAGCCTTCTTCTGTATCGCTTGAATGGCTTACACTTTTAACTAAGTTTTCTGCAATAAGCATTTGAGCGATGACAATTTTTCTACGCATGATGTTATTCTCCAAATTTTATTCTGGTGGATTTTGCCAACGTGGTTCCAAAATGCCTCCGCCAATATCAACTACTGTTAGAATTTGTCCTTCATTACCAGGATGAAGGCGAATCCAATCTTTACCGTCATAATAAAGAAGGTCGCCAATTAAACCTGCATCTGGTCCATCATAATCGCCAACTTCGGTTTTTTCGGAAGCCATTAGTTAGCTCCTCTATCGCTTTTTAAAGACTTGTTAGCTCCTCTTGTGCGATCTACCATATGTTCAAAGCCTTGGCTAATAATAGCAATTTTAACAGGTTTTCCTAAAGTATCACACAAATATTGAATAGCATCCTCTTCAGATTCAAAAATTAGAGAGTCTTCTGTTTCTTGCATTTTCTATTTAACTCCTTGTAAGTACAATAGTTTATAGTTTTTAACGTATTATTTTCGACAATACATATTATAATAATTTCGCTTCTTATAATAAGGTCAACATATTAAATAAAATTCAATAATTTTTCCTAAGAATATAGAGAGGAGTTTCAAAATCATGCTACAATTTAAAACAGCCAATCAAGCGCTTCAAACACTTGCCGATCTAAAACAGTGTCGCATCAAAATTGCAGACATTGATATTCCAAAAAGAAAGTTGGGGAATACAGGATTGGAGGTGGGCATATTTTCTTTAGGTGGACAAGGAGCATTAGAGCATCAAAGAGACAAAGAAGAAATGGCAGAGATTATCACCAGAGCATATGAGCTTGGGGTAAATTATTTCGACACTTCTCCAATTTATGGTCCTTCTGAAGATTATTATGGACATGCAATTCCCAGCTTTAGAAATGATATTATTTTAGCAACAAAGAGCGATAAAAGAGATGGGGATGGAGCTTTAAAAGACATAGAAAAATCCTTAGAAAGACTGAAAACGGATTGGATAGATGTATGGCAAATTCATCATGTAGATAATATGGAAGAAGTAGAACAAATATTTGGACCTGGAGGGGCATTAGAGGCCTTTAAACAAATGAAGGATGAAGGTGTTGTTAAAAATATAGGAATTACTGGGCATGAAGATCCTGAAGTATTAGTGGAAATGCTTAACAGATTCCCATTCGATACCGTTCTTTGTGTAGCCAATGCTGCTGATGTAAATGTAGATCCTTCTTTTGAATCAACGCTATATCCTGTGGCAAATGAAATGAATGTTGGAATTATAGGGATGAAGGTATTTGCTCAGGGTTACATTTTTCATCCAGATGGTATTAAAACAACATGGGAGCCACTTTATTATGCAATGTCGCAACCAATTTCTACTGTTATTGTTGGATGCGATAGTGTGGCCCAATTAGAAGAGAATGTTGCACTAGCTAAGGGTTTCTATAAATTAAGCCCTGAACAATTAGAAGAAATTCAAAATCAAACTAAATCATATACAAAGAGAGGAGCTTTTTTTAGGAGTGAGTTCGGAGGGTATAGTTCTCAGGAAAAGCTCAAAAAATTAGTTGTTTTTGAAAAATAAATTAAAACTCTAAAATATTCTCATTCAAACAATTCAACATATCATTTAATTTTATTTTCAGTTCTTTAATAGAATTCGCAATTGGTATATTTGCATCCTTTTTTATTTCTTTAATCTCTCCATTTTCGTCTTGCTCTACATCGTGAATTTCATACCAAGTTTCCTCAAATTCTCCCGCTTTATATTTTATCTTTACTACCCTGTTATTCTTATATTCTTGACTAATTTTATCGCGTCTTGTTTCGTAATCTAAAACAGGTTTTTCTAAGCATCTAAGCATTCTTTTTATTTCTTCTTTTAACTCTGATAAAGTAGTCCCAGCAGGAGAGATGGCGTTTTCTGTCATACCTTCTACTTCATCATTTTCATAATAAACCTCATGAATTTCATACCATACATCGTCTGTTGTTTTGGCTTGTCTTTTAACTACCCTATGATTCCAATATTGCCCTTTCTCTTTTTCCATATCAATACATCCTATGCTAAATGTGCATTATAAAGGGTAGATACAGCCTCTTTAATTTCACTTTCTTCCCAGGAAATATTTACCTTAATAGATGGGTTGTTTTTCTGTTTTTTCACCCAAGCAACAATAGAATATTCTCCAGCCTTTCTTTTGACTCTTTTAATCATTAGGAGGGTTCTATCGCCATTTTTTACCAAACCAAAGAAATCCCTTGGATGTTGGAAAATATGATCACTTGGAATAGAAGATGAACAAATCTCCAACATCTTTTTCATTTCTGTTTTATTTCTTTTAACACTTGATGTTTTCTTTTCTATATATTTGGCATATTTGGTTGCAAGAAATTTATCTACAATAGCGGAAATATCGCTATCATTTTTGATGTCTTTTACTTTGACTGTAGTAGTAATCTCTGGTTTACCGTCGCGTTCACCTCCAGGATGAAATGATATCTCTCCCTTTGAACGATCCTGTGTTATAAAAACGAGAACTAATCTGCCATCTTTAAAGGTTGTATATCTACCAGAGGGATGAGCATGGACTTCCTTACATTCTTCTATTTTGTTTTTAAACTGATCAATTATTTTGGCTAGGATATCTTTGCATTTTTCCCAGCGCTTATCTCTACGATCCATATAATTATTTATATTTTCAGACACGAATTTTGTTACAACTTCTTTCATTTCTGCTTCTTCTGTTCCTACAAATACATTTATCTTTGGACTTGTTTTTCTGTCTCTTTCTCCTCCCATATGAACAATAATTTTCCTAAGCTTCTTTTCAATATACATTACAACAGATTTCCCACTTTTAACAGTAGCATATTTGTTTTGTGGATGAAATTTGACACCTGGATCTGGAACCAAAGAACTAGCAAATAAAGTAGTATTTCTTAATAAATTAATTCTTTCCTGATTTAATTTCTTTCTATCTATAGCTCTCTTATATTTTGGAGTTTTCTTTTTATTTTTATTCGGTGTTTCAGAATCAAAGAATTTTTTATCATTTTCGATTACCTCAACTGGAACCTCAATACCATTATCTGTATAGTATTTTCTCTGAATTAAACGAATAACGGCTTTCCTAATCCATTCTTTTGTAGTTTCAGGTGGTTGTTTTCCAGTAAGAGATGAGTATTTTTCGTTAAGTTGAATATCTGTTAAATTAGGAACATCTTTAGCAAGTTCAAAAATTGCTTCCTTTGCTTTGTTTAGTGTTTCTTTTTGCGTATTGTCTTCTTGTGGTTGATTATTACTTGTCATGAAAATATTCTCCTTTCTACATCAGAATCAAAACAAGAATTAGTCTGGTAATTTAACTTCTATCCTATCAAATTCATTATCGATAAGATTTTCACCATTCCATTCCTGTTTGTTGTTTTCCGATGAGTAAACTTCAATAGATTCTTGTTGTTCATCGTTTATTGTTCCTTGTTCTTCTTCGATATGATCTTCCTGTTGTGATTCTTCTGTGTTTATTTCGGTTTTAAACCCATAAAGAATTTCTACTCTATCTACATCTAACAATAAAGCCATAAGTTCATCAACTGCATCTTCTTCTTCCATTCTATTTTTTCCATATCCCAATGGTGGCAAATAAATGGTGCCAGGAATAAGATGTAAATTTCTTTTTAAAATATCCACAGTTTCTTCAATAACTTCCCAATCTGTTTTTTCTGTATCTTTTTTTTCTTCTCTTGATCCAGCCTCATCAGGAGTAAGTATTATTCCAAAATCGTCAGAACATAAAGGAATTCTCAAATCACTATAAGAAAGAATTTTTTGAGGTTCGTCCTCCCTTGTCAACTTACTTGCAAAAACTGCAAATTTTCCTCTGCCAACTTTACACAATCTTTCGTAATTTTTCTCTAAGCCAGGAAACTTAGATACCATATACCTTCCTACTTCTGATGGAAATTTGTTGTTTGGATTTTCTGGAGCAGTTGGCATACAAATCCAGCCCTTTGACCAGAACTTCCATATTTCATCACACTTATATTTGACAGCCATACATTGTCCAATACCAGAAACGAGATCTGTATTCTAGATATTATACCGCAAGATTATCGACTAAAGGTAGGAAAAGTTATTTTTATTCTTTTCTAAGCGTTCCAAGAATCCCAACCAAAGTTAATCCCATATCTTAAATCACCATACTGACCGCTATAAGTGAATGGATCAAAAGCGCCTTCGGCTTCTGCTCTTCCGTCAGAAAAAGGATCTCCGAGCCCTAAACCATCTTGATCATAATCTTCAGGAGGTAACGGAGGAAAGTCAACATTCCATGATTCACATCCTATTCCTATGCGAGAACCATAGGTTAATCGTCCGCCTAACGTACCATCTCTTGTAATATGACCAAAATTGCGATTCCAATAAAAAACTTTGCATGAACCATTCCATTTACAAGAAGAACATCCTTGTCCTGGTTGCCTTGGTGTATTGATTGTTCTTGGATAATGTATGCGAGGATCGAGTGGACCTACATCTCCTGGCCCTGGCTTATTTCCTGTATTTTTACGAGGAGTTGGTTGCGAAGATGTTGTTCGATCAAAAGATTCAGGAATAGGAGGATGACTGTGTATAGCAGGAACATATCTTCTATAAACTGATTCGTATTCTGCCATAATTTTTTACGCCTCATCTAAAATTAAATCAACTTCTTTAACTTCTAACTCAGGGTTGATTTCTTTTAGTTTTTCTACTATCCATTTCACTGATTCGTCATTGTCTAAATTATCAGGCAACGAAAGAAGTTCTATCTGCCATAAGCCAGATAATCTAAAAATTATAGAATCAATTATTAGCTGAAACCAAGGATTTGTTGTTCTAGTCCCATCAGGAGTTAATGGTTGTCTTCCCCATGGTATGTGAACAATAACATCATATTTCTCAGCTTCTAATTTGCAATTTTCGACATAGGATGTTATGTCGAAATTCTCGTCTACATGCATTCCCTGAATACAATAGGCTGCAAGATCAATCCAGGATCTATCCGTCACAAAATTTTCATAGTGTGATTCCATAACGCTTTTGTTATCAAATAGCATGTTTTGTCGTTTAGGAGTGCATAGAAATTGTTCTACTGTTTGCCCCATACCATATTGAAATCCAAAATCTTTCAGGATAGTTTTCGCTAAATTTGTAAGTGAAGGATGTGCAATGACTTCTGACAATTTTCGAGCAATTGTGGTTCTGCCTGTGCCTGCTGATCCCGCCAATGCTATTTTCATTGTAAATCCTTATAAAATAAAAATTTAAAACATACAAACCATAGAAATATTATAGTCTTATGGAGCAAAAGTTCGTTCTCTTTTTCTTATAATTTTGCTTCCTAGTAGATCTAAAAGTCTTACTACATACTAATAGGGGAATTATATAATTTTTTGGAATAGAGTCAAGCAGTTTGTTTCAGGAGGACAATAAAATGGCTGCCTCACAAACTACAACCTTTATGCTGGCTAACGGGAAAGAAGAAATAAAAGTAAATTGGGATAAATCTAATGGTGAAATACAACTTATGCGTGTTAAACTCCCCGATCCAGATGTTACAGATACCGAACCCCCTACTAAACAATGCTTTATGCTTAGAACTACCGATCTAAAACCACAAGAATGGGTTGAACTTACAGAAACTATTCTCAGGGCACTACAAAAATTATTTCATCTTCCTGGCTATGGTGCTGAAATGGAATATGATAGCATACAAGAAGCAATTTCAACTTTCAAACAAATGATAGGCGACGATGACGATGAAGATGAAGAGGATGAAGAAGAGTTTTAAAAACACAAGCTATATTTAAAAATTAAGACTATAATAGAATAGAGCCATGAGAAGAGAGAAAAATGGATAGAAAATCACAAGTAAGAGTGTTAATTCCCAATCAGTTAGATGTGATTTTTAATAATAAAGTCGTAACATCTGACAAAAAAATCCTTATGTATATCGAAAATAATAATGGCATTGAAAAAATTGTCCGTGGTTCTCGTGTTGTTCCATATATCGGAGAACAACCAATTGAGACAAGCATAAAATTTAAAAATGGACCTAATGGCTGGGTAGAGTTTAAAGATAGCGAAGGGAATAAACAAAAATTAACCGGAAACATCTTCGCGTATTTATCTGTTCCTTTTGAGTCAGGAGAAACACCTCCAAAAGTCAAATTATATGTTTCGGATCTGCAAGACAACTAATCAGGATTACAAACAATCATGTCAGATTCTAAAAAATTAGATGAACGGATTGAGCTAGTTCACGATTATTGGATTGATCCTGATAGTCGCGAAATTTGGATACATGGAATTGATAATACAGGTGATGAAGAAGGAGAGCCCGGTGTTGATCATCAAATGGCAACTCGTGTAATTAAAAATCTTCACTATCTCCGCAAACAATCTACAAGAGCAACTGTTACAATCCATCTCCATACTTGTGGTGGATATGTAGGAGAAGGATTTGCTATTTACGATACTATCAGATTAATGCCTTATCCTGTAACAATCATCAGTTACACTCATGCCAGAAGTATGTCGTCAGTTATACTTCAAGCAGCAGCAGGACCAGATGATACAAGATTGCTTTTACCCAGTAGTCATTTTATGTTTCATTTTGGGTCATACGAAACACATGGAATTTCTCAACAAGTTTATAGCGAAATTGATTTCTTTAAAAAGTATGATGAATTAATGATAGATATTTATATAGAATCTGTTAAAAATGGTAAAAAATTTAAAGGAGTAACAGATAAAAGAATCAGAAAAGAATTGATAGATAGAATGAACAGCAAAGTAGATGTTTATTTAACTGCTGAAGAAGCGGTTGAATGGGGATTTGCTGACGGAATACTTGAAACTTGGCCGAATACATGCAAATGGAAAAGAGGAAACACTAAGAAGGTTTAAATTCAACGATTGTCAAATCTTCATTTTCAAGCTCTTCTTCTATAATTTCCAAAACCTTATTCCAATCGCCACCTGCTAAACCACAACCTATTATCGTTTTCATGCTGATGGCCTTTTAGACAAAATATAAGTAATTGTATCATCTGGTAATCCTACTTCTATTGCTCTTTTTTCAAGCATATCCCACACATCAATTCTGGATATTCCGATATTTGCCAAACTTTTTGCAACCTCTTCAAATTCAGCTTCTGTTACTTCCTTATCGTCAAATGAAACGCCAACCTTCTCGTCAATAAATGGCGCTCCTTCTTTAAATACCTCTTCTTGGGTTAATGCAGATTCAACATTCCACATTTCCCACTTATATTTTTTAGTTTTGGGATCGATTAATATATCAACTCCACGAATAGGTCTGTCTACATCATATTCGTTCTTTTGAGTTCTTGCTAGCGATCCAGGATTTATAAAAAGTGTGCCAATATCAGTAATAGTAGGATTAAAGCCCTGATGAAGATCTCCGCATAAAACAACATCTATAGATCTTTTTCCGTCGTTTTCTGTTTTAAACTCTCTTAAATCAATACCATAATGTTCATCTAATTTATCCATTAACAAATGATGTACAAGAACAACACGAATATCGATATCTTTTGGGCGTTTTCTACTTGAAACTCGCATAGACCATTTAATCGGGTCAGAACTATTAGGACAAGCCAAAAATCCAATTTTTAACCCTTGAATGTCTTTAACTAAGTCTTTATCTGTAGGAATTTCTTCAATGTTTTCAATAACACGAGAAGCCTGTCTGAATATAAAAGCTTGAGTGGATAAATGTCGCGTTCCATAGTCTTTGCCGTATAGATCGTGTTGGCCCCATGTATATAAAAATGGAACTTTAAGATGTTCATCAAAAATATGGATAGCTTTTTCTTTAACTTGATCCGCATTAAGTCTATATGTATGACAAAAATCACCTCCGAACAGTGCTAAGTCTGATTCGGAGGCGTGTTGAATACAATCTTTTAATTTTCCTAGAATAGTTTCAGGGTAATCGTCTTTTCTGCTGATAGGACCCTGACCACGCAAATGAAGATCGGTAAAGAATGAAAGTCTAATCATTGTTTTTTCCTTGTTAATTATGTCGCAAGATAGCGGGTAATGTTTTAATTATTATATAGCGGGAACTCCATGTTGGTATCCGTAAATAACGCCAAACTTTGTTGTGAATCTTTCCTGGATCATTTGCGTATAGCCAGCAGTAGTAGGAGCAGAATATAGATCCTTATAATACAGACGTTTGTAGTTTTCTCCTTCTCCATCAGGAAGTGTAGAAGGTATATCCAAATACCGAATAATTTGATTTCGATAATCAGCGTCAGCCTCAGCAATAGGTACATTTACATATGGATTTGGGTCATTTGCTCGAATATCGTTTGGAACAGTAACAGTAAAATCATAATCTTGTGTATAAACAGGCATAATTTGACCTCCTTAAATTGTACTACTCTATGGCCGTTAAGTCCAGTAAATGTCTGCTCTTTCCATTATAAAAGCAACCATCACTGTCAATATCAAACTTCCTTAACGGCACTGTCATAATATGCCCAGTTATCAAAGTTTTTTCAAGATCGTCAAAATGCTTCTCCCAAACAAAGAAAGATATGTCGTCAAAGTCGTCTGAAAATTCCACTATCCACATAGGATTCCCAGACTTTTTGGACACTGTTTTCTTAATTTTTCCTATAACTCCAAGGAAAACGCCCTCTTCCGTGTTCTTCAATTCTTCTATCTTTGAGATTCCATATTCGTCTAATTTATCGTATGTTTCCATAGGTATTAACGAATGGCTTAATGAAATTCCTAATAATTCTTCTTCTGCGCTTTTTCTTTCTTCTTCTCCAAAATGCACATACTCATAAGTTTTTTCTTTCCTTATTTCTCCTAAAAATTGATTAATCATAAATTCACGGTCGCCAAAACAATCAAAAGCGCCAGATTTAATCAGAGCCATAATTTTAGATTTATTACACTTTCTTTTTTCAACCTTATCGTAAAAATCTTTGAGGGAGTTGAACGGCCTTTTAGTAAGAACTTCATTGGCACCAGCAGGACCTAAATTCTTAATCATACTCAGGCCCCATCGAATAGTGTTTCCTTCTAAGGTGAATTTGTTTTCAGAATTGTTTACATCAGGGGGAATAATAGAAATACCCATCTTTCTAGCATATTGAATATATTTTTTAAGAATGCTGCCACCTCTCTTATCCTTTTTGGCAATATCTGTAAAGTTTAAGAGAGCAGCCATAAATTGTATAGGGAAATGAACTTTAAGGAATAATGACCAATATGCTACCATTGCATAAGATGCTGCGTGGCTTAAGTTGAAACCGTAGCCCCCATAATTTTTAAGAGTTTCAACAAAAGTATCTAATTGATCTTGCGTTATAAGTCCGTCTTTGACAGATTTTTGCGAACGTTTTTTAAAGTCTTCTAATAAAACTTGTAGTTTCTTCATTGTTTCAGCATTATCTTTTCCCTTTGCTAATCCTTTTCTTAGAGCATTAGCTTCAGCACCAGAAAATCCTGCTAAACGTCTAGCAATTGCCATTGCACTTTCTTGGTAGATTGGGAGATTGTAGGATCTATCCAGAACATCAGCAACAGCAGGAATCGACTCCCATCTTTCATATCCCTTCTTTCTCTTACCGTAAGTAACATGTAAATTACCACTCAAAGGATCTGGTCTTCCCAAAGTAGTAGCAGCATACATATCAGCGAATGAATCAATCCCTATCTCTTTAATAATCCCAATAGCAACATCTGTCTCAAATTGAAAAATGCCAAATACATCTAATTTGTTCAAACGCTTAAAGCATTCTTGATCATCATCTGGAACTTTAGCCATATCAAGTGGTTCTGGAGATACATTTTCTACAATACCAGGGTCAATTTTAAGCATTTCTCTATTTTCCTTTATATTTTTCCTAACAAGTGTGAATCTATTTTTACTTCAAACGGAGAATAATAAAATGGAAGAAAGACAAGATGAAGTTATTTTTCAAACCGCAGAAGAAGCTTTCCAAAAACTTGCCGATTTAACAGGCAAGAAAATAATGGTTCCTGATAAGGCTGAACCAACAGTAGCAGAAGAAAATCAAGAAGAAGAAGCTGTTACTGGAGGCACAACAAAAGAATTAGCCGACAAGCTTAGAGAACAAGGTGAAAAATACGGAGAAGCAGCTGACAAATTAGAAGACATTGATTCTGAAATTGAATCTTTCGGAACAGCAATTGAATAGCAATTAATCTAAACTCATCTCTAAAGCTGTTTCAGGAATTCCAATTAATTGATGTCCTGGCTCTAAGTCCCTAACTGTTGTTTCGTATATTTCTCCTTCCCAGTCTACTTCTACAATATCGTCTTCCTTTAAACGTATTAATCGACCGTCTTCTAATTTGATGACGGTCGTAGTTTTTTCAATTAGATCTAAAGCGTCTGAAATAATAGAAATCGTTCTTAATCCAAGAATGTCATATTTAACCAATCCAACTTCCTGAAGTTCTTTTAATGCTAATCCTTCAGTCCAACAAGCAACAACTTCTGCTTCGTCTTTGCCATCTTTTTTAGTTGTTAATTTTCGTACAGGAATCCATTTAGTAAGATCAACAGATGCTACAATCATACCTGCCGGATGTTTACCTATATTTCTAATTTGACCTCTTAAAGCTTTACATGCATTACTCATATAAGGATGTGCGTCAATTAGTCCTTTAATTGTTGGCTCTTTTTCTAACAAAGAACCCCAATCCATTTTATCAAGAGCGTCACCATCACTATCCGGATCATCATCATCTTTATATTTATCGTTCAATCCTTTAGTAATTGCATTTAAAAATCCAGGCTCAATACAAAAAACTCGTCCAACATCTTTAATTGCTGTCTTTGTCCAAATTAATTGATAAGATCCAATACTACAAACGTGCTCTTCTCCAAATAATTTTCCCATTGCTTCTTTTACTTCTCGTCTATATCTTGGATCAACGTCCCAATCAATATCAGGAGGGTCAGATCTAGATTCGTCTAAAAATCGCTCGAAAAGAAGATTATACTTAATAGGATCAAGTTTTGTAATTTCTAAACAATACGATATTAAAGAACCAGCAGCACTTCCACGGCCAGGACCAGTCAATATCTTATGTTCTTTGCAATATTCAACAATCTTTCTGAAAATTAAAAAATAATCAGCAAAGTCAAGGTTTTCAATAACAGATAGTTCATGTTCCAATCTTTCTTCATATTTTGATTTGCCTGAAAGTTTAAATTTATCCATACCTTCTCGACAAAAAGATTTTAAATCAGCATTAGAATTATCACTCATCTTTGGTAATTTAATGGACGTATCAATGTCAAAGTTTTCAATAGATCTAGCTAAACTTCTTGTGTCTCGAATAGCTTTCCAAAATATTTCCTCTGTAAAAACATCATCTTCGGGACCATGCATATCTTTCCAAGACTCGTATAATTCATCTAATGTCTTAAAGTAGAAATCCTTTCCTTCAAACTCCCATACAGCATCTTCATTCAGAGACTTATCTAAATTACCTTCCCCTTTCATGATTCTATCGGCATTTTCATCAAATACAGGAAGACAAGCCTCATATCCATTATCTTCTAAAAATTTACGAGCATATAAAAGACCATCTTGCAATATTGCTTGTTTACTTTCTAATTCGTTTTCTTCCTTCCATCTATCTGTTTTCGGATCTATTTCAAAACCTTCAGATGTTAATTTGGGCTTCATATATCCAGCAGCAACAGACATGGCTTTATCAACCATTGTTTTATTGTCTCGTATCATCAACAAAATATCGTGAACTTCTGAGTCTTCTTTTCTTAAATAATGTACATCTGTTGTAATTACATATTTAGCACCAACCCACTCACCAAATGCAATGAGCTTCCTATTAATGTCTATTTGTTCTTCCCATTCAATTAGGTTTAACTCGATATAAAAATCATCAAAAATGCTCTTATAAAAATCGTATCTCTCTTTTGCTATTTCTAATCTTTTATCCCAGGACACTTTTTCGTCATTTAGGATAGTAGGAATTTCTCCAGCGCCACCATCAGTAGAAGTTGCAATGACTCCTTCTCCATGTTCTGCTAAAAAGTCACAATCTGTTCTTGGTTTATAATAGAATCCGTTTAATTCAGCATCGTTTTGAATTTGAATTATATTGAACCATCCCTTTAAATTTTTAGCCAATAGGATTTGATGAAAATTCCGACGATACTTCAACTTCATTTCGCCATCCATGTCTTTATATGTTTCTTTCGGCAATTTTCTATATTGATTTAAATAAGCTTCAACTCCAAAGACGGGTTTCATTCCCAATTTTTTAGCCAGAATATATTGTTTTACCCATCCTCCAAGCGAACCATGATTTGTTGCTGTAAGATAAGTCCATCCCCTTTCCATCATTAGGTCTGCTCTTTTTTGTGCTGTTCCTAATCCATCACGCAAACTATATTCGTCATGTAAATGGAAATGAGCAAAATCTTCTAATGCTACCCTCTCAATAGTAGACAAAGTATCGTCGTCAATTTCGTCATCAATTCGAACTGTTAAGTAATCCTTTATAGTTGGAGGATTGTCGCAATGGGAAAAGATTACAAGATTCGGATTGCAAATTTCTAATTCTTCTTGGAGAATTTCGGCATAATTTTCATGATCCTTCAAGGTCACAAAAATGCACTGTTCTTTATCCAGATCAAGTCGTTCAAGGGTATAATCACAGTATTCTTGAGATGGTTCACTTTCTGTAACTATAACAAAATTATAGGACTTACGCTGAGGAGTTACAGGTTCAATATCTGGCAAATCAAGATAGGTAGGCATATGTGTATCTTCTCCTTTCGTATATCTTCTTTTATTCTACCTTTAGATCAAGAAAAAACTTCTATATTTCTTTATATTTTAGCCGTTTATGTAAGACGATTACTTTCTATAAGGAGTGAACACAATGAATATTACTGGTGGACAGCTTAGGCTTCTCACAAAGGTTCTCCCAAGATTAAAGTTTGCTACAGTAGTCGGGCTTTCTCAATTTTTAGGGTTTGATCTTAATGGTTTGCTTAGTATCCGAACAGCAGGTAGAACCGCAGCTGTTGAGGATGAAGAAGCAAGAGAACAAGAAGACGTTGCACTAGAAGATATTATGGAGGGAAAAAGAGAGGAAGAAGAAACCCCCGCCAAAGATTATATTGAAGATCACTCAGATCCTACTATTGCTGCTTTTAATTCATATGTTGAAAATGATCTTGTTCGTAAAAAATATTTCCCAGATACAAAATTAAAACTACAAAAAGCCCTCGCAAATAATCCGAATGCCAACGAAATTATGCAAAAATTAAGTAGTCCTGAATTTACCAAATCAAGCAAAAAGCATACTGATATTAAAAAGGATGTCAGATCATATGCAAAGGAAGTTGGATTAACCGGGACAGAGATTGATTTAGCAGATTCATATGTTTCACTACAAAGAATTCTTAACGGTAAATTTAGAACAGATTTTAAATCAATTATTATGAATCATGCTAAAAAAATAGTAAGTGCAAAAGTTCTTGAATCTTTAGAAGATGCTGTTGGTTGGATTATTACTGCTATAATACAAGGTCGAAAGATTCTGAACAAAAGTTTTTTACAGGGAGAGAGCGATCCCGAAAAGAGTTATTCATTAGAAGAACAAATTGATTTAAAGTATTTCGGAGAAGGAAAATACGTAGGTGCTCAAAGCATTATTGAAACACTTACACATCTTTCAAGGACAACAGCTGGAAATACTATAAAACTACTTAAAGGTGAAGAACATAGCAGTATACATGAGAGTGTAGGAGATGAAGAAGATTCTACAATGGGAGATTTAATACGCGATAAAAGAACTGAAAGTCCTGATGAAGCTGAAATGAGAAGAGAAGTTAAAAAGATATTAGAAGAAGTTGTTAAAGAAAATGCAAAATCTAAAGAAGAAGCAGATACGATTTTATGGGCAATGGATTATGCTGAAAAGGCTCCCATTGAAAGAAAGGGAACCGGAGAAGGCGTAGGACTAGAAAGTACTTCATATTATACTTCAGATCCAAAAGCATGGGAAGAAATTGGCATTATGTCGCAAAATGATTATAATAACCGAATAAGAGGTCCCATGCAAAGACTAAGACCGTTGATTGATGCACGTTTACGAAGCGAAATGGGAATTAGAATTTCATCTATTCTCAGTCAACAATTGTTAATTCGTGCAGCTGGAGGAGGCAAATTAAAATTAGCATCTAAGATTTCTAACGTATCACCTTGGAGAAATTTTGGCAACGTTAAGGTATACGAAGCTGGCAAACCACAATTTGCTCACGAATTTTATTGGGAAATTGACGGTAACAAGGTTAAAATAGCAGATGTGCAGGATGTTGACGAAGAACATATCGATGAAGCATATCAGTCAGCACTGCAAGCTGTTCAACAAGAAGCATTTCGATCTAATTTAGAAGAAAAAGAGAAAAATAGTGTTGAAGGAAATATGGGCTAAGCTTTTTGGTAGCAAAGAAAAAGAAGCTACATTAAATATCAATCTCAATATTAAAGTGAAAGACCTCGACAGATTTGTCGAGGTTCTTTCAAAAATATCTCATAACTCGAATAACAACTTCAATAATAGGGATATAATAGAAGAAAGAGAAGTCAATAATAAAAATCAATCTGAGGAAAGACAAATTATTAATAAACCCATATCTGAAAAGAAAAAACATTTAAGTGAGGATCCTATTACAGCAAAAGATGTAGCTGAAATATTTAATTCAACTGGCATCCAAAAAGGAGTTGATAAAACAGGATCTGACCTTTATAGTCACTCAAAAGGATCTAGTACAGATAACCAAGTTTCATCTTTAAAGAAACTCAAGAAAAAAGGAAATCAAAATGGTTAAAGAGAAAAAAGAAATTGCAGAAGTTCAAGACATTACAGATGAAGTTTTAAAGGCTGCTGAAAAACCAATTCAAAGAAAAGCTGTTACTGATGAAAATACAAAATATGGTGTTGGTCTAGATGTAGGAACAGCATTTGTTGTAGGTTCACGTCAAATCGATGATAAGGTTGAATTCAGATCGATCCGAAATGCTTATTATGCAATGCCCCCAAATCCGGTTATGCAAAAATTATTAACTGACGCAAGTAAAAAAGACAATGATTCTGAAAATGATCATGGTGGAACGGGTTATCTAGAAATGAATGGCGAAATTATTGTTATTGGAGAAAAAGCTTTAGCCTATGCTGCAAGTAATCATTCTAATACTCGTAGACCAATGCAAAAAGGTGTTCTTTCACCCGATGACAATGCGGAAGCAATCATGTCTGTTCTGGTACAAAAGGCATTAGGAGAACCAAAAAAGAAAAATGAAGTTTGTCGTTTTTCTGTTCCTGCTGAGCCTTTTGATGACAAAGATATCGACATTATTTTCCATGAAGGTATGGTTTCGGCTATTCTTGAAGATCTGGGTTATTCTGCACAAGCTATTAATGAAGGTGAAGCAATCTGTTATAGTGAATTGTCATCGGAAGAAGATCGTTTGACTGGTGGCGCTTTTTCTCTTGGTGGCGGACAAAGCAACGGTTGTATTATGTTTGAAGGTCGTCCTGTGATTAGCTTCAGTGTTGCTCGTGGTGGTGACTGGATAGATGAAAAGAGCTTCAAGCATGCAAGAATGCAAAGTGCTGCCGAAATGACCTATTTTAAAGAGAATAATAAAGTTGATCTAATAAGTCCTAAAGGTTGCACAGATAATGATAGAGCAGCAGCAGCATTAGCTATGTATTATCGTTATCATATTCGATCTCTAGTTGAAGCTGTATCTGATCTGATCTCTAAAGAAAAAGTAGTGCCGACATTTGATAAACCAATTAAGTGGGTTGTTGGTGGTGGAACTTCGAGGGCAGTAAACTGTGTTCAAATGATAAAAGACGAGTTTTCTAAACAAAAATTGCCATTTGTCTTAGAAGATGTTGTCCAGGCAGAAAATCCAATGACATCTGTTTCAAATGGATGTTTGATTGCTGCAAGGCTGGATGAAGATGAAGAATAAACAACAGCCAATAAAAGGCATTAATTTAGATTTACTTAAAAAGAAATTGCAAGATGCAGAGGATGACGAAAACGATTATCCTTCCTCTTCTTTGATTTTAAAGCTCGTCAGAGGAATTAAGCCGCATGCCAAACAACGTGAGCGGTGAGGACTATGACGAAGATATAACCATAGAACTTGCTCAATATACTGAACCTGCCCTTAGCTCTGCATTGATGATTCGTCGCAGACTTGATTCAACTAATAAGAAAAACTTTAATCAAGACAGTTTTAATAAAAAATTTCCAGGCCAAAGAAATTTAGATATTGGTTGCGGGAACTGTGTAGAAAAAGGCTGGATTCGTTTAGATTGCAATGAAAGATATAAACCAGATTTATTAATGGATGCACATAATATTTTATTAGGAAATAATTGTATAGATTTAGCCAGAATGCATTATGTTCTAGGATATGTAATAGAGCCGTCTAAAGTATTGTCAGAAGTATGGAGAATCTTAAAACCGAATTCATTATTGTATCTAGTAAATGGCGCTCCTGCATCTGATATTCAACTAATGCCAGGAGTTCGTCACTCTTTTCCTAAACTTTTTTGGGAAGATGTTAATAAAAATAATCCAAGACTCTATATTCCTGAAGATTCAAAAGGAAAATGGGAATTAGAAGATGAGAGATACGATTGGTCGCAAACCGCAAACAAACTCGCATCAAAATTAAAACTAACAAGAGAATTGGTCGTTACTACATTCAGAAATGTAGTAAGTAAGCAATATATAACTCTTCGAAAAATTTCAAAATAGAATTAAACAAAACCACTTTCAGCATCAAGAAATTTTTGATTTTGTTTCATAATCATATCTACAGTTTCTTTGTCAATGTTTAAATATTTTATCATTAACTCTCTGGTTTTAGGACTTTGTCTTGGTATTACACTCATTAACAATTTTAACTGACCTTTTGAAAGACTATTTTTGTTAATATCCATTTTATTTTCCTCCTTATTACAACATAATAAATCATCTTTCGCCTATATATACAAAACCCCACAATAAAATTTGTGAGGTTTTTTATTTTTTAATAAAGATTTTTGTTAGATGAAATCAAGGTTGGACGATTTTGCTCGTATCTCCTTGAGGAACAATAATTTGTGATTGTTGTTCTCTTTGTTGCTGCTTTGCTTTTTCTTGTTCTATTGCTATTCTTTGCCTTGTTTTATCAAGTTCTTTATCCATTATTGTATCAAATTTGTCTATAGCTTCTCTGGCATTTTTAATACCAGTCATTTGGAAGCTATATGGTGTTAGTTGACCCATTGCCATTACGTGAGTTTTGCCAATGAACTTTCGAGGTTTATCTTTATCAATTGAAATTTTACCAGATTGAGAAATACTTATAGGTACTAACATATCAATAGCAACCAATTGGCTATCTGTAATACACTCTAACTTATACAATTGACGATCTGACGTAGAAATACGGCTAATGTCTTCTTTTGGTTGTTCTTCTTTCTTTTCTTCTTCTTGTTTCTTGTCATCTTCTTTTCTTTCTTCTTCCATTGCTTTCCCTTTCTTGGTTTAATTCCCAGCTACAACATGAAATATTCTATGAAAAATAGAAATCTTTAAAGCATCCCACATTTTATCTCTAATTTCTGACGGCACATCGGAAACTTTAAATATTCCTAAAGGCACAGTAGCTCCAGCAGATCCCATTTTTCCGCCGCCATGTTGTTTACCAAAAACAGCTTTGGCAAACCCATTAACATCTAGAGAGGTATTAGCAGATCTTATACTAGCAACAAGATTATCAGATACTATACCAAAAACAACAGCAGTTTCAATACCTTCCATACGAACTACTTTATCTGCTAACATAGGTATTGCATCTCGTTTAGCAGCAGTGGTTATCCCAATACACCCGACTAAACATGACCCTTTAGATTTTTGATTAACGAAATTGCCCTCATGATCTACCTTATTTATCTCTCTTTCCGCTTCAAAAAAATAACTAGGAAGAGGATAATCAATAATACCAGCAAGTTTTTTACGATTAACAAAATTTGCTAATTCTTTAAATGCATCAAAATCTTTATCCGTGGTGTTTTCGCTTATCATATCTTGAGTATCAATTCGAATACCTAAGAATAATGCCGTTGCTACATCTTGATCTATTTCTTCTTCGAATTCAATCTGTAATTCTTTTATCAGTTCCCATATCAAAGTTGATGTAGACCCTATTGGTTCGATCCATGACAATTCTGCATTACTAGTAACTCTATGATGATCAATAACAAGGTTTGGATTTTCAGAAGCAGAGTTCTTTTCAGTGCAATCAAGACAAATTTGAATATTAAACTCATCGTTTATTTCTTCAGTCTTATGTAAACGAATATCTAAAATATTTACCATTGTTTTGTTTTGAGGATGGCTTATATCTCCATCATAATATATGTTTGATACTAATGCATGTTTTTTAGCCAAAAGCCATTGTAATGCTCTTGCCGAACCAATAGCGTCTGGATCTGGTGCGTTATGAATTATAATTGCAACTTTATTGGGTGGTTTTTCCTTGTCTTCATTTATAGCAATGTTTTCCAAAAATTCAGAAACATCATTTATAATCCCACGTTGTTCTTCTAGGGTTTCTTTGGGAGAAATATCATTTTGATTTTCTTCTATCAATAAATCTTTAGAAATAATCTGACTAGTCTTTTTTGGATTAGAAGTCAATATTTATTCCTCCAAATATAAAACCATGAGACTTTTATCTCATGGTTGTTATTATATCTTCATTTTGTAGAAAAGTCGCTAGTTTATTATATTTTTTATGTGCATAGGTATCTCATGGGAAGAAAAATTAGCACATTTTTTATCTGGATTTTCTGGATTCGGAAGCGGAATCTCCTTATGACCATAAAAAGAACATTCTCCGTCTTCATTGAACAAACATTCTGAACATTGAGAACATAGCTTTAAATAAGCATTATACCACCTCATCAGATAATTTGTTCTTTTCTTAATTATTTTTTCTAATCTACGAATGGTCAAATTAAGCTTCTTTGCTTCCTTTTCATTCACTAAATTATTTTCTAGAAGATGATTCAAAAGAGATTTAGAAGCTATATGTTGAAATATCAAATCATCCAGTAATCCACAATCTTTCCCAAATTTTCTTTGAAGAAGTTGGCGAGCTAAACCAATAGGAATGTCTTGTTGTGTATTCATAGTTATACTCTTTTCTTCATGTCGAGGCTCTTCTAGTTAAGAGCCCGGTACTAGGAAGTATAGACGCAAATCCTAAATTAGCAAACCATTTTTTAAGAGTTAATGGATCAGATTGGGTATAAGTTATTGGTTTTAAGCCATTTATGTTTTTATTAATTTTCTTCAAATCATAGGCTAAATGAACAATATCAACCTGATCTAGTACGTTTTGCTCTTTTTTCTTCTTTTTCTCTTTTGAATCTATCCATGAAATCAAATCTTTATATGTTGCTTTTCCACTATCTATCCCCAATTCCTTCTGAGCTTCTAAGAGCATTTTTATAGCTGTTTTTTCTCCTACTCCTTTTACACCGATAATATTGTCTCCGCTATCTCCTGCCAATGCTCCTATATCAATCCATTGTTGCGGAGAAAGATTAAACTCACCGCCAAAACTATCATATGTCATTGCTCCTTTTCCACTAATAGATAGAATACTAACATTCTCGGAAAGCAATTGGTACATATCTTTATCAGAGGAGATTATTTTGATAACATCCCCTCTTTCTTCGTGAATCCTAGCAAGTGTTCCAATTACATCGTCTGCTTCGTGTCCTTCTATTTGAATTTGATCGACAAGAGTAAGATCAAGTATTTCCTTAAGAGTTGGTTTTTGTATATCAATTGCTTCTACTAAATCGTTTGTCTTTCCTTCTGCTTCTTCCTTTGCTCTTTTTCTTTCTCTATTTTGTTTGTAATAACCTTGTTCTTCTGTTAAAATTCCTTTAGCAATGGCTTCTTTACTAATCCTTAAACGTTCTTCTGTTCCTCCATCCCAAATAATGGCAATTTTAGCATCTCTCCATCTTTGCCAAACAGCTAATAATTCTTTGAAAACGCCAAAAATTACTCCTGTAGGTTCACCATTATTTGTTAAATGTCTATTTGTCCAACCAACTCGAAAACAAGTATTATTTGCATCAATAAGCACAATAAGATCAGAAGGCTTTGCTGTCATTTTATTAGACTCTCCAAAAAGATAAAGGCTCTAGCTATATTATAACCAGAGCCTTTCCAAATTAAGTTGATAAATTTAAAATTCTATTCTACAAAGATGGGCCAATCACAAATTTTGCCTTTTTCTTGATCAATTACAAAAAACGACTGTCTTGGTTCTTCATATGGGGCTTTAATAGAGATAGCATAAGCATTCCATCCAATAAGGCTACCATTAAGAACAAATGGTCCTGCATCCATCATTTGTTGATGGAAATGACCAAAAACATCTAAATAAACCTTTTCAGACTTATTCCATTGTGCAATAGCCTTATTTGTAGGAATTGTCACGCCGCCTACACCACCAGCATATCTGATAGCATCTCCGTGGTGGAATCTTAATTTGAATCCATACAGAGGAAGATATGTATGATAACCATTTTCAATAATAAAGTGAACTCTTGAGTTTTTAGCATAGATTTTCTCAAGAGTTTTATACATCATCCATTCATATGAATTTTTATGCGATGTTGAGATACGTTTCTTTAGTGTGGTTCGACCGTGATTTCCTGGACAACACGGAATAATAATCTTCTCAAAGTTCCCTTCTTTTAATAAGAAATCAATTCCCTGGCAAAGAAGTTCCTGAATGAATAAACTTGCTTCTGTAGGACTAAGATAATTATCCTCCTGTAATTCTTCATGAATATATCCAGAAATCATATCGCCAAGAATAGCAAGAACTAAATTTTTAATTCTAATTCCATTTCTCACAAGATTGGTTAAGAACAATCCTTTTCTGAAGAATCTTGCTGCTCGTGCTTCTGCAATTTTAAGATTAAATTCGTTTTTATTGTTTACTGTTGATGGATCTACTTTCTCTTCTACATGCCAATCGGAAGCAACCATAATAGCAGTTGCATTTCCTACTTTGCCAGATGACTTTTTAACGAGAGCAGGCACTTTGGTTTCTGATGATTCTTTTAATGCAAGTAAATGTTCAATGGTTTGGTCTTTGTCTTCCATTTCTTTTAGAGTGGACTTATATCTACGCTCTAACTCTCCTAGCCTATCTTTAAGTTTTGCAAAAGATAAGTCAGAACGAATCAAATACTCATCAGGAATAATGCCAGTCTCACGCAATTCCATAAGTAGCTTGTGTTCTTCGGGGGAAAGAGTTACGCGAGGATTGCTGCTTGACTTTTTCTTCTTTGCCATTACTTTCACTCCTTTATTTGAATTTCTACTTAATCTCTACCACTTCTATTATAGTGGCAGAATATAAAAAAGTATTTAAATATTTGATAAGAAAATATGTTATGTCGAAAATTGGGATGTAATAAACTATTTTAATTTATGACTTGATTTTGAATTTTTTTTCGAGTTTGCTACGATTAGTTCTTTTTATATGGCGAATTTCTTCTTTAGAAAGAGTTGCATTAAATGTTGTTTTGTGATTATGAAAAACATATGAACCTAAAGATACTCTAATTTTATATTCATTATTATATATTCGAAGACATAAATCATCATCGTCTCCATAGCCCAATCCATAAATAGGATCTAAAAGTCCCACCTTTTGAAAAATTTCTTTGCGGAAAATTGTACAGAAAAAAGCAACCATAGGACAGGATATCCCCATAGGAGCTTCAATATGTTTAGTATTAAAATAAGAATCTAAAATTTTACCTCTTGCATCAGTATCTAATTCTTTCAAGTTTGGATATTGTTGAATACCTGAACTTTTAAATAAACGCTTCCATCCTTGAAGTGACGATTCGGCTGATGAAACAGGACCGATAGCACCTATTTTGTTATCACTTTCAAGAATGAAAGTCATCTTATCTAACCATGTTGCAGAAACTTCTATATCGTTATTTAAAATTGCAAAATATTCACAATCTTTTCCATAAGGAGTATTCAATAATATTTCTATACCATTATTTACACCTTTAACGAATCCTAAATTTGTATCGGACCATATAGATAAACGATTTTTATGCTGTTTAAAAGAATTTATCACTGATTGTTTAGATTTTTCTGTAGATCCATTATCCATCCATACTAATAAATAATCATCTGTATGTTTTAAAATAGAATCAAAACAACGAATTGTAAATTCTTCTTGACCATATGTTGGAATAATAAGAGCCGTTTTAGGCATTTTAATATTATCCTTGATGACTCGACTTTAAAAAAGTTTGTGTTAAATTGGTAGTTGGGTCTATTGTTTGATATTGTAAATTATTTTTATATGCTACATAATTAAAACTCAATTGATCTCGCTTGCTATGAGCTTTTACTTCTCGCCACCATAATTCCATAACATTGATTATTTCATTGTCATTGTGTTCTCGAATAATTGTTCCCGTCATAGCTAAACCTATATTCTTAGGAAATCCTTCATTTTCATACTTTTCTATTTGTATCCTCATAGTCTTAGCTTGATCTTTTCTTAAGTCTATACATGCTTGCAATTCATCATAAAGACAGTCTCTTAAATCATGCTTCATTAACATAATTTTTTGTGTGCGTTTTTGAAAAAGTTGGTTCATATTACTATTAATTTTTAAATTCCCATCAATCCACAAACTCGTTTCATATTCGGTTAAAAATCTATGAGGAAGGATTTTATACATTCTTGCTGTTTTAGCATGATTGCAGTCAATAGTATCCACATATCGAATATCCCAAGTAGAAGACTTAATACTATTGTTATCAGTAAAGCAAATATAGTCTATACCATTTTCTTTATTTGGAACTTCATTTAATTGATCATAGTCTCCCATTATCGCAGTATAAATAACTAATCTATTTTGTTTATTTTCTGATGATTTATAAAAATAAGGATTTGTAGTATTAGCAGACCATCTTCCATCCAAATAAAGATTTCGTTCTAATGGTTTATGTACGGATTTTGCAATTATTAATGGTCCTTCATTCAAACACACATATGAAGAAAGCTCATCCTTTTGCAATTCTATTAAAGCATTGGATATCATATCTTCAGGAAAAACATATTTTTCTAAATCGTAATTTTCATCTAAACTAAATAATATATATTGCCCTTGTATGTCTTTGGCATCTTTAGTAAATTCGAAACAATTATAAATTTGGTTTGCCAGTTTATCTTTAAAAATAGACAAATTACTTTCAGAATCAAAAATAGATATTAAACCGTTATATCCAAATATTTCTGTATGAGGAATTAAATTCTCTTCGTTAAAATTAAAATCATAAACTATTGATCCTTGATATTTTTGATAATTTATATAAAAATCACTTTCGATTTCATCATCACAAAATAATGCTATCGAATTTCTTGTGTCGGGAGATAAACAACAAACTGAAAACTTGGCTTGTAATTCAGTCTCTAAAAATATAACATCTTTAAATAATAATTCGTAAAACGCATTATCTTTTAATTTTCTACCATCTATTGTCCAAGATTGGTTCAAATTGTTTTGATTATCTATTTCAAATTTTACAATTATTGTTGTGCGATTTTTTCGACAATATGTTCCAAATTTTATACATAGAGAATTAATCTCTTTTTTAGCTGGCAAAATAATCTCTTGTTTAACAAGACTTTTAGCTGTTAATGGACCTACTGGTTTTTCCATGGTTTTATTCCAGCATCTCTTCCAATCTTTTAAATTCTTTTTCTTGATCTTCTATGATCTTCTTAATGTTTGGAGGTTGATGAGAAGGAGGTTTGACCCACTTACCATCATCTCGTCTGTATCCACCAGGACCAAATTTATTCAAGTTATTTAAATCTACAGCTGTTTGTAATTCGTCATCGTCAATTCCACAAGCTGTTAAGGTTCCTGTAGTTACAACCTTAATGTCAGCACAACCATCGGCAATTTCGATAAGATCAACGTCAAATGCTTCTTGAAATTCCACATTATTAATTTCTATGCTTTCATCATTAACCCTAATATAAAATCCTAGCGCTTTAATTGTCTCTAATGATTCTTCTAAAATCAACCTAGCACGAAGTTCTCTTGTTTCGTAATCAGGAATAATGGGTGATTTAGGCACATCTTGACCAGCCAACTTCATAAACAAATCAACTCTTTGTTGATGTGTACTTCTCATTTTTAAATCTCCTCCACGGCCACTTCTTCATTTTCAATAGTTTCTGTTTCTTCTGAGCTTTCCTCTTTATCTTCTGGTTCTTTATCTACCTCAGGAGGAATAGGATCTTCCTTTTTTATATCACCCTTCAAATTATCAACAATTTGACTATATAAACTATTCTGTAAATCTTTATTGTCGTGTATTGCTTCGTAAAGATTTTGACGACCTTGGAATTTTTCATCTAATTCTTTAACAACAAACCAAGCACCAGATTTATCAATCATTTCCATATCAAGACCAAGATCAATAATTTGTTCGACTCTATCAATACCTGTGCCGAAACGAATTTTAAATGTACACACTTTAAATGGAGGGGCGATTTTATTCTTAGCAACTTTAGCTTTAACAATATTGTTCACAATTTCTTCACCACTCTTATCAGAACCAATACGGCGCAATTCCAATCTTTGACTGGCATAAAATCTAAGTGCTTTACCGCCAGTTGTGCCACTTCCCATTGCTGCATTTGTTTGGCCAATTTGGGTCCTGATTTGATTTGTAAAGATAACTGTGGACCTTTTCTTAGCTAACAATGTGTTAAGATTCCTTAAACCCTCGCTCATCATTTTTGCATGCTTACCCATTGTTACTGTTCCAATAGCAGCCTCAAACATATCTCTTGGAGTTAAGGCCGCTACAGAATCGACAACAACGAGTTTAACATCGTTTTTGACAAGTTCCATCATAATATTTAATGCATGTTCGCCACTATCAGGTTGGCTAACAAGCAGATTTTCTACATTTACATTTAATTGTTGAGCATAGATTGGATCAAATGAGTTTTCTGAATCAATAAGAGCACACAACTCACCGCCATTTTGAACAGAACTTAGAGCATGTAGAGTAAGTGTTGATTTTCCAGCAGATTCAGGACCATAAATTTCAACAATTCTTCCCCATGCATAACCACCACCCATTTTTTGATCCAACAATAAACAACCAGTAGAAAATGTAGGAATTTTAGAGATTTTATCAGCCTTCAGAGTCATAATTGGATCGTCACCAGACCACTCTGATGGACAAGCTTTTGAAACAGCCACACAAATTGAATCTAAACGCTTACGAAGATCGGAATCTCCACCTTTTGCAGCCTTTCTTTCAACTTTCTTTTTTCTTCCTCTTGGCATTTTATAATCCTTTTAAAAGTAATAAGTATAAAGAAGGGTCGGATGTAGAATAAACTACTCCGACCCTCCACCCTAACCAAATCGCCTACCTTTAATTAACTTTATTTAGAAGTGCTTTCGGATTTACACTCATCCGATTTCTTGCACTTTTTACATTCTCCATCACTATCATCATAGTAACCAAAACAACTCGGCTTAATGTCCCCAGTATCTTCATCAGATTCAGATTCTAAATCGTCTTCTGGGGCTTCTTTGGTCGGTGCTTCTTCGGCGGGTTCTTCCTCCTTAGCCTCTTCAGTTGGCTTGGCCGGTTTTGAAGGTGGTTTTGGCTTAGAAGGAGCTTTTGGAGGTTTTGGCGGAGAAGGTTTTTTACTAAAGGTTTCGTTTTTTGGTTCAGGCTTTTCTTCAACTTCAGATTCAGTTTCTGGCTCGGGATCGGCCTCTGGCTTTTCAGGAGATTCTGAGGCATCTTCGAATTCATCTGCTACACTTGCTGCTCTACGTTTGGGAGCAGCAGCACGACGAACAGGAGGCTTAGGTTTATCTTCAGACGATTCTTCCGATTCGCTTCCAGAATCAGTTTTTATTGTCTTTTGAACAGGAGAATCCGAAGGATAATCTTCAGAAGTTTTACCTAATACATCAGTAATTAATTCTTGATATGCGGGTTTAAGAGATTCAAACAATGTTCTTGGAGACATATGGCTTGCAATATAACGAATGAGATCCAAAGGAGCCATACCCTTTTCTTCATCGGTCAATGGTGTTACTTTAATATTAGGACCATCCAGAGCAAAGGCAGCACCGTAAGTAATTCTAGTTCCTTGATGTTTTGAAACAACAACATCACATCCTTCATCCGGATCGGCAATTTGAGGATATTGTTTTGCAAGTGCCTCAATTGCTTCAGTTCCTTCAGTTCCAAGATTTAAAATTTTCCAGCCTAGACCCTCGGTTTCGTTTCCATCAGGATCTTTTGTCTTGACAATGGGATCTGCGCGTGAAATTGCATCCCAAGAATATCTACTGCGAGGGAAAGATTTGCCAGAAATTTCCTTCATTTTCTTTTCTAAATCTTGATCTTCACTTTCTTTAGCTTCTTTCCTGCGAATATTCGAAGCTAAACGAAGATCACAAATAGGACAACAATGCAGTTCTTCTTCGCTACGGGATTGATTGTCAATATCCCAATTCATACATGTTACATTTGTTGATACAGCTGCTCTTTCTTCACCTTTGGGCTTTAGGGCATCGGCAGAAACAAGATCTTTAATATAATGCCTTTCACAAACAGCAACATTTCCACCCAAACGAACAACATTATCACCCTCTTCCAATTGCACCCATAAACCCGACATTGTTGAAAAGCTTTTGGCCTTTCGGTTGGACCCAGAAGATCCAGTTGCTGCTTTTGCTTTCTGAAGCTTTGCTAAAACGTCCATTGTGACTTTCCTTTCCTACTTGTTCAAACGGCTAACCAAGACAATTTCGTCTCTACAAATGAGCCAACGTACTCTTTGTAGGCAACAATTATTATATCCTCATTAAACGCAAAAATTAAAAATTAACTGTGAAATTTTTGCGGTTGAGTAACACTTGTAAGTCCATTCAGGCTAAAACCTTTCTTCTCCCATACTTCCACCCACGACTTTAAATCTCTTACTGCAGCCTTATAATATTTAATAGATTCATGAAAATATTTAAAATCAGTTCTAAGTGGGCCATCTTCTATTTCGCTCAAAACAATAGCTAAATTTTGAATATCCTCTTTGCTTGGTCTGGACATTCCATATTCTTCCTTGGCATATCTCGTGATAATTCCCTTTTCTCTAATAATTCCTTGGTTAAGTTGCGCCTCTAAATCTTCTAATTCCGTTTGAGCCATATTATACATATGAGAGAAATAAGCCAATGCTGCCGCGTGAATTTTCCAATGCTCATGTACAGTTTCTTCCATAATTGCCAAAAGCTGTTCCGCATCTACTTCTGAAATAGCAGTATCGCCAATACGGAAATCGCCAGCTTTTGTCATACAGGATCTTATTTTTTCAAGAATACCATCAAATTCATCTTCGCTACTCATCTTTGGATTCCTCTTCTAATCCTGATTCATATTCGCTAAGATAATTTTCCAGGTCACTCGTAGTCATGCTGCCATTATCTTCGCGAATTAACATTCTTTGTATTTCTTCATTCCCAGTTTTTTCGAATAACATTTCTCCGCTTTTTCGTATTGATTCTCTCTTACTTATTCTATCCTCTTCGTTTGTTCTTTTTCTAATTTTATCTCTATTGGTCATAAAAAATCTTGACATTACCCAAGTTCCACATACTACTTTTACAACTGGACTAAACTTTCTCCTAATGTTATCGTCATCAAAGAAAACATCAAAAACCCATGACAAATATTCTTTTATAGAAATATTTTTGTCTTTCAATTTTTTAATTGAAGCTTTAATAACTCCTATTTCATCAGGCGGTATTTTCGTCTTATATTCAATATCTGTTTCTTGAACATATCTATCACGAAAATAAGCAATAAAATAACGTATTTCTTCACCTTCTGAGTATTCTATTTCATCGCCTTCTTTTATAACCCTTTTTGGCAATTTTCCATCTTTTTTGTTTAACTCTTCCTGTAACATCTCACCTAATATATTCATTTGAAACCGAATTTTTTTATTTGTAATCTTCGGCCAGCAAATGCCAATAGTATTCAATAAATAAGTCTCTATACGTACTGGAGACCTTCTTGGTCCTGCCATTATTCGTCTCCAAACTCATCGCGTCCTCTACTTCGACGTTTCTTCCCTTTATATGATACCGTTGAATCTCCTTCTTCATCCTTTTTTTCTGTTAATTTTGCTTTCTTATAATGGGTTATAGCTCTTTTAACTGATGGACTTCCTTCGCTATAAATCATGTCAATTTTTTCGACAAAATCTTTTTCAGAAGTTATGTCGAAATCCTCGTATAAATGTTTGGCAACTGTTTTCCCTATGCCTGAAATACCAACTAATCTTGTAAGTTTAGTAGGAACCCCATATTTATATCGCATTTCCAAAGCATTAACAAAACCACTCATATCGCCCCACATTCTCCGACAACAATTGCACATAGCACTAATTGCAGCAAACATTCTTGGCATATCGCTCTTTACAGAATAAAAACATGGAAGCTCCACCCTAGGATTTCTACCCATTAAAGCACAATGTACAGCCAAAAGTCTACTAATAGATCCTTCTCTTATGCTTAAACCTCGACCTATAATATTTTCACACAATGTTGTTGCCTGACTCCTTACCATTTCAGAGTCCCATTCTTGCGCCATATATAAATTAGCAATAGCCCATGCTTGACAATAATCATTAAAAAGCAAATCTTTCTTGTGCAATGTAGAAATATTAGAAAACCAATCTCGAACATCATAAGGAGAAAAATAAAATGCTGCACAAATTTTTCCTAATGGTTTTGCCTTTATTTTTCCAGTTTCAGGATCAAATTCGGCAGATCCAGTATCGTGTAATTCCTGTGCAATATCTTCATAAACAGGAATTTTTTCTCCCCTAGATGTTCTTTGAAATTTATCCAATGTAAAATCATACCAGTTTAAAAATGATTTTTTATCATATATAATTTTACGTACAACTTGAGAAATTACATGGAAGGCAAATGTAGATATGTCGTTTAAAGTTGATCTGGTCTCATATGAACTATCATCGGAGAATTTCTTTTTCCATATTATTGCATCATCATTGGCAAGAACAATGTGTACATCTGCTTCATCTTGACCATGCATCCTTCCCGCTCTCCCAGCCATTTGCTTAGTGTCTCTTGGTCTTAGAGAGCTACCAGCACGTCTTACATCAACAATAATTACACGATCTGCCATCTTATTAACAAATCCCTTTTAAAAATTTAAAATGCAAGAATGAAACAGAGGAGAGATTTATAGATTGACGCCCATCGCCAAAGCAGATGTAGTTACTAATACATTTAAATCACATATTTGATTTTTAAATTGAGCTTCTAAAAATTTTCTTTCGTCGGGCTTTAAACCAGCATGATAAAATGCAGCTTTAATTTTTCTCTTCATTAGGGCCTCTGTTACATTACGTCCTATTCTTTTCGAATGGACAAACACAAGTATCTTATCCACCGGGTTCTTTCTTATTATTCTAACCGTCTCATCAATCATATTTTCTTCAAATTCCCAACGATCTTTAGATTTCCTTACTCCCTTCCAATGAATATTCAATGTAACAGGTCGCCAATCAGAAGAAATACAATAAGTAGGTTTCCCATTTAAACTTTTGAGCCATGCAGCTATCTCTTTAGCATTAGACATAGTTGCAGATAAACCAACAATTCTCGCTTTTTTGTTAATCTTTGTAAAATTAACAAGGCCGACCTCTAAAGCGGCCCCACGTACAGGCTCATCTAATAAATGCATCTCATCTAAAACCAGAACTCCTACATCAGCCAACCATTTTCCGTGCATACCAGGATTACGAGATTTGCTGTCCAATGTTTCACTAGTAACAATAATAAGCCTAGCTCTCTCAAAATCCTCTGCACGAGCCATATAATCGCCTGTATTAATAATTTTAGGAACTTCAGACCATTCTTCTATTGTATTAAATTGGGCCATTCTTTCGTCAGATATGGCCTTGAGAGGAGATGCATATACGCATTTTGTATCGCTCACTGTTGCAATCTCATGAGCAAAAAAACACATCGCCACAGCTGTTTTTCCAGTGGATGTGTTTAAAGCAACAATTAAATTACAATCTTTATCTGCGAATTGTACTGCTTCTGATTGTGGCTTGTTAAATTCTTCAAATGGAAATGATAAATGCTTAAATTCAGATGTTTTCATTTATAATGTTGCTCAACAAATGGTTTAATCAATTCTTTTATATGTTTATCGTCGCTTCCCATATTGATATTCATTGAAGGACCACCTTTATTGCGTCCTCCAATTTCAAAATAAACAAAATTTCTTTTCTTAGCCAAAAAAGACATAACTCTTCCACCAATTTTTAAAGATGCTGTGGTACGACCAGGATTATATTTAATAGAATCATGTTTAATTAGACCTGCCGCAGCATTCACACAATGATCAAAGAAGGCTTGTTTTCCTAATTCTGCCATTTCTTTATTTTTTGCCTTCTTCTCTTGTGGAGTATTGGGGATTACTTTTTCTTCCTGGCCAAGTTCATCAATATCTTTTTTCATACTTTGTTCTGATTCATTGGCTCTACTAATAGTGTATGTTCTGCACCATTCTGATCTCGCGCAACTAGAAGGATGACAATCAGAAGCCACGTTGCTAAACCACCCAAAACATGCTCCCGGCTCCAATACTATATCTTTTTCATCCACCAATGATTTGCTACTCATAAAACTCTCCCTTCTAGTTGTTATTAATTATGTCCCAAATATCAACCACATCATTATGCAAAATTGATGTCAATTTCTTCTCAGAAAATACTTCAAATGGGCGAGGAGGAACAATTTGACTTGAGAGAATTAAAGGAATAAAATCGTGTTTCTTAAGCCAAGGATCAACACGATCAACAATACGTTTAACAACTCCTGGAGAAACATCAAATTTTTCAGCAACAATTTCGATGCATTTCTTATTTCTGCCGGTTTTTGGTTTAGGAAGTTTCTTGATATCCAAAAGCATATTGAGAATGCGATAATCTTTTAATGTTTTGCATACCGATTTATAAAGTTTCATTCTCATTTGCTCAAAAACAATCATATCCTCACTCTTTTGTCGCTCTTTATCCATTACTTCAAGGCTGGGAGGTTCATACTCTTTGTTTTCTTCATCAACAAAATTGTGGATTGAAATTGGATTGAAATTTGCTTCAATAAATTCAATATCACCATCATTATTCCGCTTTGTTGTAATTCCTGTTATCATTCGCGCCTCTTTATGTTTAATCAATTTAAGATATGTTGAACGTAGAATGACACCAATATAAGTAGAAGGTAAAATTGGTTTTTTCTCTCCATCTTTATTTAATCGATATGGCTGATATTTCTTTAATCTTGTCCATACACTTATCATGCCATATTGAACAAGGTCGCTAAGAGAGAAAAATTCCTTAAGACTTGAATGAAAATTTTGAGCCATTTTAATCGCAAACCTATGATAACTATTTGTAAGTTGTAGATCTTCTTCTTTAGTAATTGTATCATTCTGCAATTTTTTAATAAGTTTCTTTTGTAGTTTATTTCTCTCTTTTGAATTTAAATCTTCATATGTTGAGTCTAAGTAAATGTACTCGTACTGTTTTTCGTTTTTTTCTCGTAACATGCTTCTCCACCCTCCCCAGAACAACCTGCTATCAACTTAGGACCGTCCCAAGTCGAGATCACCATATGTGAATACTTCTTCAGTTTTGTTTTTGAGATAGTAGAGAATTTCACTGCGATTTAAATCTTTCGGGTCTCTGCCTTTTGCTAGTTTAGTTATATATACGGAATTAAATATAGAAAGCAAGTCTTTTATTATTTTTTCTGTTCCTCTTTCTCCTCCCTCATCCCCATCAAGCATTATAACTACTTTACGTGGATGAAGTTTACTGAGAATTAAGAGTTGATCGTTGCTCAAATTTGTTCCCCCAATTCCTAATGTTCCTGGGAAACCTTCTTGACGTAATTTCATCAAATCTCTACATCCCTCAACCAAAATAGCTACTTCATTTTTAGGACAAGATTCCGCGCCAAATAAACATTTTCCAACCTTAAATCCTTTTGGATATCTTACTTTTCTATAATCATCTGGCCTACTTCTTCTTAGTTGTTTAGTATTCATATCGACAACTTTATTATTTTTCTTTAACCAATCATCTAAACCCAATACATCTGTTGCAACAAATCCTATAAGATCATAATCGCTATTTCTAATTGGAAAAATCAATCTATCTTTGTAAAATCCGTGGGTAAACTCAACACAACCAAAATCTAAAGCAGTCTTAGGTAATATGTTATTTTTAGCAAGAAGAGAAATAGCCCCAGAGTGCAATTCTCCTTCTTCTATATAACTTTCAAATTTGTCAATGTCTAAAGCAGAAATTTCTCTAATTGGTTCAGATGTTGGATTGATAAGATTTTTGATTCGTTTGTATTTTGCCTCTATAGAATTAATAGGTGTTCCAAGTATCCATTCTATTGCTTCTATTTTTGAAATTTTACGAATTCTTGCTGTTTCATATACCAAATTGCTTCCGCGTGATTCTGTAAAACAATTTGTCTTACCAGTTCTAACATTGATTGTCCATTTGGGATGACTTGGTTCTCTACCCGTAAAAGACATATGTGTGGGACAATAACCCCATATTTGATCGCCTCTTCTTGAAACAATTTGAATATTTAATCTATCCAATACAGATTCTACATCAATCGAATCCATGATCCAACTGATGTCAGAACAATCCAAATCGCTAAGCGAAATGTCGCCCATTGATGATTCTAAGTGATACATGAACCGCCTTCGTTGTCAGCCAATTTGTTATCCTGATTGTTCTCCATTATAGAAATCTGGCTGAAGTTGTCAACAAAAATCGGGAATTTTTTAACTTATTAACCAGTCAGGCTTTAGGAACCTTCTTCTTGTTGAAAAATCCCAAGGAGTAAACGGATCATTTGGATCGCAGTTAGCAAGTTCTGTGGCTTTGATTGCATCATAAGTCTGCGCAACACGGTCATCTGAAAGGAAGCATTGGGATAAAATCATAGATTCCAGACTTTGCGGTAATGTTGCTCCCATACGTTCATCTTTATTCCCAGGATTAATATTACCACTCCTAGAAGAAAGAATTAAATGGGTTAGCTGAAGAATAATATCCTCATCTAATGACCAACTATCATCTTCTTCGGGAATACCTGCATATGATTTGCACTTCTTTGGATTTTGCTTTAAGTTGATAATTCCAAGCATTAAACGGTTATACGATAAAGACACATCTCCATATAATGATCCTTTTAATGTAACAGTTGGGATATGATCAACTAAATCAAAAGCATAAATTTTCCCACTATTAGAAATAAAAGATGCAGCAATCAATAACTCTTTTGAAATATCTTTTAGATTATAGACATATGCCATTTGTTCAGCAGCAGCAGATACACGACAAGACTGCATCAAAGCACCACCCATAGATCCATATCGTGCGCCTTCTGAAGCTGGAGTGTTGAAAAACAATTCTTTAATCTTATCAGTAAAAACAGCTTTAAAAATTGCTTTAAGAGTTGGGTTGTTGATTTGAGAAGCGGCATCGTCAAAGGTAGATTTGTATTCATCAATATTATCAACTACCAAAACAAAGTCATCAATATCGACATCATCTTCATTTATATTGACAATTTCTTTTGCGATTATGTTAGTAGCGCCACCATATTCCTGACTATGGCCTTTAATAAAAACATAAGAACAAGTCTCAAATCCCTCAAAGGCACTCCAATATTTTGCAATTCTGGCCCCTGTCTTATCACGAAGCTTCAAATCACAATAGGGTTTACCTGTTTTGGTAAGCTTTTCAGATGCTTCGCACAAATAATAAGCAGATTCAATCGTCATCCCAGGAACGATTGTGGCAAGAGGTGTGTTGTTATAAGTGGATTTGCCGCTCATAATCTTTTCTCCTTCTTGGCAAATAAACGAGTTGTTCTATCATTATAGCCAGAAGGATTTAATTCTTTCCTTTAAATGTTTAATTTTTATTCTATCGCTTTCCTGACAATCTTCTTTTTGGATAGATCTTCTTCGGAAATATCTTCCATTTCCTTGGTCTCTTCGGCAATTGAAGCAGGTTTTTCCTCTGTTTTTTCTGGTTCTTTGGTCCCTATTTCTTCTTTAAGTTTCGACACATCTTTTTCGGTTGGGCCTGACTTTTTCTTACCATATTTCGATTTTGTTGCCGATTTAAAGTGTTCTATTTCTTTTTCCATATATTCTTTATCTTTTTCGCTCATTCTTTCGTCATCTCTTTCTCTAATTGTTCCTGTTCCCTTATGAAATCTACAATAGAAAACAAATTTATTGCCGTCTCTATTTTTTGTAATTTTAACGCGCCAAGTTGTATTAAAACCTCCCTTATCGTCACCTAAACCTTCTTCTCCAACAACGGATTCTAATTCTTTGATAGCCATGACAATATTTGCGGCACCACTTTTTTGTTTTGATCCGCGAACATTGTAAGCACTCATATCATCCATTTCTACAGACGCAGTATCGGCCTGTGTTGCTGTTACTCCTGCTACTCGAAATTGCATACAGATATTTTTGAATTCGGCAACAGCTTTATTTTGCTCGTCTATTTCTGACCAAGCTCTTTCCATGGGTTTAAGGTGATCCAAATAGTCCAACATAACTACATCAATACGATTTCCCATTTGTTCCAGTTCTACTAATACTTCTTCAATTTCGGCACAACTATGGAACTGTGGAAATTCTTGTATGAATATTTCCCCACACGTTTCTCCAAAATTTTTCAAGCCTTCTGTGTAATTATCAATATCTTTCTCTGTAAGCTCATCCTTATTAGCCTTTTTAAGAACTCGATATGAAACCCCTGTAAACATGGATCCAAACTTATTTCCAGCCTGTTCTTCAACTTCTTCGTTTACAACAAATAAAACATTTAATCCTACCTCTGCACACCCCATTGCCATTGAACGCATTAAGGTTGATTTGCCCACACCAGTATGTGCAGTAATTAGTGTTAATTCACCCTTATATAGACCAGCATAAGAATCAAATGTTTTAAGGCCGGTTTGTAAGCAGGAATAAAACTCAGGATTTTCAAGTTTGTTTCTAATTACTTCTAATTGCCATTCTGGATCTGACAAACGACGAACTGGTTTTCTTGTAAATACTCCAGATTTGATTTTGATCAGATCAGAGTTTAGTTCTTGAATAGCTTCGTCACTTTCTCCTTTTAGAATTTTATGAACAGTTTTTTCAATTGCATCCATTGAACTCTTAGCTCTGAATTTCCTTTCCAGATCTTGCATTAAATATTCAGGAGTATGTGGAATAGAATCAGCGCCGGTAATCATATGCCATTCGGCTCTGATTTTGGTATGATCTAGCTTTTTTAATGTTTTCTTTTTACCTGATAATATTTCTACACTAATATCTTTAATACGATCTAATTCAGCCTCTAATACTGATTCTTTAAGGAGAGTGCCAGATTCTCTAAAAATATTATACCCGAGTCTAAAAAGCCAGAGACGAGTATGGCTGGTGAATAATTCTTCTTTGACTTTAGAAAAATACTTACGCGAAACAATGATATTCGTAAATAAATACTTAAGTAGATATCTTTCTTCTTCTAATGTATCGTATATTTCTCTTTCTTCTTCTCTTTCTACATCACTCAATTCTGTCACTAATTTTCTCTCCTACAACTGATAATTAAACCTTGTTTTGAGCCATTGATTAAATAGCTTTCTGCTCTTTGAAGATAGTGCGTGATTTCTATCAAATACCACTATCCCATTTACAATCACAGCCTTTATCCAAGGTTCCCAATTTTGCCCATCAAAGCCTATATCAGACAGATCATTTTCCAAAAATTGATCCATCGTTAGTTCTATTATACCATTATTGTCTAAAAATTTTTCCATATCTTTTATAAATATTTAAGTGCTTCTTTCGCTCCAAAGGATTTAATAGCGCAAACTTGATCTACATTGTCTCCAATAGCCGCAGCAGAAAGAACATCCTTATCTTTTAATACCTTTCTTACATGGTCTTCTATTGTATTCAAACAAATAAAATTAATTACATTTACCACATGTTTTGTCGTAATTCTGTGCGCTCTATCCGTTCTCTGTTTCATAATAGCCGGAGACCAATTGTCATCGTAATGTAAAACATAAGATGCTTCCTGGAAATTAAGTCCTGTTGATCCTGCTTCATCCATAACACAGATATTTACTGTTGGATCTTCATTGAATTCTTTAGCAATTTGAGGGCGCTTTTTCTTGGATACTCTCCCTGTAATTTTAAAAGTTTTCCAACCATTCTTTTCAAATTCTACATACAATCTGTCTACCATTTGTTCAAACATAGAAAACACTAAAACCTTATTATTATTAGCAATAACTTCTTCTAATAATTCCATACAAGCATTAAATTTAGATCCAAATTCGGGATATTCATCGACAAGAAAAGGAGCATTACAAAATTGTCGCGCTCTTAAAACTGCTGTAATTACTTCTGCTTCTTCGGTGACTTTATGGGCTTGATTACGAATAGCATTATATATTTTTCTTTCCTCTGTTGACAATTCCACATATACATTTTTAAAGATCTTTTCAGGCAGTTCTTTTGCTACTTCTTCTTTTAATCTTCTCAGAAAAAATGGCTCTATTGTTTTTCTTACCTCATCAACATTCATATACCCAACAACTGCATTCCATTCATTTCTAATAGCATACTTGTCTAAGAATTTTCCTCTTGTCATAAATAAACCAGGAACAAGAAATTCAAAAATGCTATGTAGATCTTCTAGTTTTCCATCAATTGGAGTTCCTGACAATCCTATTCTAATGCCGTTTTCTGAAAGCTTAAGTTTCTTCATTACTTTGGATCTAGTTGATTTCCAATTTTTAAGCATATGAATTTCATCAACAATAATAATATCAAAATCATCACGTAAAACATCAGCATCATCAAAATCTCTTACTATTAATTCTGGATTAACAACAATAAAAAAGGCATCTGTATTCCAAAGCGTATCTCGTTTATCAGGAGAACCATCAACAATTACAAAATCTTCATTTGTCCAGAATTCCAGTTCTTCTTTCCAGTTATATTTAACAGAAGCAGGAGCAACAATTAAACATTTTTTTGCTTTATTAAATTTCTTTCTCCAGAGCGCCATTGCTATTGATTGCATACTATTATGCCCGAGAGCTAAATCTACCACATAATTAGATTCACCACTAATTTCAAAATCATATACATAATCATTATATTTTTCTTCTTTTATATCTTGAATTTGTAGCCATATATAATCTTCATAAATCATAGATTCTAATTCTTTAAGTGTTTCTTTAATTTCTTTTTTGTTATCTTTTAAATTCTTTTTCATAGCTTCTCGTCTAGCACTCCATTTGGATCGTGTAATATCAGGAATGCCATTTTTAATCACATTTTTAATTGTTTTTATAATTTTAATAACTGTTTCTGTTGAGGGATTTTGAGGTATGACTTTTTCCGAAACATGTACATATTCAATTCCACTAAGATTGTATGTAAAATCGCTAATTTTTAATAGTTTCCTTAATATGTGTCTGCATGGAATACTATTGGCAATATTTGTATTTTCTGTTTTGGAACATAGTTTATTTAATCTTTCATTTTTTCTTTTCGAAATAAATCCTATTTTTTCTTTAAATATCCTTGCATATTTTCCTCCTATGGTGATTCTCCAATATAATGCATTTCCCCACCTCGGAGTATATATTGTTTTATTATTTATAACTCCAACTATTCCAAAACGTCTTAACATATAGTGCATAGATCTAATTATACTTTCTGATTTTGAAGATAATTCAATATTGTCCTTGTTACAACACCCCTCTGCTTCAAAATAGTGTTGAATAAATGCCTTAGCAACACTTTCATTAGAATTAGTAATTTTTTCAGGAATAATTTTATCCCCCGAAAGAGAACCCCAACAATAATCTGGAAATTTTTTCTTCAACCAATTTTTATATATTTTAGAAGTAATTCTTAAATAAGAACAATGATTTCTGTCTTCTTTGATAAGATGTATATTTGGATTTTCTTCAAATTTTAAGTCTTTAAAAATTTTTCGAAGTTTGATAAGAATAGATCTTTCTTTTTGAGAAATTGTAAAAGTGCTTGATTTATATTCGTGACCCTCTGCAATTTGCCAAGCTAATAATATTGCACAATTTTTATTTATTTCCTCTTTACTATTACATGATGGAATTATTTTTGGAACTAATATCCAATCTCCAATTTTTAGATTTTTAGCTTTAATCCATTTATTTTCATTGTTCCAAAATAAATGTCTCAATCCGACCTCTATTTTAGATCCATCCTGAAGAGTAATCGATCTTATTTTTCTTACCTTTTCTCTATAAATATTTATCGCTTTTTGATATTTTGATTTTTGTTTTTTAATTCCCAAAACTTTAATTTTTGATAATTTTCTCCATTCTCCTCTTCCTTCTTTAATCGATGTATTTGGATCGCTATAGTTATCCCATATTTCTTCTAATGTTGTAGATCCGATATTTTTAACACAAACTCTACTATTTTTAGAGGCGCATTTGCCGAGTCCCATGGTATCCCCAAGAAGCAAACCATATTTTACCAGGGTGAAGAATTGTACACCTAGTTTTTGATAATTTCTTAGAGATATTCCTTCTGGGGGACTAATACCTGGGATTCTTAAGGATATGGGATGATCTTTGAGTGCTGCCTTTTTAACTTTTTTAAGCTCTTCTATTCTTGCTACTTCTTGTTCTGTTATATCACCTATTCTTGGATCTAAAAAATCAAAGGGGATTTTATCTAATAACATTTCAAGATTAGGAATAGTAAAGAACCAAGCCCATCCTTTTGGCTCTCCCGGATGCCATGTACCTCCCAATCTTTTTAGGTTTTCCTTATCTGCAAATGGACTTTCTACAATAAGCAGATTTTCTTCTTCTAAATAAAATAAACTTCTTGTGCCTGGAGCGTCGAATTTAATAGGCAATAATCCGCTCTTGGCCATCTTTTTGGGAGGCTTAGCCAATTTCTTATACTCCTAATTTTTATTTTCTTAAGCTATGATTTCAATAATTCCGTCATGAAAAGTATATACATGTTCGGAATCTTTGGTTACCTTTGCACGGTAGGGGTATTGAGCAGGTTCAAGATTTGTTGTTTGAGATGTTAAAATGTAATAATGCACAATGCCTTTCGTTCTATCGTAAAATATCGCTTCAGTTGGATTATCAGAACTCCATGTAATAATAGGGTTGTCATAATCGGTTGGAAGTGTACTATCATATAAATACATTTCACAGGAAGCATAACCGCCAAGATCTAATGGTCCTGTTACAGTATTAATTTGAAAACATAAAGTTCTTGCATCGCCTTTTCTGATCACCTCTGTCTGCATCTAAATACTCCTAAAATTAACCTGGATAATACGGGTTTCCTTTGTAGTCGTCCGAGATACTATGTCTTTCAAGAATCCAAGACCTTTCTGTTACTGGATCAAATCTCAACACATAATGTACAATAGGTTCTGCAAAAAACGACCTATTAATTGTAGTTGGATCCTCTGTTGTTCGAATATAAATAGTAGAATTGGAATAAATATCCTTTTCCTCTGGTGTCATAAAATCCATTGTGATTATTTCCCGAATGTGACTTTAGAAGTGTTAGGAGTTCTATCAACACTACGTTCTACAAGATTAACAGCATCACTCCCTGAAGCCATCTTTCTTCGTTCTTTAAGCCAAGCTGTTAAAAGTCGAGCATCAAATTTTGGCTGAATATCGTCTTCAAATAATTCGCTATACATTTCTCCCAATCGTTCTTTTACTTTCCTTAATGTAATTCCAGGTCTAAGTTTGACTCCTTCTTCTGCTTTTACGATTTCGGGACCAAGCAATGCCTTTACTCTTAAAATATCAGTTGTAGATAAATCTTCTTTAATTTTGAAACTATCTTCTGATAAATTTACCTTTGCCTTATGAACATTGCCGTAAAGCTCCACCGTTTCTCCTGAAGCTTTTACGGCATTGGGTTCGTTCTCAGCTGCAACTCTAAGCTTCTTTTTAATTTCGTCGCTTTTCTTAGTGAACTCTTTGATTTTAACTTTTAGATCATAACCTTCATCAATTTCATTAGCAAGTTGATGTGCTTGTCTTAATGCCATTTTCTATCTTCTCCTTTTTATCCGGAATTAGATATTTAATATTATATCTCTTCCGGTGGCGTTTCTTCTGTTTCAATTGTCTCTGTTTCGACAATTTCTTCTTTTTGTGGCTTGTTTTCCATAGGTATAGCATTCCATCTAGAAGCTGATACCATACTCATCCACTCTTGATATTTACCTTTTTTAACCTGAAATGTAAAAGCATTTGCAGGTCCGACTCTTTCGGCTACCTTATTTTGAATTGCTCTGTCTACTAAAGATTGGTCGAAAACTTCATCTGGCATTGAATGTTTTGCTAATTCTATAAAACCATTAGAAAGTTCGCTGGGCATAAATTTCTTCTGAATTCCTGTACATACTACAGGAAGAGGGGCCTGAGTTCTTGCTGCTATCATTTGTGCCACAGGAGAAGTTACAGGGCGATAATTTGAAGGATAATTGCCATTATATTTGGTAATCTTTGTCCATAGCTCTTCAAATATCTTTTTACTTTCGGGGGTGCTTGGATCTTCGTTTATTGGACCTTCTGATCGAGTGTCATTTATCTCTGTAAGCTCTCCTGAGACCTCTTTAAGGCTAAGGCTGAACTCTGGACCTCTTTTTGTAATAATTAAGCTTGTGCCCTCTGTAAATGGCACAGAAAGGGTGTCTTCGCCAGCATCACCCCATACTATCCAGAGTTGTTGACGTAAATTCTTTCTGACTTCATTGTTTTTAGAGGAATCATCAAGAAAACGCCAAAATTCTCGTGTAAATGTGCTAACTACTCCACCTCCAGAGTTGTTTTTTAAACTATTTGCGAATTCATTAGTTAACACAAAATGAATACTGCGCTTAACAGAAAAACGCATTCTTTTATGACTGTGTATTGGCATTTCTGTTTCCTAAGAAGCTGCAATCCCCGTAGAAATAGGTTCTGCTAGCGAAATAAAACTTTTGACGGTATTTTCGTCAATAAATCCTTCTATACTTTCTATTAATTCTCCATCTGTGTCCAACAAAACAAAAGTTGGCATAATATTAACATTAAATTTCTGTGCCAATTCAATTTCGTTTGTTGGATCTAATTCTCGTACTTCGATTCCTGCCTGGGTTGCTACTTTTTTGACAATTGGTTTGGCCACGTCACATGCAGGGCAGTCTTCAGTAGAAAAAGCAAGAATCTCACACTTCATTGTTATGCTCCTTTTTCAGGTACGAAACAAATAGCAGAAATGAATAGATCTAAAGTCTCCAATCTATTGTAGGGGACGTACCTTTGGACAAGATATAAATATTTTTAGAATACTCTCCTTTCCAATTGCTAATTAAATAACCTATGTCTTTGTTTGATTATACTTTGCAAGAGTCTTAATTTTTTCTCTTTTTTGTTTATTTTTCTATTTTCTTTTTAAAATTTTTAAAGACAATATTTTCATCTATTCTTTAAGAAGAAGAGCTAGAAGAAGAACTCGAACTTCCTGTAATTATTTCACTTGAACTTGAGGAACTTGCTTCGGGTTGTAGCAATAAATCTAATTCTGGATCTGGATCATAATCTGGTTCTAACAACAATACCAATTCAGTTTCAAGCGTTGCAATAGAAGAACTTGAAGAAGATGAGCTTGGTGTTGGTGGTATTATTGGAGAACTTGAAGAACTCGAACTTTCAGGAATTATTTCACTTGAGCTTGAAGAAGAACTCGAAGAACTTGGCTCTGGCGGAATAATTTGAGAACTTGAAGAACTCGAACTTTCAGGAATTATTTCACTTGAGCTTGAAGAAGAACTCGAAGAACTTGGCTCTGGCGGAATAATTTGAGAACTTGAAGAACTGCTTGAGCTTTCAGGTGGTATAAATTGTGAAGAAGAGCTTGAAGAAGAACTGCTTGAGCTTTCAGGCGGTATAATTGGAGAACTTGAAGAACTCGAACTGCTTTCGGGTGGTGCAGGCTGTTCTGATGAGCTTGAAGAACTTGAACTCTCAGGAGGCACAAATTGTGAAGACGACGATGAAGAAGAACTTTCAGGAATTATATAACTTGAAGATGAAGATGAACTTGAAGAGAATCCATAAGGAAGACCATGACCATCAACCCATTGAACACCATCCCACCAATATGATTGTCCTGTTGTTGTATCATATTTCATTTCTCCTACAACAGTGCCAGTAGGAGGAGGAGACCAATCATCTGAAGAAGCACTTTGAGACGCTGTTACATTGTGTGGATTGTTTGTATTGATCCTATGAGCATTATTAGAAACAACATCACTATGATCTGTTCCTACACTTCCTCTATGAGTATTATTTGAAACTACATCACTATGATCTGTTCCTACACTTCCTCTATGAGTGTTATTTGAAACTACATCGCTATGATTTGTTCCATCACTAGTTCTGTGTGTTGTATTCAAAGAAATTGCAGATGTATTAGTTCCTATGTCTGTTGTGTTTTTATTGATAGCTCCGACTATAGAATCTTTTCCGTTAATAAAATATGTTTCAGCAAAAGAACTGGAAGAAGAGGATGAACTTCCAAATATAATACTTACTTCACTTAATTGTGTAGATGTTCTAGTATCTTCAAAAACAAATTCGCCTTGTGATTTAATAAGAGAAATAGACGAATTGGCATGAGATAAAGTTATTAAAGGAGAGGCAGAAGAACTTGAACTAGAAAATAAACTATAGACATCTACTGTCTCTGATACGTCTAATCCTACTTCCATAGAATCAGTGACGATTAAATTGGTCTGAGTCCAAGTTGTGCTATGTGGATCTTCTGTTGTTCTTACATGTGCTGCCATTCCTATTACATATAATTTCCCAGTAGGATCAGTATTTAAATCTCCAGGATATCCACCTGTCAAATCATATGTCGCAATAAGAATATAATTTTGATTTGTAGCGTCAACAGGAGTAGTAGATGAATAAGTTTCAAATGCTTCGGGATCTTTATATAAACCGTTTGTAAATTTAATATAAAGATAATAAAAATTACCAGTTGATAAACCTGTCCATTGTACCGAAGAAGAACTCTGAACCAAACCATCTCTTAATACAGCTTCCATTGAAATGCCATCTACAGGATTTAATAGAATAGAATAACCAGATCCTACATTGTCTAATTTATAATATTCACCCTCTGCAATGACACCATTATTTACAATAGCAACACTTGCTTGAAGCAGATAATCAATAATATTCATCTGCTCAATATTATTTTCCTGCAACAGCCGTTCCCCATCTGTTGCGATTGGAATACTGTATTTTTGACTACTTCCGTTATACGACATCTATTTAAAAACCTTTATTTTTATGCATGTGGATTTCCATCACAATCAACCCACTGAGAACCATCCCACCAATATGGTCTTCCTAGAGTGGTATCAAAGTTCATTTCTCCTACAGTAGAACCAGTTGGAGGAGAAGTCCAATCGTTAGATTGTGCTGTTTGGGCTGCTGTTACGTTGTGAGGATTGCTTGTGTTAACTCTGTGTGCATTATTTAAAACAACATCTGAATGATCTATTCCTGCGCTTCCTCTATGCGTATTGTTTAAGACAACATCTGAGTGATCTGTTCCATCACTAGTTCTGTGTGTATTATTTAAAACAACATTGCTATGATCTGTTCCGTTGCTTGTTCTGTGTATCGTATTTAAAGAAATTGCAGAGATATTTGTTCCTATATCTGCTGTATTTTTATTGATAGCTCCGACTATAGATTCTTTCCCGTTATCAAAATCAGTTTCTCCAGTTTCGCTTAACTGGGTTGACATTCTTACATCTTCTAGAATAAATTCATTTGTCGCTTTTATTGAAGATGCTAAAGGATTTGCATGTGTTAAAGTTAATAATGGTTGAGTAGAAGAAATATCGGATTGTGTAATTGCCAAGCTATTGCCAACATCTAATCCTACCTGTAACGAACCAGAAACTACTAAATTTGTTTGTGTAAGTGTAGAACTATGTGGATCTACCGTTTGATTAATATGCGTCAAAACACTAGAGGTATAATTTTTGCCTTCAGGATTTGAATTTAAAGTTCCAGGATATCCACCTGTTAAATCATAAGTTGCTATATATAGATAGTTTGTATTATCTAAAGAAACTGGGGAAGTTAAAGACACCACATCAAAACTGGTAGAATCAGTATATAAAGTAGTGGTATATTTCAAATATAAATAATAAAAGTTCCCTGTAGATAATCCTCCCCATGAAACTGTCGAAGCTGTATATGCCAATCCTCGTCTTAGTACTCCCTTAATTCCAACACCACCTACAGGATTTAGCAAAACAGAATAACCAGCGCCGAGATCGTCACCTAAAGTAAAATTACCTTCTGCAATTACTCCATTATCAACAACGCTGGTTGCTGCTTGAATAACCCAATCAACCATATTTATCTGCTGAATATTATCTTCTTGTGTTAACTCATCTCCGTCAATAGCAATAGGAATACCATAATATGGACTAGAACCATTATATGCCATTTTATTTATACCTCCTCAATATTCATTTTTTGTTGTACACCTACTACATCTCCATCACCTATCGTGCTTTCTCCTATAACTGCGATAAAAGATCCGTTTCTTGTAATATAGCTAACACCTTGTAAATTTGTTGCTATATTTAATAAAGCAGGATTATTTGCTGATTGTCCAGCAACTACTTTTTCCATATCATCAATTAAATTTCTTCTAAATGATGGCCGTCTTAGTCTTAAAGTGTTTCCAGATCCAAAACCCATTTGTTAACTCCTTTTATTATGGTACGTATGGCTCTATGCCACTAGTAGGAGGAATAATAATTGGATTATCATTAGAATCGTATGTAATAGTTCCAGGAGCTTTTAATGTAGCCAATTGCAAATCAGTTGTAAATGATTTGGTAGTTGCATCAAATGTGTGCGTTATCCCCTGTATCCAATATAAATCATTAAATTTATCCCACAGTCTTATTCCCAAATTTCCAGGAATACTTGTAGTTCCTGTATAAAATATTTGTAAGGCTTGTCTGGCGAGAACTTTTGCATATTTTGCAAGCGCCTCTTTAGTCCAAAAAGAACTAGCAAGCGGATAGATAATCAATTTTTCCCAAGGAATATGAGGAATTGTTTGTTGTGTCAGATCTGCGCCAACTGCAATGGGGAATAATGGGATTTGATCGCTACTTTTTTCATAATCTAAAGGATTTCTGTCTCCATTATTGGCAACTGCAGCGGCATTATTTTGCTGAGCCAAAACTACTATTTTATTATAGAATTGTGAAAAGTCGGGGTTTTTAGATGTATTTATAATCCTAGCATTAGGATAATCCCAATTAATAGGAGTAAAATACGAACTATCTGGTTGCCCGTATTGATCAAATTTATACAAATATAATTTTCCATCAGGTTGAACAATTGCATAATGTGTTGTATCTTCTGATGCTTCTTGGATTGCATCCCACAGAGAAGTTCCCGCTTTAAATTCATGTAAAACCTGTCCTAGTTCCGAAGAAGAGCTTAATTTGTCATCTGTTTTAGCATATGAATAATCTGGCTCTACATTTCCATATCCGCACATAAAATCAACAGTTTTTTTAACTGTTTCTCCATCAAAGAAAGGAGAATTGAGCAATTTCATTTCGTTTAATTTTTTATCTATTCCAAATATTGGTATTTTAAGAGTATGAGAATCAGAACTTTGATCATATCCGAAACCATATCCGAATCCTTTAAAAAATGTTCCTTGATTTGATTCAATGTTTCTTCCTAACTTAAATCCGTATTTTTGAGTTCCTATAGCGTCAATTCCACTTTTTGACATAATCATATCTAAGTCGATTTGGCCAATTTGCTGCAAACCAAAATCAGAACTGTTTCCATATATTTGATTAAGAGCAAATCTATCTAAAGTTAAAGACCCACTTACGCTATCTAAATTATATGAAATTTGAGCATTAAGAATACAATCGGTCCAATTTGTCCCAAGATTAAAAAGAGGAATATTATCGTTGTGAATATTATCAAAATTAATTTCTTCTTTTCTAACAACTGTGCATCCAAACATTATAATTGGATATCTTGAATAATTACATTCATTGAATCTTTCTATAATAGCATTAAACCTTTTTTCTGCAGTTGGAGCGTTATCCTCATCAAAATTATATGTAGATCTATTACCCGATCTAATTGTAAATTTATATTCTAACATTGAGCCTTTTTTGTCGCTTATCATTTGTACTTTTGAAGCAGATACTGGTTCGCTAGGGTAATCAGTAAGATTTGTACTTTGCCATTCAAGAACGTTTCCTGCAGAATTTGTTAAATCAACGATAGGGCTTCCAATTGGCAAATTTGTTATTTTAACCTGATCTCCTGCAGAAAATGGGTTAGTCCCTGAAATGGTTACTTGGTTGATCGAAAATTCACTTATTCCATCCCAAGTTCTAGAATAACTTGTTGCATTTCTTTTAATATCTTCTTGTGTATAATCTGCAATACTTGCACTTTGTTTTTGAATTTCCGCAGTCATACCATTTTTGCACCATAAAGGCCAAAAGACAAATGATGTATTTCCTGCTTCTTCAAGATCACTTTCTATAGGTAAATAAAGTGTTGCTTCAGAATGCGTTTGGAAAAATAGAGGAATATATGATATATGACCAGTTACATTAAATAAATCTACAGAAACCATGTCGCCAATAGCTATTAATCCATTTTTAGAGTCGTTTTCAGCTGTAGACATTATTTCAACAGATGGACCTACCTCAGTATCGCTTCCCCAATCAGAATCAGCAAAAGGACTTGTTCTCTCTCTATCGTTTTCTGGATAATCTGGATTAACTTGTTCACTATATAATGTCTCAATATTTAAAGCCGGATTTCTTTCGCAAAATTGAGACATTCTACCACTAACTTTTTTATCAAGACCATTCCAATTACCAACAGAAATATATAAACCATTAAATGAAGGAATAAAAGACAAAGCTATAACATTAGGATCTTCACCACCTGCTCCTTGTCCGCTTGTTGACACAGGAGGAGCGGGAATGTTAAATTCAGTTTCTTGATCAAATATTTTTAATTTTGCCGTATTGTTTTTATTAAGTTTTAAAACAATATTACTTGTTGCTTCTAAGTCACCCTTACTTGTTCCGGGATTTTTATTTTCGCCTAACCTAATTGTTACATCCCAAGGAGGGCTTTTAGTGGCGTTATCTCCTGAAATTTGTTCTTCTTGTCTTAAAGAAAGCAACAACATAAAAGAACCAAGTCTAGCATATGCATTGTCATCTTCATTGACAAAAGTTCCAACACTTGACAATGCTACTTCATCTGCTGGCATTTCTAAACAAATTCCTTCGTCAATTCCAGAAGTAGCATTAGGAGTAACAAATATTTGATTCATTTTTTGTCGCATGTCTGTACGAGCAACTAAAGGAGTTGTTTTATCTTTAGTGTCAAAATATTTTGGATCATATTCTTCTTCGTCATATTGAATAATTGCGGGATTTTCCTCTTGAGCTATTTTGGTTATTTTTCTTGCTCTCCAGGTCCATAGATTATTATTTAAAGTTGTTCCTGATGTTCCATCATTAGCAGCAGATGATTTCATTACATTATTAATCAACTCTGCACGATCTGGAACTAACAGTGCATTAATGAGAGCACCATTTGATAATATTGAAAAACTGCCATTATATAAAATTCCTGTATCGCCATTAAGCCAACTAGGAAAGTTTATAAAAGGAGGGATATGTTGCGAACTTACTTGTATTGGAGTTAGTCCATCCTGTTCTTTTTCCGTATCATAAATAGGATCAACAAATAAAGTTTGCAAACCTCCTGCATCGCCTACAGTTTTATCTCTTCCATTAATAATTCTTAAATTATTATCATTAAAATTAATAGTATCAACTTTAGTTCTATATGCAACACTAACACCAGTAAAGTCTGGCAATTGAGAACCTGTTGTTAAATATGGATTTGACATATTTCCTTATCCCATTTTTGCAGATAATTGTTCTATTGATTGTTTTATTTGAGGAAGGAATCCGAGATTTTCTTGACTTACTACTAATAACGGATTTAAAATATCATAAATACTTATTAAACTTTCTGCTTGTTCTTGAAGTTTTGCCATTTGTTCTTCAAATTTTTCTCGATCTTCTTCTCTATTTTTATCTTCTTCCTTTTTAACATCATCGGGGGTAACTGGTTTCTCTTCCTTAGGGGCAATTGGACCTACTGGTGCTGTTGGCGCTGTTTCTGCTGGAACCATTGAACCTGCTGCTGTTGCTCCTGGTTTTTTCGCAGCAAGAACGTTAACACCTGTAACGCCTGCTGTTGGAACTCCTTCTGTTGCTCCTGTAGTTGCAACACCATATGCAAGTTGTTTTTGTTTGTTTGCCGGTACTACTTCTCCTGGTGCGACTTTTTCTGCCTTTTTACCTTTTCGTCCTTTATATGTTCCTCGCATTCTTTCTGCAAAAACTGTTTCAGTTCCAGCTGCTAATTGCTTTTTATAATCCTCGGAAGTTTCAAATTTTCCGTATCGTTCAGTAGCCCTTCCTAAAACATTTTCTCCTAATCCGGCTAATTGTTTTTCTAGTTCGGCCTTTTTAGCTGGATCGGTTTCAGCAGCAATTTGTTCCTTAAGTGACTTCTTTTTCTCTTCATCTTCTTTTTTAATTTGAGTAGTAAATTCCTTCATTTTTTCCTTTTTGATATCTCTTCCAGCTGTCATTCTTGCACCTTCCTTAAGTGCAAGTCTTCTGCGATCACGAATATGTCCAATGCCACCCTTGGCTTTTCCTTTAAGTACTTCAGATTTTGCCAAAGCTTCGTCGTATGATATTTCTCCTCTTTGGGCTGATTCTAATAATTTGTCAATTTCTCCAGCAGCACCTCTATGTGATAAAAACAATCCACTTCCTTGTGCCTCTGAAAAATCCTGAGTTTTAGCAGCAAGTTTTTTTGCTTTATTTTGTGCTTCAGCTGCCTCTTTCTTTTTTCTTCCTTCTTTTTGTCTTCCTAACGCTAATCTCGTTTCATCAGCAAGAGCTTTAGCCTCTAAAGATCCTAATATTCCTGATTCAGATAATGTTTCTCCTGTCATTTCATCCACAGTAGACAAACCAACCTCACTAGCAGCATGTTGAGCTTCCATATTAATATTTACATCTTTATCAATTTCTTTTTCTCTTTTATTTAATTTTGCAAGTTTTGTTTCTTGTGTTTTTTGTTTCTTTTTAGTTTCTTCTTGTTTTTTGTCTATATCCGGAGTTCCTTTAGATAATAATTTGACAGATTCTTCAGCCTTTTTTAACTGTTCCCAAACAATTTCGCCTTCTTTTAATTTTTTCTGAGCAATTTTTAAAACTGGTTCTAACAAACCTCCCCCCCCTGACTCTTTTACTCTATTTTTTATTTCGTCTACTTTTTTCTTAAGTGGTCCAAGCACATCTGATTTTGACTTTCCTTGTTTAATTCCAGAAACTATAGATTCTAATTGTTTAGGAGACACAAACCCCTTAATCCCCTCAGAAAATTCCGAGAGAGATTTTTCCGCAATTTTTTTGTTTTCTTCTGCTTTTTTGGTAAGTTCTTCCTTTTTTGCTTTTTCTTGCTGATCTAAATCTCTTGCTTGTGCATCTAATGCTATAAGTTCTTTTCTCGCTTTATGTCTTTCTTCTATAATTTTTGTTCTTTCTGCCTCTCTTTTTACCATTTTATCTTTAATTGCTGCAATTTTCTTTTTAAGTGCTACTAACTTTTCATCTCTTTTATTATTTTCTTCCGATATTTGCATGGCTTCTTCTGATAATTTTTGCGATTTATCTGTAAATTCTCCTATCACTCCTTCAGCACCTTCTGGAACTATCATTGGAGCCGCTGCTGTTCCTCCTCCTGTCATATTGGTATTCTTTCTTGGTTTTGTTGCTGGTTTTGTTGCTGGTTTTGTTCCTGTGGAGACACCAGCTATAGATTTCCAAGTTGAAGACAATGTGTTTTTGACTTGATTCGCCATATTACCCAAAAAGCCCGTTATATTACCACCTCTAGCCTTTTTAGTAACACGTTCAGGAGTTGCTCCTCCTAATGTTGCAGGCTTTCCTCTAGGAGGAGTAATTTGAAATGGTCTATTTGCTCGCACACCAGCTAAATTACTCATTTCATTTCTAAGATCTTGAACATCAGTTCTTAACCCTTTATTGGTTTCATTTAATGCATCAGTAGAAGATACAGATTTGTCAGTAGCTTCTTTAAGATCTTTGCTTGGCTTTTTTGTATCTTTCATTGCTGATTTAATAGCAGCAGCTGTCTGTATACTTGCTGCTTGTTGAGATTTTGTTTTAGCAGTTCCAGCACCACCAAGAACAATACCTCCAGGTCCAATTGTTAATCCTGTTCCTTTTCTTTGCGCTAATAAGTTTCTTTTAAATCCTCCAATTTTTCCAAGTTCTCCAATTGCGGTTCCTAACATCTTTTCCATTGTTGATCTTTGTGCCTGAAGAGTTTTCTTCGTGACTTCTGCTCTGGCCTTTACAAAATCTAATTCTCTTTCTCTTAATGCTGTAAGATTCATTCTTCCAGCAGCATATTCTTGTTGAGCAAAATTAAATCTTTCTTGAGCTAATCCCGCTTGTTCCTGTGCATAACCAACAATTTCAGCTTGTTTCTCTAATACTAAAGCATAAGGAGCACCCATTTGTTCTAAAACATCTAATTGAACTTCTGACATTCCTCTTTCAGCAGCAACACGTTTATTTTCCAGTGTTAATAAATTTTCAAATGCCTGAACTCTCTTTTGAGCTAATTCGTTCATTTTATTTTCTTTATCTAATCGTTTTTGCGTAATGGCAATTTCAGTTGCTCCTATTGCTTCTGTTAGTCTTCTTCTTTCATTAGGATCTTCTGTACCTTTTAATGATGCTTCTAATTTCTTTTTAGTATTTATAGCGTCATTGATTTGTATGTTTGCTTGCTCTTCTTCTATTCTTGCCCGTTTTTCAAGCATTCTAACTGAATTTATAACCGCTTCGTCCATATTACCAAAACCAGCTTGCGCAAGACTTATTTGTTTCTCAAATCCTCCAACTGTTACATCTAATAATTTTGCTTCTCTATTTATATCTGATACTGATTTTGTTATGTAATCTAAATATGTTCCTAAAGATTTCATAGTATCTGTAAACGTTGCTTGTTTCGCCTTTTCAAATCCAATTTGTTCAAAAGCATCTACACTTACTGTTGTTTGTCCGGTTTCTTTCATATAATTTAAAGCTTCTCTAGCTTGAGCCTTTTCGGGTTCTGCAATATCACTTTTTTCTAAATCTTTCAAGGCTTTATCAATACCAATTTCTGCCTCTCCCCACACATCTTTTAATTTCGAAGACAGTTTTTTAGTAAGCGCCCTCATATTTTTTTCTTTAGTAGAGGCAAATTCAAATGATGATTGCATATTTTTACGAGTAGCATCCATTCCTTCCGACATTGCCATAAACGTCATTCCAAATCTAGATCCCATATCTTGAAATATTTTTGATGTTTCCAATTTAGTTGCAGAAATTTGCATTGCTTGACTAGAATCTTTTGCCATAGCATTTAAAAGATCCATTGAAGATTTGACTTGTGTTTTTAAATTATCATAAAAGCCCTTACCTGCATCTAGTATTGGCTTAACAACATCTTTAGTATTTGTTGCTGCAATGCCTGCCGCACTTGCTTTAGCTAAGCTAGAAGCTTTTCTTTTAATTTCATCATATTCACCTTTTAATTCTGTTGTCCTTTTTGACATTTTATCAACAATATCTTTCCCTAATCTTTTGGTTAGAAATTCTTGAATCTGTTTCGGAGAAAATTTTCCAACTTTTTTCTCTGCTTTATTTAATTCCGCAAAAGCTTGTTCCACTTTGCCAGAATCAGCACCTATATCTGCATAAAACATATCCATTTTCTGTGTTAGTTTTTCGTTTTCGGATAGTCTTTTTTGTAACTCTTTCATTTTTGCTTGTGCATTCTTGAGATTTTCACCCGTTGCAGATTTTAATATCTCTCTTTGTATACTTATTTCTTTTTGAATGTCTTCTCGTTCAGTATCAAGACTTATTGTGCTACCTTGACTGCTCAAAGTGGACGACATAATTGCTTCAAATGCTGCTAACTCTTTCTTTTTGCTTTCCATCTCTTCTTGTGCTGCATCTGAACTTTTATTTAAATTAGAACTTAAATTTTTTAAATTATTAATTTGCTCTTTCGTTAAAGATCCACTTTGTTTTGTTAAAGAAATAAATTCTTTAAATTCTTTTTCTCCTCCCAATGCTTCTTTAACTGATCCTTCATCTTTAAAACCCTTCGAAACTATCTGTTTTGCTGTTTCTTGACTTGCTTTATTTGCATCACTAAGACCTTTTGCAAGATTGACAGATTCTTCAACTGCAACACTAAAAGATTTACCCAACTCGTCTAATTTTTTACCAGCTTGCTCTATTTGTTTACCTCTTAAATTTTCAAATTGTCCTGCGTCCAAACCAACACCTAAAATTCCAGAAATATCTATAGGAGCACCAGCAAGACTAGATTTTATCTCCGCCATAATTAATCCAGGAGTTTTTCCAATCATTTGAACTAACTTATCGAATTCTTGAGACAGTTTTAATGTTTCTTCATTAATTGATTTTTGTGCTTCTTGAAATGATGCATTTATAGCCCCCGGATCCATATCGTCCATTTCATCTATATTTCTTTGTAAAACATTATTAATATCAGTTATTCTTCTGGCAAATCTAGATCTTACCGCCCTAGCAGAATCAGACAAAGAATCCAAAAATAACTTAGTGGATCCACCTAATTTTTGTTGAATTTCTGCACTAGTTTTTCCTAGGGCGGTTCTCATTTCATACATTTTAACAATAGGGCTTTTTGCTGCTGCATCTAAAGCTCCAATAATTGCTTGAAAATTACGAGCCGATTTAATTCGAGATTTCCCTATCTCTCTTAGTTTTTTAGCACTTTCATCTATTGTTTCTTGAAAATCTCTCATGTTTAATTCGCCAAATGCTCTGCCCCCTTCTTCACTTTCAACTGCTCCAAATGCAACCATGGCACCCTTTAAATTTTCAACAGTTTGCGTTGCTCTAGTTTTGTAAATTGTTTCTAATTCTTTTTTAGCAGCCTCAAATTGTACATTATAAGAAAATAAAGATGTAGCAAGTCCTATCAATCCTCCAGCAACTGCTCCGATAGCAGTACCTACACCAGGAGCAATTAAAGTCCCGACAAAAGCACCAGCACCGGCAAAACTTGCTGCTAAATGCATACTGTTAGATATTAAATCTTTACTTGTTTTTTCCCACAGGTCTGCAGTTACAGAAACTTTGCCAGATAAAACATCTAAAGCTGTTCCATACGAATCAGCAACCCTTTGAAGTGTTGCCCCTGTTCCTAATCCTGCAGAAAATTTCTTAATGTCATCTGCTGATGCGCCCATAATAAATGAATGAGATCTTACAATTGCAGCATCCTTTTTAAGTTCATCAGTTACAGAATCAAATTTTTCTCCCATTGCTTTTATAACATTATAAGCATCCCATGCAGCCGCACCAACTGCTGCAAGACCAGCACCAACTTTTGCAACTCCTACTGCAATTTTTCCAAATTTCCCCATTCCACCAACTGCTGGTCCTCCTTCTCCTCCATCTCCACTTTGTCTTACTGCACTTTCGACCCTTGACAAACCTGCGGAATTACTTCTTGAAAATCCCCCAATTAAAGTATTAGCTAACCCTAAAGCAACTAAAGATCTTCCTGTAATATCTCCTACAGCTGTTAACGCTGTTAAAGATCCAGACATAGGAGTAAGCATTTTTCTAACAGTATCAGCAATATCTTCTTGAACCCTTATTGATTTTTGAATATCTGTTTGTACTTCTGCCGCTTCTCCCCCTTCAATTCCTCCTAAAAATCCAGCTTTTATTGCTAAATCTACCTTTCCTTCTTTAGCAAGTGCATATAAAGCGGATGTCTGATCGTCAATTGAAGAAGAAAATTTCAAATCTTGTTCAACAGTTGGCATTTGCATCATTAATTCGCCAACTTGTTTTATTGCACTTTGCGCAGCAGAACCTTCTCCATATAAATTAACAATATTTTGTGCAGCAGTTTCAAGGTTAGAAGTATCTAATCCGCGTTTACCCATTGCTTCTAATGTAGGCAAAAAAGTTTGAAACTCTTTTCTTGTAGTTCCAATTGTACTACGAAGATTTTCTAAATCTCGAATTCCCCCAGGGGCAACTGTTGATACTTTTGAAACAGCGCTAAGTTGAACTTGATATTGGTTAAGTGTAGAGATCGAATCTCTGATACTTCTTGAGAGATTTCCTGCTTCTTTCCCTAAATATAAGATAGCCCCTGCTGTAATAGAAGCCCCCACACCAGCTTTTTGTAAAGAACCACTTACAGAGTCTATTTGACTTTTAGCAGTACCCAATGTGCCAATAAATGTTCTAAAACTTCCGTTACCAGTTAAAACAGCATTAGCAAATTGACCCTGGAAAGAGCTTGCCCTTTCTACAGCTTCAGCATAATCTTGGTTTAATTGAATTGCTTCTTTTAAAGGTTTGTTGGCAGCGGATAATGCACCTCTAACATCGCCAAATGTTTTATATTGGTCGTTTAATTTTTTCTGGGAATTTTCAGCTGCATCAGCTAATTTATTTAATTGGTCTATTTGTGAACCTGTAGCTTTTCCTGATTTTCCTAATGCAGTAGCTTGATCTTTTATAGCTTTTTGAAAATCTGTTAATGATTTGTTGATTTTATCAATATTGTCAGCATTATCGCCCAAATGAGATATGGACTGAGATATTTGTTTTAGACGGTCATTGAATTTGTCTAAACTATCACTCTCAAAAATTTCTTCAGCCATATCCAATTCCTCTACTTACAAATTTGATTCTGTTAATTTATTGTCCTGCAGAATCAAATAATATTAACAATGTCTTTTCAAATAGGGTCATAACAACATCCAATAATGCTGGTAATGTTCTAAATAATTTTTCTGCTGTTTCTGAATCCATTATTCCTGTTTCTGGGTCTTTTGTTATTTCTACCGGATTTCCTTCTCCGTCAACCATATCTGTTTCATTTAAGTGATTCATAAGGAAAAGATTTCTCAACATCATTCTGTTAATTACAAGCTCGCCAGATTGAGGAGCATAAAACGATGCTGCTCTTCTGTATTTTTGCATATCATCGTAACAAATAGGTCTAAATTTAAATGTATAAGTGACAAAATTTAAAACTTCTAATTTATCTGTGTTAACCATTCCACTTTGAGTTACGCTATAAACAGAACCATCTTCAGAATCGAAAACAATATCTACTTTGATTTCCGTTAATTCTTCTCGATCAATAAATAATTTTGGGAATTTAACTTTAGGCTTATTACTTTCTGTTTTTCCTTCTTGTTCTTTAAGAGAAATTCCATCAAAATTAGCAACCCCTTCTACTTTAGGGGCCGCAGAAACAGCATCTCCACTTTCAACAGAATTAACAGCCATTTCTCTGTCTTGATCGTGATTGCTTTCTGAAACATTGGGAGTAGAAATTTCTGGTGCTGCTGCTTCCGCTTCGTGTGCTTCTTTTCCTAAAACTTTTTCTTCATTTTTTTCTTCTGCTGACATTTCTTTTTCTCCTTTTTTAAACTACGCCAAACTTAAACTATATGGTATTTGTTCTGAAGCATTATCTGTGTAACTAGAAGGAACTCCTGCAAGTGTCACAGCAATTGAATAATTACCCATAGCATCTATACCACCATAAGAAATCGAGGAACTGATTTGTATACTATTATCTAAAGTCATAGTAAGAGGAGAAAAAGATTCTGTTATTGCTAATTGAACTTTATCGTATTCTTTCAATTCAGTTAACATTTGTACAGTTAAATTAAAATCCCAAGGTCCTGTTCTAAAATAAGCAGGCAAATCAAAATCTTCATTGTTTAAATATTGAGGAGTTAGTGCTTGAGACACTGTAATTTCCCAACTAATAGTTTTTAAAGGATCTGTTCCATCTAAAGCTCCAGTATGCCAATAAGGAATTAAATCGGAAGTTTTATAGATTTCGTTAAATTGTCCAGTTGCTGTAGGATGTTCTAATTCACCTTTTACATTTGTCATAAAACTAAGAGAAGCAGTTAATAAGGCTCCTTCTCCACACGATAAAGTAAAAGAATTCCATCTACAACTAGGAATTTTCACATAAGAAAATTGTTCAGTTCCGATATAAACAGTAAAACTTTCTTTTCGCGCAGTTAAAATCCAATTTAACAAACTTAAAGCATATTTTTTATCGCAATCAAAGCTTAAACTACCATTAATCGCTTCTACTCCGTCTGACAATAATACTTTAATTTTGCTAGAATTATCGTCAATCTCACCAATAGACGCCATATTCTGAAAAAATGAGGTTCTAGCTGTTGAATATTCTCCTGCTGTCATTAAAACATCTAATTGAGTGTGTCCCGATCCTTCTTCCCAATTAATGTTTGGATAATAGGGATTCGTGCCAAGGATTATCTTTCCTCCAACACTGTGTCCTAATCTATATGCACTAATAGCCATTTTTTATCTCTTACCTCTTCTTGCACCAATTACTTTGGCACCTTTTTGTGAAGGTTTAGAACCACTATCCATTTGCCTGATATGAATCTCGTTACCCTTATTTGCTACAAATCTTATCATTGTTGAAACTCGATACGGTAAATTCTCTAAATCACCTCCAGATAAATAAAACTCCTTAGCCATAGCACTAGCTTCACAATATAGTCTAATTCCTTCTGCTGGATTTGATACACCCTTACTATTCTTGGAAAATAATCTCTCACATTGCTGATCTAATACTTTTGTCTCATCATCACTAATATCATTTAAGCGCACAAATTCACCAGCAATTATATCAAATAATCTGGGATGTATACTATGTTCAATCATATCTATAGATTTTTGAGTTAATCTTCCGTCTTCAAATTCTAGATCAATAGGTAAATTCCAAGATTTAAAACAACAAGAAAATGATAACTTCTTATATTCATCGTAATTCATTAAAAGTCTCATATCATTATCGCTATTTGGTTCATAGATAAAGTGGTCTATTCTATTTTTAACTCCAACTGTAATGGGTTTAAATATGGCTTTGACTACTATTTCGTTTTCGTCTTCATATCCATCTATAGGTAAAATAGGCAAACTTTCATCTAAAGAAATTGTTAAAGGTCTAACTATAACCTGAGGCCAATTATTTTTAACATAACAATAAACAACCACATCTCCATTTAAAGAATAATGCCTTTTCTTCCTTTCGTTAACCCTCTGTATAATCTTTAATTCTTGATGAGATACATGTTCTCTAAGAGCAGTTAATTCTCCAATAATACTTGAATGTTGTGATCTTCCTTGTTGTTCTGATACAAATTGTTCGTGTTGGCCAAATCTCTCTTTCAATTCTTTCTTAAATAGATAATCCTTTTTAGCGTCTTCTCTAATTTGTTTTGATCGTGATTGTATTTCTTCACGAGTCATTTGTCTAGGTGGTGGAGGATTTAAACTCTCACCCATTAGAGATTCAGATTTTCTATTTGGTTTATTCGGCATTTTGTTTAATCTCATATCCTTCTAAAATTGCGTTCATTCTGGCTATAATTTCACTTACAACCCATGGATATAAATTCCTAAATAATTGAAAAGATTCGTCTACCAATGCTCCTTTATTGTGCGTTAATTTCATTTGTGGATCTATTTGAGAAAATGACCAATCCTTTAAAAGAAACTTAATTTTTAGATCATTAAATTTATCCGTATCAACATAAAATGTTCCGCTTTCTTTATGATATGTTGTTGCCATCTTTCTTAAATTGACCATTGCGTTATAATCCCACATCCGAAACTCAACCCAATGCTCAACATTATTTCTAGATTCTTCAACTACGAATTTGACTCTCTTTCCGTCTGTCTCATTTAATTGAAACCTTATCCTGAATGTTTCATCCTTTTGAAGTTGCCATTTAGACTTATAAACCGGAATATCAGCCATCTTATTGTTCTCCTTGTTAATTTAATTAATTTCTATACCCCAACAATATGAGGCATAGTAAAGTAACCATTTGCTTGGTAACTCATTTCTTGAATAGCACCAATACCACTAATATTTAATCCATCAGTAATTTGTTGCAATGGTTCGCTATATTCATCACCATCAATAGAGGCATCCATACGACCTAAATTAATAGACCTTGTTGTTGAAGGTCCCTTTATATTTATATTAGCGTTACGAAATTTTTCCGGCACAGAATATTGCCGAGAACCTGCATTTAATGGAGTTACAACAGTTACAAAGGTTACATTCAACACCACGGATGCTAGACCAATTTGTATCAAAGTTGGTCCAGGGTGTTGATCATCTCCTGATGCAGCAGCACAAGTCATTCTTCTAGTTACAGAATTATTCATTTCTAAAGACCAATTTTGAATTTGAATTTCTTCAGGTAATTCATCTCCATTTTCATCTTCAAATGTTAAATATGTCTGCCAATAAGGAATAGGTAATTGATATTCGGGGAAAGCAAAAGATATTGGTGATGTTCTATTTCCATCAATTTCGAATCCAAATCGTTGTCCTATATAATCTTCCCCCAATTCTAGATATCTAGTTGGAAGGTTGTATTTGTCAGCTTCCGGAGTAATACCGGGAATTAAATTTATATCAATAGATGCACTTAAAAAATTTCCTGGTCCTGTTGATAAAGAAATTCTACTCCAATAAGCATCCCCATATTCCAATTCATTTTCTTTATTTGAATACCATAAAAATTCTTTACTTTGATCTCTATTAGGTATCCAGCCGTTTTCTTCTTCAAAAAGAACATCTATTAAATCAAAATTACAATCTATATTAAATCCACCCGTAATCTCATCGAAGTCAAAAGTGTGGACTCGATTTACGGCTTCACTTAGTGTAGGAGCAGCATAAGTACCTTCAGAAGCAATTTCTGGACGAGCATGATCAACAGTACCATCAGTTATTAGGTACTGTTTATTATCTAAAAGAATAATTCCTTCATATCCAAGTGCCACTTACATCTCCTCTATGGGGATTTTAACAAAACTCAAATAGGTAGGAAGGAAGGAGGTTTTTTGTCAGAGAGGGGATGGATTTATTCACCCCCTCTCTGTTTGTTGTAAATATCATAATTCCTTAATTTCTAGTTTTATTTAACTAGTTTTAGTTTATGCCTCGGTCATGATCATTGGGGGCAGAGAAAGATCAGTTCCACCAGCATAACCAGTAGGAGTATATGGAATATTGGGGTCAAGATTTGCAAGCAATCTGCCGCCAAGACCTTTCATGCCATAAGTTCTGTTAGTAACGTCATTCTGACCTCTAATGCCGTAGTCATCACTTTCAACAACAACAGCAGGAAGAGCAATTGTCAGATAATCACCACTACCAGCACCCGTACCAACAATCTCTGCTGTAAACTCTGTATTTTCTGCAGTTAAGTAAGGAGTAAATTCATCATATGCGCCACTGCCATCACCAAAGATCGGGTCAACAAGACCGTATGGATGGTAAAGTGTAACTGAACCTGTTGCATCAATTGATCCCTGAAGAACCGCAGAAGCACCACGAACACCACGACAGGTATACAGGACTTGAGTATTATTAGTCTGATCGATTGACCATTCTACAGTTTCTGTTTCAATTCCTTGAATCGTAATCGGATCCCAGGTTACTCCACCGTAACGTTTCAAGTATGCGCGTGTTCTCCAATAAGGAATTGGGTCGAAGTTTGGCTGATTGTTATACTCAGGGTGAACTGGGTTCAGAGGATTGTTAGGACCTGAAATGCCAAATCTATCGTCAATGTAAGAAGCTTCACCAGGAGAAGTAAATGTTCTAAAGTCGGGATTTGCTTGCTGGAAAGGATCTGCCCAGGAAACTCCATATGGATTCGTGTTGCCAGGACCAAAGACCTGACGGAAAAGACCCACACTATTTAGAGAACCAGTAACAAATGATCCTGCACTTGTTGTCAGTGACATTCCCTGGTTCCATAGACCCATACGGCCACGACCTTGATTTACAACAATATCGGAACCTGTTCCTGTTCCATGATCGTTGTAATCTGCTGTTGTGTTTTGGCTAGGTCCATAGTAGTAGACCCATGAGGCATCTGGCGTAATACGAGCGGCCCTTGAATATGCTCTGTATTCAATTACCCAGTCTCGAATAAGATTCCAGATATTTGCAGAAGCCTGAAGCTGGAAGTCCAATGAGCCTTCGTAACGAACAGCATTATCTGCATAGTTTACGTTCGTTGCGGCATTGTACCAACCAGCACCCCAAATCGCTTCGGAGTAGATAGGCTCCAGTACTAAGTTGATTGATGAACTCTCAATCAACAACGGCACGAAACCCTGTGTACCGTCTCGGTTGATTTCAATTTGGGCTAGGCCCTGATATCCCATTGCCATAGTGGTGATCTCCTTCTATTCCGTAAGCGGAAGAATTTAATTTATTTTTTAGAGTTCAATGACTCTTTCAAATACGTTCTGAACCATCAACACTTGGTTAAGAGTTGTTGTGCCATCAGTTACAGTTACGCTGTTGATCTTGGTATATCTATCAGTATCAGCAGCACCAATATAAATTTCATCGCCTGCTGTCATTGCTGGTACAATAACACTAACCGTAGTAGTATCACCATTGGGTTCTGTGACCATCGTAAATTCAAGCGTTGTAGTAGCATCCCAATCTGTATAAGCATGAATTTTCATACGAGTGGCAGCAAAATTACTTCCATCGGCATTTACGGCTGATGTGCCAGTACCGAAATCTCCAAGATTGTTTAAAACAACCTGATTACTTGCTGCACCTGTAACTGTTGCAAAGGTAAATGGTGTTGGTGAATCGTAAAAAACATTTCTTGCTCTGAGTGTTGGACCGCCAGCATTGCTAAATACTCTACGGAAATATTCTGAAACTCTAACGCCAGTACCAGCACTGACGATAGTAGGAATATTTGCATAGATGGTGCCTGTTCCATCAGATTCTTCAAGATACTGGTTCCAACTTCCGGTAATTGCTCTTGTCCCAGCAGTTGTTGTTGCAGTATTGAAGTGAGTTGTCAAAGCTCCAATAATGCTGTACGAACTACTGAGCGCACCCATTGTACTTGTAGCTAAAGTAAATGGATCAGAAGTTGTGTTCCAAGCTTGGTCTGATGCTTCTGCTTGCGTCAGAGTGCTGGTTTCAATTTCTGCATCGCCATCAGGACAAACATGGCAAAATTCATAGAAATCTGTACCCCGAGTAGAGCCACTATCAGGAGATCCACTAACGGCAGCAAGCAGATTAAAATAATAACGCTTGCCAATTCGATCACTGATGGCTAGAACATCTTTAGGATCAATTAAACCCATTTCCAATCCTCCTTAAAATTTACAAAGTTGCTTCTTAACAAAGGAATAATAATAAAAGAAAAATGAATAATTACGATTTTGCAGCACCATAAAATCCTGGAACTCTTGGATCGTATATGTGAGGCCAATGATCTAAGAAATAATGAGCAGGCAAAGGTTCGTGAATTTTACAGAACCAAGACATTGTAGCCTGTCTCAAAGTTCCAGCTTGAGCCGTTTTGTAGTTAATCGTCGTAATTAAAGAATCTAAAAAGTTAATCGGCAGTAAAGTACCGTCAAAGTTATACTTATATTGTTGCTTGCCATACACATCAACAACAGCTGACTGCAATCTACGTGGATCATTTAGTACAATTTTTATCCTTCTCACAAGTCCGGTCGAAAATTCCACCGCCAAATCCCTATTCGCATTAATAACATTAAGTCGCAAATTTAGATTAAACTGAGGTCTTTGGGCTTGAGTTGCGGCCCATTCATTATCTTCTGATTCTGGTTCAATTTCTAACAAAGGCATTACAGACATTGGCCTGTTATCGAAAATTCCTTTTTCTATAGATAATGGAAATTCTCTATCGGCAACCTCAAAATCGTATTGCCGAATATAATCTCTAAAAAATTCCTGCTCGTTGTAGAGAATATGCATCAAGGTATCTACAACGTGCCCAGCATCTGTATACATTCAATTTTGTCCTCTTTAGGTATAACTTGGAGGTTCTGGTCTAACCATCGGAATTGCTCCAGGTGGCAAGAATCTACTAACATCTGCTCTCCACCTTTGTCCTTCCAATCGATCTGTCATTGATTTTGCTTGTTCTATAATTGTTAAAGCGTAATCGATATAATTTTGAACTGCTTCGTTAACATTGGCATCTAATTGTTGATATTCTGATTTTATCAATAAACCGGCAGTCCAATAACGAGCAGCTTCTTGTACTCTTCCTGGATATGTTAAAACCCAAACATTGTCTCTCCGGTTATAGACTCTCATTCTGGCAAGGGGAACAACATATAAAGGCATTAAGTGGTTATCAATTAATCTATCTACCTGTTCTTGATATCTTTGAACTTGTGCTGCATCTACTGTGCTTAATCTTCCACCTCCTATTTTTAAAGCTTTGACGAGTGGTTTAATGTGTGTATCCCATTCGCCAGAGTAATAAGGTTCGCCGGTTGTAGGAGAAATAGTTGCCATAATTATTTATTCCTCAATTAAGATTTTACACCCTGTTTTATCAGCTAAAAACTGTATTAATTCATCTTTGCTTGCTTTTCCTAAACCATACATTCTTGAAGGCAGAGTCGCTTCTGATTCTTCTGTTTGTGTAAATTTCTTTCTTACCTTTTTAGCTCTTGCAGGATTCTTTTTAACTCTCTTTTTCATCTTCTCAAACTCTTCTTCTTTCATGCGCTTTTCTTCTTCTTCTCTATCTTTAATTCGTTGAGCTTCTGAAACAAGAGCGCCAACACTTGAAGACATAGCATGATATTTTCTATCTTTATATTTTCCTCCACGGCCATATGTACTTATTTGTCCTCCCTTAATTCCAAAACTAATATCTCCAGCAGGAACATCTTTATCGCTTGGAATTGTTTCAGCAAGGTAAAAGCTTTTAATATCTTGTTGTCTGATTTGTTTCCGCTTTTCAACTTGAGCGTGTACACCAAAAAGCGCATCCAAGAAAAGCGCAATTTGTTCAAGTTTATCAGAACCCTTAAAAGTAAGAGGCTGACTTAGATTCATTGGGTTTTTAATTAAATCTTTTTCAGTAAAGACAGCACCACCTTCTCTGTCTTCTCCTGGGCCACCACTTGCTAATTTAGGAAATTCAAATGTGTAGAATTTATTTTCTTTTGGATGCAGAACAACGACAATATCACCTGGATCTGGAGTAATAGCCGCAATTACTACTCGTTTTCCAAGAATATCGGCAAGCATCTGAAAGGCGTCTTGTTTTGATGCAAGTTTAAGGGTGCCAGACATTTACGTACTCCTTGCTCTCTGAAATACTTAGAAGACTACAAAATTTCTCATTCCTCCTTGTTAAATAGCAAAAATATAAAGAAAAAAAGAACCTGCTCGCTATTTAAAGCAAGCAGGTTTAATATCCTTCCCCAACAAGCGTTTTCTTGAGGATTTTAATCTATCTTCCGAACCATCTATTAATTCTAATTCCTCTTGTTTTTCCATATCCTACGAATTGTCCATGGAAACTACTTCGTCCACCACCCAATCGAATCGCATCGTAATAAACCCAAGTAGGAACGCTGACATAGGGCTCTTTCTTTAGTCCAGGAAGAACAACATCATTTAATCTAGAGACAGCATTTGATTTTGCCGTTTCTAATTGAGATAAAACGTTATCTGGGTCTGCAAATATAAGTCTAGTTCTCCATAACAACTCATCTATCATAAGCTTTTCAAGAGCCATAATATATGCTTGTTCTGCTAATGCTCCGTCCCATTTAGCCGGAGCACTTTCAAGAGTATAATTAGTTCCTGGTTCTGCAGCATTTAAAATATCTACTGAAATTTCTAATAAAGCTGAAAGAATAGGATCAGGAAAATAATCAAATAAATAAGTAATATAAAGGGTTTCGCCACGTTCTAGGGTTGGATCTACATTAAACTTACCAAATTCTGTATCTACTACTGTTAATGTTCCAGCAGCAGCATCAACTCCTACCTGAAGAGCGTTTCTTGTTGCTTCAATTGGTGCATCAGGAAGCCAAGGAAACCAGATGCTTTGAAGAGCATTTGGATGATGATTTATCTCTTCATCATGCACCTTTAATTGACGATATCTCTCTAAGCGATAAGAGAGCATTTCATCAATTATTTTATTCTTCCTAGCACTACCAGTATCAGCACTAGGAATATAAGAGCCACTAAGAGCCATTCTGGCTATTCCTGACTTGAATCATAAGTGAATACATACGTTCACGTTCTTGGAAAAATTTATGTGCTATTACTTTAGATTCTTCTAAGTGTCCAAAATAGGTATCTTTATGTCTTTTAAAATCGTCGGCATCAACAGAAAAATCAAACCATACTCTTGGTCTTCCATTTTCTGTTGTTACTGAAGTTCCTAAAAGTGGCACTTCTTTGTAGGCCAGATAAGCTGCAAAGTTTACGTCTGAGGTGCTGTGCTTATCTCCATCTGTTTTAGGCATTACATTTACTCCTTATCTTCGTCTTTGTCTGCTAAATTTGAAGCTTCGTCCCAAGAATCGCAAACTTCCCCTTTATAATTAGGAACTACCTTTTTAGGATCACCCCATGTACTTTTAGTTCTCCTTCCGGCAGCAACATTATTTTGGGTCATTTGTTCCTTACGTTTTGCATCCTGAGATGGCCAGCCACCACCTTTTAAACAAAAAGACTTACCAGATAGTTCAGCATCTAAATCTCTTTTATACTGAACTCCATCAATCGTTTTCTTACTAGGGGCTTTACCTATAGGAAAATTTAAAATAATTCTTTCACCATCCTTGTTTTTATAGATGTATTCCACCTTGATCCTCCCCTTATTTTCTTCTTCTTAATAATTTACTTGCTGCATTTGATTTAGGGGGATCTTTTGGAGCAGGCGGCTCTATTCTTTCAATGGGCTCAACACCTTGGTCGCTGACACCCATACCAGGAACTACTTCTTGTGGCATAATGGTTTCAAGATTAGGATTGTTTACTTGTGGATCTGCTATAGGAGCATTATTTCCAGATTTTGATCTTCGTTTTCCAACATCAGCATGTTTTTCACTTCTAATTTGTTGGATTCTTTGACTTCTTTCTTCTTTTGATACAGAAGTGACCAATCCTTCATTTAGAGAAGGTCCACTTACTTCAGAATCATCACGAATTACAGGAAGTCCACGAATATATTGTTGTCCATTTTCATCCACTTTAATACTAGTATCTGCAATCTTTTGTCTGATTTCATTTTGAATTTGACCAGACTTTTTAATATCCCAACTCTTTTGACCTGCCAATACTGGACTGAGAGGTTTTCCTGTTGCCGTTCTTGTTCTAACCTCTTCTCGCATCAAAGGAGAAGGATTAGAAGAACGGACAATCTGACCTTGTTGTGGACTGTCAGAATAATGCACTTCCATTTCTCTTTTCTCAGTTGGCTTCATTACACTTACTTCGCTTGTAGGTGTAACATTAATAGGAGCTTCTTTTCTTGGTTTGGCCTTATGTGTATGTGAGATATCGATACTTTGAACGATATCTTGGTCAGAACGGTCAATCATATTTCTAACTCTTTGATCTTTTTCATCTCTAGTTTCAATATGTCTTCTTAATTGTGCTGCCTTCTTTTCTTGTTCAATTACTTGTTGTTGCTCGTATGCCTGACTTTCTTCTCCATATGGTTCAGCAGCACCGATACGAGCAGCAATTTCTAGATCTTTAACATTGTTGTATACTTCACCGTTAGACTCACAACGCATTACTTTGTTTGCCCAGTCTACAGTAAAAATAGTACCAACAGAGAATCCTTCATTGATTAAACCAAATTGCATTTCTTTTGTTAGAATCCACTGTGTTGGTTTTTCATCAGCACGGATAATAGATGATTGTTTAGGCATATTTTCCTTTTGTTCTAGGGTGTCTTCTTCTATAGATGTAGTTTCAGACTTACGAGGTCTGCCTCTACGACGACCTGTTTTTTTCTTGGTCGTTTTCTTTTTGGTAGACTTTTTCTTGGAAGCTTTCTTTTTGCGGCGAGCTTTCTTCTTTGTTGTCTTTACTTCTTCATTTTCTTCTTTTTTCTTTCTTGGCATTTCAATTCTCCTTTTTTCTTTTTACTTTTATTTGCTAATCTATGTTAATTTCCCTAAAAATAAATTAGGGTTATTTATTTTTCTTCGTCTCCAATTTCCTCCATATTGGTATGAAGCAATGTATATAATTCTGGATTGCTTTCAGAAATTTTGTTCCAGAAAGCAAGATCAACTAATGGTTTAGCAATCTTATTCTCTGTGCAATTTACCAAAGCTATAACATTCTCTGTTGAAGCTGTAATCATATGTTTAGCAATTTCTTTCTTTTGTTCTTGGAGTTCTGCTATCTTTGTATCAATTTCATTTATTTGTTTAATCTCATTTGCGCATTTGTTTGTAAAATCAGACGTTTCTCTATTAACAGCATCTTGGTCTATTTGATCAGCAATAGACCAAAGTGCTAAACGACGAGCAAGTTTTTTTTGTCTCTCTTGCTTCACTTGAATACTTCCTTTTAATATTTAAATAGAAACACATAAAATTCTCTTATCAACTATGGCTAAACAATAAAAAAATAATGAAAATTTTTAAAATTATCCGCACCCACCAAAGTAACCACAAGAAGGACAAGTAGGACATTTATCAGTACCATCTGTCATAATAGCACCACATTGAGGACATGCAGGACGAATCATACTAGATAAAGTATTGTCATTAATATTGTCATCATTTTGTTGAGGTTCTATAACCTTTTGTTGTTTCTTTGGTTTATGTTCTTCTTTTTGCTTTTTTTCTTGTTCTTGTGGTAATTGAAATTCTTTAAATATACTAGGGTCTTTTAAATATCCTTCATCATCAAAATGCATCAACATCAATCTAGCAATATAGTCTACTGGGCTTGTTACTCTACGTAGCTCATCTTTTCTTCCTGTAAATCCCTTAGGCTCAAATTCAACATTTATAAATTTCGAACAAAGATTTCCTAAAGACTCACCTCTCTGTAGGGCAATCGAGAAAGCAATAGACCAGCATTCAAGCATATTATTCAGAGAAGAACCAGGATTACCAAAGGTCAGGAAAAACTCACAAATACGCCCATCAGGATACAGGAAAATTTGAAGATATCCTTGAGCTTGTCCAATTTTAATTCTGAATCTTAGCCCTCTTAATAAATCTCCTGGTCTTCTTCTTTGACCCCAATTTCTTCTAGCTTCAACAATATCCTGATTTGTAATGCCCAAGGTTTCTAAGACATGAACAATATCGATAGCATTCTCATTCTTTCTTCTTGCCATTTCATTAAAGAGATCGTTATTTGTTAATCTTGTTATAAGTTCTTCAGAGTTAATAGAAATATCGCCATTTTGTTTTATAGCCAGAGGAGCAGAAGCCTTACAGTTATCTCTATATATGGAAATTCCCTTACAACCTAATTTATATCCCATCTTAAAAGCTTCTGAAATATCATCTGTTGTTGAGGATTCTGGCATATTGATCGTTTTTGAAATACCACCAGAAACAAACGATTGAAGAGCCGCTAACATCTTAATATGACCCTTCCAATGAATCGTACCTTCTTCACCCAATGGAGAGGCTGCACATTTAAAAATATCTACATGTTGAGATTTAATTGCAGATCCTTTTACATGACCTTTTTCTTGAATATCATTACAAATAGAATCAATCTGGTCTTGTGTATATCCCAAGTTCTTTAAAGAATCAGAAATACAATTATTTACAAGCTTCATCATTCCACCACCAGCCAATGTTTTATATGTTACTAATGCATAACAAGGCTCAATACCAGTAGAATCACAACCCATAATCAGAGAAATGGTTCCTGTTGGCGCTGCTACTGTTACTTGTCCATTTCTATATCCAAAACTTCCTCCCATAGAAATAGCTTCATCCCAACATTCTTTTGCTGCTTTAAACAATTCTTTTGTTTTAGAAGAATAATGATCCTTATCTAATAATGGCAATGGTTTAATTTTTAATTTTTCATATTCTCCAACTTTTTTAACAACATCTCTTCTGGATAAAGGTTCCATGTCTTCGTGTAATCCATATGCTGCTCTACGATGATTACGTATAGCCTTTAATATATATTCTCTATTTCTGTCATATGCAGGAAAAGCACCTAAATGTTCAGCAATTTCAGCAGAAGTAGTATAAGAATGTCCTGTCATAATAGACATCAATGCAGCAGCTATATTCATACTAACTTCAGAATCATAAGGTTGACCCATCAGCATTAAAAGAGTACCTAAATTTGCAGGTCCTAATCCTGTATTCCTATATTTCCAGACATTATGTGCTACTGCTTCGGAGGGTAATTGGGCCATGTCATTTGTCAGATCTAAAACAATTTGCCACATACGGATGGCATGTTTATAATTATCTACATTGAAAGTTTGAGATTTAATATCGAAAAACTTTGCTAAATTAATAGATGCTAAATTGCATGCGGTGTCGTTCAGAGAAATGTATTCTGAGCAATTTGAAACCAACATTTGATCAGTAAAAAAATTATGATGTTTAGGGACATTTAAATCATAAACATCTTCTGTGTTAGATATTTCATTTACTTCAATTATTTTACTTTGTTTAATTTTTAAATTTTTGTTTAAAGTATAAATAATTTCTTCTGTTAATTCTTTTGCTCTTACCCACCCATTATTTGTATAAACCTCATGATCTGGGGTAAGTTTTAATTTTCCTTTGTTTGTTTTGATAATAACTAATTTAGCATTTCTTCTTGTAACTCCTAAATTATGAGCTTTAGCAACAACAACATTACCCTTATCATCACAAGACAAAACTTTTACCGTTTTACTCTTAATATTTTTGATTTTTACTTTCTTGACTTTATCTTTTTCATTAACAACATAGACCAATGTGTCACCTGCCAGACATGGATTTGTAGAATAAATTCTCCCATCAGCAGCAAGAGTATTCCAATCATTCATTGTACTATTAAAATGAATTGCAGGATCAGCACATTTCCAAGCAGATAAAATCATCTCTTCCCAAATTTCTGATGCTTTATATGATTTGGCAGGCTTACAAAGATCGTTAAGTTTTTCATAATCAACATTTCCTAATTCATCTGTAAATTGTTTTTTGTCTAATCTCCACCATGTATCCCAAACTTCGCCATCCTCTAAAGCTTCCATAAATTCGTGAGAAACCGCTACACTGTTATTTCCATTTTGACCACTTACTGTTTTATATGCTTCTCCATTAAAATCAGATTCATATCCTGCTGCAATTAATGCTTTTGCTTTCTTTTCTTCTTGAGATTTCCATTTAACATATTCCATAATATCTGGGTGATCAACGTCAACAACAAGCATTTTAGCAGCCCGTCTAGTATTGTGGGTAAATACACCGTGTAAGTATCTTGTTTGACCTTCTTTGTTAATTGGCTTATCTATTATGCAAACTACAGCAAAGTTCTGTTTGTCTTCTTCTTCATTGTCAACAGAAAGATTGTATGTTGGCTGAACACCTATTGGAGAAACAAGGCTGACTATGCATTCATTAATCTCCCCATATCCACGACATTTATTTCCTTTTTCTAATTTAAATGCTTTTACATATTCACCACTTGTTAAAAGAAACGGATGATCAAAAGAAACATTATATTCTTGCCCATCTGTAAATTTAACGTTTACACATTCTTTGTCTTCTGATTGGAAAACTTCTTTGACTGGTCTTAGAACTGTTTGGGAAGTATCTTTATCCCAGGAATAAACACGAGGAGAAAATTCTGCTTCTGCTAATTGTTGAATAGTAAATACTCCCTCTTCAGTTGGGATTTTTGTATCGGCACATAAACAGATCCCTCCAGACTTAATACAATCTGCAGCACGATCAAAAATTCTCAGGAACGACATTAATCCAGAAGAAGTACCACCACCAGATAACATTTCTCCATCTGCTCTTAGATTGCTAAAGTTTGTACCCGCCCCACTTCCTAATTTAAAAATTCTCGCTTCTTTTCTTAAGAGATCATAAATACCACCTTCATCCAATAAGTTATCTTCCAATCCTAAAATAAAACATGCATGGGCTTGACTTCTAGAATAAAGATCTGGTGATTTATTTACAGTGCCATCATCAGTCGCATAACAGTGACCGCATGGATTTCCTTTAATTCCATAAGCCCACCAAATTCCAGTATTAAAAAATTGAGGGCTATTTGGAGCAGCCATTTGATGATACAACATATAGACTATTTCATCATAAAAAGCCTGAGCATATTCTTCACAAGGCTCATTATCCTCATTATTAAAATAGCCCTTAAGACAACCCCAATATGTCCATGCTCCTGCTAATCTATTGAATACTTGCTTTACACTTGTTTCTCCATGACCTACTGTGTCTGTATCAGGTTCATCATCAGATATAGAAGGCAAAATCCATTCAGGGTAATTAGATATTTTTCCGGCAATCTCTTCTAAACCTTGTGGCAGTGCATATGATGATTTTGTTTTAAATGGAATACCCGATCTTCTGAAATACTTAGAAGCCATAATGTCTACAGTTTGCTGGCTCCAATGTGCTGGTGCTTCTATGTCATTTAATTCATAGAGAATATTATTTGATCTATGGTCTTTGAGTTGAACATTAAATTTTTTCCATTTCAAAGAATCAAATATGTTCTTACCTTTTAAATCCTGAGTAAAGATACGATTGATTTCCATGCTTATCCTTTTCTAGAATTTACACAAAAGAAAATAGTATCCCTTTAGAATTAAATATCTAATTGGGACACTATTAATTATAACTAAGTGATTAAGGTGTTTCGGGAGGATTTTCTTGTATTTCTTCAACGTACTTCTCTACAACTTGAGGAGCCGGAACATCAGACAGATCAAGTTTAAGAGCTTTGTCACGTAATGCATCAACCTGTTTTGCTGCCAGACTAAGCAATTTCTCCACAAAGTCTGATTCATAGTTTCTTAAAAGACCAACCAAAGTCTCATTTAACTCTTGATTTTCCAGTATATTCATCAACGCAGTTTCAATATCATTAATTGCTCTCAGTTTAAAATCAGGAGATCTATACGAGAGAGTTAGCGAATCTGTAATTTGACGCCCCAGTCTCGACAATATATCATAAAGATCTATATCAACCACATCAGAACCACGCATTTTATCACAAATAGCTTTCCCGATCATTCCAATTATTACAGTCTCGGGTTTCGACCGCATTTCTTCTAGCTTATCATATGCACCCTGAACCTCTACTTGTTGCATATCAAGAGAATTAAGAGCTTGAGCATCATTTATTTGTTTAATAGCATCGAATACTTTTTGAGCACTTTCTTCTACAATTGCGTCTTTTGCCAGTTCTTTTGCTGCTTTAAGAATTCTTGCTGTTTTCTGATTAGTTACAGATTGGGGTCTTTCTACTGGCGCTACTTCTGCTTCCACTTCTTCTTCTTCAGTTTTAAGAGGAGACCCAAGAACTTCGTCTATTTTTTGCATTAATGCTGCTACCTCACTTGAATTAAATTGAGGCTTTGTTTGCGACTTATCTTTTGTTGAGGGAGCAGATGTAACCGGGTTTTTCCAATGTACTCTGACACCTAATTGATGAATATCGTCGTTAGGACCAATTAAAGAAGGTTGTACCCATGCAGCCATATATTGTTCTCTAAGTGTATTTCCACTACGATCTTTAATCACAGAAAATTCAACATCCCAATCAAAAGAAGACTCGGGAACTTCTAATGTATATTCGGCTCCATGTCTTAAAGCAAGCTCATCGTTAAGAGGAGCCAGAATTTCCTGTTTGCAGAAAACCCAGTGTCTATTTGAAGCTTTTCGTCTGCGTAGTGCCATTATTTAATTTCTCCTTAGCTTTTCCATTTCCAACCATAAAATGTTGATCTATAAACATCTGGTTTTACAAAAAATACATCTTCTCCAATTTCTTCAACATTAGGCAAACAATCCTGATCTAATCTTGTTGTCCAGTTTACTTGAGAACCTTTAAATGGACCGTCTTGGAAAACAGCTTCTCCATCTATAAATTTAACTTTTGCTTGTACTGGAATATCACTAAGCATAGGACGAATCTCAATTAAACATCTTTTCTTTTGTGTAGCGCTGGCATTATGTACTTCTATTCTATATTGCTTATTATATTTCCTTTTTAGTTTTTTAACTGCTCTACGAATATCGTTCATTAAACCATTACATTCAAATGTCCCGTGATTTGGATTCTTACATATAATAACTACACCATTTAAAGATGAAATTTGCGACATAACATCTTCAAATACATCTTTAGGAACTTTAAGATATTTTGCTGCTTTTCTGATTGTTTCTTCTTGCAGCATCATAGCTAGATATATTTTGCGTTTGGACATTTTATGAATCCTTCTAAAATAGCTGGAATAATAAAACTTTTTTGAAAAGATTAGAAAGAATTCCGCCAGTTTTCAATTCTTCTGTATTATTATCTTTAGGAATAACATCGGTACTGGATTTTCCTTTTGCTACATTAAGTCCCAAAGATTCTGCTAAATCATTAATAGAATTTTCACCCTTAATAAAAACATCTACTCCAGGAAGCATATTTTCAATTTGTTTAGCTCTTTTAACTCTTCCTGTACTGACAATATATGGAATATCTTGATGCTCTTGGTCTAGATATTTAGCTAAAGAAAATCCATCAGCATTTTTTCCTTCACCTTCTAATCCCAAATCGATAACAATTGCTTTAACTTTATCTCCATTTCCATATTCTTCAATTCTCTTTTTTGCTTCACTTACATTTTTAGCGCTGACAATTTCAAATATTTCGCCTCTAGAATTGAATAGTCTTTTAATCAATTCAACAGCTTCTTCTTTATCATCAACAACAATAAAAACACCTTCTCTTTCGTGTATTCTAATTCTTTTAGAGGCACGGAAATATTTCTGAAGTTCACTGTTCATTTGGGAAAAGTTTGTTTTGTTTTGCATTTTTATTCTCTTTCTCTATTGCACTCTCTCATTACCTTTTCAATTTCAGTCAAAGTTTCAACCGCTTTCTTTTCTCTTACCTTAGATTCACGCAAAGCTCTTTTAACGGTTTCCATTGTTTTGGTTGATTCTCCAATTAGAGCCACCATCTGTTTATATGCATCATTTAAATTTCTTTGTGCTTCTTTTCTCTCGCTTCTTTGTGTAAAATATAAATAAGCAATTGCTGAAGCTAATATACTAATTACTCCACCAAATACTTTTAAATAAGTACTGTCTAATTGTGTTAACACCTGTTTTGTAACAATATCTGCTACAAATTGCGCAAAAACTTTTAGATCTGCTAGGCTTGTATTTGTTAGTTGTTCAATAGGTTCTGCCATTTCAAATTCCTTATAAATCTAACAATTCTTGTACTTTAGAAACAAAATCTGATAAATCAAATGGCTTATATAAAAATTCATCATATTCTGTTTCTTCTAAATTTTCTTGTTGTATTCTTCCGGTTAATATCATGACTTTTGGTTTTATTCCTTTACATTTAGACAATTTATTCAAAAATTCTATTCCAGTCATTTTGGGCATTTGTATGTCGGTTACAACTAATTCAAAAGGATTCTTCTCGTGTTCTTCAAGTGCTTCGTATCCATCATCTCCAGAAAAGACCTCATAATTATATGTTTTCAATGTTTGTGTTAAGAGCTTACATAATTCAAATTCATCGTCTAATACCAACACTCTTTTGTTTTTGCCATTTTTAATAACAACAGTATTGCTTTTTTCTTCTTCTGTGTCTTTTTGAATTGGATTTTTGTTTTCATCTGATGGATTTTCAAATGTTAAAGTAAAAGTAGTACCAACATTTATTTCACTTTCAACAGATATTTCACCGCCATTCTTTTTCATTATCAAACTGCACATTGCCAAACCAAGTCCATTACCTGTAAATTTCTTTTGCGATTCTTCTCTGGCGAATGAACCCTTTGTGCTGAAAAATGGGTCAAATAATTTCTTTTGATCTTCTTCACTAATGCCATGTCCAGTATCTGATATTTTTAAACATATGTTTTTGTCGTTGCTCTCTATATGAAATGAAACAGTTTTTTCAGGTCGATTATTTACAGCATGTCTTGCATTTAGGACAATATTAAGAATTGCCTGTTTTACTTGGGCTGGGTCTGCAAATATAGTATATTGTTTTTCATTTGTCTTATCTGCAGAATCGAAATTGGATATAAATTCTATTCCTTCACTTGAAAATTCTTTATGTACCAAGGATTTTGTATTCTCAACTAACTCCAACAAAGAAACCATTTTTTTGTTTATTCCATTTGCATTTTCTCTTGCATAGTCTAGTAAACCCTTTGTAACCTCAGCGCCACGAGATATCATTTTTCTAACTGTTTTAAGACTTTCTAATGCTGTGTCTGAAATTCCTGGCATATTTAACACAATATCAAGATTACACATTGCTATAGAATTAATGTTATTATATTCATGTGCTATACCTGCTGCCAATGTACCTGCTGATGCCAAAGCAGCAGAACGGATAAGGGCTTTTTCAATTTCTTTTCTTTGTTCTACTTCTGCTTGCAGTTCTAAGAAGTGTTTTTGTTTTTCTTCTTTGTGTTTGACTCTTTCTATTTCAACAATTTTTTCTATTTCTATATCGCGAACCAAAAACATAGCACCATCAACCTTTTCATCTCCGACAATTGGTGATATTTTTATTTTAACATGAGTGTTTTTTCCACTAACAGATTCTAAAATAAATTGTTCTTGTGTGTCAATTTGCTCTGCATTGCCAATCACTCTTTCAAATATATTTTCAGTTATATTGTTTTTAGCATCATTTTTTAAACTAATTATATTTCGAATATCTTTGTATAGAATCTCCTCATTAGATAGACCAAAAATTTCTTGAGCGATATTATTAACTCTTCGCACTCTCATTTTTCTATCAATAATAACAACACCTTCCATAGAAGATTGCATCATTGTTTCAAGATCGCACTCACATCGACCTAATGCTTCTTCTATTATTTCGCCTTTTTCAACAATTTTCACAAGGTCAGAAAAAGTGTGAACAAGCTCTAGACAATCAATATTGAAAGGCTGAGCACTTTTAAAAACAAAGCAAATAACTCCAACAACATAAGAATCTACAATAACCTTGCAACCCACTACTCCTTTAAGATTATTATCAATATTCACATTTAAAGCAGAAACATCGGATGGTTTGTTATAGATCTTCTTACACACATCGATAATTGCACTTTTATCTTTTATATCTTTTGTTTTAGCTGACAGTTCAATTTCACCGTCAGATTTTAAAAATGCATAAAAAGCAGCTTCAGCATCTATTATACGTGCCATTATTTGAAGAGGCCCTGCTAATACTTCACCACATAAGTCAGGGCCATGTGGCAATTGGTTTTCTTGAAATACGCTTCTTCTATTTTGAAAACAGAAATTACAGGAGTGTTTTTCTCTATTTTTAAAGAATAGATAAACAACCAGAAATGTAAGAATAATAGAAGTAACACAATAAAACATACTAAAACCTCACAAAATTAAAGGATCACCGCAAAAGGTTAACGATGATCCTTGCAATTCTTTCTGTCTTATTTATTAATCTCGGACCTTAATGGTTTTCTTTATTAAATTGGAGAGATACTGCAAGGCTTCATTTGTGCTGGCAAAAGTTAATTCATCCTCATCTAAAAGACAATTAAGATATTGTTTTGCGTCTTCTTGGCTGCTAAAAATAATTTGCGATTGTCCATTTTCATTGTAATTATGAACAGATGCAACACGATCTACAATAACTGGCGTATGTTTATTACCCATATAATCTAAGACGGGAACATTTTCTTTTTCAAAAAACGTTTGATTCAATTTCTTTTTAGCATCTGTTAATTGTTCTTGTTTTTCCTCTTCATTTTTAGGCTTTGGTTTATGATATTTTTTCTGATACCAATCTAAAACCAACTCAATATATTCTTTTATTTCTCCCTCTTTTAATTCTGGTTTTCTTTGCACAATAAAATCTATTGGTTTATCTATAAGTTCTGCAATTTGATCGCCAATATGTTGGTTTCCTTCTTCATCAACCCAGCCAAAATGCATAGCAGCAGTTTTTGGTTTACCTTTATTGGCAATTTCCCTATCTTTGCGATGGTATAATTCTCTAAGAATACTCTGCGCTCTCTTAATTTCTTTTCTGCGACTACGAGACAATCTTTTTCCTGCCCTGTTCAAATATAATTGGATTTTTGCAACTGCTGATTGAAATGTTGGAGCTTTGCGTTTTACTTCAATTGCGATTTCTTCTGCTGTATTATTGCCTGAAAAAGTACCTTCTTCCTCTTCAACAGTATCCCTAGTGGTGAGTTCCTGAATCCAACGGGGACCACCCTTGTGTATTTTCTTTTGACTCTTGCTCTTACTTTTAGGAGTTTTCTTTTTGCTAGTGGTTTTCTTTTTACCTTTAGCAACCCTAAAACGGCAATGTTTATCTTCATCAAGCGCCATAGGTTTATCTCCAACAAGCATTAATGCAAATCTCTACATATATAATCTAGATTATAAAAGAAAATTAAAAATATTAAAGTGTTGTCGAAAATTATGTCGATAAATTCAAGTTGTTAAAATTAAAATGATAAAATAGCTAAAAGAAAGGAATTTGTCAATTATGTTTAGGATACTTGTTGGTTTTATTCTTATTTTGAGTTATTCTGGCAATATTAATAATGATAAAAAGCCATATTATGTTGAGGTAAGGGCAACAGCATATTGTCCTTGTGAAAAATGTTGTGGAAAATTTGCAGACGGTACAACATCAACAGGTAGAGACGCTTATTTACCAGGAATAGCAGTAGATCCAAAGAAAATACCCTTAGGAAGCCATGTGGATATTCCAGGATACAAAAGAGGCCCAAATAAAAATGGTTCTTGGATTTTATGTGACGATGTAGGTGGAAAAATTAAAGACTGGCATATAGATGTTCGATTTAAAACACATCAAGAAGCTTTAAACTGGGGTGTAAAAAGGGTTAAGATTCGAGTGCATCCTAAAGCAAACTAGCTATTTTAAGGATTCTAGCCACTCTTTTATAGCGGTATTTAGGACGGATATAACGATTAAAATATCTTCCTTTAGAGGGCGCTTCAAGTAACTTCTGTACTATTTCTTCTGGAACATTAGCGTACTGAAATATACCTCTTTTATGGAATCTAATCTCCAGCAATCTTTTACGTTTATTATATCGAATACTATCTATTGTTCGTGAATCATTGCCTATTTCGAACTCTTTAAATCCTGTCCACTTTTCTTTAATCCAATCTTTAACTCTTTGTAGAATTCCGCCCTGAGCAATAATAATTTTAACATCACCAGTATAATCTGATGATGTCAAAAGTTTAGAAGACCTGACTATATAAATTTCATTAGCCATTTGTGTTATTTTTATTTTCCCACTCCTCTGCCATCATTTGTTTTGCAAGCATTCTACCTACATAGCTTTCACGAGATAGTTTTGAGGCAATCTTTTTATATGGGTATTTATCAGGGTCACTTCGAATGTTTTTATAGAAGTATTTTCCGTATGATTCTGCATCTAATAAATTTTGAACAGTTTTAGGATCTACATTTTCATATTGATACTCTCTGTCGCCTTTAAAGCGAATTTTAAGAATTTTTTTATTTTCGTCATATTGGATAGCTGTAATAGAGCTAGATCCCTCTAATTTCTTCCAATCCTTTATATCTTCAAGAGTCAATTTTGGTTTTTCATCATTAGGCATAACTGTATCTCCTTGTTGAATCAATTGTTTAAGTGTCTTCTTCTAATGGATAAAAAATAAAAAGAAAATGACAGTCTAAAATTGATTGTCATTTTCTTAATATAAACTGTTATGTGAAAAAACTTTATGAAATTTTAAACTCTTCTCCTAATTTGTCAACTTCCACAACAATTTTAACAATCTCTGAATCATTTAAGAAAAAACAGCCAATTTTAATAGGTTTTCCAAACAGATCTACTTTGCTGTCAAACTTCATATCAGTCCAAACTATATTGTCTTTTTGAAGGATAAAAATTCTTCCTTTGAAACTATCAGTAATAAAATCTTCTTCTACTTTATAAAAAGAAAAGTTATCTTTGAAATTATCTATGATTACTTTAGGAAGAACTATCTCCATCTTTCTCTCCAATCCAATCTCTAAATTTTTGAAACGCTTCTTCATAGTTTAAAAATACTTTCGAGAATATTGTAAGTATCTTTTGCCACATCCTCAATCGACCTTGTTGCATCTACTAAATAAATATTGCTTCGTTGTTTTTGAAAATCTAAATATCTTTGCCTAACTGCTTCGAATAATTGGTCGCTCTTGCTCTCCATTCTGTCGCGTTTTTTCCCTGATCTTTCTCGGGCAACATTTACAGGAACGTCATATAGAATATACCAATCAGGCTCTAACCTTCCATTTAATACGGAACAAACTCTAAGAATATCAGCATCATCTTTCCAATCACCAAAGACATATTGATAGACTTCTGTAGAAAGGTTATAACGGTCACAAAGAACATTTACTCCGCTACTTACTGCTGGTTCTATGTTTTCAGATAATAATTGAGATCTTGCTGCTACATATAATAATAATTCTGCTTCTCTGCACATATTCGCATTTTTATTGTCTAACAGAACTTTTCTGATTTGCATTCCTACATCAGTACTACCCGGATCTACTTGTGCTGAAACAGGAAGTCCCTTATCTTCTAGAAATTGTTTCGCATGTGTTAACGCTGTACTTTTACCACACCCATCAATACCCTCAAAAACAATAAATTTTCCTCTATCCATGTTTCTTTCCTTTCTTTTTAGCTTTGGATGACCTTTTTAAATTGCCTTCTTCATCTCGTACAAATGGCAATTGAAGTCTTTTAGCTAATTGATGCACTATCTTGGCAAAACCTTTAAAACTTCTACATGTGCTAACTAAACCATGCGGATCTTCAAATCGACTATCCTCATTGTAAGGTTGTAGACGCTGAACTACATTGATACCTTCATTAATATAATCTTGAATAGTTCTTGGTTGATCTTCTATCGCTAAATCTGCTTCTATATGTTTGGCGATTGTTCCTTTATTTAAACCAGGACATAAGACAATATGTCCCCATTTAATGTGCTGATCTGGCTCTCTTAAAATAGTACAACCATTAAAGGGTATTTTGTGTTTTTCGAAATATTGAATTGTCTTTCTTTTCGCAGATTCAGGACGACTAGATAAATAAATAATATCGTGTAATTTAAATAACTTTTGTAAAACTTTGGGAACATCTTTGTAGATATCAATAGAATCCCAAAATCCAATTTCAACAAACTCATCGAATGCTTGATAAAACTGATCCTTTGTAAGTTTTACTTCGTCGTTATATACAAAGTCCCATACAATATAATCTTTAAATTTATAAGCACATCGATATCTGAAATTAAGATATTCAACCATCAATTCGGCAAATCCACAAATAACATTATCAATATCTACAAGCAACTTAAGTTTCATTTTTATTACTCTTTCTCTTTTGGTAAATCAAATGGCAATTTTGATGTTGTAAAACCAGCTGCCCCTTTATGTCCTCCTCCTCCATATTTTTCTGCAATTATCGAACAATCTACATGGAGTTGAGTTGAATATATAGAAAAAGTCCACGCTCTACTTCTGCCACAATACTGAAAAGAAATCATCGCGTCATAATTTTTGTTTTTAAATATCTGAAATAAAAGAGAGCCTCCATCTCTTCGATTAGCAGCAATACAATTTAAACCTTCAAATTCTACTTCAAATGCGTATTCTTCTGCGTATTCTTTTCTATATTTTTCAATCGATGCTCTAACTCTTTCGCCAACTATGCACAACTCATCAACTTTCTTTTTTGCCGACTTACTATTATTTAACACTTCACTCCAAAAATGATTGCTTTCGGGATTTAAATTGGCATATTCTACAAAATCTAAAGCCGCAATTAGATTTTTTGTTTGGTCCCCGTGTCTATATTTCCAAGCATCAAAATCTGAAACCAACTTAACAAATAAAGGAATATCTACTTTAGGATAGCAAAAACTCCAAGTTAAACGGCAAGCAGCTGGATCTGAACTACCTCTTTTCCCACCTAAAAACTCAAAATCTTTAAATTTGCGAATTGAAGAAGCATGGTGGTCAATCCAAATAAAGTATGGAGTTAGATTGTGAATATGTTCAAATATTTCTACTTTGTCTGGAGAATAATCAACTACATAAACTTTTTCTTTTTTTGTAATTTTTTCGACCGGGAAAGGAAGGTTGTATCCTACGGGAATAAATTTTTTCACTTTGAATTTCTTATTGACAATTGCCGCTGAAGTAATTCCGTCTAAATCGTTGTGATAAAAGCAAACCGACATCTTTTCTCCTTTCTTATATTATATTCCTGTATTTACATAAGTTAAAAGAAAATCCCCAGCATTGTTTCGCCGGGGATTGAACAGATTAATTTTAACATTTAACACTTAGTTCATAGGAATGTCAAACTCTTCTATCCTCTTGTTCATATTGTCGAGATTGATGTCTTTAAAAATTAAACAAGGTCTACATCCGTCTATTTCTGTTTCTAACGCTATCTTTCTATATTTGCTCAATTTGTCAGAATACCAAACATCTTTAAGAAAATCATCACAATTCAAAACGGATATACCCTCTTTCCACTCACATTCTCCTTCGGCAAAACTACAAGGAAAGAAGTCTCCATGAACATTAATATAAGAACTGAAAATTCCAAAAGATTCACAACTCTCAGACATGGCAAGATATAACTTTTTATGCTCGTTCTCTATTCGCGAATTACGAACAAACTCATCAAACTTTGGCGCACTACACGAATCGAAACCTATACTAAGATCTTGAGACAAAGCACGATCTAATAATCTTTCAAACGAACTATTTGATAAAACACGAAAACCATTATCTTTTGCTCTACCTTTTGGTTTAAGGCCTAGAAATACTATACAATTTAGATTTCTTAGTCTTTGGTCTTTTTTGCTGTCTTCTAATACTTCATAAACAAATTGTTGTGTTTCTGCTGCTACTACTATATGAATATTTATCTGTTCCATGCCCTTGTTTGTTAATAATTCAACTGTGTCATAACATATATTCTTATCTGTTTGAGATACACTAACGGCAATAGCACCAGCATATTGATTTAATTTTGTAGCTAAATCGTCGTCAAGATCTATTCCACTTAAAGTTAGATTTGGAATGATACCTGATTCACGAGTATATGACATAATATTGAAAAGGTCTGGATTGGTTTTAAGGTCTGTAATTCCAAGAGCAATTTGAGTTAAACATTTAGGCATTTTATCTAAGATTTTCTTAAATGTTTCTAGATTCATATTGGTAGGGAAATTTGATGTGTTGTCTTTATAACAGTATTTACATTTCTGACTACAACCCCCTGTACTAATTTCAATATCTAATATCTCTGGCCCTATAGGAGAGAATTTTGGGTTATCTTCTTTTGTCTTTCCCCATCTAGCAAAGAATCCGTTTGACTTGTTAAAAATATAATTATAGTCCGGACCCTTACATTGTTTAGATTCCAATGTTTCCAGAATTGTATATTTTAAGGATGGGCAAATTTGATATTGGTAGACTTTATTCATTGTTTTTAAGAAATTCAGGCCCCATTAAAGCAATACATATATCTTCAACAGACTTAGTTAATTCTTTTTTTAACTCCTCTTTGTTTTTTGTATTTTTGCTATGTAGATTTTTAGCATTTTTAACTGCTTGTCTTAATTTATGCTGCAAAAATAAAAACTCTTTTTCATATTCTTCATCTTCGAATTTAAATTGATCTGTCGCTCTTTTCTCGTCTTTTTCTTTCTCTTTTAATTTTTGAGTATAACATTGCAAACAAACTTTCTTACCTTTATCTTCCCCTCTTGTTAAAATTACATATTCACCGTGGCATCCATTATTTTCGCAATATCTATTATATAAAGGAGAGCATAAACGATAATGTATTGCTTTATCTGCATCGTAATACTCTTTTACTGCGGTTACATCATCACATCTTGGCCAATCATCTTCTGGTAACGGTATTAATTCATCTATTAAATTAAAGGGATGATTGTTACAAGTGTTAACAAAATAAACATCTTTATCTTTGTATTTACCAGGAAAGATATGTGTGTCAAAATTTGTAGATAAAAAGGTAATTGCAGCATCTTTGGGTAGAATGTCTTTGACTATTTCCAAATTTTCTAATGTTTTCTCATCATATTTAAAGTCTCTCATCATCACCATAGACATCGCAATTTCAGTTGTATTTTTAACATTATTAACTGGAACCCGATATGATGCCGTAGATGAATTAGAAACAAAACCCAATCTAATCTTCATTTTCTTGACCTCTTATTGATAGGGATAAATGTCTTGGTATCCATTTTTGCTTTTACTTGTCCAAACGATACTGGATAATAATTCCAAGCATCTACTCCCACATCAAATGCTAGAACATTATCAAACTCTGGCAATTTCCCGTGACTATGGCCGAATAAATTCCATATACCAAAGTGAGATCGATCCCAAACCCTCATTGCATAGTGGCTTAGAAATATATCTTGTTTATATACCCTAATCATTGATCCTTGATGTTTGCCAGTTATAGACTCAAACCCTCTAGCCTTTTGAACTGCTGATTTGTCGTGATTCCCTAGTACAAGGTGAATTTTCCCATTAAGTCGTTTGATCAGTCTTTCAATAGCTATTCTGTCTTTAGAAAGTACAAAATCTCCAACATGATAAACAGTGTCTTCTGGTTTAACAACAGAATTCCAATTAGCAATAAGATCCTCTGTCATCTCAATACCACGTTGTTTTTTAATCTCTTCTGAAACCCATCTTCCCCTTTCATCAATATCGCCTTCTTGCAACCATGGCCTTTTGCAATAAAGTATGATATTAGAGTGCCAAAAATGATGGTCCCCGGAGAAAAATACATCACTCACTTGTTTCTTCTTTCTTTAAAACAAACAAATTACAAGTACAGCGACCTTTTTCTTGAATGTCTTTTTCAAGCATAGGACAAGGACATGGAGTTGGTTTTAATCTACAAGGACATAACCCACCCTTTTGATTCACTTTTTCTATAATTTTATCGGCTATATCTGACAATTCTAAGCTAAAATCCTCACACAATTTTTCGTAAAACTTTCTATCTCTTTCCAATTTATTCATTCCTTTATTAATGCCAAAGATGCGACGAAAATCTTCCTACACGACTTTGCGGATCCCAAGAATATGGCTCTCTTGTCGTGCCAAATATTTCCAGCCTCATTTTCTTAATTTCTTGTTTCCATTTAATTATTTCGTCTTCTTTAAATCCATAATCTTCAGGATTTTCTCCGTAAATAATATCCTTTAGTTCGGTAAAAGATCCAAACAATTTTTCAATTTGACCACGAGAAGGAAGAATTAATTCTGGATGATCCTTTGAAAATTGTCTATATTGATTTCTTGTTTCTATTTTATTTTCTTTAAATGTCTCGATTAACAATTTCTTTATTCCTTTATATTCTTCTAATTCTTCTTTTGCTTCTTTGTTGTCTTGAATATCGATAGCATTATTAATTTCTTCTGTCTTTTCTTTGGATTTTTCAACTTCTTCTTTGCTTAGTTCTTCTTGTATCTCTATCTTTATCGTCTCGTCAGGTTCTTCTTCGTTAACTTCTGTCTTTTCAAATAATATAGCATCAGTTACAATTTGAACAGTATCATTATTTTCGGGAATTATTTTTTCAGGGGTTTGCTGTACTTCTTTAGGCTTATCTTCTTCTATTTGTTTTGGAATGTCAATCGAAACAGATTCATCAGTATATATTATCTCTTTTAATTTAGAAAAAGAACCAAACAATTTCGATATTTTATGACAACTAGGAAGGTCTAATGTAGGATTGTTTTTAACAAATTTTCTGTATTGATCTCTTTTTTCTATTTTGTTTTCTTTAAAAATTCTTGTCAATTTTTCTTCTAAGGTTTCTTCTGATTTTTGCTCTGCTGTAATAATTGGAGTCTGAGTTTTTGAGGATTCTTTGGTTTTTTCAACAATTTCAGAAACAATTTTTGAAGCCAAATCTCTAAATGAAGATAAATTTTTCTTTTCTTCGATTTGAATTTTACCATTAATCATTGCCTTCTTAAATTCAGCAAATGAGCCAAAATCTTTTCCAAGCACTGTGTCATTAGGAAGTTCCAACTCAGGTTTATTTCTTCTGAGAGCGCGATAATCATCTCTAGTGTTTAACGAATTATTTTTCCATATAATCCTAAGTTGTTCAATTTTCTCAGGTGTCATTCTTTATTCTCCTAATTATTCCCCTCATCCTCCTTATATCCAAATCTTTACAAAACAATTCAAAGATCGGGCAAAAGAATATATTAACACATTATCCACATTTGGCAAGTTATTTTTTTAAAGCTTTTGTTACAATGTTCATCAATTCGTCTCTTTCCTTGCAACTAACTAAATGATATTCTTGATTATTTTCTTTGAGATAATTAAGAATCACGTTGTCCATTTCAATTGCTTCTTCTAATGTTTGATATCGTCCATGCGCTTCATATGGATTGTCTCTTCTATCTAAAAATATATTAAGACTTGGATATTTTTCTTCAAATGCTTGGGCTAATTCTACTAACAATTTCCATTTCTCAAATCCATAATTTTGAGCATAGCAAGTGGCCATTCCTACGGGGGAATCTGTTACAACAATTTCTACTCCATTTCTTAAAACTAGATCTTCCATTCTAATTTGTTTAGCTAACAAATATACCTGATCAAAAGAGGAAACTGCTATATTTTGATACGCCCAGCTCTTGACGTATTCTTGAACCTGCTCCACATTGTATTTCATCTCTTTCAGACGAGCATAAACATAAGCTGCACAAGTAGATTTTCCTGATCCTGGACCGCCAAATAAACAAATACGTCTTATGTTTGTGGTCATTTCTATTCCTTTTCTATATGTTTTGATAATAATTTGGTTATTCTTTTTAGATCATTTAATACAGTAAAATCATTTAAGTTTTTATTGATTCCATTCTTGATTAATTCTTCTGTCTTTGTTAATATTGATTTCGACTCAGACTCAATAACCTTAGTAAGATTGACTCCATTAGCAAAAATGAACACTATTTTTTCACGAGCAATAGAAATCGAATTGGTTAAAACAAGCGCAAATTTCCCATGATATTCCTCAAAATCATATTCAAATTGAGCCATTGTTAAGTTTTCTTTTGTTTCTTCTTCAACTTCTATTTTTATTAGAAGACTATTAAGTAATTGTGCATAATTAAAATTGTTACTTAAAATTCTTTCAGATTTCCAATTACCAAAATTTAAAAGAGACAATCCACAATCACATTGATGAAATTCTACGTCACATTGGTCCATTGTACTCTCATATAATTGAACCATATCTGCTTGGCCACTTAACATTTTCCAAAAAATATAATTAAGGGCTTCATCTGTTGAATTTACTGTTGTGCTCATTTCTTATTCTCCTTTTCTTCTTTAAATTGTTTTCCATACGTTTCTATTAACATAGTCAATATAACTCATAATTATTCTAACAACCTTCTTTGAAACATCTTTGCTATCATAATCCGGAACCATTCTAAATTGGTGTTTCTCCAAATAATGTTTACGAACAATTTCTATCGATTCAAATACTCTGTCATATTGCAAACCAGACATAATAATTGTACCTTGATCCATACCTTCTGGGCGTTCGTGGCTATCCCTAAGTGTTATAGCTGGAAATCTTAAAATGGATGATTCTTCTGTAATTGTTCCACTATCAGAAAGAACACAAGCAGCATGTTTTTGTAAATAGATATAATCAAAAAATCCAAGAGGTTTAATAAAATTAATTCTGGAATCTGTTATACTAAATCCATTTTCATCTAAACGTTTTTGTGTTCTGGGATGTGTTGAAATAATAATTGGAAAATCGTGATGCTTTGCTAACTTTTCTATTGTCGTTACTAGTTCATTCAATCGCAAAGGAGAATCGACATTTTCTTCTCGATGAATGCTGACAACAAAATAACTATTGTCTTTTAATTTTAATTTTTCTAATACACCTGATTCTGCTATTTTGTCTTTGTAGTGCTCCAGAACTTCAAACATAGGAGATCCAGTTTTCATTATAAATTGAGATTGGATTCCTTCAGATAAAAGATGTCTTCTCGCATGTTCAGTATAGACAAGATTAATGTCGCTAATATGATCAACAATTCTTCGATTTATCTCTTCCGGAACGCACTCATCAAAACTTCTATTTCCTGCTTCCATATGAAAAATGGGAACTTTACATCTTTTAGCAGAAATAGCAGAAAGGCAACTATTTGTATCCCCTAAAATCAAAAGAGCATCTGGTTTTTCTTTTTTAAGAATTAGATAAGATTTCTCTATAATTTTACCTAAAGTTTCCCCCAAATTCGACCCAACAACTTCTAAAAAATGATCCGGCTTTCTAATCTTTAAATCTTTGAAGAATATTCCATTTAATTCCCAATCATAATTTTGCCCTGTATGAATTAAAACGTGATTAGCAGTTTGATCAAGTTCTGCTACTACACGAGATAGCTTTATTAATTCTGGACGAGTACCAACAATAGTGGCAATCTTCATTTTATTTTATACCTTTATCTGAGCAATTCATCTTGATTCGCATCTTCAACCATAAGCCGATATTTTCTTAATAATTCGCAAGTACCAGTTAAATCTAAAGGATTATCCGCCGAACTATACTCTTTTGTTAAAGCTGTATTCTTCTCATTATTAAACAACTCAGGTAACATAGGGCCAATAACATAATAATCTCCACGCGCAATAGTACGGCTTATTTCTTCTTCGGATACCATAATTTCATGTTGTTTTTCTCCGGGTCTAGTCCCAATAACTTTTATTTCTATTTGCCTATTATCAATTAATGTTTTTGCTATATTCTGCATTGTAGCTGAAGATATACGCGGAATATAAGTTTCTCCAGCCTTCGCAGTTTGTATCGCACTAAATACTGTATCAACAGCCTTATTAAGAGGTAAGAGAAATCTTGTCATTTTTCCGTTTGTAATTGTAACAGGACCGCCACTTAAAATTTGATCATGAAATAGAGGAATTACAGATCCTCTAGATGCGAGAACATTACCATATCTAACACATACAAAACGAGTCTTTTTGCTTAAAATATTGGCAGATATAAACAATCTTTCTTGTATGGCTTTTGACATTCCCATAACATTTACAGGCTTACAGGCTTTATCTGTACTAACACCAACAACAACCTCACTATGATAATCACTTTCTTCTATTGCACGAATTAGATTGTAGACTCCCTTACAATTAGTTAAAACTGCTTGATATGGAAAATATTCACATGTAGGAACTTGTTTAAGAGCCGCCGCATTAACAATAATATCTGCATCTCTAACTGCCGAAACAATATCAGGATAATTGCGAACATCTCCAATTCTAAACTCTAAAGCATTTTTAAAATTATTAAAAATTGTTTCGTCAGTTGTAATCCTTCTATTTAAATATTCAACCCTCATCTTATGTTGTTTTGCTTCGTCTCTCGAAAATACAATAACTTTCTTGGGTGTTCCTTGCTCACCTGTTAATACACGTTTAACAAAGGTTTTCCCTAAAGATCCTGTTCCTCCAGTAATCAATATTGTTTTATCTTCAAAAATCATAATTTCCCCTAATTTGAAAGTTTATTTGCTAATTCTGAAATCATTTCGTTCCATGATGGGATATTGTAGTTACTTTGCTTTTTAAATAGGTCACAATTCAAACTTCGATCACAATAAAAATCTTGGTCTGGTACAATTTCAATATTTAGATTCATTGCTTCTTTTATTTGAGAAAGCAGATCATATTTAGAAATTAGTTTACTTGAGATATGAATTAATCCTTTTAGATTCTCTTCGTTTTGAATAATATGTTTTATAATTCTTGACAATTCATATGTAGTAAATCCAGAAAAAATAGCATTCTTGAATCCTTTAACTGTTTTTTCTTGTTGACTTAAAAACCATTCCAACAAGCCTTTTTTACGACAAAGTTCTGGCCCAATAATAGATGTTCTAATTGTAAGATTCGGCTCTCCTATTTCTCCAATATATTTAGACTTGCCATAGATATCTTTAGCATCTGATATATCTGATTCTAAATAGTTACCTTTTTTTCCTGAAAAAACACAATCTGTACTTAAATGAATCAATCTAAATTTGTACTTTTGAGATAATAAAGACAACTGATGAGGAAAAAGACCATTTACTTTAATATTTATAATTGGATCAGATCCTTCTTCTCTTTGCTTAATAATCCCAACACAATTAACTACAACATTTGGGCAAAAATTTTTAAATATTTGCTCAAGTTTATTATCATTTATATCAACATTGTCAAATGCATTGTAAAATTTAAAAATACCATTATATTTTGGGTCTGACAAACCTTTATGGAGAGTTGCCTTTACATTAATATTATGATCTTCTTCTAAACATAAAAATAATTGATGTCCTAACATTCCTCCGCCGCCAACAACTAAAACTTTGTCCATTTTATTTTCCTTATCTACAATTAAACAAACAAATTCTGATTTTATTGTATCCGTTTAAAATTAGTTCTAATTGTCAAAATGCAGAAATTTAAGATCTTTCTTTTAATCTTAATATTGCGACTTGTAAGCCAATTAAGTCGTTTTATATTAATCACTTATAAAAAAAATAGAAAAACTTCATAAAAGTTTAAAATTTTTCAGTATGATTTTGTCTATAAGATCAGAAAATATTGCTAAAAAGGAGAAGATAATGAAAAGAAACGCATTTACACTTGTCGAATTATTAGTTGCACTTTCGATTATTACCCTTATGATGGCTTTTTTGCTACCTGCACTACATTCAGTAATTGAAGAAGCATACCAGATCCAATGCATTAATAATCAAAAACAACTAGCATTGGGAGTTTTATCTTTTGCTGATGATATGCGAGGTCAAATCCCAGGCAATACAGCAGATAGTACTCAAAATGAACCAATGAAACGAGATTGGCTACGTGGGGCATATTATTACGGAAGCGATCCTACATCTGAGGGAATGCTAGCTGCTCCACATGAAGGAACTATCTTTCCATATATAGAAAACGGAGAAGTATATCTCTGTCCAAAAGTTCAAAAAGGTGCTATTTTTGAAAAGGATTGTGGAAATGGCATGTTTGATTACAGTATGTTCCTTGCCTTTTCAGGAGCATATATTCGAAATATGCCCAAAGAAATGAGATATAATTTGGGCGGTGCTTATATTGAGAACTTACATGTTCCTTTATTTATAGAAGAAAACGTCAATAACAAATTAAACCAATCTGTAGAAGGCGGCTTTGCATGGCAAGATTCTATTTCGCCTCGTCATAGAGAAAACTCCACTATAAGCAAAATTGATGGGTCTGCTAGAATACAAAAAATGAATCTTATCAAAAACATGAAGGTTCAAAATATTCAAATGCATACTCTTGACGGTCGCTGGTTAACTGTTAATCAAAGAGGAGTCAAATTTGGAGATTGGAATAGTAGATAGATTATAAATGCATTTAATCGTCAATAATTTTTAAAGGGCGTTGATCATTTCTATAATGTCCCTACTCTTCTATAATTAAATATCTCATGCGTAATGTCCACATACTCTGGGTCATATTTATAACATACGTCGGAATTGTTTTTTGCATGACCGACTTTACTACAATGTCGAAGTTCTCGTTTTTTTAATTCATGATGTGTTGAATAAGTCATTTTTTTACCAAAGGACGGTTTTAACCAATTCCACAAATTTACTTTTGATTGTTCATCTATATTTACGCTTACATTTTGCGGATAGGGGGCACTTACTGTACCTTTACATGGCAAATCATGTACATGTATTGTGTTTCTTCGGAATGGTAATGCTAATGTGTTGAAAAACAAAGAACAATCATGAAACCCACCAAAACGGTCAAACATGGGAAAAAAATAATCTAACAAACTATGATGTATTATTTTCAGATGATTATTAGTTTGTGTGTTATTAGAAATTAGCCCAGGAATTCTTTTTTCTGTATTCGTATTAAGTAGCGTCATTATAGCAGGATAGTATTCTTCTAAAAGTTTATCAATCTTCTCCTCAACTTCCTCTTGCTTTATATCGAATACGACATCATAGTCCATGAAAACATAATAATCAAACTCTTTCTGAATATGTTCTGACAAGTAATTACGATTATATGCCCAACTCGCTCCTTTATTAAAACTCATTGCATTTTTATCTTCACTTAAATATGTAACATACTGCACTTCACTTTTTTTGAAAATATTGTGGATATAATCAATCCGTTCATTTGGTGATATATATAAAACACATTTTTTCATACGATTTCTTTCCTGCTTTTATCTAATGCTGATTTTACTACATGGTGCATATCATAATATTTATAGTCCGCTAGTCTTCCTCCAAAAATATATTTATTATTCGCTCTAGCTTCTTCCTTATATTTATTAAAAATAATAATATTTTGTTGATCTTCTAGTGGATAGTATGGGCACTTATTTCTATCCCACAATACAGGATATTCATAAGTTACTATAGTTTCCCCTTTCAAATCATTCTTTTCAAAATGTTTGTGCTCCACTGACTTCGTATATTTGACATTATGCTGAGGATGAGACATAACCGCACACCCTTGATAATCATCAATGTTCATAATTTCAAATTTTATATCAATCGTCTTATACTCTAATTCGCCATATTTGTAATTAAAGAACTCATCAATTGGACCAGTATATACAATTTTACTGGACATAGTTTCCCACATACCCCTATCTTTCAAAAAATCTGTTTCTAAACGCACATCAATACCTTTGAGAATTTCTTCAAACATCTTTGTGTATCCACCTATCGGTATACCTTGATAAATATGATCATAATAATTCTCATTAAAGTTTGTTCTTATAGGAAGACGCTTGTATATAGAACTGGGCAATTCTCTCAAAGGTTTATTCCAATGTTTTTCTGTATAACCTCTATAAAATAATTCAGTAATTTCCTTCCCCACATGCGAAAGCAACCAATCTTCTGCATTATCACATTCATCGTTCGGTTTACATACCTCTTTGAGTTTAGCTTTTGCTTTCTCTGGGGTATTTACTCCCCATATTTTATTTAAAGTATTAAGGTTTATAGGAAGAGAATATATTTCCCCACTACAATTTGCCTTTACGCAATTTACAAAACTATTAAATTCTATAAATTTATTGACATAATCCCATACTTTTAAATCACTAGTATGGAAAACGTGTGAGCCATACATATGAACATTCACACCTTTTATGTTCTTAGTGTAGCAATTGCCAGCGATATGGTTTCGCTTTTCTATCACAAGACACTTAAAACCACTATCCGTTAATTGTCTTGCAAATATAGAGCCAAACAATCCAGCACCAACAATAACATAATCATATTTCATTATATTTACCATTATTTACATAATCCTCTAATGCATCCTCCCAATGTCGCATTATATTTTGCCCCAACATGTCTAACTTTAAGTTTATCAATTGCTCAGATTTGGGTCTAGGTGAAAAATACTCCTTGATAAAATAATCAGAATCAACCTTGGTTAATTTGATATCAAGTCCTAATAGTTCTATTAATTTTTTTGCTGTTTCGTATCTAGATGCTTTGCCTTTATTAACAGAATTATAAACACCATATGGTAACTTATTTTCTATTATATTATAAATACTCCTAGCAAAATCCTTTGTGTATGTAGGTGTTCCTAATTTATCAACAACAACAAATATTTCCTTCTTCCCGGAATTTATTTGTTTTGTAATCTTGCTGATGAACTTCTTGTCTTTCTTTCCGCCACCAAACATCCACCCTGCTCGTATCACATAACACCGAGTCACTCTATTTACAATCGTATTTTCAGAATGTTGTTTACTATTTCCATATACACTTAACGGAAATGCCTGTTCGTATTCGGTAAAAACTTCTCTTTTGCCATCGAATATACCAGCAGTCGAAATAAACACATAAATACACCCAAGCTCATTACATATATCACCCAAATATTCGGCAGAATTCGTATTTGTACTATAGGCTTCTTTTATGTGGTTCTCACAATATTCAAGGTCAGTCAAAGCAGCTAGATTTATCACAATAGTTGGGTTGAACGTGTTAATAGTTTTGTACAGAAAACTCAAATCATTTATATCACCATATTCAATCCATTCTTCATTATCATCAATATCATAGCACAAAAGTTCGTTGTCTTTCTTGAATTCTTCATACACATACGAACCAAGCATCCCACCACATCCTATTATAAATATTCTTTCATTTTTCATTCTAAGTTCCTTTGTCATTTTTTAAAATTATATTAACCATCTCCCTAAATGCACCATCTCCTCCGCATACCTGTAGTACTTCGCACACAGCCTTTACCTCTTCTACCGCATCTATTGGACAAAAGGAGTTCCCCGCCAGCGTTAAGATTTCTAAGTCTGGCAAATCATCACCTAAATAAACCACTTCAGACCATTTAATATCATTATCTCGGATAATCTTCTTAACTACGTCGAGTTTTCCATTCGGATCAATCCCTTGAATAATGTAATCTAAATTTAACTTTTTATATTTACTATTTAATATTTCCTTTGCTGAATCACAACTAATAATTCCAGTCTTTATTCCGCGTTTTTGCAAATCTATAAATCCAACACCATCTTTCATGTTAAATGTTTTTGAACATACGCCATTGCTATCTATAGTCACTCTTCCATTAGTAAGACAACCATCACAATCTGTAAGAACTAACTTTATCATAATTTTCTCAAATCAACGAAACTTCCGGAATCATAATTATCAATGTCATCTATAAATGTTATTATTTTTTTTGCTATTTCTTCAGGAGACTCTATCATGTTTTCGTCCTTCTTCTTTTTAAAATCAACAACACTTGGAACAATATTCTCATCAGTGTTATAAACTTCTTTTTGCATATCTGTATCTATTAGACCAGGAGATATAGATATAAAATGCGTGTCTTTATTTTCACAAGCATAAATTTGAATCAACATCTTCAAACTTGCTTTTGATAAAGCATAATTTCCCCACCCATATCGACATTTGTTTGCGGCTCCAGAAGATATGCAAACAACATTTTTTATTTTTACTCTTTTTAGTAATTCGTCTAATATTATTTTTTGAGAAAAAAGATTAATATCTAATATATTTTTTAAACTATCAACCTTAACATTCTTTTGTGGATTTAATCCTCCTAAGATCCCAGCATTTAAATATAATATGTCTATATCTTTATCGAAATTAAATAAACATTCTTCTAATTTTTTATGATCTTGCATATCAACTTTAAAGTGAACATCTATTTTGTTTGTCGGCTCTGTACGACTAAGACCAAAGATTGTATCATTGTTCTTAACATAATAATTTGCCACAGCCTTTCCTAAACCTCTACTGCAACCAGTAATAAATATATTCATCACTTTCTCCTTTCAAAATCGTTTAATAATTCTTTAGTATAAACATCTTTAAAAAAGACATCTAAACTCCTACAAAAATCAATAAATTCTTCTAATGGTAAATTCATTTTTTGTGCTTGGCTAGCATATGCTTCGCATATTCCAAAGACACCAGTAGTATAAAAATAAGGCGAAAAATCCTTCTTTAAAATAGCATAATATTTGTTTATAAATTTAACTAGTTCTAAGCGGTTATTGTCATCATTAAGTACATGCTCAAGTTTTAAATTTCCGGCTCCTTTACCTATTCCGTGAATTGTTACATCAGTTATGTCAACACCTTTTCCTTGTAATTCTAAGAAATTAGAATACTCCTTTCCTGTATGATTATGGAAATGGAATCCTATCTTTTTATTCGTAGATTTCAATTCATCAACTACATCTTTAAACAAAATATCGAAACATTCTCTTAAATTTAAATTTCCATGAGTATCTGCGAAATAAACATAATCAAGATCACTCTTTCCAACTAAATAACATTTTTCTTTAATCTCTTTAGTATTATAATTAGATATATTAAAAAGATTTATTGATACTTTGAGACCAGTGGTTTCTTTTAATTTTTCCCCAAAATTTAAAGCTTTTTCTACATCTTGTTTTCTGGAACACATTCTTATTATTCTAATTATATCTTGATCTTTAGTGGGATATTCTTTTAGATCTTTTGTGCAATAATGATAATCTATCATAATAGATACGTTTCGGTCTTTTCGACCATCCACAACTTCTTTAACTGTATCCATATTTAGATTAAAAAAGGGAGTAGTATATTTGTTTGTTTGTTTCCAATATCCTAATTCAATAATATCAATTCCTATTTTTTGCATTAATGCGTAATATTCTTTTGCCATATTTATAGGCCAGTCAAAAGAAACAGAATGACCCCCATCTCTTAGTGTACAATCAAGAATTTTCATTTTTGTCCTTTTACTTTGTTTAATAAAAACAGTTTTGCCAGCGCGTAGTCCTGTTCATAATCTATTTCCAAACTCTCAGGAAAGGATAATTTAAAAAAGAATGGATTGACACCTATTCTATTTTTTTGCTCCATAAATGTTTTTTTTGTAAATATAAAAAAAGCGCCATTCTGAAATATAATAGGATCTAAATCTTGAGTTCTTTTTACCATATTATAACCAAAATTTATAGGTTTAATCTCTTTATCCGACTTTAAATAAGCAAATTCTTTATGTATGGTGCAAGATAATACAGAATCATATTCTCCAATTAATCTAGAAGCTTCTAAGATGGTTTCTAGTTTTAAAAACGGAGATGTTACATGAGGAGTAACTATAATCTCATTCTCATCTTGCACATGCTCGTTCAAAAAATCTTCTATCATACTTAAAACCGGACTACTAGGTCTTTCTTTTTCCCATAAAATATGCTTTTCTTTTCGCTCTATAATTATAAATTTACCTTCAACTCTTTTGCTATCAGTATTAACGTATGTTTTATTATCAGGCAATCTATCAAGCAAATGTTTATATAAGAATTTTTCTCCAAGCATACGAAAATTTTTATCAGGGACTCTTTCCGATTGATCTTTAATTATTACGAAAAACTTCATTTCAATTCCTTTTCTCTTTTAACAATTGGTAAAAATTACTTATATGTCATGATGATTTTTCTATCTCTTATCGGATCTAATTCTATAAAAAATATCGATTGCCATTTTCCTAACATTAATTTTCCATCTTGTACAGGAATAGTTTCAGATGTATTAAAAAACAAAGATCTCATATGAGCATAAGCATTGATTCTTTCATCTATAGGAGCTTCTGGTCTTAAAGAAACTAAATCATGTGCATACCTTCTATTATTGGGTTTATGCTTTGGAAAAGTTTTATCTAAAAACCATCTAATGTCTACATGATGAAGAATTTCGTTTTCCAAAACTCTTAACGAACATGTAGTGTGCGCTGTAAAAATATTTACTAGCCCATCTCCCTTCTGATCAACAACAAAATCTTCAACTTTTTTTGTAATATTGGTGAAGAGTTTGTCTGTGCTTATTTCGATTATCTTTCTCATATTATTCCTCTTTATATAAATTCGCTTTTTTCAAATCAATAAATTCAAATAAGCCTTTTAATATTTGAGATTTATCATTGCAGTTAAAGACTTTAATTTTATTTTGATTTGACCATTCACTTAAATGTTTCCATGTTTTTAAATTTATATTTATGGTGGCGATCCTCAATGGATTAAAATTTTCTGATTCTCCTTGATATCCATCCCATGCATATTGTCTTTTGGAATCTTTAATTATTCCCTTTGTAAATTCTTTTGGAGACTTTCCATTATAATGCCCGTCAAATCCTATTAAATATATTTCTTCATAACTTTTATTTATAGCTATTTGAACACAATTAGCTGCTGTGTGACCTACATTTCGAAATGGTTTTTCTTTAGTGTAGTGCTCTAAAGTCATCTTTCTCCAAACACTAGAATCTACATAGGTTACTTTTGGGATATCTTTTAGTTCTTTGTTTAATGTAAAATATTCTTCACAATCTCCACTCAAAAAAAAATCTTTATGTCCCTTATGATTATATTTAGTCATTTTATCATCAAAACAACCCCAATAAGTAGGATACCACCCTAAATCTTTATAAAATTTATAAGCATTGTTCATACCAAAAGAATCTATCTTTAATCGTTTAAAATCTACCTCTTTTAAAGATGGACCATTTCCCATTATTAGAATTCTTTTAGTCATTTATTTCTCCTATTTTAATTAGTTTTCTAAAATATAGTTACATAAATTACAGAATAAATTCTTATAATTTCCATACGAATTTTTATTTATTTCATTATTATGTTTCTGACAAATTGGATGTCCTGCATACCAATGATAGCCTATTGTTTCCTCAGGAAGAGTTTCGGGATCAATATCATGAGAAAATGCATATGTTATTTGTGTAGAATTATACGGATAAACTAAATTCATAGGTATATTATAAAACTTCAAATTTGGATACTTCCTGATTGCTTCTTCTAGTACTTTTGCAGGTCCTACTTTATACAAATTATAAATATTTAAAACTCCTGCTGACTGATAATTTTTACTATGAAATGATTTAATATTATTTTTAAAAATATCTCCATAAAAATCATTATTGCCAGCAGAGAACAAAAATCCAATAGACAAATGGCATGTTTGACAAATTCCAGTATCATAATTATTATCATTAATCTGTTTTAACCAATCACTTAAAGAACGATGATACAATATATCCATATCCGAATAAATTCCACCCTCTTTAGCTAACATGTGAAATTTAAACATATTGCTTAATTGCGAAGGGGTAATTATTTTATAAAAATCTGAGGACAAAATTTCCTGTGGTATCTCCCATTCCTTTATTTCAACATTCAATTTTTTAATTTCATCAATATAATTTTTTTGTTTGTATTTAAAGAAATCCTGCTCATTGTGGTTATTCCATGTTTTTTCTGTATTTAATTGTGTATTGTAATATAAAGTTATTTTAAAGTCCGGATTGTATTTCGCAAAAGAAAATAACGTCATATATCTCATCCATGACATTTTTTCATTACCCCAATAAAAGAATATTCTCTTAGGAATCATATATTTGTTTCCCCCATTTACGAATTAAAATTTCCCTATTGATTGATACTCTTTTTTGCATTTCATGTTTGGGTAAAGAAAATCGTTCATGTTGTTGATGACATACCACTAAAGGAACCAATCTACTAGGAATATTATTCGACTTAATTTTGTTGGCAAAATCTCTGTCTTCTGAGGCAATTCCATTAATAAATTCCTCGCTGAATCCTCCAATTTTTTCAAATAGATCTTTATGCAATACCGAACAAAAATGAAATAACCTTCTATTCCAACGTGGATGAACATACCAATTCTTTGTAGGATTTATAGTGTATTTCATATCCTCAAAGGTCTCAAAATCATTTACATTTATTACCGATTTGCAAAAACAAATATAGTATTGATCAGGATTCTCTTCTAGGAGATCATCAAAACCTTTTAAAACATTTGCCTCATGTAAAACCTCTGGGTTCGTCAAAATCAAAAACATTCCCTGACAATGAGATGCTCCAACATTAAACATTCCTGCAGGATTATAACAATTTTCTCTGGTGTATGATATTAGTTTGATATTAGCGTGACCCTCTATCACCTTCCATAAATCTTCGTGTTTTTTTTGATCCTTTATGTTTTTCATATCTTCTATAATGATAATTTCATAGTCGTTTCGATCAGCATAAAAATGATGAAAAGTTGTAAGAGTATTTTTTAATTGTTGCGAACGATTATAGTAAGGCATCAACATTGAATATTTCATTTTTTGCGACTAGCTCCAACCCAAGGAAATTCAACCAATGGGATTTCTTCAATGCCAAGAAAACCGCATAGCTTTTTCCATTTATCTATATTGCTTAATTTGGAGTCTGTAATATCAATTTGAAGAAGTTGATCTTGCTTATCATCAAAAAAACGCCCAATTTGTATTTGATGCTTTATGTATCCATTTGAAAAAGATTCTTCATTAAAAGGGAACACATTATTCAAAAAAACTTCACCATAAGCAAACTGATCAACAAGATGACAATGGCTTATATGTTTCTTTTTAAAGAATAATCTACATGATCTTAACCACAAATCTAAATCACGAATAGTCCATATAAATTTTGCTTTAGGGAATTTTTTATAGATTCTTTCAATAAAACTGGGAACCCAAATCGGAGTGTCATCATAAAAATGATACCTACTATATGTATCAACATCTAAAGATAAGGGAGAATGTTTAACACTAAATCCCAATAAAAAAATAGCCTTACAAAGAGAGGTAGTGCCGGTTCTTGGAAGTCCTACATTGAATATTTTCAGTTTTCTGTCATCTTTAGATTTTAAAAAACCCTCAAGCAACCAACCAAAATTGGATTTGCCATAGAACGTATCAAGCTCGTTATTAAACACAAGTGTATCAATTGAACGATTTCCTAATCGATATTGAATTTCTACACTACCATCTTCTAAAATCTTATATTGATTATTTTCAATACTCCAAGCATCACAAAGACCATCCTCCTTAAAAAACAAAATAGTCTCGGAAGCATGATCTAGATTTCTTAAAACAAATTTTTGACCGATCAGCTTTTTCATCAGATTTCCAATCTAAAAGCTGGTCTGTTATCGCTATGACCCAAATAATCAAAATGTTTAATGCCGAATTTAGAAAAAATATTTGAATAAAATTCAATGGTGTCTATTTTAGGGTTGGCATGTCCTTCAAAGAATATTGCTTTCTTAGTGTGTTCTATAATAAATTTAAAATTGTTTTCTGGATCTGACAATTCCTTTGTCCGATATATGGCTAAATACATTGCATAGTCCCATTCATTAACAACTTCTATAATATTGTTTTTGTATGATTCACGATTAAAGTCAAACTGCCGAAACTGAATATCAAAACCTAAAATTTGATTAATTTTTTGAGCTACATTTAAAGCTTCAATTTGATATTCAAAACCATATATATACTTTGCACCTCTAAAGGCAGCTTCAAAACAAGATTGCCCTATATTACATCCAAAATCTACAACGGTACTGTCAGCTAATTCATCAAAATTGTAAACTTCACGAAAGCGTTCTCTTTGTTTTCTTTGCCCTTTTAATCCGACTTCTCTAATTTCATGATATTTAGGGAACCATGAGGCTTTACTATTAAGATCTGTTAATATTTGAGTATCCTCTTTGCTAATAAAATTATTTAATGAATCTCTATGAATTAACACATAACAATCAATAGCAGTTTTTCCAGCCTCTAAATAAGACATTGTTCTATTACTACCATCTAAAAATAAAAGATTGTCTGCATCAATTTCTGCTCCGTTTTCAATATAAACAGACGGATGAGTTAAAATAATAGGAGGAAAAACAACCCCATCATTAACCAGCGCAGAATAATCTTTAAATCGTTCTTTTTTCCACTTGTTCCATCTATTTATTGCCTCCTCATCCCTAAAAGAAATCTGAAGTGGTGCAGATATAATACATAGATCGCCAAGATTGATTTCACAATTAGTTGTCTTTCCATAAGTTTTTTGAAGGGAAATTCTCAACAGACTTTTATAATCGTGTTTAGGACCAAAATCATAGTTTTTTAAAACTGACCGAGCACATATAATATTACTAGATAAAGTCAAATCTATGCTGGTATCTATAAATGATTCTACAGCAAATTTATGATGTAAAGAAAAGATATTCCCTTTTGGGGTTTTCTGAATAATACGTCCTTCAATAGGCCAACCAAAATTAGATTCACCTTTGAATAATGTGTGATCCTCATTAAAACGAACAATATCAATCGCCTTATTTCCAGCAGAATATTTAATCTTAACCGAATTATTTCCTATAAATTCATAATGATTGTTACTTAAATTCCAAGCTGAACAAATTCCATTTTCTAAAAATGTTATTTCAGTACCAGAATTATGTTGTAGATTTTCCATTTCATAAGTTTGTCCAATAATCTCAATTATTTCTTTAGACTCTTCACACGGTTCTTCAATTTCCCCTTTTAATAAATGACCTTCTGAAGTAACACCACTAACAGATTTCCAATCAGATGAAAATTCTAAATAATCATAAGCATAACTTCCTTCAGAATTATAAATTATGCAGGAATGATTTGAAAGAATATTGTATTCGTTGACGATGTGCCATTGAGAACATTTTTTCTGATCGATAAAAAATAATTCTGTAGTTGAATTATGATTTTCATTCCTTACTGTATACTTTTTATTTAAAACTTTTTCCACAAAGAAACGCTCATCACACTTAGGATCTTTGACGCACTTCTCTTTTAAGAACTTGTTGTACTTTTTTAATTCTCTTAGATAACTAGCGCTATTATTTGCTGTTTGATAATAATGCTCATATTCTTTATCTAAATTATCAGGATCAATCATCCAATCAGCATGTATAAATAAATATGGCTCTTTTGTGCGAATATGGTTTCCATCAGCATTCCAGACATTTCTATGCCTTACTAGACAAAATGTTGTATCTATTGGATAATATAGACCTCTACCGCAACTTGTTTCTCCTCTGATTAAATGTTTTTCCCATAGCAACACTCTTTTCTTTAAAGGATAACAATCAGGAAGATCTAAATTTAACCCAACACCTACCTTTTCAACTTTTGGATAGTCATTTAAAATTGAAAATAGATAAGGAATTAAATCGTTAGGACAATCGCATGTAGGATATAAATCCGGATCAGAAATAATAAATGGTTCTCTGCCAGAAAAACAATTAGAACAAAAATATCTTAAAGCATTATGTCCCATATTTTTATTTAAATAATGAACTGTAACTTTTTCTTTATATTTATCATATAGATCCAAAGTAGGTTGATAATCCGACTTATTATCAACAATATGAATGCAATCAACTCCCTGCGCCTCGAATAAAAGCCAATCAAGAAGTCTTTTAAGCGGATCGCAACGATTGAAGTTATTAATAACAACTTCCGTCTTTACCATTTAAATAGATTCCCAATCCCAATCGTTCAATTTTAGTCCGCGTCTATGAGAAGCCAATCCGGGAAGAGCAGAATATAATTTAGATTTATTGTTAGACCACATATCACACCACATTTGATGATCTGTTAATGGATTTTGAGCATCCACAAATAAATGAGAATTTAAAGATAAGGATTGTCCGGTCGCCACAAAAGTAAGACAAGTAGAAATGCACGTTCTCCAATGATGATCTTGTTCCCATATAATTTCATTTTGATATATATTATTGATAAATTGATATTCTGATTTTATATTAGATTCTATATATCTATCAGGATGATCATAAAGAGTGACAAAATCAGATGGATGATCTTTAATAAAAAGATAGGATTTTTCAAATGCATCTGGACGATAAAGATAATCATCCTCACAAAAGAAAACAACAGTGTCTTTACTAGCTAATTCTTTAGCAATTTCCATTGAATCTAAATAAAAAGTATAATAATTCCTATTTTTACATAATTTTCCAGATACTAGTTTCTTTTCACATTTGGATGAATGAGTCTCAATAATAGAAAAAAAGTCTCCAAATTTTTGATTAAGCATATCTATAATAATTTGAGGGCTGTCGTCAACTATTAAATGAGACGAAAATGTAAGATTAAATTTTTGCACAAAAGGCAAAAATAAATTGTTAAAATTTTCAAGAAATGAAAACTTTTCATGATCTATACTAGTAGAGTGAAAACGATAAAGAACCAATACATCAGGAGATAAATTTGGTTCATTTTCAATTATATTAAGAGTTTTGTCATTCTGTTCTGGCAACACTTTTCGAACAACTAGTTCAATAGAATATTCACCAGAACTATGGTCTTTAGGCCCATTAAAAACAAATTCATCATCACATACTTTAATATATTCAATTACGTAATTCGATTTTATAGTATTTTCAAAAAGAAGTTTTAACCCAACAGTATCCGGCAATTCGTCGTTTAACGGCAAAAAAAATCTTTTATGATCTCTATTCCATTGAGAAGGAAGATTTTTCTTCTTTTCATATAAATCTCGATGAGGAACTGATACAATTAAATATCCTCCAGGTTTTAAAATTCGCCACCAATTTTGAATAGCTATTTTAGCACTATTCATGTGTTCAAGACAATGAGACGAATAAACAAAATCGTATAAGTCGTCCTTTACCCCATTCATATATTGCGCATCACCATCTTTAATATCCCACGTATCTACATTCTCTGTTATTGGATCTTTTCCACATCCAATATCGATACCCTTCCCTTTGCAAAATTTTTCGAAGAAACCATTTATTTCTCTGCGGATTTGTGCTTTATGAGTCTCACCTCTGTGCATAATTTTATGATGCTCTTTAATTGATTTACTAGATGACAAAGGTTCTGCAGATTTTTCGCAAATATCTATGTTTTTTCCTAATACAATAAGGCCATGGCTGTGCTTATGTTTTTCAATAATTTTCCATTCATTATGCTTAGATGTAAAGTCTGAAATAGCTTGTTGTAAGCCTGGGTTTTTTCCATCATCGCCAACTATACCAAATGTCTCTGTATCATGAATTAGAATATACTTTGAAACTTTTGAATGGTGTCTTTCTAGTTCTTTGCCGACCCTATCGTAATTATGCCAAGTGTCCAAATGCAATAAATCAACTTCAGAAATTTCAGCCTCAAGACTGTCCTTCGTTCTAAAAATAAATTCAGTGTCTTTTAATCCTTCTCTTAATTCATGAAGTAGAGATATATTATTTGTATTATAACATTCAAAATATTTAGGATTTGAATTAGCTAGACAAAGAGTAGTGACATAATTACCATCTCTAAATTCTGCTATCCTATCGCATTGAGCAGCATATTTTTCATAAACATCAAGAAGACCTTTTACATCTGAATGGCTTTTCTTCGTCTGCGCATATAAAGACTCGACAGTTTCTCCTTTTAAAACCTGACTGTCAAAATATCCTTTGGGATCATGACTCCAAAATCGATCTATTTTTTCTAGTTTTCCGCCATCTCTTTCCAAACAAAAAGACATTACCGAATCATCTTTATAATGAATGACACTAGGAGGCAATCCATTATAATATTTATCCCATACAGCCATCGGAGCACTCATAAAATTACCTTGTATGAACTGATAAACTCTAGGTTTTTCGTTAATTCCGATTTCCTTAAGCTCACCAAAAAAATCATTATGTTTATCAAAATTCCCAGCTATAAATTTGTCTTTAAGTGATTTTTGTAATTGCAGGTATCGAACATGATTATAAATACCTTCTATATCAATTTTAACATCTTGACCGCATCGCATCATAAAACATTCATTGCCGTATCTTTTCTTAAAATATTGAATGGCTCGTTTTGTTGGTCGCACAATGCCGGTAGGATTTCCCTCAGGCCTCAAATCAATCATTGGCACGTCAGAAAAATCAATATTCGCATCACATTTATCTACTGTAAAAACAACATCAATATCTAACTTGGTCAAATCCTTAAATAATTGTCTTCTCTCTAAAAACATTTTTCTGTGTTGCGCTGTTTCTATATATAAAGGAATATGAAGACAAGTCTTTTTCATTTCAAAACTTGACGCTATACGATCACTATTTGCGTTTAAAAAATGATGAGCTTCTTCTATAATAGACTGTTCATTTTCCCAACCGTCATGTAAAAACAACAAATTATCGTTATTTTGCTGCTTCATAAAAGGAACAAAATCAGTACTCCAATCCTTCTTTCTAAAAATAAGCATTGGACAACCGCACATGGCAGCAATATGAGAAGTTCCTGTATCTGTGCTGATAAACAATCTACAGTTTTTCAACATTGTCACTAATGCATCTAATGGACGTTCGTACTCCCAATTTCTTACAGCAACTTCAGGAAAATCAAATGTAGTATCGGGATGTCCAACAATCCCTACTTTATATTCTTTCAGGCTATCAATGATTTTTTGCCATTTATCTCTAGGATAGTTTCTTTGTGAATCTCGGCCTCTATTTCTTGGACCTATTACAACATCTACATCGATTTCTTCGCAAAACGGATCTAAAGGAATTGGCATAAATTGAACAAAACGGTAAGAAATTTCATGCCCAACTTCAATCAATTGATGGTGGGGATATCTTTTATGAAAATCTTGCTTTAATTTCTTATATTTTGCATCACCTTGGGGAATGTTCGCGCCAAGTCTTTTTTCATCCTTTTGAAAATCATCCCAATCATAAATAAATTCATCAGCAGAAGGGAAAAATATCTCTTCTCCGTGACGACAGCAAACTATTTTTTTGGGACATTTAAAATAATGAACGAATCTAATAAAGGTGTTAATAAAAAAGCCAAATTCTCCCATAAAAGGAAGAAAGACACAAGGCTGATTTGATCCTCTTTTAATTTGTTCTAATACAGGAATACCAGTATTTATCTTAGCTAGATCTTGCCAATCTTTAGCATAACCCACATTTAAATGTTCTAATTTCTTTAAGTCTAGCATTCATCTCTATCCTGTTTCTATGATGCCAAGACACCCTTACTACGCATCGCATGAACAATTGCTGGTTGAACAGGTACAGGTTTATTGGTAAAATAATCTACAAAATTCCATGGCTCATCAACAGGAAGTCTATTGTTAAAGTGACCTGTCCAATCAGAAGCCCAAATATCAGAAAAATTGTAAATCTGATGGGCCTCTGCATCAGCACAAAGCATATGAGTAGCATAAGCTAATGGTGCTTCTTCAGTAAATGTATGGCCTCTATCTTTACAATAAGTCCAGAAAAAACGCATTAAGCTACAAATCGTATTAATCGCTTCTTTTTGAACAATCCACAAACCAGCATTAACATTATAAACATTCATACTAATAACACCACATTCTCTCATTAATTCTTCATATCGAGGAATCCAACAACCCCACCAATCAAAACGCACATTTTCTGGATTATATGTTTTACTTTCTAAAAAACTATGAATTGGAGAACCCTGCATCATTATTAAAGGATCATAAGGTAATTCTCGAACAAAATATGTATCAGCATCCATAAAAATAAAGTAATCGTAGTCAAGTTTTGCGACCTCTCTTTGTAAAAATTCTACTTTAAATAAATAATGTTTTTTATCAAATGAATTAGTATCTACATGATGAATAACAGCACCCTCAATATCGTCTCTGTCTGTCCATAAGTGAATATCACCTTCAATATTATGTTCTTTCATGCTTTTAACGGTAGATCTTAACATCTTACCATGATGACCGTCGCCTACACTCCACCAGCAATAGTTACCAAACATTGAACACTCTCCTCCATATTTCCTCGTGCTTTTTAGAATCACAAATAACAGATCCAGCATAAGCACTTGCTTGTTTTCCTATTGTGTTTCTTAATCCTGGATTTCTTTGAAGTTCTTGGCAAACGCTTCTATAATCTTCAAAGGTTTCACACATAAATCCCGTCTTACCTTGCAAAATAAACTCAGCAAAATTATGTCCAGTAGGCACAACAGGAACACAACCAGTTAACATGGCTTCAACTGTTGTCCTGCCCCATGATTCTCTAAATGTATGTCCTAATTTATAAACAAACAAATCTAAAGAGTAGAGAAAATCAGTGACTTTTTCTTGTTCTTGTGCTAAAAACTCCCATTCAGAACCAAAGGAATGCCATTTATATATTGAATGTAATTTACTATCCCAAGCCATCACTCTATATTTCACATTCTTTAATCCTAGACTTTCGTAAAAAACAGGAAAGTCTAAACTATATTTTTCTTTGTCTGCTCTTGATAATCTTCCTATAGCAAATTGAGAATTATTTCTTTGTTTATATGGATAACGAGTAGGATCAATGTAATTATCTACAACATAATTTTCTATTCCTGGCCTAGCATCATTATATGAATTTTCTAGGACTTCTCTGTTGAATTTGGAACTATACAGGACAGCATCAATATATCCACTCTTAATACAACTCAATTCTCCAGGAAAATTCCACATCATTTCATTTCCCCAGAGAACTTTAAGACCTTTTTCTTTTGCAATTCGACAAAGAGTGATCCCGCTTGTAAAAGAACCGTTACTTAAAGCAAGAGCAAACCCATCTAGCTTATCTCCCAATTTGTTAAACTCATCTCTAGATATACAATTAATTCCCATAGCTGTATATTGATCGTACCATTCTTTCTGGTTCAATTGCATATCTTGATTAGGAATAACTGTAATATCCATAAAACTATTCACAAGTCTCAAAGTATTGTCAAGTTTGGTATCAGCACCTCCATAATGTGAGGGCCAACCAAAAACATATAGCTTATTGGTGCTAGGTTGTGAATAGGCAGGAACCATCTCAATTACATTATCAGGCATAGCGCAAATTCTCCCCTAAAGGCAAAATGTTAAATCTATTATATCCAAAGAAACTACAAATATATAAAAAAATCCTCCTCCTATTAAAAGAAAGAGGACAATTAAATATTAAAGACAAGATTTCCTACTCATCTTCTTGTTTAAGCGATTCCCAACATCTTTCTACTTCATCTCTTAACAATGGAGGATGATAGACCGATTTTAATTTTGAGATGTCCATTACACAATTAACCAAGTATAATTTTTGGCTATCTATTAGTTCTTTCCCAGACATAGGCTCACCTTTTAATCCTAACCATTTTGCTAATAATGCTACAGAAGCATGACCATCGCAACAAACATTGTAAATACCATATTTGTTTGCTGTCAATAATGCTTTAGTTGCTTCAACAATAATATCAACGCTAGTATAAGAATTTTCCTCAACTACATATTTATTAAAATTAGATAGTTTACAGAGGAGGTTGTTTTTATCTTCATAGTCAGCAAAAAGAAGTCTCGGTCTAAGGATAAGATCTAACTCGCTACAGAACTTTTCGCCAGCCCATTTAGTCACAGTATAGTTACAATGTGCGGCTATAAATGACTGTTCATCATGCAAATCTTCTTCGCCATCATAAAGACAGCCAGTTGATATATGTACAAACTTTTTATTTGTCTCTTTGCAAAACGAACTTAATGCTTTAGGAATGATTGCATTACTATATAAGGCAGGTTCAAAATTCTTTTCGCACCATCTTGTATTGCTTTTTGCTATGCAGTTAATAATCACATCATAATTTATAAGTTCGGCAATATTTTCTTCTATTACAAATTCTTTTCCTCTTACTTCAAATCCGGCTTTTTCAAATGCTTTACCTAAAAAGCCTCGTCCTAATACAACAATCTTTTTCATCTTTTCTCCTGGTTGTATATGCCCACATCACGGTGAACATCGTTCTATATACCCTCACAAATTTTTCGGTTCCATTCTTTCAAGTGCAATCTCGATAGGTGTACAGCCACTTCTGGCAAACCCTATCTTTCCCTTTTTTGGATATTTGCTAACTGTACAAACGCCAATTACTTTACCGTATTGATCTAAAACAGGACCACCACTCATTCCTACTTCAATTTCTGCTGTAGTCCAAATAACATCAAGCTTTTTAGTGACATCATCTTGATCATCTATTACTCTACCGCAGACAAGACCAGTTTTTTCAACATAATTTCCATTTTTATCATATCCGCAAAATGTAACCGGAAATCCTTCTCTTCCTCTTTCATTTTCAAGCGTTCCATAAGGAAATTCCATAGAAGAAGGCTCAAGATAATGCTCGGTTTGAGTTGTATCCATTACATAAACATCTTTATATTGTTCGTTCCATGTTATACCATACTTTTTATCTTCTGAAACTACCGCATGCCTAGCAACAACATAGAAAACTTTCTTTTTATACTTTAAATAAAAACCAGTAGACATATAACCTTTATCGTTTCTAAATCTACTTATTGAATCTTGACGTTGGATTGTACTATTTTCGATAATTAAAGCATCATCTATAATTTTTTCTTTTATTTTTTCTGTACACCCAAGAAGGAATACAGTCGATAAAACCAAAACTAATATTTTTTTCATTTCTTTTCCTCCTATCGACTGTTTACTCTTGCTTTGCTATCCAATATACTAAAATCATTAAAGATAATTTCCAGTCTAATTGAAATGACCAAATCAATATTGCAGAAAATAAAAATACACGACAAATAGATAACAAATCTGACATAAATCCAAACATATAAAGCCCCTTTACATTATACTTAAATATAAAACTAAAAACTGTTATATTATTTTATATATTTAATTCTGGTATGCTTTTATTTATAAGAAATGCAAATAAGGGGCCAAAAATTTAATTTTTTATTTTATTTTTAATTGCCTGAAAAAGTTCCTCTTTTGTGAATGGTTTTTTTAAAAAGTCTTCTTCTTTTGTTTTTTTATATTTATCATATCCAGACATGAAAAGGACTGGAACATCAAATCCAAATGCCTTAGCTAATTCAATTCCTTCAGGTCCACTCCATTTTGGCATCATTATGTCGCAAATGACTAAATCATATTCATTATCGTGTCCTGACAATAAATGATATGCTCCTTGACCATCGCTTATACAATCAACCTCATAGTCATTGATTAACATTTCCATCAACATAAATCTGATATGCCTACAATCGTCAACAATCAGTATCTTTTTCATCAGGAAGTCTACCCATTTTAGGTTCAAACACAGCACATTCCCAAATTGGAGCTATAATATGATGACCTTCACAAACTTCTTTCCAATATCTAAAAAGGGCGCAGTTTCTACCATTTGGATCATAGTTCTTACATTCATAACAAATATGACTCTCTTTATATTTATCCTTTAAATCTATCCTAACCCAAGTACTCATCCCTTTATGCTCAGATTTAGCATATTTTGAGTCCATCGAGGTCGTCCCATAGTTGTATTTTATTCTTTATCATTTCTATGTTTGAAATGATAAAGTTCTTGTTTATATTCTGATGTTGCTTCTGCTATTTTTGCTTTCTTTCTAAGCAAATGTTCGTACATTGCATAATCAACTTGCTTAGGATATTTTTTACTCATCCATTTTTCATAAGCAATCCACTTTTTTGCTACTTCTTTTGTCATTTCAAATTTGCCAGCATATTTCCCATACATAGCCACACCAATATTTTCATATATTTGGATACGCCTGTTCTTTTCCACATAATCCCAATATCCCAATCCAGACATTTTAAGCTCGGGAGAAGGACCCCACAACTTATTCCATCCCCTTCGCATATACACTCGATTTGGAATACCATCTTTGCCCTTAACTAAAACAACATCATTAGACTGTGTTGTCCGATTATAAGAATAAAGACCAACCGCTTCTATCCCATACCAAGTACCAGTTACTTGAGACGAAGAACAGCCAGTCAATACTAAACACATAAAAATTAACATAAGCTTTTTCATTTTATTCTCCTTTTCTTTTTGTTAAAGACTTCTATTGATTGCGAAAATTATTTAATTTATTTGCAATTTTCAATTTTGCTATAAATAATATCCAATTGTCCCTCCATCACTTTATCTAATTTATATATCGCCTTTTTAACTCTTTCATCTTTGACTCTATTTTCTATAAAATTATATGTCCTAATCTTTTCCGCTCTTCCAGATTTTCCAATTTGTTTTTGACGATTAGATTTTCGACTATTCTTTTCAGTATCTATTTGTTTTTCTTGTACTCTTGCTTTTAATAATTCCAAAGCCTTTATTTTATTTAAACTTTGTGATCTTCCCCTAGTACAAACCGCTATTGTTTTAGTTGGTAAATGCTTAACTCTGACTCCTGTATCTGATGTATTCCTATGTTGTCCTCCTGGACCTTGACCTCGGATAAAATCAACTTCAACATCATTCATATTAAAATTTTCTTGAGTTTTATTAATAGGAAGGACAGCAACGGTAATTGTAGATGTATGCCGACGACCTTTTGATTCAGTAGGTGGTACTCTTTGAAGACGATGAATGCCAGACTCGTATTTCACAAGTCTTTCAATATCGCCATCAATTTCGCAAATTATTTCAGAATCAGATACATCAAGGAGGGAGAGTTTGATTTGTTCTTGTTTGCAATACTTATCATACATCCTTAACATTTCAAGGATAAATTGTTTTGCATCATCTCCACCAACACCTGCGCGAATTTCAAGAATAGCTCTCATTTGAGAATCTCCTTTCGAAAGACAATATTTCACTACGACAAAACTAAATTTAGATAGTTTTGCTAATAGCAGTCAGTCATCGAAAGGAGAAATTTAGCCACTTTCAAGATCCTTCTTTTTTCTTAAGTTTTCTGGCACCTTCAACTAATGTTTCTTCTAATGCTACATCTATTCCCAATTTTAATTTTATCTTTCCTGGCACATTATCATTTTGTATTGCAAAATCTCTAAATGTACTCCTATCAGAAATCAAGCATTCTTCTGGATCATAATCTAATACTCTTAAAATTTTATCTATATATTCTTTGTATGCTTCTACTTTTTCCTGACAAGCCATCTTTATATCTTCTATTTTTGGTGTTTCCCAGAAGAATCCATATTCGCCATGTTCAACAACTATTTCATGACACATATTAACGGGAATGCCTAAAATTTCTCCTAAACCTCGAAACTTGCATAACAAAGAGGACTCATCCCACGGTCCTTCTTCCCATGACTTTCTAGGACGTTCTTTATAGATATATGCTATATTTCCCGTAGGAGTCTTTTCATTTCTAATCCAAATTTTTATTTTTTCTTTTTCCATTTTGTTTCTCTTTTAAATTTTGGAGCCACCGGAGGGAATCGAACCCCCAACCTGCGGTTTCTCCCATTTTCGACTTTCATCGACATCAAAAAGATGCTTATGGGATGGACTTTCCCTTCACCATATCATTTTACTGACTTAGGTGGGCCGTGTCAAGTCTCTACACTCGCATTTCTGCTAGCTCGGGATTGCCATCAGCATTATCTGTTAAGGTTTCCCCGATTTAGCGGCCTCCACCATATATATTTCTATATATGGGTGCAATTTTACTTACAAAACCGCTGCTCTACCGTTGAGCTACAGTGGCGTTTTCCCCTTTATTTTACGAGAAGTTTTACAAAAGAAAGCCCACTACTTTAGTTGTGGGATGAATTTTGTCTACTTTCCTCTTGACAACGATCATAATTCCTCTTATAGTAACACATAAGTTCTTTGAAAACCTGGGTATATGGTTGCCTACAATTAAAGCCTTTGTAGGTGTAAAACCCTAAAACGGGTACAAAGTGAGTTTATATAAGATAAACTTAAAAGAATTCATGACGGGTAAAATCGCAGCTTTCTTTCTAAATTTAAACATTCTTATATACCTCAAAAACCAAATTTTATGCAGAAGGGGCATCTTCTGTTGGTTTAGATACTGTAAGACTATTCCTTCGGATAGCTAGTATCGCTTAAGCCAGAATCCCACGATCTTTAGTCGTGGGAGTATGTCAAGAAGTCTGATTACAAAGCCACATAATAAGCGCGTAACCAATAGTGGCCATTAACAAAAGAGTGACAAACAAAAATCCAATTGCTTTTTTCATTTTATATAACTCCTAGAAATCAAATATAAATATCAACATTCTCGCCTAATCCCTTTTCTTTTGTTCCTTCTATCTTATATTTTCCAACTGGTTTATCTTTCACAATATCACCAAATTTTTGATTTTGGGAATACTTATATAAATGAAATTTCCTAACTATTGAGTTTGATTGAATGTTCATTATTTTATTTTGCCATTAATGATCGAATTTCCCAGGTACGAACATAAGCCTCAGCACATCTCCTTGCCAAAGTTGGATCTACATTCCTTTTATAAAGATATAAGAATACTGCTGCTGCTCTTCTTGCTTTTCTTTCTAAATTAGGAGAAGCAAAGTCTGTAAATCGAATATGTTTATCTTCCCATATCATCATCCAGTGGTTGTTCATTTCTCCATTTTTAATTATATCAAATTTAACTTCTACATCTTCTTCTTGTAAAAATTGTTCTATTAATCTTTCATCAAATTTATCATCCATACAATCCTTGGCAAATTGAAAATCATCGCTTTTACCAAAAAAACGTTTCGTCAATCTAATTAATGCTACAAAAAATTCTTTAATTATTTTAGTTTCCCCTTAACTGTAATTTGCACATCCAATATTTAACGAAACTTTCAGTGACCGAATCCATACCTGTTGTTGCAAAATTATTTATTCGTGGAACCAAAACCAATTGAATTCCTAATTGCTTGCACGTCTCAGATTCTATACAAGATTCTCCATATTCTTCACCGTTACAATGTATATCCGGGTGTATTCTCTTTAAAAAATCGATTGGTGTTGACTCATTAAATATAAAAACCTCATCAATAAACCCTAGCGACATCAATGCTTTCTTTCTTGTTTCTTCATCGTAAAATGGATCTCTTTTATTCTCTTTTATATAAGAATCACTATTAATACCAACCTTTAAAACATCACCCTGAGCGCGACAAAACCCAAGGAAAAATAAATGACCTGGATGAATACCGTCAAAACAACCATTACAAGTCACAATAATCATTTTAAATTCTCATTTTATACACTGGAACTACTTGAACTACTAACAACGAAATAGTTTGCCAATGTCAACTTTGCAGTCATTTCATTTGTATGAGTTTGTGAATTTATTGTTGTTACTTCAAATTTAGCATCAATAACGGAAACAGGTACAATAGGAACACTTGGCAATGTAGTCGAATCATGAACATAATGCACAATATCTGTATCTGTAGCACCATTTAAAGCACTCATAAAATTCGTATAATTTATATTTGTCTCTCCTGTTCCCAATGCAAAAAATACAAAATAAGTACTAGTTGTATCTCCTGCTGTCGTACTAAGAATTTGTTTGTAAGATCCATAATCCTGAACAGATAAAATTGATCCTGTGCCATAATCATAAACAATCTCAAAATTTGCAGGACTTATGGTTTCTCCTACATCCATAATATCTTTAAGTTCTGCTACCGTAAGCATGAGCCAATCTCCTTTTACGTTTTAAATACTTGCTTATATTATATCTTGATAAATAGAAGATTACTCAAAATTCCAATAAAAAACCACCGAGTTTCAGCCCGGTGGTGAAGTCCGTAAGTCTAATGCTATCACCACCTAAGCTCATTTTTATTGAGCTTTGTCGTTGTAGTTCTTATGGTTGTGGTGATTACGCTAAAGTTCATGTTTTCTCACAATTCTTATCACTTTCTAAAAACAGACTAAAAATCAATATAAATCATAAAACAAACAAAGTCAAGTTCTTTTTAATTATTAAACATCCATATACTCCTTTAACAAACGAAAAACTCTGTATGTATTATATCCAACTATCGTAGCCTTTTGATGTATTTCTTTAGCCTTCTCTTTAAAACCATGTGCTGCTAATATGCTAGCTGCTTTAACAATCATAGCATATCCGTCTATATCTTTTTCTGGATCTAGTTTCATCTTGGGTTTCATCGTATTACCTAATTTAAATAACTCTGGCAACCAAATTGCAAGTATACTATTGAAATAACGCAAATCAAGTGGCAAATTGTAAACTAATGATAATAATCACCCCATAGTATATCAATAATCACTTAAAACAATAAACAAAATATTTCTCTTTCTATTTTGGGGTAAAGGGGTGACAACAATGTATAAACAACGGGGTTCTGCTCTAATAATAACAATGATTATGTTTATGATAGCAACAGGAATAATAACAGCATTATATATAGTAGTTTTGACAGCAAGTAAAAACAGTCAAATTCAATCTCAGTATTTAGAAGCATTAGAAAAATCACAAATAGGATTAAACATAACATTTAGAAAAATTAAAATGACACCACTGAAATACAATAGTAGTTATGAATTAATGTGTTTTGTAGAGCAGGACCCCGACACAATAGGAAATATAAAAACAATTGATAATAGCAATGTGGGCTATAAAGTACAAGTTCGCTCAGCATATCTAGCACATACATTAGGAGCAGTTGAAGAAACATATTTAAAAGAAATACAATATGAAGTTAGAAATGATCCTATCAATCCAATTTTTGACTATTATGAAATCAGGGCAAAATCGAAAGGAGTTGGAGAACATGACTTTCAAAGAGGCGTTATCTGCTTTGCTGAAATCCGCAAATCTGATGCAGCCATCCCCAGTGCGCTTTATATTGATAATGACCCTAATCCTGTTTGGAATGGGGCTTCTTGGCGTGTTAGCGGTAAAGATCATTCAATGGCTCCGACAAGTGGAGGTGGAGGAATCATGGAAGAAGATGATTACCTCGTCTTCTCCGATAAGCATAAGCCAGCAGTTGGATACGATGGAGAATATTCTGCTTTGGGATTTACCTCATCAGAAGAAGATCAAATCTCTACCTTTAACGAAAGTGGAACAGAAGTCACAGGAGAACAGGCATTTGTCAATACAAATATCGACCTACGAAAACTCGCCTGTAAATTCATCGGAGGAGAACCAACAGACCCATTAAAACCAGATTATAGCAGAGTTGACAATACTACTATGTCTTCATCTGGTCTTGGAGATATTGATGATTTTAGAGTTACATATATTGGTGGAGATGCTGGAACTGTTGCCGGAAAAATAACAGGAGGTGGAGTTTTAGTAATCGATGGAAGTGTTAGTATTGTAGGACAATTAACGTGGTATGGATTGGTTATTGTTTTGGGCGATATGAATATGAGCGGTGGAGGGGCAGGAATTCACGTTTTTGGATCTATTATGGTTGAATCAGAATCGGTAGTTTCGGGACAAGCAGATATTTGGTATAGCGAAGAAGCATTGCAAAAATTAATGAAAGATTGTGAACCTATTATGATGGTCGATGTGATTCCTATGGCTTATCAATTAATAGAAAAAGGTGATGATAAGATGGAAGATTTATAGATTTTGTGGTGGGCGACATAGGACTCGAACCTATAACTTCTTGCGTGTAAAGCAAGTACGCTAGCCAATTGCGTCAGTCGCCCATATAATATAAAAGAGCAAACAATATATTCTATCGTCTGCTATTTTAAAAGTCAAATTATATTTTAATTTTCTCTTAACAATTCGATAAATGTAGTCTTATCTAGTGCTTCAGGAGACAGATCAACAAAGTCTTTTTCAGGCTTTTCATGAACTACAATTGCTTCAGCTTTTTTAAGAACATCATTAAGTTCCAGAGAATTGATCAAACTAGAAACAAAGTATTGTCTCATTCTCTCAGCATTAACATTGAAAGAAAAACTTATAGCGTTTCCAAGAATAACATTAGCAAAATAAACTCTATTTTCGTCCTCTACATTAGTTACAAGTCCTAATACATTCTGTCTTTGTTCTATAAGAATGTTAGTAGAAGCAATAATGTTATTCGGATCGACCATGTAATTATTGCCAAACCTCTTTATCTGTTCTTGAGCAACGATAATTTTAGTAGGAACAGGACTATTTTCATCATGATTATAATAATTCAATGCTAAGATTTTCGACGTTACTTTCCCCTTTTTAACATAGAATAATTCACTTGCCCCTTTTGGCTTTGGAGCATCAGTTACATCACCAGAAAATAGAATCTCGCAATCAGAAGATCTATAACTTCCATCCCAACCAATTTTTCCACCAGCATCAGATATAGACAAATCCAGATCTATTCTTCTATCTGTATTTGTCCAATGAACTCCAACAATCAGATCTTCAGGTACAGACACATAAGTACCTGTTGGAAGACTGCCGGTAAATTGTTTTTCTGTTGCTGGCATTGCATAATGAACCATTTTAGGAATATAAATCGTCTTACCTTCAACATTCTTTTTAATATTTTCCGCAATAGAAGAAACAACTGCATCTAAAGCCTCATTGGTTGCAGAAGTCTCGGTCCATGCAAAATCAGCAGACCATCCACGACCATTGCGAACACGGTATACAATTGCCTCAGGTGAATTCAATCTAAAATTAAGAGCATATGCTAAACGCACCTTTCTGAAAATAGAAGCATTGCTAAGCTTTTTATTTAAGGTCTTCATATCAAGATCTTTATTCTTAATATGAGAAGTCACACTGTTTAAATAATCCTCAGGCATTGGTTTGTGCATCTTGTTAGCTTGTTTTCTCAGACGATTAAAGAAGGTCTTATTGCGACTAATAGACTTCAAAGCCAAGAAAATGGGTTTAAATCTAAAGAAAATAGACGCTAAATCTTCGGGAGCATTTTTCAATAACTCATCCAAGAATTTTCCATTTGAAATCTTGATTTTGTTAATTAATTCGTTGTTTTTAATCAAAAGAGAAGTATCTGTCAATTTGCTGATAACATAACGAAGATATTCAACAGGATCAGAAGGACAAATACCATAGAAGTCATAGAGACGAGCCTTTAATTCTCTATTTTTAATCTTTTCAACAAAGGCACTATCAAACTTGCTCTGTTCAACAATTGTCATAATATCGTTGAGAGATTCTTCTGATAAAGCAATCCCACAACCCAACTTCACAATTGCCTCAAGAACTTCCTCAGAGGTCATAGCTTTTACTACAACAAGAGGAATTCTTTCAGCTTCTGGAAATTCTAGAACTTCACGGGGAATGTATACGGAATCCTCGCTATATATACCCATTGCTTCAAATCCATAGGTAGTAATATAGTGAAGAATTTGCTGCATAACCAATTGGAGTTCTGAAGATTCTTTAACAATCTTCCAAGACTTATGAAAGGCAGCATTGGCCTTTTCACCAGAAATGCCGACTACTGTTTCTATCAAATCTAAAAGTTCAGTATCAGGGCGAATTGCTGGTTGAAGAATATAACCATTCTTGATAGTGCGTTCAAGAATGTCATCAGAGATTTTCTTCTTTCTTTTGTTCTCCACCAATACAGCATTAAATAGTTTCAGCAATTCGGTCTTCATACTTTTCTCCTAAAAATGGGCGAGAGGTATTCTGGCGATTTGGAATCGAATTTAAGGAACCTCATTTGCCCATCAAATATAAAGAAGGCGAGGAGTAATTCTTTCTCCAATAGAAAATATTAAGGAACTCCCTTTGCCTTCAAAAATTAATAAAAAGGGGCGAGAGGTAATCGATTTACAGTCGTTTGAAAAAAGGAACCTCTTGTGCCCCTAATCATACATTTTAGTATACAGAAAATAGCATTACTTTTCTGGCGCTTAATTAAATTGTTTTTTGACTCTACTTGAAACACCGACCAAAGCATTTTCAAGCGTATGGGATATTATACGCTCTTTGTAATTAATGCAAGTATTTTTCCTAATTTTTGTTTTTTAGACGAATTAAATTATTAAATTGAGCAAATTTCGACCTATTGCATTTAATATACAACTATTGAAATATAAAATACTTATAAATTAAATATATCACTTATCATCATACGTAACAGGAGGTGGTGGAATTATTTTATTTTCTCCAGGATAAGGACCACCATTTCTTGCACAACCAGATAAAATAACCAACATGCCAATAATCAAAATAGCTTTTTTCATTGTTCTATTCTCCTTAGAAATTTACAAACCATGCGCTCTCAATTTCTTCTGGTGTCAAAGTAATAATTCCTGGTCTCCCACGAGCAACAAGCTGGGGTTCTACAAAAATAACTTCTCTGTTATCTCTATCTCCTACAATTGCGACATTAATAGCATGACCACCTCCCCCACCACCTTCTGCTCTAGCTTTTGCCATATAATAAACTACACCAAAAGAAAGTCCCTGAGCCGTTGATTGCTTTGTATTATAGTGAGCCCATTGCATATCAACAAACATAAGCCAAGCAAAATTATCACAATCATTATTTGGCTCCCATTTATCGAGATTTTGATCCTTTAATTTTCGAGCCCACCACTTTGGAAAATCGTTTTGAATATAATCTCTACTAGGAACTCCATAGTCTTTATCGCATATGTGTAAAGAAGCTCTATACATTCCAACATCATTAATTAAAGTACCCAATTCTCTTGCGCTGATCATACTAATCCTCCTTTTTAAAACAATACTTCAACACAACTAAATACAAATAATGCAAAACAAATAAAACGATTCCAGGAGACAAAACATATGGAAACCAACTTTTGTAATCAATCACTTCTATCAACCTTCTTGTAACAATTCGTACATAAAATTTGATGAGATATTAAATATTCTCCATTTCCACAGTCAACTTTCCTAACTACCAAAGCACCATCATAAGGTGGCTCTGGAACGCACTTACAAAGCATACAACGACTGCTTTTCATAGCCAATTCTATTTCATTATTTGTGAGGAACAATTTCTACTCTCCCCGATCCATTACATAAAACACAAATATAGGAATTCGGAGGCACACTTCTATCGTGTCCATCTTTCCCGCTACCATTACACCAAGGACATTTAATTACAATATCTTCCGTATCTATAGTTGTATCTTTTAATTCTAAAGCATCGGCAATATCAGAAATTAAACGCATCCAATTTTTATGATCTTCTCGTAATGTCTCTATGTCATCAGTTTTGCATTCTATTTCTTTTTCTTCTTCCAATTCTTTTTGTACTTTGACTTGCTCTACTCCAAAACATTTTTTTAGTACTGAATAAAACCACTCTTTATCTTCTTCTGTCAATTCTTCAGATTCATCATAACCAGCATCAAGTCTAATTCCTGAATGTATAAAATTACGCTTATATCCCCAAATTTGTAATCCTATAATTTTTCCACTATTATCAAATGGATGAGTAACAGTTAAAATAGGATTAACCCATTCGGAAAAACCACCTTCCTCTTCCCATTTAACTTCAAGTATATCTCCTAGCTCGTTATACCATACAATTGGCTTAAACTTTTCCATTGCTAATATTCTTCTTTTAAAATAATAGGCTCTGGCGGATTTTTCTACTCTGAAAGTTCCTGAACTAATTCATTTGCTCTAGTCAATCCATTTGATAATTCGTTTATGATTATCTTTAATTGTTCAGCATCAGAAAGTCCATAACATCTTTTTGAAATATCATTATTATCTGGGATGCATTGAAGAGGATTATCTGCTCGATCAGCTTTATTTGCCTCCCACATTGCACTCCAATTACTTAAAATATTTAGGAATACTTGATCTCCAACTTCAACATCGGCAGCAATTCCAACATCAGAACCATAATCATATTGAGTAATTAATCCGTTATCATGCTCTAAACGAATGATGATATACTTAGTATCAGAACAATTCGTGCAACCTTGATTTTCATCATTACAAGCACATTCTTTCAATTTTCCTTTTGCAACTACTACACCTTCATGCTTCTGTTCTGTGACACGTTTCATTGCTTCTTTGATTCCTGCCATTGTTTTCTCCTTCTCCTGATAAGCTCCGCCAGAGCCTATATAAGGATTTTTTTTGGCAACTTATTTATTTACCGCACCATAATTTGGCAACGCTCCTTCTGGCATTTGCTGAACTCCAATTAACGCTCTTAAAATTGACTCTTTGTAGATTCTTTGTTTCATTGGATCCATCATAAGACTAGCAATATGTGTTCTTAGCTCTGGTTCTCCTAAAGTATTATCTCTAGTATTATATCCCATCTGTTTGCGATAATTACGCATCCATCTTCCCATTATTCTATTTTTCATTCAAAACTCCCCATTCTTTTCCTTTATTTCTAACAATAATTCCTTTTCTACTTAAATACAATTGACGATTATGTTCATGTAAAGGTCTGGTTCTTCCTGGTCTGCTGCTTCTTGAATGATATAAATGAACACATTGAGCATCTGTTTGAACATAATGACAATTCAAATCCAATAACCTATCTACAAAATCCCGATCATCAAAAGCCATTCCTATAAAATCTTCGTCATATCCCCTAATTTTTTCATAATGTGATCGATGCATGGAAAATAAAAATGGAAGTTTCACATTTAAATTTCCTAATTTATTATAGATTTCTATTAAATTATTACCACTAGATTCTAACGCATTTAAAAATAATTTATTATCATCTTTTCCTTGAGGTATTCCCAAAGCCAATTTATCATCTAAAACCGGATCTATAAGTTTATTTAGTACATTTCCAATATGATAAATTTCTGCACAAGATAAAATAATAATATCACCAGAAGATCGCTTAAATCCTATGTTAAAAGCAAAACCAGGAACTCTCCATTTTTCTCCATCTAAATTTCTGTGACCTGTAAATATATACTTACAACCATATTCTTTTGCAATTTGTTCTGTTTGATCATGAGTACCATCATTTATAACAATTACCTCAAGATCATGTTTTAATTTTTGTTTCTTTATTGTTGGAAGAGTGTGTTTGAGAAGATGATCCCTTTTAAATGTTGTAATGAGCAAACTAATTAACATAATTTTAAATCTTTCTGACGAACTATTTTTGGTAGCCAAGGTGGGATTCGAACCCACATGGGATTTCTCCCACTTGTTCTTGAGACAAGCGCGTATCCCGTTCCGCCACTTGGCCTAAAATCATTCTAAGTCATAATCCATCTTTGCCATGTCTTATGTGTACGAAGATCAATAGCAGTAATAATCATAACATCACGCTGAGGAATAAATGGACGACAACGAAGCTTCATACCAGCTTCCTCAGGTGTTCTGTTATCCTTTGCACAATTGCACTTTCTACACGCAGCTACAACATTTCCCCACTTATGCTTTCCTCCACGACTAGTAGGAAAAACATGATCTATTGTACCGCTCTTAGAAGTCAAACGAGTACCACAATATTGACATTCGAAACTATCACGACGAAGCACATTTTCCTTGCTAATCGAAATACTTTTAAAAGGCACACGAACATAAGTTATTAGAATCAAAACAGTAGGAAGCTTAAAAACAGCGCCACCTACCAATTTGATATCATGGTATTCATCGTGTCCAGATGGCTTTTTAGCTTTACCATTAACCATCTGCATTACAGCTTCTTTCCAGGTAATAACATCGTGTACTTCATAACTTGCATTCAGCAATAACACACGCTTCATTTTATCATCCTCCGTTCATATTTCTCCTTTATAATTTAGCGTATTTATTTAATTTTTTCAAGTATTAAATTGGCAGGAGCGGAGAGAATCGAACTCCCAGCTAAAGGTTTGGAGCCTTTCATGTTGCCATTACACCACGCTCCTTTTTATATTTTAATTCCTTTGCTTTTGTTAATCTACGTGCTTCTTTTTGGCAATAATCTCATCTAAAATTTTTAAATCGCTTAAATATGCTTTATCGAAATAAGGTAATAACTCACCCCAAGAATCTGTTTTAGATAACACCAAATACGCATTTGCTCTTGCCTTATTTACGCCCCAATGCATAGCAGAATTGCCAGGACGACGATTGGGACTTAAATGAATACCATGTACAGGTCTTTCTCTATTGGGCGTAATTTTTCCGAAATAATACGTTACGATTCTACATATAAGTTCTTCGTCACTCATTTTGCCATATTGTCGAAAATATTCTTGCCCAATCCATTCAATATCAATTTTATCAAAATATCTCTTTGTGTCTACGCAATGCAATCCTGTCATTCTTCCTGTGCGCCTGAGCATATTACTATAAGGAAGACGAGTTTCTTTCATAATACGACGATGAATATCTCCAAGCGATTCTTTTGTATCTCTTAAAATTAGAATATCAATATCTCCAATATAAGTTAACGGTTGTCTTGTTTTTGGAGCAACCACCCATCGCAAAGAATTAAAAATCGGGCTAACTTTTGATTGCGGCCTTAAAAATTTTGCAGGAATTTGACGTAATGCCCATCTACTACCAAAATGATTCCTTGCAATTGAAATTAAAGGTTTGTGAGTCTTTTCAAATTGAATCTTATCATCTAAATAAATTTCCATTGTCGATTGTTTATATGTCTCTAAAGCAGCAGCAATATAAGGAATAACAAATCGATAATATTTCTGATTTGATACTGTTAAAAAGTGAACATTGTTCAATTTAACATCCTTTCAGATTTTTTGATAGCCTAGCTTTTCAAATACAACATCAGATATGTTATCATTTACAATTTGTATTTGTGTTGAAGTTAAATCAAATGTTTGCATGTTTAAATATTTTTTTCTTTGTTCTTCAGTAAACACATTTGATTGACCGACTTTTTTCACATTACGCCAACTTGTTGTTGCCTTATTTAATCCGAAATTTCTTTCTATTTTTTGTAATGCTCCCTTGAATCCATTTATTTTGATTAGATGCTCATATTGAATTCTAATTATTAAAGGAAGTTCTCTCTTTGGAGATATAAACCAATTTAGAAAGAATTCATTATATAGGCGACACAAATTTTGCAAACTAAAATTTGAAACTTCACCGAGAACATTTTTTGACGTTATAATTTCATCACCAGTTAATCCATTAATATTACAAATTTCAAATTCTAAATGTCTTCCTCCCATATCTACACAATTTCTTTGTATACTTTCAATCCATGAATACGGATTTTTACTAATCAAAATATGGAAAAAATTGTCTTCGAAGTTGAAAATATTAGGATTCACAGAGTGCTTCCAAAAATATCCTCTTTTGACATGATTCTTTATTGTTACATTTTTAAAATTAACTCTTAAAAGTTGTTCTAAATATTCTGTTCCACTTCGTTGCAGCCCTATCACAATTCCGGAAAATTCATTCATTTTATCTCTCTAAAATTCAAATCAAACGACTTACCATTATAATACTTTCTTAGCTATAAAAACCAATTTATCTAAAAATTATAAATAACATCCTATACACCACGATCCTTTCTATATTTTAACAAGAATTAACTACTTTGTTAGCCAACGCATTAAGAGCAGCACTGAGACAAATACTTGGATCACCGCCCCAAAAAGAAAATAATTGTTCATCTGTCACTACAACTCCACATCCTTTACATTTATTAACTGAATCTGCCGATGGAATTTTTGAAGTTACACATTTGTATATGTATAATTCTGGGTTATATTCCCATCGATGTGAAATGTACATATTAGTCCTTCCTCTAAATGCGCTCTCCCAAATTGAGCTATACCCAGTTAAATTTTAGGGATAAATAATATTTCCCTGTTCTTCTTGCTTTTTAACATCTCTCCACGAATACCAAATACTGCTATATTTCCAAGAAGCCTCAACAGTATAATTTCCCCCACATTTAAGTTTCTTATAATACACATCTTTTTCTGCTTTTTTATATCCTTCTTCAAATGCTTCTTTTATTAATTCAGAAGCAAATTTAGCATATTGCGGCCCTCTTGCTCCCATAATCAACTCCTTTAAATTTTGGCGGAGAGGACAGGAATTGAACCTGCACATCCGGATCCTATAAGATTTAAAAGGAACCATTTTTGCCGGAAAGCGAATGGTAGATCAATTCCGGCGCTCTAACCATTTAAGCTACCTCTCCAAAAAAACCATTTCGAATCCTTTTATTTTATTATATCTTTGATGTTCATTGAAATTATCATTAAATTTGGCGGGATGTACGGGAATTGAACCCGCGATTCCTTAGCCTTGACAGGGCTACGTGCAGAAACCACTACACCAACATCCCATATTTTTTGGTGAGGATGGAGAGATTTGAACTCTCATGGCCTTTTTGCGACCACCACATTCTGAGTGTGGCCCGTATACCAATTCTAGCACATCCCCAATTAGACGTTCAGCAAATGTAACATTGCTGAAAACGTCTTTAATAGATCTTCTTTGCGAACATGAGGACCACGAAAAACTTTGCCCTCTGAAACAATTGAAAGACGAATAGCTTCTTCTCCATCATAATCAACTACTTTTGTAGCTCTTAAATAAGGAGCAACTTCAATATACTCCTGATTACTTCCGTCACGATAAACCTTTGTTTCTTCAGAAATTGCATAACCTAATAAATCCATATCGTTCTCCTTTGTAACCAGGACAATTCCCGGTTATGACAAGAACGATTATGCGAAGAAAAAACCTCCATAAAAACAAGAAAAATTTTTGGTGCGGTAGAGAGGATTCGAACCTCTATAGGATTTCTCCCACATGGCCCTCAACCATGCGCGTATCCCTTTCCGCCACTGCCGCACAATCAACATTATACTACCATTACAAATAATCTGGCCATTTCCCAACCTCTATCTGTAGGCTCAAATCTGGCAATAGGCGAATAATAATTTTTATTCTCTGCAAAATGAGGATCTAAATGTCCCTGATCCAAAATATCTCTGATGGTTATATTTTCATAAACAAGAATTTTTCTTCCTTCATAATTTATACATCTCGGATATCTCACAATCATAACAAGATAAGACCCAATGTGTTCGTATTTTTCAATTTCAAAATCTCGCGGATCAGGATTTGGCAATTCTTTTTGAGTTACGCTTGGAGCATCATATGTGCTCCTTGAGCCTATTAAACAAACTCCCATAATTCTCTCCTTAAAAATTGGTGCTCTCGACAGGATTCGAACCTGTATAGGATTTCTCCCGCCAGTTCCTAAGACTGGTGCGTATTCCTTTCCGCCACGAGAGCATTTTAGTGGTGGGCAGGGGCGGATTTGGACCGCCGACCTCCACATTTTCAGTGTGGCACTCTACCGGACTGAGTTACCTGCCCTTATTTTGGTCTGCAGGGAGGGAGTTGAACCCCCAATGTTTACCCGAAGGGACCAGTTTTACAAACTGGCACGACACAACCGATAGTCGTCTCCTGCAGAAATTGGTGGACCGGACAAGACTTGAACTTGCAGCCTACTCCTAGCCAAGGAGTCGCTCTCCCAATTAGAGCTACCGGCCCAAAATAAATACGCTAAATTGTCAAAGAGCCACATTTAAATCTTGGTGTACCCGACAGGAATCGAACCTGCAACATCCTCCATGCAAAAGAGGTACTCTCCCAGATTGAGTTACGGGCACATTTTATATTTTGGTCGGTGGAGGAGGATTTGAACCTCCGATCTCCTTGCGGCCTCTTCCTTATCAGGGAAGCGCTCTGACCAGACTGAGCTACCCACCGATTATCGCTCCTTAATTCCAACAAAAAAAGCCAACCGTTTTTCGGCTGGCGTTCGAGGGTTTTCTGTTTTTGCGTTTCTTTAGTTTACAGAACCTCCTCGTTCGCCAGCTAGCCACAGGGCTGCTGCCATAATATCGGCAAAGGGCAAATAAAGTCGGTTCTCTTTATGATTCACGGTTCTTTCTCCAAATAAAAGTATCAAAGCTATTTCTACCACTTATAGACAACAAAGTCAAGGAAAATTTTAAATATTTTCTCTTTTTTCTCTATAAAATATTTCACCGCAGTCATAACACCATACAATATCAATGTATTTCCAAAGCAAAAAACCCTTAAATTTAAACCCAACTCCATGATAACAAGGTTTATGCAACTTACATATACAATGGGCCCAACATTTAATATAAGCTAAAAATCTTCTAACCGATATCATTCTTCTTTACCCAATTTATTTCTATCCTCTTCTAATACATATTTATCTATTTGCGTATTTCCCCAGACTTTTACTTGATCAATAATTGCAGTTTTATCGTCAGTATTCATTTTCTTAATTGTCTTAAAGTCTATCTCTCCAAAATCACCCCTCATAATCCAAGAGACATTTTTACCGTCTTCTGAAAAACCATAAATAATTGGCTCAGTTGCTTTTATTGGCTTATTAGATGACCATACTGCCTCTTTAGCAATTACTACAAATTCTATAGTGCCCTGAGGAGTAAAACTTTGAATTGCTATACCCTTCATATTCGTCTCAATTGGCTTCGGGGGCGATTCTTTTTTCTTTTTTGTATCTGGTTCTTCTGCTTTTATTTTTTCGCAAATAAAATCATAATTGGTAAATCCTATAATGACAGCAACAATAAAAATAAATCCTAGAGTAACCGATCTAAAGGTAAATAGTTCATACCATTTCATTGTTTTTTCCTTTTTGTTAATTTTGCTTGTTCAGCATATCATTTCCCATTTAAAGCCAAAGATAACTGTAAATACTCAGCCGTTAATCTTGCAATAGGAGTATAAACTATTTCTGTGGGCGTTCCTTCATATTTTATTAACGGATCTCTTCTCCAAATCCAAGCAGTAGGTTTTGCAAAATTTAAAGGTACAACTTTTTTGCATTTTGTCCTTTTAATGTTTTCGAGTTTATTCATTGCAGGATATTTATCTATTTTGCAATGCTTTTTTCCGATGTATGAAAAATATGCGTTATGCTCATACATCCATCTCATCGACCAAGAAGGTTTAGATCCTTTAGCCAAATATGCAGTGAACATAGTATTAATATGTTGTCTCAGAGAAGAAATATATTTAACAGCAAATCCAAATGCCCAACCTAATTTTGTTAAATATAAAGCTGATTCCCATTTCTTTTTTAAATAATCTGGAACTTTTAATTTAGAACCATTATCGATAGCAAATTTTAAACCGAGAGGGCCAGCGCTAGATTGAGGTTTTTCTATATACCACAATCCCTTAATATTGACGGACTCTTTCCATTCATCATCTACTTTAATGGGAGCAAATGTTCTGGCGTCTCTTCCTACATCGATAATTGTTTGTACATATCTTTCTGCAAGTTCGGCTAATTCTATATCTCCTATCTTATAACAGGAAGCAATAAGAGGGGTATTCCAGGCCATTCCATCTATATATTCGTTGTATTTATAAGGCTTTAGACAATAGAAATAGCCATTATCTCGATTATAAGCATCCAATACTTCTTGTCTGACTGTTTTTAACTGATCTGATATTTCTAACACTTACTCTCCTCTAAAAACAAACCTATCCTTTGCAGTTCTCTACTATCCATTGGTTTCTTTTCATCTTCAGTCCTTTAATACAAATTCTATTATATCTGTATGAATTGACAAAACGAAAAAAATTAATGACTTTGTGGAATCAATTGTATTTGCTGCTCTCTCTGTATAGCTCTCGTTTTGATTCCTTTGTCAAGATTTTCGTCAAGACGTTTCTGGTGTTCTTTTCGGAGGGCATCAATTGGGAAGGGATTGATTACCTTTTCTTCTTTTTCTAATGCTTTAAGTTTGACTTTCGTTGCTTCTAATTCTGCTTTAAGGTCTGCAATTTCTTTATTATAATTTTCTCTCATGCTGCCAAAACTATCAACAAGAGTTTCTGTAGCTTTTCTCATTCCCTTCATTTCGTTTCTAACATCGGTTCCTAAATCCCACAGTAATTGGCAAAGCAGGACAACAGAACCAACAGCCAAAGAAACAACAAACGGCTTAACGAACCAATCCAATATTGATTTATCCTTCTTCTCTGTCATTTTCTTCTTCCTCTATTTCTGGCATATTCTTTATTCTCTGTTCTGCTTGATCTAGTAATGCCAATCTGCTAGCTAAAACCAATCTAATTTTTTTCGCTCTTTCCATATTCTTATTAACCATATCGCAAACGCATGCAGGAATTCCATCTTCCAATTGCACCTTTACATTTTTCTCTAAATCTTTTAATTCCTGAATATCCCCTTCTATAGCATCTTGGAGCTTTTTAATAGCATCTAAAACTTTTTCTTTAGGAACAGACATTATAAACTTCTTTATTTTAATGCCGACTTATTAAAAACATAAATAGAAGGAGGCTCGTTTTTTCCTTCATCTAATTTTACAGCTTTTAATTTTTTAGTTTTTGCTTCTGATATTGCTTCATCTATTGCATCTGGATCGCCTGCATAAGGAAGATCATCAGCAATATATACATCTTCTAATTTTATACGCCTTACCTTCACTTCTTCAATCCTTCCAGTTTGTGTAAATTGAGCAGCCCATTCTTTATCTGTTGACCAATAGTTCCCATCTTTATTCCCTGTATATTCTCCTCTATATATTTCTATTTCTTTTGCTATTTTTACTCTCTTTTTGGTATAATCTGCTAAAAACTGAAGAGCTATATTGTCTGAAGCAAATTTTATTTCTTCTACTAGTTTTATTGATTTTGGATTATATATTACAACTCCTCCAAAACTACCCTCGTCTCTTAGCCCGTCAATCTTATTTTTACGCATAATTTGATCAAAATCGTCTCTATGCATTAACCTCTCAAACTTATTATCTCTCCAAAGTGCAAAGTCTTCTGGTTTATCTAAATCTAAAATTCTAGCATTTGGATCTAATTTAAATTTGAGAACGACACCTTCATCTTCGGCAAAATCAGCATAGTTGCTTTGAGCCAATTCAGGATTTGTTGCTGTATAGAATCCTTTGCCAAAATACCCCTTGGTGCTTTTATCTATATCTACGCCTTTTTGTACAATATCTTTGGCGCTTTGTATGTCTGTGCCGTGATATAAATACATATTATTCTAACTCCTTTTATATATAAGAAGTTTTATTCAAATTTAATGGAAAGTGTTTAAGAGATGGGGAACTACAACGAAACTTTTGCCTTTTTTACTGCTAAAGGCAATCTTCTTATTAATTCTTCAACTTCTCTATAATCCGAATATTTAGATAGACTTATACGAATAGTGCTATGTGCATCTAATGTGCTTAATCCGATTTCACTTAAAACATGACTTGCTACTGTTTGTCCTTCATTGCAAGCAGAACCAGAAGAACAACAAATGCCGTATTTATTTAATTCATTTACAAGCATTTTTGATTCTGTTTCTGGGAATGTTATATTTAAAATTCCTGGAACTGTTTCTTCTATTTGGGAACCATTTCTTTTTGCTCCTAAATTCATACTCTCAATCTTTTCCCACAATAGCATTTCCAATCTTTTTACAGTAATAAAATTATCAGGATTAATTAGTCTAGCTGCTTCACCCAATCCTGCAATACCCGGAACATTATGAGTACCTGCTCTTAAAGAATTTTCTTGATGACCACCTGACATAAATGGGAATAAATCAAAACCATCCCTAACATATAATGCTCCAATACCTTTAGGTCCATGAAATTTATGCGCCGAAAGAGATAACATATCAACACCAGAATTTACTGCATCTACATATATTTTACCAACAGCTTGAACTGCATCTGTATGAAAGGCTATATTATATTTTTTACAAATTTGAACTATTTCATATATTGGTTGGATTGTCCCTATTTCATTATTAGCATACATAATAGAAACTAAAGATGGTTTATATGTTTCTATTTGTTTTTCTAAAAAATCAAGATTTACATTGCCGTATTTGTTTATTGGAACATATTCGTACTTTACACCAAATGTTTTCTTGAAATTTTGCAAAGTTTCTAAAATGGCATGATGTTCAATTGGAGATGTTATAACCACTTTTCTTTCTGATTGCGCTAACTGAGAATAAATAGCCCAATTGTTACTTTCTGTACCACCAGAGGTAAATATTATATTTTCTGGTTTGCACATTAACAATTTAGCAACATGAGATCTGGCTTCTTCAACTAGATCTTTTGCTTGTTTGCCAATTTCATGAGACGAAGAAGGATTGCCGTATAACTCAAATGCTTCGTTGATTTTTTTGACAACTTCTTCAGATGGTTTGGTTGTAGCTGCATTATCGAAATATATCATTTATCTTTATCTTTTTTATTTTGTTCTTTTTCTGCTTGTTCTACTGCGCTTCTCAAGAAAATTGTAGTTTCACTAGATCCGGTTTTAAAACCACAATCAACTGTTAACCCATCTTTACTTATGCCTTTATGATTCGAACAGTGCTTGCAAAAACTCATAGAAACACAGCCATGACCACAACTTGCACCAATTAAAGGGCAAATAACTTTAATTTCTGCTTTATTGCAGCAGTCTCGACAAAAGGACGATGAACTATCCATGACTTTCTCCGTAGCATAGTCAATTCAACATTTTTATATTTGTTCATCGTTGTTTTCTTCTTTTTTAAAATATATCATTCCGCAATCTTGGCAAAACTTCCAAGAAAACTTATGATCATCCATACAAAACTCATGGATGTCTAAAATAGAACTATCTTCTTTTTGTGACTTGCTGCTTTCCTTTTCTTTAGGAAGCCTATCACAAACACAATTTTCGTTTTCCACTTATTATATCTTAACCTCTGCTTTATAAAATTGCCAATAAAAGTGCTGATGCTATTTTAATCGCTGTTTCCCTTGCTGTTTTATCTCTTTGATATTGATTGTCTACTGATTGTCTTGCTTCTTCTAATACTTGTGAAGATAACACATCTCTTTCATCCTCTGTCATTTTACTCCACATCTTTTGATCCAATTCTACCCATTTTCCCTCTACTGAATACGATAAAAAATCTTCATATGCCGTTTTTCCTTCGCGTATAATGACAGGAAGAAACGGTTTAATTGTTAAAAGTAGCATTTGAATTTGAGGATGAGATTCAAGAGCACCAATAATCGTATCAATATTCATTTCTTATATCCTCTTATCTTGTGGCCTTCTTTCCTTGTGTATAATTATCTAAATTTTCTAAATGTGGTTTAATTCTATTTAGCGTTCTTTTTGCTTTTTCGATCACTTCTTTTCTTCTATTTGTTAGCGTTTTAGATTTGTCTTTCTCTATTTGTTCTATTTCCATAAGACAAGTAGTGACATCAACTTTTATTAAGGATGTTTCTCTTTTAATTGCTCCTGGGATAAACCAATGACATCCACTAAATGTTACTACAGAAAGTGTCAATAAAATTATTATTAGAATTTTGTTTTTCATCAATTCTTCCTTTTAGCGTCTTCGCTTTCTCATCTTGTTAAAACCCGAATGGAGGAAGCAGTAGGACTTGAACCTTACATCTCAGCAAAGAGTTTTAGTCTCTTCCCTGTATTTTCCCAATTAAACTATACTTCCTCCCTTTATATATAAGAAGAAGTATTAAAATTATTTCACTTTATTTTTCGTTTTCTTGTTTTTTAGGTGTCTCATCCCATATTGGTCCTTCATAATTTTTTAAATTTTTCACATAGGGACAATCATTTGGAAGGGCACGTATCTGTATTGCTTGTTCGACTGTCAAACATTGTGGCTTTTTCTTAAACCTATTTTTATATACGATACATAAATTCGTTTCTTCATCTAAATATTCACAATGTTGTTTTGTGAATAAATGAATACCACATACTATAGTTTTAATATAGCAGCATTTACCACATTTTCTACATAATTTAGGATTGTGCTTTTGCTTCATTTTCTCTTATTTTTAACTTCTTATGCATATTCTTCCATCTTGTTTTTCTTAATAACCTCCCTATGTAGAAATATTTGATTGCATGTTTTACATTTATACCACACATACAAAACACTTCCTTCCTGCTGTCTTTGATATTCCTCTAAATTTTCAAAATCGTGACAACAATCTTTATTAAACATATCCACATTCATTTAAAAATTTCACTTTCTAAAAAATACCACTACGATGCTATACATTACATTCAATTCTAGTTACGCTCGGTTACGTTTCTAGAGTCACTTTCTCTTAAGAGTAATCAATCCTGGCGTTTTCCTTGCTGTTGCTTCTAACCTAAATTCAGCCTTAGTTCTCAAAACAGCCTGAAGAACTTTGCTCTGAAACATAACCGTTCTATTGTGTTCTTCTCTTGTTTCTTCTTCTAGTTCATTAGCAGCTACATGCATATTTTTCTCATGTGTCCTGGCTAAACCTGCAACATGACAATTAAATCTTTTTCGATTATATTCAGATGCTTCTTCGTGTGTTAAAATTTTAATTTGACCTTCTCGAATACAAATAGTTGCATACATATCTCGCGCTTTAAGTTCAGCATCTAACAATTGCATAAAACGAATTTGTTTAAACTTAAAGTCTTCGTCTTCTTCTTTAACACCGTAATATTCTTCAATAACAGAATTAGGGATAATCTGGCCAAAATCACAAGAACTAAAATCCATAGGCCATTTTTCATGACCAGTTACATCAACAACACCATCTCTTTGCTTAATAGAAGGGGGTGGGGCCATGTTTTTTCTCCTTTATTATGTTAATTCCTTTATTATGTTAATTCCTTTGCCTCTTCCAATTCAAATCTTCCATACTTTGGTCGCCAATCACTAAGACCAATAATACGACCAGCAGTAGAAACAAAACCTGCAATTTGTTCACCATCCAAAATATCAGGAAGATAATGAACAGTAAAATTGATACTCCACTCCCTAAAAATAGGTCTTGTTCTCATTACTCTCGACCTATTTACAACTGCTGGAACTCTTGAAACAAAAGGATTGTTAGGAAACTTTTTAAATCCCCAAAGCCCCTCAGCATTCTTAGGACCTTCATACTCAATAGTACAATTATCATGCACAAAAAGACCAGCCTTTGCCGATGGACCCTGTTTTGATTTCTTGGCTGCCGCAATCAACATAGCCTCAACATTTTCACTAGGCCAACACGGTCTGCCTTTATCATCCAAATATAACCCTGAATGCCATTCAATTCTTGCCAATTCCATATGATCATCATCTGTCTTATTCTTTTTAGACGAGATTTTCTTCATGTCTTTGGCAAATGGATTAAGAGGATCAGCAGTTTGACCATTGCACATAATGGTCGGTACAACACCTTTGATTCTAAATTGCATTGACTTATACATTCTTCTTCTCCTTTTCTTTCCTAAAATAGGCAAACACAAAAACAACTGACTATATCATTATAGTCATGTCGGAAAAGAAAAAGAGGTAAAAACTGAAAATATTTAGGAGGAAAGTTGCTGATCTAACCAAATTCTTAGAAAATCTCTATCTTTGTAATCTGGATCTACGAGTTTGAAATTGATTCCCATCTTTGTCAAAATATTATTCATACAATACTTATGGAAACTCTCATATGCCATGTCGAAATTCTTGTCATTAAAATCCATCAAAATTAACTCATCCTTTTTAGTAGGATGTTTAAGCATATCGAAATAGTCTATTGTTTTCATTTTAAATTCTTATTGCACTAATGCCAAACAAAATTGTTCTTTCTTTTGTAGAAGTCCAGAAGCTATTGTTTTAATTGGATATAAATGTTTTTCTTCCGTATAAGAAGCGTCATCAACAAAGATTACATTAGGATTGAAATTGCCAATAGATTGAGTTGAATTGGCACTACGAGAATTAATAAAACGTTTGGAAATAGACACTGATGGGTTCAATTTTCCTATAACATTGTCAATTACGTCTTGTTGTCTCATACAAATAACAAATTTATTGTTATATTTATTTAATGCCAAATCCAATATTGCAGAGGTCATTCCGCACCTTCTTGTTCCTGCAATTTTAACAGTCCCATATTCCCTTAAAAAATGCATCGGTTCCATTCTGTCTTTATTTTTAATGCAGTTTTCTTCCAACTGCATTAATAAACAAGCTTCGATCATATTTTCTAACGATTGTCTCGATCTTTCCCAAATTTCTTTCACTATATCTCCTTTTGGAATGGCGGAGAGTGAGGGATTCGAACCCCCGGTACATTGCTGTACACAGGTTTTCAAAACCTGCGCCTTCGACCACTCGGCCAACTCTCCACTTCTTATTACTTTTGGTCCGGATATACGCAAATTCTATGTATCTCACCACAAGCTTTGCATCTATATTCTAACACTTCGCTACCTGTTGGTTTAACCAATTGATTATTTTCGCTCTCTTCAAAATAGCCATTAAAATAAAACTGATTACATTCACACTTTTGACACTTAAACATATTATCCATTTAACTTTCCTTTCTCTGAGAAGTTAATCTTCAAGGGGACAATCTTTAAGAATTTTCTTCATCAATTTTATTTCATCAACATCAATACCCAAAGCACTTGAAATTCTTTGAGCTTTATCTTTTATTTTTTTAGGAGCATACAAACAAGCAGCTACTCCATCCAAAGAAGATTGAATTTCTTTTATATCTTCTTTAATTTGATTTAGTTTATTTTTGATCTCATGTTGCTGTTCTTTGTTCATTTTTCTCTTCTTAATATTCTTCCTCTGGTCAAATCATAAGGCGTAATCTCAAGATCTACTTTATCACCAGGAATGACCCTAATAAAGTTTTTTCTCATTTTTCCACAAAGATGAGCAAGAACAATATAATCTTGATCATCTATCTTTACCTTAAACATAGCATTTGGTAAAGCTTCAATTACTTTTCCTGTTACTTGAATTCCCTCTTCTTTTGCCATTATGCTCCACTTCCTAATTTTAAATTTGGTTACCCCGCTAGGACTTGAACCTAGAAAAATAGACCCAAAATCTATTGTGTTGCCAATTACACCACGGGGTAACATCCTTTCATAAATAAAAAGAGCCTCAACTTCCAATTTAGCTAAGGCTCTTTTAAAAGACAAATTTTAGAATCTATATTTAGCTAATAGAGATTCTCCTTGTCTTATTGGCCTCAGATTTTGGAAGCTTGATCAACAGAATACCATCTTTTAACTCTGCTTCAGCCTTATCAACATCTACATCTGGTAAAGAGAGCGAGCGAGAGTAAGATGAGCAAAACTGTTCATCAACAATAATCTTTTCTTTTTCTTTCCTTTCTTTTTCTTTCTTCTTTGCTTTCAGAGTTAGCATACCCTGTTCATACGAAATGTCCACTGATTTTTTATCAATTCCTGGCATTTCGGCACTAATTTCATATCCATCCTCATTCTCTACTATTTTAACGGGTGGCGCTACTTCATTAAACAAAAAACCGGGCCATTTTTTTAAACCTTTCTCAAATAAATTGTCAAAATCATTCCAAACAGTTGACGGACTACTATTTCTTCTTTGCATTAAACCGTACATGATTTTCCTCCTTTATCAAAACTTAAACAAAACGCTTATATCTATGACAATATTCGTGCCAAAATAAAAGTGTTGATATATAAGGATTTACAAAAACAGGAGGGTTCTAAACCATGTCATTTTGACCTAATTCTTTTTCGGTATCTTTTCTTAACTCTGACAAAATGCTATTAAAATAAGAGAATAAATAAAAGAAAATAAGACTGATTCCGATAAAGGCTATTCCACAATCAAAAATTAAGAACATCAATGAAAAAAGCACAAACAGAATTCTCAATATGTTAATAAAGAAAATTGCTTTATCCCATTTTTCTAGTTCTGATTTTAAAAATAAATTTAGTTCTTTTTTGTTAGATAAAGCATGAAAACTACCGTTCTTGTCCATTACACTGCTTTTCTCGCCCTTGCTATCCATTATTTTTGGTTTACATCATCTACGACTTCTTTAACTAATTCTTCCGGCGTTTTCTTTAGATCTTCTTCTGTTAAACCAAAGCTTATCCATTCATTATTCAAAAGAAAACTAAATACCAACTTATCTTTCAAATCTCCATAGACTCCATATGTTATATTTGCTTTGGCATTCCTTTTATTTGGGAAATTCTTATCGATTTCTTGCAGTATACTTCTTGTCCAATCTAATCCAGGTTTTATTTCTGACATTTTAATCCCCCAACTTATAGATTTGGTTAATTTCCATTTGATCTATATTGCCAAGTGTTTTAAACAAAGGATCATTTATAATTTCATCAATATTTCGAATTGCAGAAACAACTTTTCCTTGGTCATAATATGGATAGCCATTTTCATATTGAGAATTTGTTGCGTCGAAAATCTCACCATTGACAATATTCCAGAAATGGTGCGTTTCTCCTTCTTTTAGTCCAGGTCCCATCATCAAAGGAACACCAAAGATCAGAGAAATAGTCCCAGAATAGAAAAAACAATGGTCTATCGGATGTTTTACGTTTTCTTCTGCCCATTCTACAACTTCTTCTAGAACAGTCACCATTTTGTTTCCTCTTATTCAATACGGCGAACATTGGAAATTGGTATTGGCTTGAAAACTGAAAATTGCCAACATATCATTCCCGGAGGAGGATCAAATCCGTAATTATCATAAATTTCACCATCCTCATCTTTAACTCCTATGCCTCTTGGTTCATATTCTACTTCTAATAAAACAGGACCATAACCATCAGAAGGCATACATTCTTTAGGAGAGAAATAAGTATAGCGATAACCTCCTATTTTGATTTTATTACCAGGATGACCGTGTACTCCCCACAATACCCCTTCTTCTTGTATTTCTTTCCATACTTTTTCTGTTGTACGATGATAAAATTTCATAGTTTAAAAATTTGCAGGAACTCGAACAAGAAAATTACTTGCTTAGCTCAATTGTTTCATTAACTCACTGATCTTTGTCACAGCCTCATCAGCCAAAATGTTGCATGTATTATCTTTGACTGTTTTGAGAACTGAGACACATACTTCAATGTTTCTTCTTACGATTTCTTGTTCTGTTGCTCTTTTGTCTCTTTCAATTGTGGATTTTCTATCTTCAACATCTAACTCCAACAATTGAAGTTCTAAAAGTTCCGTTTTTTCTTTTATCTCAGACTGTTTCATTTTCTTTCTCCTCTTGCACTGAACCCCCAATGCAATTCGTGGTAAAAACAAAAAGAAAGTCCGAGTTCCTGCATAAAATTTGGTCAGGGTGAAGGGATTTGAACCCCCGAATCCTCTTGCTCCCAAAGCAAGCGCTCTACCAAACTGAGCTACACCCTGATTTTCTTCCATTCCTTTTCTATAATATCCATCCAAGCTTGCAATTTGGCTCTTAAATAGGTATCTCCAACTCGAACAGTTAAGAGTCCATACTTAGAAGTCCAGTTTCTTCCACTTAAATTACCACTATTTGATTTTCGTATAGTGTTAATGTCACATTCCTTGATCTTTAAAAGTTTTGCCCAATATTTCTTTAATTCTTCCTCATCTTGATCAATATGCATTTGTAGTCTAAATAATATCTTTCTGTTTTTATTTTTCAGTTCTTTTATCCATTTATAAGCAATACTCACTATAACAGGATTAGAATTCGCTATAGCAACAGCATTTCTATTCTTTCTATAACCTTCTGTTATATATAAAATTATAAAATCTCTAAATGTTGGTTTAAAGAATAATTCATTAGCTAGTTCTAGTCCTTGTTGATACGCTTCCTCTCGCAATTTTTTGTACTTTTTATGAGAAATTTTCCCGGCAGCTATCGCCGCTTTACTTCTTTTCTTTGTCCACTTTAATGGCTTAGTATCCCTAATCCAATAATACACAGTTCCCTTCTTCATACATAGACGTTCGCATATATCGTCTAATGACATTCCCTTTTCGCGAAGCTTAATTGCCTTTTCTCTTAGATGGTCATACTTTTTCATTTTATACCTCCGGTCTAATAAAAGAATCTATATAGACCGGAGGTATAAAAGAATTATAAATAACCCCATCCAGTACATTCTTCTACGTTTCTTTACCCTGCTCTGCCCTCCTATACAATCCTCTTATTAATAACTAGAAGATCCAGGCACAGCACCGTAACGCTTCACAACTTTCCTAACAGCCTCTTTATTACAATCAGTTACTGGAATCTTACGCCAAACATCAACAGCAGGCGTTACAACAATTTGCTTTTCTACCACCTTATATTTAGCCGGTACATCAATACGACGAGTGTTAGCTGGAGCAATTTTTACCATCTTTTTAATAGTTTTAGTCACAGCTGGAACATCAACATATTCTACTTTTTGAGGAGTAACAATTGATTTGTTTAAAAGCACTCTAGATTGAACCGGAATCTTTTTTATTCTGGCTTCTTCGATAAGTTTCTTAACAGTAATTGTCTTTGTAACAGCTTGAATCTTAATCTTTTCAATAGAACCAGGAGTTACAAGCACTTTCTTTGTATATTTTGCTTCCTTAGCTTTTGCATTTAGCTTGATATAACATTCTCCTTTTGTTTCTCCATCTTTAACAACACTTGAAGCAGGACAGTCAAATGAATCTACTTCTGATCTGGCAGGAGCAACAATATATTTTTCTTCTGTCTCTTTAAATACAGGCTCTTTAACAACAAGCTTTTCATATGCAGGAACAACAACAACTTCTTCTTGAACTGTCTTGTATTTAGCAGGAATAAATTTATATTCAAATGTTTCACGTACCTCAAAATCTCTAGATGCGCTCATTTCTACTTCCGAAACTACCGGCTTTTTATATGCTGGAACTAATACAATTGTTTCTTCTTTCCATTTATATTTTGCTGGGACATTTTGCATATAGAAAGTTGCCTCTTTTACTTTTACTCTATCTTTAACTGTTTCCATTACAGCAGGCTTTGTTACCAAACACCAAACATATCCTTCTTCTGGAGTCGGGGGTTTTGCGCCTTCCTTAAATGGAATCTCTGTTACTTCTGCAGCATTAGCAAAAACTGTAATAACAAATGCAAATAAAATACCACAAATAACTCTTGCTACCTTCATCACTTTCTCCTTGAAACAAAAAATTAAACGTTTTGTTTATCCTCTAAAATTGTAATCCTGTATATTTCCTTGCACTTAAAACACTTATAGCCCAAGGTTGAAACTACAAATTGATTATTGCTATCCTTTTCTTCTTCTACGTATCCTATCCAAAAGAAATGCTCAGAGCCACACATTTCACATTTTAAACTCTTCATTAAACCTCTCTTTCTAAAAATTTAAACCGTTCGTCTACGTTTCTCTACAATCGAGTGCTATACTCTACTATCTTGCTCCTTTTTTAAAATCCCTATTTTGCATATTCTGTTCCCATTCTTCGATCCCTATCATTTCATGTCTCAACAGTCTTCCTACTTCATGATTAGGATAAAAGTCCAACATTTCCTCGCAACAATACTCAAGTAACACTAAAAGATCAATTCTAAATTTATCGTCTTTTGTGTCGCCATTCCAAAAACTTTGCCTTATATGAAACTCTAATAGCTCTTTTCTTTTGTCGTTGTACTTCTCTTCTAGTTCAGTTGTTGCATTTTCACCGTTTATTTGCCAATCTAATATTTTTGTTATTTCTCTTTCTGGAAATTGACTCTTTAATAGGTTAAGACAAAATATCAAAGATTTCTTAATTCTTTTGACAGCTAGTGTTTCCGTCAGGTCATAATCTTCCCACTCAAACATCTCTCCAATTTCATCGTCTAAATCGGCCTCAAATATATCTAAAGCTTCCCAGGCAAAATCATGCGTATCATTATCAACCCAAATATATTTTTCAGCCTCAATAGACTCAGCAAAACCCTCAATGCCGAAATTGTCCATAATTGTATAACCAGCAATACACGGATCACCTCTCCAATCTTCCTCTCTTACATTCCATCCATTCTTGGGCAAAATTTCCAATATTTGCTTAATTTGCCACGGAGTAAGATGCTTCTTTTTAACTGTAAAAGAAGCAGAACTAGAATTACTGACAAATCCAAGTCTAATTTTCATATTGTTCTCTTTTTAATATTTTCCAAAATCGGATCAAACCAATAATCTAGATCTAATGAATTAACAGGAATCTCTCTATTAACAAGGGCAGCCAATAATTTTTCATGATTCCCTTTATGTGCTTTTAAAAATCCATCTCCTATAGCTTCAACTGGAACCTTGCATAACGCGGCCTCCAATAAAACTGTTGAATTAATTCCATATACTAATTTTGCTCCTAATATATGTTCTATACTAGATCCTTCTGTTACAATGTCAAATCTACTAGTATACTCTTTATCATCATATGGATGTCTTTTAATTATTACTTTTTCACCTTTAAATTTTTCTTCTACATGTTCAATAAATAACTGCATATCTTTATAAGGAGAATGATGTCTTATGTTCGTGTCTCTTGGTAATTGAAGAGGAATAAATATGTAATCCTTTTCTTCTCGTTTTCTATCCTTTAAAAATATTTTTCTTCTTTCTTCTAATTTTTGAATATGATCATCTGTAATCCATGAAAGATCATCATTTATCAACTCAGATCCAGCATTAATACCATTCGAATCAATAGTAAAATAATTCTTTTGAGGAAAATATCCTACTTCTGTTATATAATATGGAATTCCATTGTTTTCACACATTTCTTTAATTGGCGTATAATAATCATCAACAGCATTCCAAATAATCACACAATCTGAATTTTTCGCTTTATCTCTCAAATCAATTGCAGAACAAAAATCCCTATTGTATATTACCCTATACCCCTTCTTTCTTAAATAAACAATTAAATTAGAAAGCCATAACTTTGTGTGATCCGGCCACCAATCTCCTATAAAAATTTCTGGCGAATCTGGAAACAATTTTGGCAACCGAGATACCTCAAAAAAAGTTTTAATATCAATTTTTTCTTCAGTAAATCTTCTATTAAAAATAAGCTGTTCTTTAAAGAAATTTGAAAATTTTGTGTCAAATAACAATTCATCGCAATGTTTCAAAGACTCATCATAAAAACCTAAATAGTATGAGCTAATAGACAATTCGAATTTAATCAAATTAAGAGTGTCTTCTGTTGCACCATTTTCGATTGCTTTTTTAGCATAAGCATAGCTTTCACCATATTCTTTATTTCTTCTACATAAATTAGCTAACTCATAGAGAGTTTGCATTTCTTGGTTTTCTTTATAATTATTAAGAAGCTCTCTTTTATTCATAGCGTCTATATTTCCGTTTTCCCACCCATCCAAAGATGACAAAATAGAGGATTACTTAATCCATCAAAAAGTTCTTTTCTTTTTTCTTCAGAGAAATTGTTTTCAGAAAGTATTTTATAATACAAAGCACATTTTTGTCTATCATTAACTGGGTAAAAATCATTAATCTTACTAATTGTAATTTTATCTGGATTCTTTTTATATATAGTTGTTGTCATAGTAGGACCAAAAGTAGTTCTTTTAATGTCATCATTTTGAGAATGCTGCATTATATAATTATGAGCTTCTCTTAAAAACCAACTATCTTTAGCAACACCGATACATCCATTTGCAATTACTTTTGATTCTTCATGATGATGTTGCCTTGTCAAAAAACATCCTGTATCACACAATGAAGGATAATTCTGATAAATATTACCAATTGATTGTAGCGGAATATAGTCACAATCAAAATACCAACCGCCATATTTTTTAAGAGCAGATATTCTTAACAAATCGGATTTAGTCGCAAAATCTGAAACTCTCTCATAAATTTCTCTATAATCAGGATCTAATATTTTTTCGCCATGAATTTTTATTTTATAATCAAGATTTAGTTTTTTGAATTGATCAATAAGTTCTTCTGCCCACTTGGGTATTCCACTACCGACCCAAATAAAATTCAATACTTTGGGAATGTGAAAACTTTGTGTTCTGCGAGTTAAAATATTTGAAACAATTGCTTTTTCTTGCGATCCCGTATGTTTTTTATCAACGAAACCCTTCTCAAAATATTTATAACCAAAATAATGATGGTCTTGACCGGCATCAAAGAAACTAAATCCAAATAAATTTTCTCTGGGTATATATCCCAATTCTCGATACATCCAATACAGTAAAATCAGGCCGGTACTTGGATTGTAATGAATACGCCATAAATTTTCCATATATTTTTCAGGAATATAGTGCAACTTATCTTTATATTCTTCTAGCCTTTCCTTGTTCTTTTGATAAGTTAAATAAATAGGAGTATCTGGACTTTTTTCCAATGTGCGTTCAGAAGCACAAACATAAACGTTTTTAAAATCAAAATCTCTATGTTCAATGTTCAAAAACATACTAGATGCCCAATGTGTAACTTTAGTTCCGTAATCTTTAGACCATTCATCATCTATATGAAAATTGTTCATTCTTAAAACATTATCAAAGGCATCAATTTTTCCTCCATTACCCGTATCTTTTTCGGCTGGTCCATTCGCAACAATTGCCATATTTTTGGGAAAAACCAGTTCTCTTTTGGTCTGAACAACAAATGCAACCCAATTTGTAAAAATCTCTTCTTGTAAAATTGAACCATTTTCTTTTAATATGTTTTTTAATATATCAAACTTTTGATTATTAGCATGAGAATCTTCAATAGAAAAACTTATTATTAATGTATTTGCAATTTTTAACAATGCAGAAATATACAGTTTGACTTTTTCTTGAGGAATCGAAAAAACATCTATTGCATTATAACAAAAGGCTAAATTATACAATCCTTCTTCTAAAATTTCATCAGACTCCAAATCATAAAGCTTTTCAATTCTACAATATTCAACAAATTCATCAAGACTGCTCAAATTGGTTGGCTCTGAATTCACATCAACAATTGATCGATGATAAAACGCAACATTAACTTCTTTTGCCCATTTATACAACCTTTTAACATTTGTTCCTACTTCCGGTGTCTTTTCTTTAACTTCTGGATCATTTTTCTTAACTTCTGGTGTCTTTTCTTCCTTGTATTCTCCTCCAAATATATGTTTATAATTCTCTTTATATCGTTCAACGTTTGGGTATAACTTGATAAGCATCTCCATAAAATTCTTGCTTTGTTCTTTAAATCCAGCATAGTATCCGCTAACAGAAAGCATATCCAAAGGTATTTTTAAATGATCATCTTTGTTGCATAAATAATGATTACATTTATTATCTCTTCTGAAGAATGATTTAAGAGCAGCAAAATAACAAAAAACCCAGTCTTTAATATTATAATAATATCTACTTAATGCAGTCCAAGACTCTGGAGAATCTTCATATCCACATCCTAGTATTAAGTGTTTTTCTGCGTTTTTGTTGTCTCCCTTGGCAAAATAACAATCTCCAAGATAACGATAAACTGCACCTAATTCAAACCACACAGGATTAGAAATAGTTAAAAATCTATTTCCTTCTATAATAGCCTCGTCATATTTTTTAGCCCAAACTAACTCTCGCATATACCAAAAAGAGCGCTGAGAGTTCTGAGGAAATTCTTCTACTGTAATTTTTAATAGATCAAGATAGGGGCGCGATTTTGTACCATCTTGATTATGTATTAAAAACAATTCTGGCACATATTTCTTGTTTTCAGTATCAGAAAAAATCGGCTCTATTTCTTCATGTACTGCATATTTCCAAATAAAATCTTTTTTACTATGAATTTTTGATCTAAGAAAAACAACAGTAGGAGAACCTTGATATCTATATTCTAATCTGTTTACCCCATCTATCCAATACTTCTTAACAATATTTATCCATTGATCTATAGGCTTCATAACCTCGTCTAAATCGGCACTCACACATATATCATAATCTTCAGGAATTTCATTCAGCACTCTATTTCTGGCCTCATCAAAACGCCAAAAGTCTAAGTGTACATCAATTACTTTAACATTATCATATTTAGAAAATAATTCTTTAGTATTATCTTCGCTTCCAGTATCTCCTATTAATACTAAATCAGCATGTTTAGCCCATACCATAAATTTTTCAACATTTTTAGATTCATTCTTGACTATAGCATAAACACAAACTTTCATTTTTTCTCCTCTTTTAACTTTTCAACAGAAAACTCTCTATTTCTAATTGTTGCAGATCTAATATCTTCAGGTAAATTTTCCATCTTTAAAATTTCATTACATAATAAAAGAGATTCCTGAAATTTACCTATATAATACGCAGCAATAGATTTCTCAAATTTTAAACCATATGTATAAACCCATCGATGAATAAACAAAATGTCATTATCAGGATGTGGAATGCTTTCTCCTAACAAAGAAAATCTATAAGCCAATTGATACTTTTTCTTAGCCCGATAATGTAATGCCAAATAATAAAGTGGTTCTGCTCTTGAAGACCTACATTGAAACGAATCTAATAATAAATAAACGGCTTTTTCATCTTGATTTAGATTTAAAGCTGCTAATCCGGATTGCATTATAGAATAAAAAACCTCCTGTTCCCATCCTCCGCTATTTGCTCTCTTTTCATACCAAATAAATGCATTTTCATAATCTTTAATGTCTCGATATGACTGAGCTAAATAAAACATATATCTAGTATTATCAGGTTCATCTTTAAGACCTTGCGTTAAAAGTTCTATATCTCTCTTAAATTTATCTGCCTTTGATCCTCCATCCATATGATCCTTTATTTGAATTGTATTTATTATCTCTGTTGTTTTTCTTTGTTCGCTATTTATAACCTCATGAGTCACACCTACATAGTGCCAATCTAAACCATTTTTTAACAAGTACTCACATACATATTCCACATCATGATCGAAACGAATATGATATGAATCTTTCTCTAAATCCCTTTTGTTGAATTTATCTAAAAAAACATATTCTTCATCAGCATCACAAACTAAAATATAATCGGATTTCCCACGACAAAACTCAAGGGCTTCATTTCTATTATGCCCAAAATTAACCCAAGGCCTTTCAATCAATTCCCCCTTAATCCCCTTCATTTCTTCTTTAATAATATCCTGAGTTCCATCAATTGAGCCAGTATCTACAATAATCCAATAATCAATTTGAGATTTGAGAGGCGCTAAACATCTTCGTATAATTTTAGATTCATTTTTAACAATCATACAAAGACAAATTGTTTTCTTTCTTTTGTATGCCATATTTATTCCTTAACTGTTGACCGAATTAAGAAACGCCACTTATCTTGCATTAACTTAATTTCATGAATATCTAATAAATCTTCATATCTTGTTATAATCGATTGTTCATTTTCGAAAAATCTTACATGACCTGGATCATCAAATTTAGGAAGGGAAAATATCAATGGTTTGTTCGGCTTCATTCTTTTTATAACTTCTTGATCAAACTCCACATGTTCAAAAAATTCTATAGACACATAAAATAAATTATCATTTTCATCTATAAATTTATTGAAGTCGTAATTAGATAAATCAACCTTTACAAATGAAAATCTATCGTCTAATGATTTCTTGGTGGACATATCTATAGCAATTCCTGAAAAATCATAGCCAATATATTTTATAGGATATCCGGTAGTATGAGCAATTACTTCCGCTAAATGTCCAGGACCACAACCTAAATCGATAATTTTTGTAGCACCTTGTTTGATTAAAGTATCTGCTACCTCTTTCCAAATAGGATACCAACGCAATGCTGATGCCTCTTGCTCATAATGACTTCCTAAATAAATACCATCATAATAAGCTGCATCTTGTTGGCGTCCCATATTTCCCTTTCTTTTGGTGATCGCGGACAGATTCGAACTGTCGGTCTCTAGAATGTCGGTCTAGTGCTTTAGCCAACTAAGCTACGCGATCTAAACAAAATTATCCTTAAGCCAATCTATAACACTACTTAAAGTTCCAAATCGAGGTTCTGGGATTTCACTTAATTTGCACCATCTTAATTCAGTACATTTCGCTGGTTCAAGAATTTCTGCTTCTCCACTGTCATATTCTGCAGCAAAGAATAGATTGACATAATGCTTTTGTTCTTTTTCAAATATGGCATTGCGAAAAGTTAAGGGTAGGATGTTTTTGATATGAATTCCTACTTCTTCTAATATTTCTCTTTTACATGTTTCTTCTAAGTCTTCTCCAGCTTCTACATGACCACCGGGAAGAGCCCATGTATCAGCACCATGAGACCCTTGTCTTTTCATTACCAAAAACTTTCCATCTTTCTTAATAAATACTGCTACTCCTACTTTTGGTCCTTCCATCTTTTCCTTACTTTTTCTTTTTTATAATACGCTAATTCTACTCGGTTTAATATCAGACAATGTTGCTGCTGTCTGAGTTAAATCAATAGCTGCTTTTGCAACAGGAGAATTTGGATTTAAAAAGTCATCTATGTGAATATCTTCTGTCTCTGGATGTATAAATTGAACTAATGAATCCGGTTCTTGCCCTTCTTCCCACCATATTCCATCATTATCTTCATCAATGTTCGCTGCATGATCAACCAAAGAAGGAAGATCAGCTACTAAATCTAAACCATCAACATTTATCTGCAAAAGAAGATCACCATCAGTTTCAAAGCGTTCAGGATCTAATGACAAATAAATAGGTCTTTTCCCATAATATTTATCTGCCCAACTTCCTGCCTCTGTTAGACCATTTAAGGTATGCATTCCTTTCAGGCCTTCCTTTTGGATTCCTTTTAGATTCTTTACTTTGGTTCGATGATACATAAACATAGCGAATTACCGCCCTTCTGAAATACATATAGTACAAGTCCATTTGTCATCGTCACCTAAAAAACCACCTGAAACTATACGACCACACGCCTGACATCTAAAATGGCGATCTATCGCATAATACCAAAACGAAACAGGATTCAAAAGACAAATAAAAGTTCGAAAGTATTTCATCTTATTCCTTACAATCAGCCAATTCATCTTTGGATTTGGAATTAATATTATTTTAAATCAACCAATCTGAATTATCAAAACCACCATAAGCTTGTATTGATCCATAAATTCTTTGAATCACTTCTGTATTATATACCATCATTTTGCAAGTTCCATACTCCAATAGGCCATTTCTTTTTCGTTTTGTATATCTTGGCCTTTTATCAACAATGGTCTTTCTTAGACAACTGTCGGGTAATCCTAAATTATTTATCCAATATTGCTCTATTTTCTCAACCTTATGAAGATCAGAGTAACAATTAATTGCAATACTTATTTTGTCATCTGTAATATGATAACTATTTCTTAGAAACGCCAAAAACAATTTCAACATATGGACGCTTGAATTCGAAAAAGAAACGCAATTCCTATTATTTTTTCTCCATCCTTCGGCCCAATAAAGCATACATCCAACAACATGTAAGAAATTATTGCAATCAGCCTCTAATTTTCCTTGTTTTTGAAGCTTTTCTCTTTCTTTCTTGCTAATTTGTTTTCGTTTTTCGCCATTTCTACTCTGATAAGAAAGAGCTTCCAATTGTTTTTTTGTCAGCTTAATATCTCTTACCCATAAACTAACAGAGCTTTTGGATACATTTAGCTTTTTTGCGATTTTTCCAATAGAGATGCCCTCTTTTTGTCTTAGTCGTCTAGCCTCTTCTCTCTCTTTAGGTTTCATCTTTGAACCCCTTAAAATAGAACCATAAAAAACAATGTTCTAAAATAGGGTTCAAATATAAAGAAAAATTAAATTGGAGCGCCCACGGGGATTCAAACCCCGACCACAACCTTGGAAGGGTTGTACGCTATCATTACGCTATGGGCGCTCATTTTCATTCACTTTAAATGCTGGTTTTTCTACATATGAACGTTCATGCCATCGTAATTCTTTATCATCATTAATCAGTTTTTTAAGAGCCCTTTTATCTCTAATCATCTTCTCTAAAGAAGTCAAAGGATCTAACACATATCCTGCAGCACCACACCAATCACAAAGAGACTGATCTGAAGTTGACTCCCATTCATGATGACAATCCATACAGTGCATTAGAGGCATCAGTCAACTCCTTAATTCTTAAAATGGGCGATTTTCTTTAATTTATAAAAGGCGCTGTTGACAAAATCGCCAAAACGATCAGCGCCTAAATTTTGGTGGAGGTGGACGGATTCGAACCGACGACTTCAACCTTGCAAAGGTTGCACTCTCCCACTGAGTTACACCCCCACTTTTTCTTTTAATTTATCGAAATCTTCCTCAGCCCACGCAAGATGAGCATAAGACATATCCAACATTGTCAACAATTCCTGAACTCGCAAATAATAAAGCTCCAAAATTTCTTCTTGTGTTTTATCTTCCTGGAACAATAATTCATCACGCCGGTCAATAATATCATGTAATCCAAGCGAATGAGTGCTTATTTCAAAAGGATTTGCAGGAATATCAATCTTCTGCGTCATAAGGATCCAATTCTTCTTCGTATCCATCTTCAGGATGCAACGAATCTTCTTTTTCTATTATATCTTCTTCGTCGCCAATACTAGTTGAATAAACATAAGAAACTTTTACTTCAACAGGCTTTCCACAGTTTTCACATCTTACAGTATCCATCATAGACTCAGAATAAGAAAAATCAAAGTTTTCCACATCCATTTCTTCTTCACACCAAGGACATATAGGATAAGGAGTGTTTTCTAAGCTTTTATTTTCGACCATACTTCAGCCCTCACTTTCTAGAAAAAACAATCTCTAGAAAGTCCAATAATATTAAAAAAAATGGAGAAGAAATAAATCTTCTCCATTAAAAATCATATCAAAGAATATAATTTTAATGATCTAAAACTAAATCTTCTCGAACAGCCATATGCAATTTCTCACCACCCAACATACGAATTGTCTCCTTTAGTCTTTTGGTACAATGTATAGTTAATTTCTTTCCTTTAATTTTTGCTCCTGTTGCGGTCATCATTAAAATTCCAATATGCTGACTGCTTATCATTGATACTCTATCTGAAAAATAAATCTCAATATCTTCATGTTCTGATTCTATTAAATCTAAGCAATACTCTATTAATTCTTGTGTATCATTAAATAATTCGAATTGTACTGTTAATCGATTTTTTTCAAATTCGAACGCTTCCATGAGACATCCTCCTTCAAAATAGGAAAATTATATTTATACTTGTCTCATGTTCTTCGTTCTTTTAGGTTTATTCCTCCATTATATTGATAGTATTTTAAGTTGAGGTTTGGGTGATTGGTATGCTCTAGGTGTCGTTCTTCTATTAATAAGAAAAATTATTCAATTTTTATGAATTTTCTATTTCTGCAATCGGTTCTGAACCCAAATGTAACATCGGTCCATCATGCCAAACAGAATATTTATCATGGTTATTTTCAACGGCAATATGTTTCTGTATCACTTTTTGCAGATCATATCCTATTTTAACATTGTCACAAACATGAGGAGAGCTAATGCCAAAATTCGCACCAGCAGCAAAATCAAATATTTTTTCTTTCATTTTATCTGTAAATTCTCTTTTTAAATCATAAGATCTTTGCTCTTTCATCTGCTCAGGAAAAAGAAACTCAAGCTTTTCTAGAACAATACCTAACTGTCCTATACCCACACGAATAAAAAGATCTATAGCATCTTCGATAATGTGCAATTGTTTCTCAGTCAGCGTCAAATTTACTTTCTTCATTTTTGACTCCTTTTTGAACTCTAGTATACTTAAGTCTTTCAAATATTATATCTGGGATATTCTCATTTATAATTTCTATTTGCCCAGAAGATAAATCAAAATTGTTCATATCTAAATATTGTTCTCTATTGTCCTCTGAAAATAAATCAGATTGTGGAACTTTTTTGACATCTTCTATATTGCTACTTTTTCTAGTAACATTAAATGTTTTTTCAATATTAATTAATGGCACCTCTAGCCCATTTTTTACAATAAGATTTTCGTATTGGACATCTATTATCACAGGCAAATCAATAGGAGGATATATCAACCAATTCTTAAAAAAGACAGAATATAATAAACACAATTTTTTTAAATTAAGACGGCATCTATTTTCCGAATGTATAATCTCTGAATTTTTTAATCCGCTAACATTTTGAATTCCATATTCTTTATGTCTATGCCACATATCTACACATTTACGTTTAATACTCTCTATCCAAGAATAAGGATTTTTATAAATTAACATATGGCATATATCTGAACGAAAAGTTAAATTAGTAGGATCAGGTGTATGTTTCCAAAAATAGCCTCTTATTGGGTGATTTCTAATTGTAACACCATAATTTACCTTTAAAATATTCTCTAAATATTCCGTACCGCTTCTCTGCAAACCTATCACAATACATGATTTATTCATCGCTTTTTTCTTTATCTTCTCCCAAATCAATTTTCTTTCCTGATCTATAAGATGTATAAGCAGAATCCATACAATCAAACATATTTCTAATTCCAACACCAGAACTAGCCTCAAAACCTCTCGTCATATTAGCATCAAATCCTAAACTTCGACTCTCTTCAAACGCACTCTCATCA
>Ga0180433_10000036_pt1 | contig 205369 bp, 328 predicted proteins | sample SS_ome_8_FD_132980 | JGI IMG/M metagenome (GOLD analysis project Ga0180433, IMG submission 132980) | Hypersaline lake sediment archaeal communities from the Salton Sea, California, USA - SS_1_D_1 metaG | ecosystem: Environmental > Aquatic > Non-marine Saline and Alkaline > Hypersaline >...
GCCGACCCAAACGTCGCAATATAGAATCCCGATATTGGCATCCAATTGCTTTCGTCGGCCACCTCCTCGTACATGGCACCGATCGTCGTCGTTCCATCAAGCTGAATATACGCATCGAAATACCCACTGGAGTTATCATCCGAGAAGGCCTCAAAATACCAGCCGATATAGTAATCACCGGCGGGAATTGTTCCGGTCGTCAATGTTTGCGTCGTTGCATACACACCTGTGTCATTGTCAGCCTGGCCATCCGTATTAACAGACTGGAAATGGGACCCGAAGATGACTATATCATTGATGTCCGAGAGGGCCGCCTTCTTTTTACTGTTCGAATCTTCACTGTCCTCGATAAGGAACTCATCTGCGCCGACCAGTGCAGTCTTCGCTGTTATGGCATTTATCTCCCCTGACGTGTCATCGTGGATCGCTGTCCCATCTGCCCCGTCATCGACCGTTGCGGTGGAAAGCGTCCCGCCTAGATCCCCGCCGAGTGGCAATGAACCGACCGTGACATCCTTCTTGTTATTTGAGTCCTCACTGTCCTCAATCAGTAAATGGTCGGCAGAAACCGGGCTTGCTTTGTCTGCTATTGCAACGATCTCACCGGCGACGTTGTCGTGGATGGAGTCAGCATGGTTATGAAGAGAATCGGCATCACTCCCGTCCGTCAACGTTCCAAGATCGGTCTTCTCAGCAGCGGTAACAAGTTTATAGGTCGTACCGTCAGGAATATCATCCAAGTCATCAGCCGTCTTATCAAAGACATCAGCTCCTATATCGAGCTGGAGGTCTTCATCTCCACCGTCACCGACCTCGGTCGCCATGATCTTATTCGCCGTACCTATTAACTTAGCAAGCAAATAATCTGCAGTCGTGTCATTTGATGACACCTTGATCTTCTCGTCGGTAAAAGCACCGGATATTTGATCATAGGTGACTGCATCGCCGGATGACGTCCCATCTGCCAGGTTGGTTAGTTTGTACCCGCCAGCATCCTGATCAACCCCCCAAGCAACGGCCGAATCACTCCGCAGGAACTCCGCACCATCCTCAAGCTTTGACGTTTCAATATCAGCGGCGCTGTTTATCTCATCATTGGTGAGGGTATCATCTTTGATCTGAGTATTACCTCGTATTTTCGTTACTGCCATCGCCTACCTCGCTCATAAATATTTTTCTTTTCATTCCAATACTCCTTGGCCTGTTTCAAGGAAATAAAACTGCTCGTATATGGACGACACGGACATTCTTCATTTTTACACTCAACAATCCATTCCATCCTCTGTGCCACCGTATTCGTCTCAATAACTGGTTGTTCGCCGCAGGCATAACAATATCGGAGGGGCTCATCCTTCTGCCTTAAAGAGTCCTCGATGCGTTTCTTGTACGCAATCATTTCCAGATGATCTTCCCACGTGTCCATAACCCTTACAATTCACCGACAAAAAATGTAAATAACATAGCGGTGATGAAATGTATAACAAAGAGAGACAGTAATGTACCAATCAACCAGTTCAAAAGCATCATGTCAAATCCTCCCCCTTAACGCGGTCCACGATATGGATAATGAATAGGCGTCCTTGACCCTGCAATCGATCTTTTTAATCGCTCCTTCCGCAGCTCCTTTATTCTCCTTTCCTCTTCACTGCTCTTGGTAATAAACTCAAAAAATCTGTCGGATTCCTCGGCAGTGAACATCTTCTCTCTTTCTTTCCGCAAAATTCTTTTACGAAGCTCCTGTTTCCTTCGTTCTATCTCCCCGGCCCTAGAGGTATACTCGAGAAAGTCCTTTGACTTTTTCCGTCTCTTCGAAAAAACCGGTACAACATCACATGCCTCAGCAATAACTTCCCCAGCCAAGGCAGCAGGGTGAAATCCTTCCAACGAAAGACCCAAAATGTCGTCTATCGTCCGCATTACACCAGCTCTTTCACGACCAAGAGACCGACTTCCATGCCGATCTTCTTGACTGCTTTATCCTTCTGCGTTGGTTTTGCTTCCTTGACGCCATTGGCCATATTACTGAATTTCCACCGGACACGAGGAAGCTCAGTAACAATGTTAATAGCCTGCTCAATCTGGGCCATGTCAGCTGAAAAATTCTCCGAATCAATCTTATTGATGATGTAATCAGCAGCTTCTCTCTTCACCCCGGAATACTCCTGCGGGCTAAGCATCCCTTTGATATTTGCCGCCTCCAGCATTGGTCCAAGGGCCTTGGCTATCTTCGACGCGGACACTCCATTGTTTCCTTTGTGCATTGCACCAACAGAATAATTCTTGGTAATTTTGGCACCATTGCCAGCCTTGGTCAGTTTGAAAGTTGGCGTCGGAGTGACTCCTTTGCCAGACATTGTAACCTTGCCCAAATATGACTTGCTTGCCTCTTCAAGCTGCTCTTCCGTAAAGGCAACCTCACTCTTACAGCTCGGGCAGGTAACAAATGCCCCCTCTTCATCTTCTTCCAAGAATTCAAACCCGAACGGGAATACGCTTTCGCAGTAAGGACACTCAACTTCCTCGTAAGGGATAACGTCGCTACCCTCGTTCAAGGACCCGGCATGAACCTTCATACTTGGCTGGGAGAACCACTTCGTCTCACGAATCGCTCTCTTGGGTTCGATTGATTTGTCCGCCCCGAAACGACCGGTAACATTTATTCCTGCACGACCTACAGCTTCGGCAATCATCTTCTCTATTTCATAAGGAAGAAGGTTCGCCCGCCACTTAAGATCACCGATGACCATATTGTCATCCTCAGAAATACCCATCTTTCTCCGCAGGGACCCTTTGACCTCTTCAAACGTACTCCGGAGGCCTTCCCGGTTACCAAGATTCGTGTTATGGATCCGGCCTGCTCGGAGTTTGAGGTTTCCGACCTGACCATTAATTGCCATAAACTGAGGATCACTGAAATCGGTCTCAATGATCAGATTGACCACTTTCTCATTAACTTCTCGTCTTTTCGACTGGGGAGCCGCAATCAACGGTTTCATTGGAGCCTGAATCCCGGCCCCTGATGTTAACTCATCAATCTGGCCAGGAACTCTTTTCGTCCCTTTCAGCCCCTGATGAATAATCCCTGTATATGTCATTGTTTATCTCCTTGCTTGATCTGTTACGTATAGTTTACTCATACTTTATTGACTTGTCCACTAAAAAATTAACCCGCCCAGGATCCCCCGGGGTGTTCGGTCCCTTCCTGGTCACCCCCAACCCCGCTACCAGGGATTCCTATAGAATCAGCAAACCCTGGAGGATGGATAAACCCTCGAGCCGTTGGAGGATCCGTCGGCCGGGGTGTATTAAAAACGGGCTGCACCCTTGCAACACCGGTTCGTTTCACAAATTTTATCAATTCTTTGGCAACATAATTCGATACATTATCAATCGCCCGAAATTGTTGCCCTACGTTCTTGCCCTGCATCAGATATATTTTAATTTTTCTTTTAATCATAGGATTGGAGGTCATCATCTTGAACGCCTGCTTCAATGACTTCGGGGTAACCGCCAAGCCCTCCATATCAGCCATCATCATTGCCCTGTTCGTAGCCAGAATACCAATCTTCCTGATATCACGATTTCTTACCCACTGAATACCAGAAGCAATCACCACAGAGAGGACAATGCTGGAAGTAATACCAGCATAAAGCCTGGACTTAGGGTCGTTAAACAACTGGGAAAGTTTAAAGTGACTCAGATAACCGGACGTCGTCGCCCACGCACCCTTCCGTTTTTTATTTCGTTCCACTTCTTTGTCTGTGAATGTTTTTGTCCTGTCTCCACCAGACATGGAAGCAGATGGCGACTTGCCGTCTCCCCCTGAACCGGGTTCTGATGAAATCTCTTTTGCTCCCCCGAGTCGATCCGCTTCTTTAGTGTGAACATTCCGCTGGCCGGTAAGCTTTGTTTCCTTGACGTTCTTTAGCTTCTCTTCGGCGGTGCTTTGCAGTGCATTCAGTTCTGTCTCGAGCTGTGCCAGACGATGACTGGTGAAATCGTCAATAAGGCTCCTGGCCGTTTCCCGGTCGGGATCATCAAATATTTTATTGCGGTGCTCCTTAAAGGACTCAATCTTATCGATCAGTTCCTCAATTCCGTCCTCATCGTCGGTAGTGTCCAATTCATGCTTGATGTCATCAACTTCGTCACCGACAATTGAGACCCAATCACGGATATCCTCAAGGGCCTTCTGGATATCTCCGGACACTTCTTCTTCGTCATCGTCCCCGCCCTCTATTTCGTACTCGTCGAGGAACCGCTCGACCATAAACGTGGACACCTCTCTCGGATCCCTACCTTCTTCCAAGATTTCTTCTATTAGCGCCTCTATTTCTATCCGTCTCATTAATCCACCTCTATATAAATTCCGTCAGCTGCCCTGGTATTCTTTTCCCGCTGACAAGAAGTTTTTCTTTCTTTATCATCATGGAGTCCTCCGCCATCAGATTGGCCCTTATTTTACGATCAATTTTTCTATCATACCTATTCTTGTCTATTCCATACCGAACGATATCCGCCCATAGGTCATGATATTTATGAATGACTATCGTCAATGGGTCGTTCTTGGGCAGGTGCTCAAGTTTGTCGAGAATGTTCAACTCGGTCCTATCGAGCTTGTCTTTGTCCTTCAACAACGCTTTATTCATCTTCTCGTTCTGGGGGAGCAGTGCGTACTCCTCCTGTCTCATTCCTCCAACAAACTCCAAGCTTCTCATTAATGAACCGACCGTATCTCTTGGACCAATCTCTCCTATTGTCCGAGGAACCGTATACTTTTCACCAAGTTTCTCCAACTCAGACCACTTCCGAAGTCTAGATGTCGTCTGAGCCTTTTTGGCCTTTATAATCGACTGATATATCTTTTCAAACATATCATATTCTTCAATCATACTGGGAAGTTCTCTCTCGGTCACAAGATCCAGGATATCGATGGCTTTATTAAGGTGTGCCTCATCCAATGAATCCAGATAAGCCTTAAAATGTGCCTCAGCGGTATCTAGGTCACCAGAAACCGACGTAATCCTCCCCAGCAGCTTCCGATATAGTGTATGGTCACGTATCTTATCAATATCTCGCTCGGCAGACTTCATAAACATCTGGGCCGACCGGAGGTTCATGTAAAACTGCCGAACATCCGCCTTATTGATCTTTTCGTCTTTTTTTCGACTCATCTTCTCCGCAGCCTCTGCAGCCTTCTCCGAACTTCTCATTGATTGGGACAGCTCTTTCTTGATCAATAAGAGGACGGTGACAGTCCCCGCCAACGAAGACAACGTCAGCAGTCCTGTCCGAAGCCAGTCCCACTTCTCCTTGGCTTCCCTTTCGGCCTCGGCCCGATACTCAGGATACTGTGCATACATACGTTGCACCTCTGGGGGAAGCGGTTCGTACCGCGGCGGATATGCTACTCTTGGATTAGTCATCTCTGGCTCCTATAAAAGGACAAATCGTTCTTTTTCTTCCACATTTTCGATGAATAATTGCATCGTCCCAACAAATTTGTTGCCAACAGATTCGTTGCGAACCGGGGGAAGCTTTCTGTACACATGTTGCTTCACCTTGGATAAATTACTGGCATAGCGGCCAATAAGCTTTGGATTGTAGGGAACAGCATGCAGGAACTTCTCCGGGGTTAATTCCGACATCTTGATTGACTCATAGTCCAAATCAATGAGCCTTGCCAACTTCTTTGACTCCGGATCATCCCAACGATCTAATAACGTCTTCAATTGCATCATTTTTGACTTCAAGACCGGCGGTTGCATCTTCCTGATCCCTTCTTCCGTGGTTGGTACTTCTTGAATACCAGAACTGCCGAGCACCCGCTGCCTAGTACGAGCATTATTCTCTGCATCCTTCTTTACTTCGGTAAGGAAGGCATAAAAATCATCAGAATGCTTAGCCGTCAGCTCGATCTGGTCTTCCAGCTTGGCCAGGGTCATGGAAAACTCCTTCAAATCTCCTCTTCTCTTCTTTGCCTCCTCATACAGCTCCCAGATCATCTCAAAGTCCCTATAAATATGTGTCTTTTTCAGACTGGGGTGCATTTTAAACACTTTATCAGCATACTCTTTGTTCCGACTGATTATTCCCATAAATCTGGTAACATCGTGCTCTTTCGGCTGTGGTAGCTCCTCTCCCTTTGGGCACAGGTAATATGCTTTTCGACCGGGGTTAAATGAAATTTCATATCCACCGTAAAACTCCTTCAGTGCCAATCGAACATACCCGAGCTTTTCAAGGTCTCCCCTGGGGACGGCAATGAACCTCGTACCGGTCAGCCGTTCATTTAACTTCAGGGATCGATTAATATCGTGGTAAGTTCTCATTGATTTTCTGATTTTAACGGCCGTTACCCGATCAACATTAAGATACCGACGGGCCATCTCCTTGTCACGAGACTCAGGAGGATACGTCGGCCAGTATGAGGATCTGGCAGTTGCCTGGATTCTACTGACTGGCTCCTTGATAGAGGTCAATGACTTTTTCAACAAGGAGATACCATAAATTGCCCCGGCCAATGCACTCAAGCTTCCGAAGGTTTTCAGAACCTTCCGGACCACCCTCTTGGTCTTCGTGTCGGCCTTCTTCTCCTGCTTGATCCTCTGGGCTAGATCAGAATAATCTGTATATGGTATCGAGATCGATGACTCAATCATTTGTCCTGGTATTACTTTAAGCATTTAAACCCTCTGGTAAATAAATCATCACTTTCTTTGTCATTTTCGACCGACTCAGATCCGAAGGAGTCACAAACTTCTTGGGAGATTTGGTCGTAAAGTTAATATCCTTGTATGCAATGGAGATAAGATTAGAGCAAATAACAGAAAAACTATTGGGCCTTTTCTTCTCCTTGAACTTTTTGTGTAATAGTTTTCTTTTTGCTTTGTGTGCCACCGTCTTGACCGTACCCCAAAGAGTTACCCGCATCCCTTTCTTGTGAGCATGCTTAATAAATTTAATGGCTTCCTTCTTCTGCTGTGGGGTAGCTCTTGGTCGTAACAACAGTACCGGACTCTTCTTAATAAAACGATTTACCGATACGATAAAGGTCCCTGTTGGAATAGCGTTGAATACCTTACCCCCTCCCAAATAAAATGCCGAATGAGGAAAATACTCCTGCTGTGGTAATGATAGTGTATATGACCACCTGCCTGGCCCTTTAAAACCTCGATACTTGGCCATAGTTCTCGTATTTATTATATCCCCCGGTTTCATGGCACTAATAAACTCCTCCGGATCGTGGGTTATGGGCACACGTTCAGGTATTCTGGGCTTTAAGGCAAATTCACTCAATACTGCTTCTTGTATACTGGCCATGTTATCCCTTCATTCTGTCCTGAAGCATTGAAATGCGATGACCAAGTCCTTCCCATTTTCTTACTGACTTGTCCGCATCATGAAACACCTTATCTGCTGTTTTAAACTCTGCTTGCCACTTCTTTTCACTTTCCGTATCTCCCTTTCTATGGGACATCTTAATGAAGTCCTGGGCAACCTTCTTTGCCCTTTCCGCTTCCATCCTAATACCGTTAGCCTCCATTGCATGATCTACCACAGAGTCCATCATATTTTTTACACGACTCATAGTCTCGGGCTCGTCTCGGGCTGCGGCCGCACGCCTACGGTACTGACCAATCTCGGCCGCAGTAAGGTAAAGATCCATTATAAATTTATATGCCTTCCATATTTCACTTAAGGCTAAAGCCAAAAAAACAGCAGGTATAATCTTCCTCCCGAATTCATACCGGTTAATATCCCTGAGACGCTTAGGATCGACAAATCTTCCTTGGTGGTCAACATAAACATAGGGCTTTCCCCGAGATTTCCATTTTTTATACACAAAGGAGGCTGCCCCTACCGAAGCTCCGATAAGAGACCCCATCAGATACCCTAACAGTCCAAACGCAAGAGCACCCACCCCAACCATCCCAACGCCGCTTCTGACTTTGGAAAGATTAACTATGGCCCGGCGGCCTGTGAGCATACGCTCTTTCGGGACAGTGCTTCTCGGTCTTTCTTGTCCTATAGCTGTAAGAGTTCCTAGGGCTGCACCGACTCCTGCACCGATCTTCAGTCCTTTTACACTTCCCTTACCCAGGCCAACCGCAATTGATCTTGTTAGTGTCGGAACCACCACTTTCCCTTTACGGATTTTGGGGTAATGGTACACAAGCCGTAGCTTCTCTTCCCGTGCCTTCTTATGCTTCTGGGCTCTTAACTTTATGGCCTTAACAGAAGGAGCAATCCCGGTCGCTGATGGTCGCATTAAGGCACCCATCACCAACGAACCGTATCGATCCCTCCAATCCTTACCAAACCATCCCTTGTAACGATTGGCGGCAATCGGTCTCTCTATCCTACCCTTCAACTTACCCGAAAAGGCAGCAGTATATGCAGCCTCGGAAACTCTCCCCAATGTATAGTCAACAAAATTACTGGACATTTTATCCAATAATGCAGGCTTCGAGAGCAGGGACATAAGCCCAGGACTTGATAACCCCGAATCTTTAAAGTCCTTCAACTCATCTTTATACATAGAAACGGCAAGGTTATCCGGGACAAGGCCACTTATATTTTTCTTCACCACCTTGATCCTTGAGGATCTTGCAAGGGCAGACTTAACGGTTATCTTCCTCGGCCCAACCAACTTACGGGCCTCTTCAACAGCAATGTCCCACGTCCTCTTCAGGATCTGGTCAATAAGATCGATCATCTGGGCACGGGTCTTGGCGGCTCTATGTTTTCGATACCAACCCCTTATCAGCTCGAATTCCGTTCTTTTTTTAGACTTCTTTGCTGCTTCCTGCAGGTTCATTACTTATGCTTCTCCCAATACTCTTCGCCTTCCTTCTCCATCTTATCGAGCCGGGTGTAATAGTCCGGCAGTTCCATCAAATGTGCCTTGGCGATCGCCTTTGAGATAGTGGGATTATCGTGGTGTTCCTTCTTCTCCACCTCAATCCCTCGCTTAAGTTCCCGGGCATCAAACTTCCTATCTGGAACATCAGCATGTTTCAAGTCCGAGGCCCGGACGATAGGATCAACATCTTCTTCCTCTTCGTCCTCTTCCATGCTACCGGCCTTTACAAGCTTGTGGGCAATTTTGTAGACGAACTCCTCGGCCGTCTCCGGATCAATACCATTCTCCACCGCAAAATTATGGAACTCTTTATCCGATGGCTCAGGATGTGAAGCAATATACTTAATAATCGCTTTTGCCTGATCAGGGGAGACATCCTCATACATGGGAGTACGGAAGCCGCCGGGAACCTTATTAAACCTCAGGGCGGAAGCCCGTAGACTTCGAGCAGACCCACCATCGGTTCCTCGCTCCGGGGTTGCCCACATTCCTTTCCGTTTTTTATATTCCTGCGGGGACTCGAAGCGTCCTGCACCGGACTCGAGTACCGCTTCTCTGATTGAAGCCATGTGTTACTCCTTTTTCGTGATGACACACCAATACCGACTCCTTCGTTGGAGCTCGGCATGTGTTCCAACTCGTCCCGACCGCATCGATGACATAATGTCACCCCCTTAGAAGCTAAAGGGTTCTAATGCAGTTGGGGCACTTATTTTTGGTCCACTCGGATACTTTCCGACATTCCTTCCATGGCGAGATGGGGAAACGTTCGAACTGGCGGGCTTCCCGATCGGCATCTTATCGATCCCGAGGTCCTGAATTGCCATCTGGGCCAGCAACTTGGCGGCACGATCGATAGCAATGCCGGACTTGGCCATCTCAACAGCATGGGTAATCTTCCGGATCTTCATCGGGTTTCGGATGATTGCCTTGATTGTGTTTCTGACTTCCGCCGGGCTGATGTACATTCCTCGCCGTATTGACTCCTTCAAGACAGTGGCAGTAGCGGCTTGCAGCATCTCCCTCGAGTGCCTGGCCTTGAACCACTTAACACCTGCAGCAACCATGGTAGCACCCAGGACCGCAACGAGCGGTTTCAGCGTCTTGGTAATGTCTGCGATCGGTATCATCCCCCTCTTGAACTTCGAGTCGACTGTTTTAGCAGCAGTAGCCCCTGTTTTGAAATACTCCTCCGGTCCCATTACCCTGGCCTCTTGTAAACCACCGTTCCTGCGAATGATCCTCCATTGCTCGAGAATAACAGCCCGAGGGTCAGCACTGGAAAGTCTCACCTTCACCGGTTCATCATCTGCTTCCGCCAGGTAGAGTCCAAAGAGGGAGGCAACGCCTTCTTCATCGATCACTACACAATCCGACAGTAATTGGTCACCGTCGCCTTCATAAAAGTCCAATAGAAAGAAAAACTCATCCTCGGACAGCCCGCCGTCTACCCCCTCAGCCTCCTCAATGGGGGTCTTGAAGGGGAAGACAAGGCCGGCACGTTCACCGTGGACGAGATACTCCCCAATGGATCCGATCATGGCGTCGGAAAGATCTACTGGAGTTCTGATCATCACGTACTCCTTGGTAATTTTATATAGTCCCGCGGCGGGCCCGGCAATCGGGCCCTGATTTCATTCCGCGTTTACTTCCGGGCTTCTTTCTCTGCTTTCTTCTTCGCGCGTCGTTTCTTTAAAGCTTTGACTCCTTTGTATGCACCTAATCCGGCAGCAAGACCAGCAGCGGCCGTTCCTATGCGAGCTGTTCTTTGCATTTTGGCATAGTCCTTGTCCGGTATACCAGCCATATAGGACTTTGTCGCAAAACTACCTGCTTTCCTTGCCTGCTTCCGAGTAAGGCCGGATTTCCTAGCCTTCATTTCTGCATCCACACCGGTTTTCACGGCTGCCTTATAATGCCCCTTCTGCCTCTTGTACTCTTGCCCGGCTTTAAATGCCTTCTCTCGCGCCTTTTGGCCTATTTTGAAAGCAAGGTCTTTTTCCTCGAGGTCGTCTTCTTCAACGTCCCCGATACCGAGAATAGCATCTGCCACTTCAGAAGCATCAAGCTCACCAGCAGCAATCCCTTCAATAATTCCTTCAGCGGTGCCGAGTATCTCAGCATCCTCCTCAGCGGCCTCAACCATCTCCATGTAATCATAGAGCTGGGTGGCCTCTTCTTCGGTCAACCCATCAACGAAAACGTCGACCTGGCTATCCGGTACCTGCATCAGGTTTTCAAACAATTCGAAGATGAGGTCTTCGCTCATGTTTTCTTCACTTTTACCAGACTCCCTAGCACCAAGCTCCGCACCCTTCTGAAAACCCTTCTGAAATTGTTTCTGAAGAGACCAAGGTCCTTTCTTACCTTTTCTTGTATAAAGGGACTTAGAGACACCAGGTTCCTTGGATAGAAGTTTCTTGTATCTCGGGATGGTGTCTTGTTTTGCCTGGTACTTAGCGCCAACACCTACCAATTTCTTGGCCAGCTTCTTGGGGGCCCCGACTTCCCTACCCATCCTCGTCAAGGTTTGGTGCATCTTCTCCCCAGATTTCTGACCCCGAAATCCCGTAATACCCATTCTCTGTTTCATTTTCCTGGCACCCATACCACGAGCCTTCTTATAAAGCTCCATCTTTCGTTCCTTGGAGACCTCTTCAATTGCGCCTTCGCAGAACGGACACACCAGGAAGTCACCATCGTCATCTTCAAGCAGGAGACCGTCGACGTCGACAAAGGACTCATTGCAGTGTGGACATTCAATAACATCTTCCTGCTGGGATTTTTTGGCTTTGCGTCGTTTGTACAGCTTCCGAGCCAGTGCAGCCGCGGCAATACCGGCACCAATACCGGCAGCAGTTTTTGGATGGGCTTTGATGGCCCCGCCAGCCTTACCTGCAGTCTCTCCGGTTTTACCGAGAAACTCAGCAGCTTTCCGTTTCCGTTCATAACTCCGCATGCGTTTAACATCGGGGTCTACATACTCGTCCAACTCGAGTGTACTTTCACAATAAGGACACTCGTAGTACTGTCCCTCATCGTCTTCATAGAGCTGGACATCTTCTTCGTTAAATTCTTGTTCACAAAATGGACATTCGATAATCATTGATCGTTCCTCCATATTTAAAGTAAAAGGTTTCCCTTCTTGTTCTCCTTCTTGTGCGGGTTCGAGTCCTCGTTTCTTTGCAGTAGCATAGAAAACTTGTTTTCCTTTCTTGTTTCCATACTGCCGGATCATACTCCGAAGGACATCCTCCCCTCTTCCTTTGTAGTATTTTGAGATTGGCATTGTTCCTTACCCTGTCCTTTCAATCGATTGTATCTTTGAATCGGGAATCTTGTCAACCGATGGGTATGATTTACTCCGTGCACGATGGGTTGTCACAAAGTATCCCGTTCCATCTTTCTTGACTGAAACTCCCGAGAATCGTTTCCGTTGTTCCGGCATAAGATTAACATAATAATTACCGTGCCGGTCAGTATTTCCCTTTTCCTGGAGAGAGATAATGCTCTCTTTTAGCTTTCTCTTTCTCAGCTTCCCCATCCTACCCCGATATTGGACATATCTATAACCCCAAGCCGGAATACTAAGCAACGCACCCGCGGCTGCAGCAGTTTTTGGGTCTACATGGTAGTGCCCATAAGGCATTCCATGCTTTCGCAATTGCTTCTGCACCTGAGCCGTTGATAATCCAGCTGCTGCTCCACCGGTCATATAACCTACCAGGGAAGGAGGTCCTTCACCTATTTTCCTGCCTCGTAGTTTCCTGGCCACTGATGAGCCTACATCATAGCCAAGTCCTGCAGCGAGAGAACCAGTTCCAGCAATTGCACCCGCAGAAGCACCGTGCTTTGCCATATGTTTTGCCATTACTTTGGGATCAGTATTTCCTCCATACATGTATGAGGGGGCCGATCCGATTGCAGCAGCAGAAAGACCATGCTCACCGGCACGTTTTACTCTATACTGTAACTGTCGACCCGCCCTTCGGAGAATTGATCGTTCATATAAAAGATCTTCTTTTAACTTCTTCTTGAAAGATGGATCCCTCTTGACCGCAGCCGCGACTCGTTCAAATCGTACTAAGCTAGGACTATAATCTATATCCATTCTATTACTCCTCATGTCCACGTTGTTCCGGAGCCATAGTTCTCTTCAGGTTCCCGAGCGTTCTTTCCAACCTCTGCACGAGGACCCATTACCCTATACTTAGGCTTCCTCATCCTTTCATATAATAAAGCAGCCTCTCGAATGCTCATTCCTTCATTTTTTGTTTTCTCTGCTTTTACAACAATCTTCTTGGCCCAAGAATAACCGGGATTTCCTCCCCAAAGGAGCCAGGACACATAAGACTTACTCGGTGGATCAGTCGTATGCTTGTCCTTGAAGGCACTGTGTCGGTCAAAGAAGGCCTTCATCCGTTTGACCGTTTCCAGGCTCAGGGCATCGCCGTTCTTAATATTGACTGCACGTTGAACGCCTGAGCCAATCCCTTCGGCTGCAGCTTGCTTCACTGACAGTCCACCCTTGCCGCCGGACTTCTTTCGAAGTTCCAGGCCGCGGGCCGCTGCTTTCCTGGCTGCTGGTGGTGGAATGTATCCCATATTACTCACCTTTTGGCTTCTTGGTTCCCCGCCAATCCCATTTCGTTTTCAGCTCAATAATATCAAAAGGAGAAAACCCGAGGTTCAGCAAACGAGCATAGCCAAAGGACAATGCATCCTCCGGAGAAAGTCCGTGCTTTGACAACAGGTCAACGATCCTGGAACGATTAACCCCACCGGCATTGGCCGATTCAAACATTGCTTCATCAAGATTTACGGATGCCTCCGCAACCAGCATATCAATATACTCATTAATGTCTTCAATATGGCTCAGATCCTCTTCCACTTTTCCAATGGAACGAAGGGCAACATCCTTGGACACATTGAAGTTTTCCATCAATTCCCGGACAGCAATCGCAAGGATTTCCCGGTCAGCGTCTTCTTCGATCGGTTCACCCTTAATGACTGCCTCTACTCGGGGATACAGGGTCGATACCAGCTCGTAGTGAGCCTCCTTGACCTCCCGTTCCTTCAGGCCCTCCAACATGGAGAAATCAACGCCATTGAGCACCTCGTCGATCGCTTTGGTCAGTCCGCCAGGCTTAAGATCATAATCACGCTTTAACCGTTCCGCCAATTGTCGACCAATGACCCGTTTATGGACCGAGTCAGCGACCGGTCCTGTCTTCCGGAAGAACTTGGCCTTCTTGCGATAATCTACACCGGAACCCCGGGCCTGGGGATTGTACCGCTGCATCATCACTTCGCCGGAACGGGCAGCACCTGCAGCGGGCCTATATTCTGACAAGTCAGCTTCCTTCACGTACTGATTACCCTTGCCCATTGACGGCTTCGGGGTCATCTCAATGCTTCTTCGATCCGCAGCAAGCGTCCTACGCTCGTCGCCAGTTGTTGCCGTTGAGCCGGAAGCTCCAGTCACCGCAATCCTGGTTCCTTGATTGTCAATCGGGGCATTACGATCTTTTAACATGGCCGGATCAATTCGACGAACACCGTGGGCTTCTGATATCTTGGCTTTTTTGGCTTTGCGCTTGGCCAAAAGTTCTTTAGCCTTCTTATAAGCTACAGCACCGGTAATACCGGCCCCCGCTAAAGCGGCTCCTTTTCCAATACGGAAATCTTTTCCTTTAGTTGGAGCATCCTTTGTTACAGTCACAGTTGCTGAGGGTAAACCTATTCCCTTAGCTGATACAGGCTTAGGAGGCCTACGCAGACCTTTGATCGCTTGCCCGGCCTTAAACCCGATCTCTCCAGCCTTCAACCTGGTCTTCAGGAGAGGTGAATCTGGACTATACGTCTTCTCGTCCAAATCGTCCTTCTCCATAACCTTAACCCTCTTCTTGATCTTGGGCTTTCCCTTCGGCAATCCTGCACGAGGATCCGGTGCATTGTGTGGAAACACGAAGCCGACGCCGGGTTGTTCACTCAGGCTTTTGGAGACGATCATTTTTCGCTCGGGGCTGAGCTCTTCCAACCCTCCCTTCTCGCCCATATACCCGGGTTCTGCTTTCCAGAAGCGTCGTTTCTTGGCGCTGGTTCGATCACCGGCTGGCGGAAGTCCCTTACCATGGAAGTCAACCTCGTGGGTCATCGTCGTGTCCTTACCGGAAAGCATTCCGGTGGGGGCTTCGTCGACATCATCTTCTCGAACATCTTTTCCAGCTTTTGCTTGCTGTATGTTCTTGACGAACTTGGCATGGAGGCGTTTCTCCTTCTCCACTCCAAAGTCTCTTTTACCGATCCGCTCCGCATGTCTCACGAATTTCGAGCCGATCTCTGACTCCATAAGGGTCCCTTTCTTACCGGCCTCTTCCTTGTCATCCTTCTCGTCCTTCTGCTTATTATAAACTGCCAATGCTCTCCTATAATCGGACCGAAAGTCCTCCTCAAGAGACTGGCCGCATACTTCTTTGATTTGTTGCTTCAATAATTCTCGACTGGTCATGTTTTCACCTACCGTCTTCCCACCTTTCAGTCTACCAGGGGCAACTCCAGTTCCCTGGATACCGTCCGGGGTATGTTTTGTATGTTCACGGGCATTCAATGACCCGACGTTTGCTTTTCCGACCCTTCCAAGCGCTCCAGCCTCCGCCACGGTCGCTGTCTTTATCTTCTTCAGCTTCGGACGTCTGAACTCCTTACTGGCAGAAACCCAAGCCTTTCCGGAAATGCCGCGGAGTGATTCCTTCATGGTTACGACTCCTCCTGGCCGGCCAGCTCTTTCTTCTTTCTCTTCAGCAGCCGTTTCAATTTTACCTTGACGGGAATCCCCCTTGGCCCTCTTCCCTTACCAAACGCCTCTCCTCGGCCTTCTCCCTTGGAACGGATATTTTTGCCGGGAGTCTTACAGGTAATCTCATCCCCCGAGACGACAAAGTCAGCACCGGATGGGACACCGATCGGTCCTTCTCCCTTCCCGAAGGCTTCCCCTCGACCTTTTCCCTTGGATCTGATCTTCTCACCGGGGGTCTTGCACTTGGCTTCTTCGATATCCTCATACCGCTGTCGCCTGGCCATGATCATGCGCTGAATGATTTGACTTTTATAATTCTCTCGTTCCCGGGGGGTGAATTCGCGTTTACTCCTCTTCTCCATAGACGAAACCATGTTGTTCGCCGTCTTCTCGTACCGATCGCGTAATACTGCGGGGATCTGGTAGCCAAGGTCAGAGATCGCTACCCCTGGAGGACTCTGGGGCATCCCGTAGTCAATATTTCGCCCGTCGTCTCCATACTCATGAATCTGTCCGGATCCATACTTCGAAAGGTAATCCGCCATCTGGTAACCAACACCTTCCGGATTCTGTGTCAGGTCAGCAACCCTTGGACGCTTCTGGGCGGAAACCTTTTTTCGGCGATGCATCTGGTAAGAGTGCATCACGGGTGTCGTCACGAAGCCTTCAGTATTGCTCATCCATTCTTTTTCTTCGTGATTGATATCATCAGCCACGAGGGATTTATTCTTGTGCGGCTTCTTCATGGGTTCATAATGGGTGAGAAGCTTCTTGGACACTTGGATGTTCTCGCGGTGACCGGCAGGCATAAGGTAACTGGCATGCTGCCCTTTTCGGGGAGATTGCTTCCTGTCTTCAACTTCATTGAGTTCATGTCGGGAATAATCCTGGTCAGTGGGCTGCGATTTCCCAGCTGCTTCACTGAGGTCGATATCCGACAACCTAGGGTACCCTGGTCCAGGAAGTACCCCTCCCCCTACCGTGAAAGTCTGACCCCGGGGGTTGGTAAGTACTACATCATATCCCCTATAAGGTGGCATACCCCTGCATACCATCTCCATAATCCAATGTGATCCATCTGACCCATCAAGATCGAATGCAGAGACGAGACCATTAATTGGCTCGATATCATAGAAGTACCCACTCGCACCCCCCATAACCTGGGTTACCCCCTCCAACAAGGTGGTACTCTGTATACCATGTTTATGGGGTACAGGTACCTGGAAAGTATACCCCCGGGTACCAAGATCTTCGACCGAGTGTAAAACTTTCCGGTGCGAGGACATCTTCCTGACGACATCCTCCGCAAGAACTTTTCCTGCTATCTTTGGTGACGCTTCTTTGATCCGATTAATCTTGCTCCTCACTGCATGCTCCCTGAGGGAAGACTGGATAACCTGAGCAGCAAGACCATAAGAGACCGACTTCCCCGTAAACTCCTCCAGGATCACCCTAGAGGCGGTATCCGAGAACTCCCCGCAGGCGTTTCCGTCTGATCCGAAGATACCATGGTGGAGAGTCGCCTCATAAATGAGATCGAAGGCGCTGTCTCGGTCAAAGAACTCGTAACTTCCACTATTGTTTATCATCTTAAACTCCCTTGAACAATGCTAAACTCCCAACGGGAGCGTCTTTTTACCTAATCTACCCATTTAGGGGCCAAATTGTCATCAATGTCCAACAAAGTACCCACCTCATACCCCCTTTTACGTACCTTGATACGGTACTTGTTAGTATACAAGTTCCAACTTCTTTGTATACTGATAGGGTACTTCCCCTATATCAAGTTACATCTTCTTGAATATCGCACAAGAATGAAACCACACAGCAGACGATCAATCCTTCCCCAATTCAACATGTCGTACCCTCACATAGGACATACCCCCTATCAGTACCCTATAAAGTACCCATACAGATACCCTACTTGTTAGTATACAAGTTCCAACTTCTTGGTATACTGATGGGGTACTTCCCCTATATCAAACACCAACTCGTCATTTTTTGAGGAAGATCCAGCCAAGATGACTCAAAATTCAACAACATAGTATACAGTATGGGTACTTCCTAGCATACAAGTGCTGACTTCCTGGTATACAGATAGGGTACTTGTTGGTATACTGATAGGGTACTTCCCTTATATCAAGTTACATAAATAATAAATATCAGCACCATTCGTGTAAAAATTAGGGTTTATTTTTCCCTTGCAAATACCCCTAAAGGGGTATTTGGGGAACAGGCGGTTGGAGACAAAAAAAGCCCCCAAGGATTTCTCCCTGGGGGCCTAGACCTTACGTTGGGTTGAACATGAAACCTACCGTTGGACTTATGCAACAATAGGGGAGTTATTCTTCTTGAATTCCTCGAGCAGCTTCATATTCAGCAAAAAGAATTCTTTCATTTTCTGCTGCTTCGAGTATCTCTCTTGCAATCTGTAATGCCTCAGCTCGTGATATAATAAGGGTCATATTAAAAATCCATCAGGTCGATCGGATAGTTCTCCATCTCATATTTCTCGATAATGATAGCCAAGTGCTCGAGACGGTTCGCCTCATCAGTTCCCTCTTCGGGATCCAGATCAATAAGCGCCTCTATTTCTCTAAGGGCTTCTTCGTATTGCTCTTCTGTCTCTATCCTATCCATCTCTTCGGGCTCATAATGAATTCCTTCCACCTCATTGGTGCTCTCTCTCTCTTTCTATACCAGGATTATAGCTTCTTGTCCTCCTGTTGTCAAGACAAGAAAAAACCCACCGTGGGTTTCTTCCCCGCGGTGGGTTAATTAAGGAGATTTCTGAACATCACCATTCAACACTTTTAATATAGGAACAGTGGTTCTGGTTGTCAAGAATTCAATCGAAGTTTTCGATAACTTTCTCTCTTATTAAATGTGGGCCAGACGGTCGGTCTTGCCAGCTCTGCATCCTTGGGGTCTGTCGTGGACGTTGTTTGTGGGCGGAACATTTCCTGGGCTGCCTCCCAGCCGTTGTAGGCCATTACCATTCGAACGAAGTAGTCGGGACGATCCTCGGGGAAAAAGTCTACTGGGGGGCCGAAGGAGTCCACCCACCAGGACACAAATTCCCGGGTAAAGACGACGGACGGAAACCAGCTGGGAAGGTCCTCCGTGTTGAGCATTTCTTTCAGGGTTTCAGTGTTCATTTCTTCACCCTCAGCTTTCTGTAGAGCTTCACAGGTTTTCTTTCCTCCTGTTCCTCCATCTTCATCTTGAGTTCTTCATACTTCTGTTTCAGGGCATCTATTTGCCTTCGTAATACCTTCTGATCGATCTCATTCGCAGACTCTTCTGCGGCAGCCTGCGCCAATAACTCTTCCGCCTCGGGCCCGTGCAGATTAACCATGCGAGGTTCCAGAACAAATCGAGTTATGGCCTGCGACTGGCTACGCCGTCGTTCTAGTTCCACCCGGCACTCGTAGCACACGGTCACCCCAACGATCATTTCAGGTTGGCTCAATGCACCGCCGCACTCGGAGCAGCTGTTCCCTTCCACACTCATTTGAGCATCCTCAGCTTTCTTTTGTGAGGTAAGTTGTCTCTTATTGGTTCTACGGTCTTGGATGGGATCCCGCCGTTTCTGTACTTTCGCAGGCGTTCCAGGATATTCCTGAGTTCTTCATTGGCCGCTTGCTGACCCCAGGCCGCTGTATCCCCATGTTCAAGGAGTTCCTGGACAAGGCGCTCTCCTATCCTTATTCGATCGATTACCATCCTCTCGAACGCGGCGAGGTTGTACAGGTCCATCAATCCCCCCTCAATGTCTTCCATGATGCCAATTATTCTTCCAAGCTCTAACACCTTTTACGTTCTCCTACCTACTTCGTGACTTATTCCAATCTTTCGAACACGGAAAAGATCCTAATTCGATTATTAAAGCCGCAGAGAACCCCTACCGCTGCTACGAACTTTGTTGACATTTCCTTCGGAGGGGAGGGAAGAATGTAGTGGATCATCCCAACCCTGCTTCCAGGCTCCACGGCATTGAGCATGTTCTTCAGCAATGCATTTGGCTTTGGGTAGGCCTCTCGTCCGACCTCGTAGTTCTCTGCATCCTCTGCACTGTATGGCGGGTCCGCCAGCATTGCCTTGAAGCCCGGGGGCAGCGGTTCCCTTGCATCCCGCAGGTAGTCTGGCCCGGTGGCCGGGTCGAGGTCTAGTGTTTTGTCCAGGGGACCAAAGCCCCCACGGTAAGGATAGTACCTCGCCATGCCGCCGCAGACATGGAGGACTGGGTCGTGGATGGATACCCCGAGCAATGCCCGGGCACGTTCTGGGAAGCCACCCAGGTAGGCACCGTAATACTTCCTACCGTCCTTCAACTTTGCCCGGGCAAGAATCCACATATCAGTTATTGGCCTGTAGCTCATTTTGTCCTCCTTACTCTCAACTTTCTATAAGGTTTGCAGGATTTTTTGGTCTTCTTGGACCGCAGGGGTCTTTCCTGCCGTTCATCATTCATCTCTTTCCTGAGCTCCCTTTTCATCGCCTCGTAAAAGCCAGCCATATCAGGCTCCTCCCCATAAAAATAGCGGCGGCAATTGGTACACATAGTCACCCCGGACGCCCGTTCGTACTCATTCAGATCGTCCCCGCACTCGGAGCACCGGTGGCTCTCCTCCTCGAACATCGTGTCGACTGCAATGCTCATCGGTCCCCCATATTGAGTCTTCTTCCCGGACGCCGGTGTTCTTCCTCACTCAGTTCAGGATGTTCAATTTCCTCCAGTTCTGAAAGGTCTATCCCAAACTCTTCCAGGAGCGGACAGTCCTCATAATTGCACGGTGTGCGGGCATGTCTACATCGAGTAGTGTAGTTGGGATTCCTTGGCTGGGTCTCTAACTCTGCTGTAACATAGGTGGTATGTATGCCAACCGTTGCGTACGGACAAATCCCTTTGGAGTCAGCCATTCTTTCAACAAAATCAACAATCTTTCTTACATTCGGTTTCATCTATTTAACCTCAGCTTTCTTTTGTAGTCCTTGGGCGCGGGGGTAGGAGTACAGAAGGTCCCTATTCTACGAAGGATTTCTTCAACTGCTGCTCGTACTCGTTCCTCCAACCGCTCTTGGGTATCCCTCAGGGAGGTTTCGAGGTCGAGGTCTTTTGATTCTCTTGTTCCCATGGATGTTGTCCACAGCCGGATTGCTCCATACCGGGTATAGGGAACCATTGGGACAAAGCGGACCCACGGGCTACGGCAGTTCGACGGGGTAGAGGACCGGGAGATTTGATCAATCTCATCGAGGAGTTCTGAGATAGTATCGTTACTGATCTCGACACAAAAGAGGTAGATCTTACCATCACTACCTTGGAATGCTGTATGTACCGCGATCACCGCTCCCAGAAACCTCTCGACGATGCTGTCGAGACTCTCAAATTCCCTACACCTTCCTATGCAGGGACGTCGGTAGAAGCAATCGGACTGATGTCGCATATGGATTACAGTAAGGCCGGCTTCTCTCAAGGTATTAATAATGTTTGGGAGTCTTACCATTTTTGGGGTTTTCATTTTCTTTCCCTTGTTTGAACGTTCAGTTTTCTTGTCAGCTTTGTTGGATTTTCAAGCTGGTGGATCCTTCTTCTTACCGTAATAAGATTGCGGGAGAGCAGATTGATCTCTTCTATGCAATGTTCATACGAAATGTACTCGGTTGTTGAGGGATACTTAAGGCATTCATTCGCATCGTCTACCGCTTCCTTTAGCTTCTCAAGGATTTGGACTTCTTGAAGATATAACTCTTGCAGCCTTTTACTATTACCGAACGTCTTGCACGAGAGCTTATTGTTCCATCGACCCAATTGTCGGACCCGCTGCTCCAGTATTGCTTTCTTGCCTTCTTCACGGATAAGTTCCTCTCCCCAATTATTGAGGGTTTGCGGGGTTTCATTTTGTCGTGATTGCATAGGTTCTCCAGATCTTCCAGTCCCACAGTTTGCTTCCTGGTACCGGGCTAAAAATTGACGATACTTCTCGCACGTTCGATCGATTATTCGTGGGTAATATAAGTTCCTCATAATCGTTCCCATTATTTTTCCTTTTTAACGTTCAACGGGCCGCCTCTTTGACGTCGCGGACAAAACTTCCCATGCATACACTCCTTTGCTCATGCTCCTTGTCCTGTGTCTTCAATGCCCGGCAGGTGGGCATAAATATCAACCACTCCATCCATCACAACATACCTGCCGGCACCTAATCCCTCATGGGCGGCCCGTGCATCGAGTAGGTCTCTGAGGATTGAAATCTGCATAAGAGCATTGCTGGCCTCGATCCTTACAATATCATCATACTCGTAGTTAGCCTCAAGGATCTCCTGTGCCTCCTGAATCAGCCTTGCACAGGCCCTGAGTCGCTGCGCGCACCTTGTATGGTTAACTTTTTTCATGATCTTCCTCTTCCACAACTACCCACGAAAACATCATATCCAATCGCAGTGTATCACTCTTTGGGTTGTCGAGCAAGTCTACGAAACCTACCTCTTTCACAGCTTCCATCATTAAAAACACCAGCTCAGCTTCTGCTGCCAGACCCTGGAGTTTTCTGATCATGTTAATTTGTCCCACCGGTATCAATACTGTCACTGGTTCTTTCTTATCACCTATCATTTTTGACACGTAGCCTCCTTACATACTTTGATGGCAGCTTGGGCTCTGGGCCTCTAGAGAGCTCATCAATCCTCTCAGCTATGCTCTTCTTGATCATTTTTAAATTATTGTACTCATTAAGTAGATTGACCTTCAAAGAGTACTCCAGACCAATCCGATCACGGGCGCTGACCTGATCAATCCTCTCATACTTGTCAATAAGAGCATGAATTCTCCTGACAGAATCTCGTTGGGAGTTGTGAAGGATTGCAAGGATAAAATCATATGAAGCCTCTGATTTCTTTATCTCCTTTACAATATCTGCAACTGTAAAATCCAATTGAATTGTGCTCATATTTTCCTCCCCATCACCCGCCATGCCCAAAATGAAACTCATGCACCAGCTGAGTTGGGTCATTGTCTTACCTGTTTGGACTAACAATCTTCAACTTCCTCTTAAAGTCTACTGGTTGGGCTGGCTCCTTTTTCTCCCCAAACTCTTGAATCCTCTTCCCGATGTTATGGTGAATATTTTCCAACTCCAGTCGACTGGCAACCATTATCGCTCTCAGTGCATGGAAGTCCCCAATCTCCCCGCTACGGCTACATTGTTTATATTCCCTGACTGCGGACTCTAATTTACAGGCCCAATAGTGTTGTTCATCAAACAGACTACTAAGATCCGGGTCAAAGAGTAAAGAACTCCTATCTTCACATAGTTTTACTGCCTCGTCAACTTCCCTCATAATGTTCATTATGATCACCTCTTTTTCGTATCTTCAGTCAGGGGACTTTCCATTAATACTCAAAGTCGGTCTTACCTTCAGCTTCCTGTGCTTGTATTTCCTGGTCTATCTTTCACTTTTATAATCCTTCCCGCCTCTTCGAGTAGGGACATATAGTCTTTGAGCTCAAGTGCCCTCTTATATGCCTTAAACATTTGGCAACCTCAATCTTCTACAAGACGCCCTGGATTTTCTTGGCCTCTTACCAGCCTTCTCTAGTTCCCATTCCTTGGCCCGTTCCGAGGCCATGCGCTTGGTTTCCCTGCACAACTCTGCAATGTCCATAATTGTGTCAAGTCGATACTGAAGGATAGGATCCGACGGGTTCCTTCCCGACCTCTCATATCGATTGGAAGCCCTCTCGATCTCTTCAATAAGATTTTTCCTCTCGTTGTCATACCATGAAAGAAGATGAGCCAGCTCAGGATCAAATGTTCCAGCCATTGTAGCTTCCCGTATAATGTCTGCTGCTTCTTTTAATCGATCAGTCATTCAGGACACCTGCTTTCAACGCCTCACTCGTTTAATTCAGGAAAGAGGTGAGCCACTCTGCCGATAGAATCCCGACCCGAGTCCGGCATCCTTCCCTCCTCCAATGCCTTCTTCGTCTCCTCCGGGATAACCTTTATATCAATCGAGTCCACAAAAATATTGATCTCTGGAATTCCACTATCATTACCGGACACCGTTGTCTCCGGATCTTCCTGCACCATGTAAAATACTGAACCGCTGGAAAACGGCTGCTTTGCAATCTCCTCAACTTGCCGCGGTACCGACAACTTCCCAAAGTCAAAAGAGCATTCCTTCGGTGGCCGGGGTTCCAGGAAGTTGCCAACGTAATTCAACTCCTCTTTAAAGTAGTCAAGGATCTCCTGTTCGGTCCCTGAAATTATCAAATCTTTTTTAATCGCCATAATTTTCCTTCCTTTCGGTTTTCGGGCCATTTATCAGGCCAAAATGGCCCACAAATGGCTCATTTGGGTCATTTTTACTCTTTATTGAAAAGTCGAGCAAGGTGTCCTTTTCTTTCTTCCATTGCTTTATCAAGATCCAGCAATCTTAGCCATCGCTCTATCCTCTCCTCATCCATCTGACGAATCTCCTGCACAAGCTCCTTGGCTGTAATTGACAGATCCTCATGAATTCTCGCCCTCATCTTCATCGGTGCCCTTTGTTCTGTGTCTACTACGGACAAAATCAGAGATAACGTAGGTCTACTCATGGTCGTCCTCCTTAGGGTCGGTAGCATCCTCAAATTCGAGACAGGTCCCGGTTATCGGCCCTCCAACCGGACGACGCTCCCCCGCGGAAAGCATACAAAGAAATATTTCCGGATGACCAACCAAATGTGCTCCGTGCTTACACATATCGCAAGTTTTACCAAGACGTATATTTTCCTCGAGTCTCCAGTCCATTATGTCAACCTCCTTGACCATGACCTTATCAGACTCACTACTGTGACAAATGATTTGGCTCGTCTGCTCATTTATTCCCCCTAAAAAATAAGAGGTGGGCCGGGCGCTACTCCGGCTGGCTTAAAAGGCCTCAGCCTCGGGTTACATCACGTATAGTCCCGTCAAGGACGACCCCGATATTCTGCGACGGCTTAGCGTGTCTGCTTTCCACGCCGCCACCTCATAATATTTCAGTAACCTTACCATATACCCGTTTCGTCCATCCATTGATCCTGCCATGATTATTTCCTATTAGGCAGCCTCTTTTGTCGTTCTTGGCCTTTACCAGATGGGTATAGAAGTTGCCCTTGACCTTACAATAAACAATGTCCCCAACCTCAACTTCCTCCCAAGTTGCCGGGGAGAGCTTCACCGGCTGCCGAGACTTCAGGATCGGGGTCATAGAGTTTCCGGGTTCCTTGGAAACAACGATCTCACCTGCTAACAATTTTTGTGCTTTGATATTATTCATTAGGTTTTTATAACCCTCCCGTGTCCTCGAGATCTTCTTCAATGTCAGGGCAAAAAACCATCAACAATTTCGGCATTTTCAAACGGCCTGAATTTTCTCGCCTCAGCCAATGCCGCAAGTGCATCTTTGATATTGTCATAATTCTTCGCGTTCTCTTCGACAGTGGTTCGCGGTGGATCGCCTTCGCCATCGGCAATCCACACCCCTTTTTCTAATAATACTTTCATCTTATTTCCCGCTTTCTTTACATTTTTCAGGAGTGCTGAAAATATCCCCTACCACCTTATGAAGAACATTCGTTCCACTCCGCAGTATGTCTTCCGACACAATATACGGGCCCAGTAGGTAATATTTAAACGCCGACTGCTTCTGATTATATCGAACCAATCTCAGCCCTTTATCAGTCTCAACAATATCCCCCTCATAAATACGAAGTCCTCGCCATGTATTCTCTTCCTGTCCCTTTCTTTGTTCCTCAGTCGCCTCATCCCACGAGGTGGCATCATATTGTCCAATGAACTGCATCAAGATAACATGCTGGAGCATACTGTCTGGCTCTTGATCACCCAGGATGACGGGATCTCCATCTTCGTTAACAACAAATACTCCCAGGTCATCAAAAAAGACATCATAAACCATCTCTTTGTCTTTTGTAAGCCATGCCCGATATAGATGATCTCTTGGCTCCAATGTTTCCATGGTCTAGCCCTCCCCTCCCGACATCCTCAGTTTTCTGGGATTACGCTTAATTCCTTCCGGCACAGGTCTACCCTCCAACCATCCCGCCTCTTTTGCAACCTTCCTGGCCTTTTCCATATCTTCAAATACCACCATTTCCACCTTTACTACTGCCCTCCCATTACTCCTATAATCAAGGTCTGGAAAAATAACCTGCCTCACTCTCCAAGATTCAATACCGGGGCCTCTTACGTCAAAATTACAAGATCTTGGAGGGATCTCTGGCCTATTCCCATCCATGATCTCATTTCCGTGATCATCATACAGCGTTATCCTCAGATCAGCCAAGCTGACCTCGACCGTCTCTATGACCGGAAGTGTCTCTGTCTTCAGGCAAGGCAGTCTGGCCGTATAAGCTAAAGACCCCTCAAAAACCCCGTTGATGGTGGTCGTTGTCATTCTCCAAGCCTCCGGGGGATGACGGCAGGTAGGCTTCGTCTTCCGGGGTCTACAACATTTGGAAGAACGGGGGAAGAGACCAAATCCTCTATTGAATAGTTCTTGACCTTGCTGATATATTTTATCGTTTTAACTGGGTACCATAACAACTGCACCGTTCCCTTATCCCCATTTGAGCTGAGACGAACCCCATGGATATATACCAGCCCGTTTTCCTTGGCCTTTTTAGTTGGCTCATATCTCTTGTTTCCGTGAGTATCTTTCACGTTTTTCTGAAGACCTATATTGGTCAACAGCCTGTTTACACATCTGGATCGATGCCACGAAGACATCGATTCAAAGTGACGGAACCACAAACCAAAATCGGTCACATTAAGGGCAGTATTGTCAGGATAAGTCTCTGCCAGAGGGCCGTTTGAGGAAAAATAGTCGATATAGACGGTTTCGCCTGTCGACCGCTGAACCTCTCTGGCCACTGCCTGTTTTTCATCCGATGTAAGTTTTCTATCCCTAGAATACCTGGCAATTCTCATTTCATGTTTGAGAATCTCATAGACTTCCTTTCTTCTGCGAGCAAATTCCTGCAGACTTTTGGGAGGCTTCTTCATCTCTGGGAGGGCATCGTGTTTGATTTTCTGCAACTCTTCCTCAGCATCAATCAGGTACTGCCGAACGGCCTTTCCCGTTTCCGTCTTCTCGAGCTGGGCAAAATGCTTCGCTTGATTGAGGGTGATAGTGTATTCTATTGCCTTTGAGCCACCACCCATGTTCTCACGTTTGATAATTTTATCAAATGTGAAAAAGTCTTTCCCTTCAACAAGTTCTAAATCTCTGATCCGATTTTTGACCCAATTGGAAAACTCTTGTTTCGATCCCAATGCTTCCCACAATGATCGGGCATCAACTCCCAACTTTTCCTCATCGCCAAAGTTATAGTTCTTAACTTCAACCTTCTGAAACTTCTGTAAACTCTCTTGTGTCATAGTTCTTCCTTTCTTTAGGGTTTTTTACCTATCCTGGACACTCAGGATTTATCTTTATGAATCCTAACAGTTTTTACTGCATCAAGGAGACATCGAAGATCCATTTCGATAAGGTCCTTGGTACGTCCACATTCTTCCTTGTCTCTCTCAGTCTGAGCCAACTCCACTACCTCAACCCAATGAAGGACCCTTTTAATAAGTCTCTGTACTGCATTGTCCAACAAATCCTTAACGTAGTCGAGACGATAACCATAATGTATGGGTCGCTCGGTCTCAATATCGATCGTCACCGTAAATTTCGTTGTCCCTCTTTTCACCATCAATCATCCTCCCCATCATCCAATGGAAATACATCCCCAGCCAGCACCTGAATTAAGACAATTACCGTAAGGAATGCCGAAACGAAACCAAGAACCGGCCGGCCCCATAAAAAGGACAACAAGGTAGAGAAACATCCAAGGAAGACAACAAATCTTTCAGTCAACGTCATTTCCAATCTCCTCTACAGACATGATCATATTTGGTGGAACATGTTTTACTGGGATCTCCCCTTTTGCTACGATTGGGATATCTATTACGTAGACATAACCGGATCCGTCCAACTTTCCCCAACCGAGCTCCAGCCTCACATTACTCTCAAAATTCGACCCGGTCCTAGCATAGCCCAATGCCTCCTCAAACTTATCCGTCAGGTAGACAAACATGCACTCGCGTTTACGCCTGATGTGATCATCTATTTCAGAATTAAGCCCCTCGCACTTCAAGAGGTCAGTCTGACAAGGTTTCAGGCCCTCAGCGAATATAACTTCCGGCTTTACTTTTGTTCCATGGTAAAATATCATTACGTCTTCCCCTTACCTTGTATCCTAAGCCTCCTCTTGAACACCGTGGGACAAACAACGCCCTCTCCTGCAATAAAAAATTCCTTGTTAATGATCGATAAATCGTCGACATTAATCCTAACAGACTTTATCATATTTGATAACGTCATCCCATGGCAAGTGGGAGCCATCATCACCCCCAAAACATGCGAGCAATACCGTTCCCGAACTATGTTCGTTGCCTTCAAGACAAAAGATTTGTACATCACGTACACTCCCTCCTCTACCTCCAATGCCTCTTTGCCTTTCAGGAATCCCTCGTTTACTATCTCAAGGTCATTAATACCGAAAAACTCACACATCCAAAATCCATCTTCTGTATACCACTCACATAAAGCAGATTCTGATACAACCTCTGAACGTGGCCAGCAGTAATTCTCGGATATATTGCAGACTTTCATGACAACATTATTTGCTTTATGCATGACATACATGCCTCTTTTAATCTTAACTTCTTTCATTTAAGGGCCTCAAAATTTAACACCATGCTTTGGTTCCCTTGTCTTGTTGTACTTCATCTTCCAGTCAACTTGCCTCTGAATGTCGACCCCCAAAGCCCCACATAGGTCAAACGTTCGAATCAAAACGTCGGCCAATTCATCTTCGAAAGTATCCTTTTCCTCTATCCCAAATCTCTCTTCCCTGAGCGCATCACAAGCCTCAGCCAACTCTGAGACGATCAACATCAGCTTGGAGTTATAGTAATGAAGACACCCCCGGTCCTTATGCCAAGGAGGAATGTCATCCCAAAACTTCTTCTCCTTGGCTGTTGCGTAGCATTTTTTACAGTAGTCATTCAGATCCATGTGACTCTCCATTTTTATTGTATTTAAACATCATCTCAAAAGGAGCCACCACGGGCTTAAATCTGGGCATCTCTATCCAGTAACACAATTCATCCGGCGGTATGTGGCCAGGAACACGAAGTTTCCGCTGCGGTTTTGGTTTCTTCGCAGCCACGAGGGAAAATTCATCCGTAAAACAGTAACCTTTCTCCCAAAATTCAGCTATTGCACGCTTTAACTCACATATGAGCATCACTTCTCCTCTTAAGCAAACTGTGCAAGGAAAGGCATAACGAGATAAAAAGCAACCATGACTCCCGATATGTATGCCAGAGTTACCCTGGAAGGTTCCACCAGAAGAACAAGCAAGAACCCGATCATTACCCCGCCTATAAGATGATACAGGGTAGAAATTAAATAACCCCACTGATCTCTCGTAGATAGTTTTTCTTTGATAAATATCATTATTTATGTAACCTCAACTTTCTTTTAAACTCCGCAGGCTCCACGGTCTCCGTCTCATTATCCTGGGTTTCCCATTGCCACGTCGCTGGGGCTCCTACTATAGGAGGGGGCATTGAACCGGTTTCCCAGGTTATTACCACATTACGTGACACCACACCAGTTCGTCCGAACCTATTTTTGGCTATGTAGACATTATGATCCGGGCCGGTGATCATTACAACTTCCGCCTGGTGGAAAGAGCTCATCGGTATCCCGGTCAAAGCCTCACGAACCTCTTCCGCAGTTGTGACCACCGTCTCGGATCTGACAATCATCATGGACACCTGCGTATAAGTAAATTGATTTGACATGCTATTCTACTTTCTTGGAATCACACTCCATAATTTCATGTTTGGCATCTTCCGGATATTTTTTGATGAGATTCTTCATTCTTTCTTTCTCTTCTTTCTCCTTATCTTTCCTATTCTTTCTCTCTTGTCTGCTCTTCGCACTCTTTCTCTTTAATATAATCCTATCCACCATTTCTTGATCCGCCTCAAACTTATCCGTCACATCAGTCACTACCAGTATCTCATCCACCTCCCGATCATCACCATTCTCCTCCACAGGAATTTCTTGACTTGCTTTAATCTCCGTAAGAAAGTCAATAACCTCCTCCTCAGTGTCCATCTCCTCGTACTCTGACCACGTCCTTCTGCAGCACCCGCAATAATAACCATTCCCTTGAGTATAATTGACCCTAAATTTCTTTTCTTGCATAAGAACACCTCCTTCTACTATACTTATACGTTTCTGGAACGAAAAAAGGAAAAGTTTTTTGACTGATTACTCGGGGGACTACTTATCTTGCTTCTTCGTGGGGATTGGGATAGGTCGGATTCGCAGCTTTCTGGTAATTCTCCTCTCTGATACTTCCAAATCATCAGAGTAACCCCTTTCCAACTGCTCGAGTACCCACTTCAGGGTATTGATCGATGACTCATAAACTTCACAGGAGAGTTTGTCCCTTGGGAGTAATCCCTGCCTCTTCCTCATTTCCCTAATCTCTTCATATATAGACTCGACAATCGTCGGGCTATTGCATTCTCTGTGTGTTCCATGTTCTATTTCATTTTTAATGAAGACTGCAACAGTCTCGAGGAATTCATCCATAGTAGAATCTCTGGAACATTCCACAGGCACTAAGAGACAAGAGTCCAGGGCATATCGAACAATCCATTTTAAATCATTCTTTGACAAGAAGCCTAAATAGCTCATAGACACCTCCACACATTATCATCAACGACCTTGACCAACTCCGAAGGCATATCTTCCGACTCACTCAACTCTTTCATTACCTTGCCCGCTATCTTCAGCCGTTGATCTTTCCATTTTCCAGACAATGCTCTCTGGACACAGATATCCATAAACTGGGCAGGGGTCCTTCCTTGTCCTGCCCTAGCCATCTTATCTACTTCTTCTTCAGGAAGCTCGGGTATGATGTGCTTGACCATTTTTAAGCAATCCTCGTACGTAAACTCTCCGAGCTCATAAATGGCATCGACCCGTCCAGGCCTGGAGCTGACTCCTGAATCTTCGTCAATGGTCCCAATGGCCGGATCGACTTTATCGATGTTATTCGTCGTAATGAATAGTAATATGCCGTCCGATCGACTCACCCCATCAATACAGTTGAGGAATGTATCGAAGGAAAGGGGACGGGACATTATAGTGTTCCCCTTTACAATATTCTCCCTTCCATGAAACACAGAGTCGATATCCTCGACCAAAAAGATACAGGGAGCCCTGCGAGACCTGTCATTCCAAGTGGTCACAAATTCCTGATCATCAAATGTGGAGAGATGAAAACTGAAGATGGGAAGATCAAACTTCTCCCCAAGGTAACGAATAACCATGGATTTTCCACAACCAGGCTTCCCGTGCAACAGAAACCCACGACGCCACAGTATCCCGCGTTCCCGATACCACTTTTTACCTTCATACCACATATTAACCGCGCCTGCCAAACGTTCCACCTGCTCCGTCAATATAATAGAAGAGCTGGCTGATGTTCTCGTATCCTTTCCTCGCCCCAATTGGTCAGGCCTCCAGCCAAGGTATCGTATATGACTATTTCTCATGTAATCGGTCACATCATAATCTCTCACTGTAGAAGGGGCCTCATTTTCCGTCTTGTTCATCCTTTCATAAACAGCCTCTCCAAACAGATCAATGACGGAAAAACGACTACTGAATCCGTTCTCCTTTCTTTCCTCGTTAAAGTTCTTCAACCCCTCAACAATGATTCGCTCAATATCAACTTGCCCTCTTATGTATGTCACGGTCATTGACTTGCCGTTCATCTCATTAGGATTGTAGTCCTCCGTGTTATTTGTTACTGATCGCTTTATTATTACAGATTTCCAAGGTCTTTTACCCAGGCAAAAAACAGGGTCTGTCGTCAAGAGCAGCTCCCCGGAGACCAACTCAACTCTGTCGATCGGACGGACAAAAACACTTTGACCAATAAACCATCGCAAACCGATCCTGACCGGCTTAAATTCCCGATAAATCTGAGCTATGGTCGACATAGTCAGTGACGTAGAATTCTTTACTTCAATCGTCACAAAGATTATTGAATAGAGCTTAAAAAATATTGTCTTAATATGTCCCCAGGTACTGGCCACAATAGCGGCCAAAGCACCAAGACCAACTATTTGTGCTCCTTCCATGGTAAATCCTTTCTTTCGTTCGGGTTAAAGACCTTTTATCCTTAACTGATTTTGCCTAGCGAGCCACTCCCTACCATGTCGTGTTCTTTTAAGATTGCCAGTCGACTTATCCCTGACAAGCATACCCTTGACAGGAGTGTCGTTGCTTATGGGAAGTGGACAATCGTCTGGTATCTCGTACACAGCCCTGTAAGAATGTTTCTCCGTCGTATGCAGGGTTCTTCCAGTAATCCCACACCGTTGTATACTGGACATTGCCTCCCCGCTAAAATGAGGGCACTGTGAACACTCTTTGACATAAACGACGGCCTTTCTCGTTTTTCCCATGGAACCATTATACCTCACTGGGGCTCGACAACATGATCCTCTCGACCTGATCAACTTCACAGCCGAACACATCGGTCAGCAACTCTACATCGATCGGTCCTCCATACTCCCGAGAGAATAGAACAACGAGATTACTCAGTTCCCGATCCTCATACCTTCTTTGCTGCTGGAAGTGCTCTTCCTTTAAATCATCAAATATCTCCTTCGAAATATTACCCAAGGCAAAGTCGAGTTGATAACCCAGAAAATCCATGCGCTCCCTCATTGTGTCTACAATTATTCGAAGCAAGGCATCAAATCCGTTCATTATCCATCCTCCTTGAAACTTGTTACCATATTCACCTTAGAGTTCAAGGTCATGTTCTGTATTATATCATTCAGCTCCTGGCCCTTCCTAAGACGAAACAGTATTGACCCCACCGGGGTATCTTTAACTTTGAAAGCAAATTCCCTCTGATCTTTAATATCCTTTGTCGACAACCACAATCCTTCGACGTAGCCAAGCATTCTGTGATACGCCAACTCAAAAGGCAAAAAGAACTTCCTGTCCTCGGGAAAATAACTGAGATACTCCTCATGATCATTTCCCAGGATCAACAAGATGATCCTCTTGGGGGACAGGGCATTCTCGCCCCGAAGATGAGCAACCGCCAAATATGATGGATTCTTTACTTTAAGTCTCCAGTCCATTCTCAATTTTGGATCAGCGATTCGGCAAACGTATCCCTCGTCGAGAGCATGTAGATCATTCATACTCTTCAATGCCTCATCGAAGGAATTGAAGTAATACTTTCTCGGGTATTTGAATGCATAATCAAGCCGATTATATTCTTTCCAATCATACTCCCCGGATTCCCTGTCCCTTACCGCAAGAAGATAAATTTCCGTCTCAGTATAAGGCTTTACTACCCGTGACTCAGGGGACACCAGTTCAAATATGTAGGTATAGTGCTCTTTTGCTTTCAAAGCGCAATTGAAAACCACATCCAATCCCTCTTTAATTGCCTCGGACACCAGCTCTGAGAAGGTCTTCTTGTTCAAGTGGGTCTCACCCTCCGCAAATGCCATTCTTCTCGTTGCCGCACACCACTTATCTCCGTCATGGTAGACATTAATCAAAGACCCGTCCAGCTTCTCCGTAACCTCTGCCCTGGTAATATCAAACTCATCAGTGTCCGGGTCCTCCCCATAATTCCAAAACCGATCGAAGCTCCGACAAAGGACACGATAGTCCGGCAAGGAAAGGATTAGTCCCCGACATTCCATCACCATGGGGTCAAATCGACAATGATGGGAGTCAATCATATGATAATTCAAAACAACTCGATCGTCGTATTTATTGATGACAATCCCAAATTTCTCCTCTAAGGACTCAAGGGAATTTTCTTTAAGGTATTCCTGAACAAGCATTGTCACAATCGACCTCTCTTTCTTTTCACTCTTCTGCTCATCCGATGCTTACAGTCTCCCGGGTGCTTCTTTCGCCATTTAATATATGACTTCATCTTATCAGTCTTTAGGAGTTTACTAAGACTCATACCCGATAACTCTTTATTACTAAACAACATATGTATCTGCTGGGAACAGGTAAAGCAACATCTGATGGTCTCACCCTTACTCCCTCCTTTTGATTTAGGGGTTACATGATGTTTGTGCAAATCGGACGTTTCAAGACCGCATATGGAACAACAGTCACTCATTCACCATTCCTCCAAGACGCAGACGACGGCAGGGAGTACTTGCCTCTTCCTTCAGAGATTCGTTCCACAGTCTCCGTGCCGATGACCAATGCCTCTTGGATCCCATAAAGAACAAAGTTATAGCATCCCGAAGATTCTCAACTGCTTCCTCCTCATCGATCCCTAATGTATACAGATCAAGCTCTGGACAACGAATAATGATATGATCATCCTTCTTCTTGAATTCATAATAAACATCGACCCTTACCTCAAGAAGCCCTTTAACTGTCACCGTATTCAGTTCTCCTTATGTGGCCGCGAGCGCAAAGAGATGCCTTCCAACAAAGAAATGAAATACTCCACCTCTTTTCTCCAACGTCTTCTATCCAGCCATAAAATATATCGAAGTCTTCTACACTCGGTCATTAGCTGTATCTCGGTATCAAATTTATCTTCCATGGGCCTGAGGAGGAGGTCAACGACCTTCTCCAGAGAAAGTGATGATCTGAAGGAGAAGTGAGCTTTTTTCTTCAAATGCCCTCCTACGTGACCCGTGCAGCATGCAGTGGTTACAATAAAATCAAAGGAATTTATCTTTCTGAGGTAGGGGATAAAGTACTTATCCACTTCCCCTTCCTTGATTTCCGTCTCCAAAGACAACGTTCGATATTCTTTCTCCTCGGGGGTCAAAAGATTACCGATGAAATCGCCCAACTGTGCCGGGGGATCTCTATCAAGAAATGCTTTAAGGGTCTTTACCGGATCCCTTGGGGGTAGGTCTTGAATAATATCCATAACTTCCCTTTCTAAGAAATAATGATACCCCTGGCTTGGGCACGAAGCATCTGCGTCACCTCCGCTGAGTTGCTTATTGTCCCCGCAGAGTCAATAATAACAAGTTTACCATTTACCCGATCAATATTCTGACGAATATTTTTCAAGGTGAGAGGTTGTGGATCAGCCCCGGTCGAATGAAGACCGGCTATTCTCTGATTCAAGAATATCAACTCAACATCATACGGGTAGGCCAATTTTATGGCCTTCCACAAAGTAGTATTCCCGGAACCAATACCCATATACAGATTTATAGGGCTCCTCCCGTAGGGCATCACGTTCCGTATCCAATAGCTGATCAGATAGATCATATGACGCTGGCACGTATTAAGGTGCATGCCATCAAGATGAGACTCGATAGCGTCAAAAGACAAACCCTCCGTAATAGGGGGACACTTTTCCGTATCTGGAATCTCCCTTATATACGCTCTACTTGTCTTCATCTTTCTCCTCATTTTGGCGGGATATCTCCTTCAAGGCCTTCACGTACCAAATATTGTCAATATCCTCATCAGTGATCTTATGAAGTTGATCCTCGTCTTCAATCGGAGTCCACCAGCTCTCACACCCGAAAATAATGGTCTTCAGGTCAAACACATAAATTGCAGGATTATGATGACCGTGAGTAATCTCCATCGTCCCCTTGTCAGATATGCTGTACCCAAAAGAAAGAGCAATATCACCAATATAAAGACCAAGAAAGGTCTTACCTTCGTAATTCTCCGCACAGGGTCGAATACTAACAAACTTCCCCAGGTGTCCACTGGATATAACGGGCTTCTCCCATACATGGGTTTCTGGGTGTAAATCTACGCTTTTAATTTTGGCTGGCAATTTCTTCATTTTTACTTCCTTTCTTAAATTAATCTTAGGATTCGTTTCGCTCTTTTATCAAATATGGGCCGTCTGGGCCTTGTGAATGTATCAGACCTATTCACCGGCCAACTGACGGCCTCTATTCTTACATGGTACCGACCGTGCATAATAACCAGGTATCTTTCCCCTGCCTCTTCCCAGGATGTCTCTGTGGGGTGAATAAAGACATCGACATTAAAAATCTCACATGAATCTCGAAGTGATCTGACATTTTCATCGGTAACACAAATTTTCAAGGGCTGCATCGTGTAGACATGACTCTGTGAGCCTCGATGGAAGAACAGCTCACCACACTGATTAAGCGGAGACTCTTTCAAGGCTGGATCATGCGGTCGACCATATAGATCTTGAGGCATGCCTTTGTGTGTTCCAGTGCGTAAAAGACCCCTCGTCGGTATAGCCGGCGACTCTATTAGACCGTTCATATGAGCAAACTTTTTCACCCTATAATCTATTTCAGCAGATGCTTCCCAACCGTAACTCTTCCCATAGCCATCAAAATTCATTTTTGGATCCTCAACTTCCTAATATGTCTAAAGGCCTTAGGTGGTTTTGACTCCACTTTACGAACCAGAACTTCGCTTGGTGGTTCTTTGTCGGAAAACCTACTTCTCAAATGAAAAATTTCACCTGTTGGTCCCAGCATTGGTTGGACATTAATCAACTGGGGGGTGATCCTAAAAAAGGCCCGGTCGGCGATGGCCGATTCTTCAGTATTGCAAACAGTCGCTTCCGGATTAGCGGGAGTATCTTGGGACGAAAACATTTCCGACTGAACCATAGACGTCAAGTCAACTTCAGTCCTCGATCTATTTCGTCTTATAAGATCCAAAAATGCCTCTATAAGAGCACCTTCCTCATTATGACGAGCACGTCTCTCGTCCATCCTCTTTTTAATCCACCGAATCATCAACTTTGCCCTTAATAAGACAGATAACTCCTCTCGCAGCCCCGAGCCAATTATGCCTAGACAAACTCCAATAATCATCAAACCTGATTGGCAACGATGTCGAATCTTCCCTCCTCTTTATGTACCCATGGAAGAACTGACTGGCTAATATCTTGGCTACTGCCCCCTCCGAGCTGCTATGCTCACGAGGAACTCCATCCCTATACTCATGGATCGTATTAAGATATCCATGGATATCACCCAAGTGGTCTGTCAACTCCTCCTCAATACGATTAAGCTCCTCTGCATATTCCTTGGATCCCTTCTCTGCTCTGATTTCATATTCCTCATCCTCACCAAGGGCACTCCAGCAAGCACCATTATAAGCATCCCAACCAATAAACAAGACATTCGGCCTCCCCTCAAAAAACTCATTATCTCCCTCGATATCGGTTTCAAGGATGAGTCCCAAATCCTTAATAAGCATTCCGGGTTCAATGTCCTTATACTTCATAGAAAGGCCTCTCCTTCTTTATTTCATTGATAATGGCCCCTATATCATCCTCACTACCCAAATTACAGATAGGGATATTATTCATCTCCGCCAGGGTGATAGCATACCTAGTGCCCCCCACCTTATGTCCTTTAAGGGTCCAGCAAAGGACAAAATCCGAGGGAGTCTCCAGATCTTTTCCCATAACCTGGTACATATTTCTGGCGAGAAGATCTCTCACATAAGTTCTCATAGAATTAATATTTATCGAACTGCCCTGCTCTTTATTAAGCCCCTCAATAACCCGATTTAGCATATTAAAGGCCGCACGATCGTTTGCAACATCATAAGGGCGCCATATTTCCTTCTGACCCTTGGCCCCTCCAGAACGAAGAAGGTATCCCTTCCCTGCAAGAATCTCGGCTATCCCTCGCATACAATCACACACATGAGACGGGGTAAGCCTACTCCCTATTCCTGTATAGATTTTGTTCACTTTAATCTCCCCTCCCCGGTAACTTACAAAGCCTCAATTTTCTTTTGTGTTTTATCTCCTCCACTACCTGTCGTTGGGGTCGAGTGATGCCACATTCATTCAGTCCAAGCCTTTGCCGCTCAGCCTCAGTCAGACCATACGTCACTATATCCTCAAAAGTAGTCGCAACCTGCGAATCTCCTCCTTCTTGTCACCCCCATCCGGTATAATCACACCAAGCACGCAACGAAACATACCTACCATCTTTTAGCTGGAAGACTCCAATCCAAGTGTCCCCGTCATTCTCTCCCTCCTCCAGGGCAAGAATAAACATGACGTCCTCTCTGGTATAAGAATCGGTTGACACATTATCATCTACAATCACTGCCTGGGGACCATGATTATGACCTCTTTGGCATACCGTGGGTGAGGCATATTTAAAAGCTTCCTCCCAATCATAAGTATCAAGCATCTCCAGCATAATCACCTCTCCTCTTCGGATCGGACATTAAGTCGTCTTCCCGGCCTCTTAGTGACCGGATCCTCAGAATCCCCCTGATTTATCTCCTCTTCAAGCATCCCAATAGTGGATCTTATCTCCGATGTCCATAAATCCAGGTCACCCCCCGGTATGTCAAAAGGGGAAAGGAACGACTCTAACTTAGTCAGCTGCCTTTTAAGAATCTTCACCAATATTTCAACATTTCGGCCCATCTTTACTTACTCAACCTTAGTTTCCTGCTTGGTTTAAACTTCTGCGGTGTCAATTTTTCCTCCTTCCTATAACTTGCCCCGCCGTGAAATACCTCCACCTTCTTGAGTTCAAAGGCCACAATATGGACTTCCCCTTTCAGGAGGCTATGGTGTCCTGCATAGAGGGAAGCACTTTTCTTATTGTTGAACAAAGTAGCCTTCTCCAATTCGTCCGTAAATACATTTCCATACTCGCCTGTACTTCTCGTCAGCCATAATCCTCCATTATTACGGACGGCATATTGCCTCATCTCTGCATCCTCAACTTTCTGACAGAATAGACTCTTTTTGGGGGAGCCCTATCAAATGCAGCATTATAGTCCACTCGAAGTGTGAACTCCTCCGGATAATCAAGAATATGACCACCCGGGACATCAAAACGTACACCTTCTTCAGTACGAGATAGACGTTCCAATATCTCATTAACCTTCGATACTGCCAATCGATTTTCCATCACTTAACCTTCAGCTTTCTCTTCTTACCTTCCTTTTCAGTTTTAGGATCTTCCCAGGGCATAAACCTGGCGGAGGGGAAAAGGAACGTAACGAATGAGTCCTCATCAAAAAAGACTCCAAGTTTAAGGTCAAGATCCTCATTGTAGGCAAAATTATCCACTTCTTCCGTCGCTTTTACCGGGGGATCCAGAATTTCAACAACGATTGCCGGGCTACCTTCCCCCGGATGTTTCTTAATCCGAAGACCGGGCTTCCACTGCACAATATCTCCTACACTAAATTCATGCCTTTCGTTAAGAACTTGAACAGCCTTTCTTAAATCCTCCGCGGAATACTCAAAAACATTCTCTTCCCTCTCCTCCGAAATGGCACTCAATATGTCCGACATATTCATGTTACACCTTCCTTCCATTTGATTCTTTGACCTGGGCCTTCAACCCAAGAGCGTTAAGTATGTCAATAAAAGTCCGGAACCTTGTCTCGTCCGGGCTATTCAAAAATCTGGAGACTGTTGATTCGCTTCTTCCTGACATTCTCGCCAGGTCTTTTTTGGAGATATTCCTGGACTCCATGATTTCACAAATGGCTTCCGTGATTTCCATACACGACTCCCCTATAGCAGACAGCCTGGCAAACTCCGGGTCGCTTTTCAGTAATTTCGCTCTATAGTCTCTTAGGGTCTTCATCATCCCACTTCATCCTTTTTATCTTCTTCTTGGGGAACATCCTCCAACTTTCCAGTAACCGGCATCACCTCAAAAACGCCTTTGTATTCATTATAAAGTCTTTCCGCCCGACGCTTTACTTGAGGATCGACATCGTTAAGTGTATGCGCCAGTTTCTTTGCACCCAGCCATTCAAGGTAGAGGTCACTGTTCCTTGAATTCTTTCCCTCTTTCCTTTTTCGATTCTCCTCCATATCTCTCAATATTTCCTCGTCCGTCATCATCAAGTAATAGAGGGGGATAGCCTCCTCCTCATATTGACCATTTACATCTTTGAAGACAACCACAATTTCCCGGTCAATACGGAAACCAGAAAAATCACTGATATTACATACAGTATGCAAAAGATCCTTAACCTTTTTCTGTACCTTCAACGTTTCGTCTACGAGCATGATCCACTCCTTTCTTGGTATTATTTAATGATTGACAGAGGTATACATTAAACAAAAAAATGGAACCAAGTCCGGCTGAGGATACCGGACTCGATTCCCGGAGGTGTAACTGTGTGACTACGTCCACTGTCTCAGCAGTGAATATATTAGGAGGGGCACAAAGTCCGCAACCTCGTAGCCTATGCTCAGTATAAACCATCCTAGCCCACCTTGTCAATCCTTAGTCTTCTTTTTACTCTCCCCGAACTATACATATCCTCATCGAAAAATACCAAAGCAGCTGCTTCCCAAGGATACTTCGCAGCTCCTCTATAAACCCATTCCGTCTTACTCTTTTCCCATATAAAGAGAAGGGATACAGGTACGAGGCCTATAACCTCGCTCTCAACGTAACACTTTCTTACTTGATAAACAACATCTTTGACATGATCAACCCTAAAGTATCCCCATTGCTGACATTCCCACCCGAGACTGGTCATTTTTTCTGATTCACTGTTTGACATTTCTTCGCTTTCTGTCATTTTTTATTTATCCTTAACTTGCGAAACGTTTTTGCTGGAGGACACTGCTCTTTATTTTCCACCCTTGTCACCCACAAGGAAGGGCTCTCTGCACCGACAAGGTGCATAAACCGCAAAAGACCCAAACTGGACTTCATATTATCGAGAGTCTCCAGAGATTTAATATAATCCTCAAGATCTCCCTTGATGTCCCCAAACGACAGTTGATTATTACTATTTGACATTTGATTTCCTCATCCTCAACTTTCTTACTGTTCTCTTTTCCATTCTTTCCTCTATATTATCAATCAGATTCTCCAACTCAATCCTCACCCATTGCAACACTTTCAGCCTGGCCATATCGGCCGAATATTCCGAAGCATTCTGAGAAGCCAGATGATCTATTTCTTCCTCCTGCTCACATATCTTGTCCACCAGCTCTAAGATTTTCACTTCATATTTTCTTCTGACATGGCCAAAGTCAGACAGGTCATCCGGCAAATCACATATCACTCTCCACTCCCCTGCTGTCAGATCTACTTTTTTACGATCCACCATTTGGAATCCTCAGCTTTCTGCTCATTCTGTTTGTGCCCGTCCCTTCCTGCCCCGGATCTTCTTCATTTGGGAGGACAACTTGAAATTTATGATTAACTTTCATAAATACCTGTCCTCCTGCTTCATTAATACGACTCATAAAATCGGGCAACGAAGTACCAGCATAAATAGAAACCTTAGGTCCTGCAACATAATCCGGGGTAGCAAGCCATGGAACTCCACCCTTATTTATAATCTCTACCGAATAGGGACTATTACGATAACCTTCGTCTGGGGTATCCAAATTCCCCGTAAAAAATACGCTGATAATATCCCACGCCTTCCTACCTTCCTTCCTATCATGGTCACCATACTCATAAGGTGCACCGGCATTATGCTCATACGGAGCGTCATTCCAATCATCCCCCCACTGTTCTAACAGTGGCTGGGTTGTGAAATAAGCCCTATAGTCTTCAACATAGCAGAGTTTATAAGTATGCAAAAGGGAGGCGGTTCGATCATCATCCCGAACAATCCAATCATCCCTTGTCAGTAGATCAATTTCAGACTCGCCTTCATCCACCTCTATCCCCAAATCCATATTATCCCCTAATACGAACCACTCCTTCGATTGAGGAAGTTTGAATGGCTTACCTGTCCCTATGGCCTCATAAATGTTCATTCAGTCCTCCAACGGTGTCAACTCAAACTCCTGAAAAAGGGGACAATGTAGACGGCAACATTTTTGGCTCGAGGTGCATCCGTGAAAGCACTTGGCCGCCCCCTCAAATTTGATACCCTTCTCCAGACTACCTGCTAGGCTCCTAACCTCAAAATCGGAATAAGGGCACCTACCTTTATTGGCAACCATATTTATAAGGAAGTCAATTAACTTTCTATCCCTTTCTGTTTTCATAAAATCCCTTTCATTTTCCCATAATCCCTGGCATTCTTTGAATACCCCTGATTAGCTGTAATCCAAGAACCCAACCAATCCCACTCATCAAGGACAAAGTTACGAAACTCTTCAGCAGTAAGGCTTATGACCTTTTCCTCAGTCCACTCGAGCATACCGATCACCTGATCATAAATACTTGTCTTGTCCTCAGGAACAGTAAGCCCAAAGATCAAACGCTCCACTTTGCCCTCCTCAAGGCTATTAAGCTTCTCAATAATTTTCTCTTTTGCCTTCTGGATATAGCCGGCCCTCGCCTCAAGATACATACTACGATGATTATCCCGGTTATCTTTGAGCTTGACCAACAATTTATCTTTCTCGATCTTGGTTTTCATTTCTATCATGGATCCTCCCTTCGATTAAACTTTCCTCTATTATACTTATACGCCTGTGAAGACAAAAAAGTAAAAGAAAATGTAGATAGAATACCGATTTTTAGTTGACTGTGTCTTCTCTATTCTTTTTCAGGTACTCCGCAGCCATCTTACACTCTCCTTCAATCTGGTCGACTTTATCCTGGCCAATAACATTAGCAATTCTCTTCTTCAGTTCGATCAACCTCTCTTCCTGCATCTTTTTGTACCTGCCATGGAATCCGGACTCCCTCAGCTTTTCGATCGCCCACCTCTTCATAAGATCCGGAATTTCACCATCCCCCATATTCCCATGTACGGCCAAAATCAACAGCCACTCAACCGGCATATACACAGACACCTTTCTTTCCATCATAATCTCAATCTCCTTTTACTTCTTACAGAGTCCACAAGAATAGACTTTGAATTTTGGACATCATCCCCCTTTATCTCCCAATCATCAGCAAGGGCATCCGCAGCATCCAAATGCGCATTTTCCAACAGTTCCAGACTACCGTCCTCCAAGACAGCATGGAATTCACCATCTTTATACACATGCCACTTGTCCCCGGTTCCTCAAGCCTCTCTTTTGAAGGGACAACCACTCAGGGCCGCTTCTCTAAAATTCATTCCCTATCCTCAACTTTCTCCCTACTTCCTTACTACCTACCTTGAGATTACTCAACATTTCTATTTCGTCCAAACTATCAAGAACATATCTCAGGGTACCATGAACATAACTAAGGCCTATTCGATCAATACCATATCCTGCCATTTGTGCCTGTGCTTCATCCATCCGCCCTTGAAGCCATTCAGCCAAAACTTCTTTTTTAATCACTTTAGTACCTTCAACTTCCTTTTAAATCCTTTAACGTTTCCTTCGGCCACTTTGTCTTCACTTAAAGCCTTTATATCATCTATATGATGAAGAATATAAGTGAAGACTGTCTTATTCCGAAGAGCCATCACCTTCTCAAAATAAGACCCCACCTTCGCCACCTCCTCAAGCTTTTCTATCTCACTCTCAAGCCACTCTATAAGAGATTCTTCCTTGATCATTTGGGTACTCTTAATTTCCTTTTATACTCAAATATGACAGGAACATCCTTCTTGTCTTCTTCCAATTCGGTCAAAATTTTCATTATGCTGTCTATCTCATCCTTCATGACCGTGACATGATAAACATTAGTGAATCCACTTTGGAGTAGTGCCTTCTTGACCGTATCTTTCAATAGAACCAATCGATCCTGAAGATAAGACTCAAACTCCTCCCGAGATCCAAACTTTACCGACATTCAATTTCCTCTCCTTTGAAGCCTTCCTCGATTCTCTATAGACCGATCTTCTCTTAATAGACTCCCCCTCGATATATAAATGATCCCACTTCTGAAATATGGCTATGGTTTCATCATACTTCAATGATGATACAGTCAAGAGGCCGCCGGTCGTAACCTTATAAAGGACCTCTCCGAACACCCACTCATCTCCGCCAACCACAACAACAAGCCCTTTTCGCCTATCATCCATGTCAATCCCTCTCCACTATCTCACCTTGGACGGCCTCATATTCATCCTCACTTAACCACATAAAAGACTGAACAACACCGGGGTCATCGAAGTCTTTAAAACCCTCTACTCGAAGGCCAAGACTGTCACCACAAAGAACCCTCGTAATCGTGGCAATTAATGACAAAAACGATACTCCCTCGTCATCTTTGTCATAACGAGCAATTCCAAGCTCCGGATATTTTTTCTCAAGCTCTCGGAGTTCGTTGACCTTTTCTTCGAAGGGTATAACCTTGTTCAAGTCATCGTAGGACACAGTCCTGATTTTAAGCATCTCATTCAATATATCGAGAAGCCTTTCCTTCCTTTCATCTAGATACATGTATGGATTCACTATATTTCTCCTTTCCAAGAACAAACTGTGGTTATATCGTCTACCGGGCTATTCCCCGACAACATCCAAACCCGCTATAATCAAGTGTCTCACCGCCCCTTCCGCATCAAAATCATGATAAAGACGAAGCATCCTGACCTGAATAAGGCCGATGGTCAAATAAAAAACGTTTCCCGCCACACGAAGTCCTATTCTCCAATCATTCGCGGACGGCTCTACATTCACAAGGGAAACATGATCAGGCAACGTTTCCTTCGCAATTTTGGTCACCATAACAAAGCTTGGGTCATCAAACCATTCTCCCTTGTCACAGATGTACTCACCAACACTGCCGGATCTCGACACCTCCATAAGTTCCTTAGCATCAACCATCACATTCATCATTATCCTCCCTATTCTTGGACAGTCTTAACTTTCTGGTTATGGGTCCAAGACTTCTTATTTCTTCTTCTTTCACCTCACCGTTCGATGTCATCAAAGAATAGATTGTGTCCCTCATGAAACCTATCATTATTTCCCGTTTATTACTCTCCTCCTTCGAATCATTGGATGATTTACTACAACTTTCCCTGATCGCCTCTTCATATTTCAACAACAACCTCCACATGCTATTCTTACCTTCCAATGTCACCACCTCCCCTTCCTCATTTGGGCAATCTCAACTTCCTGTAAAATTTTTGATTATTGCATTTTTGGGGTTTCGAAGCAAGAGCTATATCCATCAACAGGGAATTTCCAGGCCACAAATTAACCTCAACCATCGTCGCATCCTCCCTATAAAAACAGGAAACACTTGCATCGATATCATATCTGGCACTAAGCATATCAGCTATTACCTCTTCCATGGCCACGAGAAGAGTGGTATCCTTCACTTCATATCTGAATAATGATACAATAGATTCGACTGACTCAGACACCTCATTCATATAATTATCCACCAACCATCACCTCCGTACTCTCAGCCTTCTTGCCGGCCTCTTTCCTAACTCCCCCACATAAACTGGCTTATCCGCCTGAGATGCCTCTTTTAATAACCGAATAACCTCGTCATACGCCTCTATTCTCCCTTGCATAACAGCTGAAGATGTCCTCCCTCCGGATAAAAGCTCCTGCCTAGCCCCTTCCCGAACTTCCGATATTGTTATTATAATTTCACCTCTATTAATTAAATGATGGTTGTCTGCACTCCCTTTATCCAGAAGGATAAGATGCCTCATAAGTTTACTCACTTCTTTTACAGACATTCCGGTCTTCAACAAAGACTTCCTGATAATCTGTATTACTTCAAGAACATCATCAGAGGGAACCTTATCAATAACACCAAGAGCCTTCATTATAGTAACTTTGACCTCAGGCCATACAAAGTCCTGCTCAATCAGCCACATAAGATAATTGGGATCAACCTGGGCAACCTTTTCAATCTCCTTGCCCTTATATTTACCAAACAAAAGACGCATAATTTACCATTCCAAGGATCCAGCACGAATACATATCAGACCGAACAGACAGGCAACACACAAGTCGGCCAACTCCCCCTCAAAGTCCTCCACAGGACCCCTAACAGCCTCGGCCAACTCATAAAACTCTTCAGACACGGCACCGAACACTTCATGCCTGCTGGAGAATGTCCCGTAACCTTTTCTCGAGAGTTCAGTATCCAAAGCCTCGACCAAAAAATCTATCCCTTTGGTAACCTCATTATCGGTTATCTGTCTCCTCATCATTTAACCTCTTCTTCTCAAATGAACGGGAATATCTCCCCGAAGGTGAACTCCACTGTTGACTTCTCCTGCAATGGCAAAGAAATTACGCCTAGGGATGATAACCATGGATGTATTATCCTCAAGACTACCTCTCCTCTTAAAGATATTTATTCTGGTTACCTTATTCCCTCTCCTAAGATATTCCTCTGTTGCCATTTTGATGTCGTCTCTTGTAATTGACATAGAAGCCTCTCTTTCCATAATTACTGTAATCTCAACTTTCTAGAAGGTCTCATTTCTTCTTCACCTTTACATTGGGGACTGAAATCTCCCGCTAGGGAAGATATAATCTTACGCTTTATCCTCAAACAATTATCCCTGTCAACAATATTCATTTTGAGGAGTTGAACCATTATCTTCTCAACAAGAGCCTCAAGACAAAGCATTTCCTTGTCCCCGATCATCGCAAATTCCTGGGCATCCTTCCAGAATGCCCTAAGCCAATAGCTGTCCACACCTATTACTTTATGACCCTCCTCTTCCAGCAACTCTGGAAACCTAATACCTATGTATTCTTCGAATGATGACATGCATTTATTTTCCTTTTAGAATTCCTGTTATCGACACCTTTGTTCTTTTTTATTAATTTATCAGAAACCGACCTGAGTTCCTGCAATCTTTTCAATCTATAATGCTCATGGACTAAGTTCATCAATCTACCTCTTTCCTCGGACACTGTTCCCACATCAAAACTCAGCCCCTTTACTGCCCCGTTATGGTCAACAGATATACCGGTCCCCGTGTGAGTAGCCGTCACCACATAAAACTCACCAGCTGCTCCCTTATTTAGCTCCCAATCCTCCGGGTTATTTTCAAGTGAGTGTATCACAGAGCAGATAAACATCCGATCCCCTTCCTCTCTTCCTTTCTCTTCCTTTCTCGTCCCTTATTTCCCCACGTACCTGTTTATCGACATTTTCAAGGGTGGTCCGAGAGATATCCAATCCAAGGAGTTCATGACTCGGGGGTCTTACTCTGGTCATCTTCTTCCCCCTTCCCATTCTCAGCCTGCGAAACAGGCGTTTCGGTTTCTCTTCCTCTCTCCCGTCCTCAATTTCCTCTTCTTGACGACGCACAGCCTCCCTGTTCACTTCATCAACCCACTCTTTCAGAACCCTAAACACCTCTAACCGATACTCCTTCGGAAGAGTCACCCCCGGGATCTGGGCTGCTGCTATTACAATCTCCCTTGATCTATTACAGATATAGTCCAATGCCCAACTACTCCAGACCATGATAATCCCAGGCCACACTAATAGATCCATTTCAAGGTCGGAACCAACCCATATGAGGCTTATAACTTGAAACAAAAGAGTGGTGAGAAATAGTGTGTAAGCTACCACACTGTAAAGCCTTCTTACCTTTTCACCTTTATCGAGTTCTCTTTTTATTATACCAAGCCATGTGTCCATTACACCCTCAGCCTCCTTGTGGTCCCCCCAGAATCCCTACTATCTTCCCCTAAAGAATTACGGACGTCAACCATAAGGCGCTTTACCTTGCGAAAAAAGCAATCGACGCAAAGGTCTCCATCCTTGCTATATACGAAAGAGATCGTTACACCGATACTAAGGACACCTTTAGTCTCAACCGTCACAGTATACCCTCCCCCAGAGACGGTTACCTCATCATCTGACACCTTCTCCCGTAGGAGTTGTATAGCTTGCTCTCTGTTCCCTCTTCGATCTTCAATCTCTTTCCCACAATCATCACATTTATACGTGACTACTTTCATTTCCGCCAACCTTTTCTCATTTCTTTGGTACTTCTCTCCTTCACAATGGGGGTTAGCATTTTTATCTTTTCCAAAGAATCCCTGTCTCTCCCCCACCACGAAAGAAGCTCATCTGGGTCCAACGGACTCGATGTTAATATCCCGCCCAACTGATCATAATGACGATCACACAATCCAAGCGAGCCATCCAACACCTGCCAAGCGGCCAACGACTGACACCCAGGATGACTACATTTAAGTTTTTCATCAGACATGCTCATTAGAAACACCTCTCTCTACTATACTTATACGTTTGTGGCGAGGATAAAGAAAATTTTTATTCATTTATTCTCAACTTTCTTCCCCTCTGCTGGGTAGGTTCAGAATGAGTCGCCTCTCTGTTTCTGCTTACCCACCCCATGCTTATCAGAAATAGCAAAACATCAGACCGGAGTATAACCTCTGAATAGGCATGAAACGTGTGTAATTTCGTCCCATCCCACACCTGACCAATAAACATTGGACCATCAATTCTATCACTACTATGCCCAAAATACACCTTCTTTATCGATCCCTTGAAGATGGCAATCCCTAACTCCTGTACAGTATATGCAGGATAGTACCTCAGGCCTTCATACTGAGTACCGAGACATCCCATCTTCACAAGATCGGGACTCCCCATACCTTCGGGCGGGTGTTTCCACAAAAACAAGGTCTCATGTTCATACCCGGCTTCAAATATCTTCTGTGAAGTATGGAAGGACGTTAAAATATTCTGGAATTTCACTACCGTCTCCTAACTCTCTTACCTGCAGCACTTCTCCCTGATAATATCTGTCTTTTAGCCTTTTCATAAGCAATATGGCCGTCATCGATTGCCTTAAGAAAGTCTCTCTTCGGTACCATTCGATCTCCTTCGCTCAACCCACCTTCTAGGACTATAAAATGCATCTCTACTCTAACCACTTTACAGTCCCCCATCTCTGGGATGGTAAAAACCTGACCCTCCCGAACGACATTCCCATTAGGGGTCCTAACCTCCTTCGGGGGTATTCTCAGCTTCCTTCTTTCTTTCTCTTTCACAGCCTATCTCCAAACACAAACGAGTATCTCCACCTCAACATTCTTGAATAAGTCATGAATCATTTCCCTGACTTTTGGCCACTGCAAACGATCGAGTCCACATCCTATCTTCGGCATGGCCACTTTCTCTATACCTTCATCCACAATAATATCCCTCATAATCTCCAGGGGTTTATGCAGGGAGGTATATGTCGGCTTCCCACAACTTCTTCGTTTTGTTATAAGGTTAAAGACACGATCCACCAGAATACAGGTCGGATGAACAGGGGACTCCCTACTGCTTTTTATCTTCTCCCGAAGACCAAATTTCTTTCTCATCGGGACGGCAATCCCCTTACCCATCCCAAGATCGCTGGCAATACAGTGGGCCAAATAAAAATCCTCTGGTACAGTAAAGATATCTCTCTTCTCCTCCCTGTAGTACATCAGTCCTTCTCCTTAAAATGGCTCTTTAGGGCCTCAAATAGGAGCTTCCAGAATCGCTCTTTTTGACGGGGAAAACCTTCTACCGAAGAAGAAAAAGATAATCCGTCATCATCATAAAAACGACAAACATAGTCCCCTTTCTCTAAAGTCCCCTTTCCCGTATTGATAATATGGGCCTCGCCGATCCTCCTCCTATTATCCTCATTCCCGAACGGTACTATCTCTACATATGCTCTCAACATACAAAACCCCCTATTTAATCCTTAATTTTCTGTAATACCTTTTTCCCTCAGGCTTCCTGCCCTGTATTTCATACAACATTACAACACACATCCAAGAGGCATCAAAAAACTTTCCAGGAATCATACTGTGAAGATGATTCTCGCTTATCCCTGACAGGTTAAAGAGATGATTACTAAACTCCCTAGCCCTCATTACTGTCAATTCGGAGACTTTTATGGTTATTCTGCAAAACGAGGGATTCATGCTGCTGGATGCCCTCCACACAGAAGATTGGGTTTGCCATTTTGGCACAGGACTAAGGCCCACTTTCCCGACCCATTCAGTGGATGTTCTCTCCTTCCCTATTCGATACCTAGGATATCTATACTCAATAACCTGCTCTCCCCTCGTCACCACATAAGGTCTCCATTGCTCCTTGCACCTCAAGACATCCCCAACTACAGGGAAGAGGCCCCTCCCCCAATACTCCCCATTTATCTTTAAAAAGTTAAATTTCCCATTACTACTTAACGAAAACTCATAAGGAATACTTTCACCGGAGGCATTAGGAACAACAGGCCGGATCAAAGCACCCGTCGTGGAGAACCCCTTACTCTCTAAAAGCTCCACAGCCTTTATGATCTCCCACTCCCTCAAATTTACATACCCTAAAGCCAACATTACTTCTCCTTAAGTTCATCTCTTATCTTCATAAGGATCTTTCCAAGTTCATTTCTTCCCTCCCCAGTTCTCTCATCGACACCCCAAAAAACATCGTGCCACCAATTACCTTCTACCAGTTCCCTGTCACCAGTGTTAAGGAGCTTATACTTCATAAAATTCCTACTGAACTTTTGTCGGACCAGGTCCTCCATAATCCCGACCTTAACATCTTCCCAATCCTCCCTTAAAGTAACCCTTCGCCCTATTCTCTTGGCCGAGCCGGGATCCTGCGATGACCGTATCTTCGCTCTTTCTTTCTCACTTAACGTCTTTGCCGCCTGGAACGCATGCTCCACAGTTCTATATACCTTCCCCTCGAACACAACATCCGTCCGATAGTAATTGGACAGATATCTAAACTTCCCCACAAACATCCTTATAGGATCAGTCTTCATAATATTCCTCCGTTGTCATAAACCTCTGTCGAAAGCTTTCCCTAAAGCACTTCCATGAGCAAAATTTTCCTGTCTCATCGTTTATCCACGCCTCTTCCAATTTCACACCACAATATGTACATGATCCCCTCTCAAAAGGCAGCCTCATCTTTCGAACGACAGAGGCTATATACCGCGCATCTTCCTCCGGAATATCATACAAAACAGAATACATCAGATCCATTACCTCGTCCACCGACAGCAACCTTACATTACGCCCCTCGCTGTTTTTAAACTTAGGAACCACTTTCAATGCCCTCTCCCTGTGTTTACGATCTCTCATCTCTTATCCTCCGGACCCGCTGGGAATCCTCAACTTCCTTACCTTTATAACCTTTTTTGTTTCACCCTTCTCAGTTTCCTTCGGATTTGATGAGGTATAATAATAACCTCCTTCCAACAGCACCCTCACCCGGGGACCACCAATATGTCGCATATGATAGTCTACCAAAAGCCCCCCAAGGTATTCAGTGGGAGGACTTTCCACATCTATCCTTGTAATCGAAAGATAATGGACATTTTGTCCGGTATTGACAAAGACCCCTGTATCCTGACTCTTACAATAAAAAAACCCCTCAGAGTGTCCCCCGTCTGTGCACCGAATATAGGAGTCCTCAAAATCACCCCACGGAGGGTTCCTCTTCTCCATTTTAGAGAGGAAAAACTTAATAAGGTCATCCTCACAGATCCTTACCTCTACCTCAACCTGTGAAAACCCTGGGATCCCCGCACCTTGAATAAATACAACACACCTACCCCATGAGAGGTCCTGATGTGTTCCAAAGTCAATAGAGGATATTTGGTAGGAGTTGCCGGGAGCGAAGAAGATCCGCTCCGCGGGAAGATTTCTTTCCATTTTCGCGTTCCTTTCTCATCGTATAAAAAACAGAGTGATCATCTTGCAGATTCACACTAATCTCTACTATACTTATACGTTTCTGGAACGAAAAAGGAAAAGTTTATTCTTTTTTTGCTTCTTTTTCAGCTTCTTGCTGTGTTTCTTTTTGGAGTTCCGAGGCTTCAACAAGGCCTATAACCTCGGTGGATAGCTTGGCCTTCTCCGCCAGGGAGGTTCTTTCCTTTAAAGACATCCCATCGGGATTGGATATAAGATACTCAACCACACCAACCGATTCCATCTTGATCTTCTTATGATCCTCTTCCTTGTTCCACTCCAAAACCTCATCAATTCTTTCTTTCGTCGGAAGTCCCATTATCCTATTCAGCGCTTTCTGATACTCCATCACCCGATCAAAGGATTCCTGGAGAGATGAGTCATCCATAACACCAGAGCGTTCAAGAAGATCCATCGTTGCCTCCAGACGAGACAGCATATATTGTGTCAAACCCTTGAGCATGGAATACTGTTCAATAAGGACATCAGCCGTGCTCTTCGTCTTTCCTTCAACAAACTTGATCTGTTTATCCATTTCCTTCAATTTATTCTCAAACTCGAGCCGTGTCGGCGGCGTATGAAAGCGCTTTATTCTCTTAAGACTCTCCTCGGAAGATTTCTTCCCAGAAGGCTGAGGTTCTGGAGGGTCTACCTCATCCAGAGCCTCTTTAATCTCTCTGGCGGTTGACTTCGCCTCCAATTCAACAACTTTATCAGACTCATCTATCAGCTTAGAAATTTTCTCGTCTACATCTTTCATCGTATCTCCAATCTATGATATCCATTTACCTGCTTTAGGGTCCCATCTCCGTCTTTTTTTGGGGAGCTCAAATGCGGACATCCCTTTCTGTCTTCCCGCAAGCCTCCGAATAACCGGGCTTTCCCTGTGAATCGTCTCTGGGTCAAACAAACGGCCAAGCTTAAACTCAAGAATACCTTCAGCAGCTTCAGCCGGAGTAATGTCCTGACTCACAACACTATCAATATACTCATGTATCTCTTTCATCTTCTGAAATCCTCCTGATTTTTATCACTATTGGCCTATAATACCACAAATAAGCCTATCTTTTCAAATGTTTATAATTCCCCTTCCTTTCAACTCATAAAAGATAGTTTTAAGGGCAAAAACATCAGAGTGGGCTGTATGAGCATCTTCCATGTCCTCATTCAAGGCACACTTGAACAATTCTCCAAGCTTCGGCCACTTATAGCCTCTACCTCTTCCCCGCTTGGGAAGCTGACAAAACTCAGTAAGCTCACGCATCGTACAGTATTTCGGTATCGAATCAAAGGACTTAATAGCCTTCCCCAGGCCAACCTTATAAAGCTCCTGCCTGATTATTTCTGCATCGAATTCGATATTATGCGCAATAACATAATCCGCTATCATACAATGCATTAAAAAAGTCTTCAGGGCCACGATAGTAGGAACCCCTACCCTCTCTGCATAAGCAGTAGTTATTCCGTGAATGTTCGTGGCAGATCCCGGGATCGTCCACCCAACCGGCTTGATAATCATACTCATTGAGGCCATCTCCTCAGCCTCTTCATTGGCCAATAAAGAAGCCAACTGTACCATCTCGTGGTGCTCGTGCTCTAGAAGTCCACAGCTTTCTATATCAAAAAACAGATACGTCTTCACAACAGCTCTCTCTTTCTAGAAGAACTTCACCGTGGGGTTCTTCTTACCCACCTATATGACAAAACCCTCTCTATCGGAAAGGGCATCACATTAAACTGGTTATTCTGATTTCCCCCCAGGATATAAACAAACTGCCTGCTTCCGTCAAGACCTATGAAAAGACCGACATGGCCATAAGGGCTATCGGGAGAAATCCTCCACAAGACAACAACACAACCGAGGCGAGGCTCAGGAATATCAGTCCCCCATACCAACCAAGAACGAGCATTGGGGAGACCTGTACCCCCACACCCGGACTCCCTCATAATTAAATTCAACGCAGCAGAGCACCAAGGAATCTCATCATTCGGCTCCATTCCTACAGACAGCAGATATTCATCAATCTGAGGATTGCTCTCCGGTCCTGGTATCTCCGTTACCCCATAATGACGGAATGCCACTTCCAGCCAAGGAGGAACTATCAAAGATCTCATCGTCGTCACAATTTCCTTCCCCATACTTAACCAACGTCTCATACCACCACGTGTTCACATAAGTGGCCCCTCTGAAAGGCTGCCAGCCTTCTTGCAACAGGGCTCTGACCTTCTTACAAAGGTCATCGTCCCCTTCAGGACTGATAACAACTTTGTAATCAACTATCCGCTTCCTCATCATCCTTTTCTTCCCTCACCACCGCATCCTTAGGGGTCTTAAACTCCCGAATAGGCCTATCGCTCATTCTAAGGGTTGTGGGACCAGGTCTGACTTCATTAATTTTCATCATTTAATACCTCTCCCCTCAATCTCCCTATTGATGTGTCAGCACCTGAGCACCTATGCCATATTTTCCACTTTTCTTTCTATATTCATGTCCCCTCTCTCTCGATGCGGCAACCTTCATCGACTTAAGAAGTCCAGGCCGTTTCACTCCCTTGGTCCGTTTAATTGCCTTCTGCATGATCGGCTTCATTTCCTTTTTATATGCTGTCTTGAATTCACGCTTCAGTAGCTGTTTCCTCCTTTTGTGGGCTTCGGCAGCGGGCCAAACTGGCCTCGGATCATTTCTTCCCATCTTTTTACCTTGTAATTCAGTCCGCCAGTAATCTATATGGCGTCTGGCGTCTTCTTTTGCCCGCTTTCGAACCTCTGGATCCTTCATGCGTTCCCGCACCTTTTTACGTGCCCAAGCAAGTGCCTCTTTCTTACTCTTAAACTTGGCCTCTAATAGTTCATCAATCACGTCAGATGGAGGGTACCCATCGAGGACTGCTTCAATCATCTCTTGCGTTCTTGATAGTTCAAGTTTTTTGTCCATTCCCATACTCCTGGTTCTGCCTTCCCTGGGAAGGTTACGTTTTCCCCGTAATCAACTATCTTCTTTCTCATCTTCTCTTTCTTCCCTCACCACCACCTGCAACGCCTGCAACTGGGTCATGAAAGCTTCTACCTCTACCCACGGCTTTGTCTTAAGATAAGAGAACAGAGACCTCAGCAATGCAGCAGGGATAATGAAATTTGTTTCATCCATCTTACTCATCTTCTCTCCCGAAGAATATTTCTTCAATCTTGTCCTCAAAAACTCCGACAGCATCTCCCCACTCATCTTTATCGTCCATTACGGACGTTAAGTACCTGATACTGCCATAAAGCTTAATAGAGTCTTCGCCTCTTGCAATGATAAGGGTAAACATATTGACCCCGAATTCATGCTCGGTGTTGAACACAATATCCTCGTCCTTATACAAGGCGTTAAGACTTTTCAATAACTTGCCCAAGGCGCTTCTCGCCTCATTTTTGTATTTCACTATCTTCTGATTAAACCATTCTTTCAGTTTAATCAACCCCTTCTTCATCCCAGCCACGACCCACTCAATACATAGGTCAATAATAATCGAGGCATAAGGTATTTGAGATGATATCCCTACCTTGGCCAAAATAACCGCAACGTTCGCAGCGGCCAGCAATTTCTTCAGGAACCCGCCAGACGCCAGATTAACCAATGCTTCCGTGATCCCATGGCCAAACTCAACCCCCTTATCCTTGATAACGGCAATTATCTCTTCCTTGCTATGCTTGACTATACCATCATTGTTGAGATCAACCTTTGATACGTTCTCCGCCACCAATACACAAATATCCCACAGATCCGACAGTATATTCGAACTTTGCCCCCTAAAAAAGGTCATAGCTGTGTTGACAAATTCATCCTTACATTCCTGACCAGTGGTCAGGGAGATTGCTGTAGTCATTTTCCTGACTCCTTCGATAGTATTTTTAGCTTGCGCCCTCGCAAATGATCAGACGGGACAGTTCCTTTTGTCCTCAAGCTTCTGATACAATTATCGATGATTTTACGAAATGAGTCAAGTGAAATATCCTGATTCATGTAAGAATCTCTAAAAGGATACTTATACCACTGGATGCCAAATCCGGTTGGATTGTAATGAAAATTATCTTTCACCAGATAACAATCTGACTTATGACCTTCATGCCCAAAGATGACAGCATACTGCCGGATGATTACCTGCCTTCTCTCCTCAAGATCGCACGTACACTTCACTGCACAGCCATGCCACCAATCATCTCCTTCGGTGCTAAAACCATATTCACTATAAAGGATCCTCATTTGAGCGAGCCAATTTTCCACATGGGACAGGCCTCTAAAGGAGTCATCTATCCTCCTATACTTGGTGTGGAAACAATGTGCACGATGTGCAAGATCTTGATAAGACCGATGACCGTCATCAACATTATTCCAACCACACGTGCAGTCACCCCACCAATAAGGAAAAATCCAGAAAGTATCGTTCTCAAATTCATCTTGATAATCAATGCCGGTCACAGGCCACAGCCTTTGAAACTCCTCCTCCCAGCCCTTCCCCCGTGGAATTGATATCTCCCCTCGAGAGTTCCCGAGGAGGACGTTTCCAAGATCCGTCATTTTCTGATCCTTAACTTTCGAAATAATTTTTTCTTTTTCCTTAGGAGTCCAGAAGTCATTTGCGGAGACATATGAAAGTTCTCAATAAAGGCGACATTGTCACTTGAAGGGGACATACTTATATTGACATTGAAAATATCCATATTCTCAACAATATTGGATTCGTTAACATTAACCGTTCCACAAATACTAAACCCAAACCGTGCTCCATTCCTCGCCATGGCAGTAATCTGGTCACCGCAGGGGGTATTAAGCACCCGCACCGTACATCTTACCTTGCCGGAGACCTCCAGGACTAATTCTTCGACCCGATGAGATGTTCTGCAAAGAGGAAGAGTTCTAAAACCGGCCTCCTCCCCATGGGTAAAAGCCCCAAACTCCTCCCGCATTGAAGATACAGCCCTCTCCAGGACATCTCTCGGATACACACGACCGTTGCCATCGACCCTATCAGCTTCCAGATTCAGGTACCCTGTCAGTCGACCTTCCCTCTCGCTCATAAATAATCTTCCTCTCCTCACGACAAATCCCGGAGTGGCATATCGTCCCATACTTCCTACAAATCAAAAAGGTAGCCCCCGGTAATGGGCCTTCACAGCAAGGACAGTGAACATCCGGAACGCACACCCTATCTTCCTTACAAGCAATCATCTGCCTGCGGAATGACCCATGCCTTACTTTATAATTAAGAAAACTCTCGCTCACAACATTCCTCCCCGACACTGGAAGGGCTTCCAGTGGAGCGATGGTTCTCCTCCCCCTCAGAAGAATGGAGCCGAAGCGTTCGTGAAATACCATCCCTCCGTCTCTCTACCCTGAGCATACCATCATGTGGCACATCGCCATTCTCATCAATACCCCAATAGGTCTCCATAAAATCAGCCAAAGCACAGGAAATAGAAACTGTACGACGTTCTAAATCTCCCATCGACTCAAGCCTTCTCATAAGAATATGGAGCTTTTCTTTCAGCCTCCTATGTTCAAACACCGCCCTATCCTTTTCTCTGATGACCTGATGTACCTTCTTTTGATGATCCCTGTGGGAATCAACTAACAACCTTTCGGCATCTTTAGCCCTCATTTGATACAGTGTATAGTTCCCCTCAAAAAACTTCCTGGCGGCCCTTTGCTGTAAACCATACGATATGGACGCCGCGCTAACAGCGATCAGAAATACTACCAGAAAAGAAACCATTGGCACACTCCTCTCTAGAATAAACAGGCCCTACTCTCAACTTCCTAACCGGCACTGTGACCGATTGTAGCGCCGGTTCTGGTGTAATAACATTCCTGCCGGAGTTGAGGATAGTAACCACTTCGTCCTCCCCACGTGTTTCCCGCCGTTCAGGGTTTCGAGGTAACTGAAGTGACTCAAGCGACGGAACATACATCATCCCGAGTTTCATCTCCTCGTAAAGTACCTCCATAATGGATCCTTTTCTGAGAGGAGGAAAAAACAAAAGGAAATTGGAGTCTCTTACGAAATAAGGACCCTTATATGTACGACCATCTGGCAAATCCTTCCCATCAATGGTAATAACCACCTCCCCCTTAATGGGAGAGGGTAACCACAACCTATCTACTTCCGCTGCGATTTCATACGTTATTAGTCTCAATTCCGACATTCTGCACCTTTAGCTTTCTTATACCGACCCCGGAAATCTTCATTTTTTCTATTCTTCCCTTCTCCAGAGTTTCCGCCTGTTTAATAATGTTCATTTCGTTTTTGGGGAGACAAATATCCACTCCAAGGAGTTCATATTCGGAGATGACCTTTACCTGATCAACCGCCCCAGCATACCCGTGAAGACTCGTCCTAAAAGGACAATTACCCAATAAAAGCCCCTGAAGTGTCCTGCTCCTCTCCGACAGGTCATCCACATTCATGTCGGCCATGACAATGTCCTCATCGTTAATCCAGAGCTTTACAAGGGTATGCGTTGTCGGTTCACGATGCTCAGCCCGATGAGTATTGGATGTTTCAACATCAAAGATACAACACCTTGGATGTACATCTTCAACAACTTTTATAGCCTTCTCTATCTCTTCCCGGGGATATATATACCCTGAAGAAGTAGGGGCACCAACTGGAATAACTCCGGCAGTTACAACAACTACTTTCCTCCCCTTCATGATATATTCCCAAATCTTCGGTTCTGGTATCTTCATAATAATACCTGCGCTTTCCTTAAATTCATGGGGCATTCTTTGAAGGGCCAGTAACATCGATAGACTGAGAGAAGGTAATGTTGCCCGCATTTCCCGAAATGATATTGACATACAATGGTCTCCTTCTGAGGACTACCTTCCACAACCAGGGCCAAAATCGGACGTGGTATACCACATTGATCGTTACCGGTTTATCCCAGCGGTTATTATACAAGGTAAATGGCCGATCCACAACAGTAAAGTTATCTGGTAAGTTTACCGGCATCATTTATTCCAAGTTTCGTCCTCGATCATATCGAGGAATTTATCACTCTCAACAACCTTAATCGGGATACCCCTGGCCATCTTCTTTATCTTCTTCAAACCCAAAGGTTCCTTTCCTGAGGCAACATTCGTTTCGACATAGGACTGATACCATCGTTTTCCCTTCTCATCAGGCGAAGACAAAATTCTCCTGACAGCTTTCTCTTTTCGTTCGCTCATCCTTTACCCCTTTCCTTGTTTTCTGTGTTATCTTCCTACTATACTTATACGTTTCTGAACAGAAAAAAGAAAAAGAATTTACTGAGGAGAGGGAAAATTTCCGGTTATGATCCCTTCTGCGTAGTCTTGGATATTTGTTGTTCCTTTTCTTTTTCTACACTCTGTACAAATCCTAAAGGAAATTTGTCCTTCATCTGCAGAGAATGTTTTAAATTCCCAAGTGTCTTCAATAAGGACTTTTCTCTGACAGGACTGACAGGTTACGAGGGTATTCAAGCTCATCTTTTCCTCCTTTGAAAAAATTGCGGTATCATTACTAATGACCCCAATTGTGATGAAGCTATTTCTTCAGTACATATTGTGGTCATATTAATGTGACAGAAATCGGGCACTTACTTTGAACCAATCACTCTGTTTTATTATAGTATTTACATCAGGAGTATTCAAGGTAATCTGTTTCAACAAAAGACTCTTTTTCTTTTGTTGAGCTGCCTCCTAAGTGGTCTTAAAAACGTGATGGCGCTATTACTTATAGCGTCGCAGAGGTAAAATCTGTGGATAACTCCAGAAACCTCTTCAGTCATATGAAGTTAACACGACTTTAGTTTCATTAAATAAACGTAAAAAAATAAAAAATAATCAAAAATAACGTAAAAACCCCCTTTTTCGCCTTTAAACGGTTATTTTTTATTTTTTCGGGGGGTATTTATTATTTATAGGGTATTTTCAACTTGTTGGGTATCTGTATAGGTACTTGTTAGTATACAAGTTCCAACTTCTTGGTATACCGATGGGGTACTTGTCGGATCCCAATGCCTCTAAATCTTGGGTCCTCAGATTCGACTTGACCCCTATCAAGTTCCGACTTTAGGGTAACCTGATATGGTACTTGTATGGTATCTGTATAGGTACTTCCCCGGGTAGTGATATGGTACTTGTATGGGGGAGGTGTAGGTACTTGTCGGTACTTCGGTGACATGTATGGTTTTTCGGGTCAAAAAGTCATCAAGTTCCGACTTTATGGCATGGGCAGGTATGGGCAGGTGTGGGCAGGTTTGGTACTGCCTAATGTGTATCAAGTATCAACAAGTTGACATTTGTATGGGTACTTGTTGGTATACTGACTAGGTACTTGTCAGGTAGTTGATGGGGTACTTGTCTGGGAGGGTGTGATAACTTTATGGTCTCCGAATACCATAAAAGTGAAAAATCGAAAAAAGAAAAAATTTTTTTGATTGCCCCTGGAAAAGGCAATCAAATCGACCCAAAATCGGTAGAATGGGGGTGGGACTGAGATTAGATAGCTTTTTTATTATTCTTCGTGGTTTTTCGGATAAAGTTCTTTATGAAACTTCATTGTTTTTTGTGAACCTAAAGGAGGAAAAATGAACAAACTCACTGAGAAGGAAGCGAAACAGATATTCAATCTCCTGCAGACTGACCTGTTTTACATGGCAGAGATAGCAAGACTGTTCAGGGTTTCGACGGAGATGATTCGTCAGATTGCGGATGGTCTGGCTTGGAAATCGGTGACGGGAGGAGTGGTCACTAACCCCCACAAAAAATTGTATGAGGCTTTTGGGGAGTTTAAGACTTTGCAGGAGTGGTCGGAAGATCCGCGATTGACGACGACACGTTCCTCCTTCTTCCAATCTGTTAGGGACGGGTACAGGATTGAGATCTCTCTGGTAGGGATTGTCGAATTCAAAGCGAGTAAGAGACTTCAGAAAATCAAACTCCTGAGACAGAAGGGATTTAAAGATAAGGATATTGCTGTCTCCCTGGAAACAGTCCCATCAGGTATTTACAGAGCCGCCAACAATCATCAAACAGGGTCCGGCAGCAGGTCGATATTGAGGGAAGCCTTTGGAGAGAAGAAGACTGCAAGCCAATGGTCCAAGGATCCCAGATGTAAGGTTAGCTACCTTTCCCTTAATAAGAGATTAAAAAATGGTTGGGGTTTGGAGGAAGCTTTACTAACCCCCCTTCCCGTAGGAGATCGAGTTCCAGTGGAGTTCCATTGCATGAGGCCTTTGGTGAGTCAAAGACTGCGGCTGAGTGGTCTAGGGATAGTAGATGCAGGGTTCCCTACTACACTTTATGCTCAAGACTGAGGGGAGGTTGGGATACTGAGGATGCTCTTCTGTCCCCGGGCCGGGGGAGAGGATCAGAAGGAACTCTATACGAGGCCTTTGGAGTCAAGAAGACTATAATTGCCTGGTCAAAAGACCAGAGGTGTGTTGTTAAGTATTGCACGCTTACTTACAGATTACGGACCGGCTGGGATATAAAGGACGCCCTTATGACACCCCCAGGAGGAAGACATGCTCAATGTAAAAGCGATTGACAACACTGTGGTTATTACCGGCGGTCGTTTCTCCGACCTGCCGGAGAGGAAGGTTGTCCTATCAAAAGAGGAAGCACTGCACGTCTCCATAGATACATGGAGGCATCGGCTGCCGGAATTCTCCTACGTATGCCCCTGTACTTTATGTAAAATTTCTCGAGAGGCAAAGAAACTTATAACCAGGGAGGAGTCATGAACTTCGATACAATTTTCATTATTTCCAGCCTGCTCTATGCAGCTGTGATAGTTATTGTCTTTTTGCTGGGCTATAAGACAGGCCAAAGAGACGAGAATCAGGACAGCAGGGAAGTGCTTACAATGCTCAGGTCAGTAGTGGATGCTGCAGAGGGAGATCTTCACGAATCCTGTGACCAGCTTCTGATGGATGCCAGGGTGTTGATTGCGGAGAGGGAAGGATCGATTACCAGTGATCCTCCTCGAATATGTACATCCCTTGGAAGATTTCTTATGTACCGGGGTGGTGAATGGATTGAATTACCCGGAAGGGAGGTGAGGTCAATTTGAAAGATGTTGTGATTTTCGGTATTATATGCGGGATACTCACAGTAGCCGTATTCCTGTGGGCCTACCCCTGGAGAAGAAAGGGAGACTAAGATGAGTGGATGGGTTCCTTTAATTTTAACGGTTTCATTGGTGATTTTTCTGTTCATTATTGTTAGCATCGCTACCTCTTATTCCATCAGAAGGCATGAGTCTGTTCAGAAAGAGGTTATTCGAGCAATAAGGGCCAGAGAAAAGTATATCGATATCCTCGATCATGTATATGGCCAGGAAGAGTTTGATGACGAGGAAGTCATTTATCTTCTTCCCTGTAAGAGCAGAAACGGTAGTAATGGGTTTTTTGTGCGGGCAGTTGAGGGGAAGAGCCGTGATAAGGTAAATTATTTTCTTGGCCTCGGTAAGGAACATTGGATACCAATAAGCCGGGGTCTTTATGAGGAGTTTAGGAGAGAGTCGGCAAAAAACTTTTACCTCTTCATTGATGGAAGGATGGACAGCCGTGAAAAAGAAATGCAAGATCTGTGGGAAAATGGTTCCACGAAACTACCTGGTGAGTCACCAGAGTTATCACAAGAAGAAACGTCAGACGGATCCACGCAGCAAGAAATCTAACCCCAAGTCATCTTGATCACGATTACTGGGAGTGCCTCTGACGAGGCCCCAGGGTCGGGGGGGAGATGACACTAACCCAAGACTGGCTATGCTGTAGAGTGCATCAGTTATGCTTCTGCGGATCGGCCAGTCTGAAGGGCTACGCTGCTAAAGAGCCACGGGGTATGATTTGATTCCATCGGTCTTGTAAGAAGACTTAATGTCCAAGCTGTGGTGCTGATGTTCCACACCGGGTGACGGTGTCTCTAAGGACGATGATTGAGGGTCATATCCGACAAAGCAGTGAAGGGAGGTGTAGTATGCGTTCGGGCCTCGGCTGTCGGGGGTTGGCGATGGGAACAAGACCCAGACAGGTGGTAGTCGTCAGGTGAGCGGGACTTTTAGCCGATCCTGATCATTGCCCATTTGCTCATGACCAGGGATCTTGTAATCCAGAACCAACAAAAACTGCCGGTCGAGATGAAAATAGGTTTGAAAACGATCTGGGTGCCAGTTCGAGGAGCCAGCTTAGACAGAAGGCCTCCGAACAAAAGACACGCGTATGCTAATCTTTTCCAGAGATAAGTGTATCCCGCTTGAGCATGCCGACATTTCGAACCGCCAAATCCGGACTATCTTTTTTGAGAATTTCTGATCCACACCAGCCCCGGGCACCATGCCCGGGGCCCTACGCGAAGGAAGAGAGGTATAGAATGGCTCATACATACTGCAAGGTATGCGCACTGCCTTACGATTCACTTATTGGCAGAGACTGTCCCCATTGTCGAGAGCGTACCCAAAGAAGACTTGACAAAGAGGATGAAGACCAAGCCTGGATTGAAGATAGTTTAAACCTTCTACATCAAAAACTTGATCGGCTGCTGTCACTTGTAGATAAGGACGCAGGGCCAATCAAGAGGAAGGGGGAATTGTACTTATAATGAACTCACACTTTTGGTGGACCATACGAAGGTGGTGGCACCTTCCGCACATGATGGCAATGACTTGTCGACCAGAGCACCCCAGGAAGTATTTATCATGCTCCTTATTGTATTTGCCCTGTTTGTAACTGCCGCGGCTGTGCACAATACTTGGGGTATGTGTGGTGATTTAACTGTGTGTATTAAGGATGGGGAGGTTACAGTTTTCGAGGGGATAAATTATTGGGATTTCTTTAACAGAAAAAACTGCCTAAGCATAAACACGGGCGAGTGGACAACTATCTATATCCCCTGGGAGGAGATAGAAAGAGTTGAGTTTATGATAACGGAGTGGGATGATGAGGACTTTAAGAAATCACAGAGTAAAATTCCTGGGGAGTGATCGACAGGACAGAGAGGAGAGATTATGAATGGCTCAGAATTGAATGTTCAAACATGGGGATTATCCCAATCACGGGAAACCAGGCAAGAGACACTCAGTTCTATTTTTGAGGAGTGGGATAGCCCAGGTAATCAATTCAGGGTACCAATCGGCGGTTACTTGTATAATGAGGGGTCATATAGAAGCTTGCCCCCCTGCATACTTCATGAGGAGTTATGAGCTCGGTCCTCAATCCAATCACCATCCTCCTTGTTCTTTTATTTGTTTACGCAATCTGTCTGACGGTTGAGCACCTACGGACAGTCTGCGACAGATTAAGGAGAGATATATCTATTATTAAAGACGAACGTTTATTAGTCCTTTTACGAAAGAAAGGGGAGAAACAATGTCGCTGACTATCAATGAATTCAAGAAAATGATCGTTAACAGGGAAGAGCCTGCTTGGCTCTCCAGTGTTGCAAAAGAAGCACGAAGACGTCATCATGAACGAAGCCGTGAAAGGAGACAGTTTCAGAAGATGCGTGGTGGACGGACAACAATGTGCAAGAAAGTGGAAGAGATGGTTTACCGTAACGGCTTTTCTCATATGTCCGTCGGACACATCTTTCACTGTGCCCACTGTAAAGATCGATTTACTGGACCGGAGTCGTTGTGTTCCCTGTTTGATGAGGTATTCAAGCGCGAACGGTATGGCTTAAAAAGGATTCACAGGAAACAGGATATTCAGTTAGTCAACGATCACGTCGAGAAGTGTGCCAGGTGCTGGAGGATTCGGCAGGAGACCCTTGAAGAGGAGGCACATGATTGTCTTCGTTTCCGGGAGCTGCTCGAGTATGCCCTCCAAGATCCCGGTTGGCTGGAGACTCGATACGAAGACGTAAAATGGTTCTTCGAGCACAAGAACATTAAGTGTGGCAAGTGCCATCGTCTATTTAATGATATTTTACCGGATTATAAATGATTATTTCTGAGTTTGAGGACGAATTCGGAAACCCTCTCTTTAATATTGAAGTAAACCTCGAAGTGTTGGAAAGGAGGACCAAAGGCTTGGAGGATATTCTCAAGAGCATTCGAAAAAGCATTGAGGGGTTAAAGGAACTAAAGCAGAAGGTTTCCGAGGAAGGAGTCATATGAGCAGAAATTTTTACTTTTTCTGTCCCAGAAACGTATAAGTATTATAGAAAGGAGAATTGCGATGCACATTTTGTATGATCAGGACGGAACCAAGTGCTTGTTCCACCACGAGAATGCTGAGGTGGAGTTGATACACAACGGCACGGTGATTATTGGCGGTAGTATTTTCAATGTTGACGTGTTAAACATCCTACGCCAGAATGATATGTTGGAAAGGTTGGCAATGCATGCTGCCGACATCAAGGGTTGGCTGGACATTTTGGGATACTCCGTATTGTCCAAGTCAGATCAGGGACTTGTTCCGGATCAAAGTATCATCATCAACTGTGGTCATGACTACAAGGTCAGGACCAGGGTAAGAATGAAGGATAACATTATTATATTCACACAGGAAGAATTCAACGTGGATACGAACAGATGGGAGGAGGTGGAGTTATATCGGGAGGATTTTGGCACGTTGAGGAAAGTAGTTACTTTCTTCGAAACTTTTAACACGGCTTCACAGGAGGTGTAATTTGCCGGAAAACAAAGCGGAAATAAAGGATACATATCAACGATTCTTCGATTACATGAATGCCGGATATCCTCTTATCTGGATCCAGACACAGGAGGATGCCCGCGTCATTTCTGAAATATCCCGACATGATAAGGATGAGACGCAGTGGTATGTCTGGGATATTGCCGCCGGCTTTCGTCAGCTAATCGAGAATGCTCAGGCAGAGGAGATGGAAGACCCAACTGGTCCGATTAAGAAGATTGAATCCCTTCCTGATCGGTCGGTAGTGTTCTTAAAGGACTTTCATCTTTTCATCACCAACCCGACCGTCTTTCGAATGATGAAGAACCTGATCCCTGTATTGGAGACAACGGAGAAGCATTTAGTGGTTATTTCCCCCACCGACAAAATGCCGATAGAGATCGAGACGGACTTCGTAATATGGGATTTTCCACTTCCCGATAGGGACGAGCTCGTAAATGAGGCAAAGAAACTGGCGGAGGATAACGACCTCACAAACATCAATGAGGAGTATGCTGCCTCTGCCGCCGGAATGGGATTAAATCCGGCCAGGAACGCTTTCTCCTTGTCCTTGGTTACCAGGGGAGGTAAGCTCGATCGTGAGCTTATTGAGGAGCAGAAGAAGGACAACATTCGAAGAGTGGAAGGACTCGAGTGGTTTCCGGTCGTTGAGGAGAAGGAAGTCGGGGGACTCGACAATATGAAAGATTACTTCAAATCACGTTGTCGAGGATTTACCGATCCGAAGCTTCCACTGCCGAAGGGAGTTCTGCTTGTTGGTCTTCCCGGCGCCGGCAAGTCGTTGTCTGCCAAGATGGCGGCACATATTTTCCAGACACCGCTCATCAGGTTCGATCTTGGGTCTCTGAAGGGATCCCTGGTTGGTGAGACGGAGAGCAAGACTCGTAAGGCACTGCAAGTGATCGATGCAAACGCACCGTTGGTGGTGTGGGTGGATGAAAAGTCGATCTTGTCCACCTTAAATCCCGTGAACTGCTGGGACACTGAAACAGGTAGTGCTGTCAGCTATCAGCAGCCAAGCCTTGGGAGGAATTCCTTGGAAGGTTCAGAGGTCAGAGCATACCGTCCAGAACGGACGATGAAGCTCGTAGGGTCCAAGAGGACTCGAAGCGCGGGACAGATAGTTGACTTTTTTGATTAACCTGCTATAGTATTAGAAAAGGTTCTTCTAATATTGACTAAAGCAGGAGGTTTTGAAATGTGGTCCAAGAAGTATGATGAATGTGTAAAATGTGGTTCCTCTGAGAGAAAGCATGTAGGCAGGGGTCTATGTTCCCTTTGTTACTCAAGAGACTGGGGAAATAAAAATGCTGACAAGCTTCGGAAACAACGGCATGAATGGTACATAAGAAGTGGGGGGAAGAATAGAGCCAGAATATTAAGGGAAGAGCGTTATTATGCAGGTAAAAGGAATCACATTCTGGAGCGAGATGGTTATAAGTGCGTCAAGTGTGGAGAAGATAGGGTAAGTCAATTGATTGTGCATCATGGAGACGGGAGTGGCAGGGGATCTAAAGAGCACAATAATGAAGACGATAATCTTGTAACTTGGTGCCGAAGTTGCCATGCGAGACATCATAGTCCTCATAGAGGTAGGATATACAAGCCAGCTGGGTGGTCAGCTTGTTATTCAGCATGTATTGAATGCGGAACTACGGAGAGGCCACACGGTAGTAAAGGTTTGTGTAAGACCTGCTATGCCCGTAAGCTAAGAGCTGGTAAGGGTTATATGTGGACAGGATGGTCTTTTCATTATGAACACTGTATAGACTGTGGGACCACAGAAGTGAAACATCATTCGAAGGGTCTATGCACACGTTGCTATGATAAAAAGCGGCGTGAGGAGGCCAGAATGAAACGTCAACTATCTGATGATATGATCCGAACTCATGCGAAAGTATGAGAGGTTAATCGGACTCGGATTGACCGTAACATATAAATCCTTGTATTTAAAGGGTTTTGGAGATCGAAAAAGCATTGGGAGGAGTGATGTCTTCGTCCAGATCAGACGCTGGAACAACCAGTAATATGTTCTCGGCACTGCTGACGTGGATGCAGGAGTCTACGAAACCGCACTTCATCGTGGCAACGTGCAATGAAATTAGTGAATTGCTCGAGATCTCACAAGGTGCCCTCCTCCGTCGGTTTGATGATATCTTCTTCGTCGATCTTCCCACCCAGAAAGAGCGGGAAGAGATTATCAAGATTATGAACGAGCGGTATGGGACGAAGATACCGGTTAAGATGGCAAACGATATGCCGAATTGGACAGGTGCCGAAATAGAGCGCTTTGCCAGGGACTTGCTCTTCTGCAATGCCAAGACAAAGGCTGAGATGGATGAGGTCAAGGACGGAATTCGGTTGATTTACAACCAAAACCAGAATATAATTGAAACACTAAGACGGTGGGCGAAGGTTAACGCTCGCCGAGCGAATGCGTATCTGCCAGAGGAAGATGCCAGCGCTTCTGATAAGAAGTCGAAACGATCCTTGAGGTATCCCTCACAAACAACCAATGTGTAACCAGGAGGTAAGGTAAATGAGTCATACATCAGATATCAATCTGAAAATAAATTCTATTGAGGCTCTCCGCAGAGTTTGCGACAAGCTCGGTTGGGAGATGAACGAGAATGGTTCTGCTACTTTCTATGATGGAAAGAAACGGGACGGTATCACCGTCAAGCTTCCGGGCTGGAGGTATGCCGTCGTTATCAATCGTGAGGAGGGGAAGGTCCTCTTCGACAACTACAATGGTAGTTGGGGGAACATTAAACATCTGAATAAGTTAAAGGCACACTACGCGATCGAGTATGGAAAGATCCAAGCTCGAAGGATGGGATACACAACCGTGTATCAGGAAAACAATGAGGGCGAACTTGTCCTCACGGTTAACGTAGAATAGAGAGGTGTACGATGGGAAAAAAGATCATTATCTCTGCCAACGAAAACACCGGTGATATCAATGTGACAACAGAGGGATTTAAAGGGGCCCAATGTCTTAAGGCCTCGAAATTCCTCGAGGAGGGTCTTGGTGGCGGTAAGATGACAAAGACCGCTGAATTTTACGAGGCCGAAAAGTTCGATGAGCATGTCCAGCTCAATACCTAAGAATAAACTCATAATATCTGTCGGCCTGTGGGATCCTGACCGTGTCAGGATCCGCACCGACGGGTGCGTTGACCCGGAAACGATCCTTGCGATCTGCCCTGAGGACGAGCAATTCAAGAAATGGGTAAACAAGAATCGTCCGGAGGAAGGTATGTTCTTTAGTACCCACCTATGTGGTTAACAGTACTATCAGGCCCACTGTCTGTGGGCCTCGCAATAATCATTTATTTTTCTTTATTTGAATCACTGTTCTCTACGGAAGGAGGTACTCCATGGCCTTCAAGTTCGACATTATCTTGAAGCCAAAGAAGAGAGGTAACTGGCGTCCTGAAGTTATTATTACTCTGGAAATCCTGGCTCCGGCATTTCCACACAGGCCTTACGTACCACGATTACACATAGTCTCAATAAATATGAAGGACTTTATTGAGAAAGGGATAAGGCCTGAAGAGGCAGAATGGTTTTGGCCTGTTACACACGAAAAGCCCTTCAAAATAATTTCACGAGATAAGTGGTTCCTTGATCTCAGCGACCTTGCAAGGGATTCTTCTGATAATCTGAAGGAGGATTGCACCCATGCTTTTCATGATAGTCCAAAGAGGGGCGTGGAGGCTGCTTATCCCTTAACGGGAGGAGACATAGGTCCCGGTGGATTTCTTGAGGTAAACTATAGACACGATCTACATTTATTTCTGCCGTGGAGGCCGGGAATCAGGCCGGACTATTCAGACTATATGGCCAGGTTTGAAAATGCAGGTCGCTGGTTTGCTGAAAGATTAAAGGACGGCGAAGATAGCGGACAAAACGATGAGATGATTATCTCTGTAACCTCTGCGAGAAAAAAGTCGAGGGAGCAGGGTGTCAGGAAATTACGCTTTTGAATCTTTGATTACAGGGGGTGAAAATTGCGGCATAAGGATACTATAGCCGAAGCTGGCTCGCCCGCGACCGATCCCTTTCAGAAGAAAGGGCAAATCGGGGAGTTGCACCATAAGGTGCGCCTGCGGAGGAGGAACCGAGAGGATTCTACGGTGGGGCAAGCGCCGGCCATGCCTGACCAGAGGTCCTATCGCACATTCTTGGGGATGCCTCGGGTGACTCGACAGAAAATAGAATCGAGGCCCAACTTATAAGAGGATTATAATAGGATGAACGAAAAAGGAGACCGTGTTCAGTGTGCGAGCTTTATTATCATACTTGGGGATTCCATAGGCTAAGAAGCAGGGATTGATCCTACTCTTAGAGGATTCCGTTTCAATCTCGGTGGAGCTCAGGGTGGCCACCTTTAAAAACCCCTTGAGGTGGCGGGTGTGGTGAGGAAAGGACTAACCCATAACGGAGTGTGCAGATGCTGCTCTTACAAAAGGGGTTTTTTATTTCCGCACAAATATAGTGGTCATTATGGCCACTTGAAATATACCCAACCTTTTCAGAAAGGATTCAAGTGAGAAAGAATCAACGCTGTCCGGGGTGTGGTCGTCGGTACAAAAAATCCCACGACGATCGAGAAAAGAAGTATACGAAGGAATGCTTGTCTTACAAGGAATACAAGGCAGCAGCTGCAAAAATTCGAGAAGCAAGAAATATAACCACCAAATCATCTTCGTAGGAGGTGTCACTTGAAGAAGAAGTTCAAAGAAGTACCCGTCGAATTACTCAGAAAAGTTTGTCCGACCGATATCATGAAATTCAAGACCACCGATGATATCGAACCGTCGTCCAATATCCTTGGCCAAAAACGTGCCGTCGATGCTTTAAATATGGGCATTGAGATGAAAGGGAAGGGATTCAATATATTTATCACCGGCGCGCCAGGGACCGGAAGAAGGGAGATGGTTAAATCATTTCTCGGGGGCTTGGAGGAGCAGAAGAAGGAGTTTCACGATATATGCTACGTGAACAACTTCCAGAATGAAGACATGCCTACCTTGCTTGCCCTGCCTAAGGGGCATGGTGTTGAATTGAAGATGGATATGGAGAACCTGACGGAAACAGTTATCCGGAGCACTCCCTCGATTCTTGAAAGTGATGAATACAGGGAAGCAAGGAAGAAGCTAACGGACGAGTACCAGGAAAAGGAGCAGGAGGTCTTCAAGGAGTTTGAGGAGGTATTAAGCGAGCATGGATTTGGCCTGATTCAAATTGCCAATCATGACGTGTCAAATGTGCGTCCAGAAATTGCTCCACTTATCCAAGACCGTCCCGTTCCATTGAGAATGCTTGAAGATCAGAAGAAGGATGGGATAATCACCAAGGAGAAATTTGATAAGATCAAGAAGACTTATGATGAGCTGAAAATAGAGATGGAAAAGGCGTTCCGTAAATCCCGGGATATTGGTCGAGAGTTGAAGAAGAAGCTGTCCAATCTGAATGATGACCATATCGGCCCCATGATTGAGGATCAGGTCACTGATCTGTGCTCTAAGTATAAAAGCGAGAAAGTGGCCGATTATTTACAAGCTGCCAAGAACCATATGGTCTCCAATATCGACCGATTGCAGCCAAAAAACACCGGGGAGCCCCCAAAGAATGAAGCGGAGGCACAAGGCAGGATGATGGACATGATATTCGGCAGCCAGCGTGATCCGTTGCTGCCTTATAAAGTAAATGTTATCGTGGACAACTCTGATCGCTTGGATGACCCTATCGTCTTCGAAAATTTCCCTTCCTATAAAAATCTGTTTGGCTGTATCGAACGGGTCATTGATGCTCGAGGTGGGGCGGTCATTGACTTCATGAAAATCAAGGCTGGGTCCCTTCTTCGTGCAGACGGCGGTTATCTTATCGTTGATGCCCTGGATATGCTAATGGAATACGGTGTCTGGCAGACCTTAAAGCGAATCATGAAGTCCGGAGAGATTGAAATACAGAACTTTGACCCATGGTCTTTTGGTGGGACCCTCCTGAAACCCGAACCGGTCAAGGTCAATGTTAAGATCATCCTCATCGGGAGCAGTCACATATATCATCTCCTACACCACTTTGATGAAGACTTCCATAAGATTTTCAAGATTCGGGCTGATTTTGATTCTTCCGTCCAGCTGGAGAATGAAAGTATTGTCAAGTATGCTGAGCACATCAAGAAAGTCACTGCTGAGGAAGGGTTGCTTCCTTTCTCCAAAAGCGGAGTTGCTGCTATTGTCGAACAAGGGCTCCGAGAGGTGGGACATCGAAGGAAACTGAGCACCCGGTTCAGTGTGATCGATAACATCGTCCAAGAATCAAGCTACTGGGCGCAGAAGGATGGCAAAAAGACGGTGGACCATAAGTCGGTCGAGAAGGCACTTCAGGAGAAACGGATCCGGCTGAATATGGTAGAGGAGAAGATCCAGGAGATGATTGAGGAAGGAGTACTCCTGATCGATACCGAGGAGCCCAAGATAGGGCAGGTTAACGGTCTTGCCGTATACCAGCTTGGTGACTACATGTTTGGGAAACCTTCCAGAATCACCGCTCAGTCGTCATTAGGGCGTGCTGGGATATTGAATATAGAAAGAGAGGCCGAGATGTCAGGAAAGATTCACAATAAAGGAGTCTTAATCCTGTCCGGTTATTTGAAGGGGAAATATGCTCAAGAATTCCCCTTGAGTATGGAGGCCTCCATTGCCTTTGAACAGTCCTATGCTGGGGTGGAGGGTGATAGTGCTTCGAGCACTGAGGCATTTGCCCTTCTTTCTTCCCTGTCGGGACTGCCTTTAAGGCAGGGAATCGCCGTCACCGGTTCGATGGATCAGCTCGGTCAGATCCAACCGATTGGCGGGGTGAATGACAAGATAGAGGGATTCTTTGATGTCTGCAAGGCACGGGGCCTTACTGGTGAGCATGGAGTTATTATTCCTCATCAGAATGTTGAGGATCTTATGCTTCGTAAGGACGTCGTCCAAGCGGTTAAATCCAAGAAATTTCATATTTACCCCATTAAGACAGTGGATGAGGGAATGGAAATTTTGACCGGTAAGACAATCCATCAGGTGAATAAGCTTGTCAAGGAACATCTTAAAAGGATGAATGACTTGATGATGGAGACGGGGAACGGGAACGGCAATAACAAGAAGGGCAAGAAGTAACCGGACACTACCAGGACATTATCCGGACATTTTGTCCGGTTAGTGTCCTATTTAGGGGGACTATAATCATGGGTATTTTAGTGTCACTTGTTCTTTTTGTTTTTATTTGGTGGATCCTCTGTAAGGTATTTACACCGGGATTCTTTACTTCCTTTATCAGGAGGAGAGCGCCTGATATCCCGGAAGCAGAGCGTAAACGCAAGCTAAAGATTCGGGAGGACAAGCAATGATCTGGTCAATCATATTGGGCACCTTCTTTGGGATATTTTTTGGTATATTCTACTTTCTCAACCCTCTTCCCGGGGAGAGTGATGTTCGGGATGGCCGCTATCGGGACATAGATAGTGTGGCAAAGATTCTCGGTACCTTGTTCTGGGAAGTTGGTGAGGATAATGAGATGAGGGCATACGTGCAGGTACATGAGGAAGCCGCTAGGATCGTAGAAGGCTGGAATGAACGTATTCTGTCCATGCGAGAGACCGAGTCCCGCCAGCCTTCTAGTGACCAAGAGAATGGCCTGAGGGAGGTACATATTGACATGGAGGAGGAAGAGGTGGAAACTAAACCTCTTATAAGGAAGAGAAAACTCAGGATTGAGGGGAGGGGGAAATCATGAGGACTGTTTTATGGTTATTATTCTTTGGGGCTTCGTTTTATCTCTCCCTTCTTAGCGTGGTCACTAGAGATACTGCTAAGGGAAGGGGATTGGAGGGTGAGGATTATCATGTATTTATGGACATGAGGATTAAAAGGTCCCCAATTATCTGGTTCCTTCTCGCTGCGTCCGCTATTCCCTTAATATTCTTGCTGATATACGGTGTTTTTACTTTCCAGTGGCAGGCATTTGTACTGATCCTTATGGCCTCGTTGAGCCACAACCTAAGGAAGAGGGTTAACATATCCTACTGTATCGATCAGCTGATTAACTGTGTATGCTTAGGAGTTCTGTGGACATGGGTAATGAAGATATAAAGCAGGTGAAGGGATATCACCTTTTATCAAGATCCGCGGTGATCCCCCTGGTTAATAGGGTTACCGGTGAGGAATATGTGATAAATAATGATCACATGTTCGGAATTTTACGACAGTTCGAGTTCCTGGTTCATGATGGAGAACTTATTCCTTTTAGCGAAGGTGTTTTGGAGACTCCCCAGCCTTTAAAATCAAAAAGAAAACTCAGAATTAATCCGTAGCAGCTACCTGCCTTGCAAACGTGCACTTGCTGTTGCTTGGCAAATCTTGGTAGGTAAGGGAGGTGAGAAGTAGCCAGAAAGGAGTTGCATGGATTTAAAAGAGTTTCAAGACCGTCTCGCTGAGGCCGGTTTGACTATCCAAGACTTAGAGAGTTTTTGCTTGGTAATGTATAGCCCTTTTGGCAAGAAGAGCAAAAACCCTATACCAACCTTAAGGGCTATTTTCAAGTTCCTGAACATTAGTATTCAAGTTCACTTTAAACGCTATGATGAAGAAATGGAGCCGGGACTGAACGTCCGAATGAAAAACTATGGTGATAATCTTCATGTATGGCTTAACTTTAAGGAGGAAGATAATTGAGCAGAGAAGATGATTTGGCCGGAGTCTTAAAAGATATCCTTGATGCATTTTGGGATATGTCTCCCTTAGAGTATGTTCAATCAAGGGGGCACCCATGTATGAGCGATAAGATAGGAGAAGAAGTATTGAACCGCGCTCGAGAGCTCGTTAAAGGGAGCAAAACCACAGACGCAGTCAAGATTCTCCATAATCGTTACATTGGAGATGACGAAGAGCGAAAGAAGTCCCTGGAAAAGGAGCGGGTGATTAATAAGATTGCGGTTGAACTTGATCACATCCGCATGGATGGAATGTGTATTCCAAGAGATGCTAAGTCAAGAAGAAGAGAGGAGGATTTATGTTTGTTGTTGGTATCTTATTCTTAGTTGGAGGATCCCTTGGAGCCGTTATTAACTTTAGCCATAAAGCATCACGGCAGTGGGTGGCGTGGGGAATACTATTCTCCATTTTTGCCTTGTTGGGAGCTTGGATGATGTTCTTGGACTGCTTGGCCCAACCTATCAATGTTATCTCCAAAATGGTGGTTACAGATACACTGCCTCCTCCCCTGGAGGTGACATTTGATAGGCCGGTTACCGTTATTGTATCAAGAAGTATTTACCCCTGGTGGAAAGTAACCGATGACCCAATTTACTCCTATCATGTTGTCCTGAGGAGGTGATCTTGTGAAGAGCAAGGAGATCAGGTCTATTTTTGATGAGGTGAGTAAAGATATATCAGTGATAGAGGACATAAGGAACGATACAAAAAGATTATTGACAAGCCTCGGTTTTTCAGTCCACAAGGACATCTGCATAATTGCCTCCCGTAACGGGGGTATACAGATTGACTTCAGACTTGGCACCATGTCCTGTAACGGTAAGTTTGTAAAGACCCATGAGGATGTTGAGGAAGCTGTTGATATGCTCATAGAGGCTCTGGCGGAGAGAAGGAAGATCGTTGCCCACTCCAGAGAGAACCATGGGGTAATGAGATCGTTCTTGACGGTTTTTAATAATAGACGTATGAGTTAATAGCCCTTTTGAGAGTTTCGGCTATACAGAAACTCCAAGCAGGAAAAGCCTGCCGAGCAAAAACTTCAAAAAAGTTTTTGCTTTCCCGGTTGGGCTTTTCCTCTATAATAATGAATTACCCCCCAAAAAAGGTAATTCTGGAGTATAGAAGCCCATCCGGACACGTTCCGGGTGGGCTTTTTTGTTTATTTTTCCAGGGAGAGAAAAATGGAATATTTAATAGATACGTTTTCTTTTGGGACCTTTGTAAACAGTCGTGGAGAAATGAGAGACGTGATGAGTTATATAACCGCGAGCAATTCGATCCCTAGAGATCAAGGTCTAGAGTTTCATAATCTAGATCATAATGGAGTAGTATGGTCTTTGGCAGGGCAACGAGGACCGATATTCTACTTCCAGGAATGGGACGGTCTTAACAGTATATTTGTTACCACTGAAGGTCGTTCATTTCACGCTGATCCGTCGAGGCTGGGATGGGATATAGCCTGTGTAATTAAAGGACTACTGGCGGAAAATAGGAGGACACTTTTGGTCTTGACTCCTGTCAATAACAATGAGTATCCGGTAGGGTTTGCCATATGCAGAGTTTATGTGGTTCGTGCAAATTTGATATGGGCTGTCCTAAATAAAAACAGGACTACTGCTGTTCCTATTGGTGAATGGATAGCCGAAACCGATACTGATGTCGGAAAGAGCCCCCCCTTGAAGGGTCGCAGAAGGTTGAGGATTGTATGAGATTATATATGAGCAAAGAAGGGGTAACGGAAGCCATAAGAGTAATGGGAGAATTAATTGATCTTCTCGATGCCCCCGGTATCATGGCCGATTTCCAATCGCGACAAATGGTCAGGGCAATACGAGGACATTTCAGAACTATTGCCGGACATTTTAATAAACACGGACAGATAACATTTATTGATTTGGAGATGAAGCTTAAGACACCGGAAGACTTACAACAATATAGGAGAAGATTGAGACTGGAGGATGACAATGGCATATAAATTATACCTACCTCATCCGGTATCGTTTAGGACATCGCTCACTAATTCTTCTTACCTCAGTAGAAAATTCCGCGGTTTGTTGAGGAATATTATTGGTACCATAGAGCTGGATAGGGGACGTCTTGTTGATACAGGTGGGGGAACAGTAGCATTTCTAAGGTCGGTCAATCCAGATACACATTACACAATTCATCTTAGTGGATGGCATCCTATCCCTGAAACCGTAATCAGAAACTTTGGAGTTATCTTTTCCTCCTTGATAGAAATAGACTCAGTTGTCCTTTTTACAGCCTGTAACTTTCCACAAGGATCCGAGAAAATCGGCTACAGGGTTATGAGGGGAGATATTCGGCGTCTATATTTTCCGGCCTGTATAAAACTGGAAAACGGGGTCTATGTTCGGATTGACTCCGACTTTGCCGTAAAACACCTCGGCCGGGATGAAGGGAAGAGGAGAGGTAAAGTAACGACAAGAAGATTGAGAGTAGGAGGTCGGTAATGGAGCATGAGAAGGAATTCTTACCCCATAATATACAGATCAAGACATCTATTAACAGCACTCCCTATTTTAGAAGGAGGCTCCGTGACTTGTTGTTCCGTCTTCCTGGAGACGATTCATACTCAACAGACAAACCACTGGGAGAAATAGCAAACGTGCATTTTCATCCCCCAACAGCCATTATTTATTGGTATTCCTCAATACCTCGTTCATTATTCAAAGGGTTTGCTCTCGTTTTCTGTGAGATTATAAAGAAGGGGGAGTTGGCTTACTTTGTCTCGCACGACTTTGAGAAGATCGGATATGCCATTTGGCGAGGGGGAATCCACGAAGTAATTTTTCCGGCATGTATCAGACTTGCAAATGGGACTATTATGCCTGCCTCAGAATTTGACTTTATAAGGAACGCTAAGATAGAAAAGGTACCTTCAGTAAGAAGGTTAAGGATTCCAAAATGAGTGGCTGGGTAGAAGACCTCATCATGGGCCCCAGCCAATGTTACTTCTTCGTTGTTTTTAAGGACACGCGGTATTGCCTGTACCTTAGATGGCGGGACAGGAACCCGTGGAAGGGGTATATTATCAAGGATGTTCAATGGGTAGGGACGATAACAGGAGGTAAGATGTCTGATGATCTCCTAAAGCAAAGAGGACTCTACTTTAGACAGGAAGAACACAAAAAGGCGCAATCGGCCATGATGCTTGCCTGGAATGATTATGTGAAAGGAAAGGTAAATATTTCCTTTGGGAGGAACTGATGTCAAAACGATATATAGAGGATACAAAAATGAATAACGAATTTGATGACCCAAGAATTGTTTCATTGGTACGAGGGATAGAAAGAGTAAAATACGAGGCCGAAAGTGCCCAGTGTCTAGAGGTTGTTGTTGTCCTTAATACTCTCCTGGGCGCCCTCCTCTGCGGCAGGTTGGTGGACCTGACAAAACTCTGTCAGGAGTTTGCTGGGGAGATAAGAGAAGAGCTTGCCAGCAAAAGACCAAAAAGAAAGATTCGAGTCAATGAAGATACCACATCGACCAGATAATATTGGTCCTTTCAAGGTAAGAAAGAGTAAGAAATATACAAGAAAGTGGAGAATCTGTTATGGTTCACTTACTGTATTGGACAGGATAAATTTTAAGCGGGATGCTGCCCGAGAAGCTTACAACATAAACAAGCCGTGGAGGGACGCCATAACTAGGCTGAATATAACAGATGGAGTTATTCCAACCTTCAGGAGACTTAAAGTGAGGGCGGAAGAAGGAGAAGAATAAATGATATCACCGCACATGTTAGGGAGATATGAGTTCCACAGTCAGTCAACTGATAGCCATAAATTTTATCATGTATACTTTGACCACATGACAGGAACATATACATGCGAACATGGTCGATGTGGAAGAACTTCTATGAAGATCATGAGAGGTATTCCCGAGGAGAAGGCCCTCAAAAAGATAGTGGAGAAGATTAATAAAGGATATGAGAAAGTGACCGATCGCGGTTATACCATAGAAGTCAATCGGGGTTCATCCCCTCCAACCCATAAAGTGAGAAAGCTTACTGTTCAGGAAAAGGGATAATGCTATTTACTAACCGGATGGTCAGAGACATGCTAAGGGACATAAACTGTATACCTGATCAGGGGCTTGTCGACATGGTAAGAGATGATCTGAACAGAGATCAGATATATAACGAAATCGCCAGAGCTCATACTAACTACGGCCGTATGCTTTATATCGATTTTTTAAGGGTTCTTGAGGAGAAAGTAGATATAGCTCTGAGAGCTTTAACTATTGAAAAGGCACGTTTGGGGGAGCCTATAAGGAGGTTGCGTATACATGAATAATAAAGGAATTATTGAGCTGCAACATAGTATCGAGTCAATCCTGTCTGACCCACAGATAATTCCTGTTTTTGATTTTCCTATAGAGGAGACTTACTCTTCCCTAATAGAGAGGCATCGGATACCGGAGGACATGTTAGTCAAACCAAAAAGGATATACTCTGTCAGAAAATTGAGGTTACCGTGCGTATCCTAAAGGTTGGGAAGAAGCCAAGAGCCAAGCGTCTGGAGATGCCTCGGCTTATTGATTGGGACAACCCAGAAACTCAGAGAATAATTAGGGCGGCCAGGTGTTATGTTCGTAGAGATAGAGGTTTGGAGTACCCCAGCGGAACCAGATTATGGAGGGGAAGACAGGGAGGTATATGGTTACCTTCTAATGGGGAGTGGCAGGAATGTTGCAATCATATAAAGCCTCCGATACCTAACTACCCATTTACACACTACAGACATTGTAAAACTATAAAGCATATAATTCATCTTTATAAGGTTGATTATAAGGCTACAAAGGAGTTTATAAACCTGATAGTAAAGGGGGTGATACCTATGGAGGACAGTAAGATAGGGAAGCATAAACGGGTCTTAAGGATACGAACTTAAAAAGGAGTAAGTATGGTGACAGAATCTATGGAATATGAGTGCCTGGAGGATGCTCTACGATATGCTTTCGACGACTGCTTGGAGTTAAGGGAGAAGATAAAAGGAAAGAAGAAAAAGCGGGTCGGTAAGCTCGATAATAAGTTAAAGCGGTCTAGAAAGGGCCGAGAGAGGAGAGTAAGGAACAAATAGATCGGATAAATCCGCTCCACATATTGATAAGTGGAGACATTATGTCTGGGAAAGGAGGCCTATGCTTAGGTTTTTTACTCTGCTTATGCATAAACACAGATGGCGTCGGATCGCTTTCTTTTTTGCGCCGCCTTCTGGGGAGCTGTTTCGACGATCCCTGGACGGTCCTACCAGGGAGAGGGCGACATACGGTATAACGACCATTGTCTGGGAATGTGATATTTGCGGAAAGTCTAAAAAGATGGAAGTTCTCGGCGAGGTTGTTGATCGGCCCCCTGTCGAGCAAAGGACGGAAAAGTACTCTAGGAGGCTTAGCATCCAAAGGTAGAAAGGAGATACGTGTTTATCCTAACATTTGAACCAGGGGCTGTGGCTATAAAGCCATGGAAACCGGGACAGCCACTAAAAGGAGATAGATTAGTGGCTACTATACCAGAATTAGGTGAATTGCTATGGGATCTTGAGATTGCTGAGGACATGATCAATGATGCCGTAGAAAGATTGGAGAGCAGTGAGCAGTCTATCACTCTTCCAGTCAAGACACATTAAAGAAGTTTTACCCAACCACAAACCCGTATTACAGGAGGTGTAACTATGGGTATCTTTCAATTGAACCATCGTCAAGAGTTGAACACTTTACAAGTACCATCCGCAACCGCAACGTATCAGCCAATCCCCCATCGGGATGCTTTGGAGATTGTGGAGGACCAGTTCAAGAGAAGCGGTTTTTCCATTCAAAAGGAGTCAATTAGTATTGGGCAGGAGGGTCTCGTCATGGCAGCCAAGTGGCAGTTGGAGCCTGAAGGGTTTGAAGCGATGCCGTCGCATTCGCCTATTGCTGTTGTCCTGAACGGTAATACGCGGAAGCACACCCTCAGAGTTGGTTTTGGGCTGAATTGCATGGTTTGTACCAACGGCATGTTCATTTCTGAGAAGTCAATCAAGAGAAAACACACCAAGAATATCTATCTTGACATCCCGGACATGGTCTATGATATGATCCAAAGCTCGGAGAATTGGTACTCGAAGTTTATGGGATTTCTGGAGGAGTTGAAGGATTTTGAACCAAGACGAGAGTACGTCAATGATATGTTGGTTCGATCAATGGAGGCAGGAGTCATCGCTTCCTCTCACATCAGAAAAGTCCTGAACATCTTCAGCGATCCAACTTATGAAGAGTATGGTAATGACACGTTGTATACTCTCCACAACGCTTATACCGAGGTTCTTCGTGACACCTCGACGGATATGGAAATTCCGCGGAAAACGATCAAACTGAACGAAATGATCGATGGGATCAGGAACAATTTTCGATCTCGTAAACTCAGAATTCAGTAGGAGGTGCAGTATGACAAGAAAAGTCAGAGTCAACAACAACCACAATATTGTTCACCAGATTACCTTACAGAATGTAGAGAATCTACGGAAGATGGAGGAAAAAATCAAGAGTGAGTTGAAAGAGGTGGTCGAGAAAAGAAAGGAAGCTGAGGACGAGGTTCTTGATAAGATCAAGAGACGGTTCTCGGTCGAACCGGGTGAACTGTCCGCCAAGATCGAAGAGAAAACGAAACGAAACTCGGTCAGCTGGAAGACAGAATTCGTCTCCTTTGTTGGGAAACAGATCCACAGTAGACTGAGACGGAGCACCGATATACTCGAAAAGCTGATAGAAATCTGCGGTTCCCAGAAGAAAGCGAAATCCATCCTCAAGAAATTTTCCAATAACGAGGATGCTGCTTTTATTCATGCCGCGGGAGAGGCGGAAGCAAAGAAAATCTCCGACAGCCAGCCTGAGGAGATCCAGGAAATATTAGTTATCGAATAGTTTACCAGCAGGGGCCCTTTTTGGGCCCCTCCTTTTGGAGATTATTATGGGCACCTTTAAGATTGGTAAAGCTTCCATAGCTTCCCTTGCATTCCGGCAGTTGGAGCTCATGGACAACGATTTTCAATATGCCAAGTATTGTCTGTCCTCTACCCTGCCTCCTCTGTTAGAATTCTTTACTGATCTCCCAAGTGAGGAGATCGCTGAAGTCAATACGAAATTAATAAAACGAACAGACGGGGGTTGGAATATTATAGTCAGGGCGTTGACGGAAGTGAACAGGGATTGTACTAATAGTGCGTTGAAAACTCTTCCAGACCATGCAATAGTTCAGTTCAGAGACGGGGGTTTCGAAATAACATTCAAGTTCCCGGGACCGAAAATGTTCAGATCCAGGGTATGGGAAGGTTTAGTAGCGCCAGATACCAGAAAGCCTGTTAGGAAGTTAAACATCAATAAGGAGGAGTAGCTATGTCACATTTCACAGTTCTCGTTATCGGCGGCGACCCAGACGGGCTCTTAGAGCCTTATTGGGAGCTTGATTTGAGTGCCGAGGAGATGATTAATGATCCGAGGGCAGAGTTCAAAATTGAGGTTATTAACACCCCCTCCACAGGTGTTATACCTCCCCCCGGTTCTCGATTTAATTATCCTCATGATGTAGAGACAGTGGATGAGTTGTTTGCCAAATTCAAATCCGAGCATCCGGACAGGGCTGATCAATACGGAGACATTCGTCAGTGGCTGGACGTTTGGCACGGCTTTACCTACAGCGAGGAGCACAATGCATGGGGGTATTGGAGCAATCCCTATGCTAAATGGGACTGGTACCAAATCGGCGGCAGATGGGCAGGACTCCTTGTCCTGAAACCAGGAAAGAAGGGTCATAGGGGAGAGGAAAGTTGGACCTGGGACGGAGAGGGTCCTTACAAACCAGACGATAATAGGGCCAGAGTAGATCAGGCATTGTTTGATGACATTGACTGGGACTTTATGGACACCCCTACGGAGAAGGAACTCAAAAACATGGAATCGATATGGTACCATAATGTCGAAAATCCGCTGACCAATGAACAGCTGCAGAGTGTGTCGGAGGAGGAAAGACGTGAGATACTGCAGTTTAGGTCTTTTTACAACCGTCAATACTTTGTTGATCGGTACGGCACCCTCGAGAAGTATATTGAGGCCGAAGGTAAGTTTTCGACCTACGCTGTTCTGGATGCCGCGGGGTGGCATAGTCCCGGTGATATGGGGTGGTTTGGTATGTCTACAGAGTCTCATGAGGATTCAGTACTATGGTCTTTAAAATTTAGAGAGAACTTTTTAACAAACGTGGATCCGACAGAATTGATCACTGTCGTTGATTGCCACATTTAACAAAGGAGGTTTTTATGGGAACAAGAGGAGCTTATGGATTCAGAATCAATGGTAAGGACAAAATCACTTACAACCATTATGATTCCTATCCCAGTTATCTCGGTTCGAGTATTTTGGGGTTTATTGAAGAGACTCCTATCGAGGATATGAAGAGTATAGCAGAGAAGATAACCCTTATCATAAATCAAGATGCTGCCCCATCCGAGCAAGATATTTCCAGATACAAGGACTTCATGGATCTTGAAGTCAGTAAACAAAGTGAGAAAGATTGGTATTGTCTTCTTCGTAAGGCACAGGGTAATCTCAACATCTACAAGAACCCTTCGTTCCTTCATATGATTGACAACCATGATTTCCTTCTGGACAGTCTGTTTTGTGAGTGGGCATATATTATTAATCTTGACGAGAAGGCCCTCGAGATTTATACCGGGTTCAATAAGAACAGACACGCGAAAGGCAGGTATGCAAGTGGTAAAGATCCCCAAAGCGATAAAGATTACTACGGTGTGGCCCTTGTTGTCAGCATACCGTTAAGTGCCCTGAAGGAGGATAAAGAGGGAGCGGTAAAGATAGTCAGGTGCTCAGATTTCTCTCAGATACCTTATGGTAAGGAGACTAAGAAAGAGATCATTGAAATGCTGGGAGCGTCGGACAGCCCTGAAAAATCGAAAAGGGTTCTTAAAGTCCAGGAGTCTGTGTAATGGGATTGGATAACTTTTGGGAGCTTCCTGACGGAAGTGAACCGCCTGACCTTAACCCACCACTAAATTTATGTGGGGGCATGTTCTCCGGACATGGAGGAGGCTCGTTTCGTGGTAAGGTTTATAACGGCCTCATTGAGGAGATAACAGGGGTGTCACTTTACCAGGATAAGATTGACAATGATACCATAATCGAGATGGCCCTTGCACTCTCTGAGGTAGATCCTGGTTCCGAGGTCATTAGGAGGCACTCAGGATGGGATACTGCAGAGGATGAATTTAAAGACCTTGTGAGGATGTTTATGACCTATGCTGAAATGGGGGCTGTTTTGAGAGGATGGTGGTAGTTTGGAAAGGGTCGTCATTATTGTTAACGGGGGACTTGTAGAGTCCGTATTTTCAACAGCGAAAGAGATGGACGTTTATGTCGTCGATGTTGATCACATGATCGGGGATGAAAAGCCTGATGAGGTTATTGACCAAGAATACTACAGCTCGGGAGCGAAGAATGACTGAACCATTCTGCACCAAGTGCAGTAAAACCATGGATTGTTATAAGGTAGGCGCAGCAGTAGTTACAATGGCCAGAAACGAAGAAGGGGAAAAATTCCCTCTAACATTGCGGTGGGGGGACATTTATAAATGCCCCTCCTGCGGAAACGAAGTAATTACAAACTTTGGAAGTTCAAATTCGAATGCGGCAGAGGTTGAAGCAAACGTTAAAAACTTATCTTCTTTTTTTGAGGAGGATGTCTCTTAATGACAGACATACTTAAATGTCCTTTTTGCGGAAGCAGTCATCTTTACAGGATAGAGGCAGTGTGGGCCCTTGCACGAATAGAGCCAGTTGTTAACTCTGTATTCGAGCTAGATTGGACGTACACAGGGGAAACTGATGTAATATGGGATTCTCAAGGGAGGAAACTTGTACCTGACGGCGTACCGGAATTCCAATGTGCTGAGTGTGCACTAGAATTTGACAGTAACCTTAAACCATCTCATTCTTCCGATAAATTAAAGAGGAATGAGAGAGTCAAGACAGGAAGAGTTCTAAGACTTAAAAAGGAGTAAACAATGGACGATAAACTCGCCAAAGAAATATTCGACATTAAACCAGAATGGTTTAGGGATCGATGCTCTATCTCTGTCGGGGATGGATGGTTCAATATCCTGAGGATATTGGTTGGACATTTAAAAGATGTAGTCAAGGATCAGAAATTTTCTATAACCACTATCAAGGAGAAGTTCGGCGGTCTGCGGTTTTATGTATCGGCCGTTGAGGGGGAAAGGGAATTTGACAAGGTAAATTGCCTTATAATGTTTGCCGAGAGTATGAGCTTTGTTACTTGCGAATACTGTGGACGCCCTGGAAAACCAAGGAGTGGGTCATGGGTCAAAACACTGTGCGACGACTGCCTGGAGAAGAAGAGGCCATAAACGATTCAATAAGTAATGTAAAGGGACACCTTGAACCTCTTGCTCTTTTTAGCCTTAAGGAATTGGGCAGAGATTTGGTTTCCTATTTCAACCGTATAAGTGTTACCGGAACCTCACTGGAAGTGGTTGGGATACGGCTATTCAGAACACATGGCTATGTAGCTCTTAAATGTACCCTGGAGAACGGGTACAAGGAGACTCGCCTACTCCAGATAACCATAAAAAAGAGGGTAGCGTCTTATGTGTGTCATGTATTTGAAGAGGGATACTTTAATCATTTTGATTGCCCAGATAGTATATTAAGCCTGCTGTCCCCGCCTGATACGGAAGTGATCGGGGAGTGGAGGGAGAACTGCAGAGAGAGGAACATGAGGTATGATGAAGCAAGGAGAGCGTGGAGAAGGTTAAAACCTGGTGACATTATCGAGGTTCATGGTTATAGATACATGCTGATAAGCAAAAGGGGCCAGATATGGTCGCAGGAAGTAGACTGGGACGCCCCATTTCGCTGTGCATTCATCAGGCCCCACTGTAAACTCCACAAGACCGAAGTTGTCGGTAAAAGATCCATTTGTCCCCTTGTGAAGCAGCAATTTGGCCTAAGGACAATACCTAGGAGATGAGCATGAAAATAGGAAGGAGTTTAAGCGCCTGTGTTGCAGACATTGCTGAGGGAAAAGTTGATATAAACGACGTTGAATATATTGAAGCAGGAACGAAGGCTAAGTCCGATGAAGATTGGGAGTATGTATTCAAGTTTTATGCGAGAACGATGTGGAGAAAAGATCCGGACAAGTGCCGCGAGATTGCACAAAGTCTCATAAAAGAGCATAAGGTAATTCAAACAAGACTCATGAGACTGCCTGCCAAACCATTCCCCACATGGAGACCCGCCACCAGGACAGTGTTTATTTCAAAGAGGGAAATGTCGAGTAGTCCAATTACTCGGACCAAGAGAATAATTAAACTAGGAAAGGAGACTCCATGAGTAACAAAAAACTCTATGTGATTATGATCTGGGGGGATGTTGAGCCCAAGGTATTTGGACCTTATAATACTGCCCACGAGCGTGACCGGAAGGCACTTGCTCTAAAGGAAGAGCACGGTGACAATAACGGCATTTTTAGGGCGGAGGTTGGGGACTATCTATTGTCCGTTCGGGCTTATCCCCATCATTTTTTTAACCCCGAAGATACTCAGTGTAGGATATGCGGCAATATGCATACCCCGAAGGGAGAAGAGCTATGTCGACGGTGCAATATTCTGAGCCAGAGTATAGAACACAATCCAGAGGTAGCAATTAAAATATTGGAGAGTATCCCAGAATCTGGAATAGCCGATATGAAGGAAGCGTGTCAGGCCGTTATCGATCGGTGGGAGGAAGGTGACCTTGCCGAGGCTGCCAGACAATGCCAAGATGCTCTCAATAGATTGAACCTGAAGGAGTAAAAATGCCTTCTTTACTTATGGACATTGTATGGGAATGCTGGAATGAGGAGAGCAGCTGTAAATCTTGCCCCTGCAAGGATCACTGTAAAGATGGGAGGGTTTTTTATGAGGAATGCGACATAGAGTTTTACTACGAGGAAGAGAACAAGGGTAGTTGGCACGAGGAATCTCATGGCTCACATGTTGACATTTCGTCTGTCTACTACAGGGGAGAAGATATTTTCACCACACTCCCGTCTTCACTCCTCGATGACCTAACCGAGGAAGTTTTAACTGCGTATGAAAATCAATGCGCCGATAATTATATGCAGGAGCGGTATGAAGCCTACCTCGAAAGAGATTAGGAAATATGTGAGTTATTATGCATACCGCAATATGAGTATTTTGTTCACACAACAACGTCGGGGGACTATACCCGACAAAAAGGAGGAGTAACATGAATCTCTGGGCATGGACATTCAACGTAAAACAAGAGATGGTAGAGACTAATGAGAAGAAAGAAAATGGGAAACCGAGGTTTAAGTCCGCTTATAAGCTTAATCAAGTGTTCCCCAAAGTTATTCAAGGAGGCAGGATCAAGAAGGAATGGAGCGGGGGAGAAGTTGGAAAAGGGAAGCTTTACAGGAATGTGGAGTTTACAGACAACGAGCACAAAAGAAGAACGGCCAGAGCTTTTGAGGAGGCAAACAGGGAGATAAATCGTCTTCTTAATGATGGGAGGAATCTTATGGGTGTCGTCGTTTGTGAGAAGGACGGCAAATACGGCATCTCCGTATGTTCAGCATACGAAGATAAGTTCAAGCTTCCCAGGGGGATTGATATCGCGAGGGGGAGAGTGGTCAAGGCATTGAACACATAATTCCGTAATAAGGCAGGGAGGATCCGTCGTCTTCTTAGCACGGATCCTCCCTGGGGGAGATACAGAGTAACTCTTTCGGTAGGTAAGACTATGGAAGGATGGATTATTGTTAATGTTGAATTTGACGAAGTGTACGATCCCGAGATTTATAGATCGTACGAGGAGGCCAAGTCATCAGAATATGCTGACTTGGATAATGCCATGATTATTAAGATAGGCACATTTAACTAGGGAGGAGGTTCTATATGACTTCAGTAAGATCTTATGCCGTCCTTGGGGTAAGGATTGATAAAGAGAAGCTTTATAAGAGGGTAAGAATCAGGGGATGTCAAGAGTGCGATGATGAGGGGGGAATCTCTCCCAAGAATGAGATGTGCCCAGATGAGGAGTCAAGCAAGAACTTCACTTACTGTCCTGTATGTGGCCATGCCCCATTTTGTGATGAGTTGATTCCCATAGAAGGATTTGATCCATGGGATTTAACGCTTCATAGAGAGGAGCTAATATCCTCCCATGAGGACTTCTACTATGGAGTATGGTCACAGGACTCATGGGATGGCCGTGACTGTGCAAACTTCACAGGGTTGATGGATCCGGCAGCGGCAATGGAAGAGATTAAAAACTTCCTCGAGCCTCTAGGGTTATGGAACCCCGACGAGTTCGGGATATGGGGTATACTGGACGCATCATGAAAGCAAAAAGGTGGTATTTGAAGTGGCCGTTGGATGCCTATGCACTCGGCCCAAAAGAGTTCGAAAAACCTGTAAGTGAGAAGGAGGTCAGGGATTTTGCCCGGAGATGGGAGGGAGTCAAGCGTCTTCCTCAAGGGTTTCATTGTTGGCCTGCTTCAGAGAAAGGAAATTGAAATGGATAATTTATGGGACTTCTATCATGGGGAAATTCCAGGGTACGTTGTTTCTGCTGATGAGGAATCTTTCACCTTAAATATACGAGGGGTTCTCGATGAACGGATAGAACTTGTGGTTACTGTGAACGATGTTGCGGAGTACTTCGCTACACAGGCTCGATCGATGTCGGGAATGAGATCACTGGCTGGTCACTACGGAGATTGGAGGCAAATAGATCAACTGGCACAGGAAGTATTATCATGGTTCAAATTTGTGAATATAGAGGGAATGAGAAAAGCGTCTTTGTCTCTTGGATTGATCCCAAAGTTCTAGGAGGGTAAGAATATGCTAATAATAAAACCATTGGATGATATTCACGGTCCCGAGTCAGAGAACACTATTCAAGATCTTTATAGGTTGTACAATTGCGTAAAGGTCAATCTTCCAGAGGATGAATCAAAGTGGGTCTCTGGTAATGGCGAGGGTGTATGGGCTGCTCCTTGCTCTGAGGAGGACTCTCAAAAATGTCGGGATGATAACAGCTACCATGAAGATGCTTTTGTCAGATTAATGAATCAGCCCCTTTTTCACCCACTTATCTGGGGAGATAAAATCAGGGTACAGACACGAGGTGATAAAAGACCTGTCGCCTATTTGGAGGAGATGTCCGAGGAAGACATGAAGGGATACATTAACAGGCTCCTTGCAGAGGATGAAAAAGAGTAAATGGACGAAAGGATGCAACATATTCAGAATATGGCGGAAAGGCGTGGGTCTGCAATCGTGTGTAAACTGAACCTCGAGGATTCCTCCCGTAACCGCTCGCAGCTCACGGTTCGTGTAGATTCAACAGGTTGGTTATCTTATCAGTTAGGAAACGGGTCCCTGAGCAACCTGCAATGCAGTGGATTCGGCCCAGAAAGATTTGATAGACATGATACGGTTAATGAACTTGCTAAGACCATAAAATTCTGGGTTAGGGGAGGCACAAGAAAGGTGCTGGCAGTTATCACTGGAAAGGAGATGTATGATGCCGGCTGAAATGAAATCAGAAGTAACATTCGAAGTTGACGCAAGATCTCTGGCCAAAGCATTTTGTGATATGGGTTCCAACGAACAGGCCGAGTTCTTTTCCCATGTCCGATTCTTCAGTTCGCAGTGGGAGGACGGTACTTGGGTTCATCAGGCACATTGGATCTGTGAGGACTTGAGTGAGGATGGGAGATACATTCTTAGGGCATTTCTCGCTTACCTCTCACCGGGAGAGAAAGCACCGAATCCTCCTAAAAATGTGAGAAAATCTGTCGGATCAACAGCAACCAGGAAACTTACCGTTAAAAAGTAAGGAGATGTATGATGGCTTATGAAAATCAGATCAAGTGTAATCGGTGTGGGAAGTCTATACTTCCCATGCCGGAGGACGCCTCTCCAGAAGAGTTGTTATGCGATGGCTGTTATGAGTCAGAGCAGGTAAAAGCTGCATATGAGAATAGTGAATGTCCTGATTGTGGCGAGGCAATACCTGTCCATGTAAAAGAGGGTGAAGCCTGTAGGAACTGTGGCCATGTGTTTTGGAGTGACCACACAAAAGAGAATAGCGATTATTGCCCAAAATGCGGTTGCCATTGGATTACTCACAATGACGACGGAAGCTGCGTCGATAATAAGGAGGCGGAATGAGCAAACGTCTGGTTACAACCATACCCGTGGGTAACTTGAGGTACCTTCGGGAGAAGCTAGGGGAGAGAGCTTTTCAGGACGCTGTCCAGCAGGTGGTGCACAGGGTAGGGGCCGAACTGAGAGAAGAGCTTTTATCTCATGCGGACAACTATTCAAATGAGTGGTATCATATTCGGATTGAGCCGGGCCGATGATGGAGATTATTGCGATAAGTGCGGTCTTGGTCCAGAAAACCATAAACCAGATGGGGCATGCGATGATGATTGGGCCAAGCACCCTAACCCTGCAGGTCCTGGTTACATAGAGGATGTATGAGAGAAATAACTGATTATCTTGACTCCCTTGTAGAGGAGTGGATAGAGAAAGTAAAACCACTGATAGTTACGAGAGCCTCAGACACAGCCAGCTTCGTAGAGTATTGGTGGATTAAACGATCTGAGCTACACGAAGACAGAGTATCTCAATGGAGCAATATAACAAAGGGTACCGAGTATACAGCTGAAATGTTTTACAATGCCGAGTCTTGGGAGGAGGCGGCCCATGTATGTCTTGCAGCGGGCTTTTCGTCGTTTGAGACTAAACCTGAGCACGCCTGGTGCGGTGATCTTGTTCGACTGGCCGATGATATGGTTATTGCAATAAATGACAGGTATCCGCACATCGGCTGGCCCTGGGCGTGTAGAAATCATATTCCGGAAAGGCTTGAATGCATAGCACCGAAGGAGGACTTTGGTGTGTACAGTTTATTCGAAAGGATAATGGCGGAGCAGATCATCACGTTTGCTTTATGGGTCCCGCTTTGTATGTGTGATGACAGCCCGCCCCTGCTTACCCCGAAACTCAGTGTGGTTGGAGGTAAGCTATGAGGTTCTACAAAACCGTAATCATGATGGAGGTGCTGTCAGACTCTGATGGCCCCTCCGTCCCAGACATGGAGCTCATAGATCTTGCCGAGCAGGTAGTTCATGGTGACATGAGTGCTAAGTGGGATGTGACTCAGCACTATGAGATTAATCGTGAGCAGTTTATTAAAGAGTGCGAGCTACAAGGAACGTACCCGGGGTTCTTCCTCGGAGATGATTATGAAGATGAGGAGGATGATGATTAAACGCATATTGTACTTCCTGAGACGAATAGATCTCTACTTCACGGGGGGTTGGGAGCTTTGTGGTAACTGTAAACGCTTCAGTCCCTCTCGTTATCTATGGTGCCCTTATTGCGGGGGCGACGAGAGGAGGTATCGAGATTATGGCGGATAGAGTATTTCTTCCACCGAATTACATAAAAGCGCCTGACTTACATCCACTGGATACGTATATGGAGAGGTATGAGGAGTATCGGAGGGCTATACAGGCTTTTTGTGAGGAGCAAGGTAAAGGGTCATTTCGAGGCCGGGAGATAAGGTTTCCCGTAGCTGATGGGTACGCATGCTATTTTATATTTAGCCTTAGGCCAGTGGTCTTGATAAAGGATGATAGTGGGGACGGCTGGGACTATGCCCACATCGATGACTTGAAAGTCAGTACCCTCAAAGAGGAGGCTGAAAGACTCGAAAAACTTAACAAGCTGTTTGCAGGCAACAAGAAGGAGGAGGACGATGCGTAAATATTTATGCTGGTTACTCGGGCACAGTTATATCTGCCTGTTCCGGTACCATTGGGGCACGGGCAACGTGCCGGACGGACGTCCGATGGGAAGTGAAGTATCGTGCTGGATGTGTCAGCACTGCGGCAAACAAAGGACGGAGCAGTATGATGGATAACTACACACCCGGACCTTGGGACTGGAACATAGATGAGAGAGGATCGCTTACTCAGCAACGGTATAATCGTTACCATACTTTGTATGCTCGAGGGGGAGTAAAAGTTCTTCACCATTGGGATCAGTATTGTGATGATTCCGGCTTAGAATTATCCGACGAGGATGCTAAGTTAATTGAATCTGCTCCGGATCTTTTGGAGGCTTGTGAGAGTCTTCTTGACGCAGCCTCGGCCACAACGGCAGGAGATACAGATTATTCTGCCTGGCACCGATGCACGGCTGCCGATATTGGGGGCATTCTCAATAAGGTTAGAATAGCCATAAAAAAGGCAAAGGGGGAGTTAATATGAAGGGAACTCACACACCTGGCCCGTGGTCAAGCCACCCAAATTGTAAGGAAGGTAAGGGAACCGCATCGTGGTCGATAATATCTGATGATTCCTTTGCCACTATAGCAATTGTTTACAAAGAAAGTATCCCCTCCCAGCAAGAATCGAACGCTAAACTACTCGCAGCAGCCCCGGAATTGCTGTCTGCTCTGGACTATCTTTTATTACACACTGTGGATGATAACCTCAAACACGGGATCGGATTAACCGAAAATGAGGAAGAGGCCAGACAACGAGCGCTTGATGCAATCGCAAAAGCGAAGGGAGAGGAAGCATGAGACGTGAAATTAAAGAAGTAATCAAAGAGTTTGAGGAGGTTCAGGAAAGTCTCAGGGACTTTGGAGCAGGAGATACGGAGCCCGATTGGGTATTCCATAACGTGATTCGATGCGCCGTTCAAGGGAAGGACTTTCCGGCAAACGAACCTGAGTATTGGGAGTTGTTTGAGACCGAAGAGGGGTGGACAGAGGCTGCTCGGATGATGACAACAGCGGCCGAGAAGGTTTATAATTTCGTCCGCGAGGAGGCTAAGATAGCAGACATTGAATATCTTCGGAGCTATTGCTGGCGTGTGGACTTTTGAGAGTAACACTGAGAAGACTGCGATTACGAGGCGGGCGCCTAGTGCGCCTGCCCGTCAGCTTAATAAGATGGGTCTCTTGAAGGGGAAAATGCTTGATTATGGATGCGGGAAGGGATTTGATGCTGAGTTCTATGGCATGGATAAGTATGATTGCTATTTTGAGCCAGAAAAGCCTGATGAGGCATATGACACAATAATTGCGGTCTATGTTTTAAATACCATATTCCCTGAAGAGGTAGAAACTATCGTCCGAGATATTCAAGGGTTTCTCAAGGATGAGGGAATTGCTTACCTGGCAGTCAGGCGTGATATTAAGCGTGAAGGATTTACCCAACGTAGGACATACCAGTGGACTGTCGTGCTAAACTTGCCTGTCGTTTATGAGAATACCCGATTCTGCATTTACCAGCTAAGGAAAGGAGATATTTTATGAGCTTTACAAAAGAAAGAGCAGTTCAGGAGGAAAACCATGTTTCTTAACTTCTATCAGTGTTCCGAATGTGCTCACGAGTGGTATGATGTATATGAGCACACATGTGACGATCGATGTCCATTATGTAATACGTCGAATTCTCCTTACAAGAGTGAAGATATTCTTAAGGCCGCCAGAACGCTAGATGGCCACCACAGAAGGAAGGGATCCAATGTCTGAGGATTTTTTCGAGGTAGAACAGCCGGATTTGAGGAGGTATAATGGAGAATGTGAAGTAACATTCCCTGTAAGCTATACCTATAATGGGGGTATAATCATAGATGGTAAGTGGTATAAAGGGTTCAGGGTTCCTTACCCTAAATTGCGGGAAGGTTTCACATTGAAGACCCTGGGGGTCGGATTAGACCTCAATCAAAAGCCTCCTCGGGCTACTATGCTGCTTACAAAAGCAGGGAAGGAAGATAAGAAATGACCAACAACGAAGAAAGGCTGATCAAAGTATTAAAGAGTTTCATCAACGTAACTGGAAATGATGAAGGAGAGATCCTGGAGTACGTAAGACAGGAGGCGATAGGATTAATTAGAGACCTTCAAAGGGAGGAAAGATATAAGACCACACCTCCCCCCTGGTCCGTAGAACTCAATTACTTTCCCAGCGAGGAGGATAAGGCCCCTGTATTCCGTATATTTACTGAGGCACCAGGGTCATCCGGACGGGAGCAACTCCCCGATGAGGTGGACGGCAATCGTTTTCTGATAGAAGCCGCTCCTGACTTATATGATGTATGCATGAGAGCATGGAACTTTATCCATGACCACGTCCCGGGAGAGAGCGAGAAAATCAGGAGCCAGATTAATGTGGCCATGAACAAGGCAGAAGGAAAATAGATACAGGAGGATTGATTATGCCTTATATTTGGACCGAGCCAGAACTATTCCTCGAACATCGAGGAGTTAAAGTATGGCATTGTTATGAGGACGATAATGTATCTGAGCATTGGTTTACTACAGACCCAGCCGTTGGGTTGGATAGTGATGACAGAGATAAGTACACCTTTGATGCCAGAGATTTACCATTGATAATCGGTATGACCAAGGGAGATTATGACCTCCGGATACGGTGCGCCATTGATAATGAGGGTTTGAAGCTGCCAGAAAGTCAAAGTTACCATAAATGCAGCAGTAATCCGAATTCGCAACTGGCTACTGAGATCAGTCGGTTGGTTTACTTTAAGCAGAAGGCAATAAGCAATGGATCGGGGAATGAATACAAGGTTGCCTGGTGCGGACTTTCCGGGGAATACATTGTTCAAGTGCTGTCAATAGAAGGAGGAGAGGAGGAGTGGCTTTGCCTTCATAAGGTTGACGGTGAATCGTCTGATCCAGAACGTTACTTCGAGAAGACCGGTAAGAGTTACAAGGAGGATTTTGATGGATGATATAATTACAAAGGAATTGAAAAAGGAAAGTATCGATTTCCTTAAAGGTGTGAAGTATGGTATCTGGATGTTTGCTTGGTGGAAGGACGGTGAGCAATTTGTGGGGTCTGGGTCAACCAGGTTAAGGGACATTACGGAAGAAATTGATAGACTGATCGAACATAAGCGGAAAAATGTTTCCGAATAACGATCGATCTTTGTAATAATCAGCAACATTTATCCAAGAAAGGAAAAACAATGAGTGGACCAGAAACCCCGGCAGAAAAGTCATGGAGCTTACTCCATGGAATACAGACAGATCTTACCTCTATTCTCGATGAGCTCAAAAGAAGCTCGTCGAATTCAATACAAAGTAAAGGCATGCTGAAACTCTCCTTACGGTATGTGATTAAGACCATCCAGGAAATAAAGGATATCCTTTATCCCATGGAAGAAGAGAACAGTAGATTATTTGAGCTGGCGAATAGTGTGTCTGACTACCTCAGCCTTAGGAGGAACTGTATAGTGAATCAAGGGGCAGTGGGTGGACTAGAGCAGGCCGAAGTCGATAAAATTGATGACATGTTAGCATTGATTAAATCAATCAAGAACATGAAGGAGAAGAAAAATGATCTCTCTATTGATATTAACTAAGCTAATCTGTTTGTTCTTGACTGTCTTGTTCGGAACTACAATAGTCGTCCGGCAAACCAATAACAGTCCGGTAACTTCTTTTCACCTTATTCCGTGGTCTATCGGGGCCACGGGATTCATCTTTCTCCAATGGTTAATGTAATGGAAGAGACTGAATTAAGGCAATTAGCTCTCGATATTGCTGATGGTAAGGTGTTTGGTTCTTGGAGTCTCTGGGGGACTCAACACCTTCTTCAGATAGTCTTTATGCCTTTGGCCTTCATGTCGAGGGAAGATTTGGAGGCTATGACCGAGAAAAAGGTTGTTCACCTTTACGAATACCTCAGCGAGGCCGGTCCACGTTGTATAAATGGCTATCCGATATTCACGTCTTTTCGAACGATAACGGAGAAGGAGTGGGAATGGCTCGTTCCGGTTATTGAAAAACTATTGAAGCATAAGGAAAGTTTCCTCAAGAAGAGTGCCCCCAAGAAACAGCGGGGGAAAAAGAAAGGAAAGAAGAATGCCTAATTGGGTATACATCTATCTGACAGTGTCGGGGAAACCTGAGCACTTAAGTGAGTTCAAGAGGGCTGTTAGGTATACAGAGGAGGGGGGTAGAAATCCCCTTCAGTTTCCACAAGATACTCCCCTCTCCAGAAGAATTTAAAGGAGTCCTTGTGGGTGGGTGTACCATTGACGGAGAGAGTGTCAGGGTTTGGAGGGAGGAGATAGTTAATGGGGAGAAAAGAGCGGTCAAAATTCCGGACGAAACCTTGGAGGAGTGGAGAATAAAATACGGGGCAGACAACTGGTATGACTGGAACAATCAAAATTGGGGAACGAAGTGGGATGCCTGTGACCTCGAGTTTGAGGAATCTCCCACCGATGAGTTTGTGACCATCAGATTTAATACTGCGTGGTCGTTCCCGGAGCCTGTCTTTGATGAATTGTTCGAAATGTTTCCAGACCTTACGTTCGAGGGCGATATTGAAGAGGAAGGTGGTCTTTTTCACGGTTATATTACGGGTTGTGGTTATGAACTTATCGACGGGCCCAGTCCGACCCAGCAGGAGCGATGGGAGAGTGAAGAAGAGGAGTTGGAGATAGAGAGTTTCAATGAACTTTTTAATCCACCTGTTCCTGAGAAGGGGTCATCGAGAAAGATTAAAATCAATAAAGGAGGTGTATTGTGAGATTTGTAGTTCCTGAAGATGAATGGGAAGATACCGGGGATGGAAGATTACTGGTGACAATATACATTAACGGCACTCCGATGCATTTGGAAGCCATAGAGGTGGAAGTCAGTGAGCCTCCTGACGAATACCATCGTGGTGAGCAGATGGCCAAGGATCCTTTAATGGAATCCTATTTCGACGGCCTATTTGATGCTTGCGAACCGGATGGCTACTTTCATGAGACGGTTATAAGAGGCAGACGTTACGTCCTATTTGCCCAACCGTACAGTCAGTAGGAGACCAGGATGGCATACACTGACATCTCATTTAAAGATGAATCGCCGAGAGCGATGGGGAGAAATGGAGATCGAGCGATAAGAGGTCTTTTTATAGAAGAAGGGGCCAGGAGGTTGAGGGTTTTTCCGGTAACAAAAAAACGGGGTATAATTATGAACTGTTATATAGATATCCCTACCGACAGGGATACCTTAACCCAACTATCTAATATGCTCCTTCGACTCTTGAATGATCCTGCTATCGGGAAGGTAAAACGAAAAAACAAAGAGGGGAGCAGGAAACTTAATATGGAAAGGAGTCGAGGAGGGTAATATGCATACTAAGGCAAACGTCGTTTTGGTGGGGGAGATCGTAGCCCGTAAGTTTGGATCATATGTGGTAGCAGATGTGCGGGAAATATGGTTCCATCAACGCCTTAATGGTAAACCTGAGACTACTTTACCTTTATTGGCGGTGTTTATTGAAGGGGTCAGGAAGCAGAACATTTCTGAAGACCCGGTAAGGGCAGCTGGCTGGTTGGTTCTCTTAGGAGCGGAGGCATTCGTAGAAGAGTTCAGACACTGGATGATTGGGAAGGGTGTGAAGGAGAGTTTTTCGGATAATTTCTCCACACAAGCAACTCTCTTTGAGCCTACAGTAGGCCAGCACGATGATATATCCTACAAGTATGTCATTAACCTTATAAGGGGTGATGTTCTCATATATACCCCCTCTGTATGTGGACCTGATACGTTGATCGGTAAAATGACAGCTAAAGGCAAACTCAGGAGTATAAGGAAGACTGATAAGATACCAAAACAACCACATCCCGGAGCCGCCTTACCGAATGGCTACCGTCATACATCGTTACAAGGCAAGAGAAAATTGAGCCTAAGAAGGGAGGATGGATGAGCACCAGAGCAAATATCGTAGTCAAGGACGAGTATGATACTTTATGGTTCTATCAGCACGGAGATGGATACCCTGAAGGAGTACTGCCAACGTTGTTCAAGTTTATGAACTGGGTCAAGAGCGGTAGAATCAGGGACAATGCCATTCAGTCTAGTGGGTGGTTGATCCTGCTGGGAGTAGAGTCTCTGATAGTGGACATGACACGATACAGGCCAGAAAAGACAAGGAGAAGAAATCCATTTGAACCCTGCAATGATTCTTTGTATGGGTGGAAGGCTGGGAGTATCGAGCCGACGGTTGGGCAGCATGGTGATATTGACTATAAGTATATTGTTGATCTTGAAGAGAAAACAGTAATGGTTTACGAACCAGGGTGGGAAGGAGAACCTGATAAGCTCATAGGTAAAATGAACTCCAAGGGAAATATGACCAAGATCAAAGTGAGATCAGCAGAGCCGAAGACCTCAAGAGTAAGAAGGTTGAGGGTATCGTGATGGAAACTGACATCTACGGTAAGAAACGAAACAATAAGTCCGGTATAGCTCCAGCTGTTGCTCTTATCAATCCGAAGTATCCACACAATGTGGGGGCGGCCCTACGGGCTGCCTCCTGCTTTGGAGTAAAGCAGGTATGGTTTACTGGAGACCGTGTTTCTCTTGAGCCAAACGGTAAGAAGTACAGATTGCCAAGGGAGGAAAGGATGAGGGGCTATCAAGATGTTGAACTTCGACAGTTCGAATACATCTTTGACGAATTCGAAGATGCAACTCCGGTAGCTGTAGAAATGAGGCCGAACTCAGAAAACTTGGTCTATTTTGAACATCCCGAAAATGCCTTGTATGTATTTGGTCCTGAGGATGGCAGCATTCCTCAGGTTATTTTGAGGCATTGTCAAACTTTCACCAGACGTCCTCCCAGCAAGATCTATTGGCCGGGGTGAGTCTGTTGATGTATAGGAGAGTTTAATGAGTGAGAAAAGGTGGGAACCGGAAGTAGGTGAGCAAGCCATGGCCTATTACGACGGAAAATTTGGAAGAGGAGTCCCCTGCGAGATACTCGAGGTCGAGGACGATAACCGGATTAAAGTCCGTCATAAAGACTGGGGTGAACCAGAGAGGGGTATGTTCGAGCATTGGGCAACAAGAGAGTCTCCGTTAAGATTTGGGGGTTACACTGATGACAAAGAAGGTCTTATGGCAAGGCTTTTTGGGTTTCCCGGAGACTGGTATGCTATCCTTAGGAAGGAGGAGTAATATGACGAACGTAATTTCAATACCAACATATGAGGAGATGTTGTCTTCTCTCCCAGAAAAGTTTCGTACTGACAAGGTAAAAGAACAGCTGAAGAATGCCTATGATATAGAGAAGAAGTTCATTACCGAGGAGGCGGAGAGGCTCAAGAAGGATGGTAAGAGTGTTACTGCGATAATGCTCAAGTTCAGTAACTGTGGATCACAGTGGATTGCTGACTTTGAGGTGAGAGATAAGACCAGGGAGGTTAAGGATCAGTATAATTGGCATGGGCAGAACACGAGCCAGTGGACGTATGCTGGGTGCATATGCTTCAGTGAGACCTCTTTTGAATCCGGATCTGATTATATTATTAGCAGACATCACTAGGGAAGGAGTATAAAGAATGAAACCTTACGAAGTAGAACCGGGGATGATTATAAAGGGCTATGGGTTTATAGTATCCTCTGGCAGCGTTTTTACTGTGATCGATGAGGATGCTGTGTTTCTCGGGCCCCGTAGAACAGTCGACTTAGACCAGAACGTTGATGAGTACGAAGAATTGTATCCGATCGGCTCGGATGAGCATCTGGAGGTTTTGGAAAAGATAAGACTTTCTATGATGCTGGAGTCCTTGGGAAGGAAGAAGTCTCTGGCTGTTTTGGATAAAGTGCTTAGCTCATATCAAAGAGCCCCCAAAACAGGTGAGAATGAAGGGCCGGATACAGTAGTCACCATCCAAGGAACTGTGGAGTGCGGTCGTTGTGGCGCAGAAGGTCAGTTTACAGAATTCTGGCTTGACCTTAAAACGGATATAGGGAAAACAGGAGATGAGGAAAGAATTTGTTTTCTGTGTCCATTATGTCACACAGACTTTAATAAGTTTATGGACGAAAAGATATCAGAGAAAGGGGACCAAGATGAGTAAAGAGAAGATTTATGTTGTTGATGGAATCAAAGGAACTATAGCACAACTATCAAGGCATTTCGGTGTCGATCACCGTACCGTTTATTGGAGGATGAATTACAGATCGAAGAAAATGAGTATCGAGGAGGCACTCAAGACACCCACGGAAAAATCGAAAGGAGCTGGAAGGCCCTCAAAAAAGTTTCTGTATAAGGGTCAAATGTTGTCCGTCCCAGAAATAGCAAAATCCGAGGACATTCCTGTATCCAGACTATATTACAGACTCAGGAGATATGATAACAATATGGAGAAGGCTTTGGGAGAAGGGGGAAGGAGGCAAAAGAAGGAACCTTTTCATCACAGCCAAACTTCATTTTACGGAAGCTTATTTGATTTGACGACTGAAAGTTTTGAAAGTCTTGTCTACATCCTAAATAGCCATTTGAGGGATGAAGGTTCCATCAACCGTATCTTAAAGTCTCTTGATGTCTATGGTCTGGTTAAGGATGGCAATGTAAACAGGATAAATCCAAAAACCTCGAAGGTAATTCAGAAGATAATGACAGGGGACGCCCCCGATGTGACTTTTTTCCCACAGATGAAAAAGTGGGCGCGAGCGGCCGAGTTTAAGCGGGAATTGGACCAGACTCCGAAAGTAGAATCCTCATCCATTGAAAGGCTATATGGTGAGGGTCCATACATCGCATTTATTGCTTCGGGGGAGAGATTGGTCAATCTGTGTAATGAGGAGTCGTACGATAGTATAGGGTTTGAGGATCCCTCGGAACTCGGACAGATTTTCGTTCGGAAGTTTAAGTCAGAGAAGGAGAAGATAGCGTACCTTAAAGGACTGCATGACGGGGAAGAATTGATGCCTACTCATGTTATTTCGGAGGAGGTGTACAAGAAACTAACCCTCTGGAGACCCCTAGACGGGATCGCTCTTATGGTATCAGATGTCCATCGGAGTCTCCCTGACGGGGAGGAAAGAGAAAAACTCGGTCGTGCTTTACAGTGGATAAAAGATATGTAATATTAGTCACTTTTAACCTTAACAATGAAAGGAGGTTTAACGACCAGTAGAGAGAAAATAAACCGCAGCTGATTTCCGACGGAGGTGTATCTATGGGGTATAAACCAGTAACCATTCTTTCTTCGAATACGAAGACTGTTGTGCCTAGCCTGAATCTACCGCGAACGAACTGTAATCCGACAAAGCTTTGTTGGCAGAGATGTTATGGAAAGCAAGGACATATGTCACTTCCTTGCTCACTACGAAAACAGACGTGGGTATCAAATTACCTTCTTGGAACTGACATTAGTCGTCTTATAAAAGAATGTAAGGCGTACTCATCCGTTCGACTGTGTGGAGGAGGAGACTTCTTGGAGGAACACGTTCCAAATGTCCTGAGGCTTGCGGAAGAATGCCCTGATACATTATTATGGGGTTTCTCTCGTAAGCCGAATATCGTGCTTGGTCTCAATAATAAGCTGCCGAATTTGTACATGCAGCTTACTGTTGATTATACGACACCGCTAAGCATATGGAGCGATATCGATTGCGACATAGCTTATGGACCAAGGATGCAATGGGATGATGTTCCTGAAGATGAAAGAATTAGAGTAGTATTTCCTTATCATTTCAGCGGCAAGGTAGTCAAGGGTGTGCCCCATCACCCCAAGGACTGCCAGGCTGTCTGGGATCATTCTCTTCATTGTGTGGATTGCAGACGATGCTATCCCGAAGCAAACCGATAGGTGATAGCTATGAGCTGGCCGAAGATAATTGTCACTGCTGTGGAATGTCTTTTGTCCATAGGCAGGTGCTATGAAGCGGGCTCCAGGCTGTCTGAAGCTATACGGGAGAAGAGAATTAAGGATGGCAACGAGAGAGTTGCTGACATGCTCTATGAGGAAGAATATGAGGAGGAAAAGGAGAGCAAGAAATAAATAAGATGAAGGCATTCGGGCTTCGGTCCGGGTGCCTTCTCTTTTTTCGAAAAAAAAATGAAAATATGAAATACATTTTACTTATCACTCTCAAAACACTCTCTATATACAGATTACCCCCCAATTTTGAGGGGTAATCAAAAAAATTTTTTCTTTTTTCGATTTTTCACTTGACATGATTATTTAGTTGCCCTAAATTACTAAAAGATAGTCGTAAAACCTACTCACCTAAGGAGGAAAAAAGTGACGTCAAAAAGAGAGATCGATTTCAGTGCTACTGTGGCAAAACTCCGATGCCACCTTGACATCTCGCAAAGAAGATTGGCTGAGGGTCTTGGTGTCACAGAGGCCACAGTGTCCAATTGGGAACGAGGAAAGCACAAACCAAAAATGAGGCAGGCCTATAAAATCGAAAAACTTGTCAGCGAATATGGCCTTCATATCGACTACCTTCCCGGTAAAGATAGAGCGGACAAGGTAAATCCCTGAAATCAATACCCAATAAATACGGAGGTGTAATATGGGAGATTTCACTTCTTTTTTGGATAAGATGAGGCAATCCATCCGATGCATTATTCTTGGCAGCGGAGCTTTTATGAAAGGTCAGCATAATTTTGAAGACCTTATGCTTGAAGCCGAAAGCACTCTTTGGCTCGTTTATGATCGATATTCCGGAGATCGAAGTACCGAGCATCTGGAGAATATTGGTCGGACGGCGGTGAGGAATAAGATGATAAGCATCCAGCGTAAGGATATTGTAAGGGAAAGAAAGTTTTCTGAGATCCCGAGTAGGGGCTCGAAGGTCAGTGCCTCCCAGCATAGTGATATGTTCGTTTTAGAGCTAATAGCCAGGCTATCGAACAAGATGATGAAAAGGTCACCGTTCCACTGGGAAGTATTCAATGAGTTTATTAGGCCCTCCAAAGAGATCTTTGAGTCCATGCAGAAATACAATGGGATGTTGATCCCTGATGATGATGCTCCGCTGCTGAGACCAGGGACACCTGTGTCCTTGATGGCGAAGAGATTTGGTGTATCCAAGTATATGATTATCAAAGTTATTAAGGACATAAGAAAAGACACCCTGGCTATCTGCAAGGACTGACCATAAAATTTATTTTCCTTTTTTGTTTGTGATGCGTATAAGTATAGTAGGAAGATAAATCACGATTTTTGGAAGGAGAACGTAATGACGATAAAACCAGAAGATCCCATTGAAGAGCCTACTAAAGACAAGTTCAAGGGGTTTCTGTCCTCCGTAACTGCCGATGAGTATGAGGAACTTGAACAGATACTGGACGAGTATACATCTGGAGACAAAAAGACTGCTAAGAAGGAAGCTCTTGAGGTGATCGATTCCGAAGGGGGAAATACCGAGAAACTGTTTGGAGGAATGACCAGATTGTTCTCAAACAGTCCCAACTACATGACCCATACAATGAAGAAGATAATAACATGGCATAAAGAGGTAAGCCCAGACAAAACCCCGGAGGCAAAGAAGGTTGTAAAGCGCAGGGCGAGGACTCCGATAAAAGGAAAGAGTGAATCTGGTAAGGATAAAAGTACAGATAATTTGGAGAGGAAATTCGACAAGGCCTTCAAAGGTTCAAGAAAGGCAAGTAAAAATGAAGCTCAGGAAGAGGATGACCTTAGACCTCGAAAGGACGATAGCAAGGAAGAGGAGGCTACGGACGAGAAATTAACCAAACTGATGAAGGGGAAGGTGAAGAAGAGTGAGAGTGAGGATGATACTAAGGTTGACATTCTATCCTTCCACTACCTCAATGTGGAAATTTATGAAACGACCCCAGAGACTCACCCAGAATTTTTTCTCAGTTTCAAGGATCAACACATTTCCCGAAGGGTTATTGAGTCAAATAACAAACCAACAAATTCTTCATATTTCCCGGTAAAGAAGAATCGTCTGCTGTCAGACGTCATTCTTGAGCTCAGGGAACGTCCCCTATCATACTTGGATCTTATGATGTTGGTTGATCAAACAAAAACACCTCAAATTTTTCTTACAGCAAGAAGACTGTGGTGGAGCATTAAATACAACGAATTCTTACGATTCGGCCTCGGTAAAGAGGAGACGGTGAGAGGAGGAGAAACTTTCTTCAGGCTTTTGAGAATATGGAGCGACGATCCGATCTTTACGTTCGTCGTTGATGAGTGGAAGAAAAAACATGGGGGTTGAAAATGAATAATGCAAAAGTTTTATTAGGAGCAGCCACGGTAGGGACGGCCCTACTTTTAGGTATCAGGGGGTGGACAGACCTGGTAGAGGGTGTAAGGGAAGATAGTGGTCAGGGTACCACAAACCCTACCCTGGAAGACATACTTGATGCATTTGAGAGACTAAGATCTAGTATTTCATTTTCCGGTGGAGAAGAAAGTCCAGTAGATTAGAGTGTGGGGTCAATTGGCCCTACCGTGATCACATCTCACCTGAAAGGAGAGGTTTTCAATGACAGTATCGCTCTGTCTTGGGGATGCCTTCGCCCTCGCAAATGTCCCTAAGGAGGATGAAGAAGAGACGAAAAGAATTCTAAGGTTACATGATCCGAAATTGAAATATTCGAGGCCCTGGAATACTAACGTCTACCTGATATTCAAAAATAGCCATAACAAGTTCAACTACAAATTCTATACAGGGCTTGTTCCTTGGGTTATCAGTAATCTATCCGAGAAGGGAATCAATACTGTTATTGAGAACGATGAGTCTCTTTTATTCAAGAAGGGACCCATCTTCACTCCTCCAGAGGATTATCTCAGGGGGATAGCTCTTCGGGATTTCCAAATTAATGCTATTCGGTCAGCAATTGCAGGACAAAGGGGTATTCTTCAGCTTCCCGCGAGGTCGGGTAAGACCGAGATAGCCGCCGCCCTAATCAAGTATTATGATGTGCCCTCCGTTTTTGTTACCCACACAAGTAACCTTCGAGAACAGACTGCAAGAAGGTTTGTTTCCAGAGGATTAAGAGAGGTGGGTACAATAGGCGGCGGAGAGGACAATCCCCAGAGAACAACGGTAGCTATGGTTCAAACAATCTCAAAAAGAATCCTTGAGGAAGATGATAGGATACTCAAAATTCTATCCGAAGCTAAGCTGCTCATCTTTGATGAAGTTCATCACCTTCAGGCAGATACGTGGTCACTTGTCGGAGAGGTATGTCAAGCCCCGCATCGTTTTGGTCTTTCAGCCACCCCTTTCCTCTATAAAAAGAGGGAGGAAAATTTCGGGGACTTAGCATTGACCGGACTTACCGGAAAAGTGGTATCAAGAATATCACCCAGTGTCCTTATTAAAAGAGGTTTTCTGGCTATACCTAAGATATATACAATTGCCATACAAAATCCAAGAGTGTTTGTTCCTCCCAAGATGCAGGAGAAGAGAGTATGGAATCATGTATACAAAAAAGGTATTGTCGAAAATAGTGAAAGGAATGGGATATTTCTGGACACTGCAGAGAAAATGTATAATGCTGGTATGAAAGTTCTAATGCTTGTCTCCAGGAAAAATCATGGTCGAGACTTACTGAAGAGTTTAGTAGACAGGATCGGATGTGATGACTGCATATTTACCATGGGACAGAGAACTATCATCAGACACACTCCATTCGGTGTAAAAACCGAAACATGGCCATTCGAGCTTGTCAGGAATTTTCTCGAAGATAGAAGTTCATGTGTTGTTATTGGGACACAGATAATGGATGAAGGAGTTGACCTTCCCAGTCTAGATGCCGTCCTTATTCTATCTGCTATGAGATCCTTCCGACTGACCATCCAACGTGCTACCAGGTCAATGACTGCTGAAGAAGGAAAAAGGTCGGCGTGGATAGTGGACTCAGAGGATCTCACCCATTACATGCTGAAGCACCAATCAAAGAAGAGATTGGATATTTTAAGACTTGAATATCCCGATGCGGAAATAATAACCGGAGAGGACCTTCTCTTTTCAGACATAGAAAGAGAGGCCGAAATAAGAAAGGGGAGAGGAAACGACAATGCCATCGGGTAGATCTGGCCTAATGAAGTACAAATCGAACGATGAATATCAAGTGAAAGTACTGGCCCTTATGGTAAGGGACCCAAAATTCATCGAAATTTATTATGACGTCTTAAATCCTGATTATTTCACAGTCGACACGTTGGGAATTCTTGGCAGGCTTATTATGGGCTATTATGACAAGTATAAGATAGCCCCTACAAGAACAAGCCTGGAAGATATGGTCGATGAGTACAATTACAAGAAACGAGTTATTCCGGAGGATAGAGAACGACTATTGAATATGGTCGAGTATATCTTTCGATGTGACACGAGCGAAGAGTCCTATATTAAGGACAAAGTGGTTTCATTCGGAAGAACTGTTGCCTTGAAGCATGCGCTGAGCGAAGTTATTGATCTTGTAGAGGACCCAGACGAGGACAATTACAACAATGTTAAGGACATCATTGATCATGCCCTTATGGTCGGGACTCCCATGAGGTCGGATAGATTTGACTTCAATGCCTTCATCAGGGATCCTCATGATTATATGTCACGATTAAGAGAATTCGATCCGTCGTACAGGGTTGCTCTTCCTTGGACAAAACTCAACAATGATCTGGAGGGAGGCTTAGGAGCAGGACAACTAGGTGTTATTATGGGAGGACCTGGTATGGGTAAATCGATTTTTCTGTTAAACATTGCGCATGCTGCGGTAGAGTCCCAGGGACTCCCAACATATTATTTTGCGATCGGTGACTTGAAACCCCATGATATCTCGATAAGATATCTCTGTAAACTATTTAACATGACATATACAGACATCGTAAAAAATCCTGACCCGAGAACTCTTCAGGAAAAGATAGACTTCCATAGTCGACGTCACCGACCGTTGGAGATTGTGTATTTTGCTCCAAGTACCGTAACAGTAAGTACGCTAAAGTCGTATATAACAAAGACCATATCCATAGACAACGACATGAGACCGGGACTTATAATTGTCGACTATGCAGATAATCTTCTTCCTACCAGATACGAAGGACAGGGAACTTATCTGGAGATGGGATCTGTTTATGAGAAGCTTATTGAGATGGGGAACTCATTTGATTGCCCCCTATGGACTGCCTCTCAACCACGGCGATGGGGGCTCACGGAAGAAGTTTTGGATGTGGAAAATGTTGGGGACAGCTGGAAGAAGATACAGCATGCTGATGCAGTTATCACAATAAACCAGAGCCGGGTTGAAAGGGATAAGGATCCTCCTGTACTCCGGTTGTATAGTGCGAAAACTCGAAGAGGTGTATCGAAGAAGTCTATTCAATACACTACTGACTTTTCAAGAATGAATATAACGGAAATATCTGTATAAGGACAATCAATGGCAGACAGCATACCCACAGGCAAAGGAAATGAGGTAAGGTATAATTGCCCCTTCTGTAAAGAGAATACAGGAAGGGAGGATACAAAATATCATCTCTACTTCGACCCAGATAGGTTGTACCGAGGGGTCATCGGTCAGTTTGTCTGCTACCGCTGTGGGGAGAGGGGAAGTTGGCGAAGGCTGAGAACAGCACTTGATATCTCCGAAAGTAGTAGAAATGGCATAGATTCCAGGTTAACAAGGTTCCGATGGGGAGAAGTTAAAAATGATGAAGACTCCGGGAAAAGCACTATCATTGACCCCCCGGGTATCCCCATAACAAAAGGATCCCCCGCTGAAGATTACTTAATCAAAAGAGGGTTTTCAACTGGGCACATTAAGATGTATAAGCTGCTGGAAGGGGTAGGGAGTATGAGTGGTAGGGTAATAATACCAGCATATAAGGAGGATAAAATAGTATTCTGGCAGGCCAGATCGGTCAAGGACAGTATTAAGCCGAAATACATATCCCCTCCTTCCTCCAGCAAGGGTGACACTATTTTCAATATAGAGAGCGCATCGGAATCTAAGAGGATGCACATTAAGGAAGGTCCGCTCAATGCTATCATGGGAGGACTCGATTGTGTTGCTCTTTTCGGAAAGGAAATATCCCCGGGGCAGTTATCTTCCTTGATCAAGAGCGGCGTAAAAGAATTTGTTATATGTTTGGATGATGATGCATTTAAGTGGTCGCTCAGATTAGCACAGAAAATAAAGAATAAAGACTCTAATCTGAAAGTATTCGTATACATCCCGCCAATGGGAAAGGACACCGTCGATGTAGGATTCAGGGAATTTCGTAGACTGGTTAAGGATCGGACTGTTGATGTTAATACCTTATGCGGGGAGGAGACGGCGAGAATGACATTCCAGGAACTGATGAGAAAGGATATGATGGATGAGAAAGCTGAACTTACCCAAGGTTGATGATGTACCTACTAGGGAATTGGGTATTCTGTTTGACCATCGTTGTGATATATGTGATCTTTGTCACTGGGCCACTAATGTAAAGATTAAACCCAGATACGGGGGCAAAAGGGTAAAGATTTTGATGATCGGGGAAGCCCCCGGGCCTCAAGAAGATCAAAAGGGAACCGCTTTTATTGGACCCTCCGGGATCACAATAGATACATGTGTTCATGATGCAGGTGTCCCTTCTTCCCACGTAGGATTTACAAACGTCGTTCGATGCATACCTTGGAAGGATCCTTCCCTGAGAATGGGGATAAGACAGCCTTCGCAAGAGGAGGTATATAACTGTGGAGCAGCTTATCTGTTTCGGGAAATAGGTCATGTCAAGCCAGATATTATAGTGACATTGGGGGTACCATCCGCAAAGTTCCTCTTGGGAGATCGTTTAGTCGGATCCTTGGGAAGAATTAGGGGAAGGATATTTGATGTCAGTATTTATGGAAATACCTATCCTGTTATCCCGACGTATCATCCGGCCTCTGTCTTAAGGGGACAAGTCCAAAACAGGCAGGATATTATTCGAGACATAAGAAGAGCCTGGAAGATTGCTACCGGGGAAAAGTACTATTACTCTCCGACCACTCATATAATCAATGACACATATAAGGCAATAGAGCTCCTTCACGACATATGTGATATGAAGGAGAGCGGGTCAATAGAATACTGTTCATATGATATAGAAAGCACTGGCTTCGACCCCTGGAGTAATGAGATACTCGGTTTCTCTGTGAGTCATGATCCGAAGGTTGGATATTTCATACCACTTTACCATACGGAGTCTGATGTGGATGTGGACAAACTGATGCCTGCTTTTAAGAGATTTTCCTCAACGGTCCCGATTGTGGCCCATAATGCAAAATTTGATTTCCTATGGACCTTTATACGACTGGGAGTTGAGCTGGACATAGAATTGGATACGTTCCTTATATCATCTCTTACCTACGGGGAAACGAGGCGTCATAAGTTGGAAGAGCTGGCTCAGGATCTTCTTGATTTTAATGACTATGACACCTCTTTGCATAAATATGTGGAGACCCTCCCCGCCTCAAAAAGGCATTTTGGAAATGTTCCCTTAGAACTGTTGGGAACCTACGGGGCAATGGATGCGATTGCTACAAGATGCCTGGCTCCTATAATGAAAGAGAACATAAAGACTCATGGTCTCGAGTATCCGTGGAATCTCTTACTGGAATCCATCTATGTTTTTTCGGAGATAGAATTAAACGGGTGGGCCGTTGACAGGGATAAATTGGAGGAGTTGAAAAAGCTTTATCCTGAAAGGGTTATGGTTTATTTTAAGAAACTATTAAGATCAGAGGGGGCCAAGAATTTCCTTAGACAGCAGGAAGAGGACAAAAAACTTGCTCCCTTGCTTCACAGACTTGATGATATTGATAGCTTTGATGAGGGGGAGATGAAGGTCATATATAAAAAGTGCAATCCTATGTCCCACAAGCAGATGAGAACTATTATGTATGATTATTATAAGGCCCCTGTCCTGGAGAAAGAGAAATCAAAGAAAACGGAGGAGCCCAGCACTAACGAAAAAAGCATATTGAACGCCATTAAATACTTTAAATCGGAAGACGGGAATGAAGATGCTCACGAATTTCACCAGAACCTATGGGTCTGCAGGAAGATAAATAAGTCTATCTCTGCATATATCAAGGGTATCCCAAAGCACTTAAGAGAAGGGCAAGAAGAGGACATAATAAATTTCGTCTATAATCTCAGCGGAACAGTAACTGGAAGGTTCTCCACTAGAACATATGCTATACACACAACACCAAGGAAATCTGACATAAAGAGGCTGTTTCGGTCATTTTGGCATGATAGAGGAGGTCTTATAATAGATGGAGATTACTCTCAATGGGAGATGAGAATCTTCGCTCTCGAGTCCGAAGAGACCGGCATGATTGAGGCATTCAAGAGGGGTTACGATATCTACCGCTACATAGGGTCAATAATATATGAAAAAGGAATGGAAGATATAACCGATGAAGAACGGCAGATCTCAAAGAAGATAGCCCTTGGGCTTATATACGGGTTGGGTATAGAATCCATAGCAGAACAATGTTTCATTCCTGTATACCAAGCGGAGGATGTCCTTTCGCGATTCTTTACGAAGTTCCCAGGGGCAAAGAACTATACGACCAGAATACACCGTAGAATGAAAACCGACGGATTTGTGAGAACCAGGCTGGGAAGGATACGGCACTTTCCAATGGCGATGGGAGACAGGGATGTCCCGAAATGGAAAATGCATAAGATGGAAAGAGAGGCCCAGAACTTTCCCATACAGAGTGTCGCCAGTGATCTTACATTAACGGGCTTGTTGTCATTTTTTGTGAGGCTCCGCAAAGGTGGGTTCAAGTCTCGTATATTAGGATTTGTGCATGACGGTATCCCGGCTGATGTATACCCGGGTGAGTTGTTTCCGATGATGCATCAATTCAAAAAGGCGATGAATGACGATCTTACAGAAATGTATGAGTGGTTAACGATCCCTGTAAAATCAGATTTTAAATTAGGGAAAACGTGGGGAAGTACCCTAGAAGTAAAGGATTGGAGAGATGGATATCTTAAATTGAAGGGAAAGAAGGAGTATTTTGAAGACCTGATCGATACACTGGGGAAAAATTATACATTTGAGTGGGAGATACTTGATGAATTTGAGGTCAAGGAGCAGGAATTTATCCTTGGGAAGGCTTATCAAGGATACAGTGAAGACAACGGTTATGTTGTTGCGGAGATAAGAGATGCCAAAACAATACAGGAAGTGCCATGGATAGATGTCAGATAATAGAATTGATAAAGACCACAAAGAACAAAATAGAGTGGGCTAAAAAGTTTCCATTTGATTGGCCGTTTTATCAGGACTATAGGATAGGTGATATTGTTTACATAGAAAGTAAAGTCGGTAAGTTAATTGATAAAGAGTTTAACTGTATTGTTGTTAACCACTTTGATGGCGTAGAGCATTATTTCAGACCCGGCTCGATAATTCCTGAGGTTGAGGAGAGGATATTGATGGAGAGGCATGAGAAAACAAAACAGGAAATGTCGGAGGAGTATGGAATATCGATAGGTCAGATAAATTATATACTCTATCACAGGCCGAGTAGTCGATTTCATGAGTGGTCCGATAACGAAGATGAGATATTGCATAAATATAAAAACGAGAGTACCTACAGTCTTTCCACAATATTGAGTAGATGTCCGAGCGATGTGAAGAACAGGAGGAGAGAATTGGGATTGATCAAATCCAATAAAAGCTGGAGTGATGTCGATGATGATGAATTCTTAAGGATGTATAAAGAACACAGTGCCAAGGAGCTTGCAAAGATATACAGGACGACAGAAGAATCAGTTCGATGGCACATTTCCGTTGCTCGGAGACGTGTAGGTAATTATGAGCCCAAATCAGTAAAACGGTTATGGACGAGAGAGGAGGTTGAATTCCTTAAGACGGAGATCCATAATATGTCCAAAAGGGACATTGCTGACGCTTTATCTCGGTCTTTCCATTCTATCAGGTCGAAACTACGAAGGATAGGAGAATGAGCAAATTCGAGGTCAATGAGATATGCTCTGTGTGTCGGGAAGAACTCGACGACTATGGAGATTGTCTGTGTACTAAAGGCAAGCCGGGAATGAGGGAGGCTGTAAAATGGCTGAAAACTTCAGATGCATTTGATGGCCATGAAGGATCCCGGGTAGCTGATCTGGTCAAGATGATTGATACTCCAGTTAAAAGACTGGATTCAAAAATATCCATCCAGCCTCAATTGGCTGCATCAGTGGCTGCCCTATACACCAAATACTTGAAGAGGGCCCTGTCCCTCGAACTAGAGAAAGAGAGGTTGCATGCTAACTTATCCCTGGAAAAGAGAAAACGATACGATAGTGTCAAAGGAACATCTAGGGAGAAGCCTTGGAAGATTTTTGAGTATGAGATCAAAATTGATCCCAGATTCAATGATCTCCAGGATCGTCACATCAGGGCTGATATAGCTCAAACATTTTTAGGCGACTTAACGAGCACAATGAAATCAAGGGGCCATGACCTCCAAAAGATGTCTGACGATCGCCGTCAGAAGCTCAGAATAGACGCAGAATCAAGAGACTTATAGCCAAAAAGGAGACAAACAATGGTTAATATTAAGACTTCTCACAAAGCTGATTTGAGTATTTTGAAGAAGTTTGCCAAGGAGTACAAAGAGAGGCAGACTTACGATTCACGGAAAAAGAACAGCAAGGATATAGATTGGTATCAGTGGAAGGAAAAAAACAAGATCAGAATTCTTCCTCCTTGGTCAAGTTCGGGTGAGATTTTCAAGCTGATCCAATATCACTATGGTCTTCCTCCCAGCAATAAGAGTCAACAGTGCCTCAGGCTGACATGGGATCGGCAATGTTACATCTGTACTGCTTTCGGTCGGATGTGGACAAAGGACAGTAAGTACGATTTCAAGTGGCGGACGAAGGCATACGCCAACTGCATTGACAGAGACAACCTCGCCGCGGGGGTTCAGGTAGTTGCATTACCTATGTCGGTATTCAATTGGATTATCCAAATGGTTGATGACGAAGAAGTGGGCGATGTATCCGATGCGAATAAGGGATCAGATATTATGGTTCTTAAGGAAAAAACCGGTGATCAGCCCAAGGATGTGAAATATATCCCATCTCTGTGGGTGAGAGATTGTGTTCTTTCCAAGGACAAGGAGCAGGCTGAGGAGTGGCTCTCAAACCTATACGACCTGGATTCTATTTTCAGGTCCCCCAGAGAATCAACCTTCCAGGCCAACCTCGAGGCTGCAAATGCATTTCTCAATAAGTACGGTCTTCGCTCAATCGACCCCAATAATCTCAGCGAGGAAGACAAATATGTCTTGGAACTGGAGCTTCCTTCTGGCAATGGAGGAAAGAAGGACGAAGAAGAAGAGGAGGAAGAAGACGTCGAAAGAAAGGCTGCAGAATACCAAGACTCGGATCAACGATCTGAGTGCTTCGGAAATTATGACAAGGACAACGAGGAATGCTTAGTGTGTCCTGACAGCTCCGATTGCTATGACCAAACAAGCGGAGTAGGTTAAAATCATGTCGAGCAAGAAGGAAAAATTAACGGAGGCCCAGTCTGTAGCGAAGATGCTTAATTCTTCTCTCAAGACAAAAGCTTTTCATGGTGATCCGGCCCTTCTTCTCTCCAACGTAACAAGGTGGCTCCCTACGGGGGCCACCCTTGTTGACGAGGCTACCACGGGAGGTGTCCCCCAGGGAAGGGTTATAGAACTTTACGGCCCTCCGGATGTCGGTAAAAGCACACTAGGTCAGGCTATTATAAAGAGAGCAATAGACCTTGATTGGCTACCATTCTACATTGATAAAGAAAATGCCCTAGACAGAAAGCGGGCGGTTAACATCGGATTGGATATGTCAAAAATTGTCTTCATGGTTCCATCCACAATAGAGGAAGTGTTTACTCTTATTTGCGGATCCGTTGAGAAGGTTAGGGTCGGGAAGATAACAAAACCAATTATTTTCGTATGGGATACCCTTGCCAGAACTATGACAGATGAACAAAAGCAAGGCAAAAGAAAACTCGGCTCTTTGGCCAGAGCAGTTCGCTCCAGTATAGCTGAACTCGGCGATACTTTACCGGAGGGACATGCTTCGTTGCTTATACTGAATCATAGAGTAGCGAAAAATATCAGTTCCGGCAGGTCTTCCTACGGGAGCCCGGGCGGAAGTGCTCTTTACCATGAAGCCTCGCTTCGGTTACGAATGGCCTATACTGCAGAGGGGAAGATTAAGGATGGTGACAGGATTGTTGGGAATATAGTCAATTTGAAGGTAGAGGAGTCAAATCTTTGTGCCCCCTACAGAGAAGCTCCGGTATTTATCCGATTTAAAGAAGGATTGGACGATTTTGGAGCAAATGTATTTTTTATGAAGAAGATAAATGCCTTTGAGCAGAACGGGACTTGGTTCGTATGGAAACATAAGGACAAGGAATACAAGTTCCAAAATGATCAACAGTTCCTGAAACAAATGGGTGAGGATACTAAACTGATGGATGCCTTCAGGGAAGAAGTCAGGGGAAGGTATAGGGATATGTATGCATAGAGTCAAAAGGCTGGCTAATAGATTGGTCATTGACCTTAAACCCTTCTCAAAGAAAATAGAGATTGCCGGATCCATAAGAAGAAAAGCATCAAATCCCAGAGATATTGACATCCTTATCGTACCCAGGGACAAGAATGGTATCCTTCAATATTTTAAAAGTATTGACAGGAAAGAAAAGGGAAAACTGCTTGGAGCTGGGGGTATGGCCCTTAACGCAGAAGTGGACGGCGTCGGTATAAATATCATCTTCACCTCCCAACCCGAATGGGCCCCCAGTCTTCTTCATTTTACAGGACCTAAAGGGGCCAATATCTGGAAGAAAAGGGTGGCGAAAGACAAGGGATATATTCTCAACAGACATGGATTATTTGATAAGAAGACGAAGAGAAGAATACCGACGCCGACGGAGTATTCTATCTACAAGCATCTCGATATGACCTACAGGCCCCCAGAAATGAGAGGTAAGAAGAGATGAATAACCTCATTCTGGTAGATGCAAATTATACACTGAAAAGGTGTATGTATTCCAAAGATATCAAACCTACTATCAACCACAAGGAAATGAGGATAGGAGGGTCCATAGGATTCCTGTTGAATCTGTCTTCTACCCTAGAGAAGCTCTCTGCAAAATACTGTGTCCTTGTCTGGGACGGGGGAATTTCAAAGAGGAGACTTGAGAGGTTCCCTGGCTATAAAAGAACTCGATATTTACAGTCCCAAGATCAGGATTCGATGCTGTTCAGAGATGTTTTTAAGGAGCAAAAAGGTATCTTGAAGGAGATTGCTCTCAAATTGGGTGTGTCATGGATAGAGTTAAAGGGTCGGGAAGCAGACGATGTGATATACAAAATGATTGATACCTTTCCGGTAGGAGGTAGAACATTCGTTGCTTCGGAGGATAAGGATCTGTTTCAGTCCTGCATGAAAGGAGCAACTGTGTTTCGTCCATTTAAAAATGATATGATAACACCTAACAACTTTGAACGTTTAATGGGTATTCCCATCAATAAGTATATACTATGGAGAGCTATTGTAGGAGAAAGGTCCAGAAACGATGTTGACGGAGTTCCTGGCATAGGAAGCGTTACGGCTACTGATCTACTTAAGAACGATAATGTTTCCGACTTCGCGAGCATGGCAGTACACTGTATACAAGAGGATGCCTCTAAAAAAGAGGAGGATATAATAAATTTTTTTGAGGTTATTTGCCGCAACATCTACATATTGGATCTGGGGAAGGAGGAGTTTTCTGTCGAGGACGAGCTCGAGATGAGAGAGCAGGTAATGGAAACGACCACTACCTTTGACGAGAAAGATGTCCGGGATATACTAATCAGGAACGAGATGGAGTCACTATTGAGCAACTTTACTAAGTTTATCCGTCCTTTCCGTAAACTTGAATCGTTATGTTCCCAGACCTCTCCGTAGAGATGGCTGTGCAGGAACTGGCAACCTGTACCTCCAGACTGATACGGAAGCAGGCTCTGGGAACTTTTTAGGGGTGATTTGTGAGAATATTATTTTTCGGCGATGTTCATATCTCCAAGACGAATGAGTACAGCAAACCATTGCCAAACGGTTTGACCACGCTATTAAATGAGTGTAGGCTAAGCTTGGAATGGGTTGCTGAAAAAGTATTGGAGAGTAAGGCTGATCTTGTGGTTAATCTGGGCGACTTGTTCGATAATCATGAGGCTATTGACGGGGCCAGTCTATTGGTGGGTTGGGAGGGCATGCAGAAGATATATAATGCATGTGAACAGGTGGGTTCATCAATCATATCAATAGTCGGTAATCATGAATGGGTTAAGGCCGGTGAGATATATACCGTGCCTTTTCTCAAGAGATTTGGAAGGCTAATAACAGGTCCTGAGGTAGTTGATGGTATACTGTTTATCCCATATACAGACGATACTAAGGCAGTTAAGAGTATTATATTTGAATACTTGGACAGACGAACTGATAAAGACAGTCTGCCGCTCATAGCCTCTCATTTGGATGTTGTGGGTGGTATATGGAATAATAAAAAGTCAGATAAGGGAGTTGACGTATCTGATATCGAAAACTGTTTTATGGTAAACGGACACTTCCATACTCCACAGGACATAGAGGATCGTGATGGGACAATAATTAATGTTGGCTCATTGATCTATAAAAACTTCAAAGACCAATATGACCCCGAGGGGCCGGAGAGGGGAGTGCTGTTATTTGATTACGATGAGGATGAAATATCTTGGTCTCGATTAGGAAACCCTCACACTTCCATATTCTATTCTGTCTCCCTAAAAAATGAAGAGGAGATAGATAGCCGTATATTATCCGTCATCCCCAATGATAGAATGAACCTCAGGATAATGCCCACCGGTTTCACTTTCGATGAAAGTTTAATAAAGGAGAGATGGGTTAATAACTTAAAAGTGCTCCCGGGGGTTCAAACATCCGTAGAGAGGCATTCCTTTGACGCCGAGGCCGATCCTCGTGCTCTATGGGAACATTATATAAACACACTCGAAATTCCGCCTGATGTTGATAAGGATAAATGTATTGAATCCGGAAAAGACATCTTAAGCAGGGCCGAATCGCTTACTCCTGAGGTTAACTACGAGGATATCCTTATCACTTCTTGGGAGGGTGAGAATTTTATAAGTATAGGGAAGGTGGAGGTAACAGTCCCGGAGGATAAGTCTGTTATTACTGTAGTAGGGGACAATCAGGACAGTATTGCCATGGATAATAACGGATCAGGAAAATCTTCTCTATTCGAAATAGTCCCTTATGCTCTTTGGGGTAGGACTTTAAGAGGGCTTCTCATCGACGAGGTTGTACATACTGACTTTCCTCAGAAAGGATGTTATACCTCTGTAAAATTTTTAAAAGGCGAAAGACATTACGAGATCAAAAGAGCAAGAAAGTGGGGGGAGGATAGACAAAACATACTAGAGATTTATTGTGACGGGGAGAATATTACAGAGAGGGGTAAGGCGCAGAATCAGATAAATAAGTTGATCAATTTCTCCTTCGATGAATTCAAGCACTTGGTCTATTTGGGAGGGTCAGGTCATTTTACTGAATTAACAGACGATACAAAAAGGAAAGATTTACTGGAATCCATTATAGGAACAGTTATCTACTCAGTGGCCGAGGATATTGCAAAACAAGATCTGGCGGAAGTTGAGGACACCGTGGCTCACCTCGAAGCCGATGTTGATGAAGTGAGTCAGGATATAATGAGGTATGAGACAAAAATTGATGATCTCCTCCATCTGAAAGAATTAACAGAACAGCAGGTTGAAGTTAAGACGAAGAAATGGAAAGATAGGATAGAGGACTCAAAGGATGTTATTAATGAGACTGAGGAAAAGCTATCCAAGAAAGAGAAGTTTATTGATAAGCTGAGCTCGTCACTCGATAAGTGGAAGGAGAAGATAGAGACTTTGACGGACCAGGTGGAGGGGGTCCTAGATAGGCTATCTTATAGCCAGGCTGAAGTTGCCTCCAGAATAAAAGAAAAGACTGAGAAGGTCGATCTCCTCAAGAGAGGAATATGTCCAAAATGTGGTTCCAATATTCAAAAGAAAAAAGTTGAGTCAGAAGTTATGGTTATGGAAGATAAGATAACAGAGCTCAAGTATAACATTCAGGAATATGAGAGTAAATCTGATAAAATAAAGGAAAAGATTGATCTCGCCAAGCAGCAGTATGAATCGCTTCAGTCCAAGGTCCTGAACGAGAGCTCTGATCTTGTTTCCCTGAAAGGAGTAATAAGACAAGAAAAAAGAAACATTCATGATTACGAAGAGGAGATAGAATCTGCCAAAGAAGAAGCACAAGTTCTTGATCCTCAAATATCAGAAGCTAAAGAATCGTTAAAAGATACAAGAAAAAAGAAGACCCTTCTTGAGGATAGGCTCAATTCAAGATATAAGATATTTGACGTCTCCAAATTTGTCTCCGATCATTTCCATGCCACGAAACTTCGATCATTTGTCATGGACTTTGCTCTTAACCTCGGTAATGCTTATATTCAGGAGATGACAGAAACTTTCTCCAACGGTGATTTACAAGTAAGAATATCCCCGGAAAAGAGACAGAAGGATAAAGTGGTTTCGAAGTTCGATTTTGAGACAAACGCAAAAGCTCCCTCTTACAAGGGATGCTCTTTAGGGGAAAGAAACAGGATGGATCTCATGCTGGAGCTATCATTGTCGGCTCTCAGTAAGAAATATAGGAGTATTTTCAATATTCTCATTATTGATGAAGAAGGTGCCGGGCTGGACGATACGGGGATGGACAATTTTTCGAAAGTGCTATATAATCTTGATAGGACAGTATTTTTGGTTTCACAACAGTCCAAGATGAAAACGTCATCAACGAAACGAATAGTGGCAACAAAATCAAACGGTATCACAAGCTACGAATTCGAGAACTTCTGAAAGGGGAATGATATCAAATGATATCAATGGGCATAGATCCAGGATTCTCCAATACTGGTTGGGTTATCTTGAAGAAGGAGAAGAAGACCTATGAAACCATTGATTTTGGTTGCATTGTGACAAAACCCATTAAGAAGGTTCTGCGGCATGGGATAAGAATAACGGATGATGACTCCAGAAGAGCGATGGAGATATCTGACCATTTAATAGGTCTTCTCCGAAAGAAAACCCCAGATGTTATAGGTATAGAAACATTTTCCCTTAGACCAAAAATGGGAAAGGCCTGGAAGACCGCGTTTGGGTATGCTATTGCTTTATGCTCTTCTAGAATCGTAAATACAACCGTTTTAACCTTCACCCCGTCAGATATAAAATCATTTACCGGGGATAAGACAGCTTCCAAGAAGAAGGTCAGAGAGTCCGTTACTTCCCTCTATCTTCCAAAGTTTGATTGGAGCTCAGTCAAGGAGGCACATAAAGAGCATATTGGTGATGCTTGTGCTTTATCCGTAATGGCCGCAGAGCAGTTTATGGAGTATCGTAGTAAATTAGGTATCAAATAGAGCGATCTTTATGGAAACACTAAGGCAGAAGGCTTTTAAGGATCTTTGTCAAGACTTGGCTCAAGATAGCTATCAACTATACTGCAATGATTCCAATCTCATAACGGCGGAGGATGTTGCCGATTTAATAATCCCTATAGCAAAGATAATCCTCTTATCAACTTTCAGGGGAGTTCCAGAACACATATGGGATGACCTTATTTCAGAGGCTTATGTAAAAGTTTATTATGCCATCAAGGACAAAAAGTGTGAACACGGCAGACCAATATTTCCCTACTTTTATAGTGTAATCAGGAATACATTTATAACTCATATAGACTCGTACCTTCCCTTAGCAAAAAACACCATTCCAAAAGGATATGTCCCCCCCAAGAGCGGATACAGTATAAGAGCTGTTGAAACGCAAATGTTCTTGGAGAAACTACCCGAAGTAATACGGGGCAGAGTTCTTAGGATGACAAGATTTACCGGGTTTGAATATGAAGCCTGCAAATACATATTAAACAGATTTCTTATGGACAAAAGAGTTGTTTACATTGTCCTGACAAACAGGTATTATATAGAAGAAGAGCACATACCGTTTTTTGTTGATTATGTGATTACGTTATACAGGATAGCATTATTCGGTATAAAAAAGAGATACTTGTGCACATCAGAACCGGATGAGTACACAACATGGGTCAATAAGGCCGCACGGAAGGGAGAGCGTGAAAGATCTGAAGATAACTGATGTTGGAGAGATCAGGCGTAGGAAAGGTTTTAAAGACCTTCTCCTCTTCGCTTTAATAATCGATAACAAGTATACACTCCTGCCGGAAATTTATAAGGTGTTCGGTAAGAAATACCTCCTCAAGTTCCTCGATGTATTCGGAGGATCCACCATATCTGTTCCCTCCCATGAAGACCTTTTGTACACTGTAAAGAACGTTCAGATATATCTGGATGCAAAATTCCGTGTTGACGGCTATCCTACGTTCTCTGAGATAGCAAAAAAATATGGAATATCAAAGAAGGAAGCTTTGGAAATATATCACGAAATGGGAGAGGCTGTAAAAAAGAGCGGGATTCTTCTCGATGATAACTTTGATATTCCCCAAGGAGATGATGACATATGTCAAGGACTGGAAGAGATCCTCGAGAGTCAGTAAGAGAGTTTATGGAATCATTGGCAACAAGGTCCAATGTAACTCCTGCTGCACGACTGGTTTTGGACGAGGATCCGAATTCGGAAAAGTTAAAATATGAAATAGCCAGACGAATCTATATGAGAGAAGGTATGAGAGGCTGGGGAAAGATAGCCGAGAGGGTAGATGTGATTATAGACTTTTATTCCGACGATGATTCAGAACAGATAAGAGATATGAGTCATCGGGACAGGATCAGGCTGCTGCATGAACTCTTCGGACAATCACAAAATTTTCTCCGTAACCTTAATGAGGCTATACGGACGGATACCGAATCTACTGGAATGGAGAAAAACCAGAACATCATCAATATACTGGCCTTCAGTGACGACGGTTCAGCCCTAACATCTGAGGAAGCACACCTTCAAAGAAAATCAAGACAGCGTGTAAGGGGTTTCATATCTGATCTACTGCTGTCAGCCAAAGGAAATGATGACAAACAATCAGACTAGACGGCTCAATATACCACTGCCACGATTTGATGACGAGGACATAGACCAAGAAATCTTTCTCGATGTTATCAGAGACTACGATATTAACCTGTATGATAACTTCTTAGCAATGGATGAAGAAGAGCAGGAACAAGTAATTCAGATCGTATCAGACTTAATGACCCAAGGCAGCTCAGGCTCCTTGAAGAGCATATGGCAGCAAGATTTTATCAAGGTTCCTCCTACTCCCCAGGAATTTTTAGAGGATGAATATTTTGTCGGAAGAACGGCCAGATCACTCTATCCTGTGTGGAAAAAAGAACTCCTCTACGTCCTTGAGCCAAGAAATGACATAAGAGAGTGGATCATCTCGGGCTCGATAGGCAGTGGGAAGTCATTTGCGGCAACATATGCCCAGGCCTATAAACTTGCTGTCTTATCCTGCCTTAGGAGCCCTCAGAAGTATTATGGCCTTGCTGAAGGAACTAGCCTGATTTTTTCGGTTTTTAATCTGACTATAGACAAGACAGAGCTCACCCTCTACCAGGATCTTAAGAACCTTCTAAACTCATCCCCCTTCTTCAGAGAAACCTTCCCCCTGAAAACAGTATATGGTTCAAAAGGGGAGGAGAAAGAGGTCCAGATGCCAAAAGGGGTTCATCTTATTCCCGGGTCTAAAGCAGTACATGCAATGAGTACCAACGTATTCTCCTGTATCCTGGACGAGATGAACTTTCGAGACTCTAAAAAGTCAGCGACCTATACTGAAAAGAGTGAAGCATTCAATCTATACACTCAGATACATCGACGTATTGTCTCCAGGTTTATTACAGTCCCAGGTATCCTGGTTCTCATATCTTCTCGCCAAACAATCACCGATTTCCTCGAGGAGCATATAGAGAGGAATAGAACATCTCCTCATGTTCATATATCTGATTACGCCTTGTGGGAGACACTTCCTCCTCATAAATTTGAAATTTACCACAAGACTGGTAGAACTTTCTCCATGATGATAGGGGATAGATCGAATAACAGGAATTCTCGGGTTTTAAAGGAGGACGAAGATCCTCCGGCCGATGCTACGATCAAAACCGGCATACCCATAGACCTATTGGAAGAGGCCATTAAGGATCCTAACGGATTTGCTCGTGATGTTGCCGGCGCTGCTACTTTCCCCTCCGAACCATTGATTTCGGACAGACAGCGTATCGTTGCTTGTATTGATAATAGAAGACATCCGTTCGATTCAGAATCCATTGTCTTGAACTTTAAGTCCAATACAAAGGTACAAGATCATCTTATTGAAAGCATGATAGTATGGGATACCGGAGATCGCGGGCTTCGTCCTATATTTCACCCGGAAAAGATACGTGTGATAGGATTGGATTTGAGCCTTACCGGGGATTCAACCGGTATCGCAATGGGCTGCCCGGTAACAACGAAAGTGGTTCGAACCTTGCAAAGGAACCAAAAGACTGGTGAACTGGAATACAAGAAAATCCCCAGATGGATCATTCACTACGATTTTTTCCTGGAAATAAACCCTCCAGAATATGGTACGGGGGAGATTGATCTGGAGGGTATACAGGAGTTTGTGGTATATTTACGAGATAGTCTTCATTTTAATATTTGGAAAGTGAGCTGCGATGGTTATCAGTCCAGACATATGAGGCAAAATTTAATAAAGCGTAATTTTGATGCTGTTATCACCTCGGTCGATGTTGACGACATAGCTTATATCGACTTAAAACAGGCTATTATAGAGGAAAGGGCATTATTTTATAATTATACTCCTTTTATGGAGATAGAATACCTGCAACACTTTAAAAACGCAGGAAGGGTGGGATCCAAAAGAAAAGGACGGGTGGACCACTTAAAAAGTAAAAAGAAGGATGTATGTGACGCGGCAGCAGCGGTCGCTTTCCACTGCAATGCATACTCCCTGAGGGAACCGCTGGTTCCGACTGAGGATGATATTAAAAAACTTCAGACAGGAAGAGATAAAAGTATCAAAGGGGAGAGAGTGTCTGATATGCTATATCATGACTATGTGAGTAAATCGTCGAAAGGTAGAAAGACGAGAAAAATTATCGGTATAAACTAAAGGAGTATACCATGGCCAATACAAAGAAATGGTTGCACCTCCTCTCATCCGGAGAAGAATTGCCAGGTTCTCAAAGGAAGAAGAGTAGACGGCAGCCGAGTATCGATCAGAATAATCTTGAGGAATGGCTAAAGTGGCTCCGGGGAGAGGTAGAGGTCTATACGGATCGTAAACGGAAGTATAAGGAATATGAACGTATGGACGATAAGTCCTTGGAAATATCGTCTGCCTTAGGTATGTATGCCAGCGATGCAACAGCTATCGATTGGAACATGCATACGAACTTGTGGATTGAGGCAAGGGATAGAAAGATAAAGGCTGAAGGAGAAGCTCTGTTCGATGCCCTGGATATGCCTAACATGATCTGGTCTATTGCAAGGAATCTTGCAAAGTATGGAGACGACTTCGAGCGTCCCATTTTTGCAAGAGACAAAAATTGTGATCCTGTAATAGGAGGAGGAACCAATGGCATCGTTCAAATACGATGGGCCAACCCAAAGTATATAGAAAGAATAGAGGATGAGTATTCTAAGTTAAAAGGGTTCCTCGACTCCGATCCTTGGCATCATAAAGTGGTCAAAAAGATGGTTAAGACAGGTGCGCTCGATCAGAAATTTAATGACGCCCGTAATGTCTCAAAAAGAAGACCATGGGATCTTATTCACTTTAGGCTGGTCGGAAAAGGGAGAAACATGAAATATGGAGGTGCCATGATAGAAGATGTTAGGGCAGTCTGGAAATATTTAGACCTTATAACGGAAGTTATCATGGTCACTAGACTATCCAGAGGACCCTCCAGAAAAGTATTTTATGTTGATATAGGAGATAGAACACCTGACGAGGAGGCATGGGACATCATCAAATTCTGGAAGCAAATGATGAATAAAGACCATTGGCTTAACCCTCAGACGGGTGAATTTCGTTCTATTCATGACCCTAAATCGCCAAGTGAGAACTTGTTCTGGCCGGTTCGTGGTCAGAAGTCAGCATCAAGGATCGAGGAACTTCCCGGTCTTACTGATGTCAGAGAGATGGCTGATGTTGATCTTCTTTGGACAAGGCTATTTTCTGGGCTAAAAATACCTCCTGAGTATTTTGGGTACCGAATAGGCGGAGGAGGCCTGACTACACCGAATAATGCCAGAACGTTAACCCTTCAGGATATGAGATATGCCCGGACGATAAAAACTCTCCAAGTTGCAATCTTGAGAGGTATTCACAGGATGTTGGATATTCACTTCTCTCTTCTTGGATGGAGTGAGGATTCCTTTAAAGGTAAGTATAATGTTATGCTTTCTGCAGTCAGTACAGATGAAGAGTTTCAAAGAAGTGAACTCATTTCATCAAAGCTGTCCCAAGCATCTCAGTGGGCAGATCTGGTAGAGAGGCTTAACGCCAATAAGGAAGCCGTACTTAAACATGTTTTAACGAAGGTTCTTAACTTGACAAAGACAGAAGCTGAAGAGATATCTGAGCCTCCACCACCTCCCCCTCAAGAGCCTCAACAGGGAATCCCCGGGCAGCCTCCAATGGGAGGATACCCCGAGAGTTCGGAAAATAAGGAGTTGAAGAAGTTGTTGGAATCTGTCGAGGACCCGGAAGCTTTAAGGGAATTGATTTCTGAGCTCTCTAGGGGTGATGATGATCTTGTGAGGACTTATGACAACGATCCATTACCTATCCAAAACCCAGACGACGAGGAGGAATAACTGTGAACATGAACGGTATTAAGAGTAATACAGCCAAGAATCTGGGAATGAAGAGAGGCGAAGTCAGCAGGGTATTGGACGAGGCTGTTGCCGTAATAATGGAGGCACTTATAGACTCTGATATCGTTCACCTTGACCCTTTGGGATCTTTTGAGTTGAGGTCGAGGAGTATGGTTATCAGCGATGGGAATGACAGTCCCAACGGAGATCTCGAATTTTCTCCCCAGAAAAACACCCTTAAATTCCTCATCAAAGAAAATCTCAACATGATTCAATTGGAAGAATTTGAGTAAAAAAGCATTTTCTTTTTACTTTTCCCTTCTCAGAAACGTATAAGTATTATAGGGATCGAAATATCGAAAGGAGAAGATGCATGGAGAGTTTTGATGAAGTAAAGAAAGAGATCAGGGAAAAAGAAGGGGATATTATCACTGTTGAATTTGGTCCTTACTCAATGCTGCCAAGCGGAAGCTTTGGTGATACAGAAGGGTTCTTTACCCTAACCCCTACCCAGGAGGGACTGGGTATTTTAGCGAAGGCATGTAAAATACCCTCTTCTTATCTCAGGAACCTTCCTCCGGACCTTCAAGCTGAGAATATCAACTACGGAGTCTATGCTCACTCTGTCCGGGAGAAATACAATCTTGTGGTTAAGGACCACAATCTCGTAGGACTGACCAAAAAAGATACAGAAATAACCACAAATAAGGAGCTTGTGGAGACTCTCGAGAGTTCTCTCCTCTCTCTAGGTCTGGACAATCCAGAAGTCATAAACAGAGAGATAGGGACTTCCAGATCCATGTACATAGTTAAACTGACCGGAACGGAGGTGGGAGTAGGTATTGCCTTGGAGATATTTCCCATGACAAGCAATCCGACCTTAATGATTCCATGTATAATAGAGAAAAAGACTGGAATCATCTCGCTGCATCCTTCTGCAGGTAACATGGAAGGGTCATGCAAAGAGCCCATCATGAAAAACTTTATTCTGACAAGGGTTATCGACCAGAGCAAAATGCTAATAGAAGGCTTTGATAGGATGAAAACCACAGGTATAGATAATAAATTCGGCAGTCTAGAAGGTGCCTTGTCCTCTCTCAAAGTGGGAAAGTCCCTCAGTAAGTTTATAATGAAGAAATCTCTGAATGGCCTGCTGCTCACCGTGTACGATCTATACTTGTTTCTTCAGAGAGGCGATAACTCCGAAAGTCTGCTGTCCAGGAAAACTACAAACACTATATGCGGAAAAATTATATCGAGGATGACAGGAAATGCCTAAAAAGAAAGGAGGAACAGTAAACAACAGTAAACCAAAACGGGTTGACATAGAAGATATCATACGCTCTATATCAATCAAAATGAAGGACTCTTCCAATAGGGATGATGAGGAGGGAGGAGTTGATCCCACTCCTATCAGATATGTCAGGATCAGGAAGAATCCTAAGAAAGAGGAGAAAAAGTGAAGAAAAAAATTATTTTTATTATTTTGATCACTATGTTTTTTATACAGTACTCACAAAGCGAGGTACTGTATAAAGGGGACAAATCAGAATGTATGACCAAGGACGGTTTTCAGCTTCAGATCCCAATTATGCCTATTAGGTCCTCAAATTCTGATATGACCACTACCGGTATTATTGATCTTCCCATATGGGGTGGATATTTCCAGATGGCTGTTGACGAAGTGAGTGGAGATGTTTGGCTTCTATATCACGAAGGAGGAGAGTATACAGAGTCTCCTGTATCTCTATTCAACTGTCATACCATGGAGAGAATAGCCGTACCTGATGCAAAGGTTAAATGGGGCCTGCTTAGGAGTGGGATTGCTGCCAGAGACGGAATTATCCACGTTGCCTGGTCTCCGGATAACCAGCACATCATGTATCGATCCTTTAATACGGTATCAAGGACATGGACGGGACAGGAACAGATTTACCAAGACCAGGAATATCCCTCTGTCCCTGACGCTGATACGGGTAACTGCTCCCTTGCAGTGTCAAGCAATGGAACGGTTATGTGCGTCTTTGCATCAGACTTCAAGATGCAGAGCAGATTCAAATCCCCTGGACAGGGGTGGTCAGGGATTCAAGAAGTTGCCCCTTATCACACAAATGAGCCTCGGTGCCCAAGCGTCCAATCAAACGGAAATGGGTTTACGGTCTCTTATACAGCCGTATTTCATGCGGACAGGGGATCAGTGGCGACTTCCTATTGGAACGGAAATTGGAGTAGGGATCCTTATTACTGTAACGACGTTGGTTCCTCATGGCCGGACTCTGCCTCATGCTTTGTAGATCCAAATGGTAACAATTACACTGCATGGATATTATGGGAGGGGTCCACTCAAAAGTATTCACGAATAGGATTTGGTCAAAAGGTAAATGGACAATGGAGTCAGAATACATGGAGCATTGTCTCTGTCGGGGGAGATATTGAGCATCCCCCAATGACTCCTGTTGCGGTTGATGCCGAGGGGAATATCGTTGCTGGATACTTTAACTTTGTCTCTTCAGACAAAAGAACCTTCTTAAAGATCAAGGAAAAGGGAAAGGATTGGGTTACTCTCCAGAAGGGTGAAGACAGCCATATTGCTGTCACTTATAACCCAACCAACAAATATTTCTATTCAGTTTATATAAACGGAACCTTGAAGCTCGAAACCTTCAGTTTTGAGTCTCAGGTGGAACCAACCCCTACCCCCACCCCGTCAACACCTGAAGACAACATTCCGCTATGGGATGTCTTTGAGGTAGAACTTTATACCTCTAAAAACTATGGCAATCCTTTTACCGATGAGACATTATTTGGATGGTTTGCCGAACCGGGAACGTCCCTCCCTTCAAATGAGTGTAATGGGGACTGCCATGCAGTTGAGGGAGTATATGATGGGATAGAAAACGGCAAGCATAAATTCTTGCTAAGATTCAGACCGGATATTAAAGGTGAGTGGACTTATGCAACATTCTCTGCCACTGGAAATACGGATCTGAGAATTGCAAATAAGAAGTTGACAGTAGTAGAGCCTAGAGAAAACAATCATGGTCCTATGCATCGAGATGGGAAATATATCTGGCATGCCGATGGCACAGCCCATCAACACTTGGGTGGGACGTCATTCGGTCTCCTGTGGAGGGGTCCGTATCTTCAGTATCTCCAAAAGAACATAGACCAGGGAGTAACCTATTTCCGAATCGGCCTCCTGATAGCATGGGGAGAAGGGTGTTCTAGCCAAGGCGGATGGGAAGGATGCTGCGGCGATGGCTATAGGAATGGATGCTGGCTGGGACTCTCTCCCTTCGAAACGTGGTTCTTCCCCCCTACTCAAAATATTGATTGGGCACGGATGAATATTGGTCTATTTCAGAAGCTGGATGAGGTTATGAACTATCTCCTAGAGAGGGGATGCTATGCAGAACTCCTCATTTATGATGCATCGATCAATTACTGTCTACGGGAATATGGATCTGAGTACGGGTACGTGAAGGATGATGGAAGACAGACTCACTATCTCAAATATTTGGCTAAGAGGTATAAGGCATATCCACATTTCTGGTATGAGCTTGGTAATGAGATCCGTCACTCTACTCCAATAACCCAAATGGCTCCCTCCCAGGAATGGGTGATTTGGGTTTTCAATACATTAAGCTCAATTGATCCTGAGAGACTTCTTGCTTATGAGGCCCCTGGTGCATCAGCTTATGGAGACCCCCAATGGGACTGGAATCCTTCATTTCACTACGATTGGTTCCATACTATTGAACAAGGCTCACATAAAGTAATCTTGGAGCAGTTTGCTGATATTATCAATATCCATACTGCTCGAGGGTATGAATGGTGGTCTGCCGGGCCTATGCAGATGGAGTACCTATCTGATACCTTCGGCAAGCCAGTCAACAACGATGAACCTCATCGAAAAGGATACTATGGCATCCCGTGCGAGGACTGGCAGATACGGAGATCAGCCTGGAGGACAGCCTTCGTAGGAAATGCATACTACACAATACACGGGGTTTCCCTTGGAGATTTCTGCAGGGCCTGCCTCGAAGACTCCGATCTGGGTGCTGGTATGTCAAATCACTTTACGAAGTTCTGGGATAAGATAGGAACTTACAACTTCGAACGAGATAATAGCCTGATCGAAGGGTCTGGAAGTGCCCGTCGGTGTATGCATCGAGACAGCATTTATGTCTATTACGAAGAAGATGGATTCGGTTGGGTTCGATTAAAGACCCACCATAATAAGACATATGAGATGTATGTAATGGACACATCGACAGGTGAGGTTATTGAAGAGAAAATAAAAGACAGTCAGAACCCTACTGTGTTTATTGGCGACTTTAAACGTGACTATGCGGCCTTTCTTAGACCGTATACTCCTCCCACTCCAACACCAACTCCTACCCCGAAGCCTACACCAACCCCAGGCAACGGAGGTGGTCCGGGATGTGGATGTGCCCATTTCGCCTTTGCAAGTGAAGGGGAGTGGACAGTAGCGGATGAGGCTATGGAGATAGGTCCCACCTTTTTGACGATAATCGTCCTGGTAATCGTTACTGGTTACTTAAGACGATACCTTTAACCCTAACAGGAGGTACCTGTATGTACTACAGTATTGTAAAGGCCGAAAACGCTGTTGATTTGGCCAAAACCCTCAGCAGTGAGGTTCAGGAAGGTAGATACCCTCACGGAAATATTTTCTGTGTTAAGGGTATCCTTTATCATGCTACGGCTATACCAAATGGTAAGAAGCCGAGAATCGTTCCAAATAAGATTGTCTATGCCGCGGTTGGAGGAAGCATTGACGACTTAATGGACAACGTCAACATGCTTAACGAGCAGGAGGGCTATACGGCATTGAACGACATTTTCTGGTGGGATTCGGGGAGTATCTTTATTCAGCTCATGGTTCTACCGGGATTTAGCCGATAGGTACTCTTGGAAGGCATTGTCAAAAACAACGATGAGCGAAGACATTCTCACAGATAAGAGCCCGAGGGAAGAACTGCAGGAGATTAGGGACCATGTAAAGGAATGCCCTATTGGATGGTTTAGGGGCAGGATAATGAGACACCTGAATATCTCCGACGAAGAAGTTATTGTGTGGCTCCAGAAACTTTTCTTTATCACAGGTAATGAGGGCTAACCTCGGTTTAGGGACGGCGACGTGGTGGGAACACGTCCGATGACCGCATGTAGGCGTTGCACGGTGGCGGGACTGGCAGAAATCCTAGAAGCCTTGGAAAACCGAAACACGTAGGAGGTTCGATTCCTCCCGTCTCTGGACCGTTCTTTTGCTTCATGAGAAAGACCGATAATTTGCGGAACTTTAGTCGATCTGTTATAAAGCACATTACCTCTGGAATGATTACCGTAGATCGTGATACTTACGATAACAGGATGAAAGAATGTGACTATTGTATAGAACGTATGGGGTCTCGCTGCAGAGCCTGTGGATGCTTTGTTAAGATAAAGGCAAGATGGTTGGAGCAGAGATGTCCTTTAAATAGGTGGGAAACATACAAAGGAGAGGATTCATGAACATTGGCGAGTTTAAAGAAAGAATAAAAGATATTCCGGATGATTGGGAATTCACGAATTCGTTTTACTATGTCATAGATGAAGAGGCCGGCGTGATGGTTATTGTTCACAGACCTTTTGTGGGTGTCCTAGTGGATCAAGCAGAGAATCAGATTGCATTTGTCTCCGGGGAAGATTTGGAGGCAACCGATAAGGCATGTCACGAAGTTATCCCTTTAACTGAAAACTTTAAGATCTCCGAACTGGATCCTTTGGATGAGGAGGACGAGGATGATAACGGGGATTGAGTTTGTTGCAGATGACATCGGTGATGACCCTACTGTCTTGTCCGGAAAACTTATGATCAAGTATGAAATTCCTGTAATAAAGTTTGAGTGCGTGATTACTTCCAATGGAGTGGAGTTTAAAGATGTCGTCACCAATAAACCAAGAAGGCTGTACAGGAAATTAAGATTGCCGGTTTATAAAAATGCCAGTATGCCCACTTATAGTGGACATATTGGCACAGAAATAAACTGATTATTGACAATATAACTTACAACCCACAACAAAACTATGGGATACAGGAGATAAGGTCAAGTAAGATGAAGGACGGTACTATAGACAGCATAAAGGTGGATGGGAAGAGGAGGAAACTTGCAACACCATTGTCTGTTAATATCATTCCTGACGATACTGTGGGGTTTATTGCTGTGTGTGAGGATCTGATCCTTTTCGGGACAGGGAGAACTAAGATACAGGCTATAAAGGATCTTCGATCAATAGTCTCTCATTTCTACGAGTATTACAGGGACATTGAGGAGGATAAGTTAATAGGTCAGGCAATTCTTCAAAAACGATACTATGAAAATTTATTGGAGGAGGATAATGATTAGAGAAAAATTGTATCTTGAGTGTTCCTGTTCGAGTGATGAACATACACTGAGGTTTACTTTATGGAGGTCAGAGTTCGACGATACACAGGAGGTGGAGATATTTGCTCACGTTTTCCTTAATGATCGGCCTCTTCTTGGAAGAATAAAAAATGCCATAAAATATATCTTCGGGTATAAGTGCCGGTATGGTCATTGGGACGAATTTATCACAAATGATCCCGAGGAGGTAAAAAGATTACGGGATATGTGCAATAAGTTTCTTGAGCTAAGTGATGAAACACTTCCCAAGGAACTGAACAAAAATAGAAAAATAAGACTTGGAGGAGAAGAATGAGGAAGAAGACAATAACAACCAAATACCACAAGATTACCAGAGAGTGGTGGTTTGATGTAGTTCCCCTCACGAAAGTGGGAGGGTTTATGGACTATTGTTTGGAGGCTATTTCTGATATCTACCCCCTCCCTGATGAGAAGATTGTTGTCGAAATAGGGTTTAAAGAAGGGAATTATGTCGAGAATGGAGGCTACATGATAAAAATAGCCAATAATTTTGGAGAGAAGCTATCCTCATACTCATGCTTTGCAGCAGCAGTGAGAATGGGCGATGCGTTCGAAGATGTATTTCCTCACGATTTTATTGACAGCCTTATTCATAAGATACAGAAAGATATGAGATCTGAAGGGATCAGGGGATGGCTGAGGGAGTTCTTCTGGTTCAGTTCACATTGGTTTCGGTCGGCTCCTTTGAATAGGGGATCAAAGAAGAGGTTGAAAAGGAAGTCAAAGTTATGAGGTTCCTAAAGGCGGTATTGAAGAGACTGACTCTGACGATTCCTGTAAGAAGATTATTTTTGAGGTCGATAAGAAGGGATCATCGGGTTAAGATGTTTGTCGTATCCAGAAGAGACATCCCTCAACACTATCGAACAGTTTGCTACCTTCATGCGGTGTCCCTAATGACCTCCCGCCTGAAGTACACAAAACGATGTGCTCGATGGGATCCTGATGTCAATATTATCGTTCCTTTGCTTACTGATGATCATCACAGCCTTCGGGAACTGCAGCATTACTTGAAAGGTACCCTTGGCTGGTCAGTTGCCTCCTGGGAAACTCCGTATGGCGTCGGCGCCTTCGCCTTTATCGCTGGAGATGAAGAGGCTATAACAATAATCGATAATCTTACAATTGCCTGAATGAGGGTATGAGAGGTTTATTTAATGACCCAACCTATGTGGATAAAGGAAGCTGCTGCCTTAGCTATCAGCAGAGTACGATTTGAAGGGGCATACTTTAATGAAGGAACTGAAGAGGTGAGAAGAATTACAAAAGGCTTTGTCGAATCTTGGATTGTTCCTATTTTGAGGTCGATAAGAGATAGAGATAGTGAGACGGCCAGGTGTTATTTAGAGGGGGAGGAGAAGTACATCAATCATGGTATGGAAGACGGGAAGAATCAAAAGTCGTATTATGAAAGTCCCCGTATTATATCATCCACCCCTTTGTAGTATAACAAAAAACGGAGCCCTTGGAAGGCCAGTAGTTTCAACCCTATCCGCCTTCTGGGGGCTTTTTTTATGCCTTCTGGGTAAGCTTGGAGAATATCGGATACCAGTTATGCTGCTCAACAAGACCATACTTGAGGTGCCATAGCATACACTGAACGTTTCTCAGGTTTATGTATCCCTTCATCTTCGTCCAACGACTTGGAATAACCAGGGTTGGCAAACACCTGAACAGGATTCCTTGTCTGTCTTCAACCAACTGATGATGGAAGTGGCCCGTGTGCCATTCGTGAAACTGAGTTTGGGCCCAAGCCTCCTTCATTTCGTTTGTCATGAGGCTATACAGGCGTTCCTTCTTTTCCTGGTCCCCGTGGCAGAAACCGATGAGATTATTACCAAAATGATAATACTTCCTCATCATGGGTCTGTTTTCCACGGTAACATTATCATCGCTTCTGTACCAACAATGAAGCGCATCCCCGAGGTGGAACATTCTGTCCGGTGCGTGGTTGTCGAGAACTACAATGACCTTTACGGGGCCCAATTGACGGCACATGTCTATTATCTTAACCCACATCTCCCGACATTTTCGAAAGATCTTTGGCTCTCTTCCTTCCTCGTCTTGCGGTGTACCCCTAGCCGTTGTTTTATCCTGTGTATTGACATTGAATAAATCGTTCCCTGTCGGCAGTATGATCTCGTGGAGATCAAGATGACTGATCCTGGCAAGCTGGTGTTCCACTGACTTAATAGCCAACTTCTCTGCTATTTTTATGTCATAGTTTTCGCCGGTCTCTTCCCACCAGGACAGAAGTCCATAATGAATATCGACGAGTGGAACCTCGTAGACATATTCGCCGTCATCTCCTAAGATAAGATTGAAGTCTTCATATACCTTTGGAGAGTGTTTCTGCATGTCATCAACTTGATCGCTGATTATCTTAGACAGCTTTACCTCTTCAACCTTATACCTGAACTTTGCTTTAATGTGGGTAACAACTTTGGTTATCAATTCAGGCTTTCTGACGCTAAACCCTGTCATCTTACCATCTTCCCAAGAGAGATCCTGATCGCGGTAGTTTGTGTATATCGTCTGACGGGATATTGTCTTGTCGACAAGTTCCCACTTATCCATATCTATCTTGTACTTCTCAACAAGCTCGTCTACACTATGGATTTCAGTTGATTCACTCTCAAGATGGATCTCCTTCTCTCCTTTCGTATTAATGGTTTCCCTGATCGTGGAGTCGTCCTTGTCTAGACATGTCTTTGGATCCTTTTTCATCTCTCTTCTGAGAGTACTTTGACCATTATCCAAGACAGGCTTAACGTATCGATAGAGAACCCCATGAATGGATCCTGGGGTACAGTTAATATTGAACTCTTTGTTCAATTCCCTTGCTATAACCTTGGATTTTCTAATCCCCTTGGCATATAGCTCCCTGACCTTATCGACATATTCTGGATGCTCTTTCCAATATGACGATGCCATCAAAACCTCCTTGATAGGGTTAATACAGGTCTACTTCATACTCATTAAGGATGGCAATAAACCAATCCCTGATCCTTCCTACCAACTCCTCAGGGGTCAGATTTATCATATCCTTGGGTAGACCATGCTTGTCCCAAGACTTAAGCTGGGACTCTGTAGCCTGTAAAGCAGAAAGATATGTTCCAGCATTCATGGCTATTTTAAGCTCTTCAGCCTCTTCCGGTAAGTTAAACGTCACACTCCACTCTGGCATTGGATTCTCCTTCCTTTATAGGAAGATAGCATATCCGATCGAATTTGTCAAATATTTGTTGACAAAATCATCCATTGGTTCTATATTTTTAGTATGGAAGAGAGACACGAGGTTATACCGGAGGTGAAAACACCAATAATAGAAGGCGAAATTTTGGTATGTGTCAAAAACGCAAAATAATACGAAAAAATTTTTCTTTTTTCTGTTCAGAAACGTATAAGTATAGTAGAGACCTTTAACCTCAGTCCACGAAAGGAGACATCCATGGACAAAAAAGATTTGATTGAGGGCATTGTTTTTGAAAACGAGAACGTGTCCAAAGCACAGGCTGGTCGTATTGTGGATGCCATCACAGACATGATGGTAGAGGCTATTTCCGATGGAGAAGAGGTGAAGCTCGGAACATTCTGCAGGCTCTCTCCTTATATAAGGTCGGCCAGAACGGCAAGAAATCCACAGACCGGTGAAACTATCCAGTGCCCGGCAAAAAGATCCGTCAGGTTTAAGCCTTTGAAGCAATTGAAGGAAGCACTGGCATAGGAGAAGGGGCGGGAGACCGCCCCTTTATTTTTAATACCTTGACGTATTTGGAGGTCTCATGGCAACCATTAAGTCAGAATACAGAAGAAAGACCAGTTCATTAAGAATATTGAGAGCCCTTAGAAGACAGGGGGCATCAAAGGTATCCCTCCTGAAAAACTATCTAAACATAGACTCATCACTGTCAAGGATACTTAAGACACTACTCAAGAGGGGCTATGTGGAGAAGGTTGAGCGAGGGGTATATCGAATCACAGAAGATGGAATAAAAAAGCTTGAAGAAGAAAACTTTTAGGACCCGGTATCTAGTCGTGGGAGAGTCCTATGTTGACACCAAAAACAAGAAAACTTTCATTATGCGATATCTGTTGTGGTAGCAGATTACCGGGTCCTTTTTTCCGAGGAGAGATAGGTGATGGATAAAAACGAACTCGCGGATAAACATGAGGAGGTCGATCAACTCCGGGCTTATAGGGTAGAAGAAGATTTACCTGTGGATGATTATAGAGTCCAGTTACGTGTAAAAAATAACTATTTCCTGACGGCCATGGATCGGGCTGGTATAGCATCGATTGCCGAGCTTTCCAGAATGACGGGAATTGATCAAGGCGCTATCGGAAAGTTTGTAAATCTCAAGATGTCGCCGTATAAGTCAAGAACGGGCGAGCTTCGTACAAATATCCGTAAACTATGCGACGTAATGGGGGCCTCTGTTGAAGACCTGTTTCCTCCGCAGCACTTGTATTCTCCACTACCAAGAAACACGGCGACTATGACCTTGCCTCTGCACAGTATTAAGAGTCTTATCCACTACAGTGACCAAGAGGTCCTACAGTTGATCAGTCGTAAAGAGGAGATAGATGCCGTACGGCAGGCCTTACAGACGGAGATAGACCCTCGTCAGGCGACGGTGGTCATGATGTATCACGGAATAGGGGAGTATGAAGGTAGGAATTATACCTATGACCAAATCGCACAACATCTTAATATCTCAGGAAGCCGTGTCGGGCAGATACTGGACAAAGCATACCGTAAACTTAGACAGTGCCCACTGTTCACAGAATACAGGAGATAACGATATTCCGGACTATGCACGGAACGACATCAAACATTTATCGAGAAGGAGGTTTAACGTGTTCTTGAAAATAAGCAATAGACTAATCAATACCGAGGGTATATCGGATATATATTTGGAAGTAGCCCCGGGTATAATGGAGATGATACTGATCGAAGGGGGCAGAATTATGCTCATCAGTAATGATGTTGATAAGGATTCCCTAAAGCTTGATGACTATGACGGGGAGGTTTTGTTCCTCAGTCCCGGGGAGTATGAGGGAGTCTCCAACCATTTTAACAGCATAGCTTTGAACCTCTCACCGCACAAGGATGAGGACAAAAAGGATGGCGAGTAGACGAGAAACTCGTATAACTGGTGATCAGGATGTTGTAGTCGTCTTTAACTGTAAAGACTTTTTCATTAATGACAAATGCATAGAAGATATAATCCTGGATACTATCAGGAAAAGATTAAAGACGATAGACCTAGAGAGCAATCGTGCCGTGTCCAGTAAACTGATTACATCCATTATCGAGAGCTTGGAGACCGATTCTGGGAAAAATAAGTCTACAATAAGAAGATTACGTGTAAAGGGAAAATCATGCTCGTAAAGAAGATAGAGGTACCTATCTATAAACACTTTTTGGTCTTTATAACCGACTGTGACTATTCAGGCTTGAGGACTTACCTGTCTGAGGAATATGAGATCGATTGGCTGCCTGAAAATGGAAGCTGTGGGCGCTCGTTCAAATTAGAGGCCACAACAGGGGCAATGATGTACTTTATTTGGATGAGAAAGTATGATAACCTTGTAGAGGATCATGTCACATTGTCCCATGAAATATCACATCATGTTTTCTGGATGTTCAACGATCTTGGAATGACCAGAACCAAAGATTCCGATGAAGCCTATGCCTACTATGATGGGTGGGTTACAGAGGAGATACTAAAAGCCCTGAATGAGTATAGGTTAAATAAAGGATCCGGGGAAGAGGGGAAAGAATGAACAGAGATAAGAAGATAATAGTGGCTCTTGCTGCTTCCACAATAACACTACCCATAATCTATCGGTATCACCAAGAAATCGGGGTATCAATACTCGGGGTGGCGGCAAGAGTGGCCCATAAAATGGAAGAACGTTTAAGAAGGTATGCAGGAGGCATAACATAGAAACCAGTCCAACCATAGAAGGAGATTTTTATGGAGTATGAAGAGTTTAAAGCAAAAATGGATGAGCTCCTGGTAGACTATAAAGAGTTTATTTTATGGCTCAAGGATAACATCCACAGTCTAAAAGATCTCATCTCTCACTTTGCAGAGGTTATACCGAAGGTCGTTCTCATCTGGGCAGCCACCAAGGCAGTGGCCGAACAGATGCATGATCTGCCTTCCTCTATCCAGAGACATTACTTTGCCCTGTACCTGGATGATCTGTTCGAATTCCAGAACGTTATTCTGGAAGGTATCGATCGATACGTCTTTGAGGTTATCTTTTACTTCTGTGAGTACTTCGGTGACTACCTGTTCCCGGGCAAGAAATCGGTCGAGTTTAAGGATATGGCACAGAAAATTTTGTCAACCCCGACGAAAAAGAAGGTCAAGTTCAAAGTCGTCGCCAAATAGAACCCCATCCGGTAGCGGCCGTAAGCCTCCTGCTGCCGCTACCTTTTTTAGGAGACTGGAATGGCCAAAATAACAAAATGCGTAAGGACCATAGATTATACGTATCAGGAGCTGGAAGAGGAACTCACCAAGTTATTTGCTGAGGGGTGGAAGATAGAAACATCGACCGCCGCCACTATTATTCTCACAAGAGATAAAACTCCTCAGGAATTGTTGGACTAATGATAATAGATAAGGTAATAGATATGCAGCTCAGTATGCTTCTTCAGGATATGGACATATGTGCCAGGAAGTATGAGGTCGAGGAGTACGAAAAACTTGCATTAATGAGACACGTTATCTTACGGGAGATGCAGTACGGAGAAGAGATGTTTACCTGGATATTTGCTCTGGAGAACGGCCTCCTCTCCAAGAAAATCCAGGAAGACTGGGCAGACAGTATAGAAGCAGAGCTTGATAAACATGGCTTAACTGCCGTATATCATGATTGGGATGAGGAGAAGGACAGCAAGGCTGTTGATAGGATAAACGAACTTCTAAAAGAAGGATGGAGCATAAAATCGCACAGGTATTGGACCACGTTATTAACCAAAAAACCTGTAAGCATAAAAAACATAGAAACATCGGTTCAGTAAACAAATGTCCCGCACGGACACTTTCTACGGTAGACATTATATGACGCTATCAGAAAGGAGATTTTACGATGTATATAAATGGCTTCTCCGTAAGGATACCACAGGGTTTCGAGCAAAATGGCTACATTCTCATGAAGCATGAGACTGTCTACACAATCCGACTCAGAAATACTCGAGAGGAATTGTGTGATGCTTATGTTGAAATAGACGGCCAATATGTTGGAACCTGGCAAATAGAACCAAAAAGCTCCCTGGAACTAGAACACCCGGCCAATGACGACGGTCGATTTACGTTCTATACAGTGAGCTCGAAGGCAGGAAAGCAAGCCAACCTTCCCACAAGAGATCCCAATCTTGGGCTCATCAGGGTAACATTTACCCCAGAATTAGCATCGTTCCAGGGTTTATCCGAGGGTGTAAAGTTTCCCACATCCGATGCTGTGAGAACTTACTGGTATGGAAGAGATCCTACTCCGGGTCGGATTATTGATCCCGCTATTACTTGAACATATTCTGGCAGCAGTGCAGTTATGTATTGCAGTTCCGGGGGACCCCAGTCATGTAACCTCTCCCCGGAATCCCAAGCAGGGGGAACAGGATTGTCCGGTAAAAGTGAGCAGGAGTATGATGCTCAAGATCCTGTATCGAATCCAGATACCGAGCAGCAGACAGTTATACAGGTAAGACTCGTTGAGAAGGAAATGTCCAAAGGTCCGAGGCAACTTATCGCCTCAAATTCTACCCCTTATCCTCCCCCATTGCCTGTTGGCAGAGGAGGGAGAACAGTAACCACCAGAAAATTGAATCTGGACAGTGATTAAACCTCGGTCCGTGCGGGGCCCTTTTTACAGAGGAGAAAATATATGGAACATATCTCACGAGCAATTTGTGGCTCCGTAGCATTTGCTGCCGCAGCCGCTCTCATTATTATTAAGGGGAGTATTGCGTGGCCTATTGTCTTTATTTTCGTTGGCTTAGCTGTTATGTCTTCATCTTTGGGAGGAGAGGAAGAGGAGAAGAAGGATGGTTAAGACAAGAAGACCAGTCTTTTATACCATAAAAAAGAGTGAATTCTTGTTTGAAGAGATGAATCGTATAGGGCTGAAGTTGAAGAATATGAGGGATATGGTTACATCGGACAGAAGAATATCGAAAAGAGAATGGGAGGAGTTTATACTGAATTCTGCAGAGTCTCAGAAGATGATAAAGGATTGGACAAAATGTGTGGCTGTTTTGAAAGAGACCATAAATGATCAGAGAATAAAACCAAATAAAGAGGAGATTGAGAGTGATGATATTTGACCTGGAAAGACTTGAAGATAAGTGGTGTCCATACATCAGAATCACTGTGCTCGAGGATGGGAGATTTTTGTCTAATAGGGGAGAGATAGCACACCCTGAGGAGTCAAAAACACTCTGCCAATGCATAGGACCAAAATGTATACTCTGGGAATGGGATGTAGTGAATAAATCCGGGTACTGTTCAGGGTGTAAGGATGATGAAATGATTTCAAGGGATTACTCATGAATTCCGATCACGAAGCCAACACCAATATTTGTATTGTAGAGCTATCCTTCATCGATGGGTTATTTTTTGATTTATTGTCCTTCTGCATCGGGGGAATGTTCTATTCTATGCTTTGTGTTTCACTAACACTACACAGTATTTATTTGGAGGTCTTTGGAGTTACTTTGATAGACCTCTAAGAAAGGAAATAGGAATGAAAATCTTAAAGAACGGAACAATCGTTACTGATCATCGACTTGACCGCATCCCAAGCTTCGATAGAGAGAGTAGGAAGTTCTGTATTACTTCCCGCCTCGAGACATCAGCTCCTATTCAAACAAAGATGTGGGAATTGGAACACTACCTGGATCAGGGACAGGAGGGGGCATGTGTAGGATTTGGTATTTCCCATGAGCTATTGGCCACGCCTAAAGACGCCCCTTATCCTTATGTCAATAACGAGTATGCAAAGGAACAGATCTACTGGGAAGCACAGAAGATCGATCCTTGGCCAGGCGGTGCATACCCTGGAGCCAGCCCTTTTTATGAAGGCACTTCAGTCCTGGCTGGTGTTAAAATAGCCAAGAGCATTGGCTGGTTCGACTCATATTACTGGGCATTCTCCCTGAATGATCTGATGAAGGGAGTATCACAGGAAGGTCCAGCTGTCTTGGGAGTTAATTGGTATGAAGGTATGATGGATACCGATGCAGCCGGGTATATAAGGCCTACGGGCTCTTGCATAGGTGGTCACTGTATCTGTGCAATAGGGATCAATAAAGAAGATGAATACTTTACCCTTCACAATTCCTGGGGGGACTGTTGGGGAGATGATGGTCGATGTCGTATATCCTTTGCTGATATGAGGAGACTCCTGAACGAGAATGGCGAGGCCTGCTTTTTTGTCGGCCGGCATGTAAAATTACCGAGGTGATACATGTCTGAGTATAAGAGACCTGGCACTTTAGCGGGAGAAACGGATAAATTGACCACAGGATGCGGCAATCTCTACGTTACCCTAAACAAAGACAAGGGAGGAATAAAAGAATGTTTCTGCGTCTTGGGGAGATCAGGAGGTTGCCCAGCAGCACAGACTGAAGCAATAGGCCGTCTTATATCCCTTATGCTAAAAGAAGGGGTTTCCAGAAAAGAAATTGCCCAACAGTTAAGAGGGATACGTTGCCACAGTCCCCATACTGAGGAGGGTACTGAAGTTCTATCCTGTGCGGATGCTATAGGAATTGCTATGGCCAGAAGATCTGGAATGGCTGTTCAGGTCGAAAAGGAAATGACATCCGAGAAAAAAGATATCGAGCCATCTAGGGGGGCTTGTCCTGACTGTGGCTCCGCCGTGGTGTATCAGGAAGGTTGTTTAAAGTGTATGTGTTGTGGCTATAGTGAGTGCGGATAGGAAGGGGTATGTTATGAGAATTGAAAGGGAGAAAGGGTCTAATTGCAAAGGTATAATGGGATTATTATTCGGCCATAACTTTGTCCCCTGCTATAACAGAACAATAATTCCTCCATCTCTTCACGGAGCCCGTCTTGAAGGGAGTATCAAGGAAATGATTAAAGCTCTCTCTAAAGTGGAGGAGAGATATGTTCACAGTATTTGCAGAAGGTGCGGGAAGGTAATTAATGAGAAGGGTTAAGATGAAGACTTCTACATTATTATGTGATAGCGTAAACCCTTACGATCCAGATATCCATTGCGATAGACCTCTCGGTCATGATGGATTTCATAGAAGCGGGTTTGCACGATGGGGAAGTAGAGGATCGGGGGATAACCATATACCGAGCATATGTGACTACAATCATTATAGAGATTACGATCACTCAGTGTTAGGAGGCATGCATGAGATCAAGAAGAACTGATTTGGATCTTTCAACGGTTCAGTTTAAGACGAGTATCAACCTTAGTATCATTAAGGAAACTGAGGAGGCGTGCAGGGGCATTACTACTGACCACGAAAAGGAGGAAAGGCTGAGCAAGCCTGAGTGCCGTACGTGCCACTACATCAGGAGATCCAGGATAGGCGGAGCTGCAATGACCCAGGCATTATGTTCCTTCTGTGGAACAGAAATGATGTTTAGTAATACCTGTGTTGATGTCCTTTGTCCAGACTGTGCAAAGAAGCACGAATTGTGTAAACATTGTGGAGGCGACCTGAGGGATAGAATGAGAAGGAAGCTGGAAAGAAGGTAATCATCATGCAAGACCCTGCATTCAATTATGAAATAATGATCAATGATCCTGTACGATTGCTTATACTTGAAAGTATTAAGAAGATTACCAGTGATCCTGTAGAGGTTAGAAGAAATTCGGCAGTTATTCATTACAGCAGGATACCCGAAATAGTGTCAGTTATCTGCCCTTTCGGTGAAGATCAATTTCAGATAGCCTCTGCCGCTCATGCTTTTCCAGCCATCTCCACAAGAATGGGTACGATTCCAGTACATTATGACACATATCACAACCGGGCTATTCACGATATGAGCTTTGACTCCCTGGCAAAGGAAATTGCCTTTCAGATCGATAAGAGGTGTTTGGATCTTATGGAGGATTCTGCATGTTTTAGAAGGCACTGTCCTATGGAAATAATCCTTGATAACGATACCAATCGCCGATATTTTCTTGAGGGGTATCTTGAGGACACTTTATTTGAGGTCATCAGTCGTGTAATACAGCAAAGCAGTTATCCCTCAACATTCATGGTTACTGGAGATGCCATAGCAAGGATGTTGAGACATTCTAACCACTTCATGGATTCCAGTATAACTGAAGGCCCGCCCTCTAGGTCAGAGGGGTATATTCGACACTTCGGGAATTTAGGGAATTGTACTGTATATTCAAGCCCCTTGAGGACGAATGGAACTACTTTGATCGGGTCTTTAAGTCCACATAGTTGTCGCCAAGGAGACAGATCATTTGACTGCGGTTTCGTTTATGCTCCATATCTTCCGTTGTCATCGGTACCAGTATCCATTCCGGCCAATGCTTGGATGGAAATATCGTCACTACGACCCAGAGGGATAGAAAGTCGATACGGAGCGGTTGTTGTTAACCCAAACTTCTATGCTACCCTTCACTTCGATGTCCGTAACTCAGAAGAGCTTTTATCTGTACCGTCTACAAAACCACCTTACTATCCTAAACCAACCAAGATAGAGTATAAAAGAAAGTTAAAGGTGATAAGAAGCAATGGTTAATGAACATCGTCCCATAAGGATTCTTGTTGAGGAATGGAACGGCTTCTTATCAGTACTGACTCTTGAGCACTTGAGCACTGATCAATTTGAGGGGAGAGCTGTCGAGATAATAGATGGATCCGAGCTTTGCCATCGGGGAGGGTGTGAGTGGTGCGACAGGCTTAGGTATCTTTCTGAAGATAGATTTACATTAGTGTGCAGGGGATGCGGAAAGGTTCTTGATCAGGATAATGACGATTATATAGCCTTCAAAGGAAATGTTACAAGAGGATGGACAGGTGGTATCATAGGTCCCAACCTTACCCAACAAAACAGACTGAAGAACGTATCTGTATGGTGCATGGACTGTCGCCTTGTTCTCCTGAACTACCTTGGCGATATGTTCGAATTGAACGCCCCTCCTCTTAAAAAACCATCCTATCAGTTTAAAAGAAAATTGAGGATTGTATGAGTCTCGAAGAACTAAAGTGTCCTGATCTCTTGCCCTGCCCATTCTGTGGGGGTGAGGCTTTTCTGTTAAAAGGACACGTAATTGTAATTCCAGGAATAAGCTATATGCTGTGGGGAGTCGGGTGTAATAATGGTACCGAACTTTGCTACTGTCTCCCCGATAAGAACCTCTTAATGTGGGGAACTCAAGAAGAAGCAATAAGCGCATGGAATAAGAGAAGTATCATAGGCAACGAAAAGTCCGACACTGCCTCCAGAAAGCTAATCCCTGATAAAGACAGGAAGAGAAAGATCAGGATTCCTTCCTAATACTTATATCTCACCGAAAACTGGTCTCCAAGCTCTATATCAACCCCTGCCGTTAGGTTAATGTTCGTCCCCGCTACTGTATAGTCGTAGGATGCTCCCTTTGTCAGTGTAACCCCGTTCAGAATAACATATTCAGTCGTATTGATCGGTGTATTTGACAATGTCAATGTTCTGGAACTGATGATCCCTGCATTAACAATAAATATCTCCGTACCTATCGTATCCAATCCTGGATCGGTCTGATATTTGGCGTGGATCTTTGCTCCGAGGATCAAACTTACCCCGGATTCGAACCTTACGCGGTAAGCAGGATCCCCGCCGCCACCAACAGCATAATCATACAAGAATGCTCCGTCATTTTTGGTCAAGCATACACCGTTCATGTAGATGAACTCAGAGCTCAGGACTGGAGTGCTTGACAGATCGAAATACCCATTTGTTATGAGGGTGGAATCGACGATGAAAACATCCTCCGCCATCGGCGTTGTGAATAAGCCCTCAATTATATCATATTGGGATCCTGTTGAGTCAACATACATCAAATGATCAGTCGCTGTTTTGACATAAATCTGGGGTCTTTCAGAGGGAGAGTACACCTCATCGGTCTGCGGGACAAACCCGTACATTTTTGAGTCAAGGACACTGTCCGGACTGATTTTATTTGCCGAAACATCCCCCAATGAAGACACTATGAACACGTCAGCGCTCGTCGAGTCCTTCACAACGAAAGAGTTGGCCCCCGCTGCATCCCCAAGGGTAGCCCGGACATCCTGTGCAGATGTAGCCAATATATGCCCAGACGATAACGTTTGCAGCTCTAGGTTACCGGACTCCGATGCAATGACCCTTGTCCCTCCTGTCAATTTTATTGAGGGGTCCGCCGCCACCGCCGAATTGTAAACTGTCAAAGGAATACCACTCGTAAACTCTTGAGAGATCAACAGAATATCCCGAGCACTTGGGGAAGCTGGAGCTCTGAACGTGATTTCCTTCCCGGCATCAACAGTGATTATATTACCGGCCGGGGGGCCTGCTTTGTCATAGGCACCTTGAAGATTATTACCACCTGCCGTGGGAGGGACTGCATGAGCTGCCTGATTGACCGCATCGATGGCATCGGCAATTTTTGTTGTTGCCGTGATGACGCCATGAGCAGTGACCCCGTCGTCCCAATTTTCATCAGAAGGTAATCCAACCTCCGACTGGGCAGGATATACCCAGCCGGAGAACCCGAACATAACTTTAATCGCTCCCGATTGCGGGGAGGAAAAATTGACCGTAATCTGGTTCGCACTGTCTATGGTCATGGAGGTTGGATAGATCTGAGTAGGAGGCGTTCCATTGTCAACACAGAGGTAGGTGAAAATCTCGGTATTGAGACCATGATTCACCACCCACGTCGCTTGACTTGTGAAGGACTCCTCATATCCTGAATTAATCGATTCACTAACCAACGTCCGCAGCCAGTTATCGTTATAGTTTGACTTGTCCGCCCCATCTTTCAGGAAATCGAGCTCTTCTATCAATCTTATACTCATTATATCGCCTCCTACAGATTCAGAAATTCCAGCGTCTCTTCAGATAAGGAAGCTTTTCCTTTCTTGGTTAATGCCTCGGCAATATCCTTTAAGGCAGATATAGCAGAAGCCACATCACTTTCCAAGGCATTAATCTTTTTTTCCAGAGCAGCCATATTTCCTGCTACTTGTCCAGCATCTTTAGGCGCCGCTGTTCCTTTAAGTCTAGAGATCTCCCGCTGGATTTTCACCATCTCCCGTCTCACTTGTTTTTTGATACTGCCTTCCTTCGGCTTTGAAAAAATCTTCAACCCTGTCCTCATAATCTATCTCCTTTATATCGACTTAAAGGCATTGGTAAACTCTTTGACATATGGGGTGTTATACTCGTAGCCTAGGCTATTTGCCAGCCTGATTCGTGCCCTGAAGTAATCAACGTCGTAAAGAGCTGTGTTGACTGACGGCGGAGTCTCTGCTGCGATATACGACCCATCGATAACATGCTGGGCAGGCAGTCCGGTTTCATAGTCCGAAAGAGCCACCCACGTGGCAGTCTTGGCTAATGCCCAACTGGTTCCTTGTGCTCCGTAGATACGATAACCGGTTGTCTTCGCTCTTGGGTTCCATGTAGACCCCGTCAAGTTCTTATCAAAGGTAAGGACAATGGTTCTATTGGAGACATCGAGTGTAATAGGACCAATAGCCTCATCCCCCGTTAAGCCACCCTCAACCGTTGTCTCTCCATCCTCGTTGGTCGCGACCACACGAATATACCAAGGAGCAGTCAAGTAATCAAGTGTTCCACCAGCACTGATCGCAAAGTCGATCGACCCTGGATACTTCCTCTTATCGGTAACCGGGGTAGCTACTGTGCTTATCTCCCCTGCTGCCATTTCGAGGGTGCCAGCTCCCCATGCCGTTCCTGACCCGCCAAAATTTCGAAGCCTGATAGAACTGGCTGTCCCGCCATCAAGATTCCATCCCGTTGTTGGACTCAGAATCAATATCTTCGTTGTCGAGTAAGCATAAGCAACAGTTATGCCGAGCTGGGTATTGATTTCCGCGGCCAGTAGTGCAGTAGTAGCATAGGTTCCAGCCGTCATAGTCCCGGTATACTGAACACCGTCGACAAATACATCTAGGGTATCATTCACTCCGAGGGAGATTGTCACCGGGAATGCCGGGATGTCCCCCCCAAGCCTAAATGCAGCAGTTCCAATATCTGGCTCGTCAATATCAATATTGTAGTTGTATTCATACAGGTAATAGCCACTCGAAAGCTCTCTCTGATTTTCCAGGATATTTTCTACCCAATCGCCTCCCTCTTCCTGCTGGAAGAATACTCTTACTGAGGTTCCTGAAGGAGTATTTATCTTCGCCGTCTGTCGGACATTGTTATACTCAATACTTGTTACCGGCTGAGAGATGTAGTCTCCTTCTGTATCGAGGATCCTCGTATGGGCAAATACAGAGTCTACAGATATCAGAGGGCTTATTCGTGGATTATCCGTATAGATCTTCGCTCGTATTTGGAGTTGTGTCCTGTACCGGGGGGTTCCTCCCGACGTCGGACCTCCTGCATCTATCACAACGAACGGAAAACACGGAAACCATGTTGTTCCGGCATCATATGAATACTCCCATTCGATCCTACCGCCCACCGGCGTCAGCCAATCAACGGCCAGCACGAATCTGGTGTAGCTAACGGCCAGATTGTTCCAAAGGACAATTCCCGAAGGGGTACTTGTTCCTTGAGCATCAAATTGGGCACCGTAGATTTTGAACTTGAGGTCTGACTTCTGCTCTGTTGTCCAGGAGGAATTATTGCTTGATGTGAAAAGGACTCCAACCGAATAAGGCTGATTTGCTACGAGTTCTCCGGAGACGAGATCGAGTTCTCCTAATGTACCGATGGTCATATTATACTCATTCGTATCTGACATCAGGACAATGCAGTATTCAGTAAAAGCTTCCAGGTATACGGGGGAGTTAAAATAGGCTTTGAATTCTATATCCCCGTAAACAGGGTCAACATCCGTTCCTATATCGGAAGGCTTAACTATAATCTCACCGAATGACTGAGGACCAGGAAAGCCATTGATAACTTCCCTGATCTGTATGGTTACCGGATCAGAATCGGAGGCAGCTACCGTAGCAAAGTAAAGACCTATTCCTGTCATAACAACGTCATAGTCGAACGAGAAAGTCTGGGCAAGGGGATCCTGACCTCTTAGGACAATTCCACCTCGGTAGATTGTATCGATAATGGTTCTCTTCGTTCCAGAAGCTGTGAAGTTAACGTTCCCAATCGGTTGCCCGGGACTATCACCATCCCATGCTTCAACCGTCCTTGTTCCCGTCCTAACCGCAAATTTTGTCGGGGGTGAAGGGATCAGAAACTGAGCAGTCCATTCTCCATTAGCGTCTGCCATTACCCGGGTACCGCCCGGTGCCGGCCAAGCTCCGCCGTGGGGACCGCCGCCTACCTGGTTATAAAGATCAACTTCTTGACCGTCGAACGTGATATAGATATTGTCCATTAAAGGCTGAAACGACTTCCCTTCAATATTGATCTCTATTTCCCTCATGTAGGTAATAGCCTCATCGATAATTTCTCTGGAGGTAGAGTATGTTACCCTTTCAGTAACAGCCTGATCCTGACCTTCCCAAAAATTATTGTTCTCCTCCCAACCGGTTCTCCACAACTCTTGCAGAATCTGAATCTCCTCCTCGGTCACCCAAGCAGGTATATCATGCCAGACATTTATCCAGCGTGTCTCCATGGGAAGTTCTTGTATCTGGCTTATTTGGGTTATATCGATCCAATTATCCGACTGTGGGTCCAAAAATAATCGTGCATCCCTGTCATAAACAGCATAGGGATTGATATTTAAAAACCCAGTTCCGTATCTCTGTTGCAGTAGGATAACCTCAGGCTCGGCCCCGTCAAGTGGAGCAGAGATGAGATGGCCACCATTAATGAGATCATATGTCGAACTTCCATCAATACCGACAGTCATTAAGTCATTCTCTGTTTCCGTATAAGGTAACAGCAGTTCTCTGGTTAGGTGATCCATACAGGCCGAGAATTGAAAACCTCCAGAGTTATAGGTCAGATCGGCCAATTGGAAACCGAGAAATGCATCAGACAAGATTCCCGCCAATTCATCCGGATTTGTTCCGGAAGCTGCTTGCTCATCCATCAGCGCCAGGGCCGTATTATACTCGAGCTCATTTACCCTGTCCCTCATTTTATTTATCTGGGACATAGTAAGCCGCTGGTTCCTAAAATTCGTCATCTCGGCATTGAGACCCTCCGGAGGTAAGTAGACCTGAGCCAATGTTAATGAATTTAAAGGACCTGTCGGAGCCTCTACCAACTCCACAGTATCGGACTTCCCTTCTACTCGAGTAACACCACCTTCCTGATCCAGGATCAATATATCTCTCCTGGCAAGATACCAATCGTAATCTACCTGTGGCTGAGCTGTTATACCCAGGGGATTCGCAGGAATGGGTTGATCACCGTTCCCTACTCCCGATCTATTTCCCGGCCTGAAGCTTGGACTGAAGTCAACATAATAAGTCCCGCCGAGTTTTAAGAATTGCCAGTCGCCCGAACCTGATCCAGGGTTCCCTTCATCAGTAAAGGTCTTGATGTAGGCATACATTACCTTGTAAGTTGATGAAGCTGGCGGGCCAAATCCTGAACCCTTCCAAACGATGTCGTTTCCGGACACATCAAAGTCAACACCTTCGTACCATTGAGTAGCCGATGGCTGATAATATCCCGGCCATCCGTTCGTGGAGTCAGTATTTTTAGTGTCTTCAACCCATGTCCACGATCCTGTATTATCGACCACAGCAATAACACGGCTCACTGGGTTTGGTGTTAATGTCTGAGTATTTCCCACTCTAACCAATGATGATTCAATCATCGTAGTGCCGGCAACGCCCTCACCACCGCCAGTATAGACTTCTTTGACCGGCTGCTCAAAGAACTCATGAAGAATTCCACCCTCGAGCGGCGATCCTCCTACTGCAAAGACTGTAAAATTATCAGCATTCGTCCATAGTCCGCAATAAGGATCATCATCTTCATGCCCGGTGTCTGAGTCCGTATAGAACTCAATTACTGTCGGTCCTGGGTTGGCCACGGGTAACGCACTGTTATAGCTACTAACTGCTTTAATCTGCCGCCCACTTGAGGTGTTGTAATTATACACCCAAGCATCAATCGGCGAAGCAGCATATTGGTCCGACCAAAATCCTATATCCTCATTGTCGTCGGTAGTACTCACTCGAACACTACTGGTCGAGGTACAAGTAGGCGATCGAAGGATAAGAATATCTGATGGAGACAGAGCAAAACAGACATCAAAAGATGTTCCAGAGGCTGTATAATATGCTGAGTTTATTGCACCGGCTACTGTGGCTGAGTCAACCGATCCAGACAGTCCAGAGACAGCCACCTCAACCCCGTCGATATAGATGGTTAATGTGTCGTCCGCTACAGCAATTGTCCCTCCTCCAAAGGACACTGACCCATACACCAAGGGATTAAAACCGTACGTATCGTTAATAGCTGTACAGGTTATTGAGTCTGTGCTGCTCGGTGAATCTTCAACCGTTCCACTCCTTGGTCGAGGCCAGTAATATGAGAAAGGTTCATTCAACGATCTGCTCGTCTCGAGGGATCGGGGTACTTCCAACCACGTCGCCACTGGCTTCGTAACTTCATAACCTCTGACGATGGCCTTTCCGGGATCAACCGAGACATCGATCATATCGGGGTCTGTGCTTGACTGTCCGTGATCTTCGACCTTCAATCCCTTAACCGCATAATGACCACACTCGTCATATGTCCTACGGGCCATAATGTCTATTAAATCGGAATACTGTCCCCTTGTTGGGACACTGATTGGAATACCGTCCTCTAACCTGAAGATAGTAATCTCTATTTCCGATTGATTAATTGTCCACTCGGGTGTAGACTGCAGTCTATGACAACCCGGCTGATTGAAGTTATCATAACCAAGTGCGGGATCCTTGAGGGTATTGTCTTCCACTTCAGTTACAATAACCTCGTTGAATTTAAGACCGATGACCTTCTCTCCTGTCATAATGGAAGTTATGTCTGTCGGTCCCCACTCATCCAACTCCCAAATATCTCCCCTGGCATATAAACTTCCTGCACTAATCCGAGCATTTGTTCCAGAGATCGTTAGGACAATACCTTCAACGATGTCACCGTCATCGAAGATAGCATTGGCAACTCTCTTCTGGCGTTCTCTTATAATTGTTTGGAGCTGGGTGGCCTCACGGGCCTGAAAAACTCTCCCCGGGATAGCCAGAAATTCTATGTAATTCTCGGCTATCGCATGCTCCCAATCATTGTAATAAGGTGATCCGCTTGTATCTACCATCTTTCTTCTCCATTAAAATTCGATGACGATTTTTATTACTTCGTATTCATCAGATGCCCTGTTAACAACTCTCCGGTTATCCACTACTTCCAGGATACCGGTCGTTGTGTCCCTTCCTTCTACTTCCAACGGATCGTGACCGACATAGGCCGGTAAAGCATCAAGATCACTATACCATCCAAACTGTCTGACATCTTCCAATGGAAAATCATCATAATTCAGATTAGCTTCAAGATAAACCCAACGAGCTCCTTCATCATAAGCATTTACTGACGATACTATTCTCCATTGGGTATCACGATATGTAATCGATCCTCCAGCATGACCTGTCGAAGATGACAATGCAGTGAACCCTAAAGCGGTACTACCATCCGCTCCTACCTCCACCTTGCTCGTTCCTCCAGGATTAGGGCTGGTTAACTTCACATAATGATCCAGTCCGTCCAAGAAATCCGAGGCAACAGTATCAGCAGTGGCATATCCCTTCACGGCAAGAAACTGTGCCTGGTATGCCCCGTTGATATCATTAATAATCGTTGCTATAGGGACTGTTGCCCCCGGGGTAAGATTTACCACGAAAGAGCCCAGATCGTCAACCTCTAAATCAAAGGTATAATCAGTTGGTGGGCCATTCGTATCAAAACCGGCCCCTTCCGCAACGGTCCCAGTCAATTCTGCTGCAGTATCAGCGTCGGGTACTACCAGCTCGTTAACATCATATCTCTTATATCCTACAATCTCCTCAACTTCCTCTGTCGAAGGGGCTGAGGGAGGGGGATCAAGATCATATCCATATTGAACAGTGTCGGCAGCAAATCCGATATCCGCATTGTCATCGACACTGTCCACCATAACCATAGCATACTGTCCAGTTGTCGGTGTTTTAATCTTGATGAAAGTATCACTGCCCACTACCTCACTGTAAGCCAACGTTCCAGACCCACCGACTGCAGTCCATCGAGCATTTATCGTGCTAAGGATAGTCGATATTGTCTGGGATCCTGACGGAAGCGTTACGTCTACTGTATACTCAGGAAGACCGGTCGATGAATTGATATCGATCAAGAAAGTGACCGAAGTATCTGTTATCGTAAAGTTTCCTGCCACAGCAGCAACGGTTCCGATCAACTGCGCCTCGTCCCACGGAGTCGTACGACCGACGCCAAGCCATATGTCTGTCCGCGCTTGAAAAGCGACAGCCCTAAAAACATGTCCGTTTATTGTTGTCGTTGCAACCATGCTACCTCCCGTGTATGTAAAATGTGTCATTTACTTATCCTTTAAGCTAAGTAACAGCACTCCAATTCGTTATGTCCGAATTTGTATCTGTAAATCTCATCCTGACATAATATATTTCATAAGGAGTCATTTCATAACCATTATACTGTATTTCTTCGCTCCTGTCACCATCTGGTACATTATTTATTGGAACCCAATCGGAGTCCCACATCATTCTTCCAGAGAATCCAGAGTCAGTATTGACCTGTATCTGGCACTCAACCGCTTCATGACCTGCAGTATCATTAAATTGAGCACTGAATGTTATCGGATTTGGTACTTCAAAACCTGTACCATTTCCGCTTACTTCAACTTCTGTCGGTGCAAGAGATGTCATTTTTTATCCTTTCAAAGTATAAGCCATATCATATGTCGTGGCCGTTACCGGTTCGCTCCCTCCAGGGCTCCAGTCAATATAGAATTTGTGCGGGTACACTGTATCATCAATAACCAACTCCCAATCGGTATGTTCCAGGTAAGAAGTCCCGCCGGTAAACGTATGAGTTGTCTTATTCCACGTACCACCTTGATTCACTTCAAGAACTGCAGTCACCAGCTTGTCCTGATGAGGCACAAATTCGTCCTGACCCCCTGCAGCTCCTTTCGTTATTGAGGGGTTCGTAGAACTTCCAGATACCGTAAATATTAAGAGGTTTATATCATCCGGACCTTGAGCATCAAGATAAGGAGGTTCACTGTCATAACGATACCCATCGGTCACCCAACAGTCAGTATAGGGATCAGGACTATCACTCCCGCACAAGTATCCGATTGTTCCATTAAGGTCCGGGTACTGAAGAGTAGCCGACCAGCCTGGTGTTCTTCTCATCAAAGCTGGCAAACCTTCGATGCTCCCCATGTCGATATAAATTCCTATCTCCTCAAGAACCTCAATACATCCAGATAAGGTAGCACCACTCCCGGAGAGAGGAGGTCCAACGCTTGGGACTATCCCGCATAGTTGATACTTAACCTCAGGCTCTACAACAATACCGAGCTCAGCAGCAGGGATATGACCAAAATAAGCCTTGCAGTCTATGTAAATAATGGTGTATTCTTCCCCTAATGAAGGTGCAGAACCTCCAACAGACCAATCAATGTAATACCTCATCGTCGGGAAGGATGAGTCGTCGGCAACAAACTCCCAATCGGTGCCTCTTACATATTCAGTTCCGCCTTCAAACGACAACGTTTCGACATTCCATACTCCTCCGACATTAATAGAGAGGGCCGTTTTGATTTTTCTGAAATAGGGTTCCGTTATCTCATCCTGATCACCCGATCCTCGTTCCACTGTCGTTGCACTCAGCATCCAATCGTCCCAAACAATGTCATCGACATCCACGTCGTCCTCGCACAAAAATGAAGTAAGCAAGAATGCAAAATATACTCGAGTACCGGCCGGGTGGACATTATCAAGAAGCTCGTCCTTGAACTCCGATGGATTGAGTGTTGTTCTGACTTCATAAACTCCATGGTGCCAGTACTTCCAATCAGTAAAATGGTGACTCTCCGGCTCCGGGACGTAAAGAAAATATCTTATATTGGTTATATCCGTTTTGCCTCTGTGAACTGGATCGTTCCATACAAGGGAGGCTTGGGGTATTTCTACGTGATTATTATCAATAACTTTTGCGATCTTAAAGCCCTTTCTGCTTCCTCCTTCATCCGGCATGAGTATTACGTGACCCTCCTTAGCCGTTGAGAATATAGGACTGCTCAAATCTTCTAGGATAGTCGGGTCGGTCGAGTGAAGAGTTCCTGAGGAGGAGAAGGTTCTATTTCCTGGATTCGAAAATACTTCGGTTCCGGACAATGCAGAATGTGAATACTTGGCTATATGAACATATGGCTCGTAGACTTCATCCAAAGTCTCACCTGTCGTTATCCCAAGCTCTCTTCTTTTCTGCTTTAATGTTCTAAGGATGGAAGGTATTGTTGTTTTTATTTTTAAGACATCTACCCGTTTCTTAAACTCATCCACCTGCTCCTCAATATCTTTTGCGGGATTTATAAGACTTCTCAGGAAGTGAAACAGATAAGGTAAAACTTTTTCCGGTGCAATAGAGAGGTTGATCATCTCCCCAAGCTGACGAATCTTATTTCTCATTTCATCAAGAGTATATGACTTATCAAGCATTTCAGGATCGTAATAAGCAGATGTCTGCTCTGGGGGATAAATCGTGTCGTAGTCGGGGTCTGTTCCATCATCGATATAAGTGGCCGGAATACTCGTTACAATATACCGCAGAGGGGTCTCGATGTCTCCATAAGGGGTAGGAAGATCTCCTACAGGAGGTGTCGGCACCGGATCGCTCCTGTAGATCTTAAACCCCGTAGCCCTTGTACTGATGTAGTTCTGAATTGTCCACTCTACTGAGGATGAAGGATTACTTACCTCCACGACCACATAGTCCCCAGAGATACTCTCCCCAGTCAGAGACCCATCATCATACTCTGTTGCTGCCGTAAACCGATAAACATATGTTCCAGCTGACAGGGATCCCGTTCCGGATGACACAGAATACTGCACTATAGAGGGTGCGGGGCATATAGGTCGGCCGGTAAACACCTGAATGAAGCTTCTTAAATCCTCAGCAGTCAGAGGATTGATAGTTTCAGGGGTTATAGATTTGACACCTATCTTAAGAGTCTCGGGGAGAAGTTCCCATATTACGTCTTCCAGATTCCACTTTTGTTCCATTATATATTTCCTTTATACTTCGCCCGTTACCGTAATAAGGACATTACCGATGAGCGCTATTTCGGTATCTTCGATCGGCACATCAGATACGGTTTGTCCTGTTCCATAATCTATGCCATTTGCAGTCATAACAAGTGAATCCAAAGTACTAACTTGAGACAAGTTTACCAGAGCGGCAACAAGCTGCTCGAATTCTATATCTTGACCAAAGACAAGCCCATCAACTGAACCCGTTAACCTTTCTTCCTCGGCCGGCGACTCAGCGACCCTAAAAAACTCCTGGATAGCTTCAGTGACTGATTGGATAACTTCATAGTCCTCATAATCCCGGTATTTTACACAATTAACAGTTATATCTGTAACCACATACTCTGGATCCAGTATCTCCAGATCGGCCGTTACATACTTCTTTTGATTAACAAGATAATTGTAAACTGCTTCTTTTAGAGCCTGACCTGGGTATCCTTCATTGTCTGGAATAACAGCAATTCTTATTTCATAATAACTTATCTCGAAAGAATACAGAGGATAGTCGTTAATATCAAGGACCTTACATTGCTTAATTCCAGGGTATCCCTCAACCAGGGCCCGTATATCGAGTCTTGTTATTGCCCTACTATTTGCCTGCACCTCTGCGGGTATTTGTTTTTTGGCGTGGTACAACGATTCTCTATAATTACCTCCAGCCAACTCAGATGGATTGGTAACCGATATATTTACTGTCTCTCCCGAGGAGTCGAATATCGTATCAAGAATAGACGTGACTGTCCCTGCTCCTCTATTTCCATCAGGGCCATCGGTTAGGATGTATATTATTTCTACTGTCCCGTCCGGTTCTTTTCCTTCAAACCCGTCTCCAAAGAATACGGTAGTCGTATCATCAGGATTTAATTGTGTTGTGTAAATTTCCGACTCGCTGCTGTAATTGATGAAGTTATCAACATTCACCCAATTCCTCCCATTTACTTTAACTACGATGGATCCTTCAGCAATTTCAGTATCTGATAAAACGTAAGGAGGAGGGTCGATACCTGTATTAAAAGTCAGAGAAGGATCAATTACCGATCCTTGCCATGCCTCTATATCAACAGATAACTGACCGGCCGGAATGATAGCATCCTCGACAGTCACCAGTGGGATAGGTGATACCGCCGGGGATGAACATCTCGTATACTTCGGGATGATAACATTGGCCGTTATCGTCCTGGGGATAGAAAACCTGAGCATTGTTCTTGCTGCTACCCTTGAATTGAATTTGTATCCGACTGACTCGGCAAAATAAATACCATGTTTTCTCTCTCGCATCGTCGGTAGATACACTTCATTCAGTCTCCTATCCAACATATAATTCAACATAGCTCCGACGCCACAGAAAGTTTCCAGAAGGGCAATACCAATATCCGACTCATTAAAGTCTGTCCACCGATCAGTGATTAGGGGGATCTTGGCAATAAGAGCGTCTCTGAGCTCTTCATAGTCTGTATTTGTGTATGCAACCTTGGCCTTCAGAGCCATGACTTTGTCTCCTTTATGTTACAGGCTCACCACGCATCTGATACGGGTAAACGTAATTGCTCCTTATGTTCGAATTCTTAATAACATAATCAATGCTTATTCCTATCTGTCCATTTTCCCAGAAGTTTTCATCATCCATTATATCCACCCCGACAACTGTTATTCTTGGCTCCCATCGCTCAAGTGCCCCCCTAACCTCGAGATCAAGCTCGGTCCGTAGGGCATCGTCATAAGGTTCAAATACCAGCAATGGTAACCTGGACCCGAACGTGGGGACAAAGAATCGTTCTCCGGGCCTGGTGGATAATATCAAGAAAATCGACTGGTTGATCTTATTCTTCCCCCAAGATGCAGAGAGTCCGGAAACACCTTGGGCATCTGATGAAAATTCGAAAGGGTAGGCAATACCTTTTCCTATTAAATCAAGAAGCTCTTCATCCAACCGTTTTGGTTTCTCATAATAATCCTCCCGATTGTCGTCGATACCTCTTGTTCTGACACCGGGTCGTATCCCACCACTGAGATTAACCCTTCCAATCGTTCTTGTAGGGGGAACTCTTGTGCCTCTTGTGATCCTTTTTGTCATTTTTATTCCTTATTAGGGAGGAGGTGTCCAACTGTCACAAATAAAATCATCCTCAGCTATCTTTAAACCGTCGGGTAATCCTGGGATGTAGTCACTCCACTCAACGAGTTTCAACAGGACCTCTATAAGCTTGCTAATGTTCAAGCAACCTGCATCTACGTTAATGGATACTGTCCCCCCCAAGATCATTATACCGATGTCCCCGATCAGGATCGATATTGCATTTGACGGAATGCTGATGATAATTCTCAACGCTCCAGCCTCGATTCTTATTTGATTGCCTGAAATATTAACACATATCTTGAGACTTCCATCCTCACTCTGCATACAAATGGTGTTACCCAGGCCATCTATCAGCATTGCCGCAATACCGGCTGATGCTGCAAATTGGGCTCCCACTCCTTCGATGTTCAGCTCCACATCTCCTGACGATGCGGATATTGTCTGATTATCCTCGTTAACCGAGAACTGTGCTGCTGCACTGCCCTCGAATACTTTATGTGTTCCCATATGCTAACTCCTAAGGTACTGGCTCCTCTGGTGCATCAGGACTATCCGGTGTATCCGGTGCCGTTGGAACTGGCGGGGATGTCCCACTGGTCTGACTGTATGAAGGGGCCAGGTCAGTTATCGCCAACGCCGATCTCGTCTGTGCTATTGTAGCCAGCAAAGAAATACTCAAGAAAATGTTTGCGGTCAAGCTTCCTATCATACTGGAAATAGAGATATCAAAGTTTGTCTCCAAGGCAAAGTCCTGTAAGGTGTTAAGTGTCATGGTGCTGCCCGAGAAAATATCCATCGCTCCGCCAGTATGAAGTTCCATGTCATCACTTGATATTAAGGAAGCATCTTTACCGACGTCGAGTTCGTACTTTCCGGAAATCCTTTGATAGCTGTCCTCTTCAACATTGACCTTTTTGCTCTTCGTTATTCTCTCCTCAAGATTCTCGTCGAACCACCGTTTCACATTTTTGTCAAATACTTCATACAGCTTATCGGTCCCCACACGAGCAACCATCCCCGGTACACAAGCAGGCAGGGTTTTATGACCAACCGTGATAGCGCCTGAACTCATACTGATAAGCTCAAGGGCCCCGCTGCCGGAGACAGATCCACACGTTCCACCTTTACCGGTGAACGCAGCGCTTGAAAGGGTAACTGACCCAGCAGTTCCTCCTTGCTGTATAAGACCACTACTTGTCAGACTGACCGTAGCCACGGTTCCTCCCAAGAGAGCAAACCCTCCATTGGTGATATCGACTGCAGCGGCTGTTCCCCCTTGGTTAATATATCCACCATTGGTTACGGACACTGTCCCGAGAATACCACCATACTGAGAAACACTTCCAGTTGTCATAATGACAGCACCGGCTGTTGCTGCATGGTGCTCGTATGTACTTGTTGACCCGGTCACGGCACCGGCCGTTCCTGACCGCTGAAATAAAGAACTATTTGTAAGCGTTACGGATCCGGTCTCGCCACCCTTCATCTCTCCAGAAGAGTCGTTTAGCGTTATGTCAGCAGATATAGTCGATAATTGTTTGTATGCTGATCCTGACTTCCCGTCAATACTGGCCACTTGAGAGGCTCCATAAGTAACTTGTGAGGAGGTGAAGTCAGTGATCTCCCCCACGGTCGTATTTTCGCCTATCAAAGTGCAACTACTCAGCTTTATCTGCCCTGATATATTTGAGCCTTTCAACTTTGTGGTACAATTAGTGTGATCAATGCTCCCTGACAGTGTATAATCGGAGAAGTGATTCTCTGAGTCCTGATCTTCAAAACTACCGCCGACCTCTGCCTTCTCCACCTTACCAGTGCATCGTAGGCATTCATGTTTTCCGATTACTTCCACTTCCTTCCACCTATAAATGGTATCCGTAAAGTCTATCCTATCCATTATTTTAACCCGAAGCCACTCATGTTTGCAATCATTTAATGACTCAAATTTTCCATCAATAGTAACATTCTCCAGGTAAGTCTCACAATCCTCCGCTGTTTTCGCATCTTTTATCTTAAAATGAACGTCTTTGGCGAATAGCCTGGATGAGTTATTCATGAATAAAGATAGCGGGTTGGCCCCTGCGATGTCAGATCTGAACACTCTGATGTCCGATTGATTAACCTCATAAAGACCGTAGCTGGCTCCATATCCATCAGGGACAGTCTCCACGGTTCCCACACAGGTCTCGAGGTAAAGACATTTGTCCCCATCTCCATGAAGAACATCGACAAAATAAACATCGACATTGCAGTGATCGGCATGTATACCGTCTCTTCCTTCCCCTCTAATCTCTTGGGTTCTCTGGACATTAATCAGCTTGCCGTCCTCCATGTAGATACCATCCCTACCTTCTCCAAGAATTTTCTCTCCTCGTTTTGATGTGGCTTCGCATGAATCCTCCCCATGGATTCCGTCCCGTCCCATCCCTCTAATAAGAGTGTCATTAATAGATATACTTCTGCATGAATTCTCCATTGAGATACCATCCCTGGCCTCTCCTACAATCTCCTCACAATACCGTGATTGGCACCTGCAGTCATTTTTCATATAGATACCGTCTTTTCCGACTCCTCTTACCTTGGCTATTTGATAAAGAACTGCTTGGCAACTGTCCTCCATATGAATTCCGTCAGTTGCAAGACCGACAACCTCTTCTGTATAATTTTTAATTACTATCTGGCAGTTGTCCTTCGCTTCAACACCGTTGTCTCCTTTCCCCATAATATATTCGCCATTAACAGCAATGAGACGACTGTGGTCTTCAAGATAAACACCATCCTCACCATCCCCGATACATGCAACAACACCGTCCAATTTGGCGTTAGAGTACACAGTAGCTAGGATGCCATAATCGACCAACCCTTCCATCTTGTCCGTAATGTTAACCCCTATGAAGTCGCAATATTGAGACATATCAACGGCATCACCAACAGGTGCATAAATAAGAGGAACATCATACACCTCAACCCTGGAATGATCCCTTATCCAGATAGCATCGACAGCATCCGATTGAATTTTATCGGTCAGCCCGAATATCCTTACTTTACTGTGATCGTCACAATAAATGGCCTCTTTTGTTGCACAGGTGACATGAAGATAATTGGTGACTGATACGGATGACTCCCTCGACGATCGAATACAGGGCTCATCGCCCCCCTCCAATCGAACAGCACTGTTCCCTATAGCCTCAACAACAGAATTCTCATCGGCCCATATTCCATAGTCGCTCCAATTTCCGGGAGACCCAACAATATGTGAATCTTTCACCCGAACATAACTCCCATTAGAAGCCTTGACTACCCACTGCCCGGAAAATAATCCCTTATCAGCCGGACAATATCCATCACCTTGAGTAATTATTCCCACCGAATTATCAGCAACAGTAACTGCCGGGCAGTCAAAGTATCCTTCGATGTGACTGTCGGTTATCTGGAGATATGAATGATCTTCCACTTTTACCGCGTAACCTGTCTGTTGCTCAAAATGTGCTCCTGAAATAATAAGGTTCGTTTGCTTTCCGTGAATACCGGCCTTTGGAACAGTAGCAGTCGGACGGAGCATCTTTACCGATGAGCATGCCGAATTCATAACCTTGTTGGGATCAATGTGAACAGTATCAATCAGTTCTATATTTGACTGTTCATAGACATTAATCGGTTCTTGAAATTCAGTGTCTTTGATGGTTCCGTCACTTCCCCATATTTCCGATTTTATAATAAAATCTGGACCTTCTATCCAGAAATCGCACCCGGTCCCTATATAGAGCTGGTCAATACTTCCCCCTTTTATAAAGAAAGAATTATCTCCCCCAAATTCAATCGACCCAAGGATGCAGTCGTAAAATTGGACATTTACTCCCGGAGGAACATAAGCATCCCCGGACATGCCTTCCATTTTAATAACGGACATAGGCAGGGTCTCATTAGTAAGTCTGCCATCAATGAAATCCTGAATAGGTCCGGATGGTCTTGTTGTAGGGTCAGCCCCTCCCCCACCGCCGCTGGGGCTATCACCAAACCCAAGCCATAAGCCATCAATAATAGGTCGACTATCAGGAGAAGAGGGGGCAAATTGAAAACATATCTTCTGCAAAGACTGGGTCAATGTAATCTGCTGCTTATAAGCTTTACAGAGTTTACTTAGGGGATCTTCGTCAATAATAACCTGTCCATTGTCATCATTGACCCTGACAGTTAGCAGCACCTCCTCATTACTGTGCTTCCGGGATTGAAAACCGATCGTGAAAGTCGTCCCGGCCGGAATAGATGCCTTTCCTTCCAGCTCTACAGTATAGCTACACATAACACTGCTGTTCGTGGTCATTTCAATTGACCATCTCCCTTCACACCCAGCAGGTATAGAATTTACTGCTCCCGGGCCGGTGAGTATACTCCACCCTCGAATGGAATTGGACTCACTGCCATACTGTGTATGTGTTGCTGCATTGAAGTTTGGAATTACACTTGTCATCTGTAGTTTTCCGATCCTTCTTCGATAAGTTCACCCTCTACTATATTCCCTGTAACGAGCAAATTTCCGTCTATCATAACATCACCATTGAATTGCATATCTCCCTCCATTACGATGGTGTTTGCTCCGACTGTAAACCTGTTCCCGTTAACAACAATAGTAGACCCCTCCCCGGTGGCCTCAATCTCGATAATTGGTCTGTTTGTATCATATCTTGCTTTTATTTTTACTTCGCCTTCTCGTAATCCTTCATAGGCAGTTATTCCGTGACCGGCATTGAGTTCAAAAGTCTGTCTTTCATCCCCAACATCAAAAACTCTTATCTCTTTCTTTGCACATTCATCATGCTCGAACGAGGGCTGCTTTGACTGCAATCTTACCCTCTCTTCCCCTCGTTTTCCTTTTATCCTCAAACCCTGGGAAGTAGCATCCTGGATCCGAACCGTTGTATCAGCATCCTGCATTGTATCATTATAAGTAGCCTGATTACCAGAAAAAGTCGTCCTCCGTCCTCGCTGCTCGGCATTTCCTTCGCTCTTTTCTCCTAGGACTCTTCCCTTGATAATCATTCCCTGTCCGGCGCGGTCAACAACGGAGAGGCTTTCCGTCTCTTTCCCCTCATCAATAATCATGGACGCGCCTTTCGGTGTTTTGAAGATAACTCTCCGGCCTGGTTCAGATTCCCTCATCATCTGAGACTCTTTTGGTGTCTCCGGCCGGTTCTTGCCCCACCACTCTCCCATGGCACTATTACCGTCTAAGGGAACTCCCCTCTCGTTTTCCGCATTTGGCGAGACACCATACTGCGTTGTATCCTGCCTCGAGTCGTTGTCTGAGGCTTCCTCAGTGGATGGAACCCCTTGATATGTCCCAAGAACAATGGGATGGTCCCGTTGCCCCATATGGAATATTAGGACGACATCGGTTCCTATAATTGGAGGGTTAAATGAACCACAATCCCATCCGGAAGCCCCACCATATACAACAAATGCCCATGGCAAGGTCTCGGTCGGTATTCCTTCCTCTTTAGATTCCCCGTGTATTACTGGTATTCTTACTTGGACTCTCCCTATCTGAAGAGGGTCGCAGTCGTTTTCTACCTTCCCTAAATAATATCCATACAGGATATCTCTCATTGAATAATCACGACGAAATCTTTTTTCGCTTAAGTCTTGCATACTAACCCCAATTCGCTTGATCCCCTGTGGCTTCATAGCCCTTTGCTGACGTTCCCCTTAGTAGCTTCAGAGTCGTTATCCATGCTCCTGGAGATATTTTGTGAACAACTTCTGATACCAGATAACCTCCAGAAGTGTAATGCATACGACCGTCAGGAAGAATAAGGAACACTCTAACCATTTGCATGGGCTTTATCCTCGGATCCCCTACAATCTCTAGGGTAGCCTGATAGTTCCTTATCCACTCACTATAAAACCATCCTTGGGCCAAATTCTCGGCCTCTTTAAAGTTCCTTGATGGTCGATGTAATACTTTTGCTGATTGCCCTGGTTTCGTATTAATGTGGTCATGAGACTTCGGGTTGTAAAGGGTCTTCTCTGGCGTATTATCGTCATCGACAGAGATTCTTTTCACTCTCTTTGTTGACATTTCATGAGCGACAATAGCAACTTCATTACTTCCTTTCATGGAAGCATACGGTTCCGCAATAATGTCGGGCGAAAAAGAAATGACTTCTGTATTTTTATCATCCCTGATATATCTGAACGTTCTTATTCCTTCCGACCCCTCCTGCCGGTGGGCCTCCCCAGGACCTACATTCTCTACCTGGTAGTGAACCCTCGTCTTCCCTTTTCCAATAGGCTCCATATAAAGAACATATCCGGATTTTCCAGATACAGCAGAAGTTGACCTTGGGATTAATTTTTCTTTTATGAATTGAAGGTGATCCATCTCTTCATTGTTGAAGTAGACCTGGTCCTCCCTGCTTAAGGCAAAGCTTGAGGTATCAAGAATCTCTTTTGTCGGCTCAACGTACCCCGTTTCCCAGTCATCTCGTATGCTAATAATCCAATGTATTATTTCATGTATCTTTTTTCCCTTTAAATAATCCAATGTTTCATATGACTCTGTCTTCTTCCTTGAACGAGCGTTCATCCAGTTTTCAAAACCCTCAATGGTCAAGCTAACCCCATGTGCTGTAAATGTAGGCGAACATCTTTGAATAATACCGCTGTACCGTATAGATCGAAGACCTTTCCTTGATCCAGGATCAGCTCCTCCGCCGCCAAGGTAATAATACTGAAACTCTATCATTTTATCCTCATCACCTTCGCTTGTCCTGCCCACGGCATCGAAAACTTTCTCTTCAATTTCTAGCCAGTCACGATCGAATAAATCTATTCTCCATTCGGACGCACCGCCACCTGCTGCTCCTGCAGTCCGTATAGTGTGCTCAAAAGACAGTAATCTGGCAGGCTTTCCTTGAACCTTTGTCAATGAGTCGCCACCCTGAATCCAAAAATCTACCCACGCCACGTATGGCTGGGATACATATCCATCTTCACCTAAACTCATACGTCAATAGCATTCCCGTAAATGCTCGCCTTCGCCGGTATTTTAATAACACGGCCTAACGGCATCTCAAAAGGATCCGATATATCGTTGGACTCCAAAAATATCCACCACAACTTCACTGTTCGATAAAATCGGAAAGAAAGACTTTCCAATCTCCCATATAAGTTTTCCATATTAAGGGCCCTGACCTGATCCTCGGGTGAGGTTGGGAGGGAGACAGGATCCCGTGAACCATAGAAAACTTCTCCGTCTGTCTCTTGGAGAATATCCTGCCGCTTATTGTAAGATAGCTGATCCCTCGAAAGCTCTATATCCAAGGGCTCCAGTTCTTTATACTCATCAAAGTTTACTGTCATCTTATTTTCCTAAATACTCACCTGTTGATCGAGACCCTTCCACACATCCATATATGACCAGGGAGTCTCATTCGTCTCTGAAAACGTTACCGATATTTCAACATACATTGGTTTTTTCTCTTTCACATCCCAGGGATGCTTATGGGTAATCTCGCATTGCATGAGAACACCCTTTATTCTTACCTCACCTACTTGAACCAAGCATACCGGGGGCGGGCCGGTATCCCCTCCTTGATAATTTGCATACTCCAATGATCTTATCTTATTGGCCACTTCATACGGATCAAATGTGTCTGTTCTATAAAACTGGAGGGAAAATGAGAGCTGCCTCGCAGAAGAGCTGGCATACCCCATTAGCGGCATGGATCTGGACAATATTTCTGTTTCATTATAATTTGCTGCTTTGCTGTCGGAGATATCTTCCGGAAGAAATTGAAAACGAATTGTCTCCCCACCAAGTGGTTTAATAAAGCCCCAATTATAAGCTAATGGACAATGATCTGGCATTCTTTACTCCCTTACCCTTCGAAGGCTCCGATAATCTTTGTTAGGCTGCTCAAGGCATTCGGTGCTCCTGTAAGCGGGACTGCAAGCCTTAATAATGTCTCCTGAAGCTTACTGTTCGTCTCAGGATTTCCTCCATCTCCTCGATCCTTCAGAACTGCCAATATCTCCTTGAGAACAGCAATAATTTCATCCTGTCCCGACTCCAGACCTTCAAGGCCGGGAAGGGGACCCTCACCTGGCTTACTCGGCAGTCGTGCGTTAGAGGGTTTCACATTTGATGCTCCGCCAGCCGCCACAACTTCAACACGGTCACCGGAAAATAACCTGGTTATTGCCTTCAGCGGGGCAGTTATTAATTTCCATGGTCCCTTGAACAGGTCAACAATCATACCGACAAAAGATTTGAATAACTCGTAAACAGTACTTATCCAACCTTTAAAGTCCCAAACGGTATTACCGAACAAGAACTTCCATGCCCATGTAAACATATCTATGAGATACCGTATAGGGGCAAGAAGATACTTCTTGAACATCTTAAAGGGCCATATAAGCGCATCCAAAAACGCACTCCCGAATCCTTTCATCCCTGCTAATATCTTTCCTCCCGCCCATCCCCATAGTTTCGGTAGTAGCTTTAAAATAGCCCATACGGCTCTCAAAGTAATCTTCACCAACAGTACGATCAGACCTCCTAAAAGTTTTACCTGGGCTATAAAAATGGCTCTGCCAAGCTTAGGTAATTGGAAAATCAATATCTTCCAATATGTTTTCATTACCTTCATCAACATCCATGCTATTGCTGGACCTTTTTGTTGAAGTATGGTGGGTATCCTCTTTATAAGATCAATAAGTTTGTCCCCAGCTTGTTCCATAAAGACAAATACTTTATCCGGTAATTTCGTCATATAGTCAATAGCATCGTCAAGGCGGGAGGAGAAGTTCTCCATCCACAATAGAACCTTCTGCAATATCTGTGGACCATATTTGAATGCCACCCACACAGCAGCAATAGCAGCGGCAACAGCTAAGACTGGCCACAGAAAAGACCACACTGCAACAACAGCTGCCCAGATTGCTGAGGTAAATCCCATAGCCCCGATAGTGGCTATAGACTCCCCGGTAGCATACATGACAAGATACTTCCATCCGTCAACGATCGCAATCTTATAAGCCTTCTGAGCGAACGTCTTGGCCCATGTAGATTTAACAGAAAGCCAGTCCCAAGCAGCACTCATCTTTGTAGCAGCAATATTTCTCTTATCCGCCATAGTGGCTGCATTCGTGACCGCGGTTTCGACTTTCTGAACTTTGATCAGTGACTTTAATCTACCGATGGAGGCTGCATATATTTTATTTCCGAAGGCTCTTACCCCATTGTATATTTTTTCCAGGATAGTTGATCTTTTTATCACCTTACCAAAGAGGGTTTGGAGCCCTACCATTACCTTCGTGAGAGCTATCCTCTTCAACTGAAATATAATCAAACCTCCCCACAGTGTCATGAGAAGCATAAGAATTGATATAACTGCTCTGATGGGAGCCGGGAGCGCCAGAAATCCTTTAGCCAAGGCATTAAGAGCCCACAGGAAGGGCCAAACAGTGACTTTCAACAGGATGAGAATCGGTGCCCCTAGGGTCATTAAGACTGATTTAAAGACCTTTCCAACATTCATGAACATGTCAACAAATGTCTTATGCATCATTTTCCACGTTTCCATGAGTTCTTTGCTTCTCTTCGACTTTTCCATTGCCTCCTTTGTCATCTTCCCGATATCTTTGATGTTTTCATCAGACATTCTTCTGATCTTCAATATCATATCAACCGGCATGCCAAGAACATCGGCAAAGAATTGACGATATTCAGCCACCATCGGCGCAGGCATTTCTCTAATGGATTGTATTACCCCTTGAAATACGTCTTCTACTGTCCCTGGTCCCCCTACATGAAGAATTTGACGCTGTAACTCTGGACCAGTCTTTCCTAGGGAAGTTGCTACAATATTCAACAATCTCATTCCTTGTTCGTCAGCAATATTGGTCATGGCTGAAAAGGACTTCATGATCGGGGCAGGATCTATCCAGAAGCTTTCCATGGCCCCCGACCATGCTGCCATCATGGGTATGGTGTCTTCCATAACATTCTGGGGCATAAGAAGGAGAGCCTCCTCAGCTTCGTTAACATGAGCGAGTAATCGATCCATGGAAGCAGCACTATTATCGGCCACATACTTCATCGCTCCTGCTACCTCAAAGATTTTATCTGTTTTTATTTTATACAAACCTTCCAGCTTGAATACGAATTCTGACATCTCACCGACTGCGACACCTGTTGCTTCCGATAATTTAATAGTAGTTGAAACGAATTTCTCCAATCCCCTTCGTGCCCTATAGCCCCAGTTAATTGCATCTTGCATAACCTCGGAAACTTTATCAAAAGACGCATACGTCTGCCCGGCGATCAGGCCTAATGAATCCATGTATTTATACACCTCGGTTGTGCTCATATTCACATGACGCATCATCTCTGTTACCCTGTCCTCCACTTTTGCAGCTATGAGCACGCCGACGCCAATAGTGACTCTGGAAATCCACTCTTCCCAGTTGTTGGCCACATGCTCTATCCCCCTGGCCACAATATTTTTCAGCGTGTTACCGAGATGTGTCATTTTGTAGGATAAGGTAGACGTATCCTTTATTGCCTGCCCAGTAGCCCTTGCATAGACACCCCGAAGCAGACCAACATACTGAACCATAGGATCGAAGGGAAGAGACTTACCAACCAGCCGTGCTGCAGACGACATTTGGTGCATTGTTCCAGTCACTTTATTGAGGAGGGAGTCTTGATCAAGTAGCTGATGATTAAGACCCTCAGCTGCAGATGATGCAATACCAGAGGCAACAGCTGCCGCCTGGGGTGCCGCCTGCTGGGCAAGTCCCATAGCTACGCCCCCTAGCTGCGGGGCTGCTGCTCCCCATAAGCCTTTGTCGTCCTTGACGCCCAGGGTTCTCCTTTCGACTCTTATCTTCTTTATTCCCTTCTCAATATCATCTAGAGTATCCTTACTCTTTTTCCCAAAAATCCTCCAACCTTTGTTCATCTCCTTCATACGATCATTGCCCAGTTTTATCTTATCCCATACGCCTTTAAGAGAGTGATTGACTTTGGACATGGAGGGAGGAACCAGGGCCTTCGTTGCCTTGGCTACTTTCTGAAGACCGAGAAGTCCACCCTTTGCTTTATCAAGCGCACTTGTCTCCGTCTTAAAACTTAAATTAAAATTAAGAGCTTGGAAGGAGGGAGATTCAGGCATTCACTTTCCTCCAAGAACGTTAAGGTCCAAAATAAAAAGAGATTACAGTAGCGTGTTCGTTACCTTTTCGGAGCGTCGTGTATATGACGTTTCCAATACGCAACGTCCGATGCCGAGACCGGTTCACCTACATTCTTTCTTTCTACTGCTCCTCGTTCATTGTAAATGTATTCTCCCGGTCGTGCCCAATAAATATTCGGATCTTTTTTCTCGCCTGCTCTCGGTCTTCCCCGGCCTCTCGATAGCATCACCCAGTCAGGGTTTGCCGGGTGGGGTTGAAACTTTGGAGGATCGGTTCTTTGCTCCTCTGGATGCTTCCGTCTTTCTGCCGCCTCGAGCTCCCTATTCTTCATTTGATAATAACCTGACAAGGGCACTCTTTTCCTTATTATCGGTTTCGATGTAAGAGTTGATCCGGTAAATGTCCTGTCCCTTACATCTACATCGCCCGTTTTCAGAAACATAGGGGGCATTTTCATCCCAAGGATATTGTAATCAGGAGTCTTAAAACCGACATGAAAAGCATCGCCAGCTATCTCATACTCAACCTCACTGGCCCGAGGAGCTTGGGTAGCAAACTTCTGCTCTATTGACCATCTAACGCTCCCGTCTCGAAGTGTCTTTATAGTCAGCTCCATCTGAAATCTAATATCTCGAAACGGGCCAAATGGCGGACGATAAACAAAATAAGTCTTAAATTGTCCACGCTTCCCACCCATAACAGTTCTCAGGATCTTCGTCGGGACAATACCCATCTTTTTTAATTTCCTGATGAGATGGAGACCAGTGCTCCCCACCGTTTCCGGATTACCATGTCCCTGATTCTCGGCATATTTTAATACATTCTTATAGAACTGATTTTCGAGCTGTCCATGCGGAGGTACTTGTCTTGTCATCGTTTAAAACTCCCAGCATTTGGCCTTTTGAAGGACCGTTTGCTTTTGTTTGCTTCCCTTTCCTCTTCTTTCTTTGTCTCAACCAATTGGCGATACAAATAATTCCTCTCTTCCGAGGGCATAAACTCCGTCGCAGAGTAATCTATTCCAGCATGGTATGCCAGCTGGAATTGCTGTTTCAGCACATCACTCGCCCCTTCCTGGGGCAGGACGAAAAAACTCGGCTGTAAAAGGCATTATAAACTCATTGATCTTGTTACATCTCGGACATCTTTCCAACATCTCCGTATCAATCCCGCAATCATTATCGCGTATGGCAGCTTGCAGGGCCATGGAATCCCCGCCAATTAACTTTTCAACAAACTCAATCTTATCCTTCATCAGTTGGGTATCGGAGACATCAATATTGTCCAGTGTCTCGATCAGCAAAGCAGTCCTGTATATATACGCAGGATCTCCTTGCTTTTTAGCTACTGTCCTCTTCTTACCTCTGCCTCCAAGCATTCTCTCAGAATACTTGGCAATCATGACCTCATCGCTTCCTCGAGGCAGTCTAAAGCCTACTTTCTTCCCACTCATAGGAAGAACAACTTCAAATGGTTCCTGTACGTCATCCTCTAGATATATGGTTTCAAAATCGTCTGGAATATTAACCGTTTTAGTGAAATCAAATCCACAGGCATCACAGGTAACCGAAAATGTGTAGTCCTGACCATAAGAGGTAGCTCTTAACATCAAGAGGGTATAAAACCTATCACTCGACAGAAACATCGAGGGTTTGAGGTCTGGACCCATAACTACACACCTCTGGAAAATGGTATCGATAACCTCCGTCAGATCACCAGAGGCCCCAGCCAACAATTTTTCCTCTCTCGCCGTCATCGGTATTACATTAAGCTTACCATCCGGTAACAGCCCATCATATAACAAACCCCTCGAAGGGAGTCTAATAAACTGTACCGGAGCCTCCTTATAGGAAAAGGCAGCAGCCAGATCTGACGAGACATTGGATCTCTTTATCCTTCGCTGCTCCATTGGTGGAGGCTTTGACACTTCCGATGACGTCTCAATATTTTTCTCTACATCTTTTGGCAGTTCATGCTTACCTTCAGGAAAACCTTTTGTTTCCTCTGACATATTATCCTCCTTGGATATTGCTTACGAAAATAACCACAAAACGCTAACTTTTGTTACTCTATTTTTTATTTTACAGGCCACCTGTTCCGCCGGCTCCGCCTTTCCACTCAACATGCTCATAACGCAAAGTCACTTCGATCTTCACGATATCGTTGGCAGTATAGTCAAGGGTTCCGAAGTTAACAGCAGTTGGCCACACTCCTGCTAAAAACCAATGACCGGCTTCGTCTCCCCCATCGTGTCCGACAGAGTACGCAATAACATCGGCCGTGGCTTTATAGTCAGACTGTCTTCCAATCGTTCCACCGGAAGCTCCACCAAACGACCCGGCATCATATACTTTCTGATACCAATTCCAGATTGTTGCAGCAGTTCCAGCATCCACAAAATCACGTAGTGTTAATGTTCCAGTTTCATAGGAAGCCTTACCGGCGACCCAAATCCTTGAATTCCAATATGGAAGTTCTATCTCTTCATTGGTAACATTCGGCAAGAAAGCAGACTCCACAGAGATCTTAATACTTTCACCGCCTGGAGATCCTCCGGGCAGCGCTATATCGATCTCAAAGTCAAACTGCCGAACCGGCTCATAACTCTGAAGTCTGGTTGCAAGTTCTACCATTAGCCCTCTCCTGTTTTAAAGAGGGCGGGGACGTGAATCCCCGCCGCTTCATTAATATTCTAATTCCTCAAACGAGGCACCGGTTGACAGGATGACAAAATCAACGGTAATAATTTCCGCAGCCTTCGTGGGCTTCAGATAAATACGACCATTCATCTCATTTCTGTCAATCTGGTCCGGAGGATTGGTTGATTCATCACAAATAACTCGAAACTCGTAAACACCCCGACGGTTCTGGATATTGGTAAAGATCGGGGTAACGAGATTCACAAACCGTCTCCACGTAACCGGATCATTCGGTTCAAACACCAAGTATTTCACCACAGTAGCAACGATTTTCCGTGCATACAGCAGTAAACGTCTGACGTTCACTCGATCCAGTGCAGTAGGTGCCCGCTGTGCAGTTCTCTGGCCCCAAATCGTAATACCGTCCGGATAGAAGTTGACAATCGGGTTCACAACATTTGGATAGCCATACATTAAATCCCGATCGCCTTGGTTTGGAGACATCTCGAGATCTATAGCAGCAATGATGTGTGCTCTATTGTATCCAGCGGGTGCATACCATGGTTCAGACACATAGTCAGTATATGCATACACTGCAGCTACATGCCCGCTCGGGGGCGTCCACACTTCAACCGCATTGTACGAATCATATACCTTGACCCACGGCCAATAGATGGCTGCATAGGACGAGTTGATTGCCTGCCCGGGTGAATAAGATCCTTGACGATTGGACCAATCAACCACCGACTGAGGACCCGTAAGACCGAACGGGGGATCCAGAATGCACATACAATCAGCCCTGTTCTCACACATCGAAATCATATACGTATGAACTGCCGTTGCCGAAACTCCAGGAACGATAACAAGGTTCACATCCAAGGTTTCAGCATTAGCATAGATATGGAGACCCGTAGGATCACCGGAAGGATCAGCTGCGACACCGATGTAATCGGCCTCAGAAAGAGCTCCAGTTCCATTTGACCCCTGCAGGGCAACCGTAGCACCGAATGCATAGGTTCCATAGGCCGGAGGCAACCCAATGCCACCATCCTCAGCAACCATATATTTCGATGGATTATAATCTGACGCTTCTGTCCCAAGCTGTGTTTCGATGAAACTATCAGCATCAGTATCGTTGACAGTCAAGTTGTCAAAAGACGCAACTCGTGTCCCGCTGTAATACAGATCGATCTTGAAAGCATCACGAAACTCGTAGTAGGGAGAATCCTCCACTGGTTCAGCTGGGTTGTCAGTCACCCATTGATCATGCTGTGTCTTCTGGTAACCCTCATCGACAATAGCGGACAAGTTATTACCGTCCGTTCCGGGGGTCTGGGCGATCAACGTAAACGTCGCCTGCTCAGTTCCCGTTCCCCAGTGAACTGAATTATCAAGCCCGAGAGGGGTGTCTGCAGTACTTGCTGCATCCACAAGCAGAGAAGCCGCCGGGCCTTCAAGAGTCGTTGTGATCCTAACATAATTCTTGTAATTCGAAGCTGTTGCTCCAGTCAGCCCGCTAAGATCGGCAATGACTGCATCAGTCGTAACCGTTCCGGACGTCAGAGTAAACGATTGAGAGGCAGACCCGGCTACAGCACCTGGCCCCGCTTCAACGTAACCGGCCTGGAAGACATTCGTCCCAACCGTTCCTGCAGCAACTGCAATCGTCGAAGAGGTTCCTAACGTCGGTGTCGTTTCATCATTACTGATGAAATAAAAATAACCGTTGCTCCACTCAACTTTGATGTTCTGGTTTCCGGGCCATGCGAGTCCATTAATTGCGGACTCCATTACTTGTGCCACGTCAGACATATCAGCAGCAGACGTAAAGTCCATACTGGAAGCTTCCAGGGCCCCAGCACCATCCAAATTGACCTGAATCGAACCATTCGAGATTGCTTGAAAGTTCGAAAGGTTGGCAGTGCTGTCACCAGATCTATAGTAACCAAAAGGGTTAACCCATACGGTTAATGCAACATCCCCATCAGTGCCTACCTCAGATGCAGGTATTGATATACCAGAACCAAAGACATCCGTATATCCTTCAATCGTAGAGGGGACCGTCTTGAACTCTATCTCCCCCGAAGACCCGATCGTATTGGTTCTGACGTAGACATAGGTATTAGCGCCGATCGTTTCCGGCCAAGCGGTAATACCAGTCGTCCCCGCATTTATATCATCACACATGTGCTGGGCAGTAGTATTGGTATCCCTGAACCTGACTTCTTGGTCGGCTCCTCCATCGACAGCGAGGATGATAACATCATTTCCATCCGAACCTGCTGTAGGAGTTACCGTAGCCATTACCATATAGCTGGCACCATGAACGTCCGTCCCCGTCCCACCCGGAACAGAGGTGAATGTGGCATTGACATTACTTCCAGTCTCATTGACGTCTGACTCGAAGGAGAAATGATTTCCTCCGACATAGGTGAAATTCTCATTCCTGCTCGTAGCCGCCCGAATACCAGCCTGGATTGTGGCAGCAACATCATTCAGATCAAGATCGGATGTAAAATCAAGACCGGTTATATCGATGTTCGATGAAGATCCAGCCCTGTCAGTGTAAACCATCCTGAACTCACCGTCAGAAACCAACTGGAAAGCAGCCAGGTTTCCGGAAGAAGTTCCACCAATACACTTGAACGTCGTTGATTCAGTAATGGAATACGTTTGGGCCTCTTCACCTTCAATTGTTCCATAGGTTGCGGCGCTTAAGGTAAAGGAACCTTCATTAGCGCCGGTAATAAGTGCCGGTCCTTCCTCGGCCGGAATTTCGGCCTTTGCCTTCGTTTCTGATCCATCAGTAATTCTAACAAAGTAACTCTGGTTACCTTTGGACATAAACTGAAGGTGGGCCAACGTAGCAAGGTGATCACTGCTCGGGTTACCAAACTCACGGATGAATTGGGTATGACTCGAGATATAAATCGCCTCGTTGACCGGTCCCTTTGTTGCAGTCCCCAAATTACCAAGAATACTGGTCGATATCTGGGGAGCATACAACGAAAGGTCTATTTCTCTTATGTATACTCCTGGAGATACATAAACTGGCATAGCATACCTCCCTTATTTACCCTTCTTCCGGGTCTTTTTTCGTTTTGTCGATGACCTTCTATTCCGAGACGTGTTCTTTTCAACCTTCGGGCTCTCTGGGACAGGAATCTCTTCCTTCTTTATACCAGATTTTACCTCTTTTGGCCACTCAATATCGACACGATCACGCTCGTAAAGATCCTGACAATGACCGCTCAGCTCCTCTTCCTTTATCAACGCAAAACCTTTCTTCTTAATCCATATCTGCCGGAGATTCTTCGGATCTGACGGATTTTTAAGAAGGACTGGAAGGGCCTGTGCCATTCGATTGATTAATTTTACTTTACTCATGCTTAACCTCCACAAAGTTTATTCCGAATACTCAAGACTTTCCAAAGTCTGAATTGTTCCATCTGCTCTTTCTTCTATAAAACAAACAATTTCCTTCCTTACCGTTGGGACATTAAATGTATCTTCAAAAGCCCATCCTTCTATCAACATCTGTATCTGATGCTTCAACATCCTATCAGCATCCTCACCTGGTTCAAGATCAGACAAATCATCAGTCGTTACAATAGATGCATGACAGGGGACTGAGTGATAAGGAGGGCCATAATTAACATCTATTTTATACATAGGCCAATACCTGCTTAAATAATTTTCAGCCACCTCTTGGAGGCTGTATCTTTTTTTGTCCCAAACTGTTATCTGGTAATTAACATTAAAAGGAGTAGCTCTTCGCAGCTGGCTTACAGCATTTCTATCATCGGAGTATTCAACTTTCCGATGAAAGACTCTGGCATACCTCATTTGATCAAGCTCCGGGATCAACCGCTGAACACTGACATACGGGAGTGGAATATTGGCATGGTTTTTAATTTTTAATACTTTCATAAGAACAGACAATGCTCTTCTTGGCGTTGACAAAACTGTTGGAACATACTTACCCTCATACTTCAGAGTGGCCACGTCATTAGCTACGGCCACATCAATCGGCCGAAATAGATTAGACCTTTCGGGATACTGCATCGTTCTGGTTGTTGTCATTCAAGCGCCTCTTTGAATAATTCCAAATGTTCTTTTAGTATTTTCTGTCCTATTTCCTGCTTCCTATTCCGTAGCTTATCTACAGCTTCTTTAATATGAGGTGACCTTCTTTCCCTTTCTCCGGCAACCACCTGATATGTCCTTCCGGTTTCCGTATGCCTCCCTTTTCTGAACTTGACAACTGCCCCATCCTCTGTCGGCTCAACAACTATCGAGTCAGCGAGATCAGAGGACGCTTTAGCTTTATCGACCTTATTACCCCACGGGGTGTCGTCACGTCGTATGGCTTTTTTCACCTCTTCCCCGACAACCTGGGCCTCTTTCAGGAGGACACGTCTCGAATTATTGAATCCTTTACTTTTCATGATCTGGGTCATGGTATCAAAAAATGAGGGATTCAGCGATGTAATCTTAACCTCAGTCATATCAATTTTCCGGATAAAGGGGATCATACCTCATCGGCTCTTCCCCTAACTCACCTTCCTGATCATCGGGCTTGTTAACATAAGGATCAACTCGATCGTCAACAATCGAAGACCCTCTTCTCATCTTCGTTGAATAACCTCTCTCCAGATACAGGTTCTCATTCATTATATGGGACTCAAGGCTTTCGTCCATAACCTCAAATTCCTTATCATCGACGATAAAGACATCTCCTGACTTTATTATCACATCCTCACCCGTCATGACTTCTGTAGAACACCAGATAATCAGATCCCTCTCTTCATCCTTTCCAAATAACGTCAATAACCGTGATCGTTCGACATTATAATCAACAAACGCCGGGAGCTCCACCGGTCTTACATCAAAGACCGCATCTTTTGATTCCCCATAAAGCAAATCAGTTTCTTCGTCGTCAATCATCCTGGGGTAATATTTAATCTCAGGAAAAAACAGTCGATGCGTCTCCTCATTAACTCCTTTGAGGAAAGTAATATCCTTCGGTCCTGGGAGTAGTACCACAATATTATCCCCATGTTGGCGGTAAGTCTCCTCGACCACCTTCTAATTCAACCATTAACCGCTCTTTTTCGGCAGTAGCCTCACCTTTCAGCTGTGCACCATTGAGTTGGACCCCTCCGCCAGCGGTAGGAACATTACCGAACTTCTCCCTAACTTCCCCAAGCGTTTCTCTTGCCTCCGCCAGGGCCCACCTCTTTACCCATTCCTGCCACGTTACCGGAACAGTCATCAATTTATGGTCAATGTTATACATGTAGAAGATGTGGGTTGCTGTAGACGGAACATTGGTTACATGAAGGTACGGAGGATCAAATCTCCAATCAAAAGCGGCGGAGTAGATATTATTAGCCGTCTCCTGCCACATAAGATATGCTTCATACTTCTCCATCTCCAGACCCGGAATTCTGTACTCATAAGGAATAGGGAATCCAAAACCGTGCGAAAGGTCAAGAACATTCCTGGATCCAACACTCACTGCATAAATACCTCGGCTACCAAAGTCACATAACTGATAGCGTTCCCTTTCCGGAACAACCGGTATAGCATTCATCATCTTCAACGGTTTGAATTTGCTGAAAATAGACAAAGCAGACTGCAGGGCATCAGTAAAGTCCTCAGTAGTAATCTCTATATCTATCGAAGACCCACCAAGCTTCCTTCTTGTCCAAGCAACAATTTCTTCTTCTGTAAATTCCTTCAGCGCCATTAAACTTTCTCGAGAATGAAGTCAATGATTTCCGACTTCTTTGCATCAGCCGGGACATCTCCTAAATCATGCTCCTCAATCATACGCCTCAGTTCACGTACCGTATGACCTTCCAAGTCTTCCCGAGTCAGTGTTCCATCCTCTTCTGCCTCGGCAGATTCTTCAACAGGCTCGGCAACCTCTACAGGGGCCTCTTCCACTACTTCTTTCACGGGCTCCTCAGCAACCTCTTTCTTCTTCGGTGCTGCCGTCTTGTAGCCTATGCTCTTCAGGTACACTCCTCGATAGTACTCGACTTTCTCATCAGTCCATTCAGCCAAGAGTCCTCTCTCGACCAGAGGTAGATAGTAGTCACCGCTCACAGTCTCCGGTTTCTTCCCAGGAACCACAGGATTAAGAGCCATCCTACCACCGTTCTCGGACGTGAAAAAAATCTTAAAAGGTTTTGCATTGTAATACTCGGCCATAACTTAAATCTCCTTCTCAGGTTAAGGGAAGTGGGCCGCCAAAAGCGGCCCACACAGCTTCCTTACGGTGAAGTAAACACGTTACCGCTGCAGTAGAACTTGTCCCAAACGACTTTCTTGCCGTACTGAGTCCCCAACGCTTTACGAACGACGAAATCGTCGAGGGTAATGGTCGGAGTTTCATACAGCGGGATATACGGTGCATAAATGTAACCGGTTTCCAGGAATGAAACACCCTTATACCCGACGAGGAAATCCGTCGCCGTCATATAAGGATCTTTGTAACAATCCCATTTCCCTTGAAGAGTCCCAATCTTCATGACACCCATACCGCCGGTAGCACCAGACGGAACAAAACCAGGCAGAGTTTCGATGATGTTACAAACCTCAACACCAGCGACAACCCAGTTGCCCGTTGCACGTCTGGTCTGCTGAAAGATCAGGTTAGAGGCTTCAACAAGGGTATCGAGGAATGCCTGTTTGTGCTCTGTCCAGGAAACACCCGTCGGGAGCTTCCGGTCAAAAGACACGGTACCTGCAGCAGCGATATTGGTCAAATCGCGGATTATTTCGCGGTCAATTTCAAATTTGCACTTTTGTTACTACCATCATTTGATGGCGGGCAGGTCATCTCTGCCTGCCTCTCTACGTCACCGTAGAGGTCTGACTATATCTTCACCCACCGCTTCCTGAAGCGGGGAGGGGGCTGCCGTAGCCTCTGCAGTTTCCCACAGAGACGTAGTCGATGAACTAGAGAAAAGGAAATCTTCAGTCAAAACCAGAAAGTAAGCACTGTTTTTGGAGCACCAAGCTCGAGCGGCCTCAAACTTCTCCTCACAATAGCTCAAGAAACTTTCAGGTTTGATCTCAACCAGGAACTTTCGCCCGTCAACGAGAGTTACCAGGTAGTCCGGCACATAGTGCTGAAACGATCCATAAGGTATTACTACCTCTTCGTACTGAATATTTGCCACGATCAGGTCGGTATCGATCAATTCCAGGAACTTCAATTCATACGAAGACCTGTAATAAAATCTTCCCAATCTGCCGCTAAGGTAACCAGTTTTATACTGATTATTATTTCGCCTGCCCTCTGCAATCATCTTGGCCATACCCAACGAGACCTTCTTCCGATTTTCAGGATCCTTATACCTCTCCACCTGAGCCTCAGAAATCTTCTTTCTCCATTCCGGGGTTATGACCTTACCAAGAGCACCCTGACTCATACTTTCCCTAGCCTCTTCTGAGGTATCAGTTCCAAGACGATTTCTTGTCCGTCTTGCAGCATCAGCACATTTCGGATTGTCTTTATTGGCCTTGGATATACTATCTCGATGAGACTGACTCAATTTAACTCCTTTATGAGACAGGCTCATTTGCTTTTTAGCATATCTTGAGACTATGGCATGATCTTTCTTATATACGTCAAGATCGATCTCCGGATGTGCATGCCTCAAATGACTAAGCAAATTATGAGCTTTATACTCTTTGCAGATTTGGCAAGTTATTTTTTCCATCTTTTCTCCAGCTGCTGATTGTCTCACAGCTCGTGAGAGGTTCCAGCAATTAAGCAGCTTGTAACGCCCAGCATCTCTGCTGAGGGAGCCCAGTTTCGTTAAGCTCTTCCGCGAGGACCGCAACCAATTCTGCCTCTGCTTCAATCCCGTGAACATTCCGCAGGTTAGCAGCAGCTTCCATTGACCATCGGCTTCTCAGCTTACGGGTCCGTGCGATGACGGGCGAGCTGGTAAGCACCAAGTCAACCTCAGGCAGATTCGGGTTTCCTTCCATGTTGTAATCATACGTGGAAGTGACCAGGGTTGTATTATCAATAGTGTTACTAAAAGTCACACTGACTGAACCAGACGAGTAGTCAATGGTTCCTGTTCCATCACCGGTAAATCCCCCTGCTCCATCATCCGTAACGGTCAGATCAGAGGCAGCGGCAGTACTGTAACCGGTGACTGTAATCGTACCAGGACGGATTGGGATAAAAGACAGAGAGCCGGTATAAGGACCAGTAGTACCATTGGCCGTAGCAACCGTCTCAGACTCGACCTTCTCTGAGCTGTAGTAATCAGCCGCAGCAGTGTAGCCCTGAGTATCTTCAATTACCTGGCCTTTGCTGATGGCGCCTTTATTGGTACCATAAACAAACTGCAGATAGAAGACGATACTGGCAGGTCCCAGCATAGGCTGAACACTGACCAGATCAGTAGCGATCAGGTTCGGGAATATAGCTCGAATCAACGGGACTTAATTCTGCTATATTTGTTATTTACAGGGCTCTTTATCCCTGTGCTCCGATTTCTCGGAGGATCGGATCATATCATCTTCCTGGGTACTATCTTTCAGGAAGCCAGGCGCTCGTGCCTCTGTTACTGCTTTCGCTCGAGAGGTGATCTCTGAACCTTCTTCAGCCCTGGAGATATTCATCGTTACGTCTGAAGCTTGGCTGCTGATTGTCTTAGATGTAAATATGTCTGACATATGAAGATTTCCAGCAATTCACCTGGTTATTCGACAGCCATTACTGACTGAAGGCGCTCCCATTTAATCCATAAGTTTTACAGAGTGGCAACGCGAATTTTTCGAAGTTTGCTATTCCCGGAGAAGTCGTAGTCGTTGTTTCATACAGAGGATCTTTATTGGCGAAAAATCGATGCTGGCTTTCCAGCAAGAAAGCTGTCACCGTTCGCTTATAATCGTCCTCAATAGATTCGCAAAGAGGTGACCATTTTGGGGAATTAGCAAGGCTCTCCCCTTTCTGGGTCATCTCTTCAACTAACATTTGCCGTTCCATTATTTCCTCCTAAAAGTAGAGTTAATTCTTATCTCCAACCGTGTTTCTTGATAACTTTTCTTGCCAGGACCGCTGAAGAATTGTCCTGGACATCCTCCATGAGCCAACTTTCATCATCCTCGTTAAAGTCCAAGGAATCCCCATCACCTTCTTGTCCTTCATACAAGTATCGAGATCCGCCTGTCGGCAGGGGCTCCAAGTCCATTCCTCTCCCGGAAACTACTGGTGATCCCAATGCTTCCCGGTAACCTTCCAACAAGTTAAGTGTCTGCACCATCTCCTCTTGGCTCTGGCACTGCTCCAGGATAGGTTTCAGAAACTCGGCATGCGGGTGGTCTTCGAGGATCCCCTCAAGATACGATGTGATCTGGGCCTCGTTCCCTTTTTCGAGCACGGATTCTAAGACATCTACAGATGCATTGTACTTCTCGGTTATGTCTTCGAGAGCTCCTTCCAACTGCTCTGCATACTCTGACAAAGACTCGATCTGCTTTTCTTGTTCTTCCAATCCTTCTGCCACTTCAGCAGAGCCCTCTTCGACTCTCTCTTCAAGCCTAGTCGTCAGCTCTTCGATGATTGCTTCAGATGCACCCAATTCCTCTTCCAAGGCGTTATATGATTCAGCCATTTCACGGAATCGGTTCTTCATTTCATCGATGACGGCGACAGAGGCATTATACTTCCCCTGGATCTCGTTGAGAGTGCTTTTATCTTCTACGATAGCAGCCATCTGCTCTTGAAGAAGTTCAACATTCTCATTGATTACTTTATTATCCAGAGTACCATTTTCTTTCTCTTTCGGCATGGTATTTCCTCCTTCGGATATATTTTTACACTCTTCAGTCCCGTATGGTATCTTGGGTTGAATCAGTTCGTTTGCTTGTGATATCTCCTCTCGCAAAATGGAAACGACGTCCTTCGTGCCTTCGGCATCCAGTCCATCGGTGTTCTCTATACTCATAAGGGCACATCTGTGCTCCTCTAATTTCAACGACATCTCAACCAGCTCGGCAGTTTCCTTTTCTTCCAAATCCTCGAGGTCAAGCCCTTTAAGATAATTGCTTATCTCCTCGAGCTTTGACACTGCCTCTACCGGGGAGAACTCAATACTTTCTGACAAAACTGCTGGAAAGGCGCCGGCAGTTGAAGGGTTGGCCACGAAGTCCCACGTCTCCAATTTATAATCGTCTTGAACGATCGGTTTGTCCCTCCCAAGGCTGCCAGTTCCTCGTGAAGAGATACCGACTCGAGTTCCGCCTTTAAACAGTTCTTGGAGTATTTTCCCGTTCGGGGTATCGAGAATTTCTGCCTCCCCGATTATAGTTCCATCGTCCTGAATATCGACTCCGGTAATTATGTGGGAGACCCTTTGAAGAGATGTTTTACCAGAACTCGGATGGTCCAACTCCCCGAACATCCCTCGATTATCAAGCCTATCCCTAACTTTTTGCTCTTTGAGCTTTTTTCCGAACAGACCGTTCGGATAGATCCTACCGTTCTCGTTCTGAACACCTTCACGTTGGAAGACGCCTTTGACCTTCATCCGCTTCGATCCGTCGCCTTCCTCCAATATCTGGTATTGGAACGGTATCACATCAATAAGTAGTTGCTCTGTCATCGCGTCTCCTTCTACTGGATATCTATCTTTCCTTCCGGGAATCCCGGATACTCAGGATAGAAATGAATCTCATTAAAGTTATACAGTGCATCCCAGGCCAATTCTGGTATTTTTAATTTATGTATAGCGGTGAATACATCCTTTTTCTCCCACTCCACTTCAAAAAGCCTTCCACTCCGTAGAACGACCGTAATCGTCTCCATATCAAACGGCTCTCTTTTCAGTGTTATGTATGGCTTTTGTATCGGCTGAAAGCCTGTCATAGCTCAAACTTCTCCTTAACTATCCTGAATTCCTCGTCGGTTTTGATATACCCCTGTTTAAGAAGATTTGACTTCCTCCCCCACACTCTCGGATCCAGCCTTATTAACACTTCCACTATCTCTGGTTCATAACCGCGGGGCTTACTTACTGCCATCTTCGAGTACCTATTAAATGCTGGCCTATTCTTATCCTCCAACACTTCGAACGCCTCGACCAAAGAATCGCACTCTTGTCTGAAGTCGCCAAATGCGACCACATACGTATTATCTTCCTCGGATATATAGGACTCAGTCGTTTTATCCTTCTGAATAAGCTGCAGGCTAGATCCTGACGTCCACTCCTTCTCATTAGGATTACTCAGATACCTTACCTCATATCCCATATCTTTGGATCCTATAACTATCCCTTCTTTATTTGTTCCCCTATTCCTGACACGATCACCCGGAATAAACTTTCTATTTGGGTCTGGTGACTCTTCATTAAGCATTTTTATGGGGCATAGAAGACCTTTACATAAAGGGACAGTTATCGCCTTATTGAACTCATCAGTGAATGTGACGAAGCCTCTCCTCGCTGGGATTATGGTATACTTTATACCTTTCTTTGACCCCTCTGGGAGAGTTCCAAGAAAGACAAATTGATCCCCAGGCCTGAGGTACGACAATGTATAATGGGGAATTGGGTTAGAGGAGCTCTTAGCTACCTCCTCGTATGACGCTGTCTGGACAACCGGGTTGTCAGAATCTGGATGACCATAAGCAGTCATTGACGCCCCTATAATGGTGGATCCACATTTTGGACAAGTGGAAAACCCTCCTTCAGGATCTTCTCCCTTCATCTCAAACCCACATTCAGCGTTTGTACACCGAACAACCTTTTCAGCTACTACCTTATCACCATCCCGCTTCTTAACGAACCTCTCTACGGCGGCGCTGGCCTCTAACTCTCCCTTCGCTACCTTGTCAATCATCGATCGTATTTTGGTCTTATTAGACATGACTAATTTTCCAAAAGACGAGAAGCAATCTCCTTCGGAGTAGCCTTACCGTCACGAATCTCCTGTATCGACTCATGCAGTAATTTCTTCAGGTCCTTTTTATCTCCCCCTCCACCTGTAATAGGGGACTTCGGGGAGGAAATGATACGTCCCTTCTTTCTTTGGGATTTATTCTTGCTCATTCTATACAAAGGACTACTCTCCAAAAAACTCTTTGCCTCTTCTTTTTTACCCTTCGGTGCCTGTACTGCCCCCAAGGAAGATCCCTCCCCTTTTTTGGCAGTAGACTCACTATAACCTTGTAGAAGGCCGCCGAATTCATTTTCATCTATATTATGAACTGTCATACTAACCCTCTCCTAAAATGCTTACTTACTGTTGTTAAAGATACAGAACCTGCCCCGGGAGAAGCTTTGTCGGAAATTGTGGACCATTTGGATTTACTATCGTCCTCCCCAGGCCTTATTCCATGAATCTTCACATACTCAGCTAACAATTGTGGACTCCCATTCACAATACTGTAAAATATTCCTGCGATTTTTCCATACGGAGTCCCCTCTTTTTTATCTCGGCCTTTACCGGCCAGTAAATGTGACCGACGCCATGCTTTCCGTAACAACTTACTTCCTTTTGTGTACGTATTCTCCATTGCGGAAAAATGGGGGCCCACAAGGGCCCCCTTCCTTATTACGCTGTTGGACTCTTCAATAATGCCACCAGGGCATTAACTTTCTCGACCGCTGTGTCCAGAGCAGTTTCCAGCTCACCTTTCAATGTATTGAAGGTAGAAACGTCAGCCGAAGCAACCGTCTCCGGCGTGGGCCATTCATTGGTCACCAGGTCTGCTTTGAACTCGTTGAGATACTTCATACCATTAACATAAATGTTGGCATAAATGTCCCTGATCCCAACATGATCAACGTCTCGAGGTGCTTGGTTCGGATTTGTAAAAGGCATCTTAATCCTCCTTGTTTTCGTTGGCAGGAATACTTACAGTGTTAAAATTCCTACTCGAGCATTTTTTTAATACTTTGAATGTGGATTTCATATCTTGGGTCCTTAAAGCGACGAAGAGTGTACATAAGGTCCTCTAAACGATCGCCAAATAGCTTCAAGTTCGAAAATGGATCAGATTGGGAAATCGAAGCAACCAATCGATACAGAGCCGGCCTATGATCTGGATGAGCATCCATCAATAAACGATGCATGCTTGTTTTCAGGGCCCTTTTAAACCTTGACTTGTCTATGGCACTTCCTATAGTCTGAAATATCCCAAGGGTACCGAGGACAGTGGCTGCCCCTTCCGCCGCAAGAGCCGGCACCAGCAGCTTCTTTCTTTTTATCTGCGATTTCATCGTCCTATCCATTTTGGACATGTAATCTAGCCTTTTCTTGTTTGCCTCGGGGTCAGAGGAAGTAAAAAGATCATACCCTCCTTTTTGCCGTTCAAGCTCGGGTGCCATACGGAGTCTTTCAACTTCCAGACCCCTGACATCCTGCATCGTCTTGATTATCTGCGTTGCCACAGCCGCCATTGCACCGCCAATCTTAACGATCTCGTCAAGTTTACGGCCGATTCTGGTCCATTTCGTTATCCCGCTTCTCTCATAGAGATCGAACACATACCTCGGTGATCGATCCTCATAGAGAATCATATCAACATATGTAGAAACATCAGTCACGTCAAAACCTTTTACGGGCATGGCTCACCGCTTGGTAACGGCTCCCCTCCGATAAAAATAGTTACTGTCGCCTGGTTTCCACTACTATTAGAAAGCAATAGCTGATCAATGTCCGTACCCATCACTATAAAACAAACAGAGAAGGCAATACTCGATCCCGCAAGTGATGTCTTTAGGCTGATATCCTGATCAGTAAAGATAGCAACGAACTGGGCATCATCAAACGGAATACCTACATCAAAATCTGTCGTCCCCGTGTCTATGGGAAATATGTAGGTAGCTTCCTCCGGAGTACCGATGGCGCGGGTAAAGTCATACAGCGATCGCTTTCGTTCTGTGTCTGTGGTTTTCCACAAAGTTCCTTCTAATGTCCACGTAATTGACATATTAATATCCTCTTATTTACGGGATTGCCTTACAAAGCTGAGAAAGTCTACAGCAAGATCCTGAAACTTTTTAGGCATTTGATAAAACAAATCTTCAGCCTCGTTCTCATCTTTGGCTTTCCTAAAAATAGCCTCCAGCCACTTCATCATTAAAGCTATATCTTTATTCTTGGCCCGAGCGTAATCAGGATCATATTTCTTCATGTACTCACGATGAGCAATAGCTCCTGCACCAGCGGTAGCAGCAAGCAAAGGAATAATCCAACTATTTTTCTTTAACCAATTCTTGGCCCGGTTCCACAGGCTTGGCTTATACCCGTAGTAAGGGTCTGGATGGTGTCCTCCATAACGTGGCTCATAGGCCGAAAATGGATCATGCCCTACTCTTGCTTCCCATAAGACAAATTCAAACTGATTATCTTCGTGTAAATCCTCAAAAGACTCCCAGACCTGCCGACGTGGATTGAAGAATTGAAGAGAAAGCATGCCAGCAGTCTTACCGCTTAAATGCTTTCCATACATGACTTGTTCCATTAACTCGGCAGCAATCATCTTACTTTCCCTTCTTTAGCTTCCGCATATAGGCCTTGATTTTCTTAAGGTTGATCACGGAATACTCTAGCAGCTGGGCCTTTTCAACGAACTCATCTTCTTCGAGATTGGACTCCCTGAAATCCCAGTTTTCAACATCATCAAAATATTCCTCATCAATCTCATCAACTGTCTGCCAGACCCTTTCGTAAGGGTTGAAGAACTCGACATCAAGAGCCTCCATGACCATACTTTCCGGGTCAACAAAGTCAGCAGCATCGGCCGCACTGCCTTCAGTTAATACTATATTAATAAGCTCTCTTGCATTCATCACCTGCTCCTTATGCAGTTTTGCCGCCTATCTTGACAAGGTAATCAACAACTTTGTCGGCAGCCTTTGAAGACCCGGATACCTTGGAATCTCTCCTGACAACGATCAGCTTCTTTCTCGACTCGGGCACAACCTCTACCATTTTCCTTTTGGATATACTCAATGCCCTTCTGACAGCTTTTTGTGCCGCCCCTGTTACTGTATTCCCTTTGATACCCTTGGCATCTACAATGGCATGGTTAACAAACTTGCTCCCAATCCTAATCCCCAATGCTGCAAGAAGCCAGCGAACAACATCCCACACATCTTCGTCCATCTCAGACCGCTCCACAGCATGCTCAATCAACTTAAGTTCACGTTTACTTGTATTGAGGATGTACGGGTTGTTACTCACTTCCCTGGCCTACTCCGCCCCAAGAAATATCATCGAGAGCAAATCTTATTTTTACTGCGCCATCGTCGCCATTATCGTCCGCCTTGACAGCAAGTCGAATTGCATCCTCTCTCGGCAACGAGGGCATAAGTATTCTATACTTACCAGTTGCCGTGAACCTCCACGGCATAGCTCGAACACCAACATAGGTAGCAACGCCTGCAGCCATATTCCCTTCAGCCGGCCAAAAGCCGTCAGCGGAGAGAGCAAACCAGTTCTCCTCCTCCAACTGTTCCCGATTCGAGTTATCGAAATAGAGCTGAAGTTCAATATAGTCCTCAGTGCCCTTGGTGTAGTCCACAAATATAGATAGCCAGCCGTTCCTGACTCCATAGGCTTCAATATGATTGTCATCGAAATCGTCGGTCAGCTCACCGCTTGCAACCACCCATTCAATCTCGTCGTTACTCCATCTCGCCATTAAATGTCTCCAAGGTACGGGTTATAGTTTTTAGATACCCTGAAATATATGGAAATGTCAACCCTTTTATCCATACATCAGGGACTTTATCACTTCATAATTCACATCACTCCCAAACTTACCAATAACATTACCGAGATCCTCCATCACAATAAGCAAATCCCTCGGCTTAACTTTCAGATCCTCGTTGAGGTACCCTTTAATAAAGTCGATAGATTTCCCTTCATCCCAATAAAGTCTGATTGATTCATCAAGAGCTCTTCGTCTTAAATCACGTCTCCCGACAGCTTTTGATACTTCTTCCCTTATCTCCGCTTCCGGGGGATCTTCTACCAAGTCCTCAAAAGGAATGACAGACTCACACAGAGGACAGACCAAGAAATCCTCACCGTTATCATCTTCGAAGAAAAATGATTTTTCAGCATCAAAGCTATCGTCACAAAATGGACAATTAACTACAGTTTCACTCATAATTTTATCCCCTTAAGTTGAGATCCTTCTATCAATATAATCAGATCCAACATCGCTTCCAAATCGAGCAATCGCCTCACCGAGATACTGCATTATTTTTTTGATACTGGAAATTGATTGACCGCACTCCTCAAACAGATAATCGTCGATGAGCTCTAGATCACATCCTTCATCCCAATAAAGCCTAAGTGCCTCCCGTAATGCCTCTCTCTCAGTCATAGCATTTTCCTTAATACAGACCCATCCGTGCTCCACGCTTTCTGGACTTGACAGCTTTACGCCTCGAGGACGATTTTATTCGGGATCGAGCCTTCTTTAAAGCGGCCCGCATCGCAGGACTTGACCGAAACCTTTTGGAAGCCATCTTGCTGGCCTGTTTTGTTGGTGCATATTGAACTCGTCCGCCCCGGACTCTCTTCTTCCGCTCGACAAGATCCTGGATGAAGCCAACCTCTTCATCGGTTAACTCTTCAATAAACTCATCCAACTCATCTTCATCAAGAGAATCGATGTAATCCATAAACGAGTCCTCGTTAAAATCATCCTCTTCCTGATATTCGTCCTCTTCAGAAAACCTCCGAAGAATTTTCAGCGATTTAGCTCTTCCTTTTTTGGCTTTCGTGCTCCACGCTTTTCTGCGAGCTTTCTTCAAAGCAGCCTTCTGTTTCGATGTTCTCCGTTTTCTCTTTTTCTTCTTTTTCCGCATAAGTTTCCCTTTGCGGACCATCCAAGCCTCCTCAATATTATCTTCCTCATCAGCAGCCTCTTCTTCCAGTCTCATCTGCCGAAGAATATTGATAATATTGGTCTGAGGATCTGCGCCTTCTTCAATGTTATAGACATCATATTCCTCATCGACCTGACTCTCTTTGGAGCCGACCAGCTCCTCCGGAAGGTAAAACAGTTCTCCACATGCTGAACACTCAGAAAACAGATCCCCTTCTTCATCCTCTGCAATAACCAGACTATCTGTTGTCAGCATAGCCTCACACGAAGGGCACACAAGATCTCCTTCCTGCGGCTCCGTCGGTTCCACAGTAGGAGACTCCTCTTCAAAGAGCTGCTCCCTATGAGTAATAAGTTCAAGACTTTCGCAGAAATCTTTTTTTACTTTACTCACTGTCATAATAGTTCTCCTCTTTCTATCGGTTAAAACTCAGACATTCCAGACTGTGTCATTCTCCTAATAACTTCTTTCACATAAACCTCTTTCTTCTCCTCCAAAGCCTCCCGAACCGCCTCATGAACATCCCCTCTGATCTCCGATCCAAGCTCCTTAAATATCTTTGGAAGATGACGATCTATCACTCTATTTATTTTATTCCTTTCCTTGTGCATCATCTCTTCTACACTGACTACCCTTCCCGTCACTCCGGCAGTGAGTAATTTTGCAAAACTCGGCTTTAACTCATTCATTACCTCGCTCACCATTTTCGGGTAGGCATCCTCTATCACCTTATACTGACTATTCTTATTTCTCATAGAGGATAATTTACTGACTATGATCCCCACTAAGGACATAAAGGCCGTAGCAAGCACCACGACAATAGCACTACTGACAGCTCTTGACGTCTCCTTCTTCAGTTCCTTAGCAGTGCCTTTAATAAACTTGGTCAGCCCCTCGTTTAGGGATTCTTCAGCACTTTTCTGCTCAAACAAAATATTATCAACTACTTTTTTTATATCCATTATCGTATAATCCCCTCGCTGAATAAGAAGACGATAAACTCATCCCTCAAGTCGGACAAAATATGCTCCCTGATTTTCGGAACAATTTTAGACAGTTCCTGATCGATAACCCTTGATGATTCCCTGAACTTCTTATTTATTAATGACTCTATGAATTTTTCGATCTGGGCATCAGACATGTTATCAAAAGATCCGGACGAGTGGGCCCTTTGTAGCTCATTGACCAAAGGTCGTATCTCTGGTCCAAGCACAATGCTTATATCAATAAGAGCATCGCTCATGATCCTGGCAATAGCATCCCTGTTATCGGTCTTGCGCAGATAGACAGCAAAAAACCTGGATATCAACTTCTTTAGCTTATTCCACAACAGAAGTGACCCAGCAACAGTCGCCGCTGCCATATACCACACATGGGCCGGTCGTTTCTCCCATCCTTTAGGAACAATTCTTCCGGGAATATCCTTTATTTTTGCCAATTATTTCCCCTCTTGGTCACTTGGATCAAGCAATGATCCACACTCTGGACATTTCTTCGGATACCTCCCAGGGTATTTTGGGATCGGGAAGCCACACCAGGGGCACGTATACTTCGGGGAAATTGTTCTGCAGATAACATTCCTCATTCCTGGAGATAACTGTTCCGCTATTATATCATCAACAATATCCCCCACGGATAACCCCTCCGAAATATTCTTTGATATTACTGCATCCGTGCTATCGAATTTCATTTCCGTCTTTTCCTTTTTGATGTAATTGGGTCTATGTATGAAACATGGGTACGTGACATACCGATCGATGGGGTAGCAATATTTGTACTCATGGTAGATTCATTCTCCACAAGACCAAGATCCCTCAGAGTATTGGACACGAGGGCATCAGGAAGAACACCCAAATATCTTAAAATAAGTTTTCTTATGTGAACATCAGTCCATGTATCCAGTGTCCCCAAATACACTGTCCTGCCAGCTTGGGATACCCAGGCCTCTTTTGTGGTCGGGTTGATTTGAAGCCTACGTCCACGGTTCCTTACCGTAACAGACTCTGATGCTATACCGTCAGTAAAAGATTTATTAACGGAAAACTTCCTACCCATGGGTATGATACCCATCACCCCGGCATCGAAGTCATCTTTCACAAATGGAGCAAGGACACGACTCATTGAAGGCGATATTGATAGAGTTGTTACCGTCTCATCTATTCCTATGTCTTCTTTTCTTCGTCTCATATTTAATCTCCTTACGATCTAATGATACCGTAAATTTCAATTATTAGCAAGCTTAAACATACACACCAGTGCGTCCCATACTATATGAAAAATCCCTTGACCTTCTTTTTGGATCCATAAAAATACCTTTAAAGAGCTTATAAAATATAAATGGGAGAGTTATTAAGTGGGCAATTGTATGAACAATCATCCTAATATTTTTCTTGCTTTTAATAAAATCAGGATCGTCCTTCAACATTAATTTGATGGAATCGATCTTAAGTCTGGCCGCTGGGGTCTCAAGTCTTTTCTCCACTTCCCTTACTATCATTGCCTGCTGCTGGGAGGTCAACATATTAACATTAATACCTGACTGTGCCAATGAATCAATTATCTGACGCTGAATCATATTTCCGACCTCCCTCTTAGCTCTTTGGTCAAGAGATACACCCTCGGCTATTTTTGTTACTGCGACTGCAGCTATCTTAGACACCATAAACTTAATGGACCCGCCGAGGAGTATTTTTCGTGCCTCTGGGGATGAAATCGGCCTATACTTCGTCTTCTCTTCCTCGGTCATCTTCTTCTTAAAGGACCGCTTAATAGGATGATGGAGCAGGGTGTAAATAGCACTACCGATAAGAATCCCGAACAATGCTCCAGCAACTCTGGCAGGATTATGCTCTATTCTGTACCTCAACTTATCGGCCAATGCTTTATCATGACGTAACTTGTCCCATATTTCAATGGCCAGAAGTTCCTTTGCCTCCTCCTGGCTGACATTCCGGGCCTTCATTATCTCCGGTATCCTGTGCATGTAACGTTTCCTAAGCTCCAAATAGGCCTTTCTTAATTCTTGGCGGGTTACATAGTCAGTGGCAAGCCCTACCCCCAAATCAATTCCGCTCCCCGGACTGATTATCAGCTCCCACAAATGGTCAAAGGGATCATCCCTTTTATTCCCCATGGGAGTCAATGATTCTTGCATCATTTCCCTTTCAAGAGGGTAATTAATTTTATCAAAAAACGCCTCCGCAGACGCCTTATCTTTGAAATCATCAGGAATTTCATTGCTCTCCCTTGCTTGTTCTACTGAAGCTATAAATTCCTTAGGTGGCTCTTTACCGAACGCGGCAAGAAACAGACGTCCTATGTCCTCATTATTGTACCCAGCAACCTCCATCTCCGCCCGGGCAATCCTTCTACCGGAACTTCCTTCTTCCGACTCAGGATCAGCATAATACTCCCATGATGATCCAGCAGCCTTTGGTCCTCCTATAATCACTGGATGACTTATGGCATATTCATGAACCATACCATCAAGGATAGCATTTCTTACGGTCTCGGTATAAACTTTCTCCAACTCATTGTCACTAATTTTTGGATCTATCTTCTTTTTATTCCTCATAAAATCGGTTTTCTTGTTGGAGATAACCCAATAGTCCGCCATAACCCCCTTCATTGGATCAACAGACTTAATGGACTGATAAATAGCCTGATCAACCGGTTCCTCTTCCCCCTCCCCGGGAACTCTGTAATTATGCCAGGCATCAGACAGCAGACCGACAACTTCAGGAGGAGGCTTCGTCCCTGCTGCCAATCTATATGCACTTGTAACTGATTTCAAAGCATTCTTCAGGCCATCTTTACCTCCGAACTCTTCTCTGAATCTCCTTGCCAACATTTTCAGTAATGTTCCATTGGTGAGACTTTCTATGACCACATGACAGTAATAATCGGCAAACCTCTCCCGTAAGTCATCTTCCATATCTCCCCACTTTGATTCAACAACGTCATCCATATCTTTGTCGTATTGAATAAGCCTTTGAGCAAACTCCTCATCAGTCTCATAAGGATCTCTGGTAGGCTTCGGATATTTATTACGGAATTGGCGCTCCAAGAGCCTCTTCACAGACGCTCTAGCATTCTCCATCTGATCGTCGACATATTCCTCTGCCGTCATGCTCAACAACTGCCGGAGTCTCTTCTCTTTTCCAACACCTTCTGGAGGAGGGACAACTCTTTCAAGCTCATGGGGTACCAATTTCCAGCCAAAGTCTGGCCGGCCTACGTGCCGTCCTTCGTTATCCAGGAGGATAGGAAGACCTTCCTTATCCATACCTACAACGGCTCTTTGTCTTTCTATAATGGTCTTCCCTCGAGCAGCTTCTTTCGTTTGTATCCTCTCCATGACATCTCCGACCTCCATCCTGAAACCCTCTCCATGGCGGCCGTCCATGATATATCTCTTATATGCATTTTTAGCCTCTGCAGCCTTCTTCTCATTTTTCCCTTTAAATTCATTAAATCTTCTCAAGGCAAGTTCAGCTTTTATTGCTTTTTTCTCTTCCTTCTCACCCGGGGACAAATTGCTCTCGAGCCCCTTTGTCAGCTCCTTCTGTTTTTCCTTTCCAGCTTCTGTCCCAGCTTCCTTTTCCGATACCTTCTGATCTGTATAGGAATAAAAAATACTATATATTCTCTTCAACTCGCTATCTGGCACCAATTTCAATGCCCCCAGATCATCAAAATGAATACCGGGGCTGGCATCAATTCTAAACTCCCGAGATTTCCGATACTTCTGTCTATCCTTATAATACTTATCTTCTTTAACGAGATCGAAGGCCTTAGCGAGCTTCGCATTGTTTCCAATAAAACCTTTATAGTTCCTGACACCTTCAAATTCAGGAGAGTTTATGACTATATTCATCCCGCCAGAATGTCCCGGTCTTGTGTTGGCATAGTTAATGAATTCCCCAGCCGAACTTAATGGTGCCATCTCTTTTCTCAACTGGACCAGCTCCCTGTTGCCGGGATTCATTAAGAGGGATATTCTTCTATCGTCCTCCTGCTTTTTGGTCAGTTCAGCGGTTCCGAAATGGGACTCTGCTGCTCGAGACAGTTTCCTCAGCTTCGTAAGTGCGGGAAGAGCAGCACCTTTAACAAAACTTCCACCATCAAGAGCATCGTAAGTGATATCTCGGATACGTTCTCCTGATATCACAAGTGGGACTACCTTGAATTGCTCTGGATAAGGACCTGAAGAAGATATCATTTCAACATTTCGCCTGTAATCCTTCAGCACCTTCCTTGCCTCGTCTCTGATACCGGTAGCATACTCTATGGAGTTATTTATTATTGCGTCTCTTGCTGACGAAGAAAGCTTCCTCTTGGAGATGGCCTCTTTGGATTTCTTTTCCTCCTTAGCTACAAGCATCATTATACGTTCGAATAATTTCCCTATCCTCTCATTCCATTCATTTTTTATTTCATTTATCTTTGCCAAATGCTCGCCCGACACAGACACTCTTCTCTTTTCTGCAGGGGTAAGAACCTTATATTCACGTCGAAGTTTGCCCATAGTCTTCTTCATGTAGTCACTAACACCTTCAGACTCCACTTCACTCTTTACCCCTAAACGGTCAATCTCACTGGCAGATATTTCTCCCTCTAGGGAACGATTCACCAGATCAGATAACGCAAAGACCAAAGCACCTGATTTCTCAGCCTTATTCACCCTTGCCGTAATACTCTTGGCAGGACCTGATAACGACCGGCTTATTTTCTCTATTTTTTCGTATGCCTTCTGTATATCCTGAATAACCGGATATAACTGCCTGTAGTCTGCTCTTTCCAGCTCACCTCTCATACTTTCAAAGTCATTGATAACTTTTTCCTTGACCTCACGAGCAGCCTTCTCAAGAGAAGATATCTTATCCCTCGCATCCAATAATTCACTCCTATGCTCCACGGGATCACGGAGACGTACCCCTCTGAATGCCAGGGTTTCATCTTCCCTCTCTTCCACCTCAATATTTTTAAGGTCACCAATATGAGTCCTGATCTGAAACATGAGAATAATTGTATGGGCTAATGCACGAAGAGACCGTTCAATTGATCTGACATCTCCTTCAAATCGTCCTTCCATTTTGGCTGCACTTATCTGGGCCTTGATGGCCGTTTTTACTTTCGGGTCGCGGAGTCTTTTCCGAGCAAAATGACCAATTTTCAAGAGGAATTCTTCCTCGGTCATTCCATAGGACCTGGCATACTTTCTGGCGTTGAATGCCAACTCCATTTCCATCTGCCGCCGGAACATTTTCTTGATTCTAGAATTAACTATAAATTTCCGAATGACAGGACCGAGGACAAAAGGCCCCAATATAAACGTTGCCGCCTGCAGGGCAACAAGGTGCATTTCCTTTGTAAGGCTTACCCTTTTAAAGAAGGATGCTGCCCTCCTGGCCACTCCCATTCCTTTTTGAATCGATTTTTGTTTTTGTTCCACCATAAGGCTGCCTTTCGCTCGTCAATGATTCTTTTATCAAACCTGATTGCTTGTACTTCCCATTTCTTCCGACCAGCATTATACCCGACAAGATATGAAACACCAGGAGTCCTCTTGGATTTAATCCTCGTAAACTTCCCAGCAAACTGAGATGGATCCTTCAGCCTCCACCGACCTTCGTTCCTGGTTGAGTTTGGGTCGAACTTAAAGTCACCAGAGTAGTGGCCGGCACCCTCGAATCTCTTCGAGGATGCCATTTCCACTTCATGCAAAACAACCTTTCTGTAAACTGTCTCAACCATAGAAAATAAGAGGTTGCAGTCCCTAGGAGACTGCTTGTTGCCTCAGGGAATGCGCGCACCCTTTGGCAATCCGGCTAACCCCAGGTAGCCTGCCCATACGGATAAGTCCGTATGGGGAGTCTTGTTAATCTGACAATACGTATTCAACAAAAAGATTGAACTTACCGGCAGTAAGATCCTGAACAGCGATCGTAGCGGTCAGTTCACGAGCCGCAGTTGTTTTCACCGCATTGGCAACGGTCCCGTCCTCAATACCCTCATGAAGACCGGCATCCCAAGGATTGGTTCCATCGTTAATTGCGATCGCAGCAACGATATCATCAGCACCTTCGGCATGAAGGGCAATGGTTGCTGTATCAGCGGCAGATTCACATGTGGTAAGCACATCGACATACGCCCGCATGATGATAGCATTGTCGGGAATTGTAACTCCCAATCCAATCGCCCCGATAGTACCACCAAGCTCAGCGAAGTCATACTGCGCTTTGACCGTAAATGGCATTTTGGTGTACAGGAACTGAGTTTTGTCCAGCAGCTCCTGAGCAATAATATCTACCTTATCCAAGGTAAGATCAGACCCATCATCCTGAGCCAGCTCACGGAGGGTCTCATCCCATTCATAGGCAGTATTTGCAGTTAATTCAGACATTTTATTTCCTCCTTATATAAGGAATAGGTTACTAGACGTCCAATGCTCCGTCAAAATCGTCTAATGTTTTCAGGTATTCATATCCCTGTGTAAGCAGATTATCATCCGCCACAGTTTCCGTCGATTCGATATCATATACAAACTGATAACTCCTCGACATAAGTGGCGGTTTTCCATCCGTTCTAGATGCTGCATCGAAATACGTCAATACATTACAGCCAGCTACAAATGAGCCGTCAGGCTTTTTCCTTGTCCTAACATTACCTATCCTATGATAGGCATTCGGGCACGAGACACCATGAACTGTTGTATATGCCTTCTCTAATGCCACGACCTTTTACCTCCTGTTGATTGTTTCTATGAAAGACTAATGGCCCCAGATTTTACAGTACCGTCAGAATACTTCACTTTAAATTCCAATTCGTTGTTGGATTCATCCAACCATAGATTAACATTTCCCCAATTATTACCAGCATCATTCTTCAAACTTGCGTCGGCCTCGGCAGAATTCTTTGCGCCCAGGATGGTACCACCAACAGTATGCAATTGCGTCTTCGGGTCATTATGCCCAAGACCAAAACCACCACTGGCACTAACAAGAAACTGACCGGCCGCTGTCGATGACAGGCCACCACCTGCAACGTCCGAAAATACAAAACACCCGTCATGGGCAACGTTCGCAGCATAACCGGCGGCCACCGAGTAGGAACCCCCGACGGCATTACCAGCCCCACCGAGAATGGTTGAACAGGCAGACCCGGCTTGTATGTCATTGCTATACCCGCCGCTGACGGCATTGTAATAACCGGAGGAGATGCTATTCGACATCCCACCACTGATCGCCGCCCCGAGACTCGAACCGATCACATTTGCGTACCCGCCCGAAATATTGGAGAACAAATCACTGTCAACATCATTGTTATATCCACCGGAGACGGATGAGTAAACACTCCCTGTAATAGTATTGCCTATCCCACCACCAATCATAGATCCCTCGGATCCGGTAATTTCGTTCTCCCTTCCACCGCCAATAAAGCACATCTGTGCACCCGATCCGACAGATGCAACAATCTGGTTGTAGTAACCACCGCCGATAACAGACCACGATGCCATCCTAACGCCTGAACCGGAGATCTCATTATACGCCCCGCCACCAATAAAACAACGGTCTGAACTGCCACCAATCAGATTTTCCTCGCCACCCCCAATAAGTGATCGTGTTGCCACATTTGATATCCGGTTCTGGTAGCCGCCGAGGATAGCCGAGTACGAACTGGTGGACCCAATGTTATTACCATACCCGCCGACGATAGCAGATCCATTCGAGACAAGAATCTCATTGTCTATACCTCCGCCGATGAAGCAGCCGCCTCCAGCATTGGTCCGATTATCAGACCCTCCCGCAATACAACAAAACGGAGCGGTTATCTGGCCGGAATTATAGTAACCTCCCAGGACTGCAGATGCCAAACCGCCTGTATTGTTGTGATATCCTCCCCCAACAAACGCATAGCGGCCTGTTATCTTGTTGCTGAAACCACCGCAGATGGCCGAGTAATGTGCTTCAACCGCTGGAAATGCATTCGGCCAAATAAGGTTGTATGCCCCGGCACCAATAAACGCGGATTCCGCAAATATCTGATTCTTATACCCGCCAACAATCGCAGAGTACTTGGAGTCGGTGGGGATAGTAGGGTGTAATACCGGGCTGATCTTGTTTGTTGACCCGCCACCAATAAATGACTGAGGGGCGAGTGCTTCATTGAGCTGTCCGGCTACAGCAGCACTGTACCCTGCATTCGCCTCATTATTAACACCCGTCCGTATCGTTGACGAGTCTCCGCCTCCCCCTACAGTAAAGAGCATTTTGTCCCCTGTCTCCACAGCTTTGTTGTACACTGAAACCGCTATGTTCAAAAGCTCTTCTGTTGCGTGATCCACTAAATCAAGAATCACGTCACTCCCGTCATCAGGAGCAAGCTTCCTGACGTAATTTTTAAACGTCGGATTAGTTTCCGCAGTAATTACCGCCATGTCAAATATCTCCTTTACGGGGAAGCAACCCCGCTTCCTTTAATTATCTGTATAATTGCATAAGCGCCGGAAATTAAGGCACTAATTCCAGCCACTATTGCTGGCCATATCCCGTACTTCCATTTCAGGACAAATCTGTGCGTTTCTTTTACCTGAGGGGCCATAATTGTAACTTCCTTAGATATTTGGCCCACGGCATTGTGAGTATCCTGAGACTGCTTCGAAACTGATGACATCTCACCCTTCAACCGCTCATGATCCAACCCGGCATTTTCCAAACGTATATCTATTTTATTAATGAGGTTTATTGTCTCCCCCTGAATCGCCGTAACTTTATTCAATGGCTCGGCAAGGCCATTAAACCGTTGAATGATCGTATCAATTTTCACTCCCCATGATCGAGGGAAATACATCATAGGGATTGCATCATCATCAGTCCGCATAATCGACTCTTTCATAAAGGATAAATCCCTTGCTATGTCATTAAAGTCGCGCCCTAGATCAGAAAGCACCTTATTGATAGAGACAACGGCAGTCTTCACTTCTATGCTTGCATTTACCAGTTCCTGTATTTCATTCATCTCCAAAACAACTAACCTTCCGTTAGGCAAACCCCCAAAGCCGCTTCGAGGGAATTCGCATTGAGCATTTCATCCAGATAATGAGCTGGAGGAATTACTATAAGGATGAACTCTGAGCCTTCTGTCCTCGGGTTCAATTTAAAGCCATTACCTGGCTTGATCGTAAGTGTATCCGTGGCCTTTAGAGTGGACTCATGGCCCTCAACCTCGAGAATACTTTGACCTTCTATCTGCACCACACAGACACTGGATTCATTGTGGCGACATATAGAAGCCCTCGCCTCCGTCGTAACCGCAATCCCTCTTAGAACATTGCATTTATCGGACAGAGAATGTTTGAATATCTGCCAGCTGCCCCATTTAGCGATCCATCCTCCAACTCTGAAGGCACCGCTAATTTCACTGATCTTTCTCATATTATTGGCAACGTTGCCGTTAATACTCGAGAGTATTTCATCGAAGTTGGCCACCTCTCCTCACCTCCTAAAGCCGCTTATCAAGAATCTCTCGAATGACCTTTACGAGTTCTGATACTTTGAACGGTTTTTGTATGAAGAAATCAATATTCCTTTTCGCCGCCTCTATAATTGCCTTTTCTGAAGGAAAAGCAGACAGAATCATCACATCGTACTCTGCTGTATCCCTATCATACCCGAGATCTTCCAACATATCAAGGCCAGTCATTTGTGGCATCATAAGATCAAGAATTACCAGATCCGGACAATCCTTACGTATACCCACAATAGCCGAAGCGGCGTCTGGAAAAGTCTTTACTTCAGGATGATATTGATTAAGACCCTTATCCAATTTTATCGTTGTCTCTACCGTATTCCTAATCGCTTTGTCATCATCGACAACATATATCTTCATCAGCCGTTGTCTCCTTTTACCAAGGCTCTACTGCAGTAATAACTTTCGCGGCATCCCCTAACACATCCCTCCATTGGGAAGGCTGTGGTTCCACTTTTGGTCTGATCTCATGCAGGTCCCTGAATCCGTGAACGAAGTCGTTCTCATGGGTAACCTGCTCTACATACTCAAAATTATGATCAAAGGAATCCTCCCCTAAGAACTGATAAATACTCTTCATTGTTCCTTCGGGATCTCTGGTCAATTCCTCATAACGAACAAAGTGCATTCGATCAGAGAACCCCCTCACGAGGGCATCCTGAATACGATTGAAGGCAAGACCGACTGGTTGTGATGGGTCAGACCATATCTCAATGCGCCCCTTAATCGTTTGCCACTTATAGTAGAGCTGTTTCTCGGTTTCGGTTTGGAATATGTGTGCATTTCGTCTGTATAGTTTTTCAAAGGAGGCAAGAACATCTTTAAGATCCCTTACCGGAACTAGGACTTTAGCCTTTCTACCCAACAATGCTTCCGCCAACTCCAGATGACCCAACCATCCTCTGGACTTATCAAACACAACTGGTCGATCACCATTCCCGTGAAAACTGAAAAGAATCGATCGCATGACCCGCATCTTGGCCTCATCGTCTGGGGAGGCCCTAAACTCAATGAAGTTCTCCCACATATTACGCACGGCAAAGATTACTTCAAGTATTCCAGACGTTGCCGTGGTAAAGAATCTCGGATTTTGCGCCAGAATGTTGCACAGCAAAGTACTGCCTGCTCTCGGCAAGCCGCTCACAAAATGAATAATTTTCTCTTCCACAGAATTATCCTTTCTCTATGGTTTGTCAGATACGTGGGTTATAGTAACTTTAGATAGCCAAAATACCCTATCGACGCTGTTCCCGTCAACCTGAACCCGCAATTTCTCCAATCCTGCTGACCCGGCAACCGTTAAACCGCACGTATACCCTGATGCAGCGTAGATAGCTGGGACAATTACAGGAAACAGTGAACTATTGTTAATTTTGAAGCTTGTTCCGTCATTAAGAAGGACGCAGTCCAGAGAGAAGGCAAAAGCCAAATCATCCAACGAAGGTCCTGGTCCGTAGTAATGGAACCTGCCAACGGTGTAAACCTGAATAAGGTATGCCCCTTCTTGCTCAACCGGTATTTCCTCTGAACCTGTACCGGTTCCGGATAATCCTTCTATCCCTTCCCAATCCAAATACATAGGAACGGCCGATGTATCGGATGAATCGGTCACCCGCCGAAGCATATATATTGACGACTGGGCATCGAATGTGTCATCAAATCGTCCGGAGGAGAGGGAGAACTGTCCACGACTCCGTGCCAAAATATTATCTCCATGAACCAATGCCATGGTGACACCGTCGTCTATCTCATTATCCTTTCCGTTTATGACTACGGAGTAATCACCTTTGACTGTATTATCCTTTCCGGAGATGATGGCCGCATAGCTAGTACCACCCGACGGCAAGATAGAACACCCATAACCGGACCCAATAAATCCATAAGAAGACCTTGTAATGTTGTTATCCCGACCTCCAACAATGACACATGACCGAGGGGGCTCCAAGAGGCTACCACCAATGATGTTATCTCTTCCGCCGAGGATACTGTTATAAGGGGCAAGAATTTGTGGGCTCGGGTTGATGTAATTATTCATCCCGCCACCTATGAAGCAGTAAGGACTTTGCTTCGTGGTGTTGTAATACCCTCCAGATATACCGCTGTAATTTCCTTCTACACTGTTTCCCTTTCCTCCAGAGGTAAAGGAAAAATCACTATTGGCATCGTTACTGTATCCTCCTCCTACAAAGGACTCATTTCCACCTGCCTGATTGAGTCTTCCTCCTACCACCGATCCATAATTCCCGCTGGCCTCATTACTATAGCCGCCAAGAACGGACCCGTAGGGGGCTGTTGCACTATTGTTTCTTCCTCCCCCTACAACAGAAAAGTTCCCAGAGGCTGAGCATTGAAGTCCTCCACATATAACCGATTGATTACCGATAATAGTATTGAATAAACCCCCTCCAATAAAGGAGTAATCCGCATTGACAGCATTAGTGTATCCACCTACCACTGAGGAGTAATCTCCGGAAACTGTACAGCTCTTCCCGGTAAGTATCCCAGAGTAGTCACCGTTCACTATATGCCCGCTTACTTTCCTCTTTACAGGTCTTGTCCCGGTATCCCCCGGTTCAAAAAATACGCCGGTTGCATGGATGGTCACATCTCCCGTTCCAGGATCGGTCCCTGATGACACGAGATTTATATCATCCCCGGCTACCAGCTTGGCGACGACGGCATAACCGGAAGAAGACGTATTGAGATTGTTTCTCATGATTGTATCATCGTCGACTTCGTAACCTGTAACTTTTGTGACTCCCATAATGTCCCCCTGCTAACTACTGATAGAATCTACCAATTTGTTATTGAACTTGTTTGTGCCCCTGAGGAGAAATCGAGGAGAAGCTTACCAAATCCAACATATTTCATATAAACGTCCGAATCTGATGCATGCACTTTAATATTGCATCTTTGGTCCGTCAGATAATTAATCCCTGAAATATCTGGCCTGGCAATAAATTTTGTTACTGCATCGGAGGCACCGTAATATGTGTTTGCCGACCCTACTGCATCCAATTCATACATAATGGCCGATGTATAGTGGAAATTGAACAAGGTAGTTTCACTTGCGTGCCCGTCGGCAATGATACCAACTGTGGCCAAATTAATCTTCCAATTCTGCCTTGTATCAAATGCCTTATTTCCACGGGCCACCCAATCCGTCTTACTCTCATAACCCCCTGATCCAGTGTATGCAGCAGTATTAACACAGAAACTCTCGAGCAGATACCAGTCATCTTCATTAAGGTTGGAATCATACCCATTCGGGTTCCATGTGCTATCCGGGTAAGAGGCATCACTATTATTGCCAAGGATGTGCTCTATTTTCCACGCATTAACAAAACAGAGCTTGTCGGTAGAATGGACATAATCAACCTTGTCATTAAATGCCTGTCGTCCATTCGTGGTCGTCGAACCATAGTCATAACCGGCCTCGTCCATAAAGATACCATGGATCCCGAGGTTAGTCTCCCACTCATCCACCTTTGATTTAAAATTAGCGAACGATTGGTATACCGTGACATAGCCGAATATTTTTACATCGGGATTTAATGCCATAATCCTGGGGACGATGACGCTCGTATTTGCCCAATCGCCGTGGCTGGTTGACTGGATACCGTCACCAAAAACAAGCAGGTCATACTTGGACATCTCCTGGGCAACTTTCTCATTATTCCACCCGTGCTGGGAACTATTGAAAGAATTAAGCCAGCCGTAATAAATTAACAGGTTTTTTGGTTGAATTACGCCAGCGCAAACAGTGGTTGCGAAAAGAAAAGAAACGATCATGGTTAAAACAAAAACAGTCTTTCTCATTGTTGGTTCTCCTTTGTTTTATGATCCTGCTATGGTTCCTGTAAAAATCCACCAGTTTGTCCCATCTGAAACTACCTGGTAGAAATTTGCCCCTCCCCCATTATCGTCAATATATGCGGTAAAGCCAGCTCCGACCGTCGCCGGGGTTCCAAATACAGTGTCCAATTCAGCGTCGGTTGGCGGGTTTGAAACATCGTCGGTGTGGACGGTCTGAGATATTCCTTCCCCCGAGAGGGACCACGAATCTTCATCTTCTTTATACGTGAGTGTCCCATCATTCGTCTCGCCATTAAACGTAATCTGGTAGTCGAGGCCGGTAAGGCCAGCACCGAGCGTTAAGACATTCGCAATACTGTCCTTGACCCAAAAATGGGGAGGATTTGTCCCCTCCTTAACCCAAAACTCTGCAGCGTCGTCGGGACCGTTGAATTGAAATGCATCGCTGCCAAATGTTAATGAGGCAGTGTTCGCTGTATTCATAAACATTCCCGCCGTATCATCAAGGTAGATATTACTATTGGTTAGGTCAACATTACCGGATATTGTTATATCATCGGACAGTGTAAAATGGTCCGTTGACCAGGATAATGTCTCACCGGAAGATAACTGTAAATCATTCCCCGCTATAACCATGTCTCCCGAGACTTCGAGCGTCCCACTCCCGTAGAGGCCCATCAGATAACCGCCGCCCGAACTCTCTGTCCAATACGTATGGTACGACAATGCCCCAACTGCCGGAATAGCGCTCAAGTGAAATACAGTCCCAGCCGTCTCGTTCCCCTTGATAGTCGCCGTATTATCGGAAACAAAATCTATCATCGTCCCGCCGACTTCAAACGTCGTCGAATTGAACTCAAATTTCTGGCCGCCGCCAATCATGACACCGATCGTGTCTGCCGCAACATCATCAAATCCGGTATCCTGATCACTGTAGAAGGCAAACCCACTCGAGTTTACTCCTCCGGATACGTTCAAATCACACGACATATCAAATGAGTCTTCATCTTCCTGCCAGGTGATGACGCCGTCGTTTGTCTCACCGTCAAAAGTAAGGGTAAAATCCCGATCAGCTTCCCCATTGCCTATAATCATATCATCAGTGAAGGCAAACGCTGACCCATTCCACTGAAACGTTTCTGAGCCAGACAACTTACCGTCCATGGTGATAGGGGTACTTGTATTCATACTGATCCCTGACCCTATCAAAAGTCCTCCAGTCTGAATGTCGACGTTCCCGGTAAATTGAGTCATCGGAGCAGTCAACCTAAGCGCATTATCAGCTCCTGTAAGATGACCTACCTTGAACGTTCCAGTTCCTCCATCGAGGATCAATTCACCCCCGTCGGCATCCAAGATAAAGTCTCCCGAGGTGTACACATCATCATTGAACTCGAACCGGTCATCAGTAACGTGGTCGTATAGTAATGTCTTCGTGTAAGCAGCCCCGTCATAAAAATAGATAGTCCCTTGTTCAAGGAAGACGTCACCGCCTCCCATGTTAAGGTCGCCGTCAACAAACATGGAGCTGGCTTCAGCATCCCCCATTGAGACTTCGCCGTCGAAATACCCGGCCCAGGCCTTTCCACTTCCAGATGCCTTGGCATAAACACCATAGGCATTTGTATCAGCATTGGCCTCGAAGTATCCCCCGTAGGCCTCATCAACAGTACCGCCACCCGCTTCAACCTTCGAATACATCCCGTACGCATTCTTCAGGGAAAATGTTGACGGCTGGATCGTACTGAGGATGCCGTAAACGTCATCATCATTAGCGGAAATAGTAAACGTCGAACGAATACCCATAGGGTCACGTGCGGGGGTGGTAGTGTTGTCAATGACGGCATCAATGCCGACGTAATAAGTTGCATTGAGCGTCTTTGATACTTTATGCGACGCATTGAATTCGACATGGTCGTTATTGAAATACCCTTTAATTAATGGGACAGAAGAATTCGTCGGCTCAATATAGAGTAGATCTGAGCCAGACTCATTCTCACCAGCCTGTGAGCCGAGAAAGATGTTCCGATCTCCGTCATTATTTCTCCCGGCGCGGTCGCCTACGAAGACATTCCCCTGCCCTCGATCAAGGTTACCACCCGCACGGGAGCCAAAAACGGAGTTGTTAAATGCGGTCGTCATATTATCCCCGGCAGCAGCCCCAAAAATAGAATTGTCGCTTCCCTCGCTCGCCGTTCCACCTGCGCCCGCACCGTTGTAGGTATTATAGTTCCCATCGGCATTTTGGCCACAGCGATAGCCAGTGAATGTATTCCTCGATCCTTTATTTCCCGTCCCTGCATCCTCTCCAACACCGGTGCTCTCCGTACCGATGATCGCCAGCATCTGATCGTCTTCTATGTTGTATGTATAATCATCGCTGGATAGATTCATGTCACCATTCAGCGTAAAGGAGGAGGTCTCAATCGAGTTGGCCACAATATCACCGAACTCCCAATCAAGGGCCATGTTGTTTGGAAAGTGTTGCCAGGCAAGGGTGATGTTCTGGATCGTTGTCACGTTTCTAATGGCAAGGAGATCCCCTTTTTTAAGCACGTATGTTGTATTCCCAGACCAATTCGACCCGGTCCACAGTATTGTCTGCCACGTTTGTGAGTCGAGGGAGAAGGCGGATACGAGAACCCCGGTATCTTTTGTGGCCAAGAGGTCGCCAACATAGACCAGCGTCCGCTCCTCACCAACCCACCATCCGGTATTGTAAGTATCAGCACCCGTCTCCAGTTGCGTCGGTTTTCTGACCGGCACCTGTTTGATTATCGTTGCCTCGACAGTAGTAAAGGCAAAAAGAATAATTGCCAATAATATCAAAAGTTTCCTCATCGCTTTCACTCCTATAATATCCACCAATTGCTTCCATCACTTTGAACGGTAACCCCGTCATATTGAGAGGCAAAAGAGAATGATGCCTGACCATCAATCGACTCTCCTCCTTGTGCATTCAGGGTGACTGCATTCGTTATATCAATTGCTTTAACATTAAAAGTCTGCCCTTCATTACCCACCGCCGTGGGGAGGTTGGCATCGACCGTATTTACCGATCCATCACAGAGAATGGTACCGTCATCGGTCGTTATATCATATGTCAGCAGGCTAACAGTCTTAATACCACCCTGGGATGACTGACCTGCCCTATTCCACGCAGCGATTGTATTGTTAAGTAATTCAGCAGAGACAGCATCCACCTTATCGAGGATGACTTCCCCGCCGTCATCTTGAGCAAGTTTCCTGACATGAGTTTGGAATGTCGGGCTTGTCTGCCCCTCGATAATAGCCATATGCTACTCCTATGTTGCTTTGGTTGCAGTAAAAATCCACCAGTTCGTCCCGTCTGAAACAACCTGATAGAAATTGTTCCCGTCTCCATTGTCATTAATATATGCAGTAAACCCAGCCCCGACAGTACCGGGCGCACCGAAGATCGCATCCAGCTCGGCATCGGTTGGGGGATTCGAGACATTGTCCGTGTGGACGGTCAACTTGAAGCCCTCATTCTGCGTATCAACCACAAAAATGTCTCCGGTGTCACCGCTTTTTCGAATAAGGAGGGCTTCCGTCGACGTGAAGTCATTGATCATTTTTCCGCCGTCGCCATAGAATGAGGCTTCCCAGGTAGCAATTCGTCCCGAGCGTGTCCCATCAGAAGCATAGAGGGCTTCCCAATTGGAGCACATAGATGCCGTCCTTGCTGCACCATTGAAGCTGGCCGATGCTTCTGTCCCATCGCCATAGGTTGACGGGAGTGCAACATAAATGCCGTAAACATCTGGCCCGTTCTCAAGGCTGAGTCCAGTGTAGTCAACCTTGACTCCCATCAGCGTATCATCAGCACCGGGCGTTTGAATATTGGTCACGAGTATCTGCTCTCCATCAACGGTCGTGTTCGTAATGGGGATGATCAAACTGCCGTTAGGGTCAATTCTGAGTATCGGATCGCCATTGTTCTTCTGGCACTGCAGGAGGTCGTTCGTCTGGGTAGTCCACGCCTGGACGATGTGCTGGACAATGTCGGCACCAATTTCCAGGTAGTACGTCTTCGTCTCAAAGGCTTCTTTCTTACTTGTAATGTTTTCAATATTTGTTCCGGAGCAATTCGGGCATTCGGACGGAAACTCCTTACCACGAACAACAAAGCGAGTATTGTCGTCGTAGCACCACAATTGGTATTGATTCAGGGGTGCCCCGTCATGATCCGCCACTACCGTATCGAGTGCATCTTTTTCACCACTACTCAAATCAGATTCGAAATAAACATCCAGCGAATCGGTCTCGTCTTCATACTTGCCACCCTGATACGCCGTCGTGATAGCTGATTCATTTTCGATCTCCGCAGCGAGTGTGGTGAGGTTGACTGTGCTCTTGGTGTAATTATACGTCGCCATTATGAAACCCTCCAGATAACGATTCTTCGTCGTCGTATCGAGGCCGTGCCATTATTATCATTTCTATAATTCATGGTCACTGTATGTGTCGTCGCCGACCCAAACGTCGCAATATAGAATCCCGATATTGGCATCCAATTGCTTTCGTCGGCCACCTCCTCGTACATGGCACCGATCGTCGTCGTTCCATCAAGCTGAATATACGCATCGAAATAC